>JAESFO010000114.1_pt1 | contig 239087 bp, 195 predicted proteins | sample 9269421 | NCBI WGS metagenome assembly JAESFO01 (sample SAMN14502839, study PRJNA617101) | algae metagenome | isolation source: Nostoc desertorum CM1-VF14 and co-occurring heterotrophs from rocky... | place: USA: Clark Mountains, San Bernardino, California | collected 2000-06-05 | reverse complement strand
AGCTTTACGTGAACGCATCCAAGAAATATTCGACCAACTTTCATTTGAGCAGGTAATTTCAGTCTCTTCTTACAACTTTATCCTGGAAGCTCTATTCTATGCAGCTTCATATTAAATTGGTATAAGACTTACGCAAACTCTACGATTTTTCTCTACGAGACGCTATGTGTTGGAGTTCTTGGCGTTCTTGGCGGTTCGATAAATTCAGCTTTTTAGCACTTTTTGCGTAAGCCCTATTAACGTGAATATTTATAATTTTGAAAAATAATTGATCAATCTTTACTCCTAAGCTTTAGCTCCAAATTGATGTTTATTGCTAACTTCTAGAGGGAGGAAAATTGTCAAAACTTCTCCATAATGTGGACGCTGGCGCACAATCAATTTGCCGCCGATCGCTTGAAACAAATGCTTGGTTGCGGCGATATTCAAACTAATCGTACCCGTTTCTGGCTGGAACATCAGCAATTGACCAAGCGCTTTGCGAATTGGTGGTGTTGCAGGTATGGCGGTTTTACTTGAATCTTTGCACCCAAATTGGGGCGATAATTGTAACTTTAGTTGATCTCCCGCCGGGATAACTTGTACTTGAATATGGCTACCAGCAGGTAAGCTGCGAGTGAAATTCTCTATCAAACCAGTGAGTACCTGATCTAGCATCATGGGATTACTCACGACTGTTGGTAGTTGCTGGGGTAAAACAACATTTAAAGTTAAGTTCCGCCGATGCGCTGCTTGTTCCCAACGGGGAATGCTCTGCTGCAACACTTGATCTAAAGACATCGGCGTGAGTTGAGTTTTTGGCGATTTTGCTGAAATAGTAGTTTCTAATTCCGCTGCCTTAAACAGCAACTCCATGCGGTCAATTTGTTCGGTACACTCGTGATCGATAATTTTTAAACGATTGATCACGCTGGCATCTAAATCTCGCCGCTTCAGCAGTAGGCGAGTCATGGTGCGAATAGTTGTTAAAGGTGTGCGGACTTCGTGAGCAAAAGCTTGGAGCAATTCTACATCAGGATTCGGGCATTGGGCACTAGGCATTGGGCATGGGATATTCTCCTTGTCCTCCTTGTCCGCAATTCCTAGTAAAGAGTCCTTAGTCTCTTCTGCTTCTGTTAATTCCTGAAGCAACAACTGGCTAAACTGAATCATGATGCGGCAATCTGGCGCTACCGGAGAATACTCTTGTACTAAAGTATCCAGGCGGGCAAAAAATTCTGGATTAGCCAGCATTACCCTTGCTCCTAGCGATCGCCAAGCCTGCTGTACTACTTCTGGTTCAAAAGAAAATGAAAAGGTTTTTTTACCGTTTTTATGGGTTGTTAAAACCAGTACTAATCTAAATTTATCTGTAAAAACCAAGCAAAACTGTTCTGCCCCTAGCGGATCGGCAGGTAATAATGGAAGTACCGATTCATGGGGAGCAATTTCTTCATTTTCATTTATAGACGCAACCGCACCTGGCATCTGAAATGGCATCAGCGCCAACGGATTAAATGGTTTTGCTGTAAAAGTTACTGTTTGTAAACTTTGAGTCAGTTTTGGCTGGCTAAATAAGGGTGCGGGTGCAGCTAAAACTAATCCTTGGGTTGTGTCAACTGAAGCAGCTGCTAAAGTATTTAATAGCAAATGTTCTGTCGCTGCGAGGCTGACACGCCACTGCCGCTCTGCCTTAGCAGGTGAACATTCAGCCACACTTGATTGATTTTCAGCCAAGATTTCGCTCAGACTTGGCAATATCCATTCGTACACAAGTTTTCACCCCTTAATTCAAGAGCGACTAACAGCGTCTAGGGTAGACATCTCACTACTACTTAAGAGGTTATAGCTATTTGTCTACTGGTGACAGTGGTAGAACCGAACAATTCGGGCGCAATTTCCCCTATTTAGCGATGTCTACGACGGGCTATTCGGCGTCGCACTTAGCGCCTGACAAGCGAAGCACTTGCGCTGACTTATTACCGATAAGAATTACGATACCTTCTGAAGAGAGGCTGCGCCAACGGGACACTTTGCGATCGCATTTTTTGAGTAGATTAACAATAGATCATCTCAAAGGCGATTTATGAATTCTTTTGATTCAGTTGAAGATTTGGTACTAGTTGCTGGCGCTACTGGTGGAGTAGGGCAACTGGTGGTAGGCAAGTTACTGGAAAAGAACATGAAAGTTCGTGTCCTGACACGCAATGCCGCAAAAGCCGAAGAAATGTTTAATCAGAGAGTGGAAATTGCCGTTGGTGACATCCGCCAGCCAACTACACTGCCCAACGCAACGCAAAATGTCACGCACATCATCAATTGTACCGGAACCACTGCTTTTCCCTCTGCACGATGGGAGTTTGAGCAACCCCCAAACGTGATTGAATGGGGAATCACTTTCCTTAACCCCAAATCTAGTGAAGCAAAAGCAAAGAATAGTCCAGCAAAAGTCGATGCCCAAGGTGTGAGCAACCTAGTGGCAGCAGCACCCCGTAATTTAAAGCGGTTCGTTTTCGTCTCTTCCTGCGGAATTGAGCGTAAAGATAAGTTTCCTTTTAGTATTCTCAATGCTTTTGGCGTGTTGGATGCCAAACAAAAGGGCGAGGAATCCATTATTAATTCAGGATTGCCCTACACCATTATCCGCCCAGGACGCCTGATTGACGGGCCTTATACTTCATACGACCTCAACACCCTTCTCAAGGCAAAAACTGGGGGTAAATACGGTGTTGTCGTAGGCACTGGGGACACACTTTCGGGTGATACTAGCCGGATTGATGTAGCAAATGCTTGCGTAGAATGCCTTTTATACCCAAGTAGTTCCAAGAAAATTTTTGAAATAGTCAACCAGGGACAAAGACCGCCTGCAATTAACTGGGAAACTCTTTTCTCTGGGCTTGTGTGAGTACTGTTAGTGTTAGCGGAGCGTTAGCGGGGCGTTTAGTCAGTGCTGAGTAATATTTTATTCAATGCCCCATGCCCCATACTCAGTAACTTAATACGGAATTACGGAAGCGATGTCTGGGTTAGACTATTCGGCGTCGCGCCAATTAATTTTGTTATATTCTCAGTGCTTCTGCAATTTATTACCTTTAAAGACGGCAAACACGACTCTACCGTTACGGTTCACCCTAATTACTGAAAGTATTAATTCTCATACATTAGACAGAGTGAAGGCAATAAATCCATGAAACAACTAAAAAAACTATTTAGTTAGTTTAACCGTCCTAAGCAAGGTTCGGGAAACCACCCTTCATGGACTGGCTAACACTAAGCTTCAGTATATATATCAGCATATCTGGAGTTTTAACCCCAGAAAAGCCAAAACAAAGGTATTCATGCTGAACTGGCTGATTTATTGACCCTATTGGTTCAAAATTTAGTCCTTTATATTCTCATTCATTCATTTGTAGTTATACGGAGCCAGCACCTAAAATGGCAAAAGTAGTTGGAATTGACTTAGGAACAACGAACTCCTGCGTGGCAGTGATGGAAGGTGGTAAACCCACAGTAATTGCTAATGCTGAAGGTTTTCGGACAACGCCATCAGTAGTCGCATTTGCGAAAAATGGCGACAACTTGGTTGGGCAAATCGCCAAACGCCAAGCAGTGATGAACCCCGAAAATACGTTTTACTCAGTCAAACGCTTTATCGGACGCCGCTTCGAGGAAGTGAGTAACGAAGCTACGGAAGTTTCTTACAAAGTCCTCAGCAGCAACGGCAATGTCAAATTAGATTGTCCGATAGCTGGTAAACCGTTTGCTCCTGAAGAAATTTCTGCAAAAGTTCTTCGCAAACTAGTTGAAGACGCCAGCAAATACCTGGGTGAAACTGTAACCCAGGCTGTAATCACTGTTCCCGCATACTTCAACGACTCGCAACGCCAAGCGACAAAAGACGCTGGTAAAATTGCCGGGATTGAAGTTCTACGGATTATCAACGAGCCTACAGCCGCTTCTTTGGCTTATGGATTTGACAAGAAGAGTAACGAAACCATCCTCGTGTTTGACCTTGGTGGTGGTACCTTCGACGTATCCGTGCTGGAAGTAGGAGATGGAGTTTTTGAAGTACTAGCCACATCTGGTGATACCCACCTTGGTGGTGACGATTTCGATAAAAAAATAGTTGACTTTTTAGCTGAGAAGTTCAAGAAAGCCGAAGGCATTGAGCTACGCAAAGATAAGCAAGCTTTACAACGTCTGACTGAAGCCGCAGAAAAAGCCAAAATTGAGCTTTCTAGCGTTACCCAAGCAGAAATCAACTTGCCATTTATCACCGCTACCCAAGATGGGCCCAAGCACCTAGATACAACCCTAACTCGCGCTCAATTTGAAGAACTTTGCTCTGACTTAATCGACCGTTGCCGTATTCCTGTGGAAAACGCCCTTCGGGATGCCAAGTTAAACAAAGGCGATATTGATGAAGTGGTGTTAGTTGGTGGTTCTACCCGCATTCCCGCAGTCCAACAGATTGTGAAGCAGGTATTGGGTAAAGACCCCAACCAAACCGTCAACCCTGATGAAGTCGTAGCAGTTGGTGCAGCTATTCAAGCTGGGGTACTAGCTGGTGATGTAACTGGCATCTTGCTGTTAGACGTAACACCGCTATCTTTGGGTGTTGAAACATTGGGCGGCGTGATGACCAAAATTATCCCCCGCAACACAACAATTCCCACCAAGAAATCGGAAGTCTTCTCCACTGCTGTGGATGGACAAACCAACGTGGAAATTCATGTTCTCCAAGGTGAACGCGAATTCTCTAACGATAACAAGAGCTTAGGAACCTTCCGTTTGGATGGTATTCCTCCTGCACCACGTGGCGTTCCTCAAATTGAAGTGGTGTTTGATATTGACGCCAACGGTATCCTTAACGTCACAGCTAAAGACAAAGGTACTGGTAAAGAACAGTCCATCAGCATAACCGGCGCTTCTACTCTGGATAAATCTGATGTTGACCGGATGGTAAGAGAAGCTGAACAAAACGCTTCATCTGACAAAGAACGACGTGAGAAGATTGAACGCAAAAACCAAGCCGACTCCTTGGCATACCAAGCTGAGAAGCAGCTACAAGAATTGGGCGATAAAGTTCCCGATGCTGACAAGACCAAAGTCGAAGGTTTAGTGAAAGAACTGCGGGAAGCAGTTGCTAAAGAAGACGATGAGCAAATCAAGAAGCTCACCCCAGAATTGCAACAAGCGCTATTCGCCGTTGGTAGCAACATCTATCAACAAGCTGGTGGCGGCGGTGCTACACCTGGTGCTGAACCTCAAGATGGTGGTTCCACCCCTAGCTCTGGTAGCGGCGACGATGTAATTGACGCTGATTTTACAGAAAGCAAATAATTCCCCAACTTCTTTTGGGAAGATTATTTAGTCCCACCTCATATCACCCACTCAGACAAATGCCTGAGTGGGGATTTTTTTTAAGGAGTTAGAAGTTAAGAATTATATAAAGTCCGGTTAATCTCTTATGCCATATCCACAAACACCTTGGACACTTCAGGGCTATGCTATCCAAACTCTACATTTGGTAAATGTTGACCAAGTGCGCCCTTTGATTCCCTCAGAGTTAGAAATTATTTCTGTATGGCCTGGTAAAACCCTCGCTAGCGTGTATTTATCTAATTACAGTTCAGGCTCGGTACTGGAGTACAGCGAGTTAATTGTTGCCCCAGCTGTGGTTAATTACCAGAGAAAAATCGGTGGCTGGGTTTCCCATATTTATGTAGATAATGCTGATTCGGTGGCTGGCGGTCGAGAAATTTGGGGACTACCAAAGGAATTAGCTAAGTTTACCTGGCAGCAAGGGAACCATGTTACTGTATATCAGGAAAACCGGAAGCTTTGTAGTTTTAACTATAATCAACAAAGCTTGGCATGGAGACAGTGGTTAACTGCTTCTGCTTTCAGCGCCAAGGGTGCTGATTTGCTAATATTTCCTGCTGAATTTGAGTCTGTATTGGGTTTGATTAGTTCTAATTTAGAAATCCCCTCCGAAAGTCCTTTTTCTGGAATAGGTTTAGGTCAGCCTTGGTTAACTGTGCGGTGTGAGCAGATGAATTTACGGGTTGATGCGCCAAAAGTTGTAGGTCTGAAAATATCTTAAGCTCCCAACATCTGCAAGTTATGCAAAGTGGCATAAAGCCCTCCTTCTTGCAGTAATTCATCATGACTTCCCTGCTCAATCAATTCGCCGCGCTTGAGAACAAAAATCCGGTCTACATTACGAATCGTAGACAGACGGTGAGCGATAATAATGGCGGTGCGTCTGAGCAAAAGCTGGTTTAATGCCTCTTGAACTAAAGCTTCTGTGCCAACATCTAAACTAGCGGTAGCTTCATCTAGTACCAAAATTTGGGGATTGCGAATGGCAGCCCGCGCAAAGGCTAAAAGTTGCTTTTCACCACTAGAAATATTTGTACCTCGTTCTCGAAGTTGAGTATCATACCCTTGAGGTAGTTGTTCTATGAACTGGGCAATGTTAGTTTGCTCTGCTGCTTGTTGAATCTGTTCAATGGTATAGCCATCTCCTAAAGAAATGTTGCTTTTAACATCACCAGCAAACAAAAAGCCTTCTTGGAAAATTACTGCCATGTAACGCCGCAGTTCTGCCTGTGGTACTTCCCGAATATCTATACCATCTATGAGAATGCGTCCTTGGGTAGGTTCATAGAGGCGGCACAAAAGACGGATGATCGAACTTTTACCCGCGCCTGTGGGACCGACTAATGCAATTTTTTCACCTGGATGAATGGTGAAATCTAAGTCTTTAATTACGTAATCATCATTTTTGTAAGCAAACCAGACATGATCAAAACGGATTTCTCCCAGTTCAGGCGCGGAAGTGACATCTGGGGATTCTAGATTTGCAACGATCTCGTCTATGTAGCCAAATTTTGCATCAAAAATTGAGAAGCGGACATTGGCGCGATCGCGAATTTCTATCGGTTCATCTAATATATCGCCTACGCGTTCAATGGCGGTAAAACCAGCTTGAATGACTGTAAATTTCTCAGCAAAATCCCTTAAGGGATCAAATAATTGCTGGGCATATAAGATAAATGCAGATAAAGTTCCAAAAGCCAAAGTTTTTCCTAACAGTAACCAACCACCCATGCACAAAACAGCTGCGATCGCAATCAGACCAATCCATTCCAAGGTTGCTGAAATAAATGAATCATAAAAGATGGTTTGATCCATCTGCTGAGTGTAGCGGCTGTTCGTGGCGCGAAACAATTCGGCATTAAATTTTTCCCTACGGAACAACTGCACTACGTTAATGCCAACCACATTTTCTTGTAGTTGTGAGTTCAGAATAGAAAGTTCTTCTCGCCCTTTGTAATTAGCTTTGCGGTACTGTTGCTGAATGTAAACAATTAACCAAGTAACTGGTAACAACATCAATAGCAGCATACAAGTAAGTTGCCATTGGATGGAAAACATAAAACCCAAAAGCACCAGCATGGAAAACAAATTGGACACAATCCCAATTGCCCCAGTCGAAAAGACATCACCTAACACTTCCACATCGCTGGTGATTCTGGTGATTAATTTACCTACGGCTGTGCGGTCAAAAAACCGTACTGCTAAAGATGTCACGTGCTGGAATAAGTCTTGGCGAATTGCTGCGGTGATTTTTTGCCCTAGCTTTTGTACTATATAACCTTGGAAGCCTGTCAAAGTCAGTCGGATTGCGTTCGCAACTAACAATAATCCCAGCAGGATATTTAGCCCTTGTGGCAAGGGACGATTTCTGAGAAATTCGTAAGCGTTTGGCTCATTGCGAATTAGGGAGATAGCTTGGCCAATCAACAAAGGTTGTACGGCATTAGCTAGGGCAAGCGGTATGAGTAAGCACATCGACAGCGCCAACAGTCGTCCGCTACGACGTGCATAAGGTACTAAACGCAAAAACAACCGCCAGTCATTGTCACGCCGACGGTCTTGCATATAAGATTTTTTCAGAAATTGATAGATGCTCATAGTAAGAGCATTATATTAATGTTTCTAAAAAAATAAGCATATTTAAAGTAGCGTTTGTCTTCTTACTCTGATACCATGCCTGAGATAGAAACTGCAAGACTGTTACTAAGATCCTATACTCCTCAAGACCTGGATGAACTTGCTCTCATTTTGAGCAACCCAGCAGTTATGAGGTATTCACCCAGAGGTCCTATACCTAAAGATCAGGTAAAAGAAGTAACGCAGGGAACATTACAATTTTTTATTACACACTGGCAACAGCACGGTTTTGGTGTGTGGGCTGTAGTGGAAAAAGCCACCGCCAAATTAATTGGTCATTGTGGGCTGAATTTTTTACCCAATAGCCCGGAAGTCGAAGTTCTCTATCGGCTAGACGAAGCTTATTGGAACCAAGGATTTGCTAGCGAAGCCGCAAAGGCAAGTTTGAGGTATGGCTTTGAGGAAGTCAAGCTAGATCATATCGTCGCCATCACTGCACCAGAACATACAGCTTCGCGTCGTGTGATGGAGAAATGCGGGTTGAAATACGAAAAAAATGCTCAGTTTTATAACTTAGATGTAGTGTATTATGCTCTGGCTCGTTCCGAATGGCGATCGGATGATTCTCTTTACATTTCGCAATCTTAAAACTATCATATCTCGCACGCAGCCTACAGAATCATCGGCGAACCAACTACTACATATAAAAACCACTGCTGCAAACTCAATAAAGCTATAGAGAATATATGCTTTAGGTCTTTGATAGGGACGTATAACTGTGTGCTCTACTAGGTTTTTTGTATTAATTGCTTCATGCATATCCTTTAAGTATGAAACAATACCATATTTTTTTGTTTAAGTCTTATATCTAAAGGTAGATGATTAAGGTTAAAATTTGGGAAAGCTAAGAGAGATTCATTCCTAAAAGATATCCTGCCATTTATCGCAGAATGCAACTGAGGCCAGATGACGCAACCTTTAAATCAAGTCAAAGAGTGGGAACAACGTCGTGATGAAGCAAGCCGCTACTACCAGCGCGGGAGATTCCAAGAGTCTCTGGATCTGGCAACGGAGAATTTACACTTGGCTAGATCAATTCCAGACAGAGCCAGAGAAGGTTATACATTAAACGACCTTGGTTTAGCTCACCTCAGTTGCTGGCAACCTCAAAAAGCATTAGAAAGCTTTAATCAGGCGCTTTCGGTTGCTGTTGAAATTGGCAACGCGCCAGCACAAGCAACTGCACTTAGCAATCTAGGTTCTACCTACAGCCGTCTTGGACGCTTTTCGCAAGCATTAGAATATTTTGACCAAGCACTACCAATCTTTAGGCGATCGCAAGATACTCAAAGTGAAATTTCTACCCTTAATGATGTAGCACTAATTTATACTCGGTTAGGAGAACCGAAACGGGCATTGTTGCTACAACACCAAATTTTGAGGATGCGCCGATTGTTAGGTGACTTTTCTGGTGAGGCAACAACCCTAAATGGTATTGGGTTTGCTTACAACGTCTTAGGCAAGTTTGAGGAAGCTTTAGAATTTTTTCAAGCAGCGCTTCCAATTCAACGCGCAGTCAAGAATTTGGTTGGTGAAGCCACCACTTTGAATAATATTGCCTCAATCTATAGTGATTTAGGAAAACCGAAACAAGCGCTATTGCTCTACTATCAAGTTCTTTTGACACGTCGAGAAATCAGCGATCGCTCTGGTGAGGCAACAACGCTTCATAACATTGGTTATACCTATAGCACTCTGGCAGAGCATCGGCAAGCAATGAAGTTCTATAAGCAAGGCATTGCAATTTATCAACAACTCGGCGATGGCCTAGGAGAAATTTCAACTTTACTGAATATGGGAAGCCTTTACGCCACAACGAAACGCAAAAAAATGGCGCGATCGTGCTACCAAAACGCCCAAGAGTTAGCAGAGCAAATCGAACACCAGCCACTCTTGGAAAAAGTACAGCAGTTTATAGATTCTCTGTAGTTTGATGCAGCAAGCTCAGATTCCAATACCGTTCGGTTAAGGAATTTCTTTGTTTAGGCAGGCAGGGGGAGCAGGGGAAGAAGAGAAGCAGGGGGAGAGAAGAATTACTGAACAATTGCCCTCTTTCCTCCCCTGCTTATCCGAACTGTATTGGCTCAGATTCCCGATTTCTTTTAAAGAAGTCGGGAATTTTGTTGTTCGAGTTAAAGCTCAAAAAATTCGCAATTTGGCTACCGCCAACCATATACTGCTCAACAGGTTAGGATCATTAAGAAGTAATAATTTTTTACGGCACCGCCAGGAGTCTCTAAATGTTCATTAGCGAATTGTCACCTATATTCAAAGAATTTATCCAGCATCCAGTCTCATTTGTCGGTGGGTTATTCTCTGGTGTGCTTCGGCTCAACCTTGCAGACGATCCTGTAAGAAGTTGGCTGGATCAACAGATCGGCTCCAATAATTACACCAGCACCACAACAGGAGCACATAATGGCAAAACAAGTGGGCCTCAACAGATTTCCATTGACTAAATTTTTCGGTAATCGCAAATCAGGCTAATCATTTTAGTCGGATACTCCCACATTGTTGCAGTTCAGATCAGATCCCCCCGCCTGCGGCAACCCTCTTTTTAAGGGGGTAAATATCAGAAAAAGCCCCCCTTTTTAAGGGGGGTTGGGGGGATCTGCGAGAGATAAATATGTTAACCGAACCGTATTGATAGTGTGCGAATCTATCGCAAAGGAACTTTCCATCTCTTCCACATTAAGGGATACTAAAGCCAAATAGGTAAATAGGCAAAGAACTATGGAATCCCTAACCTCTCGTATGCAGGCGGTACAGTCGCCAATTATTCCTGTGGTTGGGGAAATGATTAAAAACTCTCCTGGAACAATCTCTTTAGGACAGGGTGTTGTTTCTTACAATCCACCACCGGAAGCAATAGAATTTTTACCCAAATTCTTAGCTGAATCCACTAATAATTTATATAAATCGGTTGAAGGGATTCCCCCGTTGCTGACAGCACTTGCAGGAAAATTGCAAGCCTTCAACGGCATTGAAATCAATGAGGACAACTGCATCGTAGTGACAGCCGGGAGCAATATGGGATTTATGAATGCCATTCTTGCGATCACTAACCCAGGCGATGAAATTATTTTGAATACGCCCTACTATTTCAACCACGAAATGGCGATCGCAATGGCTAGTTGTCGTGCAGTATTAGTGGCGACAGATGAAAATTACCAACTGCGCCCAGAAGCGATCGCTCAAGCAATTACTCCCAAAACACGGGCTGTAGTCACAATTTCACCAAATAACCCGACTGGAGTTGTCTATTCCGAAGCGGCATTGCGCCAAGTAAATCAAATTTGTGAGGCTCGTAGCATTTACCACATCAGCGATGAAGCCTATGAATACTTTACCTATAACGGGGTAAAACACGTTTCTCCTAGCGCATTTGGGAGTTCCAAGCACACGATTTCTCTCTTTAGCCTTTCCAAAGCATACGGTTTTGCCAGTTGGCGCATTGGCTACATGGTGATTCCCAAACACTTATTTGTCGCCGTTAAAAAAATCCAGGATACGATTTTAATTTGTCCACCAGTAATTTCGCAATATGCGGCTTTAGGGGCATTACAAGCAAAACAGGAGTATTTGCAGAGTAATATAGGTGCGTTGGCTCAAGTGCGGCAATTAGTACTCGATTCCCTTAACCGCTTAGAAGGTTTATGTAGCATTACACCTGCCAATGGCGCTTTCTATTTTTTCCTCAAAGTTAATACTCAGATAGACGCTTTTGAGTTAGTTAAAAGACTAATCCAAGAATATAAAGTAGCAGTCATTCCAGGTACAACCTTTGGGATGGATGACGGATGCTACCTACGCGTTGCCTACGGTGCGCTGCAAAAAGAGACAGCAAAAGAAGGTATAGAAAGATTAGTGCAAGGTTTGGAAACTATCGTTGAAAGTTAGAAGTCACTCATATTCCTGCCTGCTTTGCAATCCCAAATATAAAATTGAACAGATGCCAATTATTAATAAGTTAATTGAAATTGAAACTGAACCCCAAATTAATATTTATAATATAACCCCACAAATAGAAGATTTTCTGGCTTCAACATCAATTAAAAACGGACAAGTTTTAGTATTTTCTCGACATACTACAACAGCTTTAGCTATCAACGAAAATGAAGTCAGATTGTTAGAAGATATAAAAGTATTCCTGCAAAAATTAGCACCTGAATCAGACTGTTACTTACATAATGACTTGCATTTAAGAGATGTTCCAGAAGATGAGCCAATTAATGCTCACTCTCACTTAATGGCAATGATGCTGACCACTAGTGAGATAATTCCAGTTGTGGATGGTAAATTAGCTTTGGGAACCTGGCAATCTGTGTTGTTTTTTGAGTTGGATGGGCCGCGCAAAAGAACGGTATCTGTCCAAATTTCTGGCGAATAATCCAACTTCGCACTTGCAATCCTTCCAAAACAACCCAAATCTGAGAGAATTACGAAAACGATCAACAAATTCATCAGTTGAATTTACTTACAGCAATTAAAATCTGAAAGAATGTTTCTAAGCATAACCTTCCTTTCCACAAACCAGGACTTTTGTTGTGTCAAAGGTAGACGCAATTAACTATGAAAAATAACGATAACTTTGTATTACGTAATACTTGGTACTATGCTCTGCCTAGTAATCAGATCAAGCCAGGTATGATGGTCAGCCGCATTTTTTTGGGAGAACCTGTGCTGTTAGTCCGCGGACAGGATGGTAAAATCTCTGCAATGACGGACATTTGTCCGCATCGCGGTGTGCCCTTGAGTTGTGGCAGATTCGATGGGCAGGAAGTGGAATGCTGCTACCACGGTTGGCGTTTTAACCCGGCTGGACGCTGCACTGCAATTCCATCTCTTGTAGAGGAGCAGAAGATGGAGTTGAGTCGCTTTGACGTACACTCATATACAGTCCGGGAAGCCCAAGGAAATATCTGGATATATATGGCTGATCCCGATAACCCTCAACCTGCTTCTGAGATGGAGATTCCAGTAATTCCAGGGTTTGATGAGCGATCGCCCCAGTTCATAGAAGTGATGAGATTTCCCTGTTTTGTGGATCATGCAGTGGTAGGTCTGATGGACCCTGCTCATTCACCTTATGTTCATCGCGCTTGGTGGTGGCGAAATGAGCAACTGCACGAGGAAGTTAAGCAATTTGACGCTTCGCCCTACGGCTTCACGATGCGACGGCACCGATTGCCAGCCAATGGTGGTCGATTATACTTGCTGATTGGTGGTGGTGTGCCGGAAACGGAGATTTCTTTTCGTTTACCTGGAGTGAGAATAGAAGAAACCACAATCGGTAAGCATCGAGTCGTTAATTTAACAGCAGTTACACCCATTTCTGACACAGAAACTGAGGTAACTTTTGCTCTTTACTGGACAGTTCGTTGGGCGGGATTTTTCAAGCCACTGCTACACGTGCTGGCACAAACCTTTCTGGGACAAGACCGAGCGGTTGTGGAAAAGCAGCAGATCGGTCTGAAATATAATCCTGTGCTAAGGCTGATTAAAGACTCAGATATGCAGGCGCAGTGGTATTACCAGTTGAAGCGGGAGTATGCTAAGTCTGTTGCTGAAGGACGAGAATTTGTCAATCCTGTCAAGGGCCAAATACTCCGTTGGCGTGCTTAAATTACTCCAAATTAAATTCTGTAAATTCTCTTTGTCCAAACTGCATATTTCGGTCTATGGCTGACAAAATTTTATTATTGGCACGATCGCTATTTAAACAACGAACAACTAACTGTGCCACATCTGCACGAGTGATGCTACCACTAATGTGCGGATCTTCAGTCAAAACGCCATTACCCGTTGCTGGTTCTGACTTTAGTCCACCTGGGCGGATGATTGTATAAGTGAGTCCACTGGCAATTAAGTGTTGTTCAGCTTTGTCTTTCTCAGCTAAAACTGTTCCTAGTGCTACTAAAACTTGGGGTGACAGAGCAACAACACTATTGCCAGCACCAATCGAAGACACAAGAATAAATTTTTGTACTCCAGCTTTAACTGCTGCATCGATCAGATTTCTATTACCAGGGTAATCTGCCCTTTCTCCTTCTGATGGTAAACCACCAATTGTACTGATAACGGCGTGAATAGGTTCATCTGTCAGCATTGCGCGTTCTACATCGCCAACATTCAAGGCATCTCCCAAGACTACCTCAATACCGATTTTTTCTAGTTCAGTAGCAACTGCTGCTGTTCTCAGGAGTGCTTTTACCTTTAGCTGTTGCGCTGTGAGATATTGAGCAATTTCTCGACCAACACCGCGACTTGCTCCAGCCAGAAAAATATAAGATGCACTTGTCATAATAAATTTAACTATTTACGCTCAAAGGATTTTATCAGAGGATTGGCAGTATTCAATAATTGCTCAAGCCGCTGAGATGCTTCTGGTTGGTGGCGAACATGAGCGTCAATAAAAAGACCAATAATTTCACTCATCAGCAAACGAAAGTTTTCTTGGGGTTGGGTGGCGGGAAAGTCTAACAAGGGTGTATCTAGGGTGGAGTCTAGCGGATCAACTATCGAAAAGTGATTTGCCCCATCTAAAAGTACCAGATAGCTATCATTTCGTCCTCCACTAATTGCTTCTTGGAATGTACGGATGACTGGGGTGGTAGCATTTCCAGAAGTTATACCATAGCGATCGCTATTGTTCGCAATTACTCCATCGCAGGTTCCTCCCATCAGTAGAAGTGGTAGGGAGTCTGGTAAGGGTAAGATAGTACCTGCTTCATACCCCAATAATAAGGTTCCCATTGTATGTGAACCATAACCAAAAGATGCTGCGACTTGAGGGAAAAAATGAGGATCAGCGTTTTCGATCGCTACTCTACCACCTGCGGAGTGTCCACCTAAAATTATTCTTTGTAGATCAAGCATTCCAGCTAAAATCCCCTGAGACTGTAACTGTTCCACTTTCGCTAGCAGTGCTGGCAAAGCCGATGCGGTGGGAACAGTACGATAAATTGTTGGTTTCATCTTTTCAAAATCAACCCCTGGAGTCAGACTAATTATTCCTGGCATAGGTTCTGCAATCCAGTTAAAGAGAATCACCACTAATCCACGTTCAGCGAGTTTAACCGCCAACCATTGATATTGTTGAGCATCACAGTTAATGCCGTTGAAGAAAATCACTACTGGAAAAGGTGCTTTTTCTAAATCAACTGCCAAATCCCTATTTGTTTGTACCTTATGCCTCGCCATCTGTGCTGGATAGAGAATTTTCAGGTGAATGGTATCGTAAGGAGGCTGGAAACCCTCGACTTTAGCAGCTTGGAAAAAAGCACGAACTGTCATCTGGTTTTTCCTGATATCATTGAAAATTTTTCTATTGCTCAGGTACAACTGCTCCTAGCAATCCCAATCTAGCGATCGCAAATAACTGAGTAACTATAATTACAAGAACATAGAACTCTTACTTAACTTTTTAACCAAATTCAGTACACCTTTATTCCTTTTTCCCTGTTCCCTCTCTCTATGAGTGGTTCAGGAATCAAATCATAGTCCTATATTAGGATAGGAATTATACTTAACCCATTTGCAGGAAGTAGTTTAGTAAACAATTGTGCCAATCTAGCAAATAGCTTTTTTTGGATAAACTTATGGCTAAAAAATCTCAAACAAATCTAGAACAATACCAAGATGTCAGATTATCTGCCACCACCAGAATCTGGGTGATTACAGTCGCTATTCTTGGAGTTTGCGTCCCACTGTCAGCCGTTACTAGAAGCGGTGCTATTCTTCCTTTAGTTGCTATTGGTGGCGCAGCCGTTGGTACAGTTGCTGTTTGGCGTTCTGATGAGCAAAAATCAAAAGCTAACTATTTGCAACAGCAACAAATAGAACTGTTAGAGCAAAGATTAGCAAATTTAGAAACAATTGTTAGCAGTGATGACTTGAACTTGCAAATGAAAATTAAACAGATTGAGGCAAGAGATACTTTTGGCAACTCCTCTGATGTAAGTACTACACCCAGGCAACCAAAACGCAAAGGTTAAAATTAACCAATATTTACCATTTATACCAATTTCAGATAATCTCCCTTAAAATCATCATTACTGAGTTGTTTTTATGCAGGTATTTGTTGACTTGATGTTACAGCAACCTTTGAAATCCCTCTCAGATTAAACTTTCCTTTGCAGTTAGAAGTGTTTCCCTAGAAACAGTATCTGCTTCTCCATCTCCGTTAGAATTGACTGACATCATTTAATTCTATATACTTCAACTGCATCAGTTCATGAAATGTCTAAGTGCTATCTATCTCTATTTTTTCCCGGAAATATCTGCTTATGGCTGTGTTTTATTAGACTACTAAGATTACTGTATTTTTAATTAACTAAGGTTATAAACTTGAGTAATTGCATTGGTATAGCTTACCGTAGGTATGCAATAGTTTGCCGCAGGAATGTAGATGGATTGGATTAGCTTACTTAAAGCTCAACAAGCTGACTTCCTTCAACGTGTGAAAAAACCTAAAACTTATGACTTATCTTTGCTGGAAAGTCAAGTCAAAGGTTGTCACACGGAAATTATGGCTTTTTGGGGCGAGCCATTGGCTAGACTCCAAGAACTTTCTCGCCAACAAGCAGAAGTTCTCGCCAAAAATCCGCCGCCGACGCCGCCTGAATATCCTGAACCTCCTGATTGGACAATACCTTTTCCCAAATACTTCCAACAACAAGCCCAAGATTATCTTTTGCGAGAGCATATTGTTGACCGGGTGATAACTGAACGCTTGGGGAAGTTAGTAAAAAAGGTATCACAAGATACCGTGGAAAACATGGTTTTAGATGATGAAGGAAATTTGGGTGGCGAAAGCAAATTTTCTTATGTACTAAAAGATAATCCTCAGCTAAGTGTTCAAGTTTATGTTGCTGATGGAGAAAGTTTTAATGGTATTAAGAAAAACAAAATTAGGTGGTCGGTCACTCAAGAAGATTTAAGAAAGCACCAAGTATTAATTTTTCTGTGTTTGTTTTATCCATCTACAGATAAGCTAGGATACGACGAAAAACAAAGCATAATTACAGGCTTTTTACCTGCCAATCAAATTGAACTTACTGAACCAAAACTCTACATTAATCCGAGTAACTTGTTGTATGCGGGGGGGTTGAGTTGGTATTTAGAATCACTGATTGGTAAAAAAGACACGTCGCCATTAATTAATGAGAAAGCGATCGCAGATACAATACAGACTCTACCATCAGAGCATTGCCTTAAGGGGATAGTTGGTGATTGGGAATGCTGGCAAACTTTGCAAGGGCACACCAGAGGCATTAATTGCCTAGCTTTCAGTTCCGGGTGTAATAATGGCAAAGCCTTACCCATATTGGCAAGTGGTAGTCGGGGAGAAACGAAACTCTGGGATTTAAGCAAGGGTGAATTAATAGATACATTATCAGAGTATCCTTGGGTGATATCTGGGCTGGTGGATGAAGTGAATTCCCTGGCTTTTAGTTCAGATGGACAGACTTTAGTGAGTTGCGGTGCAGACTCGACAATTAAGCTTTGGCACGTAGGCGCTTTAGACTTGATAGATATTTTGCACAAACATAATGGCGTAGTGCGATGTGCTGCTTTTACTCCAGATGGCAGAATGTTAGCAACAGGCGGAGATGATAGAAAAATTCTGTTTTGGGATTTGATGCAACGTCAGGTTGCGATCGCACTCTCTTTAGATGATACAGCTGCTCATTCTCTAGTTTTGAGTCGAGACGGGGAAACTTTAGTTACAGGTAGCTATCGTAAAATCAAAGTTTGGCGCACCTTACCCCAGACGGGAGTCAAAAGTTTAAAGGATGCAGAACCACTGCATACCCTCATGGGTCATTCTCACATTGTCCGTTCCTTAGCGATCAGTGCAGATGGTAAACTGCTGGTGAGTGGTAGCTGGGATCAAACGATTAAAATTTGGCAATTGGAGACTGGGGAATTACTTCATACTCTTAAAGGACATAGAGATAGAGTATATGCGATCGCATTAAGTCCCGATGGACAAATTATCGCTAGCGGTAGTGCTGATAAAACCATTAAATTGTGGCATTTAGAAACTGGGGAATTGCTGGGTACGTTTACAGGTCATGGCAATATAGTCACAGCATTAGCTTTCACAGCTTCCGGCGAGATGTTGGTTAGTGGGAGTTTGGATAAGACAATTAAAATTTGGCAACGAAGTTAATAATTCGTAATTTGTAATTGTAGAGTCTTTAATACTCGCTGGAGAGTCTTTGATATTCGCGCAAGAGTCTTTGATACTCGCTGGAGAGTCTTGGATACTTGCTGAAGAGTCTTTAATACTCGCTGGAGAGTCTTTGATGCTCGCTGGAGAGTCTTGGATACTCATGGACAACAAACTTAAAAAAATCTGTGCGCCTCTTTGCCTCTGCCTGAAACTTAAAACTGGGCTAATAGCGTTTCCCAAGTAGTCAGTGAAATTATATACAATAGCTTATCAGTCGCCCATACTCAATAATACTGAGTTAAAACTGACAGTTAAACAACTTTTTAGCTGGTTTTATTCGAGTTAAGTAATATAGTGGTTCTCAGTTGAGTCCAATATAGACCTAACCCTCAACCCCTTCCCTACTAACGTTGGGGAGTAAGACTCAAGGCTTCTCTCCTTTTAAGAGAGAGGAATGGAAGTGAGGTCAAAATCTATTGCATACAAACGAGAAACGCTATACGGGTGCTTTTTTACTAAATTGATGATGTTGGAGAATAGTCTATGGCGATGACGAAACTTTGGAAGTTTTTGCAAAACATTCAGGATTTGAACTGGACACAAGGCGTAGAGGTAACAAAGACTGGAGCCGAAGCTGCTAAAGCCGTGCTTGATTTGGCAAAAGCAATTAAGGAGCAAAAACCCAACGTTCAAAACTTCAAACCATATCTAGAAGAGATTTCGTCGCTATTAGATGTATTTAATTCTCCTCTGGGTCAAATTACCAAAGAAGTGATTCCCTTTGCACCCATCGCAATTACTATACTAAAGTTTATTATTGATGCAACCAACAAAGAGCCAAGTTTAGAAAACTGTGTGCTACTAGTTAGTCAGGCTGCCTACATTGATAGCTTTCAGGACATTCTCAAACAAGATTCCGAATTACTCAATAAAATTGATCAAAACCTTCCAGCTTCTCATCCTTTAGCTTTGCAGATTCAGAAATTAGGTGAGCAAGAATTTGATGAGCGGGAAGTGAAAAAAGCCATCCTCTATTTCCACGAATCTCAACTAGCAGAATCATTTAATAAGATTTTACAGCAACGCTTGCAAGAAGCCGGATTAACGGAGACAGAGGCAAATACCTTAACTGAACGGGTAGCGCGTCACACCGATGAATATATGCAAGATGCATTGGTAGAAGTCGGAGAGAAAGCGGACAAACTTTGGAAATGGTATAGCGCTGGAGGAAAAGAAAAGCTAGAGAAAAATCTGAATATTGAAGATTATTTGGAACAGGTAATTAAACCAAAGCCAGAAGAAAAGATTTTTGATGAAACCCATATTACATTTCGGGATTTGTATGTACCTTTACAAGTCAAAGAATTGGATGCCAAAGACAATGCAAGTCTGGAACTGGAAGCGTGGGTTAAGGCAATATTGAATGACCCAGATGCAAAACACAAACAAGTTTTGTTTATTCAGGGCGAAGCCGGACGGGGGAAAAGTGTTTTTTGTCGGATGTTTGCCGATTGGGTGCGGCGAGAATTGCATCCCAGCTTTACCCCAATTCTGATTCGGTTGCGAGATTTGCGCGTACTAAAAGATAACTTAACTGATACTTTAGAAAACTATTTACAACACCTTGATTTTGTCACCAGTGATTCAGGCTGGCTAACCGATAAAAATACTCGGTTTTTGTTTTTCCTGGATGGGTTTGACGAGTTGTTGCTGGAAGGACGAGCAAGTGGCGGCTTGAAGGAATTTCTGGAACAAGTGGAGCAGTTTCAAAAAGACCGCCTTTGTCAGCATCAGTTTTTAGTTACTGGTCGTTCCCTAGCGTTACAAGGAATTGAGCGTGTGCTTTCACAAACCAAAAGCTTGAAGCGCGTCGAACTTCAGCCAATGGATGACTCACTTCGGCAAAAATGGCTGGAAAAATGGGCGGTTGCAGCTCAAGTTAACAAGAGTGAGTTTGAAGAATTTTTGAAGGCTTGCCCTGATGAAGTTAAAAATAAACTAGCACGAGAACCTTTATTACTGTATTTACTAGCGCGGATGCACCGAGACAACCGTCTCAACGTCCAAATGTTTGCAGGCGCAGATAGTATTAAGGCAAAAATCCGCATCTATGATGAATCGGTAAAGTGGGTACTAGAAAAACAGCGTGACAGTGAAAATCAAAATGATAACTCCCGCTTGACTGGATTAAAGAGTGAAGATTTGCGGCAGTTTCTCACCGAAGCCGCTTTGTGTGTCGTGCAGTCTGGAAATGAATCTGCAAGAGTGACGATGTTAGAAGCACGGCTCAAACACAGCCAAAACCCAGCTGCAAAGTTAATTCAGGATGCCAGACAGGAAAATGGCTCGGAAAAAAATCAACAAGATAAGCTACTCAATAATCTGTTAACGGCATTCTATATCAAACCAGCTTCAGGCGATAAAGGCGGCTCAGTTGAGTTTGTTCACAAGAGTTTTAGCGAGTTTTTATTTGCAGAACGGTTGCTAGAAAGCTTTGTAGGTTGGACAACGAAGGTAAGCAAGCGTCAGCGCGAAGAAGACTTGGTTAGTACATTCGCAATGGAAAGGCAGATTTACGATTTATTGGGGTATGGCAATTTAACGTCTGAGATTGTGGAATATTTGATGGGATTGTTGGCTGAGAGTTCAGAATTTAACGACGTGGAACGCTTATGTCAACTGTTTCAAAGATTAGAGGATTTCTACTTCCGTTGGTGCGATGGGGAATTTATTGATGCAGAAGATGTAAACCTGCCTCAAATGAAGAAAAAACAATTGCGGGAGCAATTACCAGACCGAGAAAATCACTTGGGACTGCGACAGGTGGATGTGTGTACAGGGCTGAATGTAATGATTTTGCTGCTGGAGTTGCATCGCTATGCCAAAACAAAAGACGACCTCAAAGGCAAAATTAACTTTCACCCCTGCGGTAAACCTAATACTGATCAATTTGACTCAGAACGCTTGCTGCGTATTATCGGCTATAGTCAATGCTTGGGTGTTTCAGCCTTTAACAATAACTTAGGATTATTTCTCAGCGATGCCAACCTCAGCAGTATCGACCTGAGTGGCGCTAACCTGGCCGGTATCAACCTCAGAGGTGCTGATTTGAGCGGTATCGACCTGAGCGGTGCTGACCTGGGCGGTGTCTACCTCAGTGATGCCAACCTTAGTTTTGCCAAACTTGACCGTGCTTTCCTTAGCAGTGCCAAGCTCAACGGTGCTAACCTCAGTGGTGCAAACCTCAGCCTTGCCAACCTCAGCCTTGCTAATCTAAGCTTTGCCAATCTCAGTCGTACTAACCTCAGCCGTACTGAACTCAGTGTTGCTTACCTCAATGATGCTGACCTTAGTGGTGCCAATCTCAGCTTTGCCAGCCTCAGCTTTGCTAACCTCAGTGACGCTGACATTAGTGGTGCCAACCTAAGCTTTGCCAACCTCACTTTTGCTACCCTCAACGGTACTGGCCTCAGCAGTATTAACTTTAGCGGTGCCTGCTTTGAAGCAGTTTTTTGGAATAGTAACACAAAATGGCTCAATGCAAAAGGGCTGCATGAAGCAGTAGGCGTATCTCCAGAGTTGGCGCAAGACTCAGCTTTTGCGGCTGCTGTTGCCTTGAGTCAAGGTATCAGTTGGGTGAGAGAAGGCAAAATTAAACAAGCACAGGAAGCTTTCAAGCAAGCCCAAACATTTGACCAAAGTTTGAGAAACTCTGCTGAATTTTGGAATAGCATTTGCTGGGTTGGCTGTTTACACGGTTATGCTAAAAATTTGCTTCCTATCTGTGAAAAAGCTGTTATTTTAGACCCTGACAATAAACGCTATCAAGACAGTCAGGGGCTTGCTAGAGTACTGACAGGCGACTTAGTAGGGGCATTAGAAGATTTTCAAGTTGCTGTAGACAGTGGCGCACTTGATTTCTCAGACGATGTGAAGCAGCGACGGCTACGCTGGATAGAAGTACTGAAGTCAGGAAATAATCCCCTCACACCAGAGGAATTGGAGGAGTTACGGGAGGTTGAGGGCTAGGCTAATTCGTAATTCGTAATTAGTTAGTAGGGTGACAAGGGAAAAATATTTGTCACTTAGCGATCGCACTCTCTGCCAAAATCTTTGTAACTTAGCGATCGCACTAAAATCAAACTAAAGCTATTGTCGAAACGGTAGAAAAGGCTATGACGGTAACTACCTATAAATGGACAATTGAACGCTATCACCGAGCAATAGAAGCAGGGATTTTTGATGACCAACCCATTGAACTATTGCGCGGCGACCTCATAGTTATGCCCCCAGAACGCGAACCCCATGCCTACTACAATACCGAAGCAGCTGATTATCTCCGCACACTGCTAGGTGAACGCGCAAAAATCCGCGATGCCAAACCCATCACCCTACCCAACAACTCAGAACCCGCCCCCGATGTTGCGATTGCCAAACCTCTAGGCGATATCTACTTAGAACATCACCCTTACCCTGAAGATATATTCTGGATTATCGAATTTTCTAAGTCCACCTTGAGCAAAGACTTAGGTGATAAAAAAGACATCTATGCAGAAGCAGGCATTGCTGAATATTGGGTTGTCAATCTCAAAAATTCTCAGTTGCTAGTATTTCGAGACTTACAAAATGGGCAATACACAACTGAACTGACATTAACCACAGGTACTATTGTCCCCCTAGCCTTTGGTGATGTATCAGTTCAAGTTAATCGTCTCGTAGGTTTCCCAAAAATATAATTTCTAGCAGCTGTCAGAAACGAAGGATGCGAGGCGTAGCAAGCTTTAAGAGTAGGCGATCGCTCTTTAGTACTGCAAGTAAAGATGGATTGGGTTTATCAAAAAATATGAGGCTTCAAAATCGATTATTTAAACTTATTGCTTTTGTACTTTCAACGATAGTAATTATTAGATTAAACTTTATCTTGCTTCGGTCAAGTGTAGATTTACATTATTATTTAATAAATAATAACGTTGCATTATATCCTGATTATTCTTTATTTCAATTAGCTAAACATATTTTAAAAGTTTTTGGAGCAACTATAGTTGAAGTGGCTTTCGTATGGTTATTAGTAATTTTAAATACTATATCTTTACGAGTCGGTTTAATCATTACTTTGGTTCTGCTTATCCTAACTGGAATGAAAATTTTAGTGCCAATTGGTATTTAAACTAGATTTTGCCTCCATCAGGCGCTTTAAAGTTCGTCCATAATTAAACCATCTCCTCTATGCTATTTGCTTATGACTATTGCCAGTCAACCTCAACTAACTTTAGACGACTTCCTCAAACAGCCGGAAACTGAACCAACATCAGATTTTATCAACGGGGAAATTATTCAAAAACCTATGCCTCAAGGTGAACATAGCCGACTACAAGCTAAATTTTGTAATGTCATTAATAACGTAACTGAAAGCCAAAAAATTGCTTACGCTTTCTCAGAACTGCGCTGCACCTTTGGCGGTGCTTCTATCGTTCCTGATGTCTCTGTGTTTCGCTGGGATAGAATTCCTAAAACTCCATCTGGTAGAATTGCTAATCGCTTTGAAATTCATCCCGACTGGGCAATTGAGATTCTTTCTCCAGACCAAAGGTTAAAAAAAGTGTTGAGTAAATTATTGCATTGTTCGCGCAATGGTACTGAACTCGGCTGGTTAATCAACCCAGAAGACGAAAGTGTGCTGGGGATTTTTCCTGGACAGCGATTGGAATTATACGAAGGTGCGGATAAATTACCCATCCTAGAGGGTATCCAGTTGGAACTGACTGTGGAACAAGTTTTTGGCTGGTTGAGTTTGACGTAAAAAAGCGATCGCTCTAGAAGTAAAGCGATCGCTTTTCAATCCAATCTGCAATTATTAAACCAACAATGTTTGCAGCAGTGGTTTATCTTCCGATATCTTACCCGTCCGCAACCATTCTGCCATTTCACCCGGTACTTTAACTTGGGCGAGGCGATCGCGCAAATCTGCGCCTTCGAGAATTTCTCGTTGCAACAGTTCTTCTGCTGTCTGCTCTAGTAAGTCACGGTTATGTTGCAGAATACTTAAGGCGATGTGGTGAGCATTATCTAATGTCTGCTTAACTTCGCGGTCAATTTCTTCCGCTACTTTCGGACTGATAGCACGACGCAGATTGCCATAACCTTCGAGAAACTGCTGTTGGCTCTTTTCAAACGCCACTGGCCCAAGTCGTTCGCTCATCCCGTAAAGAGTAATGGTGCGTTCTGCTAACTCAGTAGCTTTTTGGATATCATCAGCAGCACCCGTGGAAATTTTGCCAAAAACGATTTCTTCGGCAGAACGTCCACCCAAAAGGGTAGCAATCCGCCCACGAATTTCATCTTCCAGCATTAAAAAGCGGTCTTCTTCCGGCATCTGAATTGTGTAACCCAAAGCGCCGACACCACGAGGAACAACCGAGATTTTTTCGACTTTACCAGCACCCGGCATCAATGCAGCGATGATGGCATGACCAACTTCGTGATAAGCTACGGTCTTTTTCTCCGTTTCATTCAGCACGCGGGAGCGTTTTTCTAAGCCAGCAATCAGACGCTCAATAGCTTCGTTGAAATCTGCCATTGTCACGGCTTGCTGATTTTGCCGTGCGGCTAACAGTGCGGCTTCATTCACAAGGTTAGCTAAATCTGCCCCAGCAAAACCAGGGGTCCTAATAGCAATGGTGCTTAAGTTAACATCATCAGCCAATTTAACGTTTCTAGCGTGGACTTTGAGAATTGCTTCTCGACCAATTTTATCAGGGCGATCGACGACAACTTGACGGTCAAATCGACCAGGACGGCGTAAAGCCGGGTCGAGAATTTCTGGACGGTTAGTAGCGGCGATAATAATTACACCTGTGTTGGTATCAAAGCCATCCATCTCGCTGAGTAACTGGTTGAGGGTTTGTTCGCGCTCATCGTTACCACCGATAATTGGCCCAGCACCACCACGAGATTTACCCAGTGCGTCTAATTCGTCGATAAAGACAATACAGGGAGCTTGTTGTTTGGCTTGTTCAAACAAATCGCGGACTCGTGCAGCACCCACACCCACAAATAGTTCGATAAATTCCGAACCAGAAATACTGAAGAAAGGAACAGCAGCTTCACCTGCGATCGCTTTTGCTAATAATGTTTTACCAGTACCCGGAGGCCCTACCAGCATCACACCTTTAGGAATCTTTGCCCCCAGTGTGGTGTATTTAGTAGCGTTTTTGAGAAAATCGACAATCTCTGCTAACTCCGCCTTCGCTTCATCGACACCAGCCACATCGCTAAATTTGACACCAGTGCTACCTTCAGAGTAGATCCTAGCTTTGCTTTTACCTACTGTTAGCGCAGCGGGACCACTTTGACGATTCATTAACAAGCCCCAAATCCCAAAGAAAATTAACGGTGGTAAAATCCAGCTAAGTAAAGTGGCAAACCAGGCATTGGGGTTTGGTGGTGGTGCAGAAAACTCGACATTATGCTCACGAAGAATTTTCGGCAAATCTAAATCAATGGCTACTGGTGTAGTTGTGAACACTTGTTCAGTGGGTTTGCCATCTGGAGTTTCGGTTTTGATAGTGTATTCAATGCGATCGCTACTCACAATCGCTTGATTTACTTTCCCCGCTTCTACTTGAGTTATAAAAGTGCTATAGGGAACTTGCAGCGATCGCGCCTCAAAGAAAGTTGGAAGAATAAGGTTCAGTAGTAATAACAGGGTTAGTAAAATGAAGAACCTCCCACCAAACTGCCTAACTTTGGGCGGTTTTATCGGTTTATTATTATTAGTTTCAACAGGCATTTTGATATACCCTCCAAATTTGTCTTTGTTCGCGCAGTATCTCCCTTATGAGAAGTTATGATGGCTGCGCCATGTTCTTTGCAAATGACTCTTTTTCAGCTCAATAACAGAGCAAATAGACCACACAAAGCAATGCCATCAAACACACCAGCACCACCGATGCTGAGTACTCCCGCACTCATAGATTGAATATCTTTTAGATGTAACAAATCAGCACCAATCAAGGTTCCGAGTACACCACCAGCAAAAGCTACAGGAGCAGCATGAGGTGCAGCAATTAACATTGCAGATAAAGCAGCAGTTAAAGGAGCCAGTAAAGGATTCATTTGGATACCTATTCCTGGTATCACCCGCGCTGCATAATAGCTAACAACGCTGACAATGGCAGTTACTAGCAAGATTGCTAGAGCATTTGTGTGAGTAAATTGGTACAGTGCCAACACCACCGGAATTAAGCCACCACCCACATTCACCGCTACCACCGTAGAGTGCTGGACTTTCTTTAAAGGAATACCCCAAAATTCCCTTAACCACAGCGTTGCGAAGTCACCTGTCAGTTGAACGTCAGTTACTAGACGGTATAGGGGTATATTGATAGTGCTTGTGAAAATTACTAGCACAAGCAAGAAAAAAGCGATGTTTGGAGAAAATCCCAGCTTGGCTACTGCAATTTCCACCACATCTACTGCCACAGCAAACCAAATGAATGGTAGTAGTAGTAATAACACTAGAAATAGCAGTAATGAAACTGGTAAGTAAATCATGAGATTAGTAAATTTATGATTGTGTCATATCGCACAACAACACATTGGGAGATGCTATATCACTTAATGCAACAAATGCTTAAGTAGTGATTATGTTGCTAAGAACTCTGTTAGTTATAAATCAAAAATGTGACTAAGAAGGACTTTTATCTATTTACTATCTAGTTTCAATTCTAGAAACTAGATAGTACAGCTTAAATTCGTGGACACCCTACAGGAAAATGTGCATTACCGTACTATTATGGTAAATCAACTAGGATTTGTTCTTAAACTGCTTTTACTCTCGGCTTTGTTATCGGTATTGATTAAATATGCAGGGCCAAGTCTATCAATCCCGGCGACAGCAACCAACGCCCTGATTATAATTTTACTGCCGATTGTGATAATGGCCATCGCGCTACTGTGGCGATTCCAAGCACAGAAACAAAATTAACTCCAGAGCATCTACGCACAAGTGACTAAAATCAGCTAACCTAGCTGAATTAGAAGAAAATTGCATCTCGCCAACCGTTGGGAGTCAGCCTGTGAACCTCGGTCAATGGATCGGCTTAATCGCCATCGTTCTTTCTTTCTACATCCTGTGGCAAATTCGGGAAGTGCTTTTGCTGATGTTTGCCGCAGTTGTCTTAGCCACCACCTTAAATCGGCTAGCGAAACGCTTCCAACGCTTTGGCATGAAGCGTGGAATCGCTGTACTTCTAGCAGTAGCTATCTTTTTGGCAGGTATCGTCGGTTTTTTCTGGCTAATTGTGCCACCTTTTGCACAGCAGTTTCAAGAACTAACCTATCAGGTTCCTAAAGGGTTTGGACGCTTTAATAGTTGGCTTGACGCCCTCAGAACTCGTATTCCTGATCAGTTAGTTCCTTACATTCCAGATATCAATAGTCTCATCCAACAAGCACAGCCCTTTGTCAATCGGGTACTAGGAAACTCCTTCGCCTTTGTATCTGGCTCTTTGGAAGCCGTCCTCAAGATTTTGCTAGTCCTGGTTTTAACAGGAATGATTTTAGCCGATCCTGTGGCTTACCGCAAAGTCTTTGTGCGGCTTTTTCCTTCATTTTATCGGCGGCGGGTAGATGGGATTTTAGATAAGTGCGAAGTCTCTTTGCAGGGATGGATTACAGGCGCTTTCATCGCCATGTTTGTTGTGGCACTGATGAGTCTGATTGGCTTATCAATTTTGGGTATAAAGGCAGCACTAGCTTTAGCAATTTTGGCAGGATTTTTGAATTTAATTCCTAACCTGGGACCAACAATTAGTGTAATTCCAGCAATGGCGATCGCTTTATTGGATGATCCCTGGAAAGTTATCGCTGTCTTAATTCTCTACCTTGTTATTCAACAGGTTGAGAGTAATTTCATCACGCCAATTGTAATGGCACAGCAAGTTTCGTTGCTGCCAGCCGTAACCTTAATTGCCCAATTATTTTTCGTCACTTTCTTTGGCTTTTTAGGATTATTTCTAGCGCTACCCCTGACTGTTGTCGCTAAGATTTGGTTGCAAGAAGTACTGATAAAAGATGTTTTGGATGAATGGGGGAATAACCATAGAAAAGAGACTGAGTTGGTAATAGTTTCTGAATCCCCTGAAGAAGATGAGAATTGGACAGCAGAAAGTCCCGACATTAATCGGGAGCGATGAGTTGATGATAATATCTTGCAAAAAGAAGATTAATGTTTTTTAGGCTAAGGTTTCTTTAAGAAAATCGGTTCTCCTGCAATATCATCTAAGCGGATACTGCCTAACAAATTCCGCCACTCTGCTTGCAGTGCTGCATCTTTAGGATTTTGATCGCGCAGTTGGGCCAGTATGGTCAGTGCCTCGTACCATATCCCGTTTTGGGCATAGATAGCATAGCGTTTTAGAGGTTCTGGCGTTTCTAGCTGTTTGAGAACGGCTGGATTCAATCCGACTCGTTGTATTACCCCTTCGACAAAAGTCGGGGGAGAATTTTTTTCCTGGTCACAGTTAACGGTGAAAAACCAGCGATATTGTTTGTTTAGTGCCAAAGCAGGAGCAGTGGTAGGCAGAGAAACGTTGATGACTCCCGGTTTATCTGGTAGAGCGATCGCTTTTCGGTAAATCTCGTTATCGTCCTGATCTTGCAGTACAAATTCAGCTTCATAGAGTGAATCTTTGGTGTACGGCACATAGAAAAACCAACTTGGACGTTCTACCGTTGTCTGTCCCCAGACATTGATTACTGAGTTAGCTTCTTCAGTAAAGTGCACTAAAGCAGTCAGATCAAGTTTAGTAGACGGACATCCAGCCACCTGTCCGCGCTTCGCTCCACCACGAACCCGACCCCCAGGAGGGCTACCCGGTGGAATTGGAGGTTGATTAAAGGTTTTGGCTTGAGCAAGGGTCGTTTTAGCATCAGAGCGTAGGCGTAGCCCGCCGTAGGCATTGCTAGGAGAAGAACCAATTGGTTTTGCCAGTACTGGAGTCAGGCTAGCTAGTAAACTGGTACAGCTAAAAGCTACTACTAAAAACAGTTTTATCGGTTGTAAATTTAACTTCATAAAAACCTTTAATTATACAAACCTTTTAGGATTATCTGCTGGTTATCTAAAAATTTAATAAAAAAGTTTTTTCCTATTCCTTAGTGAACTCCAAAAATTGGCGTTGCAGAACAGTGCGATAAATCGGGGCAAGCTCTTGAGGCAGGGGAGGAATTTTGGAAGTTGCTAAATCATCCCGCTTTCTCTGCAACGCCCAAAAATTAAATTATCCAAATTCTTCTGTTCAATACAATTATCAGATACTTCTCCCCCTGCCTGCTTTAACAGATAAATTTTTTTAAGCCAAGCATATTGCCCTATTCCCCACTCGCTACCCGAACTTTTGTTTTTGAATTATAAATTGACATCAAGCCAACCGTAACAACCAACGACAAAGCCGAAGGTACAAAAGGCACCCAAGCACCGGAAATTAACAGACTAAAGCAAACTATATATAGAACACTAGAGGTAATACTGGCTGCCAATGCTAACCAAGGCAACGAAAGCTTTCGCCAAGCTAGGACTCCTCCTACTAAAGACCATCCCCAAATCCAGGACATCTCAGCCCACAGTGACCAAGCTCCCAGCAACGGCCGCCCATTTTGGACTGCACCAAGGAGCTGACTGACCATATGCGCTTGTACCAACACTCCTGGCATTTGCTCATCTAAAGGAACGCCATAGGGTGTAGGCCAGGTGTCTGGCGAATCTCCCTTTGCTGTTACACCAATCAAAACAATTTTGTCTTTGATAGCACTAGGGTTAATCGGACTAGATAAAAATTGATTTAGCTTTACCTGTTCGGCTATTTGTTTTGAGGAACGGTAATTGAGCAAGATTTGACCGCCATTAGCATCGATATCTTGATAGCCGCCAGTACGAGATTTCAGGTTGGGAAAAATAGTTTTACCCAGCTGCAAATTTCCTTCAGGGGTGAACTTTGGTTCAATTCCTGAAGGGCGCAGATAGAGAGAGGCCAATTGTAGACTGAATGCAAAGGAAGCAGGACACAACGATGTCGCCTCTTGGTTCATAAACAGGAGATGCCGACGGATAGCTCCATCACGATCGTGAATAAAGTCACTGAATCCCAGATTTGTTTTAGGGATTTCTGGCGGCGGCTGATTGCCTGGGATATTTACTGTGCCATCGCTTCCCTTACATACACCAATCAAGTTCTGAGTTTTTTCAAGACGATTAATTAAATCTGGTTCTTTAGCCTTAAAATCCCGGTAGATATCCAAACCGATCGCCCGGGGTTGGTACTGATTGAGTTTTGCCAGAAGTTTGTTGAGAGATTTTTCGGAAATGGAAGCTCCAATCAAGGACTCGTTATTTTTTCGTTGAATTGCCAGATCGTCATCGTCAATTGTGATTATGAACAGTCGGGGATCAAGTCCCTCCACAGGGCGCGATCGCATCATCTGGTCAAATGCTTGAATTTCTGGATTTTCCAGCAATCCCAGCAATCTCATCCCACAAACCAAGCCTGTAATCGCCAAACTGGATAACAAAGTTATTACCAATCTGCGTTTGGTAGACACAGCTAAATTTGGTATATCTTCAGTTTTTGTAGACCTTAATTCATCCCAACTGGGTGGGAGCTGCGCTGGATTTTGGCAAATCATTGGTAGCCAAGTTGCACAAGGAAATTGATCCTCAAGCCCTTGCAAGCGTTCCCGCGCTTGACGTACCGCTTGGTATAAAGACTCACCACCTGCAAAACCTTCGAGAAAATACTTTAAGAATTCCTTGGCAACCTGGTCTGGGACAGGTTCACGCATGATGATCATTTGAGGGATTTGCAAATCAGCCAGTTCTCGCGCCAATCCCAATCCATCACAGGAGTTAAATATAGCTAGTTGCAAACCATTTTCAATGGCTTTCCTAAGAGCATACTTCAGCTCGCCAATGGTGAGGCTATCAGTTTTATTCAGATAAATTCGTCCGCTTTCTCCATTTTTGTTACTGGAACTGTGCCCAGCAAAAAAGAGAATATCCCAGTTTTTTCCCCAAAGATGGTCAGTCAATTCTTTCCGTTGTGGTTCTACTAGAAAGGTGACCTCTGCATTACTACATTGTTGCAGTAATGCTTGATCAGCCTGGGTGTCAATTCCCTGACTATTGCCCACAATTGCCAAAATGTTGACTAATTTATTTAAAGTGCGTGGTTTTTGAATGCGATCGTAGGATGGTGAAGAAAGGGCGATTTCAGCCTTGGGGTAGCGTTCTAATAAATCCCACAGATGCCAAGGTAATAGCTGCAATTGGCTATTTTCTGTTTGCAAAATTACCCGCACTTCTTCTGTAGACAACAATCTTTCTAACCATTTTTCCCTCAAAGGGCGAAATTCCTCTGCTCGCAGCCAAGTATTAAAGCGGGCCCGCAAAATATAAGAAGCGTTTTCGCAGTCTTGAACCATTGATACATTCGTCACCTGCATTTTGTCAGCATAAAGACGATAACGATTGCCTATCTGCCGATAACTAGACTGCCAATGACTATAGTAGAGTGGCATTTCAGGAAATGGAGGTAGCTTCCCCGTAATTTCTGTTGCAGCCCGCTCGTGTTCTTCACCAATTTGGAGGGTGACAGCAAACCCTTGCTCAAAACTACCCTCTCCGAATTTTAGAATCACTAACTTACCCATGACTGTGCTATCCCCCTGTGCAAAACCATGCCCTGTTCTAATGTCTCATAACAAGCTCCCCAAGCGTTTACAGACTTTTTTCAAAATCTCCAAAAGCCGGCTTGAATCTTTAATTTTTAATTTTTAATTAACCAATTACCACTTAATAAATTACCGACACAAAGGGAAAATAGCTAGATGCTTTAAATCCGAAAATGTTCGGTAATGCTAGTATCATTTATGGCTACCCTAACGCTAAATTGCTCTGTTGGTTCGCCGCGAAACTGCAACTGAATGTAGTTGTCTAGTTTTCTAGATTGAGCATCTAGAAATACTGTTCCCGAACTATCTAAAACAGTGAGATGAACTCCTAGCGGTAAGTAGATTTGATTCCCAGTGGCGTGCAATTGGAGATGAATACTGGTTTGCTGATCTTTTTCTGGGCTGATTTCCACAATCAACATGACGGGTTGGTTGAGAATTTGGATACCCAAATCAATCAGTTTTGCACGTTTAGTAATTGATTCTGGTTGGTTAAGGGCATCTAGTTGCAAAGTTTCAGGACTACGAAAAGCATAATTTGGTCTAAGTTCTGGCACATTCCACAGGGATTCAATCGTCTGCCAACCTGTTTCAAATATACCAGCAAACCACTGACTTAAATTTACCAGGGAACTAACTGGTGATTGGCGCAGTTTATCTAGGTGGTCGATAAAGGCTTCCAATGGTTGCAGTTGTGCTAAAGGCAGCGTTTCAGTTGCGGCACTAGGGATAAAACCAAGCAGCCTCGCTTCTTGGAGTGATTCATCGAATTGAACCACTAAATAACCTACTCGTTCTTCCCAGGTTTCTGGAGGAATGGAACATACATGCTGATGCAGATGGACAGGACGACACTCCAAACGACCAATTGAGGGAACCTCTAAGTCAGCTACATTCCCACAGAGGCGCATGATGGGATTCCAGCTGTCACTAGCTTGCAGGTCAGTAGAAATATCCATCATTCTTAAGTAGTCATTTACCACCCACACAGCCAGAGTATTCAGCCGAACTTGCTCTGCTTTTTCAGAATTTGGCTGCTGGTTAGCAAATTGCTGGGCAGTTACGCGAGCTGATTGGGAAATTGGCAATGTTAAAGCGAAATCGTCTAGCTGATAGGTGGAGTTATTCATAAGTTAATTTCTAGTGATCGATCAATGCTGCTATATACATATCACCCGTATTTACTAAATTTATGCCACAAAATAGAGAATGATTATTCGAGAAACAGAAGGGGTTAGGGCGTGTTTTCAAACTACCCGTTTAGCTTCCTAACTTTTTAGGGACTTCCAACTAAAAAATTATCCCATCCCTGCGGGACGCTACGCGTAGCAAGATCCCCAAAGGGTGAGCATTTAGGGCGGGGGAGAGGGTTTACAGCTTTTATTACCATGAAAATGGTGCAATTTAAATGACCATTAGCTTATTGAGTCCAGGAATTGGGATAATTTATTTTTTGGAGTTTCCTTACATTTCCCTAAAAAAGGGTGATTTGAGAGGTTTTTACCTGCTTTTTATGGAGGACTGGAGGTATCTCTAAGTGTTCAGTGTATACAAAAAAATTTTTAGACTTCCTCCTACACGATTTGTTTAATGTCTGAGCGAAAAGTTTTGTAAAGATTGTGACTAGTTTGTGTAAAAATCGCAATCTATACATGAGATATATACAGATTCGCAAGTTAGTGCGTTTGAATTCGAGGTCTTTTATGACTAACGACTGGAGAAAACAACTAGATGTACAACTTAAAGAATTAGCTCTCAAAGCCCAGCAACACCGACACGCAACCAAAGAACGACGGGTAGCTTTAACACGGCTGATGAATGCCATTTGGCAGTCGGGTAGGCTTGTTCATCCTTATAGGGGTCAATTTCAACTAATTTATGAAGATATCTATGATGAGGCAGTACAAAATCTATTTTTATATCTTTGTCAAGATGACAATATTAATAAGTATAATCCAGAACGCGGTGAAGTTATAACCTGGGTAAATATGCTATTAAGTAAACGCTTTTTTCCAGAAGCTATCCCCAAAGTGATCGGCAAAGGAAATGAAATCAATCTCGAAGACTCTCATCTGGAAAATATACCATCACCTCAATCTAAATCTATGTCTTTATCTGAACAAATAATAGAATGTATAGAATCTGACCCGGATCTGATTTTTTGCAAAGAACACATAAAAGGCCATCCAGAAGCAAATTTTCAAGCTATAGCTAAAAGAAGATGTTCTGGAATTTCTTGGAAAGATATTTCGGCAGAATGGGGCATTGGAATCACATCTCTACATAGTTTTTATCAACGATGTCTGAAAAAATTTACTGATAAATTTCAAGAATATTTATGTATTTAATACTTCCTACAATTTAAGCATCTGGTCAAAAAATATGGACAAAATTGCAGATACTTTAACAACATTTACAGGACCTATACCGCCAGATGGAAGACATCGAGCAGAAAAGTTACGTAGGCAACAAGCCACGCAAAAAAAAGCTGAACAAGTTCATCTCAATACTTTGTCTGTGTCTTTCGTAAATTCTTATCTACAATACATGGGGTTTGAGACAGACTTAGGCAAGAGCAATTGGAACCCTTTACAGCAGACACTTCTGGATGTAGCTGATTTGTGGCTGAAAAATTTGGGAGCGTTAGAATGCCGCCCTGTGTTGGAAGATGCACAATTTGTTTATGTACCGCCTGAAGTACATTCAAATCGAATTGGCTATGTGGCTGTGCAGATAAAGAAATCATTTCGAGAAGCGACGCTGCTGGGATTTGTCAGGCAAGTACAAACTGATTTTTTACTAATTAACCAATTGCAGCCTTTGGACAATCTACTAGAGTATTTAGAAGAAATTACTCAAGTGAAGCAAGCTGAATTAGCTTCTCAATCGCTCACTTCTAATAAGACTTTAGTTAAATTAAAACAATGGTTAGAGAATATTTTTGAGGATGGTTGGCAAGAGATTGAAACTATTTTTGATGATCAAAGAGCTAATCTAGATTGGAGTTTAAGAGGAGCTAATAGTTCTTTTATTAGCAGGGGTAAGCTGATTGATTTAGGAAACACAGAAACCATTCAAGGCGTAATTCTAGTAGTTGCTTTCATTCAACAGAAGGAGCAGGAAATAGACATTATCGTAGAAGTGCATCCTACATCTCAAGAAAGTTATCTGCCACCAAATCTCCAACTGATGGTGCTTGATTTTGAAGAAGCAGAGGGAAAATCTATTATGGAAGCGCAAACTAGAAGCACTAACAAGAATATTCAATTGCAGTTTAGTGGCGATGTGGGAGAACGTTTCAGTATTAAATTGGTATTAGGGGATATTAGCGTTATAGAAAGTTTTCTCATCTGAAGCGAAAAACAATAGGGGTGCTGCAAATGGGAAAGTTAGTTGTTCTGAAGCTAGATGGCGATTTGGAGTTAGGGGTACGGGTGACACTGGAGATTGGAGAAGATGGCAAACGCCCTAGCATAGAAACCTTTGGTTATTTACCTCCCAATCTAGAAATAGCTAAAGCAATTGACCAGTGGCGATCAACTTATTGTAGTTTAGGAAATGGCCGCATCAAAGCCAAAACAATTATTTACGATGGTTCTATTACCCAACGGCGTGATGACTGTCAAAACAAAGCTTGTGAATTGCGATCGCACTTAAATCACTGGCTAAAGTCAGAGTCATTTTGTCGGATTCGGGAAAAATTGTCTATACACGTAAAGCCCAATGATGAGGTGCGAGTGCTGATTCGCACTTACTCTATGCAGCTACAGAAACTTCCTTGGCATATATGGGATTTGGTTGAGGACGATTACCCCAAAGCCGAAATAGCTTTGAGTATTCCAGAGTCAGAACAAGTAACTGTATTGCAGACATCTACCTACAGACATAAAATAAAAATATTGGCGATTTTGGGCAATACATCTGGTATTGATGTGGACAAAGACTGCGAATTATTAAAAAAATTGCCCAATGCTGCCACAACCTTTTTGACACAGCCCCAACGTAATCAGATCAACGATGAGCTGTGGAACCAACCTTGGAACATTTTATTTTTTGCTGGTCATAGTAAAAGCGAGGGTGAAACCGGTCGCATCTATATCAATGACAAAGATAGTTTAACAATTGCAGACTTGAAATATGCCCTGGCAAATGCCGTCACCAATGGGTTACAGTTGGCGATTTTCAACTCTTGTGATGGATTGGGATTAGCGCGAGAACTACAAGATTTACATATTCCCCAAATCATTGTCATGCGGGAACCTGTGCCTGATCTGGTAGCGCAAGCATTTTTAAGGCATTTTCTGGCAGCTTTCTCTTCAGGCGCATCTTTATATGTTGCAGTTCGCACTGCCAGAGAAAAACTGCAAGGATTAGAGGACAAATTTCCAGGGGCAAGTTGGTTACCGATAATTTGTGAAAATCCTACTGCTACGCCGATGACTTGGGCAAAGCCCCAAATTAAATCTAACAGCCTCCTGATCAGGGGATTGCTAATGAGCGTCATGCTTACCATCAGCCTGTTAGGAGTCCGGCAAATGGGAAGATTGCAAACATGGGAGTTACAAGCTTACGATCAATTAATGCGATCGCGTCCCCAAGAGAAGCAAGATCCGCGCCTGTTGATAGTCACTGTCACCGAAGAAGATTTTCAGTTACCAGAACAAAAGGAAAGAAGAGGGTCGCTATCGGAGCTAGCACTAGCCAGACTTTTGGAAAAACTTGCACATTTCCAACCCAAAGCTATTGGCTTGGATATTTATCATGATCAGTCATCGCAACGCAACCAAGCTTCTTTGGCGACTCGGTTGAAAACAGATGACAAGCTTTTTGCAATTTGCAAAGTTCAAGAACTTACAAAAGACCGTCCAGGAATTTCAGCTCCTTTGGGGGTTCCGCTAGAACGTCAAGGATTTAGTGATATTGTGCCAGACTCAGACCACGTTCTGCGTCGTCATTTATTGGCAATGCAACCAGCAGACGTAACCTCCCCTTGTACTGCACGCTACGCCCTTAATGCCCAACTGGCATTCCACTACTTGGAGGCAAAAGGTATCTCTGCCAAATACACTGATGGGGATTTGCAGTTAGGCAAGGTCGTTTTTAAGCGGTTGCAGCCCCAGATGGGTGGCTATCAACAAGCGGATACACGGGGCTACCAAATATTGCTCAATTATCGATCTTTCCAAGGTTCTCCTGGAGAAATTGCTCCTAAAGTCACACTCACAGATGTTCTTAGGGGTAAAGTTAACGCTGAACAAGTCAAAGACCGAATTGTTCTCATTGGTACTACTGCCCAAAGCTTTCGTGATTATAGTCCTACCCCCTATATGACTGGGCAAGGTTTTTCCGAAGAAATACCAGGGGTGATTCTGCAAGCACAAATGGTGAGTCAGCTGGTGAGTGCGGTGATGGATGGGCGACCTTTGATATCTGTTTTGCCCGTTTGGGGCGAAGTTTTGTGGGTTTGGAGTTGGTCAGTAGTTGGAGGTGCGTTTGCGGTAGCTGGATCAGTGGCGATCGCACTAAGCGATCGCTCAAGACTATATTTAATACTGGCAGGAGGAGGTGTACTTGGAGTTTTATACGTTCTTTGCTTAATTCTCTTTTACCAAGGGATTTGGGTTCCCCTAGTTCCGTCAGCTTTGGTTTTAGTAGCTACTGGCGGCACAGTGGCAATTTATCTATTTTTACAACAAAGCAGCGACAAGTAATTTCTATAACTTGAGATATAAAAAAAGATGAAACTATCTATGCAAAAGATTCAAATTTTCCTCGCCGTTAGTTTAACATTACTTAGCTCTATAGATGTGCAAGCACAGCCTGCAAATCCCAACGGACAATTGAACCAATCATTGATTTTCGCAGCGCCACCTCCACCAAAAGACATCGGGGAACCAGGTAAGCGAGGAGAAGCAGGTAGTCGTGGCTGTGGTCAGGATATAAATAAGCCCCTGATTCCTTCTCAAAAGCGATTCACAGCTTTAGTACCTGTTTATTCAAACTCAGAATTGGTGTTTGGAACAACGATCAGAGAGCATCCTAGTTTCTTATTTTATATTCCTTATTCATCCGACTTTGCATCTGGAGAGTTTGTGCTAGAAGATGAAGCACAAAATCAGACTATTTATAAAACTTCTTTAACGGGGACACCTGGAGTAGTCAGCCTTCCTTTGCCCTCAATAGCAACACCTCTGGAGATAGGTAAGCGGTATCGTTGGTATTTCAACATTTACTGTAATAAGGATAAGCAAATTCTTGCTAATGTTGAAGGCTATGTAAAACGGGAGCAATTAAAACCTGCTTTGAAAACTCAATTGGAAAAAGCAACACCAAGCCAGCAAGTAAATCTTTATGCGGCTAATGGTATTTGGTATGAAGCGTTGAGTGCTGCTAGTGAATTGCGTCGCACCAATTCGCAAGATACTTCTTGGACGGCGCTGTTGAAAGCTGTGGGTTTGAATGATTTTGCAACTGAACCAAAAGTAGAGTGCTGCAATCTTGAGAATTAGGGCGTTGCATAAATGTGGGATGATTTTATAGAGTTTCCTTTGCACGGCAGTTGTCTTGCAACTATGCAACGCCAGAATTAGGAGTGAAGAGCGATCGCTTTTGGAGAAAAGTCAGCGATGCTCTACACTGACTCAATGGTTAAGTTGATTAACTTACAGCCACAACTGACTTTTTACGGTTAGAACGCTTGCGGTCTGATTTTTTCTTCAGTCCAACTGCTTGAGCTTGATCGCTATCTGACCCATATTGCCCGCGCACAACTTCTTTCATAGCTAATACAGCATTATGAAATTCCCATTCTGCTAATCGCGCAGCATCAGCAGCAGCACGGTATAAAGTTAGTTTCTCGATTTCGGCTTGTTGAAAACTCAACATAGTTTGATAAGCTTGCTGTAAGTTTGCAGCAGAGGCATCCGCACGGGTTGTATTGTATGTGCTGATGGTTTGAAAACCGTGCAATGAAGTAATATCTTGACTAATTGATTGAGGAGGCAAACGGCGTGTTGTATCTTGGGTAGGCATATATGTATACCGTAATAAAGTATACATTTAATATGCCCATTGCAACTTTAAAGCTAACAAGAGGCTTTTACGAGCTATTTTGGGGTATACTTTTTATCTCACGCAAAGCCGCTCCAGACGCACAGAGGAATCAACAGTGTATTCACGCCGCTCTACTTAGAAGCTCAGTACTAATCTAAATTTAGAGGATTTTGATTATGCCTAGATTTACGGTTCCACCCAATTTCACAGGCACTGCTGGTAACGACACAATCGTAGGGGAAGATTCAAATAAATCTCCAGCAATTGGGATTGATATTTTAACTGGAGGTTTCATTGTTACAGCCTCAGGAAAGGACACCATTAAAGGCAACGGTACTGGCGGTAAAGGCGGTGATGGTGCTATCGGTAAGAACGTCAATGGCAGCAAAGGCGGTGCTGGAATCGGCATCAGCAATAATGGCAATCTGAATGCTGGGCCCTGCGACGACGCTATTATCGGCAAAGGTATTGGGGGTCGTGGAGGCAACGGCGGGAATCCGCCTCCTTCTGATCCGCCTCCTTTTCCTTATGATGATTTTGGCGGCGATGGCGGCGGTGGCGGTACAGGGACAGGCATCAGTAACATTGGCATCCTTAATACTGGGTTGGGCAATGATACTATCATCGGCAATGGCACTGGCAGTAAGGGCGGCGGTGGCGGCGGTGACGGCAGTGGCGGCGGCGGCGGCGGTGTAGGGAATGGCATCGCTAACAGTGGCAGGCTAAATACAGGGGGCGGAAATGATGCTATCACTGGCACTGGTATTGGCGGCGTGGGTGGCAACGGACTCGGTGGCGGCAATGGCGGTGCAGGGACTGGCATTGCTAACAGTGGCAAACTGAATGCAGGGGATGGAAATGACACAATCACTGGCACTGGTCAGGGCGGCACTGGTGGTGAGGGTCGCCTCGGTGGCAAAGGCGGATTTGGGATAGGTATCAGCAACACTGGGCAACTGGATACCGGAGACGGAAATGACAAGATTACTGGTACTGGTATCGGCGGCATTGCCGGCAACGGACTTGGAATCAACGATAACGGTGCAGGGACTGGCATCAGCAATAATGGCAGTCTCAATACTGGGAAGGGAAATGACACAATCACTGGGACTGGTGACAGCAGGGGCATCGTCGGTACTGCAATTGGCATCACTAACAGTAAGAAACTGGATACCGGAGACGGAGAAGACACGATCATAGGCACTGGCACAGGTACTGGCGGCCCCAACAGTAATGCAACTGGTATCCAGAACATGAAGGGTGCCACCATTACCACAGGGCAGGGCAACGACACAATTACTGGTTCTGGCAACGGTTCATCCCAGAACCCCATTGCCTATGGCATCTCCAACGACGGAGTAATTGATACTGGAAATGGTTATGACATTATTACCGGAAAGGCTACAGCAACAACGCCTCCTGATGTTCCCTCCCAGTTCACCGACTTCACCGCCTATGGCATCTTCAACAACAGAGTAATTGATACTGGAAATGGTTGTGACATTATTACCGGACAGGCTATAGCAACAATTGATGGTAGTGCATTTGGCATTTATGGAAAAGGAACGATTAAAACTGGCGATGGCAATGACAAAATTACAGCCACCAGTACCATCAATGAAGTTCAACAAAAAGTTACTATTGGTGGCGGTATCAACATTGATTTAGGTACTGGAAATGACTACTTCAAAGGGTTTGGTACTGGGAATGTGGATGGTGGAAAAGGTTTTGACACCTTAGACCTCAGTGCTTTCAATCGCTCTGAACTCACTTTTTCTGGTGTAATTTCAGGCAATGCTCTAAACCCAGCTAACATCAACTTTAATAACAATGGAGATGTTATTACACTCTCTACAAAAGGCTTTGAGAATTTTATCTTTGCAGATAGCTCTTTGTCCTACAGCACTTTAGTCTAAACTAATGGCGTTGCTGTTTCATGTATGAAAATGATTTTGTATAATACCAAAATCCTTGTAGAGACGTAGCAGTGCTACATCTCTACATCCGAATTCATACTTCAATTCAGCAACGCCCTTAGTTTTACGCAAAGCTTACTAATTTCTTGACATAAATTTATACAACATAATTCATCGTCGATGCGATCGCATTGTCAGCCGATACAATCGCATTGTCAGCCGCAACAATCGAATTGTCAGTCGATACAATGGCATTGTTAGCCGCAACAATCGAATTGTCAGTCGATACAATCGAATTGTTAGTTGATGCAATCGCATTGTCAGTCAAAACAATCGCATTGTCAGTCGAGCAAAAAAAAACTAGATTGCAATCTGACGAATCTTAAATTACGAATTACGAATTACGAACTACTTTACAAGATGCAGGCTTCAACCAAGGAGTATGAGGCGTATTGGTGGGAAGATTTGCTGTCAGCACGACTTCCCCTTTTTGGTTTAGCATCAAACCAGTAGCTTCTATGATCGGTTCTGATGTGGGGGTAGTTATTTTGTTGGGAACAAAGGGGCGATGGGGGTTATCACTGTTTGGATTGAGAGCCACCAAATCTACCTGCACTGCATCAGTGTTAAGAGCTTCACCTGGATTAGGAGGCAAGCCGCCGCGCCCAGTGATTGTAAAACTGCTCTTAGCTAAAGTTCCACCAGCTTGACAAGTCTGTGCTACTTCGGTGTCAACTGGTATTGTTGGCAGGTTGACTAAGCCACTGTTAGGGTCTACATCAGGTGTGTTGATTTCTACATTACCACTAAACTCAGAACTTGCTCCAGTGGCGGTGATGTCGCTTGTTTTATCAGATGCCACATCTCGGAACTGTATACCAAAGATACCCTGGGCATTGATTCGTACATTTCCTCCACGGAAGTTAGCAGAATTGGCGCTGATGTCGCTATTTTCAAAACCAATGAGGAAATCGGTGTCAATATTGATGTTGCCGCCGATGACGTTTTCTCCCCTGGCGTTGGTTCTGATGTTGCTATTACGGCTCATTAACAAATCTTGTGAGTTAATGTTAATTGTCGCTTGCTCCTTATTTGGGTCAACTCTAGCGCTGCGTGTATTAGCGCTGAGTATGGCGTTGTTGTTTAAACGGATAGAGCGAGCATTTAATGTCATGTTGCCTGTGGTTCCTGTTTCTAAACTCTGCACGGTTATTGCAGCTCCATCTTGCACTAGCAGGGTATTAGTTTTAATAGTCAAATCTCCTGCATCCCCTGTTGAGTTTCGCTGTGCGGAAGCAGCCAAGCCACTGGGAAACTGACCATCGGCAGTTGTACCAATGAGTTGTACGTCTTGGGCATCAATGATTAAATTTCCCCCCTTGCCCACACCAAATGTACTAGTACTCACCTGTGCCCCATCTTGCACTAGTAAGATATTAGTTTTAATAGTCAAATCTCCCGCATCCCCTGTTGAATTTAACCTCGCGTCAGCAAACAAGCCACTGGGAAACTGACTATCGATACTTGTACCAATCAGTTGCACGTTTTGGGCATCAACGATTAAATTTCCCCCTTTACCTGCACCAGATGTAGCAGCACTCACGCTTGCCCCATCTCGGACTAGCAAGGTATTAGTTTTAATTGTTAAATCGCCTGCATTCCCTGTTAAATTTGACCCTGCGGAACTTCTTAAGTTACTGAAAAACCGACTATCGAGACTTGTACCAATCAGTTGTACGTCTTGGGCATCAATAGTTAAATTTCCCCCTTTACCCGCACCAGAAGTGCCAGTAGATACCTGTGCCCCATCTTTGACTAGTAAGGTATTAGTTTTAATCGTCAAATCTCCCGCATCCCCTGTTGAGTTTCGTTGTGCAGAAGTTCCTAAGTTACTAGAAAACCGATTATTGATACTTGTACCAATCAGCTGCACGTCTTGGGCATCAATGGTTAAATTTCCTCCCTTACCCGCACCATATGTATTAGCACTCACCTCTGCCCCATCTCGCACGAGCAAGGTATTAGTTTTAATAGTCAAGTTTCCCGCATTCCCTGTTGAGTTTGCGTATGCGTCAGCACTCAAGATACTACCAAACTGACCATCAGCGGTTGTACCAATCACTTGCACATCTTGAGCATCAATGGTTAAATTTCCACCCTTGCCCGCACCAAAAGTACTAGTTACCACCAATGCTCCATCTCGTACTAGCAAGGTATTAGTTTTAATAGTTAAGTCTCCTGCATCTCCTGAGTTTGGCTCTGCGGAAGCAAACAAGCCACTGGGAGGCTGATTGGCATTTCCACCAATCACTTGCACATCTTGAGCATCAATGGTTAAATTTCCACCCTTACCCGCACCAAAAGTACCAGTACTCACCTGTGATCCTCCCTTCACTTGTAACGTGCTAGCACTGATATTGACATCACCTCCCTGTCCGTTTGCTTCTCGTCGCACCTGATTAGCAATTTGACTCACATTATCAAGACTAATTGCTCCAGTTGCATTAACCTCAATATTTCCCGCCTTACTATTATCAGAACCTAGCCCACTTTCTATCCCTAAAACCAGGGAACTTTCTCCTGTCATCTCTAAATTCCGAGCATTAACCGCAATACTTCCGCCATCATCAGCAGTAACTCTTACCAAAGCGCCATTGCGAAGGAAAACATTACTTCTTTCAACACTATCTGGAAAACTCAAGCTCAGATTATTACCATCGCTATTTAACCCAACTGTTCCCGCGCCTGATAACCCACCTAATTCGACTCTCCCACCAAAAGCAAACAATCCTCCACCATCTATATTGATATCACCGCCTACCAACAGCAAACTCTTACCATCTGGTACACGTAAGCCCGTAGCAGTAAATTCAGAAGATGGATTTAAGCCAGAAGGAGCAACTGAGTTATTTTGGATAGATGCGGTACGCATTTGATTAAATAGTAAAGCTGAAGGATTCACCGTCAGCAGTTCAGGAGTATTTAGATTGTCAACACTAAAAAAACCTTGATTGCCAAAAGCGATCGCATTAGCTGTCGTTCCTACAAAAGAACCAGTAATATCCAGCCTCGCACCTTGGCCAAAAATAATTCCCGACGGATTTATCAAAAACAAATTAGCTGTGCCATTAGCGCCAATTATCCCATCAATCTTAGAGACTGACCCACCCGTTACCCGACTGATAATATTCTGAATATTTGCACCATTATTAAACAAAGCAGCGCCGTTAGGAGGGACAGAAAATTCCCGAAAGCTGTGGAACAAATTGCCACCTGCTTGGGTTCCTCCTTCAATGATGCTGTTGTTCCCTTCTAATTTGACACTAGAGTTATTAGGCAAAGTGCCATCCGGGATAATGTCGGCAAAAGCGCAATTTGTACTCCAAATGCTTGAACCACATATTGCAATTCCTAAAAACCAGCCCCAATGAATATTTATCTTGGACATTGCACCCCTTTAAGCAAACAGCGATCGCTAAACTTTTGGTTATGTCACACTACTAATATGGATTTACAGTGGTTGCAGTCACCTCTGGATAATTCTCTGTTGCGATCGCATTAGTTTTACGCAAAACTTGCTCATTTATTTACATAAATTTATACAATCGAATTGTCAGCCGATGCAATGGCATTGTCAGTCGATACAATCGAATTGTCAACCGCAACAATCGCATTGTCAGCCAATACAATGGCATTGTTAATTGAAACAATCGAATTGTTAGCCGATGCAATGGCATTGTTAATCGATACAATCGAATTGTCAGTTGATGCGATCGCATCTGCTTAAGTAAATAAACAAAAACTTAACTCCAACTCTCACAACTTCAAGTGGTGATGGCTCAAAGCCAATTACCCAAAAGAACATAGGGGGCCCAAAACCTGGGACGTTTGTATTTGGGATTTTGCAAAAGAGCTAGCTGGGCGCGACGGAGTACTTCAGCTTTAGTCAGGTTTTTGTTGCCTAACTCTTGGTAAAATTGACTCATCAACACAGCAGTAGACTCATCATCTAAGTTCCACAAAGAAGCGATCGTACTGCGTGCTCCTGCCTGAAAAGCAACACCAGCAATTCCCAGCGCAGCTTGTTCGTCCCCAGCAGCTGTTTGACACGCACTAAGAATGAGCAATTCAATTGCTTCGGGTCTATTTTGCTCTAGCGTTCGCACTAACTCATTTAACTTTTTGACATAAATACGCTCATTCCAAGCGACAATAAATGTCTCCTCAGCTTTCGAGCTAAACTGACCATGAGTTGCAAGATGAACGATAGGGAAAGGTAGAGAATTAATCCGGTTTTGCAAAGTTTTGCTGGTAAATTCTTGATTCAGAAGGATGCTGCTAGGGACTTGAGAGCGGATTTGTTCTAATTCAAGTTTGACATTGGGTAGTGCAGAAAATCCCGAACTTGCTTCACTCAATCCTGCGGCTATTGCCTTGAATTCCTTCTGTGATGTTTTGGGTTCAATCAGTTGCAGACTGGGGGTGAGTGCAATGTTATACTTCTCAACTAGATACTGTTTACCATCGTAAAGAGCTGCCATCGGAATATTTCGCAACCAACCATCCAGCACAAATACTAAAGTAGGAGTGTTACTTTCAGCTAAGGCAGCTTCAGCAGGTTGAATCAGCCATTTGTAAACCTTCTGGGATAAAGACTGAACCTGTCGCAGCGTGTGTGGTTTGGGTAGATTTTCCTGTAGTTGCTTTAAAGTAGTTTCCACTTCTTTTTTAACTACAGGGGTACTGTAATGCAACCAACGCTGTTGAGGCAACTGGAAAATGACCTCTAATCGGTCTGGCAAAATAAATGGATAAATAATTGCTGCTTTTGGATCTTTTTTTGGATTAAGGATTTGAGCATTCAAACAGTTGTTGCGAAAGAAGTTTTCTAGTTCTGCTATTTGGAGTAATTCGATTGTATTGCTGGCTTTTGCAAGATTTTCTGAGCTAACTTGATTACCTTGAGATTGCAAAAGTAAATCAACCAACTCCCGATAAACTGGTTCAACTTCCTCTCTAAAGGAAAATTTCACCGCAGAGTTCACAGCAACTAAATCACTACGGAGGGCTTGGAGGTTATTAACTGCTTCTGTGTAAGCTGCTACTGCTCCTTTTGTATCTCCCTTAGCTTTAAGCAAACGTCCCAGTTGCCATTGCCATTGATAGCCAATGTCTTTAGCATCGATAGCTTGAGCGATGAGCAAGGCTTGTTGGGTGAGGTTTTGGGCATCAGACAACTGTTGAGTTTGTTCATACACTTGGCCTAAAACACCAAGAGCATAGGATTGTGTACGTTTATCTTGCAAACTTTTTGCTTGCTCAATAGCAGTTGCCAGTAATTGGGCAATGTCTAACCATGAGGAAGTGTCTGCGGTGGTTTTTTTTCGGAATTGCATTAGACTTTGGGCAAAGTTAATGCGGGCAGAAATCGATGTCCGAGTAACGGGTAAGTCTTTAAGCTGAGTTTTAATTTGAGAGGACAATGTTTGGAAAGCTGACAATTGCTCAGTTTTCAGTAGTAGCCTTAATTGATTGGCTTGAGCTTGGATGCGGGTAGTGGGTGAGGTTGCAGTGTTGATAGTTTGTTGATAATATTTTATCGCTGTTTGCGTGTCTTGCTGAACACGGGCTGTATTACCCAGACTGAGGAGAATATCAGCGATCGCTTCGTGATCTTGCAACGATGAAGCTATTTCTAAACTTTGCTGCAATATCTGCCGAGATGTTTCTAAATCACCAGTGACTTGCACGACATTACCGAGACTATGCAAAGCTGCGACTTTAACAGGTGAGTTGGGTTGACTTTGGAGAATCTGGGTACTTTCTCTTAACGTCTTCTCGGCTTGACGATAAAATCCTAAAGTTTGCAAAGCTTGTGCTTGGTTAATCCGATTTTGAAGAACTGCCCTTTCATCGCCGATTTTGGCATAAATATCAAGTGAGAGCCGCCAAGTATCCAAGGCATCTTCAGCTTTGCTTTGAGCCAATTGCAGGCGACCTTTGATATCTAGGACTTGGGCTAAAATTTGTGAGGAGTCTTTGCTATCTATATTTTTAGCAGTTTGTAATAAGTTGAGACTTTGAGCGATCGCAGTTTCTGCCTCTGACCACCGTCCCAATTGCTGATAAGCTAATGAGAGATTACCCAGTGCGATCGCAAGTCTTTGTTCATCTCCATGAGCTTTGAATGCAGAGATACCCTGTTGCCAAGAATTAGCAGCTTCAGCAAACCGTTCATCTTCATAAAATTTACTGCCCTCTTCCACCAACTTTTGGGCATCGGCCAAGCTTTGAACAATTGAGTTTTCCGCAGTTACATATGCAAAAGTGGGGGACAATAACCCCGCTCCTAAGAACATAGCCAAAAGCAGCAGTACACTTAAAAAGCGTTTGATTTTCCGTAATTTAGATTTTTTTCTTGCCATGTTTTTACCCTCCTTGCACCGCGTTTTTATTAAAAATAGACAGTGTAAGTTGCTCAACCTGGCTGGCGTTGATTAAAGGCACGGCAATCGGCTGTCCTCTGCCAAGAAGAATGAGGCGTAAGTGTGGGTGTAGAGTTAGTGAAAATTACATCGCCATTAGCAGCAGTTACCCAACCAGTAGCTTCTACTATGCGAGTTGGTGTTGGGTTAATGGAATTTGTGGAAAAAGCTGGAGTAGAGGGTTTACCTACTTCTGGGTTGAGAGTCACTAAACCTACCTGCACTGCGTCAGCGTTGAGGGCTTCACCCGGATTAGGTGGTAAGCCACCGCGTCCAGTGATTGTAAAACTGCTCTTAGCTACAGCGCTACCTGCGGTACAGGTCTGTGCTACTTGGGTATCAACTGGTACGGCTGGCAAATTGACTAAGCCACTATTGGGGTCAATATCCGGTGTGTTTAGTTCTACAGTGCCGTTAATGCCAAACTGGGAACTAGCAGTGATATCGCTTGTTTGTGGGTTTTCTTTGTCTCGAAATTGAGTGCCGTAAACACCAAAAGCGCTGATTTGAACGTTCCCTCCCTTACCTATGAAAGCATTAGCAGTAATATCACTATTTTCATTGGGGACGGCAATAATGAAGCCATGAGGAGCATTGATAGTGATGTTTCCACCGTCTCCACCCTGGTTTTCAATGCCTGCGGTTGTAGAAATTCTACTGCCACGGCGAATTAATAATAAATCTAGATTTTCCCGATGATTTTGTAAGGTAATATTGCCACTTTTACCAGAGGCAGTTTCTGCTATGATTGCAGCTTCGTTATACAACCTGATAGAGCGTGCTGCAACTTTTATACTGCCTGCCGCGTTATTATTCCCTTGACTAATGGTAGCGACTTTAGCACCATTGCTGACAGAAAGTGAACTGGTAGAGATGTCTATATAACCACCATTGCCTATGGCTTTCTTGTCTGCTGTGCTGAATACCCCACTAGAAAATCCGTTCTTATCCACCCCATCAAAGACGATATCGCGGGCATTGATGAATACGTTACCTGCATCCCCCCGTCCAAGAGTACTAGTAGTTATGACAGCACCATTAGTGGCAGAAAGTGAATCAGTTGTAACATTTACACTGCCCCCCTGACCCACATATTCTGTTTCCATCTGGCTATATAAACCACTAGGTAAGAAATACGGTTGCACTTCATTCAAATATGAGCCTACTCCATCCAAGACAATATTGCGGGCGTTAATAAACACGTTTCCCGCACTTCCCTGCCCCAAGGTACTGGTACTTAAAGAAGCCCCATTACTTACTTTTAGCGAATCAGCTGTAACATTTACACTGCCCCCCTGACCCACGCCAATATCTCTGACAGCGCTCGTAGCAGCACTGGATTGTCTGATTTTTTTATTTCTATCGAATCTACCCATCCCGTCAAAGACAATATCGCGGGCGTTTATGAACACGTTACCTGCATCCCCCCGTCCAAGAGTACTGGTAGTTATAACAGCACCATTGGTGACAGAAAGCGAATCGGCTGTGATATTGATATTACCTCCCTGACCCACACCTTGGTGGTACTCAGGTTGATATGCTGTTTCAACTCGGCTGTATAGACCACTACTTTCTAATTGAGTACTTTGCCCATCAATGACAATATCACGGGCGTGAATATTTACAGCACCCGCATTTCCCTCTCCTACGGTACTGACTTCTAGTACAGCACCATTGGTTAATCTGAGTAACCTTGCTTGAAGATTGACATTACCCCCCTGACCGATGCCAGATGATTCCACTTTGCTAAATGCACCACTGTTCAAACTACGAGCTTTTTGGTTCTCTCCATCAAAGGAAGCTGTATCACGGACATTAATAGTAACGCTACCTGCATCTCCTTGCCCGTAAGTGCCAGCATACAGTTGAGCACCATCGCTAACAGACAACGACCCCGCCGATATTTGGATATCACCTCCCTTGCCTTTTGCCTCTACTAGCACCGCATTAGAAACAAAACTGTCAGCATCGGCAATGGTGAATGTCTCTGTGGCATTAATTACAATATCTCCGGCTTTTACGTCAGATCCCCCTAGCCCTCGTCCTATTCCTGCCCGCAGTTGACTTCCTCGCAAAATCTTTAAGTTTCTGGCGTTGATGGCGATACTCCCGCCACTGGCTGCGCGTACATTTACACTAACACCATTAAGAGACACATTTGCTCGTAATACACTATCAGGAAAATTCAACCTCAAATTGTTGCCATTCAAATCAATTCCCACAGTTCCAGGTTCTGCCAATCCTCCCAACTCAACTCGACCACCAAAAGCAAACAATCCGCCGCCATTCATGCTAACGTTGCCACCTACAAGCAGCAAACTTTTACCATCAGGAACACGTAGACCTTTAGGAGTAAAATTTCTAGATGGGTCTAATTCTGCTCCTTGTGCTTGTGAGCTATTTTGAATCGGCGCTGCTGTAATTTGATTAAATAACAAAGCGGAAGGATCGACACTCAGCAAAGGTGAAGGCGCTTCTGGATTAGTAGCACTAAAAAAACCTAAATTACCAAATCCAATCCCATTGGCTGTAGTCGCTACAAACGAACCACCAACATTTAAGCTGGCATTTTGACCAAAAATAATTCCATTGGGATTAATTAGAAGCAGGTTTGCCGTGGGATTAGTACGAATTAAGCCATCAATATTAGAGGCTGACCCACCCGTTACCCGACTGATGATATTTTGAATATCCGCAGCATTATTAAATATTGCAGTGCCGCCTGTGGGGACAGAAAATTGCCCAAAACTGTGGAACAAGTTTCTTCCAGCTTGGGTTCCCCCTTCAATGGTACTGATGTTATCTTGTGTTGTAACACTTGAATTATTGGGTAGAGTGCTATCGGGGGTAATTTGGGCAAAAGCGGAATTAAAAGATAAAGCGAATGTCTGCAATACAGCTTCGCCGATCGCACTACCCATCACCAACCAACTTCCCAGCGCTAATTTCCAGCACCAATGCTGCCTACTTCGCTTTCTTCTAGACATTGCACCCCTTCAATAACCAGCAAGTTAACTACAACCCCCTATAAGGATAGATAGAAAACCCACGGTAGGATGCGAGAAATAATTACGAATAGTTACGCTGCAATCGCGCTAAATGTCTGCAATCAACCTTGCCTTCCTCAAAAAGAATTGCATCACAGTCTCTTCTCTAGAAATAATATCGACTGTACCCTCCATTCCCAATTGGATAGCACATTGGTGTTTTTCTCTACCTAGAGAAAGGCTTTCTGGCTCAATTGTTACCCCATAGAACGAACCAACGGCTGCCATCTTTTGGCTGTCAGATGTTGCGGCACTAGCATTAGCAGCATTCCCAACAGGTGCGATTGCATCTGGGGAAATCGTCTTAACCTTGCCTTTGAGAGTCCCGTAGTCTGGATAAGGACAGGCAGAAACTCGCATCTGTACTGTTTGACCTTGTTTCAACTTATTTTTATCCTGAAGTGCTACTGCTGCCTTAACCTCTAAGGGGGCATCACTGGGGACAATTTGGGCAATCTGCTCTCCAGCAGGCACAGTTTGACCAGAGTTTCGCAGGTTTAATTTAGAAACGATCCCGTCTGCTGTGGCAGTAATCACAGTCTGGCTGAGGTCGATATTTACTTGTTGGAGTTCGCGGGTGTCGCGCTCTAGCTGTTTTTGGATTTCAATTCGTTGCTGGATTAGAGCAAGGCGTTCTTTATCTAAAGTTGCAATGCTGGCTTTCCCGGTAGCTTTTTCTTGGGCAATGCGATTGTAAGCGATCGCTACTTGTGCATTACTAGGATTAAGAGCAGTTTGGACATTTTGCAATTTGGCTTTAGCTGCCTGGAGAGCTTGTTCTTGCTGGCGAACAGCTAGTTGCGCTTCCTCAAACTGATCTTGAGACAAGGCTCCGGCTTTGGCTACAGTCTCATAGCGATTTCGCTTTGACTGGGCTGCTTTAAGACCAGCATTCGCAGCTTTGACATTGGCATCCGCTTCTTGGACATCAGTAGCGGTAGTAATAAGTTTATCTTGATAGTTCCGGCTGCGATCGCTTAATTCAGCTTCAGCACCTGCAATAACCCGGTTGAGGCGCTCAGTTTCAGCTAAAACCTGGCTATTAATGGCGTTAATTTGGGCATTAATTTGAAAGAGTTGTAAACGACTTTGCCCAATGTTACTTTCGAGTTGGCTCTTTTTAGTTTGTAGCTTCGAGTTGTCAATAGTGGCAATGACATCCCCTTTTTTGACAACTTGATTTTCTGCAACAAAAACTCGCGTCACCTGACCTTCGGTAGCAGCTTGAACGATCCGCAATTCACCAGCAGGGCGAACAACAGCTTGTCCTTTAACTGTCACTTTATATTTGGTAACAGAGGCGAGTGGAACGCCTAACCCCACAGCACAGACAAGAACTAGTCCGCCCCAAGTAGTCCAACGGCCAAGTGGCGGGAGAAACTCGTTGTCTTGAATTGGGGGCAAGTAGTCTGAGTTGGAATGGCTAATCATGCTATTTTAGTTAATGATTGTGCTGAATTTACCGTTAGAGTTAGAGGATTTAGGCACTAAACCATTTGTAAATGGGTCAACGCTGTCTAAAAAGTCTAAGTGTTCACCTCTTTGATGGCGTAGAGTCTCTGGAGTGCCTTGGATTTTCAAATGCCCTTCTTCCAGCAGTACAATCCAATCAGCCCGCCCAATAACTTTGGGGCGGTGGCTAATCATAATTGTGGTTTTGCCCAGCCGATGGGATAGCAGTCTATCTAGCAGTTGGGCTTCACTCACTGGGTCGAGAGCGCCAGTAGATTCATCTAAAATTAATATCGGCGGGTCAGTAACTATAGCTCTAGCGATCGCTAATCTCTGTCGTTGTCCACCAGAAAGATTCGCGCCAAATTCGCCTAAAACAGTTTGATACTTATCGGGCAGTTTACTAATAAACTCATCTGCACCAGCAATCTCGCAAGCTTGCACAATTTGTTCAAAGGTGATTTGAGGATAGCTGAAACGGAAATTTTCAAGAATTGAGCGACTCCAAAAGTGAGGTTCTTGAGGTACTAGCACCACCTGTTGACGCAGACATTCCATTGAGAGGTCTTGCTGATTATAGATGCCATAGCGAATATTGCCAGATTGAAGGACATATAAACCAGCAAGTAGTTTGGCGAGGGTGCTTTTACCACAACCGGATTTACCAATTAGGCCAATGACTTGACCGCCAGGGATAATTAGCGAAAAATCTTGCAGCAAGTCAACTCTACCTGCGTGGTGGAAATTAAGGTTGGTGCAAGTAATATCTATATTCCCCTTAAGTTCTGCCCAAGGCTTTTTCTCGTCTTTGTCGTCTTCTGGGGTAGCATCAATCACCTCCGTCAAGCGTTGAATGACAATCTGGGCAGTGATAAACTCATCAACTAAGCCGATGACTGAACCCAAAAAGCCGAGAAAGTTGCCACTCATACCACTAAACGCTAGCAACTGACCAATACTTAAGGTGCGATTAATTACCAAATATGACCCTAGCCACAGTAAGGCAATATTAGTAAAAGTAGAAATAATATTAGTAATTGTGCCACTGTAAAGCCCCAGTTTCATCATACTCCAGCCCAAGTTAGCAAGCCGACCATAATTTGCCTGATACTCTTGCCAAGCTTGGGGAGTGGCTTGGGTAGTTTTTAGCACCTGGACACCGCGAAAAGTTTCAACGAGAAAGCCTTGGTTTTCTGTACCCAACACAATCGCCTGACGGGTTTTCTGGCGCAAAGCAGGGAGAAAAAGCAGGTTGACGAGGGTGACAATAATAAAGGCAGCCAGGGAAGCCAAAGTCAGGCCCCAACTGTAAAAGAGCATGAAGCCCAAGGAAACCAAGGCAATAAAAAATTGGCTGGGTAAACCGAGGACAATTTGAGAAACTAGCTCATTGATGTGATCTACATCGGCAATCCGGCTGACTACTTCCCCACTGCGCCGTCCTTCAAAGTACGAGAGGGGCAAACGCAACAGTTGTCGCCCGTATTCTAGAATCAGTCCTAATTGCAGTCGTTGACCGAAGTGACCAATTAGGTGAGATTGTACCAAACCGATCGCACTGCTAAATAAACTCAGAGCGATCGCACCAATAGCCACCACGGTTAGCAGTTGGGTATCTCCCCGCACAAGTACGTCATCGGTGAGCAATTGCATCATTAAGGGAGAGACAAGGGAGAGCAGTCCGATGACGATGTTAATTGCGATCGCTTGAATCAGAATAACGCGATAGGGCAAAACCCTCATCAGATAACGCCCAAAGCCGCCAATTTTATCATCTGATTGCTGATAAAAGCGGCTGTCGTCTGGCGTTAGCAGTAGCATGATACCATTGCCCCACCCTTCGAGCAACTCCTCGCGGGTGAGATAGCGGATGCCTACACCAGGGTCAGCAATGACATATTTTTTTCCCTTTTGCCCGTATAAAACGACCCAGTGGTAGCCCTTCCAGTGAATGATGGCGGGTAAAGGAGCTTTATGCAATTCGTCAAGCAGTTGCACCGAGGCTTTAACTTGACGCGTATTAAATCCTAGAGTTTCTGCACCTCGTCTCAAACCCAGCAGGCTCGTTCCCCGCGATCCAGTACCAACTACTTCCCGCATTCGACTAATGGCAAAGGTGCGTCCGTAGTGTTTGGCAACAGTGGCTAGACTTGCAGCACCACAGTCTTCTTCGCTGTGTTGTAGTACACTTTGGTATTTCATAACTTAGAACTTACGCATAAGAGAAAGTGAGTCGGGGCTTTCACCCCGACCAGAGCTAGTTTTCAAAATATTAAAGGTGTTGACTCAACTCAAAAATGAGTAAGTAGGTCAACTTAATTAAATTGGAAAACTAAGAAAAATCGGGGTAGACCAATTAAAGTTTCAGTCCCACCGTGCTGCATGGTTTCGGTTCTCTACGGGATTATTTTACACGCTGAACCGATGAGATCGAATCGTTAGGCAAGCCTATGTCAAAGTAAAGATTCGGATACCTTCCTACTCCTACCCGCCTAGACGTTCCTGTGTAATTTGCGCCTGTCCATAACAGCCATGTACCACGCTTAACTATAGCTGAGGTAGTTAGGTCATTTGCGGTATCACCTACATTACGGCGGCTTTTGTTTGTAGCCAGTATCCGCCCCCTAAATTTGTCGCCATTGTAAAGTTCTAAGTCCGCACCACCTTCGATGACGGCTCCTTCTTCAGGAGTTAATTCTGTAAATAGTTGTTGATCAGAACTACAAATTGCTTTGTCGGTGTTTAACATTGTTTTCTCCTATTTAAAGTATGAATTGTTCCGCAAGAGTTGATTAAGCAATAGTTAAAATCAGTTTTTTTGATTTCAGATTGATGTTGAAATGGAATTACTGAAAAGTTGTTTAATCCCACTTAAAGCTTCTGACATTAAATCTATAGAGTCAAGAGTTTAAAAGTGATTTTTTTTGCATAACTAAAGGACTTATGTTTTTGATTGAAGAGGAAGGCGATCAAGACAAAAGTAGCGATCGCCCTGACCGGATCTGGTTTTCAGTGTATTAAAGATTGTGTTGCAAAAATTTTCAAAAACCTAGATGTAATGAAGTTACAAACTGTCGTATTACTACAAATGGTGTTTAAATTTTTTTTGTAACACAACCTGACCGCCTGACCTAACTCAAAAATGAGTAGTAAAAATGACCGCTCTAACTAAATTCCTCGATGCATAAATCAGACAAAACTAATGGCGAAAAGCTAAAACATCCTGCTAAAAGGTGATCGGGCCTGATATGCTTTTGGCGGTATTAAACCCGTCAATTGAAAAGTTGAGCCTGAATTCGACTCCATCGCGCACATTTGCCGCAACAGTGATTAGCTTTCCGGCAGAGTTTGGAGGAATCGACCTTACGAAAGTACTTATATCACGTAGGTTATCGGCACGCACGGCTTTAACTTTTATGAATTCATTGATATTCTGATTCAATCGAATTGAAATGTCATTGAATTGCCTACTGGTAGTATATTTCTGTGAAAATGTCTTTGATCCGAAGGCAGGAATTGTTCCTGAGAAGGTGGATCTGGCTCCTCCTGTTAGAGAAGCAGAATTGTCATCTGAAATTTCTTCCAACACAGAGTCTAATTCAGTTAAGAGTTGTTCCTGCTGATTGACTTTCATCTTTTTCTCCTTTTCCTTTATTTCAGACTGATGTTGATGTTGAATTAGTGATGTCTTGTCTAACTCAATTTCAAGTTTCTGAGATTAAATCTATAAAATCAAGGGTTTAAAACTAATTTATTACGCATAAATCAATGGCTTATGTTTTCATTATTCAAACCTTTTATATTAAAAAATACTTTAGTTTGCAAAACTCAAGTGTTATAACTAGAACTTACGCAAAACTATACGCTGTAGGGGCAATACCCTGCGGGAAGCCTTCGGCTACATGAATTGCCACTACCAGAGAATAAGGGTTTCGGCTGTTGTTTGCGTAAGTCCTGATAACATCCTTTGACTATTCCGAATCATGAAATTTAAAACAGAGGCTATATCTATGTCCTTTCTGTTATTCACTACGCCAAGGCTTAAGAAGCTGTACTTATGCTAATTCACTTGATAATTATAAACTTTTGTAAATAATTGCAGAATTCATAGAGTTTTGATTCCGATAAGTAAGCAGAGGTTCGCAAAGAAGTTAAACGAACTTCCAAAGAGTGCAAGTTCTACCAGGGGGAATCGTTATGGAAAATCCAGGTCTTTCCTTAACACCCTTTCAGCGCAGATACCTACTGAAAAGCTTAGAAACCGACTTACGTGTAGAATACCGCCATCGCATTGAAATTATGCTGCTGTTCGATGCAGGTGAATCTCAGGCTCAAATCTGCGAAGCTTTGGGATGTTCTCAAGATGACTGCACGCTACTGGATTACGATCGCACAAACAGGACAAGCTCACAAATGGAGCGATCGCAACTATTCGTTAGGTATTTTTTTAAAATTGGGTTGTTACCAATATTTAGGGAATTACCATTCTGAAAAAGGATGTTTTACTAAATTGTTGTTGAAATATCTGGAGTCATCAGAAACTTCTTGTCCAATCCAGCTTGGTAATTCAATTTGTTGATTTTCATCACTGAGTTCAACTTCTGCTATTATTAATCCTTTATTAACACCATCAAACTCATCTATCTCCCAAATCAAACCACCCGACTCTATTTTATATCTGATTTTTTCTATAAAGGGACGTTCACATAATGCCTCAAGTATTTCTTGAGCATCTTTAATAGGAATAGGATACTCAAACTCTAATCTGGAATATTTGATATTGGGGCCTTTAATGGTCAAATAACTTTTTTCTCCTACTATACGTATACGTACAGCCGCTTTATCTTGTGTAGCAATATATCCTTGGCGATATACACTACCTTCGGCTAATCCTCTCCAGCTATCTCCTTTCACTAAATATTTCCGCTCTATTTCTTTCGCCATTTTACTTACCTATTCAAAAACAAACTCTATGCGATCGCTCTGGAGTCGAGCAACCCCATACTTAATCACATTACCAGTTTTATCAATGTTCACCGACTCTGATTAATTTCTAGTTTTATGGTAACAGCTATGTCTGCGGATACTTGCACAGAGTATCAACCCTGTACTTTCAATGCCTGATTGTAACGCACCTGCTTACCAATCGCATAAAAGTAGGAATTTGAAATTGCGATCGCTGATATAGTGGTTCTCACATGGGTAAGGTACAGAAAGAATAATGAAGCACAGATGAACACACATACTCATAAGGACACGGCAATGCCCTGTCCTCATTCAAATGAGCGCTATATTACCATTAGGCTTTAGTATTAAATGAGTTTTAGCTGAAGTTGACATACACAAGCATTGCTGTGCTACTATAACGTGGCACATGTTAAGTGAAAATAGCTGTTTGTTCTTTTGCTAAAGCTAATGCTTGATGAGCATTTTTAAACTTTGTTTCATCTGTAAATTTATGACCAAAACACTTTAAATAAGCTTCTAGATATCGAATACGTAAGTATGGATCAGCCGGACTCTGAAGAAAGGGGAGGTCAGCTTCAACCATAAACCGAATAGCCAACAAGGGGATAGGGCTACGAAGTGGACGAAAGTCTGGGTTGTGCAGACCAGGAGTTTCATTACGTTTATGAAATTCTCCTATCATCAGCCCTGACTCAACAAATAAAGGTTTAAGTTTTTGTTGAACACTATCTACTAGATTAGAAGCATCTTCTATATGGATGTCAGGAAATATAAGTAGAAAAGCTCTATTTATTGCTAATTCCTGCTCTTGAACATCCATCTCAAGAAAGATATCTCGGTAGCGTCCAACAACTTCTTCTAATTGCTCTGGATACAAATCTTTTGTGCGAATAACTGCCAGACGAATACTGTTTGACCTGAGAGAGTGAGGTACAAAAGGGCAAACTACGCCGGGTCTTCCTAAGTTAGGATGAGGTCTTCCTAAAAAGTTTTTTACCCACTCCATAATTTCAATCAAGTAAGGAAGGTCTTCATTTGGCTGGAGTTTTTCGATTTCATGAGTTGTATAAAGTTCCATGAGATTGAGTGAAATAGAGTAATTGTCTAATTCTGAATCCAAAATTACTTTTAATATATGATCTGTCAAAAACTACTTATTATCTAGGAAAAGAAAATAAGTTTTGAATTTTATTATTCTGGGTTAATCTGTAGCTTTAGCAGATAAAATTGCTCTAACATTTTTTGCGAACTTAAAGGAATTTACACTAATAAATACACAAAAATATTTTTGCACAAAGCAAGTTGCTGTTCATTTGTTTTTTACATTTGGGATATAATGCATATGTACTATACACAAATGCTCCTATTTTTTTACACTATTAAGCTTCTATTATTTTCAAGAAGAATATCATAAAGTTTATGTGTAAATAGTTATTTTTACTGTAAAAATTTAGTATAGAGATAACATCAACTAAACGTTTAATATCAAGTTATTATAATTTAATCTATCTAAGGTATTACAAATTCAGCCCAATTTTTTAAGCTGCATCTAACTTAATATATAAAGCACAATGTATTCAAAAAGCAGCTAGTATCAGCTTAATAAGGGCTTAGATATCTGCAACAGACATTTAGTAACTTATGGGCTGGTTGCGCCAAAAATCCAAACTTTAAGAAAAAACGGGGCGGTGTCAGTACTAAGTTTAGTAGTTCATTATCTATGAGAGGCAGCAGCCGCTAATAGACATTTTTATGCTCTGCATAGGAACGAGAGAACAATGGAAATCGAGTTTTTTCGACTTGTGTGTACACCGTAAATACCGCTCCTCTTAAAGCTTGCTACTCACAAAATGGGATATTCGTTTACTTGGAAGTCGCTTATTTCTCAATAAATTCTTTCACTACTGTCATAGCATTAGGAGGAATCTGCGTAATTAGGCGAAATGGAAATGCCGCAGTCGAAGCAAACTGGGCATAATCTGATGTCAGAAAAATAGCGTAGTTTTTAGCTTCTGGAGTCATCTGGAAAGCAAAGGCTAAAGTTATAGCTTTAACGTACTTGCGAACATCTGCTGCTTGTTCACCCACAACTTCACCGCCGCTAATTGGTGTATTTGGTTGTCCTATCTGATCCAAAGTGGTACTGGGGTCTTTTACACTCAGATGAGTACCCCCAACTATACCAACTAGCCATTTCGGGGATGGAATTTTGTCAAAGCCCACAATCTGTTCAGTTAAAGCTGGGGTAGTTTTATCTGCGGAGCCTGCTAACACTAGGGTAGGAACTTGCACCTTAGTTAACCCAGTTTCGCCAAAAATCTGAGAAGTTGTAGGATTGAGAGCGATCGCCTGTTTGATTCTAGTATCCCGCAGTTGATAGCTATTTTCTGGTAGTTCTTGAGCAATGCACTGCATAGCTTCTCCCAGACTTAAGATAGCCAAGTTATTTTTGCAGCGTTGTTTGAGCCGTTCTAGTTGTAATTCGGCTCCAGCAAGTGTTAAAGCTGTACCACCACCGAAAGAATAGCCAACAACCATCGTGTTTGTGGTTGTCAGTTTCCCAGCAAGCGGGTTATTCGCTGTTTGGTTGAGCTTTTCTAATTCGTCGAGAACAAAACTAATATCTTGAGGACGATGCAAAAACTCTTGAGGCTTTACAACTCTGGTTTTACCTTGTAATGCTAAGTTAGTATTCGCCTCATTACTACCGGGATGTTCTAAAGCTGCTACTACATAACCGTGGGATGCTAAATGTTCTGCCAGGTAACGCAAGTCTGTGCGGACTGACCCCAAGCCGTGAGAAAAAACAATAACGGGTTTATTGGCATTTGCAGCAGTTGACCAATAAACATCAACTGGAATTTTCCGGTCGCGCTTTTGGTCATTCAGGCTTAACTTAAGTATTTTTACTTCAGCGTTTCCTGGTTGGCTAGGATCAAAAGGGAAAGCAATCTGTGGTGTTCCGGGCTGCGGCGTTATGGTATCAAGTTGGGGAGCGATCGCTAGCATAAATTGCTGGGTACGCCAAAAAGCTGTATTAAAACTCCCTGCAACTATAAAAGCCTGTGGCAAATTAATTTCTAGGCGTTCACTTGGATAAGCAGCGATAAAGCTCAGTATAGAAAGTCCCTGTGGTGCAGTAGAACCTAATACCAACCCTGCTCTGAGTGCTTGCACCCCAGCATTGTCTTTTCGGGCTAAGGCTGTAGCAAAGTCATTGAGAATAGTTGTGCCAATCTGGGTATTAACTAACCTATTAATGGTAACAACATTCATCGGTATATTCATGCCCAGCGCCCCCAAGAAGAAGCGGCGTTGTTGTTCAGATAATCCTTTAGCGTAAGGCTGCAAACTCCCAGGCAATTCCCCAGTTTTTGCAGCCTTTTGCAACTCAGCAAGGGTGATGGTTTCTGTAAATAAACCCAAACGCACAACAACAGTGTCAGCCGCAATAGCCGAAGTATTTGCCCCGAACTGTGTAAGCACAATCGCACCAAAGAAACCCGCAACTGCCTTAAGACTTCCCCAATTTCTTTCCATAAACATTTATACCAATCCTTACTTACGGGAATATAACCAATATTTGTGTATTTGACTACCCTATTAATTGCCGATAAATAAAAGTAGATTTGTTCCTGAACTTGATAGCGATGTCTACGACAGGCTACGGCTACGCGCTGATCTCCTCAAAGCATCTGCTGATGCGATCAAGGTTCATCAAAAATATAACAAAAGCAACAAATTGTAGAATTCATCACAGTTAAAAATTTGAGCATAAATCAGTGTTAACAGCCACAAAAGCCTGATTGTTTCTCAGCTAGGTTTAATACTGTAAGGGAGCTACAAAAACAGGGCAAGCGATGCCTGCGGCGGTAAACTACGCATCTACAATCTGAACTTTTTTTAGGCTGATGCCTTGGCTGCAATTTTTTTTGGCAGCAAAGTTTAACCGGCCGTTGAATGTTTTGTATTTACCCTTTAGAACCTGTTGCAGAGGTGTTGCAGATAGATAGTCTAACTACTGTAGCTGCACTATCATTACCCATCAAATTCTACCAGCCGCACCAACAATTTCTCTTGGCTTTATGCATCGCAGACTCCGCTATATTTTGATTTTGCTGCTCTCCCTGAGTATTATTACACTGTGGTGGCCTGTGAATGATTCTGATTGCAATTTCAATACTTTTTTAGCATCAAAAACTACAAAATTTCAAGTAAATGCTACTAAAGTTATTGTTCAGCCGTGGCGTGGTCGTCACAATGTATATGGAATCTTTATGATTCCTGATGAATACGAAAAAGCTCCATTTTTTGTATTAACAGTAAAAGGTGCTGGCAGTTACTGTTCAAAACAATTTGGTCATAAACAAAGCTTTAATGGTATCTTTGCTGAACCAGGAAATTATCTAGTAAAAAAGCCTATTAGAACTCGAACGGCTCTGCGGCTGATTCTCCAAGGTTTGTATTTTCAGATTAATGATAGAAAAAATTGGACGTTGACTTTCCCTGAACCAAAAACTACTACCGCTACGCGGAATTAGTTATTTATTCTTTAATTAACGCGATGTGCAACTTTCTCTCAAACCTAACCCTCAGCCCCTTCCCTACTAGCGTTGGGGAGAAAGACTTAAAGCCTCTCCCCGCTTGCCTAACGGCAGACTGATGCCAATGGGGAGAGGAATGGAAGTGGGGTTTCAAGAATAAGTCGCACATTGCACAAATTACCAATTACCAATTATTCGGTCAGCTTGGTGGTCGAGTTTCTAAAACCTCGTTTTTCTCTAGCAAGGCAATAGTAGCATTGACTACAACCTGTGCTGCTCCTGTGAAAAACGATCGCTCAATAGTCGCTGGAACATCGCTACGTTGATGATAGTAGGGAGTACGCAAATTTGCTGTATCTGTCACCAGTACAGCACCTATACCCTGATACCAAAATGGTGCATGGTCGCTGCGTAAGGTGTCTGGTGTCAGTAAACCTTTAAAAGGAATTGGTAGTGTTAAGACTTCTGGCAGATTTGATTTCTGTTTATTCAGAGCGGCTGAGGGGAGCATTTGTGAGTTTTGAAAGGCGCTCAGCAAAGGCAAATGTTCAGTATCACCGACTACTGCCAAAAAGTCGCCCTTGTCGCTAATTGGGGTAACAGGCAACCCCGCAGGGTATTTTTGACAACCGATAGTGTAACATGCGTAACCTACCATATCCATGACGATCGCTCCGCCTAAATTTTGTAAGCGTGCTGTCTTGCTAACGAAAGCCTGACTACCCAAAAGTCCTGCTTCTTCTTGGTCAAAAAAAGCTAGCTGTAACGTTCGTGGTGTAGGACGGGAACCAAGCAAGCGGGCTATTTCCAGCATTACGGCTACACCACTGGCATTATCATCAGCACCAGGGGATAAGGCAACAGTGTCGTAATGCGCTCCTACGAGAATTGCTTTAGAGGCTTTGTTAGTTCCTACACGTTCAGCAAAAATATTCACACCTTCAGAGAACTTTTCCAATTTGGGCTTCCAGCCTAATTTAGTGAGTTCAGTTGTGATATAAGTGCGAGTAAGCGATCGCTCTTTTGTTGTGTAGCGCTGAAAATTTAACTTTTGAATATGGTTTAACAGTCTGTCAGTTGACACTTGCGGCGCACTATCAACTTCCTTTGACTCTGCCTGTGGTTGAGGTGTTTCCACTGGAGTGCGCTCAACAATTGCTGGCGACGGACGCTGTTCAAAAAACGTGCTCCCTCTGCTACCCACCACGGCAACTGCCATCAGCACCAACAGCATCAGCCAAATCCATTTTCTCATGTGATTTATCCTTGGCTTCCAGACTTAGGGTAGCGCAAATCCTCAGTGATTATTAATTAGATGCTCATCTAAATTATTGACGCAAATAACTTAGAAACAGCCACCTACTAATGTTATGGCATAGTCATCCCAGAGTATAAATGCTTATTTACCTGAAGCGGTAAGATCATTCTAACTAATAAAAATGTAGAAGCTAGATACTTAAGCCAAGCAGGAATTATCCGCTAAAGATACGATGCGGTTTGGATAAGCAGAGGCTAGGAAAGAAAGAAAGTTTCTCTGTACGAAACCGGACAGACTTAAGCTTGTCTATATGTCTAATCTTGAAAAAAGTGTATTTTGTAATATTCTTTATGAGAGCGTACATTGTCTTGCATCTGCTAAGTAAGTCGGTATGCTAAAGTCCATATATGTTTAGTTTTGTAAAAACTTTGAAATGACCAATTTCTAAGCTATTCACTCATTTTATATTTCATTACATAGCTTAATTTTGTAACGCAAACTTGCTTATTCGAGGTGTTAGAAATGCAAAAGGACAAAATTAATCTAAAGCTCATCTATTCCATTTGATAGTCTACGCTTGTTCGCTATCGTTAATAATGTTATTGCTAGCTTATTAAATTTAGTAACGTGATACTAAAAAAGCGATTTTCCCTCAATAACTGAAAATACTCCTTTAGTTTAAAGGCCAATATACTAAAAGGCTGAACTGATTATTCAGGAAAAGATAAATAATATAGATAACACTATTTAGCCACTGTCAGTTTTAGACAGATACCGCTATGTATACTATTGATGAGCGTGTGAAACATCAAGAGACTGGAAACATAGGAAAAGTTATTGGCTACGGACATCAAATACTCAATAATGTCTATACTGTAACGCTGAAAGTTATAGTAGTTGAAACTGCAAATTCTTCAAAAAGATTATTTGTGCTGGAAGATATACTTTCTGCATGGAGTCATTGATCGATAGTTTAGTCTTTACTTTTTATTAAAACGATGAAATTGCATCTTGTCCAGAATATTTGAATATTTTGGAACCTGCATTGAGTTAGTCATTAGTGTTAGCTAATGACTAACTCAAACTTATTTGAATTAGCATTCACACATCTATAAGATCAGGCGAGTACAAAATTAGACTTTACAAATATCTTCAAAATATATTGCCCTGATTAATTTTCACAGGGATATAGCAATCAAAAATAAAAATTGGTTTTGAACGAATCGCGGCATTCCCTACCCTTAATTTATGGCTCTACTAAGCTAATCTCTACAAGAGTCAATATCAAGTTTTACAGCTTGTCTTTTGACAGAGAGTGCAACTTGACTTACAGTAGCCCCACTAGAGGAGTGCTGAGTACTGAACAAAAAAGAAAAGAATTTATTACTTCTTCAAAATCTTTATTCTGACACTCAGGACTCATGACTCAGAACTCAGGGCTTTTTTATGGTAGATTTGTTGCTGATCACAATACTGGGGTTCCTGGGGAGTTTTGGGCATTGCTTTGGGATGTGTGGCCCGCTAACAGTGGCGTTTTCCCTGTCTCATCAGCCGAAAGTTCCACACACAGCTTCATTAGGGCGCACATTAACCTTAGAAAAGTCCGACACTTGGCAACAGCAATTAAAATTTCATATCCTGCTAAATCTGGGGCGGATGTTGAGCTATGCTCTAGTCGGCGCTGGCATTGGGGCGCTAGGTTCGGTATTGCTGCAAGGTGGACAGCTAGCGGGTGTTGGTAGCGACTTCCGGCGTTGGATGGCAATTTTAACTGGCGTAATGCTGATTTGGTTTGGTTTGGGACAAGTAAAACCCGATTTACTGCCGCGCATTCCCGTGTTACATCCCTTATTACAAGGCAGTTTACATGATCGCCTCAGTACAGGAATGGTTAAGCTTTCCTTAAAAACCAAATGGTGGACACCAATGCTTTTGGGGATGACTTGGGGTTTAATGCCTTGTGGTTTCCTGTATGCTGCCCAAATTAAAGCTGCTGAAACTGGCAATTTATGGATGGGTGGGGCAACTATGCTGGCTTTTGGACTGGGAACTCTACCCACGATGCTAGGTGTGGGCGTTTCCACATCGTTGGTAAGTAAAGACAGGCGCAGTCAATTATTTCGATTAGGCGGTTGGGTGACACTTACCATTGGCGTAATTACCTTGTTACGGACAGGTGACACAATGGTAGATTACACCGGACACGCCGCGTTAATCTGCTTAATTTTGGCGCTAATTGCGCGTCCCATTAGTGGCTTGTGGGCTTCACCACTGCGTTACCGCCGCGCCTTGGGGGTGGGATCTTTTGTACTTTCTGTGGTTCATACTGTCCACATGATAGAACACTCATTGCAATGGAAATTTGCCGCCTTTTCTTTCCTGCCGCCAGAATTTCAGTGGGGTATGGCTGCGGGTGCTGTAGCATTGATATTAATGTCCCCCGCCGCTTTTACGAGTTGGGAATCGTTGCAAAAATCTTTGGGCAAGCGTTGGCGACAGATTCATCTATTGGGTGTGCCAGCCTTGCTCTTGAGTGCCATTCATGCTGTGTTGATTGGTTCCCATTACCTGGGTTCCTTGCAATCAACTTGGGGAAATCAATTAGCGGCAATACTGATGGTAATTATTACCCTCAGTGTATTGATGGTGCGATCGCGCTTTTTTTGGTCAAAGTTAGCCTTAGAAAAGTTTTATGTCCCCCCAACCAAATCGCGGTAAATCATCCTTATTTTCTGGCTCCATCCCAACAAGCCAAAAACAAAGGCCTTACCAGCTCAAAGGTATTTCCTGGAATCGAGGAACAATAAAGTATTTATTATTCCTGAGTTGTTTAGTTATACCAATAGCTAATCTTGACCCTGCTTTTGCTCATAAGGTGGAAGTAGCCGGAGATGTCGGCGGTACCCTCCACATTGAACCAAATGATAATCCCCGTGCTGGAGAACCAAGCCAAGCTTGGTTTGCACTTACCCGCAGAGGTGGAAGGGTGATTCCCCTGTCACAGTGTAATTGTCAGTTGGCTGTTTATGCCCAACCTTATGCAGCCGGAGAGCCACCACTATTAGAACCACAGTTAGAACCTGTGGCCGCTGAACGCTATCAAGGCATTCCAGGTGCTGAAGTTGTCTTTCCCAAGCCAGGTATTTATCAGTTGCAACTAAATGGGAAACCAGTTTCTGGAGCAAGATTCAAACCCTTTGAGTTCAAATTTGAAGTTACTGTGGCAGGCGGGTCTACACAGAACACACGAAATCTGCGAGATGTCAATGGTAATTTAGGAGAAAATGAATCTCGGCAATTACCACTTTGGGCGATCGCACTGCCAATTCTTGGATTTATCGGCATCTTAGTTGTCGTACTGCGAAGCATGAAAGGGAGCGGGGAGTAGAGAGTGGAGGGAGAGGGCAGGGGGCAGGGAGCAGGGGGCAGGGGGAGAAGAGAAGCAGGGGGAGAAGAGAAGCAGGGGGAGAGAAATTGCTTAATAATAATCTCTTTTTCCTCCCCTGCATCCCCTGCCTCCCCTGCATCCCCTGCCTCCCCTGCCTATTTATGTCGCTTCTGATGCCACTGCCACGCATGAGCAACAATATCTTTGATGGATGGATACTGAGGTTGCCAGCCTAAAATTGTTCTAGCTTTCTCGCCGCTGCCAATGAGAATTGGGGGATCACCAGGACGGCGATCGCGTTCTTCTACTGCTATCGAAGTTCCTGTAACCTGTTCGGCAGCGGCAATTACTTCTCTGACGGAGAAGCCGCTGCCATTACCCAAATTGAAAACTTCGCTATCGTCACCTTTCAATAAATATTCCAATCCTAAAATATGGGCATCTGCTAAGTCGTTAACGTGAATATAATCGCGAATACAAGTACCATCGGGCGTAGGGTAATCAGTGCCGAAAATTGAGATGGATTCTCGTTTGCCTAAAGCTGCCATCAGCACCAAGGGAATCAAATGGGTTTCTGGGTTGTGATCCTCGCCCAGTAACCCACTGGGATTAGCACCAGCAGCATTAAAATAGCGGAAACGCACTGATTTAAAACCGTAAGCAACATCAAAATCAGAAAGAATCCGCTCAACCATTAGTTTTGTAGCGCCATAGGGATTAATCGGATTTTGGGGATGGTTTTCTGGAATAGGTACAAATTCTGGTACCCCGTAGGTAGCACAGGTAGAAGAAAAGACAAATTTCTTTACAGATGCCGCCAGCATCGCTTCTAACAGGGTTAAAGTACCAACAACGTTATTGCGGTAGTATTTAGCTGGGTCAGTCACTGATTCTCCTACGTAGGCATAGGCAGAAAAGTGCATCACAGCAGCAATATCGCGGGTTTTAAATAGATGATCTAGCAAGGCGCGATCGCCTGTATCCCCTTCTATCAGTTCTACCTGTAAAACCTTTTCTACCAAGTCACGATGCCCATAGACCAGATTATCAAGTATGACAACGTTGTAACCCGCTTGTTTCAAAGCAAGCACCGTATGAGAACCAATATATCCAGCTCCTCCTGTTACCAAAATGGTAGGCTTTGCAGACGACATAGTTTTTCCTTTTGAGTGGATTACTCAATTAATTTAGTTTACCGATGCTACATTACTCTGCTGGAAAATTATAAATAATAGACGCAGTGGCAAAAAATTGCACTAAAATCACTACGACGGTAGTCTTTGGGTGTGAGGTTTGAGGTATTTTAAGTCAAACAGTGCGATTACAATTTGACAATAAAATAAATCCATTTCCCGAAACCTCTAGGTTGACCCTTACGGGTGACGCTTCTAGCGTCGCTAAAGCTAAGAAGTCGCTAGTTGTTTTTTACAGGGAAACCATGCATGACAGTTCCTTTTGGAGAGCCACTTGTTCTCTAAACAGGAGAAAAAGTGACGTGAAAATTCCAAGCAAGGCGGACTGTCTCACCACCATACTGGCTCACTGCACCAGAAAATTTGAGAGTTAATCTATGTTTCTATTGTTAAGCCGAGTACTGCTGTGGCTGTTGATTGGCACTATCGTATATTCTCTGTTCCAGCGATTTTATCCCTCTGGAAGTTTTGTCGGGCGATTAATCCTAGTCGTTATCTTGGTAATCGTAGCCCTATCATTTCTTAACCCCAATGAACCAGCTGTAGCGTCGTTATGGAGGATGCTGTCTTTTCCACTCAGACCTCTAGGAGCCTCTGTTTTAATGATGATTTTTGCAGCTCAGAGAATCAAAGGAGGTGGAATAGACAAACCAGGAGGATACTTGATAGGTTGGGCACTGACGATTTTGCTGTTAGCAAGTACACCAGCAGTCGCCTATTTCCTTTATAGGGCACCTCTAGCAATGGCAGGTGAAACCTATGTAGCAACTGTTACACCAACATCTGGGACACTGGTGGCATTAGGACAACAAACCACCTCAGCAAACATCTCAGATGTTACGGGAGGTGGCATTCTTTCTTATAATTTGAGAGTGCCTCCCTATCTATTACAAGGAAATCCTCAAGATATTCGCACACGCGGTTTACGGCTTGAAGACTTTGTACCGAATGCAGAAACGTTGCTATTGACAACAAGAACCTGGGAAAGCTATCTCGCTGAAGTTTACAGGTTCATGCGTGTTCAGAGGTAATAAAGTAAAAGAGAAGTCAGAATTCTGAATTCTGAATACAGAATGCAAGACGCTCGTAAGCGTTGCGTTAGCGACGTAGAAGCGTGTGACTCGCTAACCCTTCGCTATCAGTAGGAGAGAGATTTAACCCGTCACTGATTGTTCGCATAGCATCCAGTAGGGAAGACCACCAAATTTAAAATTTAGTGGGAAAATTCAGTGGGGGACTTAAACCTGTTTATTCATCTACCCTGCAAGAAAGCCAAGAGCGAACAAGTGACGCTCGTCCGTAGCTAGCGCTCTGCTAACGACAATCGCACAGAATTAAATACTGAATTCTGGCTCCTGACTTCTGAATTGTTTCTTGTAAATTTACAAGTGATATTCCCTTTACATAGCTGTCTGCTTCGACTAACAGTTAATCTAGGATGATAAGGTTGCAAAATTGCTTTAATGGCAAAATCTCGACGACTCGCTAAACTCAGTGCTTACTTACGTCCCCATTGGCGAGAGGCGTCCTTAGGGATTCTCGCTTTGTTTTCTGTCAATGCACTGGGCGTTTATATCCCTTGGTTGATTCGTGCTGGTGTTGATAAACTGTCGACAACCTTCAACTGGAATGAAATACTACGTTACGTAGTAATTATTGTTTTGCTCAGTTCGGCAATGTGGCTAATGCGGATGGCATCCCGCATTTGGCTGTTTGGGGTGGGGCGTCAGGTGGAATTTGACCTGAAACAAAGGATTTTTGAACATTTACTCAAGCTGGAGCCGGCTTATTTTGCTAGTAATACTGCTGGCGATTTGATTAATCGGGCTACTAGTGATGTTGACAATATCAAACGCTTGTTGGGTTTTGCAGTCTTGAGTTTGGCAAATACGGTGTTTGCCTACGCTCTGACACTGCCAGTAATGCTAGCGATTAGTGTGGATCTAACATTAGCTTCCCTGGCAGTGTATCCTTTTATGCTCTTATTAGTAAGTCTGTTTAGCGATCGCTTACGCAAACAACAAGCAGCAGTCCAAGAGCAACTCTCTGATATCAGCGAACTCATCCAAGAGGATATAAGTGGCATTGCCTTAATTAAAATCTATGCCCAAGAAGCAAACGAGCGTCGAGCCTTCGCCAAGAAAAATCAGCAGCTATTGACTGCTAACCTGGAACTGGCAAAAATCCGAAATACACTATTTCCGCTAATTGGCGGGCTAGCCAATATCAGCTCGCTGGTAATCATCTGGCTAGGGGCGGCGCGAATGTCCTCTGGAACACTTCAGGTTGGCGACTTTTTAGCATTGTTAATTTATGTAGAGCGTCTAGTTTTCCCCACAGCCATTTTAGGATTCACAATTACCGCCTACCAACGGGGTGAAGTTAGTATTGATCGCCTTGAATCTATTCTCTCTGTTACACCGAAAATCCAAGACAAAGCCGATGCCATACATCTACCAGTGGCTGAACTTAAAGGGGAAGTGACAGCTAAAAATCTTACCTATACTTACCCAGGTTCCGCGACTCCATCTCTAGAAAATGTTAACTTTACCATTGTTCCCGGAGAAACCGTGGCAGTTGTTGGGGCAATTGGTTCGGGAAAATCCACTTTGGCGAATGCTTTGCCGCGCTTGTTGGATATTGACTCAGGACAATTGTTTTTAGATGGGGTGGATATTACTAAGATAGCTTTGGCAGATTTGCGAGGTGCGATCGCCTACGTTCCTCAAGATAGCTTTTTATTTAGTACTACAATCAAAAATAATATCCGTTACGGTGACCCAATTAGCGAACAAGAGCAGATAGAATCTGTTGCTAGACTTGCCCAAATTGAATCAGAAATTCACAATTTTCCCCAGCAATATGAGACTCTTGTTGGTGAACGCGGTATTACGCTTTCTGGCGGTCAACGACAACGTACTGCCTTAGCTAGGGCGATGCTGCTCAATGCTCCAGTGTTAATTTTGGATGATGCCCTCTCTAGTGTGGATAATCAAACAGCCACGCAAATCCTCAGAAATCTCTCTGGTGGTAGTGTACGCAAAACAGTAATTTTCATTACCCACCAATTATCGGCAGCGGCAGCTGCTGACCGAATTTTTGTGATGGAAAAAGGAAAAATTGTTCAGATAGGCAATCACTTAGAACTGGTGCAACAACAGGGTCTATATAGAACTTTGTGGAGCCAGCATCAGGTTGAAGAATTACTGCACTAGTAACGCAAGGCGGAAGTCAGCCCTTTTGGGTAAGTCAAAAGGAGCCAGTGCGCCCTTGCGGTTTCCCGACTTGTACACCTACGGGGAAGCAAGCTACGCTCTTAGCGTTCCCGCAGGGTAACAACTGGCTCTCAAAATTCAAAAGTATTATGGAATAAGCTGTTTAGGACTTTTCAATGGTCTGCTTATTTCCGCCGTCCTGCACTAGTACCACATTTAATATTAGGGACAATTTTTTATCCAGCGTGTATAATCTATCATTTAATATTTAAAAAATTATTTCGTTTGATAATATATGCTGGAATTTTTGCAAAATTTTTTGACTGATAGCTCATTTATTCCACATGGACATTGTTACCTCTGGAAGCCAAGTTTAGTGTGGCTAAACATCATTTCAGATTCTCTAATTGCTTTGGTGTATTATTCTATTCCCATCGCCCTTGTTTACTTTGTCCACAAGCGAAAAGATTTCCCTTTCAAATGGATACTTTTATTATTTGGAGCTTTTATCATCTCTTGTGGTACAACCCATGTGATGGATGTATGGACGCTTTGGCATCCAACTTACTGGCTGTCCACTTTCATCAAATTTATTACGGCTATTATTTCACTATATACAGCGATCGCACTATTACCCATCATTCCCCAGGCTCTGGCTTTGCCAAGTCCGGCACAACTAGAAGCAGCTAACTGCCAACTGAAACTAACCTTAAAGGAACTTGAAAATACGCAATCTCAACTGATTCAAACTGAAAAAATGTCTTCATTAGGGCAATTAGTTGGAGGTATTGCCCATGAAATTAATAATCCTGTGAATTTTATTGACGCTAATATTGTTATTATCAATGAATATACTAAAAATTTACTCAGTTTGATTACGCTTTTTCAAAAATGCGATCGTCATTTAGTATCAGAAATTCAAGCTTTTATTGAAGAAATTGACCTTGATTTCATTAAAGAAGACGTACCGAAAATCTTATCTTCCATGAAAATGGGAGCCGGGCGCATTTCCAACCTAGTGTTATCCTTGCGTAACTTCTCGCGGCTAGATGAAGCGGACAAAAAAGAAGTTGATATCCACGATGGTCTTGATAGCACTCTCTTGATTTTGCAAAATCGCTTGGAAGCCAAAATAAATCATCCAGGTATTCAAGTTATAAAAGAATACGGCAAGTTACCTAAAGTCGAGTGCTATCCTGGACAACTAAATCAAGTATTTATGAATATTTTGAATAATTCTATTGATACTTTGATAGAATCAGTAATTGGTTGTAAGTTGTTAGTGAATAATGCCAAAATAACTGGTAACCAACAACTGGTAACTAAAGCTAACAATCCCCAGATTCGAATTTGCACTGAGGTTTTAGACAGCAATCAAGTGATGATTCGGATTGCTGATAATGGCTGTGGTATGACAAAAGCAGTAAAGCAAAAAGTTTTTGACCCATTTTTTACAACTAAACCTGTTGGTTCAGGTACAGGTCTAGGGATGTCGATTAGCTACCAAATTATCAACAAATATGGTGGTCAACTCAAGTGTGTTTCTACACCGCTTCAAGGTACAGAGTTTATCATCCAGATTCCGATTAAAATAAAGTCTGGTTGATGAGAATTCGGTCTATCCATCAAGACGTAAAACAAGCAATCTAAAACACTACCGTTTTGGGAATTACAGAGAAGTATTTAGGTAAAGTTTTTGCTTTATTTAACCTATACAAATTATAAAAATCAGAACTCTTTTCTAAAAAAACCTGTCCAATAATAAGTTATGCTGCAAAAATTCCAGGGATGATGATAAACACAGAAATACTATACATATCTTTATTCCTCTTTTTGATGATTGCTTTGTTTTTGCTAAAAAAGAAGCCGATTGAGGCAAATTCCTTTCAAGTAAATGAACAGCAGGCAATCAGAGTTTTATTTATTGGCAACAGCTATACCTATGTCAATGATCTTCCTTGGTTAACACAACAGTTGGCTGAGTCGGCAAAAGAAACTAGAACGCTCGAAACTGAAATGGTTGTGGTCGGTGGAGCTACCCTCAAAAGCCATTGGAAAAGTGGTAAAGCACTCAAGCTATTGAGAGCAAAACAATGGGACTACGTAGTACTCCAAGAGCAAAGTACCTTACCGATTACCAATCCCAAGGAAATGTACAAGTACGCTAGTCTGTTTGATGCCGAAATCAAGCGAGTGAATTCCCAAACAGTTTTCTACTTGACTTGGGCAAAGCAAAATCAACCAGAAACGCAACAGATATTGACCGATTCATACATGGCAATTGCTAAAAAACTGAAAGCCAAAGTTGCACCTGTTGGAATAGTTGGGCAAAAAGTTCAGGAAGCAAATCCGAAATTCAACCTTTATAATCCAGATCAAAGCCACCCTAGCCCGATTGGCTCATATTTAGCAGCATGTGTATTTTATAAAACATTTTATCAAGGCAGTTTGGTAGGGTTGAGTCGTCGTATATACAGTAGTCAATTTAATACCCCACAAGAGGGCAACACAGTTGAATTGGAAAGTTTAAGTGAAACAGATGCCCAAATAATTCAAAATTTGGTTGAAGACATCGTCAGAAAGATATAAGGACAGCCTTTTGCATAGTTTCAAAAAAGTTTGGATAAAGCATTTTGGCGGCGATGTCTGCGACGGGTAACTTATAGAGAGGCTACGCAGCTTATTATCAGAGAAAAGGTTTGCAATAACTGTAGTTTTACATAACTTGATGAAGCTAGTGTAATCTAATGTGGTAATCACGTTAGTTTTTTTGTGTCTATGGGTAGTATAAATTACCGAAAAAACTAATTTGGCAGATGGTAATGTTCAAAACTCAATTATCACAATCCCGTGCTTGGGGGGAATTTTACACCTTGAAGTTAATGCATCGCCATATTGGAGCGATCGCAGTTCTAATTTTAATTAGCTTACTTAGTTCATTGAGTGGAACACCAGTTGACCATACCATCTCTAACTGCTGGGAAGGCTTGATCTGGGGATTAGCAGATCCAGTAATTGCGTTGGATTGTTTAGTTGGTATTATTGCTATTGGCCTACTCTCATCTGTGTTTGTTCGTGGTGCTGCGATCGCTGGATGTTTTGTTTTAGCAGCAATCTTGGGGATTGTAATTCATTCATTTCAGCTAAATTTACCAGGTACAGAAATAGCCATCGCCACTTCTACCATTGTTTTTGGTACTATGCTGATGCTGCCAAATCAACCAAACTTTATAGTACTTGCTTCGGTAGGCGTTAGTGCTGGTTTATTTCAGGGTTACGCCAATGCTGAATCTATTATTGGGGTAGGAACGATGCCATTAATTGCCTATATAGTAGGCATTACCTTAACTCTGTTTACGGTTGCCATGAGTGCCAGAGAAATTGGTAGTGCAATCGGTATGGGAGAAATAAACCGAATTTTACCCTGGAAAATTAGTATTACTGGCTTTGCTTTCTGTGCGATCGGGATTGTGTTTTTGAGCAATTCGATAATTTAGATATTTCAATTCAGTGGAATACATTCATTCGTGGGGGCGCACAGCTAGGTGTACGCCCCCACTACGTCTTTAGAATAATTGAAATCTTTACCGATGGAAGTTGTCCAGCAAGCAGCACAGCGTTTTAATGAATAAGGTGATGCATCTCTGCGCTAATCTAGAGGCTATAGCTAACAAAAACTTATGACACCTGAAGAAATTGCGAGTACACTAACAGAATTATTTGGCACATCGGCTGTTGATGCTTTGGCGCAGCCCGTCGTAGAGATTGCTGCTGGATCTTGGCAAATAGATACTTCTACTTTTCGGTTGTTGGTGCTGCTTTCCGAAGATAATATTTGGCTGCGAGTTTTACTGCCTATTGTGCCTATCCAAGAAGCCCAACCATTTTTAGGACAGTTCCTAGAAGCCAACTTTGATGAGACTCAAGAAGTACGTTACGCTTTGTATGAAGGGGTAATTTGGGGAGTATTTCAACATAACACTGACAGTTTAGTGAGTGCAGATTTGTCCAATGCAATTAATCGACTTGTATCTCTCCATGAGGCTGGATTAGATAATGTCTTTAATCGACTAATCGAAAGTCGTATCCGGCAAATTATTCAAGCAGCAAAGCAGCAAGGACAATCTCTGCAAGCTACTATGCAAAGCTTAGAACGCTTTTACGCCGAAGGATTATTGGGTGAAATAAACCAGACCTCAGAGGCGCGAGAAGAAGTTTTAGCTGCTTGGCGGCGTCAGTTAGAAAAATTATGGAATGAAGGTTGATTTCAATTTTTAATAGGAATTGTTATCCGCGCCCAGTTTACATATTAAAGTAATTTACACATATATTTATTTAACATGGATATCATTGAAATCCTCAAAGAAGACTATCAAAGATTCCCAGAAAACCAAACTTACAGTATTTACGCCCCAGACGTTTATTTTCAAGACCCGCTGAATAAATTTCATGGCGTTAAACGTTACAAAAAAATGATTAATTTCATCCAAACTTGGTTTTTGGATCCCAAGATGGACTTACATAATATTCAACGTTTAGGAGACACAATAAAAACTGAGTGGACCCTGAGTTGGAATACTCCTCTTCCCTGGAAGCCACGGATTTCTATTCCTGGTTGGAGTGAATTAAGTCTCAACTCGGATGGTTTGATTGTCTCTCATGTGGATTATTGGAATTGTTCACGCTTAGACGTAGTAAAGCAACATTTATAAAGCTTCTGGATATGAGCGTTCTAGTGAGGGTTAAGAAACAGTAATTGCACCGACCGCCATGACTTCAGACCATTGGCTCACACGATTGTCATCTAAAACTAGAAAGCTCCTCACGGTGTTTGAAATATTTGGTTATCGGAAATCTGCATTGATTGGTTAGAAATACAGCCAGGCTCACACAAGCGCAGAAATTAGGGACTTTCAGTTAAAAAAGCATCCCATCCCTGCGGGACGCTCCGCGAACGTAGGGGCGCATTTCATATAAATGTTCAAGTTAAATGCGTAACAGCTTACCAGCTGTTCATGTGAACTTAAGACAAAACCTTTTTTTGTAAACTAGTAATATTACTTGAAATATTAAAATACCAAGTATTAAATTAAACTATGTACTGAGTCATGAGGCAAGAATAATGATGCTTGTAAATGTGACGCTTAGGCGTAGTTGACTTCCCACATTCCGTGAAAAGCCAGTTCCTGTTCCCATGCTCGATATGGGAACGAGAGAACAATAAAAAATCAAGCTTTTTTCCATCCTGAAAGTGCGCCTTGCACATAGACTGCTGATGATAAACTGCTACGTGTGTATGTATTTCAATCAGAAGCTATTATCAGCAACATTGCAACATCATACATAATGCCAAAGTAATTATTCAAAAAAGCATATACCATACCTGAATTAAGAGAAATTACCCAGATTTATATATTAACTTTTTAAAAAATAAAATTATTCACTAATTTTACTGAACCAGAAAACAGCCTTACTAAGCCAAACTATCTATAGAACACTTTCTAAGGAATATATTTATGTCCCGTTGAAAACGTATATCAGTATTCTAGAAAAAGCTGAATTAAGTTCAACTGGGCTGAAAACAATGGTCAAAAACTTCGTTTTTTATATTGTTAGATTGACCCAGTGGCTTCAGATAGTTGCTCTGAATAAATAATCTTCGATTTTGGATAGTAGAATTTTGCTCGCGTTTAAATTCTGAGGCAAATATTACAAGACGCGCAAAAATAAGCATTTTTTAGTTTTGACTTTTAAATCCAAAATCCAAAATCCAAAATTCGATAAAAAACATTGCTTTTAAGCATAGCAAAAACAACATGGAAGATTAAATCGCGGGTGGTATCCATGATAGTGGTGTCCACAAAAGCAGCTTAAGCCGCCTGAATCTGGTGCAGTATAAGTCTCAAATAAGAACTGCTAAAACCGTCTGGTATAGCAGGGCAAGAGGCAGAAAGCATTGGTGAATAACCTTTCTAGCAAGGTACATCAAGGATCAGCAAACCCCACTTGTTTATTAAAACATTTGTTATCGACTGCTGCGATCGCAATTTCTTCTATTCCTGATGCTCTTTGATAAGAAAGGGTTATATACAGCCAATATCATGCAATACCATGCATATAAAATTATGCATTTTCTAACATAACCTCATTTCTAATGATGTTTAAAGCACTGTGTATTGGGAATTTCAACGGTTTTCCTTGTCTAATTTTTGATTAGAGTTTATAGTGTTACGGTGTTTTCCCTGGCAATTTATCGGCAGATTTTTATCATGATTTATTCTCACCAATTGCAGAAGTATTTGGCGCGTTTCTCTTTATCTGTAGTATTATTAGCTGATTTATTAATCACGCAAAAAGCTCCGCCAGCGTTTGCCCAAACGGTAAATTCATCTATCGGTAATGCTGTAACATTCAGTTGCAATGATAGTGAAGCGACAATAAAAGCTAAAAATGGGCCTAGAGTATTTTTTGGAAGTTCAGCCATTTACATTGGTTATCAGCAAGTATCAGCTACTAACCAAAATCCTGTGACAATTCGTTTTAATAGTGGCATCAAATCATGGTGTAGAACTGATTACGAAACAACAAATGACGATGGTAGAGGGTACGGATTGTATTGGGATGGAGGCAATGTTTTATATGGCGTTTACTCTTCCACTGGTACTCAAACTGGTAATGATTTTCGCCTCTTTACAACTGGGCGTTGGTTGTCTAGCTATGGTAACGGAGGCGGGCCGAAAGTCGCAGTTATAGCTAGGATCAATCCAGCCAATGGTCAGGTTGACTATGCCACATTTTTAACTTCCAAGAAGCCGACTGATGGAAAAACTAACTCTCTACTTGTCCAAAACCTATCATGGAACGGCACAAATTTAACTGTGCAAGCACAGTCATGGTGGACTCCCCGTCGCACTGATACAAATTCTATGAATTGCACTGGTCCATCACCTTATCAATACACAGCAGTATTTTCTGGCGATTTAACAAAGGTGAACTCGGCTTCAGCTCCTACCTGTAATTAAAGGGTTAGGATTCAACTATCCAATTAAAGAAGCATATTTTTTCTAATTGTTTAGGAATTGACAAAAGCGATCGCTCTTGGTATTTGTAGTGCGATCGCTCTTTCTCATTTATCTACTCCTAATTTTTCCCGTGCGGACGATGAATAATTGTCTCCAAAACCCGCCGCTTGGCCTTTGTATCAATACCTACCAAGCGGATATACTCACCGCTATATTCTGCCAAGGTTGCTTCCAAGTTTGATATTGCATCAGACTCGGCATCAATGTGGCTATGAACACAACTTTGCCAAGAACCTGTGCGGAAACGGCGCTCATCTACGTGTTCAATACTAATTTTGTAACCTTGAGCTAATAATTGCCGAATCTGTTCTTGTGTCTCTAGGGTCAAATGTGGACTTGATACTTCCTGCTTCTGGAATCCATTAGTTTTTGCTTCTTGAGTTGCACCATTGCTTGACGGCTGATCAATTGGTGTTACAGCAGCAGGTTGTGCAGATTGAGAATTTCTACCTCGATTGAGTCGGTTGTAATCATCAACCAAATGGGAATTTTCCACCCGTTTTTGTTCACCAACGAGGAAGTGACCAGACTCGATTAAGTGAGACAGCCTGAAATCTGGCTTTTTAAATTCTGGCGGTCCTTCAACGCTATTAACGATATTCAAGGATACCTGCTCAAAACCTACTTGATGGATGTAGTTGCGGATTTGTTCATCATAAATGCGCGATCGCAAAGCGCTAAAAAAGTCAATGGACTGATTGACAAAAGTATCAACTAACTGTTCAACTTCCTTCTGTGACAGTCCATCCGGTTCAAAAATCCCTTTGACAATTCCCACCTTATCGTCTCGGTTTGGTTCCCAGTAGAATTTCTCCATCCGTCCATCCCGAATTAACGGTGCATAGAGAGTGGAAAAATCATTACCTGTGACAATAATCGGTACACGATGTAAAGGTGTGGAATCATAGCTTCCAGGCAACTGCACATCTGTGGGATTATCAGCAATATTCATCAATGTGGCATTCACCAACTGCGTATTTACAGTATATTGAGTGCCTTCATCAAAGCGTCCAGCACCCGCATCTAAATCATTAATCATCAGTACACACATTTTGCCGCGTACTTTGATCAGTTCTGCTGTTTCTCGATAGCGTAGCCGAATCAACCGCGCTGGATCTCCTGCATCTGGACTTTCTAATTCGCCGCCAGAGATGTTAGTCACTTCGATACCCATTTTCTCGAAGACTAATTGACATTGAAATGTTTTGCCTTCTCCTTTGCGTCCGTGAATACCCAAAATCACGGGAACTCGCACGCCAGGAAGCTTTAGAAAGTTTTTGGTGATGTGGACAGCCAATTTGTCTAGAAACCGAGGAGCGATGTAGTAACCCATAAAATTATCTTTGCCTAGCACTGCTTAAAGTAATGTTAAGTTTTTTTGGTGATGACTGTTTATTTATCTTTTGGTAGAAAAGCAACGCTACCTACCATAAACGTCTTGTTGGATATGCATCGAAAATTTTATCAGCACTCAGGATAGGTATATTTTCTACGAGTGCTTGTGCAATTAAAATTCGGTCAAATGGATCGCGATGATGTAAAGGTAGTGTGGCAACAACAGCAACATGGCTAATTTTGATATCGAGTAACCTAAAATCGTTGAGGTTGAGTTGCTGTGTGATAAATATTTCAAATGGCTGATTGAAAGTAAGTTTTCCTAAATTCTGCTTAATAGCTATTTCCCACAGACTAGCGATACTTAGCAAAATCTCATTATTCTCATCATTAATGAACTCTAGTACTTGATTACTAAGCCTTGAATTGTCAGTCACATACCAAATAAAAGTATGTGTATCCAACAGTAATATCATTCCATATATTCCTTAAAATCTTCCAGTAGTTCATCAAAGTCATCAGATATTGTAATTAAACCCTTTGCACTTCCAGGTTGACGGCGGCGTTTAACTGGCGGCACAGGAGTTAACTTTACCAAAGGTTGATTATCTTTAATAATGATTATTTCCTCACCACCAAGTGCTGCTTCAATTAAGTCAGGTAAGTTTTGAGATGCTTCAGCTAAATTAATTTGCTGCATAGTTACCAGCTTTGGATATAAGAATTAGGTGCTACTACCATCCTAACTTTGAATGTTCGATTAAGTGAGAGGAAACCAATTTAACCAAGCGTCCCAATTTTCCACAATTTGGGCAAATTCTGTATAACCTCCTGCTCTTGGATGAGCGCCATCATTAGCTCTTGCTTCATCTATCCAGATATTTGATTTTTCTAATATAGTAAAAACACCTAAATAAGGCACATCTAGTTTTTTGCAAATTAAAGCTAAATGTTGGGTTAAATCGGTGTTCCTCTGCCTTATATGACTATCTTTTTGTCCTGCGTATGGTGCAGGTCCAATCATCAAAACAGGATATAACTTTTGAGCTTCACTTAAAATTTCATGGGCATTTTTGATAGAATCGGCCAAATCCACACGAGTTTTACCATTTTCTAATGTTATGTCATTCAATCCAAAAGAAAACACAACTCTGCCATCATATTCTTTGGGTAATCGTAGTGATACTTCCTGTAACCAACGCTTTGCTATATCAGTACTCGTATCACGCCTAATTCCTAAATTATAGTGAGTAATGTCATAACCTTTTTTATTAGCATTAGCACATACTCTCCCTGTCCAACCAAGACATTCTTGATCGCCAGTACCATTAACAAAAGAGTCGCCAACAAAGCAAATCCTTACTTCCGGCAGATGCTGTAATTCCATTTATTATATTTAAAAAAAGCAGAGGTTTACACAAAGGGGCGCTGAGTTATTCTCTGCGTCCCTTTGCGTTTTCCTTTGCGTCCCTCTGCGTTTCAAAAAAAATCTAGTAAATAGGAGAGGCAGATAATTCCACCTCTCCTATGGGGATAAACTAATTACTTAAAGCAACGCTTGCTTTAGTATCTGTTTGTTTTGTTAGGTTTGTGAACCAAAAAGCTGAGAACTTGGCACTGCTTGATGTTGTCAAAACCCACAACACGGATATAGCTGGTGTTGAATTGAGAACGGCATCCTTGAACTTCGCTCAATACTTCTTGAGTGGATTTAGCACCGAACAAAGGCAGCTTCCACATTGTCCAATATAATTCTGTTGGCTCAGAAGTTTCGTTGAACTCGATCGCTGGAATGTAACCTTGATTCAAAATGTACTGAATCTGCTTGGCAATTTGAGCGTCAGTAAGGGGTGGCAGATAAGAAAGGGTTTCGTAACGACGCTCTTTTGGTAAAGTTTGCATAGATTTTTGATAATGGGTTGCGATTTTGACTACTAGGTTGACCGAACTAATTAGATAAGTTATCTAAATTCGGATCTGAAGTTGCTTGCTGTTCTGGTTGGAGACTGGGGTTAGATGTGTCTATTCGTGTGATGCGTTCTAAATGCTGGCGACGCTGTTCCATGTTGGCTTGCTGAATGCCAGTAGTAACCATTTCCGGTAAAAATTCGATGATTTCTTCCGCAATGTGTTCTCTGACAGTCATGATTCGCAAAGCCAAATCTGGTTTTTCTCGCAACAGTTGCTCAATGTATGATTCACCATTCTGGATTTTGCCAGCAGAAAAGTTATGCAGCCAAAGTTCTAATGGCGGATTCGTTTCGCCTAGCTGTGCCAGTACTGTCCTTAGAGCCTGATAAGTCAGGTAGCTTTGGAGAGTCTTGGCTGTGTCCTTCGCAATTTGCTTAAGATTCATGCTTGACCCCAGCCCTGAAGAGTTATGAGTTATGAGTTATGAGTTATGAATTAATGCAAATCCTAACTCTTAACTCTTAACTCTTAACTGTTAACTCAGATCAGACGGTATCCATTGCTTCAAACTCGAACTTGATTTCTTTCCACAGTTCGCAAGCAACAGCTAGTTCAGGAGACCACTTGGCAGCTTCGCGGATGATATCGTTACCTTCACGAGCCAAGTTGCGGCCTTCGTTACGAGCTTGAACAACGGCTTCCAAGGCGACGCGGTTAGCGGTTGCACCAGGAGCGTTACCCCAAGGATGTCCCAGAGTACCACCACCGAATTGTAGTACGGAGTCATCACCAAAGATTTCTACCAGCGCGGGCATGTGCCATACGTGGATACCACCAGAAGCAACTGCCATTACACCAGGTAGAGAAGCCCAGTCTTGGGTAAAGTAAATACCACGAGACTTGTCTTGCTCAATGTAGTTTTCACGCAACAGGTCAACGAAGCCCATTGTGATGCCGCGCTCACCTTCCAACTTACCAACTACGGTGCCGGTGTGGATGTGGTCACCACCAGACAAACGTAGGGCTTTAGCCAATACACGGAAGTGGATACCGTGGTTCTTTTGACGGTCGATTACAGCGTGCATAGCACGGTGAATGTGTAGCAGGATACCGTTATCACGGCACCAACGAGACAATGTGGTGTTAGCGGTGAAACCTGCGGTTAGGTAGTCATGCATGATGATGGGCATTTTGAGTTCTTTAGCGTACTCAGCCCGTTTCAGCATTTCTTCGCAGGTAGGAGCGGTAACGTTTAGGTAGTGACCTTTAATTTCACCGGTTTCTGCTTGAGCTTTGTTGATAGCTTCAGCTACGAACAAGAAGCGATCGCGCCATCTTTGGAATGGTGCGGAGTTAATGTTTTCGTCGTCTTTGGTGAAGTCCAAACCACCGCGTAAGCACTCGTATACAGCGCGTCCGTAGTTCTTAGCAGAAAGACCCAATTTGGGCTTAATGGTACAACCCAGCAAAGGACGACCGTATTTGTTTAACTTGTCGCGCTCAACTTGGATACCGTGAGGAGGCCCTTGGAAGGTCTTGATGTAAGCTACTGGAAAGCGAATATCTTCTAGACGTAGTGCCCGGAGAGCTTTGAAACCAAATACGTTACCTACAATTGAGGTCAAAACGTTGGTTACAGAACCTTCTTCAAACAAGTCCAGAGGATAGGCAACGTAGCAGATGTACTGGTTGTCTTCACCGGGAACTGGTTCGATATCGTAGCAACGACCTTTGTAGCGATCGAGGTCGGTGAGCAAGTCTGTCCACACAGTTGTCCAAGTACCTGTGGAAGACTCAGCCGCTACAGCCGCACCTGCTTCTTCGGGAGGAACACCAGGCTGGGGTGTCATGCGGAACGCAGCTAGAAGATCGGTATCTTTTGGTGTGTAATCGGGTGTGTAATAAGTTAGTCTGTAATCTTTAACCCCGGCTTGATACCCAGACTTGCTCTGAGTCTTCGTTTGAGCGTAAGACATATTTTATCCTTCCCTGAAATCACTCTTGTTAATTATCAAATCACGTTTTGTGCAACTTCCCCTCACCCGATTTTTTTCCCCTTCATCGGGGAAAAGAACGGTAAAAATTTTTGTTAAGGGTTGTTTTTGGCAAAGGGTAGCAGTTTTTTTTGCGGCTGACACTTTGGTAGCGGTGGTAGCCCTCCTCACCAGTGTTATCCCCTTCTAGGGGTACACGACCTAGCGCTTCTACTGTTCCCTCTTCTTAATAAATCAAAATTCTTTTTTACCTCTTCTTCGCACTTAACTAAACCTTCTCAATTTCACCAAAACTTCCGCTTTTGCGGCTTGATTTAGATAATTCCCCTACAAATCGGGGTATTCAGGGGATTGGGCTGGCTGGCACACATTCCCGCCTCTACACTCCCTATATCTTTTCCGTTGATGGAAAAGATACCAGAAAAGAATTTACTTGACAGAGATTTAGCAGAGTCGTGAGCGTAAAGATAAAAAATTGCACACCACGTAATTTGTAACTTATTCCACAATATATCAATAATTCGATAAGTTATTCTTTGAAAGTTTTTAACTTATATATTTAATTTTGTTATTACATAAAGATTTAACATTTTATTACAGATGCTTTACAAGGTGTCATCAATAACTGTATGGAAGCTTTTGGGAGTGGGGAGTTAGAAGTTAGGAGTTAAGAGTTATTAAGAATTATTTCCCTAATGCCCAATGCCCAATCCCTATAAAATTTTAGGAAAATTCCAGATGACGTTTAAAAAATCCTGACTAGGGGAACACTGGAACTAACCCAAAGCCAGTTTAGGTAATGGCTATGGGTACTGTCTCCAAAGGAAATGTCACCGTGGTATTGTTTTGCAAGCGTACTAGTTTATTGACTACTTCTATCTTGCTGGGGTTGATAGCTTTGCCAAGTATAGGATGGGCACAAAAAACCCCTGATATTAATTCATCTGATCTAACTCCTGCTTACCCATCTTCTGCACCGCCACCGCGAGTAGAACCTTTGCCCGACGAGCGAGGAGTGCAAGAAAATTCGCCAAAAACTGATTATCGTGTCGGTAACTTACTGGGAGATATTACTGGCAATCTTTGGGTAGGTTCTTGGCGGGGACTATCGCGGATTGATCCTAAAACCGGCAAGATTATTTCTCGTGTTAGTCTACCAAATGTTGCCATTGGTGCTTTAGCCCAAGACAAAGTGGGACGTTTGTGGGTAGGAAGTTATGATGGACTGTTCCGAGTAGACCCCCGTACTAGTGAAATCACCGCGCAGAATTTATTTTTGCCTTCTAAACGGGTGTTGTCATTGTTAGTTGACAAACGAGGTTATTTGTGGACTGGAACCGATAGCGGTTTAGCCCTAATTAGTCCCGACCAAGGCTTGATTATGACAACATTAAAAAATTTGCCTGGTGTCAGCGCCAACACCCTGACTTTAGATGCTGAAGGTCAACTGTGGGTTGGCACTCTTGATGGATTGGTGCGGATAAATACTGCTAGTGCTGCGATTATGAAGCGGATAGCCGATTTACCAGGGACGACTGTCCAAGCTTTAGCTATCAGTCCAGAAGGATTAATTTGGGCAGGAATGCCAAATAATTTACTAGTTATTAATCCAAAAACTGGTGCAGTGTTGAGGTCTGTAACTCGCCTGCGTGGGCGTGACGTAAGCGCGGTACGTTTTGCTAAAGATGGTAGTGTCTGGGTCGGGACTAACAATGGTTTGTTACGATTAAATCCAAATACAGGAGCTGTGTTAGATGCAGAAGTTGCTGGACTTCCTTCTAGTCGGGTTCTTGCCCTTGCACCTGACATCGCCAATAAATTATGGATTGGCACTAGTGAAGGTCTAGCTTGGTTAATGCCCAAAACGAGTAGTGCAAAACCCCATATTGCTTTCGGTCGCGTCGTGAAGTAAGAAGTTAGGAGTTAAGAGTTAGGAATTAGAAGTTATGAATTAAATTAAACCCTAAACTATTTACTCCTAACTCTTTACTCATCACCCCTAACTCATCACTCCTAACTCAGGACTCAGCACTCAGCACTAAAAAAATGGCAATTACTACCCAGCAATTAATTCAATGGAAACAACAGGGACGTTCAATTGTGGCGTTGACGGCCTGGGATTATGCGATTGCTCAACTCCTCGACGCAGCTGGTGTAGACTTAATCCTCGTGGGCGACTCTATGGCAGTAGTTCTAGGGTATGAAACAACACTGCCGATAACTTTGGATGAGATGATATACCACGCCAAATCCGTGCGTCGAGGAGTTAAACGCGCATTAGTTGTTGTAGATTTACCATTTTTGACGTATCAAGAAAGTCTCCAGCAAGCAATGCACTCGGCTGGGCGGGTACTGAAGGAAACAGGCGCTCAAGCGGTAAAATTGGAAGGTGGCTATCCAGCGATCGCAGAAACTATTGCTCGTTTGGTTCAAGCTGGAATTCCGGTAATGGGTCATGTAGGTTTGACACCGCAATCAGTACATCAACTCGGTTTGCGACAACAAGGGAAAACTCAAGAAGCGAGTGAGAGGATTTTACAAGAAGCGATCGCTCTCGAACAAGCTGGTGTATTTTCTTTAGTGTTAGAGCATATACCCGCAGATTTGGCAATGCAGATTACACAAAAGTTAAGCATTCCCACAATTGGTATCGGTGCAGGAACTCACTGTGATGGACAAGTTTTAGTTACCTCCGATGTCCTCGGACTTACCGAGAAGCATCCACCATTTGCCAAAGTTTACACAAACTTGCGGGAAATGATTACTAAAGCTGTGCAAGATTATGCCGTGGAAGTGCGCGATCGGAAATTTCCATGACAGTTTTCAAAAGCATGGACTTTTTTTATTATCAAAAAATACAACACGTTGCCGAATAGTTAGTTTTTCACCTGGGATAATTTATGCAATTAGAGAGCAGCATATTATAAAATTGCTGAAATTAAAAATTGTGCTACAACATCTAGAGTGAAAACTGACAGCATATTTTATCGCCTATTTTAAGAATTTCCCAGTATTTTCTTTGAACTGATTGGCAATCCTCCTGAAACTGCAAATACCTATCAATTCTCTTCAGTTGAAATCAAACAAACTGCCTTTAGAATAGATGGTGTATTTCTGCCCACTCAAAACGAAGAAAATCCGATTTATTTCGTTGAAGTTCAATTTCAACCAGACTCAGATATTTATTTGCGCCTAGTTTCGGAAGTATTTCTATATTTGCGGCAAAATAAATCTAAAAACTCTTGGCGAGGAGTGGTGATTTATCCCAGAAGGAATATAGATACTGGTGAGCGACAAGATTGCTACGAATTCTTTAATAGCGATGCCTACGGCTGGCTACGCCTACGTATTAGTATAATTTACTTGGATGAACTAGGTGAAGCTGCATCACTACCAATAGGTATTGCTACCATCAAATTAGTAGTTGAAAATGAAGATACAACTATTACTACCGCCAGAGAACTAATTAACCGTACTAAACAAGCGGTAAATTTGCAACTGCCACAAAAACAATTACTAGAATTAATAGAGACAATTCTGGTTTATAAATTGCCTAATATAAGTCGAGAGGAGATAGAGGCGATGTTTGGGTTAAGTGAGTTGAAGCAAACACGGGTTTATCAAGAAGGTAAACAAGAGGGTCGTTTTGAGGCAAAATTAGAAGCTGTACCTAAACTGCTAACACTAGGTTTAAGTGTGGAACAAATATCACAGGCGTTAGATTTGGATGTTGCACAAGTCCAGCAAGCAGTACAGCAAACGCCTCTCAATGAATAAGTTCAGACAAGCGATGTCTGATGACAATCCACTTTTTGTCTACGCATCTTAGGTTAGTGTAATTGCTGTTGTTGTATTTACAGAAGTAGTTATGAGTTAGCCTGTTTTTACTTAATTTTACTTCTGTGATACTGATGGATACTTATGATATAGGAATTAAAAATTTAACTATGGAACAACAACCGATACAAGTAATTGGAGGTGGACTAGCTGGAACTGAAGCAGCGTGGCAAATAGCCCAAGCTGGAGTGCCGGTAATTCTCCATGAAATGCGTCCAAAACGCTTCAGCCCTGCTCATCATACAGAACATTTGGCAGAATTAGTATGTAGTAATTCCTTTGGGGCAATGGCAAGCGATCGCGCAGCTGGATTATTGCACGAAGAATTACGCCAACTTGGCTCTATTGTCATCTCGAAAGCTGATGAACACGCCGTTCCTGCGGGTGGAGCGCTAGCGGTAGATAGGGGACAATTTGGGCAAGATTTGACTCAAACTTTAGCCAGCCATCCTTTAATCGAATTTCGCCGGGGTGAAGTGTCTGCGATTCCTGAAGGAATTGTGGTTTTGGCAACTGGGCCTTTAACGAGTCCCGACTTAGCGGAGGATTTGCAGCGCTTTACCGGGATGGAATACCTGAGCTTTTTTGATGCCGCTAGTCCGATTATTGTGGGAGAATCGATTAACCGTGACGTTGCTTTTATGGCATCACGTTATGACAAAGGTGAAGCTGCTTATCTCAACTGCCCAATGAATAAAGAGCAGTACTTGCGGTTTCGAGAAGAACTTTGTAAAGCAGAACAAACAGAACTCAAAGGTTTTGAACGGGAGACGGCGAAATTTTTTGAAGCTTGTTTACCCATTGAAGAACTAGCACAGCGTGGGGAAGATACCATGCGCTACGGCCCCCTAAAGCCAGTGGGATTGTCAGATACTCGCACCGGGGAACGTCCTTATGCTGTGGTGCAGTTACGACAAGAAGATAAAGCCGGTCAACTGTGGAATATGGTAGGATTCCAAACTAATCTGCGTTGGGGTGAGCAAAAGCGGATATTTCAGTTAATCCCCAGTTTGGAAAAGGCAGAGTTTGTCCGGCTAGGAGTGATGCACCGCAACACTTTTATTAATGCTCCTCAGCTAATGCATCCGACTCTGCAATTTAAAGAGCGTCCAACATTGTTAGCTGCTGGACAGTTGATTGGTACTGAAGGCTACACTGCTGCGGCTGCGGGTGGCTGCCTGGCAGGAATTAACGCAGCACGGCTAGCCTTGGGTAAAGAAGCTTTGGTTTTACCACCAACAACAATGATGGGTGCGTTATTGGAATTCATTAGTTCCGCTTCACCAAAGCATTTCCAACCAATGCCGCCCAATTTTGGGATTTTTCCCGATTTAGGAATGAAAATCAAAAGTAAACCGGAGCGTTATGGACGTTATCGCGATCGCTCTTTAACTGATCTAGCAAACTGGAAAGCTAATCATAATTAATGGGCATGGGGCATTGGTTATTAATTATTCTCCTCTGCCTCCCATTTATCCAATCTCCCCACTTCTTATCTATACCTTCAATAACCAGGCTTCACGAGTTTCAAGGCTAACAAAAAGCGTTGCTACGATAAATTTACCGCCTGATTTTAAAATTAATTTCTTTAATAAAACTTCAAATAGCTTTATTATCCTTTAAAATCTTTTGCAGAGATTTAGGTAAGATATATGGCTGATATTGTTGATATTGCAGTTACGGCTGAGTCTTTCAAAACACTGGTAGCCGCTGTACAAGCTGCCGGTTTAGTAGAAACATTAAAAAGTCCTGGCCCGTTCACTGTCTTTGCACCAAATGACGATGCTTTTGCCAAGTTACCAGCGGGAACTATCCAAACTCTGTTACAAAATATTCCCCAGTTAACGCGGATCTTAAAGTATCATGTCGTTCCAGGAAAGCTGCTAAAGGCTGATTTGGCAGAACTCGGTACGGTTAATTCTGTGGAAGGTTCACCCATTAAAATTAATTCTTCTGATGGATTTGAAGTTAAAAATGCCACAGTTTTAGCAGCAGATATCGAAGCTGATAATGGTGTCATACACGTTATCGATACCGTGATTTTACCGGGTTAATTCAGCTAGGGTGGGTATTTTCCACCCTACTTATCCAAAATCTTTATAATTAACTAACTATTGAGAGTATCAAAACGCAACTCAATAGTTTAAATTATGTTATATTTGCAATGTGATTACTCACTCATCTGTTAATATATATTTCATTATTTTAAAATAGAAAGTAAGTTAAATTCTTGAAAAGCTAACATCTATCCCAACACAATTAATGCTCGATTTAAACACCTTAGCTGAGTTTTCTCGTGGCAACTGCGTAAGCATTTGTGCATTTCTCGTACCAGCGAACTTGCTTGTCACAATTTTAACCATGAGCCTGGTAGCCTTACGTCGTCCATCGCATCAAGTGTGGCAATCTGCTGGAATTGCTAGCTTTTTCGCTTCTGTAATGATACTGCACGTATATACTTGGTTCCAGATTGGCGTGGTGATGGCTCCTACTTATATCTTGCTGTGGTTAGCAATCACCTGTTTAGTGGCTAATTTGGCAGCAATTCTTTTTCAAAGACGCTACAGTAACAGCCCTAGTCTTTCTAACAACGCCTGAAATTCACACCTATTCTCCACAACATAAAGATGGTGATTGAATTTTAAGCTGTTACGCATTTAACTTGAACACTTACATGAAGGCTGATGACTGATGACCGTTAACCGTCAATAGTTAACGATCGTAAAGAGTGTTTATACAATTTAGGCGCGCATCAGCTTAGATTTTAGATTTTGGATTAAAAAATTTAAAATCCAAAATTTAAATGACGTTGGGTTTGTGGCGGTAGATTCATTTGGTAAATTCTGCGCGTAATTGATTCACTACCCGATCTAGCCCCACGGAATGGGCGGCTTTGAACAATAAACGATCACCTGTTTGCACAAATGTCTTCAACCTAGCTACCAAATCACCATGAGTTGCAAAGCACTCCGATGGGATACCCTCAGCACTAAGGGCAATCGTTTCGGCATCTTGTCCATCTACCAAAACCAACAAACCGTCTAAATTCAATTTTCGCACTGTTTCTCCCACTTGTTGGTGCAACTGCTGCGATCGCTCTCCTAATTCTTTCATTGCACCCAATACGGCAATTTTCCGCTTTCCGGGTGTATCTGACAATAATTGCAATGCTGCGATCATAGCTTCTGGTGCAGCATTATAAGTTTCATCTAAGATTACCACATCGTTGGGTAAGGTAAACTGCTGCGATCGCCCTGTAGGCATATCCACCATCACACCTGCTTTCAGGCTTGCCCAATCGATTCCCAAAACTTTTGCCACCGCTAAAGCTGCCAAGAAATTAGTCGCATTGTGACGGCCAGGTAAAGGTAGAGGTAGTTGGATTCCTGCAACTTCCACCTGGTCGTTATCAATTAACTGCCCTTGGATATCCCCACCAGAAAAGCCGTAAGTTAAAACTTCTCCGTGCCAAACTTTCGCTGCTGTGGCCATTAATAAAGGATTGTCGTGGTTGAGAATTGCCACACTATCAGCAGACATTTCTGCTAATAACTCACATTTTGCTTCAGCGATCGCTTCTTCGGAACCTAATAATTCAATATGTGCCGTCCCCACATTGGTAATCACTCCAATTGTTGGACGCGCTATTTGTGTCAGTTCAGCAATTTGTCCCCTACCCCGCATCGCCATTTCAATCACGGCGTAGTCATCTTCTGCACCAAGTTGTAAGAGAGTTTTCGGGACACCAATTTCGTTATTGTAATTTTCATAAGTTTTGTGAACTCGTCCCTTTGTTGCCAAAACTGCCGCAATTAATTCTTTAGTTGTAGTTTTACCTACAGAACCTGTTACACCAATCACAGGAATGTTAAAGCGATCGCGCCACCATCTACCGATTTGCTGATATGCTTTGAGAGTGTCTTTTACCTGCAATACCGGAAAACCAGGGTTTTCGTATTCAAAATCTACAATTGCTGCTATTGCACCCTTGGCGATCGCAGTTTGCACAAATTCATGCCCATCAAACTTATCACCTCGCAAAGCTAAAAATACTTCACCTGGCTTCAGGGTACGGCTATCTGTTTGTATACCGCAACTGACTTGTGTTAAAGCAGTTTCAGATAAGTTTATAGGACTGGCCAAAAGAATTTCAACCAGTTGGGTTAGGGTGGCAGAACAACGCATAGGTAATTTACAATTTAAAGTTCAAAATTAGAAACTCGAATTATGACACAATACTGCATTGAACAACAAGATTTACGACTTATCGAGAAAGATGCGAATCTAAGCCTAGTCAGAATAACACCAAAAACAGTGCCAAAGAAGCTGAACTTCTTTGGCACTGTTTGTTTATAAGCTATTTATATAATTTAATTAAGCATATCTTTTATCGCCTTATCCCCGGTTTTTAATTACACTTACTTGCACAATTTGTATTGCTATTTCACTAGAAAGACCTAAAGCTTGATATAAATCATTTAAGAAGTTTTTTTCTTCTTCAGCTACGATGCCTTCAGTTAAAACTAAATCGGTGGCTACCGCAAAGGCCGATTCCCGCAAATCTTGAGATAGAGAATCTTTGGCTGCATTAAATAAACTATTGAAGCCATCTCCTTGGAGAATGACCAATATTTTCTCAAACAGCTTGTTCATCATCTCATGGGGATAACTTTTAAAAAGTTTCATCCGAGACAGCACTAAAATGAGATAATTTGCCTGCTCAACAGAAAGGTAACCGTCTGACGCTATTGCCACCAAAATAATGACAGCAAAAGCTTCCGCTGGATTGAGTGCTGTTTGGGTTTGGTTTTCTGTGCCCAACACAGCGTCGAATAGATCCATTGTAGTAACTCCTTGTTAGAGTCTCAATGGCGCTACAGTTACCTGTATTTTTGGTGGATTTCCAGGTAAAGCTGCAACGCAGTGAGACTTTCATGCCTTAGTGTTCCCAGGATTTCTTCACGGCGAACACTTGCAGCCAATGGTTTTTGGCAAGAGCTACACTGCCATTTGTAAACTTAGCGTTCTCCTGCCTTTTCTATTGTTTCAATTACCGCCAAACCTATACCAGAGCCTGCTATTAACAGTACTACTGATATCAAATAAGCGTTGGTCAGCATCCGTAGGGCTTCATCGAAAAAAATGTAGGTGGTCATTGCTTCACCTTTTGAATTTTGTGTTGCTAGTACTTTTTATTTCTCCACACACCGACAGGTGAATTTCGCCGAGAAACTGCTAGCAATTGCATCTTAACAAAACTTTAGCTCTTTAAGAACACATTTTAAACTTTTTCTTTCTGAAGATTTGATGAATCATAGAAAGCCTTTGTAAAAGAAATTACTTAGTTTGAGTTTAGAGCAAAAGTTGTGTCACCCTAGATTTACGTAAAGACAGTTGTTAAATTAGTCAACTAACTCACAAATAATCATGACAATAAATATCTAGAAATTGCTTATTCTTACGGACTATGTTGTGAAATCCAAAGGAAATATACAAGAAAATTCCCGGTTTCTCAAAGAAGCGGGAATCTAAGCTACAAATCAAATAGGATTACTATGATCTCAGTGCATATACAAAAGTGACTCAATTACGAATTCAGGGGTTTTACCTAAAAAAAGAAGAAAGTCCCTAAAGTAAACAATGTTCAATTGTCGCTACAACTGATTGAGAAAGAGAATCAAAGTCATAACCACCTTCTAAGCCAAACAGAATTTTACGAGTTATCCCTAGACAATAATCAGTAAATAAAGCATAGTCTTCTGGCTGCAAATTGATACTTGCCAAAGGATCTGCGGCATTGCCATCATAACCAGCACTTACAATTAGCAAATCTGCCTGAAAATCGGCTAAAAACGGTATTACCTGTCTTTCAAATAGTGGCTGATATACTGCAATATCACTACCAGGGCGTACAGGTAAATTTAATACATTATTGTGAAAGCCGCGTTCTGTCGCTTTCCCAGTACCGGGATAGCATGGGTACTGATGTAGCGAACAGTAGGCGATGCGTGCTTCAGTTTCCACGATCGCCTGAGTTCCATTACCGTGATGCACATCCCAATCGAGAATAGCGACGCGGTTAATTCCGGGTTGTTCGAGGGCAAATAAAGCTGCGATCGCTGCATTAGAAAATAGGCAAAAGCCCATTCCCGCATCACTTTCTGCATGGTGTCCTGGGGGACGCGCTAGTACAAAAGCTGGATTAGCCGACTTTAACACAGCCTCAACTCCATCCAACCATGCACTAACTGCCAACAATGCCACATCATAACTAAGTGGGGAAACTGGCGTATCTCCATCCAAAGGGCCGCCGCCGCTAGAAGCGATTTGCCAAAGTTTTTTGATATAAGCTGGGCTATGTGCTCTAAGCAACACAGACATTAGCGATGGCTGTTCTGATGCTGGTGTGGGCGATCGCCAGGCAATTCTATCTGCGAATGTCGCTGCTTTTAGGGCAGTAGCGATCGCACTCAAACGTTCTGGTTTTTCGGGATGGTATTTTCCAGTCTTGTGGTCTAAAAATTCGTCGGAATAGATGACTGGCAGCATAGGACGAAAAAAGTTGGCAGCAAGACAATGAATGCTATTGTATCGTCACTCGTACAAACAGTTTTTCCTTATACTACTAGTACCGCAAAGCGGAAGTCCAAAGTCAAAAGTATTATAGAATAAGCACTTTATGGCTTTTCAATGGTCTGCTTATTTACGCCATGCTGTACTAGTCCAGTCCACCAAAGAAACTTGGCGGGATTTATGTTAATAGAATCAAGTTCTTTTCTTCCCCTGCCTCCCCTACTCTCCGGTAACTGAGCGTAGTCGTACTCCTTCGTGGAAGCACAAGCTACGTGCAGCGTCTCCTAGAGAAGTGCTGCTCCTCCTGCCCCCATCATTTATTGGGTTGATCGAGTACTAGAGCGTTGGTCGTTTACTTTCAAGAACTTCTGTTGCCTTCTGGGCAGAAAGCGGTCGGTAGAATAAAAAGCCTTGTACATCCTCACAATTGATAGATTTCAAGAAATCCAACTCCTCTTCTTTTTCTACCCCCTCGGCTGTCAACTTCAATCCCAAGCTTTGTCCCAAAGTAACTATGGCCTTGATAATATGAGCTACTTTGACATCCAAAGTCAAATCATGAATAAAAGATTTATCTATTTTCAGATTGTGGAGTGGTAAAAGCTGTAGGCGCGAGAGTGAGGAATGACCCGTACCAAAGTCATCAATGGAGATGTAAACACCCATCTGCTGTAGATTTTTTAATACCGTTCTGGTAAAATCCAAATCCTCAATGACTGTGGTTTCGGTAATTTCTAATTCTAAAAAGCGTGACTCCAGCCCTGTTTCTTTTAAAACTGTGGCTACAGTCTCTACCAATTTAGGTTGGCGGAACTGCTTAAGAGAAAGATTAACAGCGATTGTCATGGGTGGCAATCCGGCATCTTGCCAGGTTTTGTTTTGGCTACACGCTGTCCGCAGCACCCATTCGCCGATGGGAACAATTAATCCACTTTCTTCGGCTAGGGGAATGAAGACACTGGGTGCAACTAATCCCATTTCTGGGTGCTGCCAACGCAACAGAGCCTCCATACCAGTAATTTCTTCTGTGGCAATATTCACGCGTGGCTGATAGTACACCGTAAATTCTTCACGTTCTAGGGCATAGCGCAAGCTCTTTTCTAAAGTCAAAAGTTCAGGATTCTTGGCGCTCAGAGAAACACTGTAGAATTGGTAGTTATTCCGTCCTTTGTCCTTGGCGTAGTATAAAGCGGCATCTGCGTGCTGGATTAATGTTTCGGCGTCAGGACTGTTGTTATCAAACAATGCAATACCGAGGCTGGCAGTCACATAAAGTTCATGCCCTTGCAGATTGAAGGCATCCTCTAAAGCTTGTAAGATTCTATGCGCCACCTGGGTTACCTCTTCAATATCATTGACTCGCGGGAGTAAGATCGTGAACTCATCACCTCCCCAACGGGCTATGGTATCTCCACCTCTAAGTGAGTCTTTTAATCTTTGAGCGACGCTTTGTAACAATTGGTCTCCTAGAGTGTGCCCCAGAGTGTCATTAATACCCTTAAAGCGATCCAGGTCGAGGAAGATCACAGCTAAACTTTCACCATTCCGACTGGCGTTGGGCAGAGTTTTACTAAGTAGCTCATTAAATAGTAGGCGATTGGGCAACCCTGTCAGGATGTCATGAAGGGCTTGATAGCGAATCTTTTCTTCTACTTGCTGACGCTGCTGCGTCCCAATAATACTGGCGGCCATTGTCAAAAGGGTAGATTCTTCGTGCTTTGACCAGTGACGCTCAAAGGTGCAGTCTGCCAAGCCAAGGTAACCCCAGCACTCATTCTCCAACCTGAGAGGCACTAAGAGAAGAGATTGAATGCCATCTCTAATTAGGAATTCTTGTTCGGCGGCAGGAAATTGTTGGGTGAGTCCACTAATCGACTGGCCGCTAGAAAGAACAGTGTACCAACGGGCTAATCCAGAACCTTGATAAGGCTGATTTTGCCAATGGTGGTGCGTAGATTGAATAAAAGAGTGCGTCCATTCAAACCGTAGGCTAACTGCTATTTCCCCTGTAGTAGGATGGGGATGGTTTTGAAACAGATAGGCTCGATCTGCCTTGGCAGCTTCACCCAGTACAGCTAGAGCTCGATCAATACCAGTTTTGTAATTCATTTCGCCTAGCAAATAATTGGCAGCTTCTGCAACTGCTTGTAGTAAGCGATCGCGCTGACGCAATTCGGCTGTGGCTTGTTTTTGCTCTGTAATATCCCTAGTAATAAAAGTTCTAATTAAATCACTTTCAGGAAGGTAGAGAACAGATTGTTCAAAAACTTCTGCACCTACTTCCACCTCCCGCACAAAAGAATTTTTTTCGAGATTCTTAATTTTACTCAGTAGTCCTGTTAAAATCGGGTGTTTCGTCCCAACTTCCCTAAGCTTGGGAAACTTGAGAGCTGCGGCTGGATTGAGATAAGTAACTGTTCCCTCCAAATCCATCTCAATAATTGGATTGGGGATGAGTTCAGGGAAGGATGCTAGGCGAGCTAGGGCAGACTCACTCGCTGCTTCAAAGCTAGGATCAATAGCTAGGGTTTGAAAAGGATTGGCAGGACTGGCTTGCTCTGATAAAAAACCAGATAGGTCTTCTACATCACAAGATTCAGAAAATGCTTGTTCTGAAATGTTGGAAATGGCATAATATTTAGCTTGAGCTTGATTACTGCCAAAAGCAATCATATCTCCACTTCTGAGATTATGAGAGAAGCATTTAGCACCATTGACAAATAAGCCATTAGTACTTGCTTTCCCCTTGTAGTTGCCATCAATAATTTGAAAGCCATATTGGTCAGTCTCTGGAACAGTTACTCGCAATAAAATTGCATGTTGCATTGATACTGACCGGGAAGACAAGATAATAGTGTTGGCGGGATGCCGCCCCAGAGAATAAGTAGTCTCTTGTAAAGGGACAGTTCGCTGCCCTTGTAGGTCTTGAATGACCAACAGATGGCGTATTTTTTCCCGCTCATTTCCTATCATGGCTTTTCCTTAAATTCTCATATTTTTATGTCTTAGTCTGAAAAATACTACTTCCAGGAGTGGAGCCTGAAAGTCTGAACTTATAAGAAAATTTGTTCAATCAAATTTGTCACCATCTATAATTCCAAAATGGGTATGAGGGTGCAAACTAGTACAGGCCGGCGTAAATAAACAGACCATTTTAAATCACTCAGAAGCCTATATAATAAGATTTTTGACTTTTGATTTTTAAACGCCAGTTGCTTCAAGTCGGGAAACCCGCCCAACGCACTGGCTCCTTTTGACTTCCGCCTTGCGGTACTAGCCTTTTGCTCCTTTATCTACATCATCTAACTTGTCTTTATTTAGGATACCCAGAATAAAATCAAACACTGAATAGAATAGATGGGTATATTTGCGGATTTTTATTCTGAGCAGTGAGCAAACTCCGAATGAAATAAATAATGGTCTGATTTTTATTTTTTAATCAGTCAACTAGTTCTGTTTTACGGAATTTTGCGAAATAGATTAGAGCAACGCCAGAAATTAAATTAATTGGGCGCATTCCACTGGGGAAAAAATATCTAAGGATTTGAAATCGCACGCTAGTTGCTTTAATGGAACAGAAACCCCAGTTGGCGCAGTTTATCGTAGAGAAGGGGAGGGAAGGAGAATGAACCCCTAAATTCTAAAAAGGATTATAGAATAAACTAAAATATAGTCCGTTTTCTTGTAATGTCCGATCATTCGAGTCAACAGATACTAAAGGAATACCCCAGTCAAGACGAACGGTGAAGCGATCGCCTTGTGACCAACGCAATCCCAGACCAACAGCAGCTAGAGTATTAGGGGCAGGATTCTCTGGATTCTCTCTACCCGAACTGTTCCAGCCAACACCAAAATCCACAAAGGGGATAACCTGTAAGGTGCTATCTATCTGGGGTAAGCGCAGAATCGGTACTTGAACTTCCGCAGAAACAAAAGTGCCATTATCTGTCAGCAAATAATCTTGACGGTAACCTCGAACGCTATCCTGCCCACCTAAGCCAATTTGCTCTATAGGTAAGAGTGTTGTGGATGCTAGTTGCGTATTTAAACGAAGTAAAAGTAAAGTTTCAGGAGCTAAAAGGCGTGCCCATTGCGCTTGTCCTTGCCAAGAAAAAAAACGGCTATCGGGATCAATTTGATTAATTGTGGGATTCAACACATCTAGACCCAAATTGAATTGAGAGCGGAGGGCGATGACTTCACGGCTGTTACGACTCGTCCATTCTTGAAAAAATCGTAACGCAGATACCCTGGTGCGTCCCTGTTCATCAGATCCAGGTGAAAGTATAGAGGGGGATGTCCCAAATTCTCTCTGTAGTTTCCACGAGACATCACTTTCGCGTCGAGAGGCTGTCAACCCAAGGGCAAATTCTTGTGTGGGAGTTTCGACTATGGGCTGGCGGAATGTTAGTTCGTAGTAGCGAGAAGCCGATTCGATATCTAAAAAGGTGAAATCAGGTTCAATGACATTACTCGACGTAGTGCCATAGTTCAAGGTAAGTGTTCCGTTGCGGGGATTGAGTGGTAATGTGTAACTAGCGTCAAAGGAGTTGCTACCATCAGTGTTGGTGTATCCTAAACTTAGAGCATCTCCAAATCCAAGTAAGTTGGCTTCATTCAATCGTAATCCGCGTCGGAAACTGCCAACACTGGGCGATCGCCCATTATCAAGAACTATTTGGCTACTAAAGGTTTTTGCCTCGCTGATCTTGACTTCTAACAGACTCACACCACTCCGCGATCCTGCTGAGAGTTCAGCAGAGACGTTTTGAATCAAAGGATTAAGTTGCAAAAGTTGCAGTGCCTCTAGTAGACGCTGTCGGTTCAGAGGTGCTGATGTAGCTATTGCTAGTCGGCTGCGGACATAATTTGCATTCAACCGCCGATTCCCAGTTATCTGGATATCTTCTAATTTACCTTCGACCACCTGAATTTTTACAACACCGGATTGGATTGTTTGGGGCGGAATATAAGCACCAGAAGTAATGTAACCCTTTTGGACGTATAAATCAGTAATTTTAGAACGTGCTTGATAAACTTCAGTCAGCGAGATCGGTCGTTTGGTAAATTCAGCAGTGGCGAGGGCTAACTCTTCGGGACTGAAGACTGTGCTACCAACAACTTCAAACCGTTCAACAACAATAGTTTGAGGAAAGTTGCCAGGGGGTGGTTCCTCTGGTGTGGGAGTTGGCGCAGAGGGGGGAAATAGTTCTGCTGGTGGGGGGAGCGGTTGTGGTACTTCAGGTGCTGGAAGTGGCGGAGGTACGGGTGGTTGGACATCCTGTGGTGGTGGGAGTTGTTGTGACAGGATGAAATTACTAGTTGGTAATTGTGTAGTATCAACAGCCTGAGCTTTCAGTGGACTAGAAGATATGCTGCTGAGTAATATAAGGATACTCAGTGGTAAGCAGGACACTATAAGATTCTGAGGATATTTATTAATCATCGCACTGGATTATTTTTTGTCAGAAACTATAGGATTATACGGCGACTCCTTCAGATGTGAATCTTACTTCATCTTGTGTCGCTAAAGTTGATATCTTGGGTAAATCTCAATTTAAAAGCTAAATCATTTGGTTATTGCAGACTTAAAAGCGTTGATGGTGTTTGAACTCCATAAGTAAGCAGATATGTTGGAATAATCTATTCCTGCGAGAGAAATAAGGTAGGCAAACTTCGGTTTTATTTTTGAATTTTTATATGCGGTTTAGGGTTACTCCATATCCCTTTGCTGAAACATTCCCATCAATTTACGTTTACGAGCGTGGGTTTGGATCAAGTTTTCCCGATAGCTTAACCACTCAGCTTTCTTCCCAGATTGCAAGTAGGCATTACGTGCCTTTTTTAACCATTCGACTGCATAGTAGTAGTATTCGGCTTTCCCTGCATCCATAATCTTTTCGGCACGGCGACGAGCATTAGCAATAACCCAACTAGGATTATGAGGGATAGCAGCATCCATGACTCGGTAAATTAACTCTGAATAATAAGAAGTGAGTTCATTAGCGATCGCAATTGCATCATCAATTAGCCCCTCATGCAAGAATATATCTACCTTGGCTGATTCTGTTCCCCAACCACTACAAGTACGAACAATTCTCAGCAGGTCTGTTTTAATACTTTCCCAGTTTTCCCCAGCCAATTCTGCCATCCTTTCGTAGTCAAAAAAGGAGGGCTTGACTTGAAAAGCCGCCTTGATTGCTAATAAAGCAGCTTCATTATTTCCCAACTCAACAGCTAAATCACTTGTCCAAATTCCTAATTCGTGCTGACAATTACCTGGTAAATGTAATCCACTCTGGGCTATATCTAGTGCTTGCTGTAATGCCCCCTGTCTGCTAAGTGTTTTCGCTAGGGCAAAAGCCTCTTCGGTTGAGTTCATCTGGGTTTGAGCAGCATCAATTGCTTCTTCTACTCTGCCCAAACGCCCCAACATTGTTAGATACTGTTGCGTTTGCCCTTCAGCTTCTGCTAAATACAAGTATTCTTGATAACGTTCTTGACGTTCGAGGATTTTTAGCCGAATTAGTGCCAAATCATCTGCATAGTCTGGTACGTCTTCTTCCCATGCTCCCCTTTCGGTAATATTACCTTCAAGAACTTGCACCAGTGGTGGATAATCCCAACCTTGGCGTAAAGCTTCCATAACTAGGCCAAAATCAGCATTCCACTCATCTTGCCAGGCTTCCAAATTTATTTGAATATCAACTTTTTCTTCTGGGGTGAGTTCATCTGTAAGAATTGCTTCACACCAAGCATTATTCAATTCCTCGACCACTTCATCGTTTTCAGCACCGTATTCTGCAACATCATTCCAGTTTTCCACACACGTAGAGGTAATTGCTTCTAAAATAGCGATCGCATTTTCACCCTCTCCCCGTTCGCTAAAATCTACCGCAGTTCGCACCACATTCAGCAATTTATCGGCAATTGGGTCTTCTTCGCACCCCTCCTCAAAGTAACGCACGGTATCCTGAAGAATCTGCCGGACTTGCCGCCGAAAAAGAGCCTGATCGATCGTAATGCGGCGCACAGGTTTTTTGGTTGTTTGCTTGACAATAGGATTCGTCATCCAACCTATATGACGATCAATCGCCTCAATTAGTGGTGGGTTTTCATTTACCAGCTCTTGCAGCAATCTTTGGGTTTGGATATGATCCAAGCGATCGAGTAGTTGTTCTAAGGTAGGGCGTTGCTCAATATATTCTGAGTTACGCGCACAGACGAGCATCGTCGCTACAATGTGTTTGCACCACCCATCAAAGTTGTAGGCACAGGTACAGTTTGCTGAGATTAACCCACTGCTATCGAAACTGAGATTAACATGATAAGGTCTTGCTTCAGTCCCTGCAACATCAGCCTGAAGGATATGACCACGTTGGGTAACAGCATTGACAGCACCAGCCTCATAGTATGCCTCGCCCCGCTGGAAAGATTTGGCGTTGGCATGACGGCGGATAGTAAATTCACTAATTTGGGGAATAGACATCGAGCGATCGCCTGCGTAAATCTTTTGGATGAATCCTAAATCCAGCTTAGGCGTTAGGCGATGGCGCTGTAAAGTCATTTGTCATTGGGTACAAAAGGCAGAGGGCAAGGGGGAAAATTAAAAATTACCTCTTTCCCCATTTCCAATTCCCCATTCCCTTTAGAGTATAAAAAAAATAAGTATCTAGATTTGACTATAATTACTGAAAACATCCATCTTTTCGCCAGAAGTTAGTGAATCATAATTGAAGTTAGCAACACCTAAACGTTAAATCAGAAAACAGTTATCAGGCGGATGGCAGGGGATTTAAATCAGTTAGCAGTTTCCAGTGTTCACTAACTGTATGCTGGGGACTTAAACCCAGCAATGAAACTGACAACTGATAATTGATAACTGTTAAAGGGGTTGCGCTGATTGTCGGTCAAGTTGAGAATAAATAGGCGAAGCAGACGGGGAACCTAACGTGAGTCAAGGATTTGATTACGATTTAGTCATTATCGGCGCTGGTGTAGGCGGACATGGCGCAGCCTTACACGCCGTAAGTTGTGGTTTAAAAACAGCGATTATTGAAGCTGCTGATATGGGAGGAACCTGTGTTAATCGGGGTTGTATTCCTTCTAAAGCGCTGCTGGCGGCATCTGGGCGTGTGCGGGAATTACGCGATGCCCATCACCTCAAATCGCTGGGAATTCAAATTGGTAACGTGGAATTCGATCGCCAAGCGATCGCTAATCATGCTAATAATCTCGTCTCGAAAATTCAAGGGGACTTAACCAACAGCCTCAAACGTCTAAAAGTCGATATTATCAACGGTTGGGGAAAAATCGCTGGAGCGCAAAAAGTCTCTGTTACCGGAGACGGTGGCGAAAAAACCATCACAGCCAAAGACATTATCCTTTCTCCTGGTTCAATTCCTTTTGTGCCTCCAGGGATTGAAGTAGACGGCAAAACTGTCTTTACCAGTGACCAAGGCGTTAAGTTGGAGTCGTTACCAGACTGGGTGGCGATTATTGGCAGTGGTTACATCGGCTTAGAATTTTCTGATGTTTACTCAGCTTTGGGTTGTGAAATCACCTTGATTGAAGCCCTAGATCAGTTAATGCCAGGATTTGACCGAGACATTGCTAAACTTGCCGAACGGGTACTGATTACTCCCCGCGATATTGAAACGAAAGTAGGAATATACGCTAAAAAAGTCATCCCCGGTTCACCAGTGGTGATTGAATTAGCAGATTTCAAAACCAAAGAAGATGTAGATGTCATCGAAGTAGATGCTTGTTTGGTCGCTACAGGACGCATCCCAGCGACCAAAAATCTTGGTTTGGAGTCTGTGGGTATAGAACTGGATCGGCGGAATTTTATCCCAGTTGACGATCGCATGGCAGTACTATCAGCTGGTGAAGTAGTACCAAATGTGTGGGCAATTGGCGATGCTAATGGAAAGATGATGTTGGCACATGCGGCTTCTGCCCAAGGCATCATCGCGGTAGAAAATATAGTTGGGAGGGAAAGAATAGTAGACTATCGCAGCATCCCGGCGGCGGCGTTTACCCACCCAGAAGTCAGCTATGTGGGTTTAACAGAAACCGCAGCTAAGGAGTTGGGACAAACCGAAGGCTTTGAAATCGGCACCAGTCGAAGTTACTTCAAAGGAAATTCCAAAGCTTTAGCAGAAAATGAAGCCGATGGTATTGCGAAGGTGATATATCGCAAAGACACCGGAGAAGTCTTAGGTGTTCACATTTTCGGACTGCACGCCTCAGACTTAATTCACGAAGCGTCAGCTGCGATCGCAAACCGTCAATCTGTCCAAAGTCTCGCACATCTAGTTCACGCGCACCCGACACTTTCGGAAGTGCTGGACGAAGCTTATAAACGAGCCATCTAAAAGTTAGAAGTGAAAAGTTAGGAGTGAGGAATTAATAACTCCTAACTCCTAACTCCTAACTCCTAACTCCTAACTCCCAACTCCGAACTCCTAACTCAGTACTATCATGCAAATCCGCCGTCGTTCACCTAACCCAGCTATTGATGTATCGATATTGCGTTATCAAGCTATCGTGCCTGATGCAGCGCCAAACCACATCTTGGAGGAAATTGTCTGGCAGAAAGAAGTAGAATATGACCAAATGCGGGAAAAACTTCCTTTGCAAGAATTACGGAAGCAGGTACTGACTGCACCGCCAACCCGTGATTTTGTTGCCGCTTTGCGCCAAGGTAAGACTAAACCAGCATTAATTGCCGAAGTTAAAAAAGCTTCACCTAGCAAAGGTGTTTTACGAGAAGATTTTGATCCAGTAGCGATCGCCCTTTCTTATCAGCAAGGTGGTGCTAGTTGTCTATCTGTGCTGACAGATGTCAAGTTCTTTCAAGGTAGTTTTGAGAACTTAGCCAAGGTTCGGGCTGCTGTAGATTTGCCTCTACTGTGCAAAGAGTTTATCATTTATGCTTATCAGATATACTTGGCGCGGTTTCAGGGTGCAGATGCTATTTTGTTGATTGCGGCTATCCTGAGCGATCAAGATTTGAAATACTTCCTTAAAATCGCTAACAACCTGAAAATGGCAGCCTTGATTGAAGTCCATAGCTTGGAAGAACTAGACCGTGTATTAGCTTTAGATGGGGTTTCCTTAGTCGGAATCAATAATCGCAATTTGGAAGATTTCTCTGTTGACCTGCAAACTACTTGCCAACTTTTAGCTGCAAGGGGTAGCCAATTGCAAGAGAAAAACATCCTTGTTGTCAGCGAGTCAGGACTACATAACCCAGATGATTTGAGTTTGATGCTTACAGCAGGTGCATCGGCTGTACTCATTGGGGAATCTTTGGTAAAACAACCAGATCCCGGAGCTGCGATCGCCCATATATTACCAAGGAATTTTTGAAATAAACACCTCCCCTATGCCCCTTAGCACAGGGCAACTAACTGCATATAATCGTTGGGCAATTCGGCACACTATGCGTAGACACGCAGCATATTGCCATCAAATATCATCATATCTTTGCCAAATCTTTATTGCTAATCAAATAAATGCCATAAGCAACTAGTTATTTCTTATGTAACAATTTATTGATAAGAGACAAACTTTGATTAGTACAAAATCTCAAATATGAAATCAAAAATTAACTTCATGGAGCAAATTCCTTTACCTTCTCCTATTCACTACGAACTTATACTTCAACTTTTAGAAAGACAAACCATGTTAGCCGTAAATGATAATCCAGATTTACGGCATCAGGTAAACCAACTAATTATTACTTTACGTAAAGCTGCCGTGCAGCAAAAACGGCTAGAAGAAATTTGCGAGTTTTCATCTATGACTGTTGATCACCGTTGGTCAATCAACCATCATCAGGATAATAAAGTTGTTACCCCCGATTGAAGCTGATAACTTCACTTTTCAACCTCAAATTTGGCATCTTTGTTAAGTTAGGTTACCACCGTCAGAAAGTACCTCTGTGTATTGAAGAGTTTAGTATTTATAACTTCCGCTGCACTTGCTTGACTCAAATGTAAAGTTTGGGTTGTGATTTAAAATGATTCTGATTACAGTAATTTCTCTGCTTTGCAAAATATCTATAAATGCTAGATGAGGATTTGAAATCGTTAGTCAGTCTGAATCGCTTAGATTTTATTTGATAAAAAATTTACGTTATTTAGATACTTTTATAAAGTTATACATAGTTATTTTTTCTCTAAATCCTAACTTCCTTATTTCCAATTTATACAATAGTTTTATTAATTCTGTAGAAAAAATTGTCATCTTTATAAAAATTTTAGCTCAGAAAAAGTTCATATTGATTTATAGGAAACTGTAGATAAGCTAAAATATTGATGAGATTATCTCTCGAATTTGACGAAAGATGAAATACAACAGCATTGACGAACTCCTCAGAAATAATCAAGCTTGGGTTGCCGAGAAACTAACAATAGATCCAACTTACTTTCAAGAATTATCTACCGGACAAACACCACCTTTTCTATACATTGGGTGTTCTGATAGTCGTCTGGCATTAACAAGGTTTACCCGTACAGAACCAGGAGAGTTATTTGTACATCGTAATATTGCCAATCAGATTTCTCTAACGGATATAAACTTTTTAGCGGTTTTAGAATACGCAATTTTACATCTTAAAGTGGAACATATTATCGTTTGTGGTCACTACGATTGCGGAGGAATTAAGGCGGCTTTAGAAGGAAGAACCATCGGAATTCTTGATAACTGGGTAAATCCGATTCGGGAACTGTATTTACAGAAACAAGAAGAAATCGATGCCTTGCCAACAAGAGAAGAACGTCTGAATCGTTTGGCAGAAATAAACGTTGTAGCGCAAGTAAAAAATCTTTACCAAACTTCCATCATGCGTCAGGTACTCTATGAGCGAAAAGCGCCTATGGTTCATGGCTGGGTGCTAGATATTAGCACTGGGTTAATCAAAGATTTGAACGTCTCAACTGTGCAATGGCAATTGCACATTTGCCCCTTGCTTCTAGAGTTTAGACTCTATGCTATGTTAAAAAATGAGAGCTAATTCCGTATTTATTGACACACGAAAGCCCATATTTTTAGATTTCAAAGCTTTACCTAAAGTAGTCACCTTGCAGGTAATTTATTTTTCTCGTTTTCATACTCTGCATAGAATTGAGGCTCTGACTCACTTTATCACTGTATGCAGAGCCTCAAACCTAACCCTACAAAGAATTATTTCTTAGCAATTATCCATACTGCATGAATAATCCCAGGAATGTAACCAAAAAGTGTCAAAACTATATTAATCCAAAAATCTATACCAAAACCTACTTGTAAAAAAACTCCCAGAGGTGGTACGAAAATGGCACACAAAATTCGAACTAAATCCATTTAAACCTCCTATTCATCTCACAAAAAATAGCTTGTTGGCAAAGTGATTTACCAATCCTCAAGCATATTTGTACCTTTCAAAGATAACATTCCCTCTCTTAATCTAGATCACGGTTAAGATGCGGTAAACCGCACTCAAGATTAGCCACCACTAATTTTAGCTTTGTAACCTAGTTTGGTTAAAATCTCGACAATTTTCTGCTTGTGTTCACCCTGAATTTCAATTTCGTTATCTTTAACTGTTCCACCTGTGCCGCACTGGGTTTTTAACTGCTTCACCAAATCTGCCAAGGTTTCTGGTTTGGCTTGAAAACCACTAATCACTGTGACGGTTTTCCCTTTGCGTCCTTTGCGGGAAGCTTGTACTTTAAGATTTTGTTGTTGTGCAGGGAGTTCTGGAATTGGTCTTTCTGTGGCGGCAGAGTTGTCGTTGCCAAATTCGCGGTAGACAAAGCTTTTGTCAGAAGATTTAGAATTGGAAGAAGACATAAAATCTTTATTAAGAAAAATTTCAAAGGCAGTGGAAACTTCTATGCAACCATTCTGCTGCGATATCAAATTCTAGGCTAACATCACAAATCCATTGCGAGAGATTGAGGATTGAGAAAACTCTTTCCTAGTCTCCAGTCCCTAGATATACCCCAGATATGCCCCATACTTTCTATAATAATTAAGTCATTCCCCTCATCAAAATTAGCTTGTGACTACTACTCCCCTATCTCCAAATTCAACTGCTCAAGTTCCCGATACGCTAGGTCGCTTTGGACGCTTCGGCGGTAAGTATGTACCTGAAACGCTGATGCCTGCTCTTACTGAGCTAGAAACAGCTTATCAGCAATACCGCAATGACCCTGGTTTTCAAGCAGAACTACAGCAGTTGTTACGGGACTATGTAGGACGTGCCACACCCTTGTATTTCGCTGAACGCCTGACTGCTCATTATGCCCGACCCGATCGCACGGGACCACAAATTTACTTAAAGCGCGAGGATTTAAATCATACTGGCGCTCATAAAATTAACAATGCCCTTGGTCAGGTATTGTTGGCAAAGCGCATGGGTAAGCAACGGATTATTGCCGAAACGGGTGCTGGACAACACGGAGTTGCCACAGCTACAGTTTGCGCTCGTTTTGGCCTGGAATGCGTAATTTACATGGGCGTTCATGACATGGAACGTCAAGCTTTAAATGTGTTCAGAATGCGGTTGATGGGGGCAGAAGTGCGTCCGGTAGAAGCGGGAACTGGAACCCTGAAAGATGCCACCTCTGAAGCAATCCGTGATTGGGTAACGAATGTGGAAACAACTCACTACATCTTGGGTTCGGTAGCAGGCCCCCATCCTTACCCGATGATGGTACGTGATTTCCATGCAGTAATCGGCCAAGAAACTCGCGCCCAAGCAATAGAAAAGTGGGGTGTATTGCCTGATATTCTCTTGGCTTGTGTCGGTGGTGGTTCCAATGCTATGGGACTCTTCTATGAGTTTATGAATGAGTCTTCTATCCGGTTCATTGGGATTGAGGCAGCAGGAGAAGGTGTTAATACTGAAAAACACGCAGCGACCTTGACAAAAGGAAGAGTTGGTGTATTGCACGGAGCCATGAGCTATCTTCTGCAAGATGAAGATGGGCAAATCATTGAGGCACACTCAATTAGTGCAGGTTTAGATTATCCTGGTGTGGGACCAGAACATAGCTATTTGAAGGATATTGGCCGCGCCGAATACTATAGTGTTACCGATGCAGAGGCTTTGGAGGCATTCCAGCGATTGTCGAAATTGGAAGGGATTATCCCAGCATTGGAAACAGCCCATGCGATCGCCTACCTCGAAACCCTATGCCCCCAACTAACCGACAGTCCCCGGATTGTAATTAACTGCTCTGGACGCGGCGATAAGGATGTACAAACAGTAGCCAAGTTCTTAAATGACGTGTAAACATACATCAATTTTTGGGAAAAAGCAATAATCGATTAGCAACTCCAGCACCCTATGCTACCGCAACCCACTCACAACGAGTTGGCACGCCAAAATTTCGTGCAAAGTTTGAGAATGCACATTAGCTAAGGGTAAATGACCTGTTTACCTAAATTCTGAGAGAATGCTCCCGCCACACCGGAACAGTGTGGCGGTGAGATGGCAGTTGCTTCAAGTCGGCAGAGCCGCCCAACGCACTGCCGACTTGAATCGAGGGTTAAAAGCGAAACGCTCCTTAATTGAATTGAATCAAGCCGCAGGTTTAACAAGGCAAATTAAGGAGCGGAAGCAGTAGCGTGCGAAATATCTTGCACGGGTGTTGCGCGTGGCGCAAGAAGAGTTAGAAACCTTTAACCAAGGCTAGTTGAAATCACGTATATATTTAGCTGAATAAATCCGTGCAATTTATATCCTACATTCTGCGCTCTCAGCTTTTATAAACGGTTTTTACTGGTTTTATAAACACAAACAAAGCTATAAAATATACTTAATACCAGTAATATAGCTTAATTTTGAAGTTGAAAAAGCATAATTTAGAACTAGAAATATAAAACAATATAGTAATTACACTATGTAAATACTTAAGTACGAATCTAGGTTATATAACAAACCATACTAATAGTAAAAGACAATTTTTTACTAAACAGCACAATTTCCTTGTAAAATCGTGCATTTAAACGTTGGTTGTTAGTTTTTGAACTGAGAACGGCATAAATAGAGGTATATGGACTTATAAGCAGTTTGTCACACTGATATTAGTTGGTTACATTGTCTAAAAGTTTACTTAAATAGATGATGAAGCCAACAATATACATCGTTACTTTAGGCACTATTCTTATCAGTAGTGCCGCGATCGCTACTCCTGTAACAAGTTCAACTTGTATGCCTAATCCTGAACCCGTATCGAATAATACTATTCAAGTAGCAGCGTCTAGCAACAATGCTGGTCTAGAACAGTCGGTTTTCAGCCAAATTAATAACTATAGAGTTTCCCAAGGGCTACCAGCGCTGACTCGGAATTCTGCCATCGATAATCAAGCCAGGATTCACAGTCAGAACATGGCTAATGGTAAAGTTTCCTTTGGACATACGGGATTTTCACAACGTGTCCAAGCAATCGGCATTTCTTACAGTTCAGCTGCTGAAAACGTCGCTTACAACCAGGGATATAGTGATCCTGCTACGCAAGCTGTTCAAGGTTGGCTCAAAAGTCCAGGGCATCTAGCCAATATCAAAGGTAACTTTCAAAAGACGGGGATTGGTGTCGCTAGCAATAGTAAAGGCGAAATCTACTTCACACAAATTTTCCTTCGCTGATAGATGTGGTATTTAGGTTTTTTTCTCAAGTTTCCCAGGCTTCAGTCTGTTGGCAAAGCTTTTGCTATATGTTGAACAATGTATAGGACTCACATTTGATTTTTGAAATATGCGTAGGGGAGCCAGTGCGTTGCGGAGGTTCCCGTAAGCGTTGCGTTATGCCTCTGGCTAACGCACCATCCGAAAACTATGAGAAGTGGGTTATATACAAAAAACCCTACTAATGGTAGATGGCAACTTTCGATAAATACAAAAATTTTTCGTAAAACTGTGAGTTTAAACGTTAACTAACAGTTTTTAAAGATAAAACCCCATAAACAGAGGTATATCGACTTATAATCAAGTTGTAAGATTGATATTAGCTTGATTAGACTGTCTGGAGCTAGAGTTTTAGTTAGTTTCAGCAAATGATTAAAACAACAATCTACAGCCTTTCTTTAGGCACTATTATTCTCAGTAGTGGAGCGATCGCTACTCCTGTAACAAATCTCACTTTTACACCGCAGTCTTCACATATATTAAGTGATACTGTTTATATTGCAGCATCTAACATTGAGGCTGCTGCTTTAGAGAAGTCGATTTTCAACCAAATTAATAACTACAGAGCTTCTCAAAAGCTACCAAAACTAACTCGTAATTCTGCCAGCGATAATCGGGCTAGGATTCACAGTCAGAACATGGCTAAAGCTAAAGTTCCTTTTGGACATACGGGATTTTCACAACGTGTTAAGGCAATCGGTATTGCCTACAGAACAGCTGGTGAAAATGTTGCTTACAATCAGGGATATAATAACCCTGCCACAATAGCTTTGCAAGGCTGGCTCAAAAGTCCAGGGCATCTAGCCAATATCAAAGGTAATTTTGAAAAGACGGGGATTGGTGTCGCTAGCAACAGTAGAGGTGAAATCTACTTCACACAAATTTTCCTTCGCTGATAGATGTGGTATTTAGGCTTTTTCTCAAATTTCCCAGGCTTCAGTCTGTTGGCAAAGCTTTTGCTATATGTTGAACAATGTATAGACTTATATTTGATTTTTGAAATATACGTAGGATGCGTTACGTTACGCGATAATATACCCTACGTATATTTAGATTTTTTCAAAAATCAAATCGCATTAATGTAGTTTCAATGACATTTATCTGCTGAATAGTACATTATTTTTTATTAATTCATGAAAATTCTAAATTATCAGTAAAAATAACTGTGATTTCATGAAGCTGACCTATTGAAGTATTGACAATTGGAAATGATTTTTGTACTTCTTATACAAGGATGTTGCCAAATTACAAAAATTCATCAATCCTTAATAGTATCGTAGTATATATCGTCGGAACAATAGGGTAGAGTATAAGTCTTATATCTCTACACAATTACGCAATTCTCCATGTTCCGACAAACTGCTTTTGGCATCGCTTTAAGTGCGCTTGTCCTTGCTAGTGGATTAACGACTGTTCCGGTACCAAATCATTCTTCTGCGAATACATCCACCCGTAATAAGCTATTGTCGCTTTTTTCCAGTCAGGTTGCAATATCGACTCCTACTTTTAAAACTACGGAATTAGAAAAATCCGTTTTTGAAGAAATTAATCGATATCGGGCTTCTAAAGGACTGCCAAAGTTGACCCTAAATGCAAATATTACTCGACAGGCAAGAATTCATAGTCAAAATATGGCTAAAGGTAAAACCCCATTTAGCCATCAGGGATTTGAACGGCGAGTTAAAGCTATCCCTCTTCGCTACAACAGTGCGGCGGAAAATGTTGCTTTCAATCGGGGATATAGTAATCCTGTGGACGAAGCTGTTACTGGTTGGATCAAAAGTCCCGGACATCTAAAGAACCTTAAAGGAAATTACAACCTCACTGGAATTGGCGTTGCTACTAATAATCAAGGTGAAGTTTACCTTACACAGCTTTTCTTTCGCGCTAGGTAGATTTAATTTCTGATTGTTTTGCACAATAATAATGTAGTGTCTAAGACTTTTATCTGTTGGACACTACAATTATTTTTGAACAATTCATGACATTACAAGATTTTCAGGTGAGCGATCGCGACCTCAGTGACGCAGCCCTTGGACAGTATTTAGAATCTACAGCGATCGCAGTTGATACAGAAACGATGGGATTATTGCCACAACGCGATCGCTTGTGTCTTGTCCAGCTGTGCAACGAATTCGGGAAAGTGGCTGCAATCCGCATAGCCAAAGGGCAAGCTGATGCCCCAAACTTGAAAAAGCTCTTAGAAGCAGCGAATGTCGTAAAAGTGTTTCACTTTGCTCGTTTTGACCTTGCCACTTTGCGAGCCAATCTGGGGATTCAGGTTAAACCTATTTTTTGTACTAAAATTGCTAGTAAATTAGCCCGTACCTACACAAATCGCCACGGACTTAAAGATGTGGTGCAAGAGTTAGAACAAGTAGAACTGGATAAAAGCTCTCAAAGTTCTGATTGGGGTAACGCCGCTAGTTTATCTGAAGCTCAACTGAGTTATGCTGCTAATGATGTGCGCTACTTACTTAGTGTGCAACAAAAGCTAACAAAAATGCTCAAACGAGAAGAACGTTGGGAAATTGCTCAAGAATGTTTTGAATTTCTGCCAACCATAGTTTCCCTGGATTTGTTGCAATTTAAAGATTTGTTTGAACACTGATCAAACAAATCTTTTGCTTTGGAATATAAGAAGCATTACAAGAGAAAATCTTCTGTCTTTTAGTTCTGACTTGTGACATCTCTGCTCATGAAAAATCAAGATTAGACCTCTTGGCAAATTTTTTAACACCCTACCTCTAACCTTCTCCCACAAGCAGAGAGGGGAGACTTTAATGTAAGTCAAAGGTAGAGTGGGGTTTTTATTCTTGATTATGCAAGAGGTCTATTGCTAATTTTCTAAGTTATTTTTTGCCTAAGAACCAATATTGGAATCATCAGTGCCTTTAGGAGCGTTAGATTCACTAATGCCTTCTTTGACATTATTGACTCCCTCTTGAATGCCTTCCTTCAGATTACTGGCTCCCTCTTGAATATTATCCTTGAGGTCACTAGCTCCTTTTTTAATGGCTTCTGTTGCGCTAGGGCCTCCCTTTGGCTGATTTTCTTGGTGATTTTTTAGCCGATCTACAACATTGTAGTCATCTGCACCTGGGGGAGTTTTTGATTCAATAATGCCTTCTGTCGGGCCACCAATAGCCTTCCATGCAGCAAGACCACCTTTGAGTTGGGAGACATGCTCAAATCCATTAGAGCGCAGTTGCTGTGCGGCTTGGGCAGATTCTTCTTCATTAGCACCGTAAACGTAAATATCGCGGCCTTTATCCAAAGAAGGTACTGCACGCTCTACCAATTCATCTACTGGCATCGGCATCGCTCCCAGAATATGACCTTCGTTGAAGGTGTTGCGATCGCGCACATCTAGGATTGTAAAAGCTGGTTCGCCCCATTCTAGGCGAGATTTCAATGTATGAACATCAGACTGTGCTTCTACTGGTGGCTGTGGGGGAATAATGCCGCCTACTAAATTATTAACCATAATTATTCCTGACTGACGATATTGATAGCAATTTAACGGACTATATGTATTTAATTGCTCTTTCTCTGGGCTGAATTTGCTCAGGATCTCTCCTAAGATAGATAGCTAATTAAAAGTTTTTCTACCGTTTAATGCATTGCAATTTCTGCCAGATTAGACTAATAAAACTAGTTTTCTATTAGTTTAAATTAAATATGTTTTAAGCTGATATTTGTAATATTTTATTACTCAAACATATTATAAATAAGATTAAAATAATCAGCCATTAGTACAGGAATTACATACCTTTTCAATCTCTGCAATCACTAACAATAACACTTTAATAGTTAGCTTCAATGCCGGTAAATCAACAACCTTTTCGCCAACATAACCCTAGCTATTAGCAAGTTTGCCCAAAACAAGAGCGCGAAATCGGTTCACCTACAAATAATTTGGAAAGTGGTTGATAAGCTGTTGCTAATTTATACTGACTCCAAGTTTTATCTATTAAAGCTGTTTTTGCTACTCTTAATACCTTCTAGCGATTCTCTCAGTTCTTGGCTTGTTATAGTCTTAGGCTGAGACTTGTAGTATACTATATGCTTAAGAGTGTAGCTACGTGTAAATGCACCCCAGGTAAATTTTCATAGCCCTTTTCAGGAACAGATATCTATTAGTTAAAACTACAGTTGGGCAGGTAGGGTTGAGAATCTAAATTAGCTTATGCTTGGTTTGTGAGCTTTTGTGGATATCTAATTAGTCAGAAGCTGACTTGCTTTTATAAAGTTGTAGCAAATGCCGTGGCTTCTGATGTTTCTCTCGACTATTTGTGGTTATAAAAATGGTCTTTAATTATACTTTTTTTCAGTATAAAAGTTAGCACATTGTACCAGATAAATTCAAAATTCTACAAGACTTATACAATTTATTAGCATTACAATGGCTTAAGTTTTGATAAACTTCATGGAAGATAAATTGTACACAAGTACTACAATAGCGATCGTACTCAGTACGGACGCGCGTGAATACACTCTCGACAGAAATAGGTAAAGCAAAACTGGCGCAACAAATCGCCCAATCTACAATAGGCAGCATTATGGTTATGGTTTCCGCTACTACTCCCAAAATTCTGATCGTCGATGACGACTTCAGCGTCCGAAATCTCGTCTATCGTTTTTTAAGTCGGAAATATCAAATAGAATCCGCAGCAGATGGTAAGACTGCCTTATCGTTGTTTGAGCAATTCAACCCAGCTTTAGTGATTCTGGATTGGAATTTGCCGGATCTTAATGGTTATAGCCTCTGCCAAGAAATGCAGAGCCGTACTAATGTTTTAGTGCTGATACTGACTAGTAGGACTGACGAGGCTGATAAAATAAAAATCTTAAGCGCAGGTGCTGATGATTTCATGACTAAGCCCTTTAGTCTTGCAGAAGTTGAAGTTAGAGTAGAAGCTCTTTTGAGACGCATACGCTACATCAATCCCTCCCCAACACAACGGATCATTTTTAAGCAGCTAGTAATTAACCCAGAGGGTCGGGAGGTAACACTTAACGATAAACCTCTTGCTTTAACAGCGCTAGAATTTAATATCTTACATTTTTTGGCAAGTCATCCTAATCAGGCTTGGAGTCGTCCGCAGCTAATCCAAAAAATCTGGGGTTGCGACTACGTGGGAGATGGCCGAGTGGTTGATGTGCATATAGGTCAACTTCGCAAGAAGATGGAAGTCGATGCTAGCATACCAGAGTTTATTAAAACTGTCAGGGGCTATGGTTACAAGTTTGAAGCTCCTGACGAAAATACTAATTCCTGAGCTTTCTGATTTCAGTATTACTTCATAAAAATAATGGCTCAGACGAGTCAGCAAGGGACATTTGTCCATCACCAATGAGCCGTCATTTAGGTTAAAGAAAGGCAAAGACATTGGCATTCTTGCCACTGATTTGCAAGATATTTTTAAGCATTTTTATCATGTAGATACTGTTCGATTTCATGAAATAGGCAGCTTTAAACTCGGACTTGCGATGCCGATAGCGAACGCGAGTGCGTCTCATAGAGAAGCGTTAGCGAGTCATAGAGCGTCACGAGCGTCATAGCTCGCCGCAGGCATCACTCCACAAATTGTACAAAATCGCACAAAGTTACAGGGGTAAACCACCGTGAAAATCATATCTTTGGTATTAGCTTAACCTTTCAAATTAACCTTCCTCTGAAGCTTTGAACTATCTTGATGAGATAAAAACTTTTCACTACTGTGATAGCTTCTTCGCCATTTTTCCAAATGATCGATAGATATCGATTTAGATGTAACGTTCACACCATTTCCTCGCCAAGCAACTTCTGCATCTGTTGTGAAAACCCCGCATTCTAATTGATCTAACCTCATATTCCAATATTCACTAAAACGACCTTTCAAAGTAATAACTTGCTCAAATACCTTGTTTCGGTGTTTATTTCTTCTTTTTCTTTCTGTAGCTCCTGTTGCTTCTGTATCAATAAACTTAGTTTCAATTAAAAACAGGCTACCTTTAAAAGTCCGGTAAACAAAATCACACTTTCCTAAATCTGTATAATCTGAAATTGGGGATTTTTCAAATAACAGTAATTCAGCGCACGAGGGAAACAAGTCTTTAATATTCAGAAATAAATAAGCTTGCAATAGAAGTTCCTTATCATAAGGAAATAAGATAACTCCTTCAAAAAATTTTTGAATGTCCTCCTGAGTTTGGGGTTGAATGATTTTACAGTATGAAACAAATTTATGTAGCTCGTTCACGATCATCAAGTTTTAACTCCTTCCCCCGGTCGCAGCCTTAAGGGTCTTAGCATAAAAAGATACCACTCCCTCAAGGAAATCATCATCCGCACAAGTAACTAAAAAAACTATTAAAGCTCTAAGTATCTAGTCCAATTTACTGTTGACAATTCAGCACAACTGATTTTTAAGCTGCTTTTCAGTATTAGTAAACTTTTCATTTCTGACTTTAGCTACTAGTCAGCGATTTGATATGAGCAGGAAAACTGGCATTTTGCAAAGCTTGAACGGTTATTCTAGAGTCTTGTACGCAAAATTGCCAACCCAAGCGAACAAGTTTTCGAGAATTTTCAGTTTGTATAATTCCGATCACTGGCATTTTTGCCTTCTCTTTGTCTCCTGACTGTTCTTGCAAAATTGTTTTCAAGCGATGTAATTCTTCGATGTTACCTGCTTGCTGGGGATTTAATTCCACCATTACCATTTGTACTGTTTCCACTGGTTCTGCATCTTCAAGAATAAATTGAGTTTGCTCGTCGCGTCGATCTACTTTTCCCCAAATAATTAATCTAGTATCAACTTGGAGTAAAGAACTGATGCGTTCATAGGTTTTGGGAAAGACTACAGCTTCCGATTGTGTAGTGAGGTCTTCTATTTGCAAAATTGCCATTTGATCACCTTTTTTAGTAACCACTTTTTTGACGTTATTTAACATGACAACTGCACAAAGCCTTGTTTCTTCTTTTTGCTCTCCCAGTTGCGAAAGGTTAATAGGAGTCAAAAGTGGTGCTATTTGCCGTAAGGATTTCAGGGGATGATCTGATACATAAAAGCCTAATAATTCCTTCTCCATCTGCAACTTTTTCTGTGGCGGCAAATCCATTACAGGTTTAGATTTGGGAGCAGTTTCAAAGGCATTATTTGCTCTTTTATTGGGATTAGAAGAAAATCCGTCGCCTAATAAATCTAAGAGATTCCCTTGACCGCTGGCTCTGTCTTTAGCGCGAGATTGCGCCCAATCATACACTAGTTCTAAGTCGTTAATTAACTGTTGACGGTTGGGTTCAATTTTGTCAAATGCTCCACAGTAGATTAGCGATTCCAGAGTCCGGCGGTTAACAGCACGTAAATCCACGCGATCGCAAAAGTCAGCCAGGGATTTAAACTCTCCTGTCTCATTCCTGGCCTCCAAAATACAAGCGATCGCATTCTGTCCCACGTTACGCACCGCCGAAAATCCAAACAGAATCTTTCCTGCTGTTGGCGTAAAATCAACACCAGAACGGTTAATATCTGGCGGATCTATGGAAATACCCATATTTGTACAGTTAGTAATATATCTCTGTACTTTATCGGTATCGCCACTGTTAGCAGTTAACAGTGCCGCCATATATTCCAATGGATAATTAGCTTTTAAATATGCTGTTTGATAAGTTACATAACCATAGGCAGTCGAATGGGATTTATTGAAACAATTAGAAGCTATTAAGCCATTTTTGGTCGCAAAATTATGGTTATGCTCAACCCCAATATCATAGACATTTTGTTTGCCTAAATATTTGCGTGTGACTATTTTGATCATCCTACCCTACTCCCTAAAAATTTTTTACGATTTTTTTTTGCCCAATTATTTAATTGATAAAATGATGACAATTGTAATTTTAGTAATATTATAATAAAAAATTATATCACTAGAAAAGGCTGCTATAGTCTTAGACAGGATTAGCAAAGTATATCAAAATTTTGTTAAATCATTAAATAGACAGTTAATAGCATTATAATTGCTGTTTTAAAGCTTATTAAACACGTTCCAATACATATTAATCCGCTTATTCAGATGCCTGGGCAGTGGAGAAGAAGCAGAGGATCTGTTAGGGACTTCCAAATAAAAAAATTTTAAGAGCAGGGTGCAAGGGAGAGGGTTTCCAGCTTTTATTGACAATAAAAAGGGTGCAACTTGTAAGCACAACGGCTTATTGAAGTTCAGAAATTGAATAATTTATTTTTTGGAGTTCTCTTAGCTGGGGAGAAAATTTTTACCTTATGTGCCGCGCCTCTGTGCCTCTTTCCAATGCCCAATGCGTCAGTTACTATCGTTGAAAAGTAACTCAGTATTAGAGGGTGTGAGTAGGTGAAAGTGACGGTAATCGTAATTTTGGCGGTGGTTGTGGGATTGTTTGTGGTAATCGAGATCGGATTGCGATCGCTCTTTGGCTTTGGTAATCCTTTGATTTACATTGGCGATGAGCAGATTGGTTATTTATTGGCTCCTAGTCAGCGTACCCGTCGTTTTGGTAATCGCATTGAAATTAATGAGTATTCTATGCGAGGTAGTCCGATTAAAAAGACACCTGCACCTTCTGGACTGCGAATTTTACTATTAGGGGATTCTATTGCTAATGGTGGCTGGTGGACAGATCAGACTAATACAATATCCAGCATGATGATGCGTTCTCTGGCATCATCCACTAATAGCAATTATCAGGAAGTAGAAGTGCTAAATGCTTCAGCTAACTCTTGGGGACCAAGAAACGAGTTAGCTTATTTACAGAAGTTTAGCAATTTCAACTCGCAAGCAGTAGTGTTATTAATTAATACGGATGATTTGTTTGCGACTCCTCCCACTTCTTTACCGGTAGGACGCGATCGCAACTATCCCGATAGTAAACCTCCCCTAGCATTGGTGGAAGTGTGGCAACGTTATATCGCCAAGCAACAGCCAATTCCCGAAATGGAAGCAGTGCAAAATGAAGCAGGCGATCGCGTAGGGATTAATCTGGAGGCGATCGGCAAAATCCAAGCCTTGACTCGCCAAACCAATAGCCAATTTCTACTAGTCATGACTCCCTTACTGCGAGAAGTTGGTGAACCAGGCCCCCGCGATTACGAAATTAGAGCACGCCAGCGCTTGAACGATTTTACTAAAGCACAACAAATTAACTATATAGACTTTTTACCGATATTCAATTCAACTACCAACCCACAAGCCTTGTATCACGACAACATTCACCTCAACTTACAAGGTAATAAATTTGTCAGTGAAGTTATGGAGCGATCGCTTTTGGAAATATTAGGGGAGATACCACTTCCTCAGAGCTACTAAAGTGGTATATTCTACCCAAAAAAAGTTCATAGGGAGCAATTTATGCTTCAAGCGATTAAATAACACTCAGTGGCAGATCAGGCGTATTTGGCTTAGTTCTATAGGCATCAGCACCTTGGTTTTTTGTCCATAAGCGGTGAATTGCCTGGTTTTTGCTACCAAAAATTAGAAGAGGCACTTGTTGATTAGTTGAATTTGTTTTGATGAAGCGACACAATTCAAATCCACTGATTTCCGGTATTACTACATCAAGAATAATTGTATCTGGCTTGACTTTTCATATTATTTATATAGCTTATCTTGCACTAGTACAGTACGATAGAAATAAACTGACTATTGAAAAGGCGTTAACAGCTTATTCTATAATAATTTTGATTTTTGACTTTTGCCTTGCGGTACTAGTTGCATTAATAATAATATAATACAATGACTAACTAATTCTGATTTACCCAGGCAATCTTATTTAACTAAAATTGTAACCATCTAGGTAATACTCAACCTAAAATTTCCAAAAAATATGTTGAGTTTTGTGGAGTTATTTCTTATATTAGGAAATTAAACAATATGTTGAAAGATTACTTTTAGTAAATCTCCTTGAGTAAAAGGCTTAGTTAAATATCCTGATGCTCTTACTATCTTAGCTTTCGCTCTATCTAGAAATCCTACTTTTCCTGACACCATAATCACAGGTGTATTTTTAAAATTTGAGTGTTTACGCAGCAAAGAGCAGAGTTCGTATCCATCTAAATTAGGCATTGAGATATCTAATAAAATGATGTCGGGTTTAGTATGAACAATCTGCATTAAAGCTTTTAAAGAATCGGTGACTCCCACAAAAGAAAACGTTTGTTCATCTAGATAACTCTTAATAGTATCCAATACCGTCGGGCTATCATCAATGCAAAAGATTGTGTAGATTTTTTTGTCAACAGGAGATTGGGTGATTCGCTGACCCCTATGTTCATTAGTATTAATAGAGTAAACTGGTGGTTTATAGCCGTTTCTTATAGACGACTTCGATGTAGTTTTGGCATTAGGTTTCAGCTCATTTATTTTGAACAATTGTGAGGGGTGCGATTGAGAAGTTGTTGATGTCTGACGATAAGCTGCTTCTCTACGTTCGCGGAGTGTGTCGCAGACAGAGGCTTCTTTTTCAGAGACGCTAACGCCAACGTTTTGGGGTGTTTGACATCGTTCAACTAGTAAGCGGAGATTCAGATGACAAAACTTTGGCATATCATCGAGAAAGCTTTCAGGAATAAATTCATAACTCCCCTCGTCTAAGTTCAGAAATGACTCCAGAATTTCTAGCGCCAATTCCTCTATCAGTATTGCCGCTTGAGATGGACTGATATATTTCTGATTGACTAGCCAACAAATAGCTAGATAATCTGGGTTTGGTATTGCCTGATTTTCAATACCAGTTTCAAATATCGCCCGCAACTGCTCGTGGATTCCGTGAGGGATGGTGGAAATTTGCTGACTCAAGCGTTGCAAATTTCTGTAAAGCGGCTCAAACATTTTCTCTGAGTAGCAGGCATAAATTAATTTCCCCTCATCCACATATATTGACCAAGAGCCTGATTTACTAAATACCTGCAAACAACCCGTAACTGACTTACCAGTGATTTTTTTCAACAGAGATAAAGGCTGGAGCTTTTGGAAAAATCTGTATCTACTAATCGGAAGTGTCTTCATTGGGATGGCTCTGAAATAAAATTAACATTTGTAGGTAAAATTAGTGAATTATCTTTTCAAAATTCACCACGACTTTGTTGAAAGTACTATTCAGATAAATATAACGGTCACATTTGAGTTAGTACAGAGATTCCCACCCCCCAACTCTTAATTCACCAATCTCTGTTAAGCTATAAAGCACCAATTACAACTAAACCAATCCATGTTCTTGCCCAATAGCAAAATTGCCTGACTGGTTGCCAGGATATAGTATTTCAAAAATTAGATTGGTTTTCTGTATCTTTCGCTAATCTAGCTAATCTAACAGTAACTCAAGTGCCAGGCACAGACCATTGGCTCTCGCCCATCAGTCACAAAAGGATCATCGCTATCCGTATTTACCAGCTTAAAGTTGTAGATACTTTAGTTTTATTGCCAAAGTTGTTTTGCGCCTGATGCTAAAGTCAAAAGCAACCAAAATCTATTGTGATGTAGACCGCAACGCCTATCCCCTCAAGACTTTTGAGCATGAAGTCCGCGCTGACAGACTATGTTTTTATAGCTGACTTTTTATTCTTGCCTGGAAAACCTCACTTCCATTCCTTTCTCCTGGTTTTGAAAGGTACAAGGGCTGCGGGCTAGGAGTCTGGTTTCACGTTGATATTTTCACATAGCGCGAAAAGTCAGTTTTTTGTAGCCATGATGAAAGTCGTCGGGTACTTTTCCAAAAAGTTTATTCTGGATAGGAACTTCTTTGAAAAAATGCGTATCATCAAACACTAAATAATAAGAAATTTCAATGCCTTACTTAGGTTTGTGATTGTAGAGCAATTCTTAGAGTTGGGATTGGGCAAAATTTTCACTTGCACAAGAAGAATGGTAACCTCCGACCAAGGATGAGTTAGCTGGTAATTGCCGCCATGATGGTGTGTGGTGAGATGCACAGGCGACGATATCAGCAGAATGGAATCTCTTCATAATTGCTGGAACAGGTTCTAATGCTGTGTGGAGCTAAATAGTCATCCTGCACAATTTAGAGCGACAAATTCAAGAACTTACAGCGAAATTCTTGATTGGTAATACATACCTGCAAAATAGCTCTTTTCAGCTAGATGGTAGATAACAAGTAAGTAACCACTAAAATTCAGATTACTATAATTTTCAAAAAAATTTAGCAGAAATATATAAACTTCATGATAAATCAGTAAAGGAAACATGAAAACTAATTAATATTATCTTTCAGTATTTATTTGATCGAATATCCGGAAAGGCTGATAATGTACAGTAAAAGATAATTTTGTATATTTATTGAATTACACTTAATAAAGAAGTGAATCATTTTATAGTATCAATCTGCCCGAAAAATCTCAAGTTTTAAAAATCACAAATATAAATACAACATTGTTCGCCTAAGCGTAGTCCGCACTTCTGTACGTTCCCTGCGGGATGCTACGCAAACGCGCAGCGTGTCGCAGACAGAGGCTGCACGTAGCTTCTCCGTAGGAGTATGGCAAAGCTCAGTAACCACTGTAGACATCGCATTCATTAACCCATAACCTAATATGTAGCAAAAAGACGCAAAGAATTTCTTTGCGTCTTTGACGTGAGATTTAAAAGTGGACATTCTCACCGTTATAGTTCTCCATCTACTTAAAATTGCTCCCGCCAGCACCAGCTTAAAAGTGTGCCACCAGCCACTAGCTTAACTATTTCCAGTACCCAATAACTGCCGTGTAGTAAATTCATTGTCGATGGAATAGCAGTAGCAGCTTCAAATAGGTTGAGTTGAACTCCTATAGCGCACATCTGCGGAGTTAAGAAATAGGTGTCAAGCATAGCTATTGTTAGCAGCAATACTGATAAAACAATACTGCCAATCCGCCAGTGATATCGGGTTTTGCTCAAAGCTAGTGCACCAGTCAGAACGACAGCAGCAGATAATAATTCCATCCGATTGAAATTCCAAAAAATCGTATAGCCTGCTGTTGTAAAACCAGCTTGGCTCATCATGCCGGAAAGATAAAGGCTAGGCATAATTACCCAGTCTAAAACTAAACTAGCACTGAGCCAAAAGCCCAAAGTCAATATGATAGCGGTTTGCCAAATTGGTCGTTTGAATTCAAGGCTAGAAATAGCAGTCATAAAATAATTGCGTGTGTTGTATTTCTTAGTTTGTAACTTCACCAGCAGTTTGACAAGAAATATCAACTAACCTTTACAAAGCGATCGCTCTTGATTATTAACTTAATCCCAAGATTTTTTAACCTAGATTGAGAAATATTAAGATTTTTTAAAAGTAATTTATATAGAATTTGCCTGTCAGAAATACTTAATTTTTTATATCGAAAGTAACTAAGCGATCGCGCCAACTGGAATGATGAATTATAGGTTGAAGTTTAAATTGATACAGAGACAGATTGCCAAAATCCTTAATTAGTTACAGCCTTCTGCCTTCTGAAGCATCCACTGTGGCTTCAGTAAGTCGGCGAGAGAATTTCAATATATGTAAAGTGAATTCTTTGAAACCCTTAAATTTATTTATGGAGTTTACCAACTGGGCCTCCAGCATAGCTGCCTCCGGCCTTCTCATTTTGGTTTTCAAATACTGAACATTGTCTGTTTTATACGCAGACATGAGCAATAAGCTGTTAAGCGTTTAATTTGCACATTGAGATCGCAGGGGGGCAGGAAGCAAGCGAGAGGGTTTGCAGCTTTTATTACCATGAAAATGGTGCGATTTAAATGACGATTAGCTTACCAAGTTGTCTTTGATCGTATTATTTGCTCAAGAGCCAGTCTAGTAGAGATTTGATTCTAAACAAGATTAATTTTGGGGTTTTGCATAATATCACGTTCAAACAAGTTAATTACATCTTCTGTATAAAATATCTATCTTTAGACATACTTTTATTAAAAAGTATTGTTATCCAGCACACTCCGTATGGCGGATTGACTTAAATCTATTTACATATGTTATGCTTTTTATTGTTCTAATGTTATGATTTGTGTTGTAATTTTAATTTACCAAATGGGAGATTATTTGCTAAATTAGGCTGAAATAGCTTAATTTTAAACTTTAAAGGCAATTCAAGCAAACTTAGAAACTTTTAAAATACAACCGTTCCTTAAATAAACTTAAGGTTTTGTTACTAAAAACTCAGATATTTTTAAATTCTGAATTTTTAGGAGTTACCGAGGTAGGTGTGTTGAATACTGAGCAGTAACTTGATTGAATGAAAAAAGAGTTTTACTGCCACTCTAAATAGAGTGTAGTGAGTCATATTTGTTTTTAACCATTTTATGGTTTGAGACTAATGCTAAAAAACAGTTAGCTGAGGATTAATCATGCCTGTAATCCCAGATTCAGCCTGGAGATAAACAATATGATTAGTTTACTAAGATGGGACTTTTGCAAAGTCGAATGCTTGAAAGTTGCTAGAGACAAACATAGTGGAGTTAATAAAAATTCAGATAAACTGCCTAAAAGTAAAGTCCACTGTTATTCTGAAGCAAATAGAATATAGCGAGTTTGGCGATATAAGGTTTGATACTAATGCTAAAAAACAGCGAACTAACAATTAATCAGGGTTCTAACCTCAAATTTAAGCTTGGAGATCAACGATACAATCAGTTTTTTAGGCTAGAATTTTTGCGGAATCGTACAGTTGGAAAGCCACTAAAAATTAAACAAACATAGTGGAATAAATCTCAATTAAGATAAATTTTCCTCTCAGTAAAGTCAATAATCCCGAAAGGAAGAATGCAAGTATTATGGCAAAATCTTGCTAGTGGGACTAGTTGACTAGTTTAGAGGCTATCTTAAATTAGGGACTAGCCCACCTACAGAATTTACTCCAATGAACGGTGTTGTTTAATAACATTGCCAGTCAGAAATATAAGTAAGCTTTTTTCTTAAAAGCTCATTTAATCATGTCTTTAATCTCAAACGATAAAGAGCATTGTTTCTTGCTGGCATACATTAGGGTAAATCGGAATTATTACCGAAATCTCACAATTTTTTAATTGGAATAAGGTCAACACAGATGAATAAAGTTCAAGCATCCTTTGAAGCTACGGAAGCTGCGTTTCACGTGCAAGGTTACGAAAAAATCGATTTTAGTCTTGTCTATGTGAATGGTGCATTTGATATTCAAAACAGAGAAATAGCAGATAGCTATGCGAAATTTGGTCGCTGTCTGACTGTAATTGATGCCAACGTCCATGAACTTTATGGCAATCAGATCAGGTCATATTTTAGACACTATGACATTGAACTGACAGTATTTCCGATCATGATTACAGAGCCAGCTAAAACCCTTGCAACGTTTGAAAAAATTGTTGACGCTTTTTCGGATTTTGGCTTAGTTCGTAAAGAGCCAGTCTTAGTCGTCGGTGGTGGTCTGGTTACTGATGTGGCTGGGTTTGCTTGTGCTTCTTACCGTCGCAAGAGCAACTATATCCGCATTCCTACCACGTTGATTGGTTTGATTGATGCAGGTGTAGCGATTAAGGTAGCAGTTAATCATCGCAAGTTGAAAAATCGCTTGGGAGCATATCATGCACCTTTGAAAGTGATCCTGGATTTCTCATTCTTGAAAACCTTGCCAACGTCTCAAGTTCGTAATGGGATGGCAGAGTTGGTGAAAATTGCTGTAGTTTCTAACTCCGAAGTCTTTGAACTGCTATACGAATATGGCGAAGAACTGCTTTCCACTCACTTTGGACATGTGAATGCTACACCGGAAATTAAAGAGATTGCCCATAAAGTCAACTACGAGGCAATCAAAACCATGTTGGAGTTAGAGACTCCTAACTTGCATGAACTAGACCTCGATCGCGTCATTGCTTACGGTCACACTTGGAGTCCTACCCTAGAATTAGCACCTCAGATACCTCTATATCATGGTCATGCGGTCAATATAGATATGGCTTTATCTGCAACCATTGCAGCACAACGAGGCTATATTCCAACAGGAGAGCGCGATCGCATCCTAGACTTGATGAGTCGTATCGGTTTATCACTCGATCATCCTCTACTAGATGGAGATTTGCTCTGGGATGCTACCCAGTCTATAAGCTTGACACGAGATGGCAAACTACGTGCAGCTATGCCTTGTCCGATTGGTGAGTGCTTCTTTGCTAATGATCTGACTCGTGAAGAACTTGATGCTGCTTTAGCTGAACACAAACGTCTTTGTGCTAAATATCCTCGTGGCGGAAAAGGTGTTGACGCATACATTGAAAGTCAAGAAGCCAAGCTAGTAGGGGTGTGAAAATATGACGAGTGTTTTAGGACGAGAAACAGCTAGACCGATAACGCCACACAGTATCTTAGTAGCGCAGCTACAGCAAACTCTCAAATTGGCAGAAGAGAACAACATTCCCGTAGAGATATTGGATTCTTTGCGGCAGGGAGTTCAATTAGCGGCGGGTTTAGATCCCTACTTGGATGATTACACCACCCCCGAATCGAGCGCATTGACAGCATTGGCGCAAAAAACAAGCATTGAAGACTGGAGCAAGCGCTTCAGTGATGGTGAAACAGTGCGTCAACTAGAGCAGGAGATGCTCTCAGGACATCTTGAAGGACAGACATTGAAAATGTTTGTTCACATGACCAAGGCAAAGCGCATTCTAGAAGTAGGAATGTTCACAGGGTATTCAGCCTTAGCAATGGCAGAAGCCTTACCAAGTGATGGGCAACTTATAGGTTGCGAAGTAGATCCCTATGTTGCTGAATTTGCTCAAGCTTGCTTTAGTGAGTCTCCCCACGGCGACAAAATCGTTGTGGAAGTAGCACCAGCCCTAGAGACGCTCTACAAGCTGGCTGCCAGAAAAGAAGTATTTGATCTGATCTTCATTGATGCGGATAAAAAAGAGTATGTAAAGTACTTCCAGACCATTTTGGATAGTAACTTACTAACTCCCGACGGCTTAATCTGTGTGGATAACACTTTGTTGCAGGGACAAGTTTACTTACCACCCGAACAACGCACCGCCAACGGTGAAGCGATCGCTCAGTTCAACCGTATTGTCGCCGCCGATCCTCGTGTAGAGCAAGTTCTCTTACCCATCCGAGATGGTATAACCCTGATTAGACGCGTTGTGTAATCGAGAGATGAGGAAATGAGCAGAGAAGTCTAAGCCTTGGCTTAGACTTCAAAAGAATAATTTTTCGCTTGCTTCCTCATCTCCCCTGAAGCTATTTTTTTTCAATCGCAGTTGTTGTATAAAATACAACGGTATTTAGGAATATGAATCATGCCAGTACTTCGCATCCTTCATTTAGTTGGATCTGCATACAATCATTTTTACTGTGAGTTATCACGCAATTACGCCCAAAGCTGTCTAGTCGCTACGGCAAATCCATCGCTCTATGACTTTCTGATTGCATACATCACACTCGATGGCCAGTGGCGATTTCCTTCCTCTCTCAATCCAGAAGATATTGCTGTCGCTAAACCGATGTCTCTATCAGATGCCATACAGTTTATAACAGCGCAAAACATTGACCTGATGTTGCCACAAATGTTTTGTCTCCCTGGAATGACTGACTACCGGGCACTATTCGACTTGCTTAAGATCCCTTATATAGGCAATACTCCGGATGTCATGGCAATCACAGCCCACAAAGCCAGAACCAAAGCAATTGTCGCAGCAGCAGGGGTGAAAGTGCCTTCTGGAGAACTGCTCCGCCAAGGAGACGTTCCGACAATTACACCTCCAGTAGTCATCAAACCCGCAAATGCCGACAACTCTTTAGGGGTGTCTTTAGTTAAAGAAAAGAGTGAGTATGACGCTGCCTTGAAGAAAGCATTTGAATTTGCAGATGAAGTGATTGTAGAAACATTCATTGAAGCCGGTCGAGAAGTCAGATGCGGCACTATTGTCAAAGATGGGGAGCTAATCGGTTTACCCCTTGAAGAGTATCAGATAGACCCGCAAACCAGACCCATCCGCAGTTATACTGACAAATTCAAAATACCAATCGAGGGCGATTTGGCTTCAACTGCTAAAAATTATGTCCCAGGTTGGATTGTAGATATTAATGACCCGATTACCCAAAAGGTTCAGGAAGAAGTTAAGAAGTGTCATTTGGCTTTGGGCTGTCGCCATTATAGTTTATTTGACTTCCGGATCGACCCACAGGGACAACCTTGGTTTTTAGAAGCTGGGTTATTTTGTATTTTTGACCACAACGCGGTAATTGCCTGTACGGCGAACGCAGCGGGAATTCCTTTAAATGAATTATTTATGACGGCGATCAATGAAGCGTTGAGCATAACCTAATGTCAGGCAAATCACCTTTTTCGCTTTCTTCTGACTTGGAGCAACACAAGGTCTTCGCTAGCGACAAGTAATAGAACTCTAATATACACCCTTGCTACAAAATAGAGCGATCGCCTAAAAATCTAATGACTTCAAGTGCGTATGCAATACCTATTTGTACTCCAGGCAATCTCTATCTAAAAAATAAAGAATAAATATTCTACATTTAGCAAAAAAATAGAGACGATACGGAAAGAAGCCACTAGCAGTCTATTTCCCTATCTCAGTGATTATTTACCCCTCTTGAAGAATTTTATTGAGTTAATTAAGCATACATCATGTCACAATTACAACTATGAGGGAGCAGATTTTTGCCATATTCCAAAACTTGGGCACTCTTGCATTACTAGCGATCGCATTTCCCTTTAACTGTACTGTCGTACTTGCATCGCTGCTGTGGAATTTTTTCAGCAGATCGGATGCTAATCTTGTGGTATTGAACGAGAATCCTAAAAATATCTTGATCGGTGGTGGTAGAATGACCAAAACCCTTCAGCTAGCACGAGCATTTCACGCTGCTGGGCATCGAGTCATTTTATTTGATCTTGACAAATACTGGTTCAGTGGTTATCGATTTTCTAACTCTGTGGCTGCCTTTTACACAGTTCCCGACTCGCAAGAAGACTTAGAAGGCTATACTCAAGCCGTGCGTGCGATCGCCAAAAAAGAAAACATAGATTTTTTTGTACCGGTAGGTATTTTTGCTGCCAGCTACTTTGACTCCGAGCGCAAACCAGTGTTATCAGGCTATTGCGAGAATTTCCACTTCGATGCTGATACCATGAAGATGCTGGATAACAAGTTTACTTTTGCAGAAATTGCCCGCTCACTGTCGTTATCTGTCCCGAAAACCTTCCTAATTACAGATTCAGAACAAGTTCTTAAATTCGACTTTGCCAACGAAAAGCGCAAGTATATTCTCAAAAGTATTGTCTATGACTCTGTTTTACGCTTGGATTTAACCAAGCTACCAATGGAGTCTTACGAAAAAATGGCACTTCATGTTAAAAGTAAGCCAATTAGTAAAGATAACCCTTGGATATTGCAAGAGTTTATTCCCGGTACAGAATACTGTACTCACGATACAGTGAGAAATGGAGCATTAACGGTACATTGCTGCTGTAAATCATCTGCTTTTCAAGTCAATTACGAAAACTTTGAACACCCAGAAATTAAAGAGTGGGTGAGTCATTTTGTCAAAGAACTACAACTGACTGGACAACTTTGTTTTGACTTCATTCAGGCGGAAGATGGGACGATTTATGCGATCGAGTGCAACGCTCGCGCTCACTCTGCAATCACAATGTATTACAACCATCCAGGTTTAGCGGATGCCTATCTTAGTAAAGAGCCTCCGGTTGAACCTCTGCAACCCCTGAGTGATAGTAAGCCGACTTATTGGCTTTATCACGAACTTTGGAGACTTAATGAAATTAGATCGTTAAAGCAGTTACAAAAGTGGTTTAAAAATATTTGGCGAGGAAAGGATGCAATCTTTGAAGTTAACGACCCACTACCGTTTTTAATGGTACATCATTGGCACATTCCTTTGCTATTACTCGATAGTTTGCGCTCCTTACGAACTTGGGTAAGGATTGATTTCAACATCGGCAAACTCATACAGTTTGGAGAAGACATAAAATATGGCAATACCTCTGCAAACCCTAAGTTATAGTCAGCCTAGTTATTAACTTGAATAGCAATAGAGACTTAATCAAATTAGCTCGTTAAAGCAGGTGCAATTTGTTTAAAAATATTTGACGAGAAAAAAATACAATCTTTGATGTCACAATTCTAACTATGAGAAAGCATATTTTTGTAGTGTTCCAAAACTTGGGCACTCTTGTATTACTAGCGATCGCATTTCCCTTAAACTGTATTGTCGTTTTAACATTGTTACTGTGGAGCTTTTTTAAGCAACCATTCAGTAAGTCAATTGTTGTCAACCCCAATTCCAAAAATATTTTGATTGCTGGCGCTAGAATGACTAAAACTCTTCAGCTAGCGCGTTCATTTCATGCTGCTGGACATCGGGTTATTATAATTGACATTGAGAAATATTGGTTAAGTGGGAATAAATATTCCAACTCTGTTGCAGGGTTTTATACTGTTCCCGATCCCAGCAAAGATTTAGAAGGCTATATTGAAACCCTACACGCGATCGCTAAAACAGAAAAGATCGACTTTTTCATCCCGGTAGCCATTTTTTCTGTCATCCACTTTGATCAAGGCAAGTCACCCTTACCAGACTTTGTAGAGTTTTTCCACTTCGATGCTGATATCACAAAGCTCCTGGATGACAAGTTTGCCTTTTCTGAAACAGCGCGATCGTTCGGTTTATCTGTCCCCAAATCCTTCAAAATTACCGATCCCGAACAAGTTCTCAACTTCGACTTTTCTCAAGAGAAGCGCAAATACATTCTTAAAAGCATCCCCTACGATCAAGTGCGTCGCTTGAATCTCACCAAGCTACCTTGCGATACACCATCAGAAACAGCAGCATTTGTCAAGAGTCTGCCCATCAGTGAGGAGAACCCCTGGATTATGCAGGAATTCATCCCTGGAAAAGAATATTGCACTCACACTACCGCACGAGATGGAGAGTCAAGAATGTACTGCTGCTGTGAGTCATCCGCCTTTCAAGTCAACTACGAAAACGTTGATCAGCGAGAAATTATGCAATGGGCAAGTCATTTTACCAAAGAACTGGGAAAAACTGGGCAACTTTCCTTTGACTTCATCCAGGCAGAAGACGGAACTGTTTACGCGATTGAGTGTAACCCCAGGACTCACTCCGCCATTACTATGTTTTACAATCATCCAGGAGTAGCGGATGCCTATCTTGGTAAAGAGCCTCTGGGTGAATCTTTGCAGCCTCTTAGTGATAGTAAGCCAACCTATTGGCTGTACCACGAAGTTTGGCGGCTGAATGAGATTAGATCGTTTAAGCAACTGCAAACCTGGGTAAGAAACATCAGGCGGGGGAAAGAAGCAATTTTTGAGGTGAGCGATCCCTTACCCTTTTTGATGGTACATCACTGGCAGATTCCCTTACTCATTCTCGACAATTTACGAAGACTCAAAGGTTGGATAAGAATAGATTTTAATATGGGCGAACTTATAGAATAATACCAATCCGCATTCTAAAAGTCGGTGGGGCAGTTGACCTTTTTTTAATTAAAAGTTAAAAATTGAGAATAATAATTTTTAATTAATTTGGGGTACAAGCCCCCACCCTTTGGGAATTAAAAATTAAAAATGTAAAATTAAAAAAATTCTTTAATTTTTAATTATCAATTTTTAATTTTTAATTGGAGCGTTCGCGCAGCGTCTCGTAGAGAAGCGACTTGACCAGTTATTTTTCCTGAAACGTCCAGACTCCTTCATCCCAATCTGAATCTGTTGGGGGTGATTGTAACCAATGCTGACAACGCAACAGATGCAACATAGCAGCTTTGTCATGGCTATCTGCTGCCAAAACTTTGGCAAACTCGGCTCTAGCAAGGGAAAACTGGCGATTGAGGTAATACTCGCGTCCTTTGTGATAGTGCTCAATCACTTGCAATTTTTCGCTTTCAATAGGATTGGAACGCAAACCTAGTAATTCATATATGGCTACTGGCTCATTTCTGCCTTTGACACGAATGTAATCTAGTTCCCTAGCCCAAATATGATCTTGGCATGGTTTAAAAGTGTTATGGCTAATAATAATATCGCAACCATACTGTTTACTAACGCTTTCTAGTCTAGAACCAAGATTAACGCCATCACCAATGGCAGTAAATTCCATCCGCTTACTAGAGCCGATATTTCCACTAATCACGGTATCAGAATTAATGCCAATGCCGATCTTGATTCTAGGCTTATCATCTGCATAGCGACGTTGATTAAATTCGTGCAGGCGATGGCGCATTTCTAAGGATGTTTGCACTGCCATCCAAGCGTGTTCTTCCAAAGGTAGAGGAGAACCAAACACAGCCATAATTGCATCGCCAATGTATTTATCAAGGGTGCCTTTATGTTTAAAGACTGCCTCCACCATTGATTCAAAATATTCATTGAGCATACTCACCACTTCTTCTGCTTCCAAGTTTTCCGTTAAAGTGGTGTAGCCGCGAATATCGGAAAATAAAATCGAAACTTCTTTGCGATCGCCTCCTAGTTTAGCATCATCCAATTTCAGCAATTCTTCGGCTAATTCCTGGGTCATGTAGCGGTACATCGTACTCTTGAGCCGCTTTTCATCACTGATATCTTCCATTACCACCAGCGCCCCCCGGACTTGCTCTTGATCGCTAGCATCAGCTATTGTGTTGATGGATAAATTGATACTGTGCTGTTCTGTACCAGTAGTTAAGAGTGTGCGATCGGGGTAATATTGCTGACGGCCTTTTAAATCAACTGCATGTAAAGCATCTTGATACCACTTGCTAAAGTCACCTTCTTTGATCCCAATGACATCATTAACTAATTTACCTTCTAATCGGTCATCTACTCCCAGTCCTAGCAAACGTTGAGCGCTTTCATTAGCGGCGATAATCAACCCAGTTTTATCAGTGGAAACTACTCCATTGGAAAGACTACGCAAAATATCCCGTTGCATTTGTTCTTGTTGCTTAACTGTGGCAAACAACTGAGCATTTTGCAGCGCTACTCCCGCTTGAATATTAAAAGCTTCCATAAATTCTTCATCGTTGCGGTCAAAGCTAGCTTGGAAGCAGTCGGGAGCTTTGGGCCAATCAGCTGGATTATAAGGTGGAAAATCCCCACTTTTCTTTTTATTTACTAATTGGGTAACGCCAATCAGTTGTTGATCGGCATTAAATACTGGCATACAAAGCAAGCTACAGGTGCGATAGCCATTTTGCTGATCGAGTTGTTTGGCAGTATCAGAGTCAGGATGGTAGTACAAATCAAACGCAATATTCAATTTCTTGCCAGAAGCCGCCACTATACCAGCAAAGCCTTTACCTATGGGGACTCGCAACTCCTTAGTTGAACCATCATCCTGGGTGATTTTCGTCCATAATTCATGGCGATCGCGGTCTATTAACCATAGTGTACTGCGATCGGCATTCATCAGTTCCTTGGCTTCATCCATCACCCGCTTTAATGTGTCTTCTAAGTCAAGACTGCTTTGAGAGAGGGACTTGATTGCCTTCATCAGCGCCGCCACTGCTCTTTGTTTTTGGGTGGCGACATAAAAAGAGCGCGAGGATTCTAAAATTAGGCGAATCGAAGGGGCAAATTCTTGAAATAATTGTTCGTCAGCACAGATAAAACCTTTGGTATCAATGCGTTCTGCAAGTGAAGCATTGGGATTATTCGCAGATTTTAATTTATTTAGTAATTGCACTACCGCAACTAACTGCCCATGTTCATTTAACAATGGCAAAGCCAGCATCGTATAGGTGCGATAGCCAGTTCTTTTTTCTTGTTCTTGAGCAAAATGCGATCGCGGATCGTTATAAAAATCAAAGGGAATATTGATAACTCGCTTGAAGGTGGCGACTTCCCCAGCAATGCCTTTATTGGCGGGGATGCGAATTTCTAAAGAGCGATCGCCCTCCCCTTCAGCCAGAATTGACCAGAGTTCTTGTTTTTCTTCATCCAATAGAAATATTGTCGTCCGGTCTGCCCCCAGTAATTCTCCGGTTTTCAAGGTTATCGAATGCAACATTTCTTGCAGAAGAGTTTCAAAACCCTGAGAATCTAGCATTGATAGGGTTTGATGGACAATCTGTAATTTTTGCTCGACATCCTTAACGACCTGTTTAAAAGTATCTTGAGTCAGGGGAGCAAGAAACGTAGAAAAAGTTCCTTGCCTGGTAGCAAGAGCACCTACAGGAGCAGAATTTGCTTGTAATTCGCGCTTTTCTTGGTTGTGAACACCAATAATCAAATCGGCGGTCTCCCCACAACTTCCTTGATACACTGACATAATCGGTATTTATATAGCAGGAGCAGATTTTAGATGTAACAATGAAATTAAATTTATGTAAGTGGTGCTAAAAGCAACACTTGCTTGATATTATCCATAGTTTAATCGCTTGTTTAGCTAGCGTCATCACCTGTCGCATCAACATATAACCATCCATTCCTGGCATCTCGATATCGCTGGTGATCAAATTCGGCTGGGATTGACTCAGCGCAGTTAAAGCTTCAATGGCTGAAGCAACAACGTAACAGTCGCACCATACTGCTCCAGCATGAAGGGCAAAAACTCTCGCATATCTGCATCATCATCGACCACGAGAATCTCTAAGCCAGCCAAGATTGAGAGTTGATCTGCCAGAAGTAAGGAATTATCTTTTGCATCTTTAAGGCAATTTCCGTTAATAAATTTACCACCGCCGTTGGTTTCGACTTCTCTGCGAGACGATCGCAGCGCAAATCGCATTTACAATAGCAGGCGCTGTACAATTAATTGGTGGTGATTTACCCATACCTTCATAGAAAAAACAATGAGTGCGATCGCAATCCATCATCTTACTGATGATGGAGCTGCTGCAAAATATGTCACATGAAGCGAAAATTCCAACAATATTTTTGGCGTTGTGCCCTAGTTGTATTTCTAGCGTTAACTGTATGTGGATGGAGTGTACAGCCAGCACAAGCAATGCTGCGCCAACACCATGATTCTCCTGATGTTTTACGCTACCACTCACAAGTATCTATCAAGGATGAAAAAGGATATGCTTGGCAAGTGCTACTGTTCAAACAGAATTACAACAGTCCGGTAAAAGACTTACGGTTGCGCTTGGTTGCTTTTCCGGGTGTTGTTGAAATTGCTCATACCCAACCATTATTGATTGAGACAGCAGCAGGAAGATTGCTGAATGCATCTGATGCATATGCTCTAACTGCACCCGTCCCTAATGTGGGCGAATATAACTTAACTGATATCTTGCCTAAATTACCAACAACTGATGCACTCAAACTCTATGTGCCACTCTCTAGTGGACAGCAATTGCTTCTCAACATATCTAGCACTGTAGTCACTGAGTGGCAATGGCTAGTTACAGAAATTGAGTAAAAGCATTAAATATCAAAATAACCCAATGGTGATGTGGGCTATGATAACTGCCTTCAAGACAGAAATCCTAGCCTTCATACCCTTGCAGCCTCCCACATCACACGCAGCACTTGTAATGTTACTCTTGAGGCTCCTCAGAGATAGGTTCCGATTCGGTTTCAAGTTCTTCTGTTTGGACTTTGACTGGAGGTTTAACGGGTTTTGGACCGCGTGCTAGGGCAGGATTCCCCTGCTGCCTGTTCTCTTCTCCATAAGATGCTTTTTTCCCTTTGTCAGACGAGCGGTTACGGCTAGGTTTTGAGCTTTTGGGGTTGGATTCAATAGGAGCTATAGAATCCGTATTTTCGGAATTGTTGTCAGTACTCCCTTGCGACTGACGTTCCGATTTCTTGATTGGGCGTTCTACCATTGTTTATTTTTGTAAATTTATCTGTTATAGTACATCAGTTTGGTGACTATAAAACTGTTAAGTAGCATTTTGTAAAGATTTTACTGTCAAAATTACTTAATGTCTATCTTTATTGATTTAACCAGAAGCATCCACCCGACTTGATCAACAAGCTCAAAAAACATTCATAACCAATAAGCAATGAACTTACCAAATGTTTAAATGGGTGCGTTATCAATAACATAACGCACCCTAAAACTAATCAACAAAATCAGGTCGTGCTTTCCCTGTTGATTTCAACTTTTGCTCTAAAACTTCCCAATTTTCTTGCTCAATTAAGTTAGTCAACTCATCGAGATTGTGACGATACTGTTGCAGCGATCGCAGCAATGCTTGACGATTATAGCGGGCCATCATCACACCCAACTCTGGATTCCCACCACCCACACGACTGGTATCCCGAAAACCTGAACTAGCTAACTTTTGGGCTAATTCCAAAACATTAGGGTCAGTTTCACTCAAACAAGCAGCAATCAAGGAGGAACTGACCATTACAGGTAAATGAGAAATCCAACTAACAGCGCGGTCATGTTGCTCAGGTTGACAATAGTAGATATTGGCCCCAAGCGATCGCACAATTTCTTCCACAATCGTAATTGCACTAGTTGGTGTTGTATTTGTCGGTGTTAGCACATAAGGTTTATCAACAAATAAATGTCGCTGTGCAGCTTCTATGCCACTATCTGTCCTTCCCGCCATTGGGTGACCGCCGATAAAATTATCCCAAAGGGGAGAAATTGCCTTAACTATCTCTGCTTTCGCCGATCCCACATCAGTTATGACAGTAGCGGCAGACAAATGAGCGATCATCTGCTCAAATTGGGGCACAATAAGCGCTAGAGGTGTACAAATAAAGACAACCTCTGCGGCTGCCAATAGGCTCAGATCAACGGATGCTTGATCAACACTGCCGAGAGCAACTGCTTTTTGACAAGTGGCTTCACGGCGGCTGACTCCTAAGATATGATGTCCTTGCGATCGCAAATCAAAACCCAAAGATCCGCCTATCAGTCCCAGCCCTAAAATCCCAATATTCATTTTTGATTTTGACATTCCGTTTTTATGACTTTACCAACTATTAAAGTTGGCATCCAAGGGGTAGCATCAATGACTGTAGAGGAATTACTGGAACAATACGCAGCAGGAGTCTTAAACTTTAATGGTGTTGACCTTGCGGAAGCTAACCTGAGTGGGGCCAAACTCAGTGGGGTGAATCTTAGCAATGCTAATTTGAGTATAGTCAACCTGAGCGGCGCGAATCTGAGTGAAGCTAACTTGAGCAATGCCAAGCTGAATGTAGCAAGACTAAGTGGCGCGAATTTATGTAGCGCCATCTTGAATAACGCTAGTCTCAACGTCGCTAATTTGATTCGAGCGGATCTAAATCGCGCTCAACTTAGAGGAGCCTTATTGATTCGTGCCGAGTTAATTCGTGCTGATCTTAGTCGCGCCGACCTATTGGAGGCTAATCTCACCAGCGCCGATCTGCGAGAAGCAACACTCCGCCAAGCGAATCTCCGCCACGCTAACTTGAGTGAGGCTGTCTTGAAAGGCGCTTCTTTGACGGGAGCCAACTTGGAAATGGCTAACTTAAATGCTAGTGACCTGAGTCGTTGTGACTTGAGCGGTGCAAATTTGCGAGACACCGAACTCAGACAAGCGAATCTCAACCATACTAACTTGAGCGGAGCCGATTTGAGTGGAGCGAATCTCCGGTGGGCAGATTTGAGTGGCGCAAATCTTCGGTGGGCAGATTTGAGCGGCGCAAAGTTGAGCGGAGCTAATTTAAGTGGCGCAGATTTAAGCAATGCCAATTTAACGAATACAATTTTCATCCACGCAAATTTAACTCAGGCCAAATTAATTAGAGCGGAATGGATTGGTGCTGACTTAACAGGGGCAACTTTAACAGGAGCAAAGCTTTATGCCACCTCCAGATTTGGTTTAAAAACCGAAGGCATGATTTGTGAATGGGTTGATCTTAGCCCAAATGGCGATCGCTCCATTATCCAAAACTTCCATGCCGAAGACTCACGAGATTTTTTTAACGAAACACCGCCAACAATCAGAATTATTGTTGATGCAGCCCTAGAACACGAAGCCAATTTTGCTCTTGCTGGTGCTTATTATCAAATTGCTCAAGAATACCGGGGGCTGAAACAACCCCCAAGCATGGAAGGTGGGCGTCGTCGAACTGTTTTCACATTTCATTTAGATAGTGATGAAGCATTATTTTCTACTGCTTACATTGTGATTCTTCCCTTTTTAGATGCGGTATCTACCCAAAAGAATATTTCCAGAATGGTGGAAATGATTAACAATGAAGTTGTTGCAAACCAAAATTTAAAATCGCTAAAATCACCCCAGAGCGTGAAAGAATTAAATATTCTTATAGAGCAAGCGATGAGCCAGGCTACAACAATTAAACAGATGAAAAAAAATATCGAAGTAGCTGCAAAGTTAAATTTTTGTAAAGCGCCAACCCAAATAATTTTAACGAATTCCAGCGCCCACACTTTGATTGCCCATGACAACCCTCATTTTGGAAAAAGATTTATTAATCGCTCTGCTCTCAATGCTTCAGCTTATGATGATACATCTAGTGAAGCAACAAAATATATATTGCCTTCGTTGAATATGGTTATGGATTTTGTCAAAGGATTTCACAATATTAGTTATTAGGCATTGGGCATTAGTCATTGGTAATTAATTATTAAACTAATATCTAATGAAGAAAATAAAATTTGGAGGAAAGAATGCGCGATACCTTTAATAGAATGATTGGTCGAACTCGCTACGTAGTCTTTCGCCTATTTCTGCACTTAGGAGGAGGTGAAGTAGCACCAATTTTGGGAGTATTAAATAGTGCAGGACGAGATGCGATCGATGCCGATGGTGATTTAGAAGTTTTGGGAGAAGGATTAGTAGAAATTAGCCAAACCTTACTGCAATACGATGAATATTGGCTTTCTGCTGCTAACGAAGGTGACGTATTTTTTGATGAAGGCGAGGCAGGAGATTACGTGAATGAATTATTTACTGACTCTGCCCAAAGATATCTTAGTGAACCAGATTACAGTTCTGACTCTGGATTGAATGAACCCTTATCTATACCTGTAACCCGCAATGTCATTGTGATGCTAACAGTAGCTTATGAAGGAGAAGTACCAGAGCTAGAAACTGATCTTTCTAACGTTCAAGCACTGAAAGAAGGATTGAAAGCATTGATTAATTTGCATTATAAACATAGATTTAAAGCAATCCAAGTACATTTCTCGCCAGCACAATTAGGCGATGAACTCACTAGCGACCAACTGTTGCAATATTACCCAGAACTGATTCCTTTGTAATGTGTTGGGTAGTCCGTACTTACTACTCACATCGAGAAATTGTTAAGCTTGGAGATAGGACAATAATCCAATGATCATGACCATAGTGCGTAAATTTACAGCCGTTTTTTTAGCTATGAGTTTGTGTCTGACAACAGTAGCCTGTGGGGGAGGAGAGCAAAATATCACTACCCCTCCAGCTAAGAACGTTAGCCAAACTTCTCCTAACACCAAGCTGAGTGACGGAGAGTATCAAATACAGCAAGCTACTTATGACGATGCAACTGGTGAGTACAGCCTGTTTTTACTTAACAATAATCCCCCAACCTTTGCAACCGAAAATTTGCAAATGGCACGATTAACTGATGATGAAATCAAGCAGGGCAAGAAAACTTATCTGAAGGTAGACAAAGGTCAACCGATTCTATATCTAACGGAAGACTTTAAAATCGAGTACGTCCACAACGTTACCGAGAATAAAGTCAATCCTCAAACAGGACAACAAGAGACTGTTGTAGTCCGTCGAGAAAATAACTTCTGGGCACCATTTGCTGGGTCTGTAGCTGGTAGCTTGGCCGGTCAGGCAATTGGTAGTATGTTGTTTAGGCCCCAGTATTATGTACCCCCTGTCTATCAACCAGGACAAGGATTAAGTGGCTTCGGTGGATATGGCGGAAGCTATGGTCAAGCAGTTCAAAGCTACCAAAGCCGCTACAATACACAACCCGCAGCCGTGAGAAATCGCACTGCGTTCCGCAATACAGGGACAATTAGAAGGTCATATCCTGGTAATTCAACTGTACGCAATGCACCGCGTAGCACTACTGGTAATAACCGTCCTTCTGGTTCTGGTTTTGGTGGTAGCACGTTGCGACCCTCTGGCAGAGCCACTTCACCCAGACGCAGTTCTGGTAGTAGTTTTGGTAGCGGACGTAGTTCAGCACCCCGTCGCTCAACTGGTTTCGGCAGCAGACGCCGTTAGAAAATTCTAAATTCAATAAATAGACTGCCTAAAAAGTGAAGGTAGTGCGTTGCATAAAGAAGTCGGAGGCTAACAAGTTAACCCTCCGGCTTCTATTTTTATATGCAATTGGTGAGTGACGATTAATTATGAATTATTCAGTAAAATAATATGAAATACTAAATACAAAGATTGCTAATAGAACAGGAACCATTTTATTAAAGTCTATTTGCTTTTTTTGAACCATTTCTAAACAAGCCATCGGAATCATTAAAGGCCAGAAGATAGTTGTGACTAAAAACATTACAACCGATAAAAATTTGTCTTCTGGAGTGGAAGCAGGATGACGTAGGGAGAATATTAACCAATTTATTAAAAAATAGCATGTCATTAACAGGTAACCAATAGTTAAAGTCAGTTGTATCTGATTCATTGTAAGTACTCCTGAAGTTATTTGAGCTTTACTATAGCCCAATACACATAACACAGATACTCGTAGGTACACGACAATGCCTTGTCCCTCATTCAAATGAGAATCACTATAAATTTTCTAGCGTTGCAGAGAAAGCGCAATGATTTGGCAACTTCTAAAATTCCCCCCCTGCCTCCCCTGCTCTTCTTCCTCACCCGCCGACATGAACGCCAGGACGTATCTGGGGGTTCTTTTCAGCCCGACGGAGTACTTCACGGGTGACCACAGCAATATCACCTTCCCCAAACAAGATAAAACGTAGTAAATATTGTATTGGGTTGCCCTCAGCCCAGCCGAAGTAGGCATGGGGAATCTTACCTGTTTGGTCACGAATATAAAGCAGTAAAGCCGCGATCGCATTAGGTACTGCTGCACTCTCAGCCCGGAGGATGCGATAATCACCAACTTGCACCCCTTTTACATTGATGACATCCGCAAACTCCGAAGCATCTGATACCTGAATCTCTAGAAAAAGAATTGGATCGTTGGGTGGAATATGATTATCCTCGCGTACCTCTTTCTCTTTCATAAAATATTCTAGGACATCGCCTTTATTTAACCGATTTGCAATCAGTCGTATTTCTCCTTGGCTCTCTTCGGCAAGAAATTGGCTAGCAAGTTCGTCAACTTCAATCCGCTCTGCTCGCAGTTCTGTTGAACGCCAAACACGAGAAACCAGCGAGGTAAAAATGATCCCACCGATGAATAACCCAGCGATCCTAATGCCTTCTGGTCTTTCGATGATATTAACAATAGTGGTGTATATAAATAGCAGTGTGATAATGCCAAAAACGAGTCTTGCCCGCTTCTGTCTGTGACGGTGGGCTGATAAGGTTACGGCAAAGGCGGCTGAGGTAATTAATACAAGCACACCAGTTGCATAAGCCCCACCTTGGGCTTCCACGTTTGCCCGAAAGATAATTGTGACAACAAAGGCGATCGCTGTGTAGACTAACACTAAAGGTCGCGTTGCTCGTGCCCAATTGGGTGCCATGCCATAGCGTGGTAAGTACCGAGGTACAATATTCAGCAACCCTGCCATTGCAGATGCACCTGCAAACCACAAAATGGAAATAGTACTTAAATCGTAAGTTGTGCCAAAGCCATCGCCTAGATATAGATGTGCCAGGTAAGCAAGGGCCCGTCCATTGGCTTTGCCCCCAGATGCAAATTCTGTGGTTGGAATCAGTAGAGTGGTTATAAAGCTGCTCGTAAGCAAAAAGAAGCTCATGATTAGAGCAGCACTGGTAAGCAGCTTGCGTGTATTCCGAATCCGCCCTTTGGGATGCTCTTGAGTATCGCTGCTGTTACCTTCAACAAGGGGCATAACGGTTACGCCAGTCTCAAAACCTGACAATCCTAGCGCTAGCTTGGGAAATATAAGGAGAGCTATGCCGATTAGTAGAAAAGGATTGGAATTGCGTGTAAAAATTGCAGTCTGCCAGTTAGCGATCGCTTCTGGGTGAGTTAAAATCTGATACAAACCGACGCTAGTCACAATGAAGTTTAACAGCAGATAAACTCCCACCAAAAATACTGCAATACCAATCGCTTCTCGGAAACCTCTCAAGAAAACTGCGCCTAGTAATACAACTAATATCAGGGTGATTGCGATCGTCTGATTGTGAAGCCAATGTGGGGTAAGTGGATTTTCGATAATATGGGCTGTGGCATCAGCCGCTGACAAGGTAATGGTAATAATAAAGTCAGTAGCTACAAAGCCGAGTAAGCATAGCACAAGTAATTTGCCTTGCCACCAAGGGAGCAAACGCTCTAACATTGCGATCGACCCTTCACCATGAGGGCTTTCGGCAGCAATGCGCCGATAGATTGGCAATGCTCCAAAGAGCGTCAGCAAAACTAGAATTAGGGTAGCTAGAGGAGAAAGAGCGCCAGCCGCTAGTGCTGCAATCCCAGGTTGATAGCCAAGGGTTGAAAAATAATCTACACCAGTCAAGCACATCACCTGCCACCAAGGATGTTGGCGATGTGGTTCTTCCTTGCGGTAAGGCCCTTCCTTTTCTCCTCGGTCTTCTTCAAGCAACCAGTGGATTAACTGGCTACCGAGCCGTTTTGTTGAAACAATTGATTTAGTCATCAAATACGTTTATGTTGCAAAACTTTGCTTCGTGATTTTTTTTAAGCTTTTAGTAGTTTATTAAAACTTTCAACTACAAAGATATAGCACGGAAGGTGCTGATGCGATCGCACCTCAACTTTCTCATACATTTAACGAGGGAGAATATCATCTAAGCGAAGTTGTAAGCCAGGTAAAAGCGTTGAATTAATTGCTTGATTTAGTCGGTATTGTTGTTGAATATAGGTGTCTTCAACTAATTGACAAATAGTGAATGTAGGTTGTTTAGGTTTACCAATAAATGCTACACCGCCCAATCCCCGATAATCTACAATCCAATATTCAGGGATGCCTAAAAGCGCATATTCCTCAACTTTCCTTGCATAGTCGGTCTCCCAGTTGGTGCTAACAACTTCCACCACCAATTTAATTGAGCGTCCCATTGTAATTACGGGTTCTCGCTCCCAAAGTGGTTCACGCTCAAGAACGGTTTCATCAAGAACTACAACATCAGGACGACGAGCTGTAGCTGTATCTGCAAAAGGATAAATTAAACAAGTGCGAGGAATAAACCAGGGGAGTTGTTCTGCAACAAGGTAGATCCCTATTTGGGTTGCAAGTTTGCCACTTACCGTTTCGTGTGGTCCAGTGGGTTCCATATCAATTAGTTCTCCGTCTGCTAATTCATAACGGGGATTATCTCGGTATTGGGAAAGAAAATTTTCAAATGTGAGGGTTTTTGGGGAGATATATGTCATGAAAGTCAATCTCCTAAAGGCAAGTTATTTTGATTATAAGTTAACCGAGATCGCTCTTAGCGTCTCCCTTTAAGAAAAGACTGCAACCCCATCACCGCTTTGCTTCTATGCACTTTTAATCATAAGAACTCTTGCAAAAGTTTTTTGTGTAAATGATCTAGTCACTACAGTAAACCTTTAAAATCTCTAGCAGATGATTAGGTAGATTGGTATGAGTGAAACTACAGAAACGATTTTCAGCAAAATCATTCGGCGGGAAATTCCCGTTGATATTGTTTATGAGGATGATTTAGCCCTGGCATTCAAAGACATCCACCCCCAAGCGCCTGTTCACATCCTCGTCATTCCCAAAAAACCCATTCCCACACTAGCTGATGCTGAATCTCAGGATCATGCGGTATTGGGACATCTTTTGTTAACCGTCAAACGTGTTGCAAAAGAAGCTGGACTGGAAAACGGTTATCGAGTTGTCATCAACACTGGTGATGATGGTGGCCAGACAGTCTACCACTTACATCTACATATTTTAGGAGGACGGCAGTTAAGCTGGCCGCCTGGTTGATAAAACCATAAAACCGGATGAATTGTGTTTCTAAACGCGATTCATCACTAAATCATCAACGCTCCCTTCCAAAAGTCTGTAGGAATGTCATCATAGTTAAGGTAAAAACATTCTGGAGAGAAGACAACGGTTTACGCACGCCCTTTAGCACGGTTAATTGAGCAATTGCAACGCCTACCCGGAGTTGGCCCCAAATCTGCCCAACGACTGGCTTTGCATATTTTAAAGCGACCAGAAGCAGAAGTAGAAGCTTTAGCGCAAGCTTTAATTGAGGCAAAAAAACAGATCGGCTTGTGTTCTGTTTGCTTTCACTTATCTGCTGAACCTGTTTGTGAAATCTGCCGCAATGACAACCGTGACAACAATACTATCTGTGTCGTAGCAGATCCTCGTGATGTGATTGCACTGGAAAAAACCCGCGAGTACAAAGGCAAATATCACGTTTTGGGTGGGGTGATTTCTCCAATTGATGGAATTGGGCCAGAACAATTAACTATACTGCCTTTGCAGCGCCGGGTGAATCAGCAAAAACCTCAAGAAGTTATTCTGGCAATTAGTCCGAGTGTGGAAGGGGAGACAACAACACTATATATTGGTCAGCTATTGAAACCATTTACCAAGGTAACGCGGATTGCCTTTGGTTTGCCTGTAGGTGGTGATTTGGAGTACGCCGATGAAGTGACCCTGGCAAGGGCATTGGAAGGACGCAGGGAGCTAGATTAGGCTTAATTAAAGGTTATAAACCAATACGCAACCCAACATTTCTGGGCTTTGTTGGGTTACCCTGCGGGGATCTTGCTACGTTCTTCAACCTAACCTACTAATTATTATTTATAAATTATTTTGATCAAGTTTCAAAAGATTAATTCGGTTTACCTGTAATCGTGAATGCTGCCCAGTAGTAAGGATGATTATAAAGATTTTTATCTGATGCCATTTTACTATTTCTATATACTTGTGTCGCTAAATAAGTTTGAATTCGTAATTCTTCAGGATGCAGATTATTCAAGATATCTTCATACCATTTTGTCAGTTCCCCAGCAGTTAGTTCTTTCAGCCATTGTGTTGCTTCAGCTAAAGCAGTAACTGCTGATTTATTAGGCTGTAATCTTCTATAGAACTCTATCATGACCAAGGCGCTAGCCGAAGATTCTACACTCCAGAGAGTACTCACTACATGAGGAACACCCTGACTCACAAAACCAGTCACTAAACTTATATATTCGCTGCTGATAGTGTGGTTGCTAGTACTTAAATTTTCACAGGCAGATAGAGTAATAAGGTTGTAACTTGCGAGATTTTGTTGGCAGATTTCATTTAGAGTAAGTCTGTCTTCGGCTGCTAATGCTAATTCTGATTTTTTAGGTTCAGCTAAATTATTAGTTACACGACCCGTAAAATGAAAGATGTTGTAATTATCAAACAAGGCATTTTCGACAATCTCTTTTGTAGCTTCTACTCCCTGAATTCGTTGGATATTATTGAACATCTGGCTAACAACTTCAGACTCAAGTTTGGCAAATTTAGGTGTGGGAGAACCTGTACTCTCGGGATGTTCAACACTTAGCAATAATTGATTTTGCCATTGCCAAATATCTTCAGTTCTTATTGATAAACCTATTTGGGCACTAGGTAGATAGGTAACAGCGAAATTCGACTCCACATTCGGCAACTCTTCCGATGATCGGGAAGAAAGATGGAAAAGGGTATGAATGGGCAATCTGTACAAATCACGGTGAGGAATTAAAACCAGTTGGGTGATACCTTCAAGTTCCTGTGCAATTGTGGAAATATTCAATATTTCATACAGTTGCAACAGCTTCTGTTCCATATCAACTCGCCAAGAATGCTGACTTTTACTTTCTTTATCTTGGGACGTGGTGCGATATTCTTGGTATTGTTGCTCCCAATCCTCTAGCCAAGTTTCAAATTCAATTAGGCGTTGCACTGCTTCAGGCAAGGGTAATTCATTTAGAAGGATTGCATCTTCTCCTAAAGGTATTGCCCCAGTATCTTGCATGGGTGTAAACAGGAGGATCGGTGATGGCGCTTGGTCTTTGAGAATAAATGTTTGTAGGGCGACTGGACTAATATGCCAGTAAATAATTGCTGTTGTGGGATTAAATAGTTGTTGAATTGCCCCATAATGAGGCGAGTAAATATTATCATTCCAGCCATAAAGCAGCCAGTTTAAACAAGCATTTTTGCCTTGTTCAGCAATTTCCCACGCTTCAACTAAATCACCGGACTCTACGGCTAAATCAACTGCCAATTGATCAAAACCTACAAATTTTAGAGCTAGCTGTTTTTTACTTTCGTCTGAGCGAGTTTCTTCACTCAATAATTGTCGCAACAAATCTGTACCACGTTGCAGCAATTCTTGAACTTGTGTTGTTTGTCCCAAACCCATCAGCACTTTGCTTAGAGATTGTAAAACTTCTAAGTGGAACTGCGGGAAATATTCTAGTGTCAGAGTTAACAGCGCTTGATGGTACTCAGATGCAGCTTTGCGCCAATAATCGCGGGGATTGGTATTCTTCTTGCCTTGTTCGTAGTAAGTATTAGCGATCGCAAAATGCAATCTACCCCAACCTTCTGGGTGGGTATCTGTCCGCAGATGCTTTAACCCTTCCTCGTAGCTAGCTAATTTCCCTTCGTAGCCGCCCTGTTGCAAGGCGGGATTTGTCGCTGTTATACTACTCGAAATTAGCAATGCGTCAGCATCCACTAAATTAGCGATCGCAGTTCCCCGACCAATCCAAGCTTCCCAATAATCTTGTTTAATTTGCAAAGCACTGTCATAACAGGCGATCGCTTTAGCAAATTGTTCTAAATAAAACAATGCTACTGCCTGATTATACCAAGCAAGGTGGAAGTCGGGTTTAATGGCGATCGCTTGCCGATAAGAGGCGATCGCTTCTTGTCTACGTCCTAAGTTGTCTAAGGCTATACCCCGGTTGTACCAAGCTAAGTAGAAGTCGGCTTGAACTGACAGTGCTTTATCCCAAGAAGCGATCGCTTCTGACCATCTTCCTAAATTAAACAGCACTACACCCCGGTCTATCCAAACTTCGTGATACTCTGGGTTAATTTCTAGCGCTCTGTCGTAAGATATAATCGCTTCTGTAAATTGTTCGCCGACAGCTAGGGCTATGCCTCGGTGATACCAGTTTTCCTGGTCTTCTGGTTCCAAATATAGCGCTTGGTCATAACTAGAAATAGCTTCGGGTAGCCAACCTAACTTCAGCAGTGCCAAACCCTTGCTAGCCCAAGCTTCTTGGTAATCTGGCTTGATTTCTATAGCTTTGTCAAAAGAAGCGATCGCTTCTTCAAAATATCCTAATTCTCCCAGAGTTCCACCCCGGTTGTACCAAGCTTTGTAGAAGTCGGGCTTCAGTTGTGTGGCGGTTTCGTAAGATGCGATCGCTTCATCAAAACGTTCTAAATGGAACAGCGTCAAGCCTCGGTTAAACCAATATTCTGAAAATTCAGGTTCAAGTTCAATAGCTTGATCGTAAGATGCGATCGCACCTAACAAATCACCTGTTTTCGCTTGGCTTAGACCTTGGTAAAACCACCCTTGAGCGTTGGTAATTGGATTATCGCGATGTCGCTCAATAATACCTGGGGAACTTGGGGAACTACTACCTTGAACAGCCAAGTTAGAAGCAAGTTGCTGGATTAAATTGGTACTTTGATCCAACCTTACCCACAACTCATCCAGGGTATAAGCCACATTTGCCTCTAAATTCGTCAGAGTGTTATCCCAGGTTTCTTCCGAAGCAGATGTTGTTAATTCAGTTCTTTGCCTAGTGGAAAGGAGATTTGCTTTTGTTGTAATTAAAGTAACCTCTTCTTCATCGCCGAACTTTAGCTGGGCTAATGAGGTGATAGAATCTTCGGCTGCGGGGAGAGGAAAATTTTCGAGGATCATGGGTTGGGTTTCCCTTTCAGACTCCAATGCCATTTCCTCTAAATTTTCGGACGTTCTTTCCTCAAAAGTGGCGTTTTCAGGCGCTGGCTTTATTGGTTCAATATCTGGCAGATTATATTCCCATAACTCTTCACCTAAGCTACGAATTAGCTCTTGTCCAGGCGAAGTTAAGAGAATTTCTTCATCGGTTGTGATTTCGACAACATCTGGCTCATCATAATCCCATAACTGCTCGCCCAAATTGCGAATTAGTTGTTGCCCAGGAGTGATTTCTATAACATTTGGCTCATCATGCTCCCATAACTGTTCGCCCAAATCGCGGATCAGTTCTTGCCCAGGAGTAGTTTCTACCTGATCTTGCGTCTGATTGTCCCCATACTCTATCTGTGTAGGTGAGTTTTGCATCAGCCGGATGCCAATGTCATAAGCAACATCGCCAATTCTGCCAACACCAAGTTCCCCCAATTGCACCATCTTTGTTGCTAAAAGAGGATTTGGTGTAGGTGAAGCTAGCAAGCTTTCGCCAAACATCACCAACCAATCAATCCAGCGTTCAGGCGGAATCCGATTTTCGATTCGTTGCAGAAATCTCAATGCCCACTGTCGTCCTCGTGCTTGATGCACGCCTTCTAACAACTGGATAAATAATTGTTCTAGATCCGCATTGGTTAGTTCTGGTAGTACCTCCACCAGATTGTGTCCTCTCGCACCCTTGAGAGAATTACCCTGCTTACTTTCAATGAGGCGCTTTAAAAACCTTTTAAGCGACTGCGATATCCGCCTGAGCATCTGCCACACTCTTGGATTTTGTTTTTCTAGATTGTAGCCATCGTTGTGTTAAAAAAATCATCAATTACGTAAAAATCCATTAGATCAGGACAGCGCTTCCGTCGCAAGTTAGCAAAAAATATACCAAACTACAAGAGCATAGCATTACAACGTTACAATTCCCAGATTCAACTCTTGGGTTTTGACTTTGCGAAGCAGTTAATTTTCTGTTTGCTCTGTAGTCAATTGATCAGCAGGATATAATTGATTAATCAATGCCTGGACAAGCACTTGTGGGTCATCTGTCTCAACGGCAAGCTGTTGAGCAATCTGCTGGCGTAAGTTTTCATCCTGTTGTAACATCACAAACAACTCTTCTAGGGTGACAGTTTGGTACTCTCCTTCTGGAAGGTTTTCTGGTGCATCTGCTGACTCTGATATTGGGGCGGTTGGCTCAGATGGCAAAGTCGTGCTGAGAACATCTGGCCCTTCATATTCCCAAATTGGCTCACCCTGATTGCGTGTCAACAACTGCATCCCAATACTATAGGCAACATCTCCGATTTCTCCGATGCCCAACTCACCCAGTTGCACTAACCGCGCAGCTATTTCATTATTGGGCGTGGGTGATGCCAGCAATCTTTCACCCAAGCGTCCTAACCACTCAACCCAGCGTTCAGTTGGAATGCGATGTTCAATATTATGCAACCACTTCCGGGCCCACTCCTCCCCTCGTGCTTGATGTACTCCTTCCAACAGTTCGTTGAAGAGAAATTCCAGATCCGTATCGCTTAGGGGTGGTGCTGGTTTTCTTTCCACATTCGCCCTAGATTTTGAAACAGTCTGTTTTCCACCAAACAAGCTCTGAAAGAGCTTTTTGAACCATTGAAATAGCCGCTTGAGCATCTGCTGCACCATCGAGTTTTGCTTATCTTAAAATTGTAGCGATCGCACTGGCCTATGGCGCTAGTTCATTCAATAAAATGTATAGTCATTAGTCAAGAGTTATTCTCCCCCGCTCAAAAACAACTTCCCCTGCTTCCTCATCTCCCTACCTTCTTAGTAGAACAAATGTACTAAATGCTATGCTATAATTCCGATATATTGATGTTGAAATCATAGTAAAAAATATGATCTACTTGCTTGCTCTCCTGAGTGCCGAAATTAACAGCATTAGTTGAGTGTAAGCAGTATGACGGCATCGATAAACAAAGCAGGTACGAGAGTTTAAAATAATTGAATCCCAAACTCGACTCGGTGCTAGTAATTAACTTTGAAAGGCATTGAAGTCTATTTTTCCATGTCTTACGAACCCCTGCACCACAAATATCGCCCCAAAAGTTTTGCTGAACTGGTGGGCCAAGAGGCGATCGCTACCACCCTCACGAACGCGATCGGCACATCCAAAATTGCCCCCGCCTATTTATTCACTGGGCCCAGAGGTACGGGGAAAACTTCTAGTGCCCGGATTTTGGCCAAATCCCTTAATTGTCTCAAAAGTGACAAGCCTACTGCTGAACCCTGCGGTGTGTGTGAAGTTTGTCAGGGGATCACCAAGGGCTACGCTTTAGATGTAATTGAAATCGACGCTGCTAGTAATACTGGTGTCGATAATATCCGCGAGCTAATTGAAAAAGCTCAGTTTGCTCCTGTACAGTGTCGCTACAAAGTTTATGTTATTGATGAATGCCACATGCTCAGTACCCAGGCATTCAACGCGTTACTTAAAACCCTAGAAGAACCACCTAGACACGTAGTTTTTGTATTAGCGACAACAGACCCGCAACGGGTGTTACCAACGATTATTTCGCGCTGTCAAAGGTTTGATTTTAGACGCATTCAATTAGAGGCGATGGTTAAGCATTTAAGTGCGATCGCATCTTTTGAAAATATTCATATTTCACCCGACGCTGTAACCCTAGTAGCTCAACTTGCTCAGGGAGGGTTACGAGATGCCGAAAGTCTACTCGATCAATTGGGTTTATTAGCGGGTGAAGTGACACCGGATAGAGTTTGGGATTTGGTGGGGACAGTAAGCGAACAGGACTTGTTGGGGCTTCTAAATGCGATCGCTCAAGATAAACCCGAAGCTGTTCTAGACTGTACCAACAAAATTCTAGATCGTGGTCGAGAACCCCTAACTCTTCTGCAAAATCTTGCCGCCTTCTACCGCGATTTACTCATTGCTAAAACCGCCCCTAATCGTCATGATTTGGTTGCTTGTACTCAACAAACCTGGACAGCGCTAGTTGAGTTTGCTCAATACTTCGATATGAGCGTGATTTTGGTAGGACAGGAACACCTTCGAAAAGCGGAAGTGCAAATTAAAAATAGCACCCAGCCGCGTTTGTGGTTGGAAGTAACACTACTAGGATTGTTACCTAGTGCGACGACGAATATTCAACCACAAACCCCAAGTATTACGCAGCGAGTCAACATACCTGTTGTATCTCCAAGCTATTCTCCAGCAGTTGCTCAAAATCATGCAGTCTCTTCTTTACCTGTAGCTGAACCGCAAACAAATCACAATTCTGCAAACGATCGTGTAGCGGTTGCCCAAAATCAGCCCGTTCCTTCATCTTCTCCAGTTGAACGACAAACAAATCACAATTCTGCTGCTAACTCAGTTCCACCACCAATCCCAGAACCAGAATCTGTACCTATATCACCTACTAACGTTGAACCAGTAACTTCAGAAGTTGTTGAGGAAGCACAATACGACTTAACTCAAGTTTGGCAACAGGTGCTTGCTAACCTCCAGCCAAAATCAAGGCAAGAAATGCTGCGTCAAATGAGCCAACTCATCGAGTTCGATGGTGTTGTGGCTCGAATTGCTATCAAACAGGCATGGTATGACAAGGGAAAATCTTATCTACCGATGATTACGGCAGCTTTCCAGCAGACTTTCCAGCGTGAAATCGAGATAAATATAGAAAAAGGAATTTCTTCAAACTCTACCTCAGCCAAAAAAAATTCTCCCCCAAAAGATTCTACTCGCCCTCAGCAGCCACCAACTCCCAGTTACAACCAGCAAATTTCGCCTCCAGCACCAGTACCACAGCCAGCAACTCCACCACCAGCACCATTAAAAACCGATTCAGCAGCAAGTAACGGAAATGGGGCAAATAGAAATGGTGTAAATGGAAATGGGGCGAATGTTCATGCGGTGCAAACTTCATCTGTGCCGCCACAGCGAACACCCGTACCTGATTGGGAACCTGACGAAGTAGCGATCGCAGCTCAACGTCTAGCAGAATTTTTCAACGGACAAATTATCCGTTTTGCAGATGATTTCCCAGAAGTCTCCGACTCCATGACTACACCTGAATGGGTAGAGGAAGCAGAAGTTGATGATGAATAAAAAAATGCAAAATTACCAAAAATAATTTTGCATTTTTAATTTTTAATTTTTAATTTTTAATTCCCCAAAGGGGCTATTCTCCATTCCCCGTATGCAAAGTTTTCACCCATTTTAGGCGCTTTGGTCTTACCGACATCCGGGCAGTAGTACTGCTCATGACGACTAACCAGTGCAACATATATAAACTGCCACGCAGGGTTTGCATCAGCATCAGAAAATATGTAGAAAGTGGGAATTTCGGATCTTGACGTATGCGCCTTAAACCTGTAAACATCCCTACCATCGACATAGAAATGGACAAGCCTGTGATGGGACTTAATATTGGTGGACGATGACGAGCGATCGCCATTAATAAATCTGGGACTGCTGCTGTGGGTAAGATATACATAATCAGCATAAAAATCAGCAAATCCCAGCTTTTACGCGTTCCCATCCGGTTTTTGAGAATTAAATCCCAATAATCGAGATAGCGTTGATAACCGCCTTCTGCCCAACGGTTGCGCTGATGCCAGAGTGCGATCGCACTTGTGACTCCTTCTTCTTGCACTGCTGGATGGAAAACACACTCAATATCCCAGTTATCCAAATGTAAGCGGATTGTCAAATCCAAATCATCGGTAATGGTTTCTTCATTCCAGCCACCACAGCTTTCCAAGGCTGAACGCCGGACAAATTGACCATTGCCGCGCAGTTCGCCAATGCCACCAAGGGCAGTTCGCTGTTGCTGAAACCAAGTATCAAGTGCCATTTCGGCCATTTGACCCTTAGTCCAAAAGTTTGTTTTAGCGTTGGCGATCGCTTTTCGCACCTGCACCGCCCCCACCTTTTCTCTTTGAAATAAAGGTATTACCTGTTGCAGCAAATCTGGTGTTACTTGGGCATCAGCATCAAATACTGCTATAATATCGCCCTTTGTCAGAGGCAATACCTGATTCAACGCCCCCGATTTACCACCACTAGCTTCTGCTGAACGCCTTAGTACTTTCAGTTGATCGTGTTTCTGTTCTAGTTCTGCTAATAAATTTGGCGTGCTATCACTGCTGTGATCGTCAATAATCCATACTTCGTACTGCCCACCTGGATATTCCAGATTACAAAGATTTTTGACTAATTTAGCAATTACTGCTTCTTCATTTTTCGCAGCCACTAACACAGATACAGAAGGCAAATCTCCCTTTATTTCTTTTGGATAGCGACGGGATTTAGTAAACACTACCACCAAGGCATGAAATCCTAAAATGGTGGTCAGTCCTAGAATAAATATGGAAGCCCAAGAAACTAAATGTAGAGCGATCGTGCCACTCCAGACAACAGTCAAGACTAGAGCCGCTTTGCGTCTACGACCTTGAAACCTGGGTGTTAGAGACACAGGATCTGTCTCTAGCACTGACTCCTCATCTACTGATAGGTCAGACAACAAGGAGTTGAACGGATCAAGCTCTTGACAAGAATCTTCTTCGGGCCAGGAATTCGCTGGCATAGGTTAGGTTGCTTGATTCAAAGACCACTATTTGTCTACAGTTAGTAATTTTACGGACAAATATCCCTAAGCTACTTTTCCCGATATTAATCGGAATGGGCAAACTGCAATACCCGCTATCCCTAAACTAAAAGCCGCTGGGACTAACTTTTTTGTCACCGCCACTCTGGGTAATTACCTCGAATTAACCACGTTTGCTACTCTTAGTACAGAGGCTTGATTCCTTTGATAGCCACTTGGGCAGGAAGCTTGTAAAATGGCGCTTTCTCTAATGAGAACTCCAGTTTGGGCAAAGTAATAGCAAGGTAGCAGCAGCTAGTTTTTGGGAGAAACAGCAATAATAACATCCATAACTTTACATTGGGGATTTTTTATGTTATTGCGCCCAGCTTTGATAAAAGTTAATGCAGCCTTATTCTAACCGAAATTTTAATATTTCTTTGCAGTAACTTCATTTTTGAGACATTGGGCATTGGGCATAAGGATGAGCCTTTGAACTCCACTCCTCTGCTCCCCATTCCCTATGCCCCATGCCCTATTCCCCACTCCCCACTATGTGCTTTAGACACATCTTTTGGGAATACTACTAACATCCAATAAGATCCCCAGTTGCCAACTAACTTAAGGAATATTTAATAATGTCTATTGACCAACTCCAGCCTGCCACTCAACAGCAAGCCAGTGTTTACTTACCTTACATTCAGGGCACTAAGCGTAATTTCTTACCTTATGCCATCAGTCTCTATCAAAAAGGGGTCTTGGAGGGACACCGGAAGATAGAGGGCAGCGAACATGTTCCCTTTGTCGCCTCCTGGAATGTTGCTACTTTACCCTCAGACTTAACTCGTTGCCGAATCCAGTTTGATGGCAACGCTGACTTGAGTTATGAACTGATGATGGCTAGTTTTGAGTTTATTAATTTTTTAATTGAACTTATGGATAATTATAAACGTCATCGTGCGACCGATTTTTCACAACCGTTTTACCGCAAGCTACTGCGTATAGACGATTGATTAAACTCAGCCGAACTTTTGCCAGTTCGGCTTGTCTTTAAAATGTTTAAATTGTTCTAAGGTTTAGCCTGAGCCACTCTGTAAATTCTTCGCGCCCTAAATCACCAGCCGCTAACAGCAGGACAACACGCTCCTGTTCTTGGATCAAAGCATCGATTTCCATCCCATTTAAAACAAGGAATGTTTCCATAGCTGCGTGACTAGTACGCTTATTACCATCAAAGAAAGGATGATTTTTGATCAAAGAGAAGCCCAATGCTGAAGCCTTTTCAATAATTGTGGGATATAAGTCTTTTCCACCAAAAGTCATCTTCGGTTGCGCTACAGCAGGCTCTAAGCTACCCAAATTGCGTATACCTAATGCGCCTCCAGACTCCTCTATAACCTGACGATGCAGATTTAGGACTTCCACCACCGTTAGGTAACGTATCATGCTAAACGTCGGTACAATTCGGCATTTTTCTTCAGCACATAGTTGGCTGCTTGAGCAAAATCGCTCGTTGGGTGACTGAGCCAGTCTTCTATCCTGGCACGTAACAAATCTTCAAGTGAAATACCACTCTCTTGTGCTAATGATTGCAGCTTTTGCAATTGTTCATCGGAAATGTCGAGCGTGATGGAAGCCACAGCCATTACTCCTTAAATGCTAGGAAAGTGTAGCATTATTAGTATTTTAACTCTGATAGGCGATCGCTATTTTTATTCTTGCTTGCGATCGCTGAATGTATCGAAGACAATTGCTTGATTACCCAATCTAAATATTCTTTAAATAGGAATCCAATTGTTGATTTATTCTAGGTAAAGGGGACTTTAAGCGAATTAATTTACTTTCTACTGAGTTTTGACAATGACTATACCAAGATTACTAGATTGTAGTTTAAAATATTATTTGTCTCTCAGTATTTTTGCGTATGAATTATCACTATCTCTATTATCCCATGATGCCTTAATATGATCTGCTAAGGCGGGAATATCTTTTTCTAAACTTGATCTCCATAGCCTTGGATTATAGTCGTAAACTCTAAGCATATGATCTACATCAAATATTGGTTTTGTACCTAATGCTCTAATCAGTGCAATAGGTTTATCTAAAGCCATCCTCCAACCAAGCTCAAACAAAACATTGGGATTATGTTCAGTTAAATCTACAATCACCAGATCAGCCTTACTCAAGTCATTTATAATTGTTGATTGAATTACATCACTTCCTTTCTTTTTTGCAGTTTCAGCTTTAAAACCTGCTTGTATTGCAGCAGGAGTAATTAATTGAGTTAATACTTCATCAAAGAAACTTTCGGGATATTCTGCGGTCTTTTCTGAAAATGGCATTGCCACAAATGCTACTAAAGTAGTTTTTTCTTCCGGCTCTCCAAGTATAAAGGCATCAGCAGAGTGTTCTTTATTCGTTGATATTTCTACCCTTTCTATCCTTGAAGATTTATTTGGTGTAGTTTCCTCCAACTTTGACAGAAAATTTAAATTAGCTTGGTATACTTTATAAAAGTCATCATGAAACTCTTCATCAATGTTAAATTCAGTTATTAAAGTATTTTTAAGATATGTAATTTGTGGAAGTGTTCGTCCATCATAGTATTCATGTACTGTTTTAAATAATGGAATCCTAAAAAATGCTTGGCTGTAGCCATTTTTTTCTTCTTCTGCCGATCTTGCATACACAATACTTTTCCCTATAGACGCAAGTGCAATTTTTTGAGTACTGCTAGTACCCTCAGTAAAACCATAATCACGAGATGAAGCTGTCAAGTAATAAAAATTATTACCTTTGCCCATTTCTAAAGCCTTTACAATATCATCAGGACTCCAAGCATTACCACCATTAAACTGTCTTATTACTTGAGGAATTTTTATAGCATCCTCTAATAGATAAGTAGGGAATGGTCGTTTTGGTTTAGAATTTTTTCTTCTTCTGTTTTCGGCAGAATTTTGTTGTTCTTCTAATTCTTGTTCTTCTTGTTCTTCTTGGTCTATCTCTTTCGGATTTTCATCTAAAATTCCTAGTTGTCGGTGCATATCTTCACGTTCCATGAAAGCTCCCCCTTAAGTAATTTTTGACAAAAATGTATAAGACAATGCAATAAAAGGCAATAGTAATTTATACATAGTCATAACATCAGTTTCCTAAAAGTGTGAACACAAAATTAGAAAATTCAACAGATACCATAATCGGTAGTCAATTAGTTTTGCAAACTTTCTTTCATAGTTACTATTTGTATAAGAAGGGTTATTAAAGCAGGTATAGGGCAATGGTGCGATTAAAACCGTGGCAGTGGGTAGTCTTAGCAATCCCGATCGCGTTTATCATTATTTTCTTACTGGTATCCGCAGGTTTACAAATCCATGCGTGGGGTATTAATTGGATTTGGGGTGTATTCACCCTTCTATTCGTTGGTTGGCGTTGGCTGTTGGTGAAATGGACTCAACCAGATGTTAACCAAGTTGAAGCTGTATTAGCCCAAGTCCAAGAAGAATTAGAATCGACAGCAGAGGATACAGTAAGTCCACCAGTCGGAAGTGATGTCGCAAAGCTTGCAGAAGCCGCCCTTCAAGAGATTCTGCAAGCAGCACAAAGCGATCGCCCGATTTGGGAAGACTGGGCAACTTTTTGGACGCGATGCCAAAATTTGGTGGTAGCGATCGCTCATATCTACAATCCTCAAATTCAATATCCGCTACTGAATATTTACGTCCCCCAAGCTTACGGACTGATTCGAGGAACCGTGGATGATATGGATCGGTGGATGCAAAAGTTATCCCCTATCCTCAATCAGCTAACGGTTGGACAAGCATACCAAGCATACGAGGTTTACCAAAAGTTGGAGCCATCGGCTCGGAAATTCTGGAAAGCTTGGAACTGGGCACAGTGGGTTTTAAATCCTGTGGCGGCGGTGGCAAAACAAGCCAGCAAGGGTTCTAGTAACCAGGCAACTCAGCAATTGTTAGGGAATTTAAGTCAGTTATTCCGGGAAGCTGCCCTGAGAAACTTATGTCAGCAGGCGATCGCACTCTATGGACGTAGCACATTACCAGTTTCAGCAACCGTAGTATCCACACCAACTCTACCCAAGGCAAAAACCCAAACACTCCGAGAAATCCTGACTCAAGCTCAACCCGCCGAAGAGGTTGAGCAAAAACCCGTGAATATTCTGCTAGTGGGGCGCACGGGTTCGGGAAAAAGTAGTCTGATTAACACACTATTTCAGGCAGATTTAGCAGCCGTTGATGTTTTGCCCAGTACCGATCGCATTCAAAATTATCAATGGCAAACTCAAAGTGGAGAAACCCTAACACTTTGGGACACACCTGGTTATGAACAAGTCAACCGTGCTGATCTGCGAAACCTAGTGCTTGATTATGCCATCAACGCAGATTTGCTGCTGTTAGTCACCCCTGCCCTCGATCCTGCCCTACAAATGGATGTAGACTTTTTGGAAGACATCAAAGCAGAAGTTGCAGATTTACCTGCGATCGCGATCGTCACTCAAGTAGATCGTCTGCGTCCCATCCGCGAATGGCAACCACCTTATGATTGGGAATGGGGCGATCACCCCAAAGAAATTGCTATTCGAGAAGCTACTGAGTATCGTGCCAAACTGCTGGGAAGCTTTTGTAATCTAGTTGTGCCTGTGGTTACAGGTGACAGTAAAACAAATCGAATCGCTTGGGGAGTGGAGGCGCTATCGTTGGGATTAGTAAATGCGATCGCACCTACCAAGCAACTCCGTCTCGCCCGCTTTTTACGTAACCTCGAAGCCCGCACCGTCGCTGCTGCCAAAATCATCGACCATTACACTTTCCAGATGACAACAACACAGGGACTAACGGCATTGCTCAAAAGTCCCGTTCTCCAGTTTGTTTCTACTTTTTCAACGGGATCTCCAGCCCTAGCATATATGCTGGCAGAGCAAATTCCTGTGGAACAGTTGCCGATTGTGATTGGCAAACTCCAAATGGGATATGAACTTTTCTCGCTCTTAAATACAGGTAATCCTAACCCGCTCAACTTTGAATTGCTATCCCTCTGGCCGCTATTGCGGGAAAACTCTGCTTCACCAGATCGCAACGCCTGGGCATTTGGTCACGCCCTAGTGGAGTACTGGACTCAAAATTTGACGGTTGAACAACTCCGGGAGCGATTTGAGTATTATCTCTCGATTGCCAATTGAAGAAAGCAGCAGGCAGAAGGCAGAAGGCAGGAGGCAGGAGAGAGAAGAATAATTTGATTTGTGAATCCTTGGTTCTATACTTCATTTAGCTGCAAACTGCTGTATAGAGGCAGAGGGCAGAAATTGGATAATTTATTTTTTGGAGTTCCCCAAGATTCTAAACATAAACAAGTATAAGATTTTAGGAAAAATCACATAAAAATGCTTACTGTTACTAAACCCAAGCGAATTGCGATGGCTATGTCCGCCGCAGGCATCACAATCTTTTCTTTCACTCTCCTTGTTTACACCCAGGTTGCATCCGCCGGCTTAACTTTACCCCTACGCAGCAAAAAGGGAATGGTGGTTTCAGCCCATCCCTTAGCAAGTGAGGCGGGAATTTTAATCTTACGCAAAGGTGGTAATGCAGTAGATGCAGCTGTAGCCACAACCTTTGCAATCTCGGTAGTTGAGCCTTTTTCCGCAGGAATCGGTGGCGGCGGATTTTTGCTGATGCACTCTGAGAAAACTGGCGATATGAAAGCGCTAGATTTCCGCGAACGCGCACCCCTGAAAGCTACAAGAAATATGTATCTGGATGCAGAAGGCAAAGTGCGTCCCAATGCAAGTATTAATGGTTATTTGGCAGTAGGGACACCAGGAACTGTGGCGGGACTTTATGAAGTGCATCGTCGCTATGGTAAGCTTTCTTGGCAAGAGGTGATGAAACCTGCGATCGCACTTGCTAAAAATGGCTTTATTGTTAGTGATAGGGTAACTTGGCGTTCTCTGCAAGCAAACGATCCCCGCAAGGAAGTAGTTCTCAACAATCCAGCCGCGCAAGAAATTTTCACTCGCGACGGTGAATTTTATAAACCAGGGGAGAAACTGGTGCAGCGTGATTTGGCAGGCACTTTAGCAGCAGTTGCCCAAAATCCCCAAAGTTTTTACACCGGAAGTATTGCTCGTGCGATCGCTTCTGATATGGTAAAAAATGGTGGTTTAATTACTCTAGAAGACCTCAAAGCCTATAAACCAATCTGGCGTACTCCCGTTTGTGGAAACTTTCGCAAAGCTAAAATTTGCTCAATGCCACCACCATCATCGGGAGGCGTTCATCTATTGCAGATTTTAAATATTATCGCTGATACTGATTTTAAATCTTTAGGATGGCATCATCCCGACGCTTTACATTTAATGGTAGAAGCAATGAAGATTGCTTACAGCGATCGCTCAGAATATTTAGGCGATCCTGATTTTGTCAAAGTTCCTGTACAAGAACTTCTCAGTTCAGCTTACGCCAAAAAACGCCGTCAAGAAATTAATATGCAAGTGGCTAGACCCTCGACTGAAGTCAAGCCAGTAGACAAAAAGACGCTACAACGTTTTAGCCAAGCTAATATTCACAAATGGGAAGAAAATATCATCCCATCACAAAATAATACAAGCCGACATGAATCTCCTGAAACCAGTCATCTTACAGTTGTGGATGAAGAACGCAACGCTGTAAGTCTGACTTTCACGATTAATCTCAGTTTTGGTGCTGGTATAGTGACACCGGGAACTGGAATTGTTCTCAATAATGAGATGGATGACTTTGCTGTTGCGCCAGGAGTGCCTAATGCTTTTGGTTTAGTTGGTAACGATGCCAATGCCGTCGCACCCCGTAAGACTCCTTTATCCAGCATGACTCCCACAATTGTCACAGAAAATGGTCATTTCCGAATGGCAACGGGTACGCCTGGCGGTAGCACCATCATCACCCAGGTTTTGCAAGTCATCTTAAATGTGCTGGAATACAACATGGATGTTGGTACAGCTGTTTCTGTTCCACGCATACATCATCAATGGCTTCCAGATGAGTTACGCGTTGAACCCTGGGGTTTGGATGCTCTGACTATACAAGACTTACGCAGACGGGGGCATAAAATAAAGGAAATTAATCCTTGGGGTAATAGTAACGCGATCGCTGTTACATCTGATGGAACTTTAGAAGGGGCGGCTGATCCTCGCGGTGAAGGTTCTCCCAGAGGTTTATGAGGGAGATGAGAGACTGGGAAGACGCAGGAACGCAGAGAGTAACGAATGACTAATAACTAATGACTAATGACCAATAACTATTGATTTTGGGCTGTTGACTCTACGTAGCTACTCCTGCCAAACTCATTTGCCCGTGCGCTAGGTACTAGTGTCCAACCTGCTTTGAGAAGTTTTTGATAAGTTGCCCAACCTTTAGAACCATTTGGTATTTGATAATCTGGGACTTTAAAATGTCCAAAAGCAGTGTAAGGACGCCAAGGTTGATTGGGTTCTGTTTGCAAATACAAAATTTTCTCACCGTTGCCACCAGACTTAGGTAACCAGCACATTTGTCGATGCATTGCAAACTCCTTTGCCTTTAGATAATAATGCATAATAGCAGATTTTTGTCAAGGACATTGTCACTCTTGTGGGGTACTTTTTTGCCTAATACTTTAGACAAAGTGTAATTAAGTTCTATCCACTAAGAGTTAATTACTTAACAAGTCCTACCCTGAGAAAGCTGCTAGTAGGACACAAAGATAAACAGCTTTCTCTCACCTTCCTTGTAGGGGAGATTTTTCTAATGTTATCCGCGCTTTTTATGATTGTGTGTAACAATCACTACTGTTTTGACTAAGGTTCGCAATCTGGCTATTTGTTTTTCTGCTTACATACATAAGCGCAGATTTTGGAAACTACTTATTGAAAAGGAGGCAGAAGGCAGGAGGCAGATAGTGCAGCGTAAAGCCTGCGGCATAGCTACGCTTAGAGCGAGTCCGCGTTCGCTTTTAGCGTCTCGTAGAGAGCGTCGGGCAGAAGGAAAGAATTTGGTGAGGGATTCAGACCCCCAGCTTTAGGAGTGCCACTGAAATCAAAGATTTCGTGGGGGACTCAAACCCTTGCTAGAAAGCGGTCGCAGCAGAGGGCAGATAGCGTAGCGGTAGCGAGTCGTCTCCCAAGGGGAGACGCCAAAGGCGAACCAGCGTCGGGCAGTATTCCTTCTGCCTCCTGCCTCCTGTCCTCTGCCTTTCTTGTTGAATATAATACTTTAGCCTGGTTCAATAATTGTATTTTTGATTAAGCTGGAGTTGCAGTTGCGCCTAGCGCAACCGCCATCTCCTCATGCGCCTTGGCATTCAATAAAAAATTGGTCTTTGATAACCCGTAACTTTGGTTATCACAAAGATGGAGCATACAACTTATCGCCAACAATCTGGCGAATTGTCTCTACTAGTTGAGTGTATGCAAAGTCAGACAAAACTGGTTCTGCTCCTTCCAAGTCAATTGGTTGATCTAAATCAATCCATGACTTGCAACCACCATATTTAGGTTGGTAGGGAATTTCTTGTTGGCGTAGTTTATATGTCCGTAGGAGGAGAATATAAAGCGGCTGGCGTGGTTTCCATTTGAGGCGATCGCTAATAAAATGCTCGTTCCAAATATGGAAGGGAAGCAAGGCGTTGACAATAGACTCATCACTAACTGGCAAAATATCTGTAATTTCAGCCCAACTGCCGATGGGAACTGTCTCTGGATGCCAACCTGATGTTACTGGATAAACACGATCGGCATACTCAGCTTTCAGCATGAAAGCTTGTTGATGTTCATAAGTAGGATAAAGTAAAACTTGCTTGTGGGCAACTTGGAAATGTCCATTTCGTTCATGGATGCCCCCTTTGCGGAGCAACATAATTGTTTTGCCATTTTCTAAGGCATTTACGGCGACTGCCCATTCTTTGAGAGCATGAAAAGTTGTGGTTAATTCCATCAGCACCTACTGTAACTCTGATTTAATTTCAATCTAAAACCGATAACGTGTAAAACTATCCAGGGAAATGAATTAGGAAGCAGTTATGGAAAAGCGATTGCTGGGTACAACTGATGTGCAAATCACACCCATATTGATGGGAACTTGGCAAGCTGGTAAAAGAGCGTGGGTGGGAATTGAGGATGCTGACTCGATTAAAACGCTCCGAGCCGCTTATGAAGCTGGGATCACCACAATTGATACTGCTGAAGCTTATGGTGAAGGACACTCTGAGCGAATTATCGCTGAAGCTTTATCTGATGTACGCAATCGCGTGGAGTATGCCACAAAAGTTTTCGCTAACCATCTAAAGTATGAACAAGTCATTCAAGCTTGCGATCGTTCCTTAACCAACTTGAAAACTGATTACATCGATCTTTACCAAATACATTGGCCCTCCGGTGCTTTCAATAGCGCAATAGTACCTATTGAAGAAACTATGAGCGCTCTTAACCTGCTCAAAGAGCAAGGTAAAATTCGAGCCATTGGTGTTTCTAATTTTTCCCACGCCCAGTTAGCAGAAGCAGCAAGTTATGGACGTATTGATAGTTTACAACCACCTTATTCTTTATTCTGGAGGCAGGTAGAACAAGATGCATTGCCTTATTGTCTCGAAAACAATATTTCTATCCTTGCTTATTCGTCTTTAGCACAGGGATTATTGACAGGGAAATTTGCTCTCGGTCATAAGTTTGACGCAGCAGACAACCGTGCTAAAAATAAACTGTTTCAAGGCGAAAACTTTGAACGTGCCCAACAAGTGCTAGAAAAACTGCGTCCTATAGCCCTTCTTCATAATTGTACCCTTGCTCAGTTAGCTTTAGCGTGGTTAATTGCTCAACCCCAAACAAATGCCATCGTGGGGGGGCGTTATCCCAAACAAGTGCTAGACAACGCATTAGCCGCCCAAATTAAGCTTTCTGCCGCCCAATTAGCAGAAATTGATGCCATTGGGCGTATTGTCACCGACAATCTAGATGACAACCAGATTATGTGGAATTGGTGACAATTCAGTTTAGTGAGCTATGCTGATCTATCCAAGATCCCATTGATTCTCTTAAAAAGAAAGCTGGGGATCAAATCTATGGGTCTAGATTGCAAAATCTAACAGAACATCAACTTTAGTAAACTAAGGGTTGTAACTCACCAAACTAAGTGATAACTTAAATAGTAGGACACCAAACAAAGCAAAACCAAATAAAAAGGGTCAATGACTTAGTGTCCCCTTGTCATGAACCCAAGCAAATGTCAGCATATCAAATAGAGAAGTGGTAAAAGGCCTAATGTAGAAGGCAAAACCAAATTTCAAAGCGGAAAAACGCAAGAATGCTGAGTTTGTTCGTTATTTAGTCCACCTTAGTTATTAACTTTCAATTACTGAATTAGTTTAACAATTTGAAACCTGTAAACTCGATAAAACCTGGTCAACCTCGACCAGGTTTTTGGTGTTTTACCTTAAATAGCAAGAAGGCTCACACTGAACCCAACGGGTTCAGTGTTGAGATGAGTTGTGCGTGAGTTGACGACAGTCTTCTCTTCTGACCGATAAAGCAGATAGCGTAGCGGTAGCTAGTTTTCTCCTGTCGGAGATGCTGTTCGCGTTCGAGGGTCGGGTGGTTTTCCTCGTGCCTTCTGCCTTCGTTGATCAACTCAAATAAGATTGTGGAAGCTTAAGCATGAGTAATGAATGCAAATGCTAACATTACCCTGGTAGTCCAAATACCTACAGTTAATCTTGTACGTTCCTGGTTACCACTTATCTCTTGTCATGCTTATGGCTAAAACAACTAGGGTTTTTGGCGCGAATTTTATAAAAATTAAAAAACAAAAGCAGTCAGGGCGTTGGCAGAAAACGAGGCTGGCTTACTTTTTACGCTTGCCTTTGTACTTCCTGATAGGATTGCTATGCATCCTTGGTTCACCCGTGCTGGCAAAAGTTCCTGGCACAATTAATTCCCCATCTCAACTACCAATTAACAGTACTACGTCGCTGGCTGTGACCTCTGACCCAGCCTCACTACTACAACAAGGCAAAGTTTTATACGATAGCGGAAAATTTGCCAAGGCGGTAGAAGTGTTACAAGGGGCTGTCCAAGCATATAGGCAGCAAGGGGAGAGTCTTAGACTGGCAGCAACACTGAGTAATCTTTCCTTAGCTTACCAACAACTTGGTGCGTGGAATCAGGCACAGCAAGCAATTACAGAGAGCTTAAATTTGCTCAATGAACAGGGTGAAAACCAAAATCTGCAAATATTTGCCCAATCACTGGATATTCAAGGTCGTCTCCAACTGACAATGGGACAGGCAGATAAGGCTTTAGCAACTTGGCGGCAGACAGAAGAAATTTATAGGCAAGCAGACAATAAAAGCGGCGTGGTACGATCGCAAATTAATCAAGCACAGGCGTGGCGAAGCCAAGGGTTTTACCCTCGCGCTGTCAAAACACTCGAACAGGTAAGCCAGACATTAAAATCTCAACCAGACTCTATAGAAAAGACAGTGAGTTTGCGATCGCTCGGTGATACCCTTTTGGTATTGGGTGATTTGGAAAAGTCACGTCAGGCGTTAGAAGAAAGTCTGATAATTGCTCGAAATCTGCAATCAAACGCTGATATTGGGGCCAGTCTGTTCAGCCTGGGAAATAATGCCCGTAAACAAGAAGACATACCAAAGGCGATCGCCTATTATCAACAAACAGTTGCAGCATCTCCTTCACCCCTGATAAAAGCCCAAGCGCAACTCAATCACTTGAGCCTACTCATTGAAGATAAACGAGCGGCAGAGGTTCAAACTATCTTGCCCTTGGTAGAGTCTCAAATCGAGCAACTCCCCCTTAGTCGTGCTAGTGTTTACGCTCAAGTTAACTTCTCTGAAAGTCTGGCAAAAGTTAAGAGTGGTATATTGCAAGCATCAAGTCAAAATTACTACTCAGGATTCAGCACCAAAGACTCAGCAGTATTACTTGCCAACGCCATCAAAGAATCTCAGAGTTTAGGAGACAAGCGAGCAGAAGCCTATGCGCTAAAGAGTTTAGGCGGCTTGTACGAAGAAACCAAGCAGTGGAAAGAGGCGCAACAGCTTACCCGGCAAGGATTAGCTTTAGCGCAGAGCAGCAATGCACCAGAAATTACCTATTCCTTAGAGTGGCAATTAGGTAGATTACTCTGGGCACAAAAAGATATTAATGGTGCGATCGCGGCGTATGATTCTGCTGTAGGCACTCTCGAGTCTCTTCGCAGAGATTTAGTAGCCAATAAAGATGTGGTGAACCAGGATGTGCAATTCAACTTCCGGGACAGCGTGGAACCCGTTTACCGAGAGTCAGTAGAATTACTCCTAAAATCCCAAGAAGGAAAATCACCAGATGAAAAAATATTGGAGAAAGCACGAGAGCGGATTGAAGCACTCCAGCTAGCAGAATTGGACGACTTTTTCCGGGAAGCTTGCCTACAAGGCCAGAGGGTAGCCCTTGATCAAATGGTAGATAAAGATAATCCCACGGCTGCCATCTTTTATCCGATTATTCTTCCTGACGAACTCCAGGTAATTGTCAAAATTCCCAAACAACCTCTACAAAGCTACAGTAACAAGATATCCCAAGCAAACGTAGATAAACTCTTAGTAGAACTGCGAAAAAATCTTGTCAATCCTACTGCCACCAAAGTCGTTCAAACCCAGGCACACCAGGTTTACGACTGGCTGCTCAAACCTATGGAGTCACAATTGCAAAAAAGCGGAGTAAATACCCTAGTGTTTGTGCTGGATGGACAGTTACGCAATTTACCAATGGCCGCTCTCTATGATGGTAAGCAATACTTGGTAGAGAAATATGCAGTTGCTCTGAGCGTGGGTCTACAACTCCTCGACCCTAAACCGCTAGTACAACAGGAATTAAGAGCGTTAACCGCAGGACTGACTCAGCCGCCACCAGGTTTTTCCGAGTTTGCACCGTTACTTGCTATTAAATCTGAATTCGAGGGCATAGCCAAAGCAGGTGTCTCGACAACTAGCTTATTAGATCGAGATTTTAAGAAAAAGAATTTAGAGAGTGAAATTGGCGATACTTCATTCAACATAGTCCATTTAGCAACCCACGGTCAGTTTAGTTCCCGCCTAGAAGACACTTTTATTTTGGATTTTGATGGTCAGATTAATGTCAAGGATTTTGATACTCTCTTTCGCAGTCAGGGTAAAAGTATAGTAGAGCTATTAGTTTTGAGTGCTTGCCAGACAGCAACAGGAGACAGCCGTGCAACACTCGGTCTTGCAGGAGCAGCTGTAAGAGCTGGGGCACGCAGTACTATAGCCTCCCTGTGGCAGATTGATGATCAATCGACAGCAATGTTTGTTAGTGCCTTCTATCGAGAACTCAAGAGTGGCAAAATCACCAAAGCAGAAGCAATCCACCGTGCCCAGCTAGAGCTGCTGAAACATCCTAACTACAAAGCACCAAGCTTTTGGTCTGCTTATGTGTTGATTGGGAATTGGTTGTAATATTTATGATCGTCTGCCTACTCAATAAGAGCTAATACTGGAACAATGGGAGTAATGTTAAACCGACATAATAAACTATGAGTGAACTTCCAAATAGTCTTGAAGATGCGATCGCCCAATCTCGTGTAGCCGTCCAAGCTGCTCTTGCAGATGGTTGTACTCGCATACAAGTTGAGTTCCTGTTTCCAGAACTCAAGTTTATGCCGGTGGCGGAACAATTTCTGCCGCTGTTTACAGAATATGATTCCCGTTTGAAGATTTTCTTTGCTGACGCTGGTGCTGCGGCCTTAGCCCGTCGCGATTGGACTGATACACCATTTCAAATTTTGGATATCGGGACGGGAAGGGCTGCTTCTTTGGAAACCAAAATTCAGCCAGAGGATGAAATTTTCTTATTTATCGCGCCCACTTCCGTAGAAGTACCGCAGTTAGAAAAGCTATGTGAAGTAATAGGCGATCGCCCTTTAGTCTTATTAAATCCCCGCCTAGAAGATGCTGGAACTGTGGGCATTGGTTATACAGCTAGAAAAATCCGCGATCGGTTTATCACTACCATTGAATCTGCCTATTACCTCCGCCCTGTAGACGATGAAACCGCCGTGTATCGCTGCTATCCCGGACAGTGGGAAGTTTGGCTGGAAACCGACGGCGAATATCAAAGAATTGCAGAACTACCCAAAAGGCCATCAGGTGATGAGTTGGATCTCATCCTTTTAAAAGGACAACCGCAAACAACAACAGACGCGACATCTGTGAAAAAGCCCAATGTGTTTAAGAGTTTGCAACGGTTTTTAAAGGCATTGAGTAGTTAGGAAAAAACAGAGTTAGCAGAGGTAAATTTTATTCTCTGCTGCCTGCTTTGCCCTCCACCAGACAGACAAAAACTTTGTAAATCGAAGCAAGCCCTAACTATATCTATGCCCACCTCAATTGTAAATTTAATAAGAGTTAGCCAACAAGCCTTTAACTCACAGCATAATCTGTATACTGCCGAATGTAGGGTGGGTGAAATCCAACTACAATATCGTTTTTTGGTACTCCCATCGCCGTAAGTTGCTCACCTACATCCTCTTCTGTACCATTCCACTGAATCCAAATTTTGCCGTTTTTGATATCAAAATGCATCACAGGGCCAAAAACCCTACGTCTATTTTGCCAACCAATATATATCAGTTGGTAATGGTCTTGTTCTCCATCAAAAATTGTTTGAGCTTCAATTTCATCATTAGATGAGGCACGTTTAGCATATTCTGTAAGTAATTGACGAATACAGTTTCGATATTTATCTAAATCTGCCATTGGATAATTTCCTCCGTTTCCACATCATAAACTATCAGATTGATTTGACTGCGCTGGATAATACTTTTAATAAATGGTTTATTTAAAAAATCGTTATAAGTGTTTAAGGGCACTGCCAAATATAAAACTCGCTCGGAATCTATCTCTTAAGAAAGCATATCGATAATTAATAAACTGTCCCACCGCAGTATGAAACTCAGAAATAGTTGAAGTGCCAATGAAACTTTTAACTTCAACTGCTATTACTTGTCCCTCTCTTTCTGCCGCAATAATTCTCTCTGCTCCCAAGTCGATGTACATATCAGTAATATTTTCTATACGAATTAGCAAAGGATCATGAGTAATTCGCCACCCGTCTTTTTGCAATGCCGATTTTACAACATTGTGAAATTTATCTCTAGCTGACATAAACTGTTTTTTCAGCCTGTGTAGGCATTATAAATATATTTTGCCTTGCCAAAATTCTGAAAGAACAAGAGGAGTCAAGAATCTTACTATTAATTCCTAACTCCTCACTCCTAACTTTTTTAATTTGCTTGCAACGGCGCATTTAATACTTTCTCGATGCGATCGCGCGTTTCTAGTAAGTGCGCTTTGGTATATTCATCATCTGAATTAACCTCCTTGAGCTTATCATTTAGCTGTCTAAGTTTATACCAAGCTAAAGTACGAGCATCTTCTGGCACATATTCTTTTCGCAACACCATACCAGTCAAAATGTCCAGGTATTGTCGCTGTAAGCCTCGCCGTAAACTGGCAATCTTCATTGGTTTGCCTTTTGGTTGGATTACTTCTGTCCAGATACCTGACTGCAAAGTTTCAAATAGTTCTGGTAGAGTCAGTGCATTTTCGAGCTTCGTTTTCAGTTCAATATCCTTGAGACGAGAGAGGCGATCGCCTGAGAGTAAATCCCGCAACACAGAACCCTGCATGAATAGCACTAAGTCATGAATTGGAAAATCCAAACGACCAACTTGCGGTGTACTACCCCAATGTCGCCAACGGGAAGGTGCTAATTTATTCAGCAATTCTGGTGAAAAGCTGAGGGCGTCTTCTGCAAACAGATATTTGTGCAACGTTCCTAAAGCTTGCCGTTGTTCTTCAACTGGTACCGATTCAAATGGTAATCGGCGTTGTCCGACTTCGGAAGTGTTCCCCGAAGGTATCTCGCTAGGATGAATGCGAGAAAAAGACTGTCCCCCAATATATTTTGTGGTGTAATATATTTGCTGAAAATAGTTACCCAATACTGTGCTAAAACGTTCACTCACATCGCTGTAACTATCACCAGCCAATGGGTAGCGCTTATCAAGACGTTCCCACATCACCCGCGAATTATTCAACTGCCACTGAGAATAAAGCAGTACATTGCCGCTGTTATCCCAAGCATCGGCTGTGGGGTCAAGGTCATACACATCTTCATCTGTGGAATAACTCAACTCTGGCTTATAGGATTGTCCAGCAATTTCCTCTAAAATTGGCTTTTCTGCTATGGGAGTTGATGTCTGAATTGATAGGTAGCCGTACTTAATCGCCCACTCATCATAAGGCCCCACCATTTTGGGAAAATAATCTCCCTGTTTTGTCCCTTGAGGAGCAATATTTGGAGGAATATAATCCATCACCGAAGTTGTCAGACCTTTGGTTTTGGTAATTTCCGTATTATTCATCTCCTGTGGTGATAGCAGTGTACTACCACGGAAATTATGGCGCAAACCAAGAGTATGTCCAACTTCGTGAGCGATGATTAAACGTAAATATTGATTGATATATTGTTTTATCTGGTCTGGAGTAGCCATCGTATCTGGCAGCAGTGACATTGCCAGAGAACCAACGGCAAACTGGTTAGCAGCTTCCATGCCATAGCATAAATCGTACTCGCCTGCCATTTTCGATAAACGACTCAACAACCCTTGTTGTCCTTTCATCTGCTGGGGGACACCGTTATTTTTTGCATCTAAACCATTGGCGCAAAGTAGACGATTTTGCATCAAGGTTGATAAAGTAGTGCGATTTTCTGTTTGGCTAGGTTGAATAATTTGGCGATATTCACTCTTGAGTACCCGCACGAAGCTAGCATCTACGAGAATATCTGCATCCAAAATTTCCCCAGTCAATGGATTAACGCGAGATGGCCCCATTGCAAAATAACCATCTACTGTGTTGATCCAGCGAATCGTGTTATAACGAATATCTGCTGGGTCCCATGTGGCATCATCTGGCATTTGGCGAACTTCAATTGCATCCTTGAATCCCGCTTTAAGAAAGGCTTTGTTCCACATTAAAACGCCATCTTTGATAGGATCGCGGTACTCTAAGGGCACAGCGTTATCAATCCAAAAGACAATCGGTTTTTTGGGTGGAGAAATTGCTGCTTTCGGGTCTTGTTTTTCCAAATCCCAGCGATTGATGTAGCGGACAAAAGAATCGCCGCGATCGTCTTTAGATAAATCTTGGTAGGCGGTGATGAAATAGCCGATGCGTTCGTCAGCAATGCGCGGGCGATAATTTTTATCGGGTAGTTGGGAGAGACTATAGTGGACGCGCAAGGTATAGCCACGGTTATCAGCTAGCGACGCAAAGCTTGCCACTTCACTGTCACCACCACTGGTACTAGAGAAATTTAAAACTGACTCAATTTCTAAGTTTTGAGGAAAAGCTTTAGCAGTACCAAAATATGACTGGTCTGTGGTTGCTGGGACTCCTAAACTTGCAGATAATCCACCTAAATCTGTCAGTAGCAAATCACCCAAGTCGATGAGAAGAGTTTTGCGTTCTGGATGAATGCTTTTAAGGGAAATGCTGTAGAGAACAGAATCACTAAAAGACCGGGCTAGCGATCGCACTTGAGGATCTCCCTCACGAGTGCGAAAATTAACATTACGGATCACGAAGTTTAATTTATCATCCACGCGCTGGAAATAAAACAAAAAATCTTGCAGAGGCATACCACTGTAAATACCTCGTTCGCCAATACCCGATTCCAGAGTTGCCGTAGCTAAGTAATTTTTGTTAAGTTGCTCTGGTTTAACTTCTAAATAAATTTTATTCTTTTCTTTATTGCGATAAAGGGTGAACAACCCCCCTGACTTTTGGGTGTCTTTAATTACTTCGTCAAATGGCTCTAAATCATCCTTTGCTGTTGGTTTTTCACTAGGTTTAGGCTTTTCTGCGGGTTTTGCAACTTGCAAAAATGGTTGTTGCCCTGCTTTTTTCAAGTCTTGTACTACCCAGATAAATGGTTGAGGCTGTGGATGTTTATTTTGATTAACCACCCAAACTTGCCCTGGTGCTAACCTCTGTTTTTCAGGAGTATTGATATTCTTTGGCGATAATACTGAGGTTTTAGCTGAAAAAGTTTCTGTGGTTAACTGACTATTGGGTTTCTCTCCACTTTTGGCTGTAACTACAGCTTCTACAACCCGTACAGCTTTCTGGTTGGCTGACAACTCTGTATCAATGTTAACAGATGGTGACTTGGCGTTAGCCGTTGCTATTCCTAAAAATAAACCATGTAACAAAATCATATAAAAAGTTAATCTGTTCTTCATTTTATATATCTCCGATAGCTATCCCGTAATTAATTTTTAACTTTTGCAAAGTTATGTAGCCGCTTTTTGCCGATTATCTCGGCTGCTGTTATATCAAGCAGCAAGCTTTAGACTTCAATTTTAGTTGCTATTTTTCAGCAATATTCACGCTTTTGTAAAGTAAGATTTTTCCTAACAATTGCGACTTTCACAAACAGTAAGTATTATTTTTACATCAGACTAATAAATATCTTGGGAAACAAGTATAACAAATTAGCCAAAGGCGGAAAATTACATGATTTTTGAAAGAGTTTTTCTGATGACACCTTATTTGCATTAGGAGAAGAAGCTTGAGCTTACTACGGGTTAGGGAGAATTCACCGTCCATTAACATCGTCGGTGTAGACCATCGGAAATATCGCCAACGCATGAGATTTTTCGTGTAGTATTTATTGATACTATTAATTTTTGCCAATGACAAGCAAACTAGCATAGAAAAATTTTTAATTCAGGATTATCAATACAGTTATTCAAATGTAACAACGGACACAGAAATGTCAACATATTTATCTCAAGTCTGGCAACTGCTGAGAAATTATGTAAAGGATATAAGGTTAGAAAAGATGCCAAAGACCACATCTGTGAAAACCGAAGCAGTTTTACCTCTAAGAAAAAGTATTAAAGAACCATATAAAAACGTTAATTTTGCTCAAGATCATTTACAAAAAGATTTATGGTTTCAAAGGCTGCAAGAAAGCTTAGAAAAATGGGCAATGCCAAAGAGTGGTTTGATTTCTGAGATAGGTGATCAGACATCAAGCACACTCCCTTCTGAGTCCTCCTTTAGAGCGTGCGTAGGCGTAGCCCACCGTAAACATCGCCAGATGCATGAAGAGATTTATGATTTACTAGGCAATGGGGCGCTGAAACAAGAAATAGTCAACCAATTAATGGAATTGGTTATGACTAGTCAAAAAATTCGCCCAGAACTGCTTTTTTGGCGGCTAGAAGAGTTTTATCGTTGTTGGTGTCAGGGAGAATTTATCGATGAGACACCAGATGATAACCTACCTCAGAAAACAATGTTAAAGCTAGCGGCACAAAATATTGCGATCGGGCTGAGGCAGGTAGACATATATACAGGGCTGAACGTATTGATTTTACTGTTAGAGTTACACCGCTACGCCCAAGAGCGAGATGAACTCAAACAAAAAATCACTTTTTTTCCATCTACTCAACCAGATACAGACAATTTTTTCACATCCCAACTGCTGCGGATCATCAACTATAGCGATGCCCTGGAAATTGGTAATTTTAGTAATATAGTTGGGCAATTCCTCAAAGGCGGAAACTTTAGAGGTGCTTACCTGGGCGATGCCAACCTCATCGGTGCAGACTTTAGGGGGGCTGACCTAAGCCTTGCTTATCTCGGCGATGCCAACTTGACTGGCGTAAACTTCAGTGGTGCCAACCTTAGCGGTGCCAACCTCGGCGACGCCAACCTCAGCAGTGCCAACCTCTGTGGTGCTAACCTCAGTAGTGCCGATCTCAGCAGCACCAACCTCAGCGGTGCTAACCTTAGCTGTGCCAACCTTAGCCGCGCCGACCTCAATCGTGCTGACCTTAGCAGCACCAACCTCAGCCGCGCCGACCTTAGGCGTGCCGACCTCAACCGCGCTGACCTCAGTGGCACTAACTTTAGCCATGCCGACCTAAGTAACGCCATCCTTTTCGGTGCGAATCTAAGTGAAGCCAACCTCTGTAGTGCCAACCTTAACCATGCTGATCTCTGTCGCGCTGACCTCAGTGGTGCTGATTTAAGTCACGCCATCCTCAACGGTACTAACCTCAGTGACACAATTCTTTTTAGTACCAACCTTAGTGATGCCATTCTCATGGCCGCTGACCTCAGCTATGCCAAACTTAACGGTGCCAAGCTTAACAACGCCAGACTCAACGGTGCAATGTTCTTAGGTGCAGACCTTAGCGGTGTAGACCTGAGTGGGGTGATTCTCAACGAAGCCGACCTGAGTGGGGTGATTCTCAGCGAAGCCGACCTCAGTGGTGCCGACCTCACTGACGCGATCCTTTTCGGCACAGACTTCAGCTATGCCAACCTTAACAGTGCTAACCTCAGTGGCAGTAACCTCAGTGGTGCTATGCTCAACGGTGCAGATCTCAGTCATAGTAACCTCAGCTACGCCATTCTCGGTGGTGCCGACCTCAGCGATGCCAATATGGAAAAAATGACCTGGGGTAAAAAGCAGCAATGGGAAGGAGTGCGGGGGTTAGAGACAGCAGTTAATGTGCCGGAGGCGTTGAAGGAAGAATTGGGGCTGAATTGAGATGAGGGGGCAAGAGGGACAAGGGGACAAGGGGACAAGGGGGAAGGTAAAACCCAAGCTTTGAACACGAACTTCCGAGTTCTGAACACCAACTTTCGAGTTCCGAACACCAACTTCCGAGTTCCAATCTCAAAAGATGGGGATCTGAGCTTGAGCAGTGATGAATGCTACCTCGAAGCCCGCTCTGAGTATGTTAACTCTACATTAGATGCCTAGATCCCGCTTGCTAGAGTGTAAGTCGTTCACGTAAAATATAATGCCATTGTTGCAGCAGTTCTCATGACCTCATCTGCGTCGTTTGACACATTAGAGTCTTTACAGGCGGATATCGCTAAATTGATCGCTCATTTACCGACATTAAAAAATCGGCAATTTATTCAGCAAGCACTTGCGACTATTGTTCGCCTAGCTGATACCGAAATTGAGCGTCTCGATTGGAAAATATTATCAGCTGCATTAGCAGATATGGAGCGCGGTTTCGAGCTTTTTTATGATTACCGACACGTTCGCAAAGTCACCATCTTCGGTTCTGCTCGTCTAGCGCCAGATACACCAGATTACCAAATGGCCCTTGAGTTTGCTCGCGCTGTTTCTCAATTAGGATTTATGGTGATGACAGGCGGTGGTGGTGGAATCATGCAGGCGGGTCACGAAGGAGCTGGGCGAGAGAACTCCTTTGGATTAAACATTCAGTTACCCTTTGAGCAGGAAGCAAACCCTTTTATAGAAGGTGATTCCAAGCTAGTTCACTTCAAATATTTCTTTACCCGCAAGCTGTTTCTCCTCAAAGAAAGTGATGCTGTAGCCTTGTTTCCTGGAGGTTTTGGCACTCAAGATGAAGCTTTTGAATGTATGACATTAAGCCAGACTGGTAAATTTGGCCCAGTACCTTTAGTTTTAATTGATCACCCTGGTGGTGAATACTGGCGGTCTTGGAGCGAATATATTGATAAGCAACTTGTACAAAATGGTCTTGTAAGTCCTGATGACCCCAGCCTTTACACGGTGACAGATAACCTAGATGTAGCTTGCGACGCTATCACCCGCTTTTACCAGGTTTATCACTCGTGTCGATACGTAAACAATCAGTTAGTCATCCGTCTAAAGACAGATATATCAAATGCTCAGGTAGAGCAACTCAATGCTAATTTCAGCGACATTATTATTCAAGGACGGATTGAAAAAAGTCAGGCATTACCTCAAGAAGCACAAGATGAAACTGTTGGATTACCTCGGCTCATTTTGTACTTTAATCAACGCGACTTGGGGCGCTTGTATCAAATGATTGCCACAATTAACCAGATGGGTACGCCTTCACCAGAGGATGCAGCGCATCCAGAAAGGAAGTAGGTATTAACTAATTCGTAATTCGTAATTCGTAATTACGTTCGCGGACTTCTTCTCTTCTCTACGAGAGGCTGCGCCAACGAGACGCTAAGAGCGAACGCGTACGCTAACGTAATTTTTGGGTTTGAGTCCCGTACTAAATTCTAAAATTGCTGCTCTATAATTAGCCGGGGTATGAATCCTTAATTAATTAAATTACGAATTACGAATTACAAACTATTTTGATGAGATGCGATCGCTTCATACCTGACTATAAAGTTTTCTGATAACTAATTTATATCATTGCCTCAGCTAGAGATTTTTTATTTTTATCTGGCTATCTTCATGAGCAATGGGTACTTTGGCATTGTCAAAAGAGCCGCGAAAACAATATTATTCGCCCTACTTACAGATGAGAAGAGCAGCAGTTATTATGACTCAATACTGATTCTTGTAAAAAAGCTTGTATATTAGCACAGTAAACTCAAATCCTAACAGAGGAATAAAAAATGCTGGAATTATTGGGTTCAGGTTTAGTGTCGCTCTGGCTAGAGATGGCCGGGGTACAAATCAAACCTCTAGATGCCTTAGATGCTTTGACTTGGCAAAGTAGTCCTGGCTTGGTTCTTGCCCCTGATCCCAATCCAGCTGGGGCGACTACGGTGCAGCAATATCTCAAACAACTAGTAACATCGAAACTGATAGCACAAAATCTGGCTGAGAGTCAGGGAATTTGGATGCAGTCGGGGCCGATGCTGATGGCAAATCATCAAGGTACAACTCCGCTGCCGGCTGCCTCTTTAACCAAAATTGCCACTTCACTAGTTGCTTTGAAGACTTGGGGACCAGACTTCCAATTTGATACCTTAGTTAGTGCTACTGGGCTAGTGGTAAATGGGGTTGTGCAGGGCGATTTGGTGATTACTGGCGGTGGTGATCCTTTGTTTGTTTGGGAAGAAGCGATCGCTCTTGGTAATACTCTAAATAAAATGGGCATCAAGCAGGTAAAGGGAAATTTGATCATTAATGGCAGTTTCGCCATGAATTTCCAACGTCAGCCGATGCTGGCGGGTCTGATGCTCAAGCAAACACTAAATCGTGCTACTTGGGGTCGTCCCGCTATTTATATACACTCAATCATGCCCAAGGGAACGCCCAAGCCTGAAGTTGTGATTGCGGGTGCTGTAAAAGTTGAAGCGCAACCAAGCCCTCAACAAACTTTGTTAATGCGTCATCGCTCGTTGCCCTTGAAGCAACTAATCAAAGAAATGAATGTTTACAGTAACAACGATATGGCAGAGATGCTGGCAGACTCAGTGGGAGGAGCCACTGTAGTGCAGTCAAGTGCTGCTAACCTTGCTAGGGTGCCACAAGTAGAAATTCAGTTAATCAATGGTTCTGGATTGGGACCGGAAAATCGTATTTCTCCCAGAGCTGCTTGTGCGATGTTGATGGCTATTCAAAAAGAAGCAGCTGCCCATCAATTGAATCTGGCTGACTTGTTCCCCATGTCTGGATTTGATCAGCGGGGAACACTACACTCCAGACACATTCCGGCCGCAACCGTAATCAAAACTGGTACTCTCCGGGATGTGAGCGCTTTAGCTGGAGTGATGCCCACACGCGATCGCGGTTTGGTTTGGTTTGCTATTATCAACCGTGGGACAAATGTCTGGGGTTTGCGGACTGGACAAGACCAACTACTGCAAAATGTTGTAAAACAATTACAACTACCTTTGACTGTTCCTGTTAATCTCACTCCCCACTCAGCCATCAACTCTTTACCCCAGCTAGGCGCAGCCAGTCGAAATGAAATTTTATTCAAAAGTTAGTTCATCGTCTAAAGTCACATCTGACAAGGTTTTAAATTAAAAGTGAGTATGGGTGTCTACTATCCCTTATCTCCCTTTGATGTCTGTCACTACCTCGAAAGGTCTAGTACAGCACGGCGAAATCAGCAGACCCTTGAAAAGTCCTAAAGAGCTTATTCCATAAACCTTTTGACTTTTGACTTTTTATTTTTGACTTCCGCCTTAAGGTACTAGTATTATTTAGAAATCCAAAAGTTTTATTAATGGGTAAAAACCGAACTTGTCAAGGGTAAATGTCCATAATAGCTTTTGGGTTAAATTTTCAATTAAGTTGATTACAGATAGTTCGCAAAATGCCTTAACCTCAGTATTGAGAAGAGCAGACGAAACCTCAAGTAAAAATAAGTGTAAATAGATTTGTCACATCAAGAGGAAAGGGAGCAGGGGGTAGGGGAAAAGACCCCATAGATAAATTTAGTTGCGATGAAACCCTTAATTGCTAAGGAATTTCAAAATCTCTCTTCCCTGCTCCCTGCCTCTTTGATCACGACTAAGCAACAATTAAGCTTATAAATTAGGTTGTGATTATGCGATTTCCGAAATCATCCCGGTCTATACGTCAACTCAGTAGTCATGTTTTAGCGATCGCGCTAGGAGTTTTGCTAACTGTTAGCACATTGCAGGTTTTGCCCTCCCAAGCCGAACCCGCACCCACAGTAACTGCTGGAGATACTTCGCAACTGATTGCCCAACGGCAATCACCAGCCACTGCTGCGATCGGTAGCAGTAGCTTTGTCACAACAGCGGTAAATCGTGTTGGTTCAGCAGTTGTTCGGATTGATACTGAGCGCACAATTACTCGTCGCGTTGATCCATTTATGGAAGACCCCTTTTTCCGTCGGTTTTTTGGTGAAGGTTTCTCCCAACAAATGCCTCCTGAGCAGCAGTTACGCGGTGTCGGCTCAGGTTTTATTCTTGATAAGAGTGGGTTAGTTCTGACTAATGCTCATGTGGTCGATAAGGCTGATAAAGTAACAGTCCGGCTCAAAGATGGTCGCACCTTTGAAGGGAAAGTTCAAGGTATTGATGAAGTTACAGATTTGGCAGTAGTCAAGATTAATGCTGGTAACGATTTGCCAGTTGCACCCTTGGGTTCTTCCAGTAATGTCCAAGTAGGAGACTGGGCGATCGCAGTTGGTAATCCTTTGGGATTTGATAACACCGTTACCTTGGGAATTGTCAGTACTCTCAAACGTTCCAGCGCCCAAGTCGGCATTAACGACAAACGCTTGGATTTCATTCAGACAGACGCTGCCATTAACCCTGGCAACTCTGGTGGGCCGCTATTGAATGGCCAAGGTGAAGTGATTGGCATTAACACAGCCATTCGTCCTGATGCGATGGGTATTGGGTTTGCCATTCCTATTGATAAAGCTAAAGCGATCGCAGCCCAACTACAACGTGATGGCAAAGTTGCTCACCCCTATTTAGGTGTGCAAATGCTAACTTTAACACCCGAACTTGCCAAGCAAAATAACACCGATCCCAACTCTCCTATTCAGATACCAGAAATTAATGGTGTTTTTGTAATGCGAGTTGTCCCCAATTCTCCAGCTGCATCTGCCGGCATCCGACGCGGAGATGTAATTCTGCAAATTGATGGTAAACCAATTACCAGTGCTGAACAATTACAGAATTTAGTGGAAGACAGCCGCCTTGGTCAAGTATTACAGGTGAAAGTGCAACGGGGTAATCAGACACAGCAGCTTTCAGTCCGTACTGCTGAGTTGCAAAATGCTTCGTAGAGGCAATATAGCCGATTTTAATAGTGTGGAATAGTAGCGGCACCATTGGTGTCAACTTAAGCTCAGGTTTTACCTTAAGTTGACATCAATCTGCCGTACCCCTACCAAATCAGGCGATATCTACCACGGGCTACGCCTATGCGCCATTTCTCTACAGTTTTAGCACTAACTCCTGGAACTCTTTCCAAGTCTTGTAAAGATGTAAATTTTTGCTGTTGACGGCTAATAATTATCCGTTGTGCTAACTTCTTACCCACACCAGGGAGAGCTGCTAATTCTTCTAGACTTGCAATGTTGATATTTATTTGTTTAATTTCTTCTAGTTCAGTTGATGAAGAACTTTTTATCTGGGGACAGCGTATTTGTTCTAATTTAATTTTTTCTTGGATTCCTGGTGGTAAGCCGGGTTTAACTTTGGTATAAAGACGAGCAAATTCGCGTACATAATGGGCAGCAACTATAGGATTTTCAATCACTACAAGTGTTTCATCGTTACTGTTATTGGCAGCATCTGACCAATTATGAGAACCTGCAATTACTGTTTGGCTATCAATAACACCAAATTTGTGATGTAATAAATCACCTTTGGGTAAAACAGGTACGCCTACAGTAGTAATTGGATTTTGCCAAGGATGGTTATCAATTTCATATTTACATTTGTTACTAAGAGCAACCCCCATCATATCCAATGCCTCGCTATAAGGACGATAGGCAAATTGTGGTTCAATTAAAGCGCGAATTTGTACACTTTGTTGATGGCGATTTTCTAAAATATTGGCAAGACGCTGTTCGGAAAAGACAAATAACGCCATATCAATAGATTTGGTTGCTGAATCTAAAGTTTTGCCAATCAAACCATTACTACTGTTACTCCAAGGTTGAGTTGGTGAAGTAGGCGAAAATTGCACAGTAATTTGGGTGTTACCTAAAGTTATTTGTTTAGGTAAACGCATTGGTTTTTGTATACCAAATTGGCTATCTGGCTTACCTCCTGGCCCATCTCCCCACATGATGTTAAACTCTTCTATAAATAAAGATGCTAATTTCGGGCTGTCAATCTGCAATAAGTTATTAGCATTGCCTAAACTGCTGGAATTTGTGTAATCACCATAAGTATCAAAACAATAGCTCTTAAAAACAATTCTTTAAAGTAAACAACAACAAATTAATTACTGCGCCTGTTCATTGTAGAATAATATCATCAAGCATTTCTACAGTGTAAACAACCTTTGAAAAGTAGTGTGAAAGTTCAAAGAATACGCCTCCCTAACAGCGATCAATTTAGTTGGTCAGTGTTAAGTGATGGTTATTTGCCTGTTCGACCAATCGAGCAATTTATAAGCTATTTAGAGAGCATAGAGCGATCGCCAAACACAATCCGTTCTTACGCCTATCATCTCAAACTTTATTGGGAGTTTTTGAGAGATACCAGCAGGGACTGGACAACTATTGGGATATCCGATCTAGCTGATTTCGTAAGTTATCTACGGAATCCTTTACCTGGAATTACATCTCTGCAACAGCAGCAATCTAGGCGCACCGAGGCGACAGTAAATGCGATCGTCACATCTGTTTGTATGCTTTATGATTATCAAGAGCGGCTAGGCATAGTACAAGGTATTCCAATTTATGCTTCCCAGATGCAACCTGGAAGGCGGTATAAAGGGTTTTTGCACCACATCAACAAGGGCAAGCCAGTTAGAACTAAGCTAATTAGACTTAAAGAGCCAAAGCGTATTCCTAAAACTCTAACGAGTTCACAAGTAAGCAAGTTAATCAATGCTTGTAAACGGATTAGAGATAAGTTTTTAATCGCCTTACTCTATGAAAGTGGAATGAGGATAGGACAAGCTTTAGGATTAAGGCACGAGGACATTCACTCTTGGGACAACTTAATTGTGATTGTTCCAAGAGTTGGGAATGTTAATGGTGCTAGAGCAAAAACTAGAGAAAGTTATAACATTCACATTTCCAAAGAGCTAATGGGGATGTATACCGATTATTTACTCAATGAATTTGACGAATGTGAAAGTGATTATGTTTTTATAAATCTGTGGGATGGTGTAATCGGACAACCGATGAAATATAGCGCTATTGCTGATTTATTCCGTAGATTAAGCGACAAAACAGGAATCAGGGTACATCCTCACATGTTTAGGCATACCCATGCCACAGAACTAATTCGTGAAGGATGGGATGCTGCCCATGTTCAGAAGCGATTGGGACACGCACAAGTACAAACTGTCCTCAATACTTATACCCATTTAAGCGATGAGGATATGCAGGAAGCTTATAAAGATTACCTGAATAATCGGGATAAATAAAATTATGGAAGCGCTACCAATTCAGTGGTCAGTCTCTAAACAATTAGTCTTAGAGTCGGAGGTGCAGGGTTTTTGGATGAGAGATGAATGGGATATTTTTGAGTGTCCTTTATCCGATGGTAATGCGATTCCATCTAGAGCTAAGTACGTTATATTTAGCTGTATTTCTGCATCAATTAACACAGAGTTGAAATACGCCTGTTGGCAAAAACTAGAGAATAAAGAATGGTCTGTGAACTCACTTTGGTCAAAAAAAGCAACTATAACCAATATTGCTAATTGGCTAAATACTGTTGCACCTCATGAGACATCTTTAATAGTTAAGAGTTTGGATAGGTGGGAGCTATCTCTACGATCTTACCTAGTAAAATACAAGAAATTACGGGAGTATACTGCTGAAAGAGTTGGAACTACTAAAGAACCTTATCTTTTTCTGATTCAAGACCCTACTCTTATAGCATTTCGTCAAATATATAAATTGGTAGCAAATGTCTACGACGAACGGGAAGAGTACGATAAAGAAGTTTGGGACTTACGCAAGCTAGGTGTTGAAATTGACCTTTCTAAGTCTAATTACAAACTGAATTTTGAACAATTTAGCCAGCCTTGGTTTTTACAGGCAGTAAAAAAGTTTATTAGATATAGTTTAGCTATTTGCTCTCCCGGTGAATGCACTAATAGAATATCAACATTAAGAGATTTTTCAGCATTTCTGGCTCACTATCACCCTTCGCTGCAACCGTCTGAAATTGATAGACCAATAATTTTAGAATTTATTACTCAGTTACCAGCAACAGGTTTAGCATCTGGTACAAGACACAGGATTATTGGTTGTATTAGAACATTTTTAGAATTATGCGCTAGGGAAGGCTGGGCTGCATTCCCCGATAAACGTTTAATTTACAGTGAAGACTTTCCCCGTCTCTCTAGACCTCTTCCTCGCTACGTCCCGGAAGAAGTGTTGAGTCAATTAAACCAGCATATCGAAGAATTACAACCTCACTATATGCGGATGACATTGATTATCCAAGAGTGTGGGATGAGAATTGGTGAACTTTGTAAGTTAGCGTTTGACTGTCTAATACAGGATGCTCACGGTGACTGGTTTTTACGCTACTACCAGTACAAGATGAAAAAGGAACATACAATCCCAATTTCTAGAGAAGTTGTTGCGGTGATCCAAGAACAACAAGGTTTTGTAATTGAAGAATGGGGATTTGATTTTCCCTATCTGTTTCCTGTTCCCAAACCTTATGGGAAGGGAGGTCTTGTGAAGCAAGGTAATTTCAATCATGCCTTAAACAAGTTGGCTCACGACAGAAATATTTGTGATGTCAACGGTAAGCTTTGGCACTTCCAACCACATCAATTTCGCCATTCAGTAGGCACAAGAATGACGAACAATGGTGTACCTCAACACATAATTCAGCGATATCTAGGGCATGAATCGCCGGAAATGACATCTCGTTATGCCTATATTCACGACCAAACACTTAAAGAAGAGTTTGCGAAGTTCAGGGGCAAGATTGTAAATGTTATGGGCGAAGTAGTTGAGTCTGAGGATGCGCGATCTATCAGTTCAGAGTCGCAATGGGTTAAAAAGAATATTTTAAGTCAAGCTTTGCCAAATGGTACTTGCGCCCTTCCTATAGTTGCAGGCTCTTGCCCTCACGCAAACGCATGTTTGACTTGCACCCATTTTCGTACAACCGTCGATTTTTTGGATGAACACAAAAAACAACTAGAGCAAACAAATCAAATCATTGAAACGGCTACTGCCAAAGGCTGGCAGAGGCAAACTGAAATGAATCTGAAGGTCAAAGACAACTTGCAAGCTATTATCGCATCATTGGAGGGGCAAGATGAAGCATGAGAGAAATGTTGAAGGTTTACGCCAAAATGCCCAAAAGAAAAAGCAGGAAGCTCTGAAGAGGACTGATGCGGCAATTCAGCAGCTAAACAAGGAGGGTCGCCCAATCAATTTTAAGGCGGTTGCCGAAATGGCAGACGTTTCTACTGCTTGGCTTTACAAAGAACCTACGGTAAAAAGTCGCATTGAAACTCTCAGGGAACAAGGCACTAAGAAACAAAAGCTGGTAGCTCCAGAGCAAAAAGCAACAGATGCCTCCAAAGATGCTAAATATCAAGCTCTTAAGCAAAGATTACAAAAAATTGAAGCAGAAAATAGGGGATTGAGAGAGCATTTAGAGACAATCCACGGACGGCAGAGAGCGCTGGTAGACGAAAACGAAGTGCAACGCCGAGAAATTGACCGATTAATAAAATTACTTTCTAATGCTGAGGCAGAACTTGAAAATTTTAAGCAGCAGACAAACTCCTCGCAGCATAACTCAGATAACGAAAAGCATAGAGGAACACTACTTAATCTTCGCAAACCTTCATCTAGCAAGAGTTCTCAAATCCAATCCGAGCTAGAAGCACTCTTAATTAAGTTGAACCCTACCTTGAAAAAAATTATTAGTTCGACCCCTGAAGAAGTAACACTATTAGCGATTGAAGCTTTGAAAGAAGCTAAGTCTAAAGGGGAAGTGCCAAATCCAGAAGGGTTTTTAGCTAGAGCAATCAAGGAAGGATGGATACCATCTGATGCACACAAAAACAAAACGGATAAAGAGATATTCAATGAATGGTACAAAGTTGCTAGTTCTTGCCGACTAGTGAGTGCTGCCACCAAACTTGAGGGTATTCAACACGTTTTAATAGCAGATGGTGAGTGGATTCCATTTCACCAAATTGCTCTTGAATACCCACTAGACAGACTGCAAGGGATGAGTTAATCAATAATTTTTTAGGTTTTTGCGAAAAAGGTTTGTTATTGCTAAAACGAAAAAAGTTGCCTATTGATTAATCAAGTAAATAAGTTAAAGCAAAAAATATTGTGATTTTGATAATACTATGCTAAAAATTAAGGTAGGGTTTTTTACCCTACCTCGATTTAAAAAGTTGTTTTGTAAAAACCCATAAACTGACTGAGCCTAGGAAACTTTAGACAGAGTATTGGGTTTTACATGCAACTTACGCACTTAAGTTTTACCTCTTACTATTTAGCGGCAGGAGGCTGCTTTCGCATGGATACAATTGTAAACGGAAAAGCTCCTAAAAGTCAAGCTTCTGACATCGATTCGTCATCTGAAGCTAACAGCGATAAAGAAAAATTAGTTAATAGAATCATGGCTATCTTGTACAGCCGAGATAAGATTGATTTATTAATCATAGAATACATCATCTTATCTAATACTATCGGGCGTGGTATAGATGTTAAAGATGTAATGTCGTACCTGAGAATGTCCAACCCATCTTTATCTGTACGTCTTCGTAGATTGCGTGAAAAAGAAGCTGGTGGGATAGAAATACCGTTATTAAGAGGCATCAAAAATACCTACTCGTTTATCTATTATTTTACTGAATTAATTCCTTTGGATAAAGGGCTGTTATTAGTTCAAGACATAATGGCAAAAAAGGGGATAAGCTACGAACGGTATTGCCTTGAGAAAGGAATAGTAGCGGAGCAAGATAGTGCAAAGAACGCAGAAGAGAATAGCAGCAATCAGAATTATTCTGAGGAAGATGCTGGTACAGGTGAAGATTCAGAAAGTGAAAACAAGGATCATTTCAGTAGCGAAGTCCCGCCAGAAGTGAATTTTGATGAATTATCTTCAATGGTAACTATGCGCGAAGTACTAGAAATGATAGACGAGGCATCTGAAAATATATCTCAAAATATATCTCAAAACATAATTGAGACAGTGACTGAAACTTTTGTACAAATACTTGACGAAAAAGTTGACGAGATTAATACTCGTGTAACAGAGCTTGAGCAAAAATTTTCTCAGATAAATATACCAAAAGTTAATAGAGAATCCAAAGAGGAATTGGTACAAAGAGTAAGATTGCTTGTTCGGCAAAAGCTATCTTTCAAAAATCCTGACAAAAGCTGATAAAAATAGCAAGGAATTGCTGTTAATTTTAATCCTGCAAGAAGTAAGAAAATGTCCTGGTATTACAGCTAAGAAAATTGGGCAGAGGGTTCGCTTATCTACCTATGTAAGCTTACTGTATGCGATGGGCTTGGTTAAGCTCGAACTTTTGACTTATAGAGAAGCAGTTCTTGGAGAAGAACAAGGAAGTAAAGCATACCTTTTTTATCCTTTAATCAATGGATGCGGTTACAAAATTGACTGTAACAATAAGGTTCCTGCTCTCCAAGAACAATTGTCTAATCATTCGTTATATTTTCCAAGCACTTGCAGGAATTTACTCAAATTTAAAAAATCAGAGCTTTGTAATATGAATTTAGACAATCATGCTGATTTAAGTGATGTGTCAAAAGACGAAGTTACTACAAAGACTGATAGAATTCGTGATTTATCAGCCAGAATGACTTCGCAAGTGATGGAGCGGTTAAAAAACACTAGAAGCCGCCAGTTATCAAGAATGACCGAAAAGCCTATTTATAATCAACAAGTCGTTGATTTGCTTACTCAAAATCTCATGCGATTAACAACAGTATGTGAGCAGCAAGGTATACAGGTGCAGTCTATAGAGTTTCGTTTAAATGAACAAGAAAAACGTACAGAAGCTATAGAAGCAAAATTAGATACATTAACTTTAAACGGTATATCTAATTACTATACTATTCGTGGCTACTGCAACATTAATCGGATTAAAGTTTCTCAAAAAGAGGCGCAAAGTCTAGGCACTCAAGCTAGTAAAATTTGTCGCCAGAAAAGTTGTTTAGTTAAAAAAATTCCAGATGAGCGTCACGGAGAAGTTAATACATATCCCGTTGAAGTCTTAGATGAAGTTATCGAACTCTATAAAAGCAAAAATAGAGTGAGTTAATCTAAAAAATTTGAAGTTAGGGATGGGATATTTTGTATTTTATCCCTATTTAAATTCAAATTCCTTTGATTTTTGTTTGATAAATCCTTAATACTTGGATATCTTGCAATTATATGAGTGCCGAAGGTGAACTAATAACCTAAGTTCGCGCCCTTTTTCGGTTGTGTTAAGTGTACGGAACTTTGTTTGAACTAAGACGAAAGTAACAATGCATTTAATTGCTGCTTGCTTAGTTAAGCAAGACCTAGTATTATACCATAAGTAAACCTAATAATTTCTTTGTTATTGATAATTAAGATATTCGATAACATGGATTAAAAATTGTCCCTTGTCAATGGAATCGTTAATATGGTTGATACCCATAGAGCAGGTAGATACGTAGAGCAGCTTACTGGATATAAAGCTTTTATACCTAATCCTTTGCCTCCTATACCAAAATTATGTATTGATGATGAAATGTTAGAACTTTTATCACAAGCAGACAGAGCATTAGGACGCTTAGATGGATCGACAGACGCTTTACCTAATCCTGATTTGTTTGTATTTATGTATGTTCGCAAAGAGGCGGTATTATCAAGTCAGATAGAAGGAACGCAAGCTTCTTTAATAGATGTTCTTGAGTTTGAATCCCGTACAGTGGAACTAGACAACCCACAAGATGTAACCGAAGTTGTCAATTATATTGCAGCAATTAATCACGGACTCGAAAGATTAGAGAATAATTTCCCTTTATCATTGCGATTGATCCGTGAAATTCATAAAGAATTATTGAGAGAAGGTCGAGGCTCTGAAAAGGGGCCAGGAGAATTTCGCCGCAGCCAAAATTGGATTGGTGAGGGAAGATGTAATTTAAGGGAAGCTACTTATGTTCCACCACCACCCCATGATATGCAAGAAGCTTTAAATAATTTTGAGAAGTTTTTGCATGACTCTGCTCCAATGCCAGCTTTAATTAAAATTGGATTAGCTCATGCTCAGTTTGAGACAATTCATCCTTTTGAGGACGGTAACGGAAGAACAGGACGCTTGCTAATTACGCTCTTGTTATGTGAAAAAAATATATTAAAACGTCCTCTGCTGTATATATCTTATTACTTCAAAAAATATCGTTTGCAATATTACGATCATCTCCAATCTATTAGAGATAATGGTGACTGGGAAAGCTGGCTTAAGTTTTTTCTAAAAGGAGTGTATGAAGTTTCTCAGGAAGCATCTACTGTTGCTCGTCAAATAGTTAATTTAAAAGAATATCATCGTAAAATAGTGATGGAACGAATGGGAAATCGTAAGGCAGGGAATGCTATAGCTTTACTCGAAAAACTCTATTACAAGCCAGTTTTTAATATAGAAATTGCTCAAGAATTTAGCCAATTATCATACACTAACGCTAATATTCTAGTCAGAGAATTATGTAATATAGGAATTGTGGAAGAAATTACTGGAAATAAACGCAACCGAGCTTTTATTTATGAACCATACTTATCTATTTTTGAGGGGTCTTAACAAGTAATGGATTGCTTGCTCAAAACTTTATGCGATTAACAACAGTATGTGAGCAGCAAGTTATATAAGTACATTTTGAAGCTTTGGACGAGGTTATCAAACTCTATAAGCAGAAAATAGAATTAGTTAATCAAAAAAGTAGGGATAGATATTTTGTATTTTATCCCTATTTAGCTTTGGCTTTCTTGATTTCTAGCTGATAAATTCTAAAAGTTGGATGCTCTGCCATTAATCGCCAGCAGCAATGTTCTGGAGGTGATGATGTTCTATCATTGCAACGATATAGAAAAACTGGCTCATTTCTTGCAATTCCGGCTAGCGTTACTTCTTTCCAGTCTTGGTTGCCCAAATCCCAAATCAAATGCGATCTGCCAACGTATCCTGCATTGAGCAGACTGGCAAAAAGCCACTCCATAATTTCTTGGATTTGCTCTGTGTTTAACCCACTATTGCCTTGACCATAGCTTTCAACTTGAGGATGGTTCAACTTTGGTTTTACAAGGTTCAACAGCAGAGAAGGAATTTTCAAAAGATTATTCATTACCCTGATGCACTTACAACTTTGTGAGTATACTCACAAAGTAAAAGTATTGTCCACAAAGGGTTTTGGAAGTTTTGCTAAAGTTAAATTTACACTTAAAGTAAAATTGGCAGAAGTTATAATTACAATGCGATTATCCACAATCACAAATTTATGGTGCATCAAACTACTACCCGCAGAACCATCTGCTTGATCATCTATCCAAGGAATTTTGGCATTCTGTAAAATTATCAAAGCATCCCTTTGATTTATTTCTGTTGAACTAAGTTGATTATCTTGGTTAATATCGATAAATTTGCGAACTTCGTTGTAGCGTTCCTGCTCCCTTTTATCTAACTTACCTACTTCAGCAGATGTTAAGCCACTCCAAGGTCGGCTATAGGTATTTTCTAAAATTATCCTGACTTTTACCCCAGCTTTTTCTCTATCAACCAGTGCTTGGGCAACTTTGGGTAAACGTAATTCTTGCACCGCTACATCTATTGTAGATTTAGCTTGAGAGATAGCATCGACAATCTGTTTTTCTAAATTATCCCCAAGTCGGGTTTGCTGACGGTAAGATTCTTTGTATTCTGAAGACTCAGAATGGTTAAAGTAAACTTGAACTAACGGATCTTGTGGTAAAGCTGCTGGACGCTGATTGAAAGATTGCGCTCGTTGACAAGCAGCAAGGGGAAACATCAGTAAAAAGATATATAAAAAATACCTTCGTCTAGATAAAAGTTGCACTGTAATCTGTTAAAAGTGGATTGTGAGGGGACATATTTATCATTCCCAAAATTTGGTCTTCTAAATTAAGTAGAAAAATAACTTTCTAAGTAAAGGGAAAAATCCACTGCTAAAGGCAGAATTACAGAGATTTTTTCAGGATTTGTCCACTCAAACTGGATATGCTGACAAGATCGGCAGCCTACTACCAACGTGTGTTCTCACCATTATCGGTTATATGCAAATTTATCTAGATTACAGCGCTACTACTCCAACTCGAAAAGAAGCGATCGCAGTTATACAAACAGTCCTCACCCAAGAGTGGGGCAATCCTTCTAGCTTACATGAGTGGGGACAACGGGCTGCAACGGTTGTGGAACAAGCCAGAGTCCAAGTTGCTGGATTAATTAATGCTGTCGATCCAGCATCAATAATCTTTACCTCTGGTGGTACAGAAGCAAATAATCTAGCGATTATGGGTATGGCTCGGTTGTATGCTGTTCCTCAACATATAATTATCTCCACCGTGGAGCATTCAGCAATTTCTGAAACAGTAAGGTTGCTAGAAATGTGGGGTTGGGAAGTTACGCGCCTATGTGTAGATGTTAAAGGCAGAGTCAACCCCTTAGATTTAAAGGCAGCATTGCGACATAATACAGTTTTGGTTTCTATAATTTACGGTCAAAGTGAAGTTGGAACTGTACAACCGATCGCAGAACTGGGTAAAATTGTGCGATCGCATGGTGCTTTGTTCCACACAGATGCAGTCCAAGCTGCGGGACGTTTACCCATAGATGTACAACATTTGCCCGTAGACTTACTTAGCCTTTCCAGCCATAAAATATATGGGCCTCAAGGTGTAGGGGCGCTGTATGTGCGTCCTGGTGTGGAATTGATGCCCTTGCTGGGTGGTGGTGGGCAAGAAATGGGACTGCGTTCTGGTACGCAAGCAGTACCTGTAATTGCTGGGTTTGGTGTAGCAGCAGAATTAGCAGCGCAAGAATTGGCTACAGAAACACCACGATTGATTGAGTTACGCGATCGCGCTTTTGCCCAATTAGCTGAGATTCCTGGTTTAATCCCTACAGGACATCCCTGCGATCGTTTACCTCACCATATCAGTATGTGCCTAGAAAACGCCGATGGAGAAAAATTGAGCGGTAAAACCTTGGTACGACACTTAAACCTTGCAGGTATCGGCATTAGTGCTGGTGCTGCCTGTCACAGTGGCAAACTTAGCCCTAGCCCGATACTGTTAGCGATGGGCTATTCCGAAAAAGCTGCCTTGGGCGGAATTCGCATCACATTGGGGCGTGATACGACGCAAGCTGATGTGGATTGGGCAGTAATGGTGTTGAAGCAAGTTTTGCAGAGGCTGACACCGCATTTATCTTTAGTCAAGCATTAAATCAATTGGGAAGCACTTTATATAGATGAGCCGTTTTTTTGTCGCCCTTTTACCACCACAAGACATTCAAGACTACGCCAACCAGATTAAGCAGCACTTTGCCGATCGCTATGCTAGTAGCGGGGCGCTAAAATCTCCGCCTCATATTACCCTGCAACCACCCTTTGAATGGGCAGATACTAACTTGCCACTGCTAGAAGCATCTTTAAAAGAATTTGCTAGTGGACAACAGCCAGTAGCAATTACACTCAGGGGGTTTGATGCCTTTGTACCTCGTGTTATATACATTAATGTAGTCAAAAGTCAAGAACTTTTGACTTTGCAAGCTGATTTAATGGCTTATACAGAAAACAACTTGGGAATCGTTGACAAGGTTTCTAAAACTCGCCCTTTTGCACCCCACATGACGGTTGCGTTTCGGGATTTAACAAAACAGAACTTTAAAGCTGCTTGGCCAGAGTTTGAAAAGCGCCAGTTGGATTTTGAGTTTACTGCCGACAAATTAACACTACTGCTTCACGACGGTAAGCGCTGGAATATTAAATCAGAGTTTGGTTTTTTGCTTACTGATTAGTAAATATTATTTACTAAATAATTTAAAAATTAATACAGTCATTAGGCAGGATATCAACAGCTTATTGGTATTATTTTGATGCACTAACGCAATCATAATAAACCACAATGGATGAAGATCAGCGCCGTGCTTATTGGCGTGCTAATACTGCTTTAATTCGTAATCTTTTAATTGTCTGGGCATTAGTTTCCCTAGTTTTTAGTATCTTATTGGTGCAACCTTTGAATGCGATACGGTTTTTTGGCGTACCCTTTGGCTTTTGGATGGCGCAGCAAGGATCAATCCTGGTATTTGTGGCCTTAATTTTCATTTATGCCTTTCAAATGGACAAGCTAGACCAAAAATACAATCTCAAGAAGTGAGGAAAAACCGTGTCAGTTGAAATTTGGACTATTGTATTGGTTGGACTTTCTTTCCTCGCCTACATTTATATAGGTTGGCAATCACGAGTCGAAAATAGTAAAGACTTTTTTATAGCAGGTCAAGGGATACCTTCAATTGCGAATGGTGCGGCTACTGCCGCCGACTGGATGTCCGCAGCCTCGTTTATTTCAATGGCGGGGCTGATTTCTTTTTTGGGCTATGACGGTTCTATTTATTTAATGGGTTGGACTGGCGGCTATGTACTGCTAGCATTATTACTGGCTCCTTACTTACGGAAATTTGGTAAGTATACAGTGCCAGATTTTGTAGGTGATCGCTACTACTCTAATATCGCCCGTTTGGTGGCGGTAGTTGCAGCCATTTTCATCTCCCTAACCTACGTTGCTGGACAAATGCGGGGCGTGGGCATTGTTTTTAGCCGCTTCCTACAAGTTGATATCAATACAGGCGTGATCATCGGCATGGTGATTGTCGGCTTTTTCTCTGTGCTGGGGGGGATGAAAGGCATTACCTGGACACAAGTAGCACAGTACTGTGTGTTGATTTTTGCTTACCTGATTCCAGCGATCGCGATCGCCTGGTTTCTCACTGGTAATCCTATTCCCCAACTAGCATTTACCTTCAGTGATATTGCAGACAAACTCAATCAAATCCAAGTTGACCTGGGGTTTAAGCAATATACTGAGCCATTTGTGAACAAGTCGATGCTAGATGTGCTGTTCACGACCATTGCTTTGATGGTAGGCACGGCTGGCTTACCCCATATTATTGTCCGGTTTTACACAGTAAAAAGTGTGCGTGCAGCCCGCTTTTCTGCTGGTTGGGCACTACTATTTATTGCCATTCTTTATACAACTGCTCCAGCCCTCTCCATGTTTGCCCGCTACAACCTGATCGATTCCCTGCACGATCATACGGTTGCAGAAGTGCAGCAGTTAGACTGGGCGACCAAGTGGGAAAAAACTAAACTTTTGGGTTTTGATGACATAAATAAGGATGGGCGTCTCCAGTTAACTCCAAATAAAGACACTAATGAGATAAAGATCGACCCAGATATTATTGTGCTTTCCACCCCAGAGGTAGCTAAACTGCCTCCGTGGGTGATTGGCTTGGTAGCGGCTGGCGGTTTGGCTGCTGCTTTGTCTACAGCATCAGGTTTATTGTTGGTAATTTCCAGTTCCATCGCTCACGATATTTACTACCGCATCATAGATTCATCAGCTTCAGAACAAAAACGGGTGTTTGTCGGGCGGATCATGGTAGGCTTTTCCCTTGTTCTCGCCGGCTATTTTGGGGTAAATCCGCCAGGATTTGTGAGTCAGGTGGTGGCTTTTGCCTTTGGTTTAGCTGCTGCTAGTTTCTTTCCGGTGATTTTCTTGGGGATTTTCGACAAGCGCACCAATTCTGAAGGTGCGATCGCCGGCATGGTGACGGGTTTAATTTTTACGATAATCTACATTGTCGGCGTTAAGTTTGGGGGTATGCAACCCTGGTTCTTTGGGGTTTCTCCTGAAGGAATTGGCACTTTAGGTATGCTAATCAACTTCGCAGTTACCGTAGTGGTTTCGCGCCTAACGCCACCCCCTCCAGCAGAAATTCAAGCTATGGTAGAAGACCTCCGCAGCCCATTGATTGAAGAATAGGGAATGGGGAATGGGGAATTGGACATATTTATTCTTCCCTCTTCCCCTGCTCCCCCTGCCCCCTGCCCCCTCACTCCTTCTACCTACTGCCCAAGTTCTTTAATGTTTTTCATCACTTGTTGGTATAAGTCGTTGTTACCCTGAGTTTGAAAGATGCTTGCTGCTTGTTCCAAGTCTTTAAGCGCTCCCTGTTTGTCTCCATTGGTGGCGCGAGCATTTCCCCGGTTATTATAGGCAGCAGCAAAGTTAGGGTTGAAGCGAATGGCTTGATTGTAATCTGCGATCGCACCCTGTCGATCTCCATTAGCAGCACGAGCATTCCCTCGGTTATTGTAAGCGATCGCATATTTGGAGTTGAGGATAATTGCTTGGTCAAAATCATCTAGCGCCCCTCTTTTTTCTCCCAAGGTGGCGTGGGCATTTCCCCGGTTGTTGTAGGCTTCGGCATAGTTAGGATTAAGGCGAATCGCTTCACTGTAATCTTTAACTGCTTCTCTGTTATTTCCTAGTGAGGCGCGGGCATTTCCCCGGTTGTTGTAGGCTTCAGCGTTGTCAGGGTTGATGCGAAGGGCTTCATTGTAATCTGCGATCGCTTTTTCCTTATCTCCCAAATCAAAGTGGACTAATCCTCGGCCGTTGTAGGCAGCGCCATATTGAGAGTTTTGAGCAATTGCCTTATCATAAGAAGCGATCGCAGCTTGCAAATCACCGTTTAAATGTTGATTCTTTCCTTGAAGGTAGAATTCCCCACCAATAGAAGCTGTAGCTGAACTACGGCTGGGTGGAGTTACTTTTATTTCTGTTACCAAGACATTCTCATTTTTACTGCAAGAAACACTGCTAATTGCACTCAATGTAGTAAAAATAGCTATGGTAAATAAAGTATTTACCCTTGTTCGCTTTTGCCTAAATAAACGCCGTCTCATAAGTTAATATAAACTGCCACAACGCCTGAATTAAATTAGTACAAGCTGTAAATTTTAATTCTTTAACTCAATAATTATTCTAACTTTTAATATAAGTGTAAAATTAATTTACGAATTTATCTGATATTCAATAGCTTTATTTAATAGTTATATATAGGGTCGTTCGCACAGCGTATTGCAGATAAGCGTCTTGTACCACTTGGGGGAAGCAAGCTACGTGTTAGCGTCCCCATTGGCGCAGCCTCTTGTAGAGGAAAGAGGAGAGAAGGCTTTATCGCTGCGCGTCTACGATAATTTTGATAACTCAAATAGAATTGCTATATAAATTTTGGTATTTGTAACTATGTAAACAGTTTACTCATTCTCTACCTCACTATTTTGAGTTTTGGAAGCTAGCCGCCAAGAGGTAGTTTTTTCAATATCTACAGAGAGTTGTTCCAAATTTTGCCCTAAATCTTTCTGGAGTTTCTGAGTTAGTGTGATGGGAAAATCTAAATTAATATCTTGGGTTTGTGCTAGCCTTGCCAATTCTGAAAAAGTAGCTTTGACTGTAGTACGCTCATAACTAGTCAGCTTGTGATCAGAAGTTTCGGATATATTCTGAGCTTGCATAGCTTTTTTCATCCGCTCTTGCAAATGCTCAAATTCGGAATTGATCAACTTCCATTGTTGCTCAAGTTGTGAGTATCTATTACTTAGTAAGATTAAGTCTTCCGTTGCAGGTTCGGGGCTGGCTTGGGCTTGTAAACCTAACAAATTTAAGTGGATTTGAGCGAGATAAATACAATCTAAGTAAGCATACTCTATCTGTTCTTCAGTTAAGGGACGTTTTCCCCAATCGCTGGTTTGTTCTTGTTTATCGACATTGTTAAAGCTACAAAGTGCCGTAGCTATGGTTTTGAGTTGGTAATTAGGTAATGGCAAGAGATAGTAGGGAATTTTTTTTGCCATTTCCAAAGTACAAGTAACATTTTTAGCTTTCTTGTTACCGAGAAGTTTTATATCATAACTGGCATTGTGAAAGATTTTTTCAATAGTAGGATTTATCATAATTTTTTCAATAAATTCAGCTATAATATTAGGCTGATCTAGGACATCTAAAAGGTAGACGCGATCGCCACTCATATCTTTGGGATTATCTAATACCTGAATCAGCGATAGTCTAGGATTACGACTTTTATAGTCAGCTACTTCTGTATCTATCCATAGCGTTTTAGCGTTGGTATATTCAGCAACAATGGCACTAATTTCGCGGGCGGAAGTAAGGTATGGCATTGGCTAATATTTCCTGATATTTGGGGCATTGAAAGAAAGCCATAGTTTTATAAAGTAACATTTTGTTGGTAATTTTGCTGCCATACTAATTGCCAAAATGCTGAAGTTTTGAGTTGGGTAGGTGTAAACATCGCCAAACTGACTTAAATCTGATAACATCGAGTCACCACTGTGAGATGGCATAGCCTACCATTGAAAGAGCTACTGGGCATCTACATCATAGAGAGTTACAGGCTGTATGCAGAGCCATTCTAGTTAGCAGCCGTCAGGAAAATTGAATTGGCATTTCTAAAAATTGGCAGCAAAACCTTAGCTTCAAGAAATCGTCCAAGTTTCAATTTTTAGTAACCTGAGCGATTGCTTGGGCACTTTTGCTACTTCACATTTAATTGGTTTTTAACATCTTGCTCCTCACCATGACACACACTTCAATTAATCGCTTCAAATACTCAATTCGGAGAAGATAATGAAAAAGCTAATTCCATTACTAGTTAGTAGCATTTTGGTAGTTGGTACTTTTGGCTGTCAAGAGGCTCCTAAAACTGGTTCCGAAACTCCTAGCACTACAAATGAAACCGCTCAAGTACCAGCAACACCAGCTTCTCAGATAAATCCAACTGCTAAAATTCCCGGAAAAGAAACAACCCCTTTAGCAGCTAGCACAGATACTAAAGTTAAAACCAATTCTGAAAAAACGGCAGCGACAAAAGCTAAGAACGACTTAAAAACTGAAGTTAGCGAAAAATTGAACAAAGGCTTACCAGGTAATAAATTAGTAGTTGAAAACAAAGAGGATGAAATTATCCTCAAAGGCACAGCAACTTCTGCTGAAGAACTCCAGAAAGCTGAAACCTTAGCGAAAGAAGTTCAAGGTGTGAAGACAGTGAAAGTGGAAGCAAAAGTTGAAGCTGTGAAGCCATAAAAGAATAACTGAAGTTCTCAGTTAACATCAGTATAAAAGCTAAATAGGGACTTACATCTGTGTAAGCCCTGTTTTTTTAATAAGGATGAGTTCATTAGTCTAACTTTTCACGTTATGTGGAAAAGTCCACGAAAACCTAACCCGCTTCTCGACACGGGAAGGGGGAAAATTCAAAGTCTTTCTCCTTAAAGGAAGGATAAATAGAAGTGAGGTTCTTCAGATACCGTGAAAAGTTAGGTTCATTAGTAAGCTGTTACGCATTAAACTTGAACATTTACATGAAGGCTGATGACTGATGACTAATAACCGTTAACCGTCAACAGTTAACAGTTAACCACCGTAAAGAGTGTTTATACAATTTAGACGCGCATTAGCTTAGTCATGCCCGAAAAAATAGTTATTATGGGTTTATTTATCTATCGGGTTACTTTATTATGTTTACCCATAAAATTATCTTACATACTTGTAAAATATTGTTGCAATAAATAGTAATAAGTTGATAGCGATCGCTTTGCCGTTGATCGTTTTTCCAGTTAGCTATCTCAACTAAAACTGGAATGATTTGATATAGTTGCTTTTGAGCGCCTGCAATGAAATCTTGTGCTTGTGCTAACTCTATCAGTATTGTGTTTTCTCTGAACCACGATTCTCCTTACCCTCTCTGCATGCTCTGCGCCTCTGCGGTTCAATAATTTTCAAATTTCTCCCCTACCCTCTTGCGAATTTTTAATTAGTTGATACACTTGTTCTTCATTAGCCCAGTTAACCAGCGCCTATGGTTCATATCAAGCGCGTGGAACTTACGAACTTCAAATCCTTCGGTGGCACTACCTCAGTCCCTTTGCTACCGGGGTGTACTGTCATATCTGGGCCAAATGGTTCGGGTAAATCTAATATTCTAGATGCACTGCTATTTTGCCTCGGACTCTCCAGTTCTAAAGGAATGCGAGCCGATCGCTTGCCAGATTTAGTAAATAACACCCAAACGTCTAAAGGACGCGCTTCTATTGAAGCTAGCGTCACAGTCACCTTTGATTTGTCAGGAGAGGACTCACCCAAAGCCGCAAAGGCTCAGAGTGAGGAAGATGAGGACAATTCCCACTCCCCACTCCCCACTCCCCACTCCCCAACTGAATGGAGTGTCACTAGAAGGCTGCGAGTCACTCACCAAGGGAGTTACACGTCGAATTACTATATCAATGGTGTACCTTGCACGCTGACGGAGTTGCATGAAGAATTAAGTAACCTGCGGGTTTATCCTGAAGGCTACAACGTCGTGCTACAAGGGGATGTCACCAGCATTATCTCGATGAATGCGCGGGAACGCCGGGAAATTATTGATGAATTGGCTGGGGTAGCGGCATTTGATCGCAAAATTATCCAAGCCAAATCAACTTTAGATGAGGTAAAGGAAAAGGAAGATAGCTGTCGGATTATTGAGACGGAATTAACTGCACAACGCGATCGCCTTTCCCAAGATCGGGCTAAAGCTGAGAAATATCAAAAACTCCGCACGGAATTTCTAGCGAAACAATCCTGGGAAGCTGTATTATCATGGCGATCGCTACAAGCACAACAAGAAAAGTTAGTTCACGAAATTCAAACAGGCGATCGCAATTCTAGTGAACTCACTACCCAACTCACAAATCTAAATTCCGAAATCGTCCAAAAAACTGCTGAACTTGAACAACTCAATGCCCACGTTAAAGCATTGGGAGAAGAGGAACTTTTGGCAGTACAATCTAGCCTCGCCACCCAAGAAGCTGAACGAAAGCAACTCCAGCGTCAGTTAACGGAATTAGAAACAGCTTCTCAAGAAACTGCCAAACGTCTAACTCAAACTCAGCAAGAAATTCAAAAACACCATTTTTCCTTAGAAGAAATTGCCAAAACACAGGTTGTAGAGGGGAAATCTATTGTCTACTGTCAGCAGCAAAGGGATGAGACGCAGCAAGCTTTAGAAACTTCCCGCGAAGCAGCCGCAGAAATCGCCTCAGCTTCGGAAGCGTGGGTGCAGCAACAAACGGCATTCAACCGTCAAATTGAAGCTTTGCTGCAAACTCTAGAACCTCAACGTACTGAACAAGCACAACTCAGGGAACGTAATAATCAGTTACAGCAGTTAATTCAGGAGCAAACTCAGTTAATTGAACGCGACGAACCGCTATTAGCCCAAAAACAAACCGACTGTAATCAAGTTGAAACAGAATTTAACGCCTCTAGTGAACCCATCCAGAATTTAGCCCAAAATCTCTCAGCCACAGAACAAGAACTGCAAATCCAACAGGAAACCCAAAAACGGTTACTTTCTGAACAACGGGAAAAACAACGCCAGCTGGATAAAATAGAGGCGCAAGCGCAAGCACAGCAAGAAGTCCAAGGAACTCAAGCGAGTAAAGTCATTTTACAATCGGGAATGCCTGGACTTTGTGGCTTAGTTGTGCAGTTAGGAAAAGTGGAACCCCGCCATCAACTGGCTTTAGAAATGGCTGCCGGTGGACGTTTGGGACATATTGTGGTGGAAGATGACAGCATCGCCGCAGCAGGGATTGAATTGCTCAAACAGAAACGTGCAGGGAGAGCGACTTTTTTACCCCTGAATAAAATTCACGCTCCCAAATTTACTCAAGATGCAACGCTGCGTTTTGCTAGCGGTTTCGTTAATTATGCTGTTAACTTAGTCGATTGCGATCGCCGTTACAAAGATGTATTTAGCTATGTTTTCGGTAACACAGTGGTATTCGCCAGCCTGGAGGCGGCTCGGAAAAATTTAGGGCTGTATCGCATCGTCACCTTAGACGGGGAACTTCTGGAAACTAGCGGTGCAATGACTGGTGGTAGTAACAGCAATCGTTCAGCGTTGCGGTTTGGGAATGCGGAAGCGGCGGAATCTGATGAAGCGATCGCTCTAAGAACTCGCTTGGTGGATATTGAACGAGTTTTAGAGCGTTGTACAGAAGCGATCGCAACTTTGTCAGCCAGAGCCAAGAAACTCACCCAAGAACTCACAGAAGCGCGTCAGGCACGGCGTGAACAGCAGTTGCAATTGGAACAGTTGCAGAAAGACATTAAAAATTTAACAGCACAATTAGAGGGGACGCGATCGCAACTCACACAAAATAGCGAAAAGTTAGCCACTGCTCAATCCCGATTAGAAATTTTAGAGCAAGAATTACCAGGGCAAGAAAATCAGTTGCAACAATTGCGACACGCTTTAGCAGAGTTGGAAGCTTCCCAAACTCCTAGTGAATGGCAACAAATCCAAGCGACAATTAAAATTCAAGAGCAACAATTGCAACAACGGGAGACAGCGTTACGCGAAGCTGAACAAAGATTAAAAAATTTGGAAAGTCAGCAACAACGATTGCAAGAAAAAATTCAAGAAGGGGAGGAGCGAATTGCCCAATATCATCGTGAGCAAGAGGCGCGAAAGAATCAACTAACTTCCCTCACCACTCAACACTCAGAACTCAGCGCTCTAATTGCTGAAACCCGCGCGACGCTGAGTCTTATGGAACAGAATTTGGGAGAAGAGAAGCAAAAACGCGACACTACAGAACAAGAAGTGCGATCGCATCTTTTGCGCCAACAACAATTGCAATGGGAAATAGAAAAACTCAAAGAAACCCAAGAGAAGCGGCGGGAGGAACTAATTGCACTGCAAAGCCAGTTGCGGGATGTGGGAGCAGAATTACCAAATCCGCTGCCGGAAGTTCCAGATAAGGTAGATTTAGAGGAATTGCAGAAAGAATTGCGATCGCTTACCAAACGCTTACAGGCAATGGAACCTGTGAATATGCTGGCTTTGGAAGAATACGAACGCACCCAAAACCGCCTCCAAGAACTGACGCAAAAATTAGAAACACTAGAAGGGGAACGCACCGAATTACTTTTGCGGATTGAAAACTTCACCACATTGCGGCAACTTGCTTTTAAAGAAGCATTCGATGCTGTTAACGAAAACTTTCAATCAATTTTCGCCATTCTTTCAGACGGTGACGGCTATTTACAACTCGAAAATCCCGAAGATCCTTTTAGCAGTGGGCTAAATTTAGTCGCGCATCCCAAAGGTAAACCAGTACAGCGCCTAGCTTCCATGTCTGGGGGAGAAAAATCGCTTACAGCCTTGAGCTTCATCTTTGCTCTCCAACGCTACCGCCCATCGCCCTTTTACGCCTTTGACGAGGTGGATATGTTCTTAGATGGGGCAAACGTAGAACGATTAGCTAGAATGATTAAACAACAGTCACAACAAGCGCAATTTATAGTTGTTAGTTTGCGTCGTCCGATGATAGAATCAGCCGAACGCACAATTGGCGTTACTCAAGCACGAGGAGCTTACACTCAAGTTTTGGGGATTAAGTTACAATCATCCAATACACCTGCTTGAGTTTTTGTTAATAATAGTGTATAGATAAACCGGATTGGAGATCAGGACTCGGTATAGAATGACCTCTGAACAGATAATTAGACGTTCCGACATATTAAATACCCAGGTGATTACCCGCGACAACGGCAAGCGGCTAGGCATCATCAGTCAAGTCTGGGTTGATATTGATCAACGAGAGGTTGTGGCTCTTGGTTTGCGAGACAGCCTGATCTCTATTTCGGGCATACCGCGCTACATGTACCTCAACAACATCAGCCAGATTGGTGATGTCATCTTGGTTGATAACGAAGATGTAATTGAAGATATTGAAGTTGAATCTCTCAGTAATCTAATTAACTGGGAAGTAATTACAGAAACAGGTGAAGTCTTAGGCAAAGTTCGGGGCTTCAAATTCAACGGTGAAACCGGGAAGCTTAACTCCATATCCATTGCTTCTTTAGGATTGCCCCAAATTCCCGATCAATTTCTCAGCACTTACGAGTTCTCAGTAGATGAAATTGTCAGCACTGGCCCCAATCGGTTGATTGTGTTTGAGGGAGCCGAAGAACGGGTAAACCAGTTGACGGTTGGTTTACTAGAGCGTCTGGGTATCGGCAAAGCACCTTGGGATCGAGATATAGAAGAAGAATACGGCTATACTCCACCGCGCCAAGTTGCACCAGCTAATCAACTGCCTAGTGGAGTACCATTGCAGCCACCCAGGCAAAAAGTTCGCGCCCCCGAACCCATAGCGCGAGAAGAAGAATGGACAGAAGACTATGTGGAAGAAGAAAGGCCACAGCGTCAGGTAATGAAAGCGCGGCAGTATGAATCTATTCAATACGAAGAAGACGAGGAAGAAGATAACTGGAGCGAAGCAACAGGCAGCGACAGGTATCAACAACCGCAGCCGCTAAAATATGAAGCCCAGCCCTATAGCAAGAAGCCTTATGTTGATGAATACGATGATTATGACGATGTAGAGGGCGATGCTTGGGAAGATGCGCCGAAGCCAGTGAATATTCCCAAGAAAGTCAAGGAAAGACAGCCAGAATACGAAGAAGAAGGCGGATATTAGCGAGAAAGGCAGAGGGCAGGAGGCAGAAGGGAATTCTGACCTCTGCCTTCTTTGCGCTAATCCTACCCCCAACCCCTTCCCCGCACCAGCGAGGAGGGGGCTTTTTTTATAAAAAAAGCAAAAAGCCCAATGGGCAGTGCCATATCCTTACGATAAATCTATATCTAAGCTGATGCGCGCCTAAATTATATAAACACTCTTTACGGTCGTTATTTAACTTCTGAACTTCACTACGACTTTCCCCGCCCCTGTCCTTAAAGCGATAGGACATTTTTTTATTTGGAAATCCCTAATGTTGCGTCATCTGAAAAAATCGCAGTTAAAGATAGTACCCTCTAGGGTACTATTAACCTCCAAGTAGTCATACTACAATGTAAACAAGTAATTAAGCAGTTCATTTATATACTTAAGTAAGTAGAAAAACACAAAAAAGATAACTATGAAATGGAAATTAACGGACTAAAATCGTCTTCGCTTCTGCACTTCTCATAACGGAAATGTTGCGCGAATAACAGTTGCTCATGAAGAAAATTTTTAAGACTATACTGCTTTACCCTTTGATAAATATTTAGTAGGTAGTCGGCTAATTAACTTTTGCATAGAGTAGCAAACTTCAAATACTTTTTAAATTAGCATTTTGGCTTCAATTGCCCAGTAAACTCGTCTTACTAAAATGCCTAGCTTACTTCTATTTTGACTAGGATTAACGTAGGTTATTTTTCGCTGCCTATACCTGTAATTTCTACTATAACCAACAATATTATTTTTAGAGATTAATCATGATTTCAATAGATGAAGCACCCCTAGCTAATGCTCTTGGATTTATAGCATTAGTTAGTTATATAGCTACATTGCTTCCCACAACTCTCAAAATTGTTTTTCCGCAAACCAAAGAGACTGGAATTCCCCAATGGCTACTAAAACGCCGCCGGATTATTGGTATTATAGCTTTCTTTTTGGCTTTAGGTCATGGTTTCCTAATGGTTCAAAAGAGAAATTTTGATTTTTTTGACATTAAAACATTTTGGATATATATCCAAGGTGTAAGCACTTTCATAATTTTTATGCTTCTGTCTATAACTTCTAATAATTGGAGTGTAAAAAAGCTGAAGAAGAACTGGAAGCAATTACACAAACTAACTTATGTAGCTATGTTTATTTTGATTTGGCATATCTGGGATAAAATGTCAGGTCATTGGACATATTTAACACCGATTAGCCTTATCGCTACTACCATAATCACGGTTTTATTTATTATTCGGCTTTGGCTTGAACATCAGGATAAACAACAAAAAAAGGTAACGAAAGCAAATTTAGCAGAAAAGAGCATTAGATAGTTTCATTGGTACAAAATGGCGGAAGTAACTAATTAGTTGAAAAAGCTAAAGCAAGCTTTATTTTGTTCTAGCTTCTATTTCCTTATACTATTTTCGGCCAAATTGTGTAAATGGAGAAGTTACTCTGTAGTGTCAAACTCAATTGTTAATAAAATTTCAATACTACTGGCAATTACGTCTACAGCAACCTTGGTTGGGTTTAGCTCCTATCGTTTACTATTTCCCTTCCAGATGGTCAAACCTGACGTTATGACCTTGCCAAGCATTCAACCTTACCAAACTCTCAAAGGACATTCAGCGTGGATTTATGCGATCGCTATCAGTTCAGATGGTAATACTTTAGCTAGTGGTAGCTATAATGGCACGATCAAAATTTGGAATCTGCACACTGGCAAATTACTCCACACTTTTAAAGGTCATGCTGATGCAGTTGCATCCTTAGCGATTAGTGCTGATAAGCGTGTACTCGCTAGTGGTAGCTGGGATAATCGAATTAAACTGTGGAATCTGGAAACAGGAACTCTCATCCGTACCCTTGATGGGCATAGAGACGATGTAGCAGCAATTGCTATGAGTGCCAATGGAAAATTGCTTGCTAGTAGCAGTGCTGACAATACTATTAAGCTCTGGAATCTGGACACAGGCAAAGAATTTACACTCCAGAATGTAGGCTGGGTAAAGTCTGTTGCTTTTAGCCCCGATAGCCAGAAGTTAGCCAGTGGCAGTAGAGATAACTCCATTAGAATTTGGCAGCTAAACACTCCTAGTCCCACACTCATACAGACTCTGACAGAGCATACTCAAGAAGTATCTTCTGTTGCCTTCAGTCCTGATGGGCAAACCCTTGCCAGTGGCAGTAAGGATAAAACCATTAAATTGTGGCAACTGGGTGATGGCAAATTGTTGCACACTCTAACGGGGCATTCCCAAGCTGTATGGTCTGTTGCTTTTAGTCCTAATGGACAGACTTTAGCCAGTAGTAGTTATGACACAACAATTAAGCTCTGGAATCTAGCTAGTGGCAAACTCCTTGCTAACTTTGCAGGACATACCAAGTCTGTATGGTCTATTGCCTTTAGCCCAAATGGGCAAACTTTAGTAAGTGGCAGTGGTGACGAAACCATCAAACTTTGGCCTATACCCCGCGATACTAACGCTCAAACTCAAACACTTGAAAGATATTTAACATCGAGTCGTAGCTAAACAAATGTAGTTCATCTCTAATGAAGAACGGAGAATTATCGATATATTCTGGTTTAGCAACGCCACTTTTTGTAACTAATGAGTTAACTGTTCAGAAACTCACCAAAAACTGATAGCGTCAAACAAAGGAAGATATCGTTGTGGACGTTCAAGCTTGAAAACCCGTTCTAATTATTGGCAACTGCTGCCTTATATCCGACTCCAGTGGAAAACCATCACCAAGGGACTTGTTGGGATCTTGGGATACGTGCTGGCAACATTAGTGCTGATAAATCTTGCTGGTAAATTGGCAACTCCCTTTGCACAAGGTAATGTAGTAGCGATCGCTCAAATAACTGGCAGCTGTGCTTTAGTATTTCTTGTTAGAGGCTTATTTCAGTCTATACAAGATATGTACATGGCAAAAGCTGCTTTGAGAGTTGCTTTTCATCTCCGTCAGCAAGCCTATGCACATCTTCAAAAGCTAAATCTCAGCTATTTTGAAACGGCAAAAGCAGGTGATTTATCTTACCGCCTCACCGAAGATGTTGACCGGGTTGGCGAAGTTGTAAATAAAGTATTTCACGACTTGATCCCCTGCATTTTGCAGTTGCTAGCAATTCCGATTTACATGATTTACCTAAATTGGCAACTGACACTAACAACGGTGATAGTTGCACCACTGATGGGTATTTTAGTTGGCTGGTTTGGTGAACGCTTACGCAAATATTCCTTAAAAAGTCAAAATCGCGTGTCGGGTTTATCAGCCATCCTGGCGGAAGTTTTCAACGGTATTCGTTTGGTGCAGGCTTTTGCTGCCGAAAATTACGAAATCGCCCGCTTTGGCCATGAAGCAGAACGCAGTCTCAAAGCAAAATATTCAGCCGAACGCCTGAAAGCGATTCAGATTCCCATCGTCGGATTTCTGGAAGCTTTAAGTGCGTTATCGTTACTGATTGTGGGAGCGTGGCAAATTTCCCAAGGTAACTTAGCAGTGGCAACTTTTTTCAGCTATCTGGCGGCGGCGGCGTTGTTAATTGATCCCATCGGTCAGACTATTAATAACTACAACGAATTTAAGCAGGGTGAAGCATCTATAGACCGTGTTTTTGAATTGATGGCAATTCAACCGACGGTGACCGAAAAAGCAAATGCGATCGCTCTCCCCCCAGTCAAAGGCAAAATAGAATATCGTCATATATCCTTCGCCTATAAACCGGGTAAACCTGTATTAAAAGATATCAGTTTATTGGTATCCCCAGGTGAAGCGATCGCTCTTGTGGGTGCTTCTGGTGCTGGTAAAACCACATTTGTCAACCTTCTCCCCCGTTTTTATGACCCCAAAGTTGGTCAAGTTTTGATTGACGATGTTGATATTCGAGATGTGAAGCTGCATAGCCTGCGGCGACAAATTGGGATTGTTCCTCAAGAAACCATCATGTTTTCGGGGACAATTGCCCAAAATATCGCCTTTGGACAAGATGTTTTTAATATGGAAGCGGTTAAAGAAGCAGCGAAAATTGCTAATGCTCACCAGTTTGTTAGCCAACTGCCGAAGGGTTATCAGACTTGGATGGGTGAACGTGGGGTAAACTTATCTGGTGGACAAAGACAAAGAATTGCGATCGCTCGTGCTGTTCTGCTTAATCCCCAAATCTTGATTCTTGATGAGGCGACATCAGCATTAGATACTGAGTCAGAATCACTGGTACAAGAAGCGTTGGAAAGACTGATGGAAAAACGGACAGTGTTTATTATTGCTCACCGTTTATCGACAGTTAAGAGGTGCGATCGTATTTTAGTTCTCGAACAGGGACAAATTGTCGAATCGGGAACCCACGAAGAGTTATTAGCCCTAGAGCGTCGCTATGCGCGGTTTTATGCCCAGCAGTTTAGTTAGAGGCAGGGGAGTAGGGAGCAGGGGAGAAATAACTAATGCCCCATGCCCCTTTGCTAACTATCTCCTAGACTGAATATCCTTAATTAAGTCATAGAAAGGTTGCCAATTATCTTCCTGAGCAATTGGTTCCCAAATAGATTCAATCACAGGTCTTAATAATGCCGTTTTCGGATTATGAACAGCTAAAGTTTGGGCAATAACATTGGTGCGATCGCTCTCCAAATCATTCAAAATTTTATGATACAGTATGCACCAATCATCAAAAATTCCTGACGCACCCGGTACTGGCACAATATCTGAATTATTTAGCACAAAACCTGGTTCATCTCGCCATTTCGATGAGAAAGTACGAGCCATCTCATAGAAGAATTGGTGATAACCAACTTGGCTGTCTTGCAAAAATTCAACCGTTAGATTCAACAGTTCCTCAGCTTGTGGATGTGGCAAATCCTCAAAACCTAACTTTTTCAACATCAAAGAACTGTATTCAGCTTGATAATACTCAGCAAACATTGCTAATCCAGCTTCCATTTCCTCTTTATCGATAATCGCCTTTAAAGGTTCCTGGAGCATTTGTAAGTTCAACTGACAAATACTTGGTTGATTACCGTAACAATAGCGCCCATAATAATCAAAATATGCAGCTATAAAGGATGGGTTATAAGTTGGGATAAACGCATAAGGTCCATAGTCAAAACTCTCTCCCGTAATCGACATATTGTCAGTATTTAGGACTGCATGACAAAAGCCAGCCGCCATCCACTGCGCTACTAGTTTTGCAACTCGTTTCACTAATTCGGCGTAAAACAAGACATATTTATCTTGTTCAGCACTTAAATGTCGATAATACTGCTCAATTACGTGGTCTAATAACTTCTTAGTTAAATCTGGACGCTGGAAAAAATGCAGTCGCTCAAAAGTGCCAAACCGAATATGAGAACTGCTCATTCTAATCATCACACATGAGCGAGTAGGCGAAGGTTCATCTCCCCGCCAGAGGGGTAAACCTGTTTCAATCATGCTCAGACAGCGCGAGGTACGTACACCCAAGTGGTGTAGTGCTTCCGCAGCCAGAACTTCCCGCACCCCACCTTTGAGTGTGAGCATACCATCGCCACCACGGGAGTAGGGCGTTCTCCCAGAGCCTTTCGTGCCGAAATCGTACAATTCGCCATCAGTGGCGCGTACTTGCCCGTAGAGAAAGCCTCTACCATCACCTAACTGTCTGTTATATTCACCAAATTGATAGCCGTGGTAACGCAGTGCCAACAAGGGTTTACGCCCCTGAAATTTGCCAAAAGCTGTGATAAAATCTTCGTCTTTGACTACTTGGGGGTCTAGACCCAAAAGGGGTAGTAGTGCATCATTACGCCAACGCAGGAGGTGTTGGGGAAATTCCTCTGCTGCAACCTCGTCGTAATAGTCATCGCCTAGAGATTCCAAGGCGCTTTCATAGTTGAGGGAGAGAAAAGGATTGCTAGAATTTTTGTAGTTTGGAGTTTCAGCCAGAGTCATTACAAGCAAAGCTTAATTCATTCTTCCCTTAATACTACCTCTGGCTTCAGCATCAGCATAGACGCAAAAAGCGACCCATATCTAAAATATGGCAGCGCCCCCATCAAAATCTAGAGCGCATAATGGATAAAGTTTTGCAATTAAAGAAAAACTTAACTCAATTAGCTATTTTAGACGCTACATTTGAGGTTTTTGGCTCCGAATCACACCAATATCAATTTAAACCTTGCTTAAGTGACAAGGATATTCAAGTGTTTGAGTATAGATATAATATTACGCTACCAAGTGAATATCGAAACTTTCTCTTAGAAATTGGTAATGGTGGTGCGGGGCCAGGATACGGCTTATCTGGACTATCGGGAATTGAATCTGAAGATGTCATCCCAGAAAAACTATACCCTGAGAACTACGAAATTCTCTCTAAACCATTTCCTTTCACAAAAGCATGGAATGATTTGAATTTAATTGTCAAGAATAATACAGATTTTGTTACCAAGAATAATGACTACTTCGACGATAAATTTATCCAGGGTACTCTCACCATTACAAATTATGGTTGTGGAATTTATGCAATGTTAGTCGTTACTGGTGAGCAGTCAGGAAAAATCTGGATAGATGATCGTACTAATGATAATGGAATATATCCTGCTTGTTTGAGTTTTTGTCATGCTTTCCATGACATCAACCCTGATGATTCTTATCCAAATAGTAATGAGGAGCAGCCTTTAAGTTTTTATGATTGGTATGAAGACTGGCTCAACCGAAGCTTGGAGCAAATCCGCCAGTCTTCTGAAACTTAACCTTTATTAAATAAAACTGATTTTCCAAAACTTGAAGCTGGCTATTGCAGAGGTATAAATCAAGCAATTAAAGCTGCTTCAATTTCTGATAGTAAATTAGCATCAGTTTGTAAGTATGCAAAAAGCAGGGGCAATACGGTTCGGATAAGATCCCCCGCCTGTGGCGACCTCCTTAAAAAGGGGGTTAGGAAGTAAATGAGCAAGCTTTTGTAAGGGGGGTTGGGGGGATCTTCGCAGGGTAAACAAGCTAACCGAACCGTATTGAGAGCAGGGGAACAAGGAAGTAATTTTTTTCGCTTATTTCCCCCTGCTTTGACACCTGAGCGACTAACTCAAATTGCTAGCTAGTTCAGGAAATTTGCAGTCCCTTTACCACCATTCTTACCTACAGCAGGAATTTCTAGTACGTTATCGGCAGCTTTACCAGTACCATCATTGACAACAAACATAGAGTTACCTAGATGTCCATTGGGAACGAACAGTTGCGGGTGGTCAAAGGGCGCTTTCTCAGAGACAACTCGCTCATCAGTGAGTCCTTTCAGGAAAGCCACCAAGTCATCTTTTTCTGTTTGGCTTAATCCCAATGGGCGGAGAATCCCTTCTTGGCGGAAATCTCCACCACGATTATAGAAGTCTACTACTTGTGGCAAAGTCAAATAGCCACCATTGTGGAAGTAAGGAGCTGTCAGTTCTATATTGCGTAGTCCAGGAGTCTTAAACTGTCCGTCTGCAACTACTGTGTCATTAGGGTTAACTGTAACATTGGGGCTTGAACCGAAAAGTAGCGGGAATTTCCCCAAAGCAGCTACCCGCGACTCCGAAAGCGGATTACCAAATGGGTCTTTACCACCAATACTGATGTCTTCTAGGGTAGGTCTAACACCGATATTGAAGTAACCTCTGTCCGAGACGGTTCTGGGAGTGGTGGTGGCTCTAAGTCTTTGGTTCTTGACGTTGCTAACCGAGGCGCTGGTGAGTTCCAACCCACTATGGCAGAAGATGCAGGCAGCTTTACCCTCGAATAATTGTTTGCCTCGTTGCTGCTGGACGGTGAGGGCAGTGGTTTTTCCTTCTAAGAAGCGATCGTAAGGTGTATCGTTGGCAATGAGTGTAGACTCGTACAACTGAACTGCAAGCCCAAAGAATAGCGAGAAGTTATAATCCAACAGCCTGTACTCATTGGTTTGGGAAGAGTTATCAGGTTTGTTAACAAAAGTCCGTTTACCTTCAGCATCAACTTGGATGAGTTGATTAGAGTTCCACCACTCCGGCTTAAAGGCATCTTGAATCATCTGCTCGTAGGTTATATCCTTGAGTCCGGGTTGAGGCGAGTTACTGTTTGCACCTAAAACGCTGTCTTGTGGATGCACAACCTGTTTGCCTAGTGGTGTGAGTCCAGACAACTTTTGCCCCAGGACTCTGGGGAGCTTTGTACCCCCAATTGACAGAATATTGTCCAGTGAACCATTGACAACTATAAATTTGCTGAGGTCAATTTGACCAAACTTATTACCAATTTCTTGAAAAGTGCGACCATCAGCAGACGACTCGAAGGAACTGAGTGGCGGGCCGACCGCCTGGGAAGCCAAAGACGAATTATTCAGGCTGATTTTGACAAATTTAAGCTGATTTGGGTTTTCTGCTTTCACCACAGAGGCGTTAGGGTCTCTTAAACCGAAGGGATTCACCCCATTAAAGATATCTTGTGCCCTTCCATCCCAGAAGTTGCGGAAGTTGAATGCTGCATTAATTACGGTTGGCGTATTACGCGGCTGGACGCGGCGCACATTGATACCTCCCACTTTAAACACTGGATCTGGCTCACTTGTTTCTAGGTCTTTTGAGCTACCAGGTATAACACCAACAAATTTTGTATTTGCGACTCCTTGAGAGGAGCTAACATCGTTACTGTCAGATACCACAGTCGTAGAATCATTTGGATTTGACAGCTTGTGAAAGGGAAAATCTTCTTTTCTTAGCTGGTAGTTTGGCGCGCCGCCTATATTAAAAATTGTATCTGGATTCTCTTTACCATCAGCGTTAATCCGCAAAAGCCCAGGAGCAATCTGATTTATGGATCTATTGTCGGCTCCAGCATGGAAGTGACAACTAGCACAGGAGGTCTTTCCATCGCTCCCAACCTGCATATCCCAAAAAAGAGTCTTTCCTAACTTGATTGCAGCTGCTTTGTTTTTTACAAAGTCTCCAAGATTGTCAGGTTCTGGAACCGATACGCTCTTGAGCGAAACTGGAGCCGACCCCGTAACCTGCGCGGATACACTATTCCCAGCGATTACCGCTACCATAATAATCGCAGCAATTGTTATAGTCTTGGAAAATCTTGATCCTGGTCGGTTAAGCTTGCCAAAGCTAAGTCTCCACCATTGGCAGTTTATTTTTGTGACCAAAGATTTGCGGAAAATTCGACCTCTTGAAGTCAGTAGGAAGTAAATTAATAAGCCAGTAATAAAGGTCACTAAGCTCATTAAAAGTATAATTTTCATGATTTTTATTATCAAATAATACCGAAACAAGCAGTAGTTGCTCCCACAACGGTTACGCGATACCAGAGCAAGTAAACCTCAATTAATGATCGTCAAGCAAGTACCTACATAATTTACATTGGGCATACAAGTTTTATGCAGAACCAGCTAATTATTTACAAAAGTTTATAAAAATTTCTGTCTCAATCTGACAGCGTAGTGTATGTTGAGTTTTCAGTTCCATCTCATAAGTTTTTCGCAGACGACACCCAATATTTACAACAGCTCACTAACTGCGCTACAGCCAATGTTTTCTCCGGAACCCAAGAATGAGGACGGGTCGTACGATGACTGGGATCATCGTGTTCATTTCAGTTTTTGTACGCGCTCGAAATTTTCAAGTGCCTAGAATGACGATTTTCGTTCAAATTAGATTAATATAACTGTGCGTGTTTTCAGAGATTATTTATTACATTCACCAAGAGTTATAGTAAATAAGTAAAATATATTATCTTAAAAATTATACTCAGCCGTTTTTAAGATTTAGGTGCTTGCCAATTAGGATTGATCAGACTTGTCATAATATGATCTTCCCATTGCCCATTAATTAATAAATAATCTCTAGCATATCCTTCAATGACAAAACCGAGCCTTTTAAGGACATTGCCACTGCGCCGATTGTGAGGCATATAATTAGCCATAACTCGGTGAAAGTTTAACTCTTGAAATAGATATTGAGTTGCAGCTTTTAGCCCTTCTGTCATATATCCTTTACCTTGTTTACTTTCAGCAAGGCTATATCCCACGTAGCAAAAATGAGCGACTCCTCGGACAAAATTACTAAAATTGACAGTTCCAATAATTACAGTGGGATTTGTTTTTGCAAAAATAAATAACTTTAACGATTGCCCATTAATAAATTCTAAAAAACTATTCTCTATTTGATATTGCCAATATTCCTCAGTGAAAAAACCATCAGCCCAAAGAGGGTAGAATGGAGTGAGATAGGTTTTGTTATGAATAAAGTATTTGAGAATCTGGGGTATATCTTCATGGATCGCTGCTCGTAATAATAGGCGATCGCTTGTAATTAGTGGCAATTCTGATATCATAATCGACGGTATATCTTCCCAGCACATTCTCTAAATTTTATAAATTCTCTCATACCTACGCTTTAGCAGCAATAAGATTGACTGTCTCATTATCAGTACAACTGCCCAATACCCAATGATAGGGTAAGTATTTATGCTGGTAATCTGCCATTCATCCAAAATCTTGATAAGCTGATGTCTAATATCTAGAGCGGAAGGATTGAACAAGAGGCAGGGGAGCAGGGAGCAGGGAGCAAGGGAGATAGAAAAGAATTGGGATTCGACCCAATTTATTCGAGAGCCACTTAATAGAAGTGGGGGACTTAGACCCATGTTCCTCCCTTCATTCCATAACAGTTCTTGATGGGGTCATTTCCCCCTGCCCCCTGCCCTCTTCCCCCTGCCTCTTTGTTGAGAGCCAATGGGTGATAAAGCACAGTACGCGGCATAACTTCGATGAAATCGCTTTGCCCAAACGCTGTACCGCAGGAAATTCAACCAAAAGACAGCTCAAGATTTAACCCAGTCTACAAGAAGGATAGTGATGTGGTGGGAATACGCTACGATTGGCAGGAATTAGAGATTCGGGCGATATACAACACGCCATTGCTAGAGCTTATTTATCAAGCTGCTAGCGTGCATCGCCAATATCATGACCCAACAAAAATACAAGTTTGTAAGCTCATATCTATTAAAACGGGAGGTTGTCCAGAAGACTGTAGCTACTGTGCCCAATCTTCCCGCTATAAAACAGAGGTAAAGGCACAAGCACTCCTTGAAAAGGAAACGGTAGTTAACATTGCCCAGAAAGCGAAAGAAACTGGTGTTAGTCGCATCTGCATGGGTGCTGCTTGGCGCGAAGTTCGGGATAACTCACAATTTGAGGAAGTCCTGGAAATGGTCAAGGATGTAACCTCAATGGGTTTAGAAGTGTGCTGCACTCTGGGTATGTTAACGGCAAATCAGGCCAAGAAATTAGAAGAAGCGGGACTTTACGCCTACAACCATAACTTAGATACCTCGCAGGAATATTACAGCACAATTATTACCACGAGAACTTATAGCGATCGCTTGAACACAATCGAGAATGTCCGTCAGACAAATGTTACCGTATGTTCCGGCGGTATCCTTGGTTTGGGCGAAACTGTCGATGACCGGGTTGGGATGTTACAAACTCTGGCAAACTTACATCCGCATCCAGAATCCGTGCCAATTAATATTCTTTCACAAGTACCGGGCACACCCTTAGAAAATCAGCCTGATGTGCCCATTTGGGATATTGTGCGGATGATTGCCACAGCCAGAATTTTAATGCCAGCTTCCGATGTGCGTCTTAGTGCAGGTAGGGCGAGGCTTTCTCAAGTAGAACAAGCTTTCTGCTTTATGGCAGGAGCCAATTCTATCTTTTCTAGCGACGACAACAAAATGTTAACAGTGACAACTCCCTGTCCAGATTACGATAGTGACCGAGAAATGCTGAATTTACTTGGTTTGGGAATGCGTCCGCCTTCCCAAAGACAGGAGAAGGTAGCAAGTCCGGCTGTTGTCGGATAAATATCTTTTTGTAGGATGGGTGTCTTGCCCGTCCTTAGTAAACTCAGGGCAGGCAAGACTTCGGCGTGACGCTTCGGCTTCGTTCAGCGCAAAGACCCTCAGTCGAACGCTGCCCGCCCCACAAAAGTTTTGGCTAAATTATCTTGGCAGTCCGCAGACCGAACAGCAGACCAACAGCCAAACCAAAGAACAAAGCTAAAAAGCCGATGTAAGCTACAATCGCAAACATTTATTTTTCTCCACAATACTTCCTAAATCTATTGAATCATTAGTCATTGGTCATTGGTCATTTGTCATTGGTTATTCGCCTCATCCCCCTCATCCTCCCCTGCCTCCCCTGCTCCCCAGATTGCGATACAATACAGCCCACGGGCGCTTGTTTAGGGGTTGGGCAATGACTTCTGTAATTAATGTGAATTTACCAGAGCAGTCTTATGAGATTGCGATCGCATCTTTGAATTTAGATCAACTGGGTCAACAGATGGCCAGTCTCAAGCTAGGCAAGAAGGTATTGCTGGTTTCTAATCCTACTATTTTTAAGCATTTTGGGGAAAGAGCGATCGCATCCCTAACATCTGCTGGATTTGAAGTTGCTAGTTGCACCCTACCACCAGGGGAACGCTACAAAACCCTCAATTCCATCCAAAAACTTTACGATATCGCCTTAGAAAACCGCCTAGAACGTTCTTCTACTATGGTGGCTTTGGGCGGAGGTGTGATTGGTGATATGACTGGCTTTGCAGCCGCAACCTGGCTGCGGGGCATTAATGTTGTCCAAGTGCCTACAACTCTTTTGGCGATGGTAGATTCGGCAATTGGTGGCAAAACTGGCGTAAATCATCCCCACGGTAAAAACTTGATTGGGGCATTCCATCAACCGCGTCTAGTATTAATTGACCCAGATGTGTTGAAAACCCTTCCTATGCGCGAGTTTCGGGCAGGAATGGCAGAAGTCATTAAGTATGGTGTAATTTGGGATGCTGAATTGTTTGCCCAGTTGGAAGCAAGTAAACGGCTCGATCAACTCCGCTATGTAAAACCTGAGCTAATAAACGCCATATTAACACGCTCTTGTCAAGCAAAGGCCGACGTTGTTAGCAAAGATGAGAAAGAAGGCGGATTGCGGGCGATTCTCAACTATGGACATACTATCGGTCATGCAGTGGAAAGTTTGACTGGTTATCGTCTAGTAAATCACGGTGAAGCGGTGGCCATTGGCATGGTAGCAGCCGGTCAAATTGCTGTGGAATTAGGAATGTGGCAAAAGGAAGACACGGAACGTCAAAATGCTTTAATTCAAAAAGCAGGTTTACCAACTCAGTTACCATCTGGGGTAGATATTGAAGCAATTATTGACGCGTTGCAGTTAGATAAGAAAGTCAAAGCGGGGAAAGTGCGGTTCGTTTTACCAACAGAGATTGGTGTAGTAACAGTTACCGATGAAGTGCCATCAGATATTATTCGGCAAGTTTTGCGGGGAATGTGAAGAATTTGAAGAAGAATTAAGGAGTCAGAATAGGCTAAACGCCCCGCTACCGCTAACAGGAGTCAGAATAAAAATTAGTTGCTCTGTTCTTCAATTACGAATTACGAATTAATGAGCCATGATACTCCAAGCCAAGAATCAATTAACCTTGCAAGAGTTCTTAAATCTTTCTCCAGGTGAGGGAGATATAACTTATGAACTTATTGATGGTCAAGCAATTCCTAAAATGTCACCAAAATTTTTCCACGCAAAACTTACCCGCGTCCTTCTGAATTTGATTGAGCAATCGTGCGAGGGGAAAGGAGAAGTTTGCCCGGAATGGGCTGTTGCATTAACCCGTCGGGGGCGAGATTGGATGCCAATTCCTGATATTTTGTACATTTCTTATGAACGTTTACCCGCCAACTGGGATGAAAACGAAGCTTGTCCTGTTCCTCCTGATTTAGTGATTGAGATTATTTCCCCCTTCGGGTTCGAGAGTGACGCTCGAAGACTCGCTAACGCTACGCTATCGCAATCGACGGAAACCGCCAAGACTGCGACTCTCTCACCAGGACAAACCTTTGGACAAATGGCGGCTAAAGCCAAAGACTATTTAGATGCTAAGGTGCTGCGGATGTGGGTAGTAGATAGTCAAGCCAGAAGCATTACTGTTTTTTATCCAGATGCAGCACCACAAACTTATATGGGAGAAGAATTACTCAAAGATTCTTTATTTGAAGGGCTAGAATTTACTGTTGAGCAGGTATTTCAAAAAGCGAAAATACCATTAGACACCAAATAGCATACTTTTTGCATCTAGCACAATTCTCTTTCTCTCAACGTCCATCGAAATTTCAATCGGCGGCTTTTGCTACTCAAACTTTTATATCTTTATTCAGCAACGCCCTATTTTTGAAACTGCGGTTCTTTCTGCGGTTGCTGCTGGCTATTTGTTGGTTGCAGTTTTTGAAATAAAGCTGGTGGCGTAGCTTTGCGGAAAGCACCGCAGTAGTGCATAGTCAGAACCGCTTTAAAAGCCCAATGGTCTGATGGCACATCACTAAAGGGATTCGGTAAAGTTTCTGCTTGATTCTGAACACAAGCATTCAAAACTTGATTCGATTTTGCTGGAGTGTCAGTACTAGGTTCTTGAGATTTAACAGGGGTTACAAAGCTAGTAGTAGCTAGGACTACGACTGTTGCCAGAAGTTTGCAGTTCATAATTTAAGTTTTCTAGGGATGAAAGTCTACCCTATGTTAGTTCCCAGGCTGTTGCCCAGGAACTAGAATAAACTTGCTGAGATTAAGCGTTAGAAAACATGGTAAGCATTACTAACATAACAACTAATGCACTGATCCAAAGAGCTAAAGATCCCCAACTAACTGAATCTTTTTGTACTTTTTGCCAGAAATTGGTAACTAAGTTATTCCGAATTGCCATTTTATAACCTCCAATTTTTATTAAACTTGCACTGACTCAATGCATTAAGCCTGGATTGAGTAAATAAAAGTTGATTTTTAGGGGTATCAGCCTTTATTACTGAATCCCAAAGATTAACCAACAGAGATTGAAATTAATTCATGCAGCCAGTGCCAATGCATATATCTCAACGAATTACTGAAATCTAAAAAACGAACAAAAATTTACAAAAAGATATTTGTTGATGCTTAAATTAATTTTCCCATATGTAACTGTTTAGACTCCAAAGTTTGGCGATTTTGAGAAAATTCTTAACGTTGTCTTAATTAGGTATAAAATTTAGTATTTTCAAATCACAAACTACTTAAATATTGACGATGTTTCACTTTGACTCGTGATTTATCTAGACTTGAAAATAGACACAATTAACAGTAAAAAGGCAGGTAAATAATGGTGCAACAAATAAGACATAATGAACCGCAATATATCTGTATCATTCCAGTTGAGAGAATTACAGCTAACCAAGATGAAGAAATCATGACCTTTGGTGCATCAGCTGACGAGGCAAAAAGACAAGGTGAGGAATTGTTAGCATCTACCTATGGTTGTAATCAATCACAAGTTTTGGAATTAATCCAGCAAGCACGAATTGAACTAATAGCTCAATGGTGTGCCCCTCAAGAGCGCAGAGCCATATAAAATCAAAGTGGTAACTCGCGCTGACCGCGAACAAGCAATGTCTACGACGGGCTATACCTACGCATGAGGTAGTAAAGGCACTGAAATAGAAAAACTAATATAGAGAAGTGTAAAAAACAGTGCCGTATTACCAACTAAACTATGCCACCATTCAAAACTCTGCTACGCGTTCGACACTATGAGATGGACGCCCTTGGGCATGTAAATAATGCCGTCTACCAAAATTATCTAGAACAAGCAGCCATTGAGCATTCAGAATACCTGGGTTTAACTTTAGATGTATATCGGCAAGTAGGTGGCGTATTTGTCATGCGGCGGGTAGAAATTGACTATTTACGCCCAGCAGTAGCAGGAGATACCCTAGAAGTCACTACCTGGTTGAAGGAAATGCGCGGGACTCGTGCCTTGCGATGCTACGAAATTCGTAAAAAAAACGAAGATAATTTGTTAGTCACGGCAGAGGCGCTATGGGTTTGGGTAGATGCACAGACAATGCGCCCACGACCAATTCCCAGTGTCATGTTAGACAAATTTTTGCAAATCCAAAACCCAAGTGTTACAACCTAAAAATGGTTAGTTATTCGTCATTTAATGAATCTTAATTATTCTAATGAAAAACAAATGATTGATTTTTTACCCCAGGTAATGCGGATGCTCAAGAATACGCAACTATGATGTTATAAGTGCAAAATTTAAATTTGTAGAAACTGCAATCAAAATTAGCTCACTAAATCAGGATTTTCCAGTCAATATTATGGAGCAAAGTCAGCCACAAAAGCGCCACATCGCTGATCAAGTATTTCAAGAATCCCTTGATCAGTTGGAGGATATCTTACAAGAAAGTCCAGATGAAGAAGAAATCCCAGAACTCGCACAACTGCATACTACTAATTTTAGTGAAGTCGAAGATCAAGACTTGACAAATATTGATTTAGCCGCTCTTGAAGATGCAGTTGCTGATATTGAACAATATCTTGAAGAAAAGACAAAAACTAAAGAAAATTGATGATTTATGAGTTCTAAGTTTTAACTCCTAACTCTTAACTCATTTGCCGTCGAGCTTCGTACAACATCAAAGCAGCTGCGATCGCTACATTCAAAGATTCCACCCCAGGACTCAAAGGAATTCTTACTTGTTTGTCTGCGATCGCTGCTAATTCTGCCGACAATCCAGCACCCTCATTTCCCAGTAAAATCAAACTGGGTTTGCGCCAGTCCACGTCCCAATAAGTTAAAGTCGCACTGGGTAAGGTTGCCACTACCTGCATTCCTGCCTGTTGACTTTGTTGAACTGTAGCTTTTAAATCTTCAGTTACGGCCGTTGCTAGGCGAAACCATTGCCCTGCTGAAGCCCGGAGAACTTTCGGGCTGTCTAAATCTACACTATCTCCACTTACCCACAAACCTGATGCTCCTACTGCCGCCGCAGTGCGAATCATTGTACCCAAATTCCCCGGGTCTTGTACGGTTTCTAAAGCTAGGACTAAACCAGTAAATGGTAGTTGAGTTTGGCGAACGCTTCGTTTTGCCGTTGCCACCACACCATCGGGTTGGACTGTAGTAGCGATCGCATCCAATACTTCTTTACTGACAATTTCGGCGCGATCGCTTTTACTACAAGCTTCTTCCCAGAGTGACGAGTGGGCTGCTTGCCAATCTGGAGTACAACACACTGTTTCTAGTGGGTAATTAACCGCACAAGCTTCCTCTAACAGGTGCGTCCCTTCGAGTAAAAATAATTGCTGCTTGTGCCGCTCCTTAGTGGAGTGAAGTTTGCGGATTTGTTTGACTAGGGAATTTTGTAAACTGGTCAACACGATTTTAGATTTTGGATTTTTAGATTAGTCGAGAAGACGCTCCTGGACTCGCTCTAACCGAAGCCATGCCGCAGGCTTTACGCTGCCCTATCGGCAATCTAAAATCCAAAATGATATGCGGAACCCGGGACTTGAACCCGGAAGCCTTGCGGCACTAGAACCTGAATCTAGCGCGTCTGCCAATTCCGCCAGTTCCGCTGGCACTTGTACTTATCGACAATTTCCTATTATTGCGCTATGTTTTACCTTTGTCAAGTGAAAACATAACACCTCGTTTAAGAGGCTCAGACTGGAAACAAGTTTTTCAGGGAATAGTAGGTCGAATCAAAATATTAACTGAACAGGACAGCATCGATTTTTAGAGAACACTTAAGTTATCTTACTGAGTATTTAATTTAGCTTAAAACTACTACTTATTTGTTCGTTTTTATTAAATTTTTTAAAAGCTCAAAAAGCTTGCTATTACTCCTTCTCAGGCTGAATTTTTCACCAAAAAACAATTTTTTTATGCAAGATGTTGCTTTAAAATGTGGACAATTTGAATCTTTAATGTAGAATCAAAACCAACTTCAAACATCATAAAATACGTATTACTTTTGGAGGTAGGCTTATCAATCCTTCTACCAGCTTACCAGATGCCAAAATTGCTCCAGAAGCAGACTCCTCAGTCTTGCAAATTTGGGGTGGGCATCCTTTGCGAGGTCATGTAAAAATTAGCGGGGCAAAAAATGCAGCACTGGTAATCATGGCTGGAGCCTTGCTGTGTCCGGGCGATTGTCGTATCCGCAATGTCCCCTTATTGGCGGATGTAGAGCGGATGGGTCAGGTGTTATCGGCTTTGGGTGTACGTTTAACCCGGCAAGGCGATATTTTAGACATCAACGCCAGCGAAATTAAAACATCAAAAGCTCCCTACGAACTAGTTACCCAACTGAGGGCGAGTTTCTTCGCCATTGGTGCGATTCTGGCAAGATTGGGAGTAGCGCAGATGCCCTTACCCGGTGGTTGCGCTATTGGGGCAAGACCAGTTGACTTGCATGTTCGAGGACTGCAAGCAATGGGAGCGGAAGTACAAATTGAGCATGGCATTTGTAATGCCTACGTCCCTGGCAGCAGCCGGAGATTACAAGGTGCGAAGATTTACTTAGATATCGCCAGTGTCGGAGCGACAGAAAACTTGATGATGGCGGCTACCCTAGCAGAGGGTGAAACAATCATCGAAAATGCTGCCAGAGAACCAGAAGTAGTTGATTTAGCTAACTTCTGTAACGCGATGGGAGCGAAGATTAAGGGCGCGGGGACTAGCAGGATTATTATCGAAGGAGTTCCCAAGCTGCATTCTGTTGACTACAGTATCATTCCCGATCGCATTGAGGCTGGAACGTTTTTGCTAGCAGCAGCAATTACCCGTTCCGAACTTCTTCTCTCGCCAGTGGCTCCAGAACATCTTATACCAGTGATTGCCAAGCTGCGGGATATTGGAGTAACAATAATTGAGGAAAAACCTGAACACTTACGTATTCTGCCGGCGGAAACTCTCAAGGCAACGGATATTGAAACTCAATACCATCCAGGTTTTCCCACAGATATGCAAGCGCCGTTCATGGCTTTGCTGACATTGGCCGAAGGCGACAGCGTGATTAACGAATCTGTCTTTGAAAATCGCTTGCGTCATGCCTCAGAGTTGAATCGCTTAGGGGCAGACATTCGTGTTAAAGGCAACGCTGCTTTCGTTCGGGGAGTACCGAAATTGTCTGGCGCACCAGTATTAGGCACAGACTTACGAGCATCGGCAGCGCTAGTCATAGCAGGATTGGCAGCAGAAGGAAAAACCACAATTCAAGGATTACAGCACCTCGATCGCGGCTATGATCGTCTCGATATGAAGTTGCAGCAATTGGGCGCTAAAATCCTCCGCGTGGGCGAAACATCTGCTGATACAGAAATCGCTCCCAGCATCAGTAGCCTGTCAAGTTGAAGAAGAGGTAAGGGAGCAGGAAGAAGCAAGGGGGCAGGGAGCAGGGAGCAGGGGGAAAGTCAAAAGCTTAATGCAGGTTCTTTTTCTCCTTTTCTCCCTGCCCCTTGTCCTCTTTCTCTCTGCCCCCTGCCTCTTCGTTGAGACTGAGGCGGGAACAAGGGGAATCAGGGAGATAAGGTAAAATTTTCTCCCCCATCTCCCCCTGTCCAGCCTAGTTAAATCGTTATACTAACTGTGGGTGGCTGTTTATCTACAGCCAGATTCTATAGTTGTGTTTTTTATAGCTTGCTGCACTATGTCCTTCCTTAAAACCCCGCTAATTGGTTTAAAAGCTGACTCATTTCGTCATCCATTAGACCTGGAAGCTACCAAAACGCTCAAGCAAATACCAGGCATAGATATGTTGGTGCGAAATTGGCTTGGACCAATGGCAGAGCAGGTTTTCTATGTGGAGAATATTGCCTCCAGCATTCTAGTGGGTGAGAAGCAACTCCCCGATTTATACAAGCTGTTATTAGATGCCTGTAAAATTCTGGATATAGAGCCTCCTCAGTTATACGTCCGGCAACATCCGGCTCCCAACGCCTATACTTTTGCTGTACGGGGTAAGCAGCCGTTTGTTGTGCTACACACATCCCTGATTGATATCCTCACCCCAGAAGAAATACAGGCAGTAATTGCTCACGAGTTGGGGCATCTCAAGTGTGATCATAGTGTTTATTTGACGCCTGTAAATTTATTAATATTAGCTGCGGCGATTGTGCCCAATGTTGGAACTTTTGTTGCTCAAGCAATACAGGCACAGCTTTTAGAATGGGTACGCTGTGCTGAGTTTACCTGCGATCGCGCCGCATTACTAGCAACTCAAGACCCCAAAGTTGTGATGTCAGTGTTGATGAAGCTGGCGGGTGGTTCCCCCACCTTAGCGCCACAACTGAATCTCGATGCCTTTGTTGCCCAAGCCCGCGCTTACGATGATATTAGCAAGACCGAGCTAGGTGAAATGGTCAAAGCTGCCCGCACAGCCCAATTAACCCATCCAGTGCCAGTGCTACGGGCGCGAGAAATTGACCGTTGGGCAAGCAGCACAGAATATCAATCTTTAATTCAAAGTCATGGATTGAAGTCTACAAGTAATGAAGTCGCACCCAAAGGCGGATGGCGAAACTGGTAGAATTGACTAATGAAATTTGGTTATCTAAATTTAGATGTATTTGAGCTTACAACACTCCAGATGATTAGCTTATGCGTTGGCGCAGCCCGTCGTAGACATCGCACTTGCTAAAGTTCTTCAGGCAAGCTGTGGGCGATTCACTGTAGTGTAAAATGCTGGTACAGCCCAAGAATCAGCTAATGACCAGGTTTCCTTACGACCAGTTTGCCAAAGATTATCTCAAAGAATTGTTACAACCATTGGGAGAAGTGGAAACATTCCTTTAGAAGAACTTAGTCGGAGATACTGGGTTTTACAGCTTTACTAATCGGATTAAAAAACATCCCATTGCTTAACCCACAGCCTCTACCATGACAGTTGTACCCAACGACCATCGTTTTTTTCAACCCATAAATCTGTTTGAGTACGAAAAGCTAGCAAAAGAGCATCTCTCTCAAATGACGCTTGATTACTATAGTAGTGGTGCTTGGGACGAAATCACACTACGGGATAATCGTGCTGCCTTTGAGAAATTCAAATTGCGACCTCGTGTATTAGTCAATGTAAGCGATCGCAATCTTACTACCTCTATTTTAGGACAACCCCTGCAACTACCTTTATTAATTGCGCCAATGGCTTTTCAATGTCTAGCTCATCCAGATGGAGAAATTGCCACCGCTCTAGCTGCCGCCTCAGCTGGAGTGGGCATGGTGTTAAGTACAATGGCCACAAAGAGCATTGAAGAAGTAGCGACTGCGTGTGATAAATTTCCAGATTCTCTGCGATGGTTCCAGCTTTACATCCATAAAGACCGGGGATTAACTCGTGCTTTAGTAGAAAAAGCCTATAAAGCAGGCTACAAAGCACTTTGTCTAACTGTAGATGCACCTGTTCTCGGACTGCGAGAAAGAGATAGACGTAACGAGTTTGCCTTACCCTCAGACTTACATTTGGCTAATCTCGCCACAATATCAGGGCTAGATATTTCCCATGAAAAAGGCGAATCTGGGTTATTTACCTATTTTGCCCAACAGCTAAATCCAGCAGTAACTTGGCACGATTTAGAATGGTTGCAATCTTTATCTCCACTACCTTTAGTCATCAAAGGAATTTTACGGGGAGATGATGCTGTTCGGGCTGTAGAATATGGAGCTAAAGCAATTGTTGTTTCCAATCATGGTGGCAGACAACTCGATGGTGCGATCGCTTCTTTAGATGCTCTAGCTGAAATAGTAGCAGCAGTGGATGGTAAAGTAGAAGTACTGTTAGATGGAGGCATCCGTCGGGGCACAGATATTCTCAAAGCTTTGGCATTAGGAGCAAAAGCCGTACTGGTCGGACGACCCATTTTGTGGGGGCTAGCAGTATCAGGTCAACTTGGTGTATCTAATGTCATCTCACTGCTACAAGATGAGTTAAATGTGGCAATGGCACTTAGCGGCTGTGCAAAACTAGATGATATTGACCCTAGTTTATTAATTCTGCCACGCCTCTAAGCCAGAAAATTCTTAAACCTATTGCCTATTGTATTATTCCAGCAAAGCTTTAAAAATTAATTTTCAGACTTGTTACAAAATCGCTTCATTAGAGTACAATAATTAAGGTTGGATATTTAAGGGCGGGTGGCGAAATTGGTAGACGCACCACACTCAAAATGTGGCGGCCTTGCGGTCATAGGAGTTCGATTCTCCTCCTGCCCATTACCAAAAAATTACTATAGAGGTGAAACTTATGCGCCTAAAAAGATGGGAATCTCCCCGTAAAGAAGGCAGGAACGATAAAGGTAGAGGCGGTTCTGCAAGGAAGAGGCAACTCAAAAAACAAAGGCAAATGTTACGACAAAGGCTCAAAGAAAGTAATAAACCAGACAATAACAAAAACAATAGAGTAGGGGAAGATGAGTTTATCTTCCCCTTATTTTTTGGACTTTATATTTCAGAAAAAATAATTTAATGGTTTTTCAGTACATAAACTAAATTAAATCCGTAATAAATTTGCAAAGTCATAAGAAAAATTATTAACCATTTTTTAGAATATACTAATTTGAATTAAACCTTTTAAGCGCATATTTACGTATCAAAATAGACAAGCTGAGTCTCTGGTATTTTGCTTTGCTATATCCTTTGCATATGTATAAAATATTACTTTTCTAAATATATATCTATAGCAATTTCTTGCAATTATAATGCTTACATGAACAAATCAAAAATTAATTATGAAGGAAGTATGAATTTTGTCAAATAGCATCTAAAATCCTTATCTTAAAACAGTAAACTAGGACACAGCAGCAAATAGTCATAATATTACCGGTAAAGTCAAAAGTATACAAAGAAGGCAATTGCATCTCCATGTGTTAACTTCCAACGATGACACAAGCCTACAAAAAGTCAGGAATCATCCAACCTGAATTTTTCAATATTCGGAATGAATGGTCTAGGTAATCTATGGATTTTTGTCTTGGACACAGGAGTTATTGATGGTGGCAAGAGTGCTTCTACCTACTAAAAAAGTACTAGATTTTTCTATTACTGCTTTACGCTTTGATGACCAAGTACAAACAATACTGAGGTGGGCAAGGAGGCGTGAGAGTAAAACGGTATATGTAGCCAATGTACATATGCTCATTGAGGCTCACTGGAATCCAGAGTTTGCCACCGTATTACGAAATGCAGATATAGTTACTCCTGATGGTATGCCTTTGGTATGGATGATGCGAAAGATGGGAGCGCTTTACCAAGACCGTGTAGCAGGGATGGATATTTTCCTAGCATTGTGTCAGCTAACTCAAACACAAAATCTTAGCATTTTCTTTTTAGGCTCTCAAACAGAAGTTCTTTCCAGAATGAGAAAAAGGTTAGAACACGAATTTCCGCAAATGAAGATTGCGGCGATGGAACCTTTACCCTTTCGTCCCCTGACTGAAACTGAAGACGAAGCTTTGGTTAAAAAAATTAACTCTAGTGGTGCTAGCGCCGTATTAGTATCTTTGGGATGTCCTAAGCAAGAAAATTGGATAGCTCAACATAAGGGTAAGATACAGGCTGTAATGATTGGACTGGGTGGAGTTTTCCCAGTTTATGCAGGGATTCACAAGCGAGCACCCCGTATAGTTCGAGACTTAGGGCTTGAATGGCTGTATCGATGGATTCAAGAACCGCGCCGACTTTGCGGTCGCTATGCTAAAACTATTCCATTATTTATATGGCTGGCTACAAAGCAACTACTATCATCAAGTCGTATTGCAGCAGTTTTCCTTCACGAGGCTGGCGATTAAGAAAAGCAAATATGTATTCTATTTAACAAGAAATTGTTAATACACTAATCAATTCCATTAACCAAAAAAATCAAAAACTTATGTTGTTATAACCAATAACTATAAAAGTTAGGCAGCACCTAAAATCAAGAAATATAAGCAACAATATCGAAATTTATCAGTAAATTTTCTGCTAAAAATTTGTTGAATAGCCACCAAATTTCAAAAAGATTGTGGTATACTCCTCTAGGATATATTACTTAGTATCAAGAGTATTTTTTGAGATATTACCGCAAGCATTGTTACACATTTTTTCGGTGTAGTTTTTGGATCAAAAAATTTTTATGACTACCATAACTAAAAAAAATAGGTGGGGCTAATTGGTTTGAGAATAAATTATTTAGTTACTTTTTAGAAGGCTACATCGTTAATTTTGCTGGATTCGTAGTGAGCAATAAATTATTCAATTTCAAAACTTATAGCTGCTGACTCCTAACTTTGAAATCCATTCAATTAATGATATTAATCGCTACTTAGAAATATCAAAGCTATATAATACTGTAGGTTCTTTCATCGGTAAACTCTGTAATGGAATCATCTAAAGATTCATCAAATTTACGACAAAAGGCTGTTAAAAGTGTAATTTGGACTGCTATTGAAAGTTGGGGACGCCAAGCAGTCTCTTTAGTTGTTTTCTTTATACTAGCTCGTTTACTTAGTCCAGAAACTTTTGGTTTAATTGCTTTAGCATATATTTTTATTGAATTTGCACAAATTTTTGTTGATCAAGGATTCTCTGTAGCAATTATCCAACGTCAAGATATAGATAAAGAACATTTAGACACTGCATTCTGGACAACTCTAGGAATCAGTATATTCTTGACTATATTAAGTGTTGCTTGCGCTAGATTCGCAGCTGATTTCTTTAAGCAACCGCAGTTAGTACTAATTATTCAGTGGTTATCTATAAGCTTTACATTTAGTGGGTTGAGCGCTGTACAACAAGCGATTCTTGAACGTAGGTTTGACTTCAAGAGTTTAGCAATACGCTCACTATTGGCAGTGATAATAGGTGGAATAGTTGGCGTAGGGATGGCTCTTTTAAACTTTGGTGTTTGGAGCCTTGTCGGTCAACAATTATATAGTGGTTTTGTACAAGTTCTAGTTTTATGGCGAGTTAGCGATTGGCGACCAGGATTCAAATTTTCTGCTATACATGCTAAAGAACTTTTTACCTTTGGAATTAATATATCTGCGTTTAACATAATTAACTTTTTCAATCGCCGAGCCGATGACTTGCTAATTGGCTACTTTTTAGGACTAGTTGCATTAGGTTATTACTCGGTTGCCTACAAGCTGCTGCTAGTAATGATGCAAGTTTTAATCAGCACTACAACTAAGGTCGCACTACCAATATTTTCTAGATTGCAAGGAGAACCAGAACGCTTAGTAAGCGCTTTCTACACTGCTACCCAATTCACAAGTCTTATTGTTTTTCCAGTATTTCTTTGTGTGCCAGTATTAGCACCTGAATTTATAAAAGTCTTTTTTGGTGAGCAGTGGATTCAGAGTATTCCAGTATTGCAAGTACTATCGCTTATTGGTCCTGTTCACTTAATCTTCTTTTATAATAATTCTGTAATTCTGGCGCTGGGTAAACCTTCGTGGAGGCTATGGATACAAGTTATCAATACAGTTACTAATGTCGTTGGTTTTGCTCTGGCAGTCAAATGGGGTATTGTAGCTGTCGCATCTGCTTACGTAGTTCGTGGTTACTTAATATTACCTATTTCGTTATTAGCTATTAATAAACTCGTTAAGATTAATTTAACTAACTATCTAAGTTTGTACATAGTACCTTTAGTAGCTTCTGGAGTAATGGTTGGAACTATATTAGCAACTAAATATTTTTTTGGATCATTTATTGAAGCATGGCTTTTACTAGCTATTTCGTTGTTATTAGGGATCTCAATCTATACTTTTACTATTTCAGTAATATCTCCAAAGCTTTTCAAACGGTTACTTGAATTAGCAGAGAGTTTAAATTTCAAAATAAAAAAGAAAGTTTAAGAATTCAAAATTCACAAGCTGTCAAAATAAAACCAAAACCATAGTTCATTAAAGAGGTCAAAAATGAAAATTGGAATTCTAACTTTTCACCATGTAGACAATTACGGTGCAACACTGCAAGCCTGTGCTCTTTGGAGTTTTATTAATAGTCAAGGTTATGATGTTGAAATAATAGACTATCGGCCTATTAAAATAGTATGGATATATTTAAGACCTTTAATTCCACTCAAAAGACTTGGAAAAGTTTTCGTAAATATTCCAAGAGCTTGGAAAATGAGACAGTTTTTACTTTCTAATGTGAAGTTGAGCGCTCGAAAGGCTTATGATAAAAAAAGTTTGCGATACTATCATGATAAATATGACGTAGTAATATGTGGTAGTGATCAGATATGGTGTTTAGATTCTTTTAGAGGATTTAATTCTTCTTTCTTTTTAGATTTTATCAATAAGCAAACTACTCGTAAGATAAGTTATGCAGCCAGTTTTGGTAATACCCTAAAATTAGGGGATTATCAAAAAGAAATAGATACTTTAGTTAATCAATTTCAAACTATTTTAGTTCGTGATTCTAATAGTAAAAGAATTATTAATGATGAATGCAATAAAGAAGCAACAAAAGTTTTAGATCCTACTTTTTTGATTAAATATGATGATTTACAAGAGCTTCCAAAAATAAAAGAAAAATATCTTTTGTTATATACTCAAGCAGAAATAGGATCAGAAGAGGAAGATTTTATAAAATTATTAGCAGCAAACCAAAACCTAACTATAATTTCAGTTGGGAAACCTAATCAATTAGCACAAATAAATTTAGAAGGTGCTGGACCAAAAGAATGGCTTGGATTACATAGCCAAGCATCTTACATCGTGACTAATACTTTTCATGGTACTGTGTTTTCTATTATTTTCCAAAAGCCTTTTAACGCATTTGTTCCTAGTGATAAGTCAAATAAAGTAACAGATTTACTTACTGATTTAGGTTTACAAGACAGAATATTCTCAGATAAACTAAAATCCCAAATACTCAACAAGGAAATCTTTGATATTGATTATGAGGCAGTATCTAAAATACTAGAATCAAAGATCCTGGAATCAAAACAATATTTACTTGAAGCGATTTCACAAGGAGTAGGTAATGTAGCTTTCCACTCTACCCCTGTAAAAAAAGGTTAAGAGGATGTTTTAAAAGTATTTAGCTGAATGTTAGGTACTTATTTATCCCCCCCTAACCCACCTTAAAAAGAGAAGAACTGGAATCAAAGCTCCCTAAAGGGGGATTTAGGAGGAGCTAAAAGCATTTGATACATCACTAGCAAATTTGAAAATATCCTCTCAAACCCTTGCATATAAAAAGAGACTAAAAAAGCTACGTAAGCAATATGTATAAATAGTGTCGAATGCAATCAAGAAGTTGAGATTTGCATAAATGAAAAAAGCTTTCCACTGTTTTTACAAAACTAAACATATATTAATTTTATTGTGCCCGCTGACTTCACCACTGATTGTGATTTAATTGAAGCATAAACTGTAAGTACGCACTTAACATCATATTGTCATAAGTTGGGGGATAATTGGATATCCTCTTTTATGGCTGTATAGTGTTTGCCAAATTACAGATGATCTATTTTTATCTAAAGTTCCAAGGGAGTAGAAAGAGTTCAGATGTCTAATTTAAAGATTGAGTCTTTAACATCAAACAGCCTTTCACACTATAGAACTCGACATAACTTCGAGCGAGTAGGGGAGATTAATAGTGTAGATGACCTTCAGGAGTACTGTAATTGGGCCAAAGAAAATGAAGTCAATATTTACATTATTGGGAATGGCTCTAACACGCTGTTTGTTAAAAAAAATATCCGCTCATTGGTTCTGAAAAATAAACTACCTAAGTGCACAAATCCTTTACCTGATAACAGACTCGAAGTATCTTCTTCTGTTTCAGTTATGGAAGTACTAAAGTACTGTTACCAAAACTCTATGAATTCTTTTTATTATCTTGCGTCTGTGCCAGCAACTATTGGTGGTGCATTAGCTATGAACGCTGGTAGAGGAAGGCAACATGGATGCACAATATATGACTTTGTTGAAAGTGTAACTTTCTTTGAGGATGGATGTATAAAAACACTTGAAAATAGTCAAATCGTCCGTGATTATCGGGAAACTATGTTTACTGGGATGCACTCAAAACTGATATTGAGCGCAGTTTTCAAGTTTGAACGAACACAATTTACTGAAAATCCTCTAACTTCAAGACAAGTTTGGGCAAAAGAACATCAAGATAATACAGCACCTAACTGTGGCTCGGTATTCAAAACTGCTAATTATAGAATACTTGGAAAGCTAAAAGGTCTATCTACTGGTAAAACTATGTTTTCTGCAAAAACGAGTAACTGGATAATTACTAAATCACAAAGTAGCTATTCAATAATTATTTTAATTAAAATAGCTCAATTTTTACATTTTATAACTAGACAAAAAATTGTTCTCGAACTAATAACAATTGATTAAACAGTATAATGCCAACGAAGATATATTTTAGATAGAAGCAGCAACATTACTTTTTCAAGAAACAAGGTAGCAGGAGAATTTGACTTGTTTCTTTACATTGATCGCGAGTGTTACTATGCCATTAGGACTGTTTTTAAGAAACAGTAATGTTTCTTCACATTTATCATGTGCGATCGCCCGTAAACACCTTAGATACCAAAACCTTACAAATCCATATCCTAACCAAGGTTTTTGCCAAGGATTTATGTAAAGGCTGAATATCGTTGTTGCAACAGGTCAAACTTGCAAATTATACACAATATATATTATACAACTGATGTACTATGTACTTAAATTTAGGGTTTCAAAAACCTTATCCGAAATAAACTACTAAAATACTTGACATTAACCCAGGAATAACTGCTATATTAATTAGAGTGAAGTTGTTGGGGCGTAGCCAAGTGGTAAGGCAGCGGGTTTTGGTCCCGCCATCCCTAGGTTCGAATCCTAGCGCCCCAGTAAATGCAAAGACAGGCTGTTATGCCTGTCTTTTAAAGTATTTAACTATATTTGTTAAAATACGTCTTAATGCATCTAGCTCTGTGAGTGTTACTTTTCAGGAGATTTGAGAGCTTGATCCAGAGTCTGCCGAGCTTGTTCTGCTTTAGATCGCGCTTCTTGATAACGCAGATTAGCTTGAGCAAAATTTTTAAGAACTTTAAAACCTTCCTTGAGCCGAGTAATTTCTTCTTCTGTTACCGACTCATCAGTGAACAGAATATCAACCGCTTTGCGAATTTCCAACGCTTCAGATCGTGACTCCTGAACTTTCAACTTGAGTGTCGCCAGGTTACTCAGAACCTGGACAGCTTGTGTAATTGTATCCTCACCGCTAGCAGTATCAATAGTTGACTCTTTAACTTCAATTAATTGTTGAGGACCAAATCCTTCTTCTAGTTCCGTGGGTAGCTTTCCTGAATCCATCAGTTCCATCAACTGATCCATTGCTTTATCACGGGCTTTTGCCGAATCTTTTCCAGAAACAGTAAGGATAATTTCTGGGCTTTGAGCAAGAGTATACTGAACCATATTTGAGCAGAAAATTTGCTGGTTAACCAAACTGAGGCAAACAATTATAACATACTGTGTGTCTGTTTATTTCTTGGTAAATATATTTAGGTGTCGGTTTGCCAAATTAAGTAATTTCTATACTTAATCATTTCAAGCTTCATTCCTACCCCTGCCAAGTCGCTTCAAATAAAACTTTATACTTAAGAAAAGAGAATTAAGTTTCAACAGGAGGGGAGAGCAATGGCTCCTAGTCCCACCATCATGCAAGCTGTGGAAAAACTGGGCTACCGTGTCACTGTTGGTGATGTGGCAACCCAGGCAGGATTGAATGTCGCTGAAGCTAATCAAAGCTTATTAGCCCTGGCATCTGATGCTGGGGGACATTTGCAAGTGGCGGATTCAGGTGATATCGTTTACCTTTTTCCACAAAATTTTCGAGCAATTTTGCGTAATAAATACTTCCGATTACGATTGCAGGAATGGTGGAAAAAGGTATGGAGTGTTCTGTTTTACCTGATTCGCATTTCTTTTGGAATTTTGTTAACTGTTTCCATCGCCCTTATAACTGTAACCATCTTCATGATCATTACCGCTGCCAATTCAGATCGTGACGGCGACAATCGGGGCAGTAGTTTTGGGGGTGGGGGGTTCTTTTATTTTCCAAATTTATTTTGGTATCTTAGCCCAAATTATGACACCCACTATCAGGAACGACGACGTGGCACGCAAGAAGAAAGCAATCTGAATTTCTTTGAAGCTGTGTTCTCATTTTTATTTGGCGATGGTAATCCTAACGCCAACTTAGAAGAACGTCGGTGGCAAGAAATTGCTACGGTGATTCGGAATAACGGTGGTGCAGTGGTAGCAGAACAAATTGCCCCATATTTGGATGACATTGGCGAGGGATATACAAGAGAGTACGAAGATTACATGCTGCCCGTTCTAACGCGATTTAATGGGCAACCATCGGTAAGTCCAGAAGGGCAAATTGTTTATTATTTCCCAGAGTTGCAGGTGAGTGCAGTTAAAAAGCGCCGTTATGCAATATCAGATCACTTGGAGGAATTTCCCTGGCGTTTTAGTGCTGCAAGTTCAGGGCAAATTATGCTCAGTGCTGGGTTGGGTGTACTAAATTTTGTTGGTGCTTTAGTACTGGGAAGGTTGTTAAGTGATGGCACTGTTGCTGCCCAATTAGGTGGATTGGTAGCTTTTGTGCAAGGAATTTATTGGCTGCTATTGGCTTACGGAGCAGGATTCTTAGGCATCCCGTTATTGCGTTATTTCTGGATTCAGTGGCGTAATCGCAAAATAGGCGATCGCAACCGCGATCGCCTTTCCAGATCAAGGCTATTGGCAAGTCCTGATGAATCTTTGCAAAAAAAGATCGACTATGCCAAACAATTTGCCACAGAAAAAGTCATTGGCAACGAAGATTTAGTGTATTCCAGCGAAACTGACTTACTCGAACAAGAAGCTGAACATTCTGCACAAATTGACGCTGAATGGCAACGGCGCTTGGAACGTGGGAGTGGAGAATAGAGTGAAGAGTTGAAAGTGAGGAGTGAATAATTAAAATTTATTTAAAACTTCTAACTCTTAACTTCTAACTCCTAACTTTCTCCCTATTTCGCCTGAATTGGTGTTAAAGCTACACCTTGATAATAATGCCCCAAAATTTGCAGATGGTTTACTCCTTGCCGAGCCAGATTGTACGCCCCCCACTGACTCATGCCTAAACCATGACCGAAGCCAAGCCCTTGCAGTACAAAACTACCATCTGCTCCCTTGGTGACGCTAAAGCGGGTACTTCTTAGCTTGAGAGCTGTCCTCACTTCTTCGCGCTGTAGAAGCTTTGTGCCCTTGTTACCGACAATTTTCAAGGCTTTAACACTGCGGAAAGGCGAGAATGTTTCTGGAATCATCGCCGTCACATTACCAACTTCAGGGAATTTAGCGCTAATATCACTCGTCGAGAAGGTTTTTACCCAATTACACTCCTTGATATTTTGATCGTAGTCTTGAACAGCCCGCAGGTACGGCAAGGCATTTCCCCAAACGTCTTCCACGTTTTCGGTGTGTCCTCCAGAACAAGCGTGGAAAACTGAGAGGATAATCTTGTTTTTATAAGTTAGTACTTGCCCTGCTGTTTCATCAACTGCTTTGTAAGTAGCAGGAGATTCACTGATGACGCCTTTGTAAATTTGCCAGCGATCGGGGGTATTGCCTAAATCGTAAATAGGATTATTCCGTTGTTTTTCTCGTTCATAGAGGGCGTAGGTGCGGGCTGCGATCGCCTGGGCTTTTAGTGCTTCTTGGGGCCAGTTGGCATTCATTTCGCCGCCGAGAACGCTGTAAAGATACTCTTGATCATCAACCCAGTTAACAGCAGTTAAGCCTTTGTCTGTTGGGACAACTAGAGTTCTACCTCGATACCAGCGATCGCCAATATAAACGAATCCTTTACCTGTTGGCTCAATCCAAAATAAACCAGACTGCCACTTATCTAAAGCAACCCCGCCAGGAATAGCTTGGGCATAATATGCACTCATTGCTGGTAATTGTCCGAGAGTCCGGCCGGTACTATCCTTGACGATTCCAGTGGTGGAACTGCCCACTTTTACCTGATTAACGCCCCTCTCAATTGCCACGCGGAGAATTACAGATGCTTGGGCTGGGGCAACCAAAGCAATCCACAAGAGAACACTTATCCACCAATAACGTACTTTAATCTGGGAAAATAAAAATCCTAAGTAAAGTTGGAATTTCATGCTGGTCATCTAAATCACACTAGTATCTAATTGACGCTTTGAATTATGGCGTCTACTACTTTAAGATGAGACACTTCTCCAACATAGGAGGTTGCCACCTCCTACCAATTATGCATTTTGCTTTAGCTATCAGGTAGAAATCAGATAATATTGACACTCGTTTTTGGCAAAAGTGTCTACCTCTGGTATTAGCGATCGCCCATATCAGCAGTTCTCGTCCGTGTTTCATCCTACAAATATTGGTGCGATCGTATTTGAAAACCGCCCCAAAGAGGACACTAAGGATATAAAGAGCTTCAAGAGCGTCCCCTTTTGAAGGATGCTTATTCCGACGCTCGATTACTCGCCAACGGATTCGACGGAAATCGCCAGACGCTTTTAGCCTTTCCCCTCCTCCCAAAGAAAGAAAGCTCCCACTTCCTTACTGTATTTGCCACTCTTTGCATCTTATTCGATTTACCTACGATGCCAACACTTTTTGAGAATTGCTCACTTCATTAGCTATAATTCCAATTAAATTCAACTTACTCAAAATTTCTGTTGCTTGAGTCACTTCAGTTCGGGTTACTTTTCCCATGCGCTCTACCATTACGATCCCATTGCAAAAAGTTGCCACAATCCTGGCATCAACTGTACCTAAAATAGGCGAAGTATCTATCAGTACTAAGTCATATGTTTGCTCAAACAACTCTATTAGTTCTTTCATCCGTTGAGAACTGAGCAACTTCACCGTGTCTTCTGGTTCAGGTCCAGCAGTCAAAATATCAATACAGGGGTGAATAGGCTGGATGTAATCTTGAAAATGAGTAGTTGTTTCATCAACTAATAACAGAGATAGTCCCCAGTCATTCGATAGTTCCAGGATTTTGTGCAGGCTAGGATTATGTAAATTAGCATCAATAACTAATACCCGTCGATGCATCCGGGTAGCACTAGCTACCAGCCCTAATACTAAGGTCGTCTTCCCTTCCCCTGGTAGTGCTGAAGTCAACATCAACGACTTGAAAGGTAAGGGATATTTTAATATTTGAATATTTTGGTAGATCATGTCCAGGGTTTCATGCACGGGTAATCTAGTACTGGCTTCTATTACAGAGGAATCTGAACTTCGCCGCCTATTCCAAGGCAGAGCCAGCCTCTGCTTTTTAACACCACGCGACGGTAGTTTTGGTACTGATCCCAGTACACGTAGGTTTGTCAGTTTCTTTAAATCTCCCACACAATAAATAGCGTCATTAAACTTTTCCAAAATTAAGGCTGCTAAGATACCTAAAATCGGCCCAATTACCGCTCCTCCAACTAAAAGTAATAATCTGTTGTTTCCCATATAAGTACCCAGAGCAGGTTCTGCCAAAACTTGCCAGTTATATCCTTCCTGAGCAATTTTTAGCCCCAAAGACTGTTGGGCTTGGAGTATTTGTTCAAGGGCTTTGCGGCTAGTTTCCACCTTTGGCAGCAGACGGTTATACTCTGCTATTAAGCTTGGGTATTTATTTAGCTCAGACCGAAGTCGCTGTTCTGACTCGGCTAGATTCTTTTCATTAGCAGTTAATCCTAAGACAGTTGTCTGTAACAAAATTAACTCGTCTACTAGCTTTGGCTCAACCCCTACCACCTGCGCTTTTAAGAACGGTTCTCCTTTATTACTAGTAGTAATAGCTTTCACTTCTTGTCGTAATAGCAACAGTTGACTTTGACGTTGCTGCTTTAGTTTTTGTATCGATGGATAATCGTCTGTATAGCGCAACCGCTCCTTAGCCAACCCTAGTTCAGTCTTTTGAATTTCACTCAATAGCGTTTGGTAGCGGCTTGACTGATTTAAACGAGAAGAAATTAGTGCATTCTGCTGAGATGACGAGACTATTTGTTGCTCTAGATTCTCGTAGCGAACCTTTACATCTTTAAGGTGTGCACGAGTGCTTTGTAGCTGTTTTTGAATATCAGCTAGAGATTCTAGCAATATTTTACTTTGGACTTCGGGATCGAGTAATTTATGTTTCTTGCGAAACTGTTCCAAATTTTTATCAGCTTTACTTACTTCTTTTTTTATCTCAGGTAGGCGAGCATTTACAAAAGCCAGCCCTTGATTGAGACGTTCTTGCTGTTGCTCTTTATTGTATTTTTGATAGACTTTCTGTAGAGCTTTAAGTACTCTTTGTGCTTTGACTGGATCATTATCACTGAAAGAAACTTTAAATAATTGGCTAAAAACTTTATTAGCTCCTATACCTCCCTTTTCTGGAGTTACTTTTAGAGGTGCTTTTTTGTTTTGTTCTGTTTGACCATTAATATCCTCTAAGGTAATATCAGGATAATCAGAATGAAGTAAATCTACAGCTTTCTGAAGCAACTTAGAACTCAGCATGAGTTTCATCTGAGTAGTGGAATCAATAATTTCAGAATTAGAATCAGTAACCTGAGTATCTTTCCCTACCGGGATATTATTTAACTGTGCCCCTTCAGATAAATTGGAATTCACCAATATCTGCATATTGCTCTGGTAAATAGGTTTAGTAATGAAAGCTAGGAGGCTAGCAGCTGACATAACTACACAGGAAACCCCCAAAACCAGCAAACGTCGGCGAAGCAAAATAGTAGATATTTGTCTGATGTCAGCTGCGCCTTGTGCTGAAGTAGTAATCTGTTGCTCTTGATTCAGACTAGTCTTAGCCACTATTAAACTCCTTTAATATCGAAACACTGTATTTATTTGGAAGATTTATGAGAAATATGAAATGTTTTTTACACCTATAGCCGCAATAGCATACTTAATTATTCTTCCAATAATGACAAGCTAACTTGGCACAATATTATGCCAACTAGTGCTTTCATGTTCATCAATTCACGCATATAAATTCTTAATCAGTGTTGGAAGAATAAATTTTTAATAAATATTTTATTGAAGCAAGGAAAATCTTGACGGAAAATTAATTATTTTTCCTAAGTATTTCAGTAGAAAATTCTCTGATTTGCAAATTAATCTACTATTAAAGTAATTTTGATAACTTGTAATATAAAAAACACATTAAAAAGAATATCTAAACCATAATCTTTGTTGATTATTGATACACTTAATCAACCGTACATTATTGGTTAACTACTTGACTTACCTACTCAAACTAAACTGCTATCTATTTGCTGGACGTTATGAGTTAGATTACTAAAATCTAAGGTAGAGCCTGGTTAATTTTAGATTTTAGATTATAAAGGTTCAATAAAAAATCTTAAATCTAAAATCCAAAATTTAAACGCCTACCTTGGTTAATTCTACTTCCCGTCGCCTGGGTACTTCATGAATCATGAAATCATAAGCCATGTCAGTGCGAGGAAAAATAGCACGGGCTTCTTGAAGCAGATCCTTCAATTCTAAGGTATTGCCAGGAGCATAACGGGGACTGAAATGACTCATAATTAGTCGATGTGCCCCAGCAGCTAAAGCTGTTTGAGCTGCCATCGTGGTTGTGGAATGCAGCCGCTGAAAAGCCATATCTGCATCTTGATGGGCAAATGTTGCTTCGTGAATTAATACATCTGCATCATGAGCTAATTCCACTGCACCATCACAATAAATTGTGTCTGTACAATAAGCAATTTTTCGACCAATTTCTGTAGGACCGCATAATTGAGTGCCATCAATCACGCGTCCGTCTGCAAGTGTCACTGTTTCACCGCGCTTAAGTTGACCATAAATCCGACCAGGAGGAATTTGCAATGCCTTGGCTTTTTCGACATCAAAGCGCCCTGATCGGTCTTTTTCAGCTACGCGGTAGCCGAAAGCTGTAATGCGATGATGCAAAGTACCGCAGCTAACGGTGAAGTCATTGTCTTCATAAATTATCCCTGGACGGATGGTATGGACTTTAATGGGGTAGGAAAAGTGTGTGTAGGAGTAACGAGAGGCGGCTTGAATATAATCATTTAATCCAGGTGGGCCATATATATCAACTCGTTCTACATTACCTGCCAAGCCGCAAGTAGCAAGAAGTCCCATCAAGCCAAAGATGTGGTCGCCGTGCATATGAGTGATAAAAATTCGCGAGAGTTGGCTGATTTTCAGTTCACTCCGTATAATTTGATGCTGGGTACCTTCGCCACAGTCGAATAACCATAGTTCTGCCCTTTGGGGTAATCTCAGGGCAACACTGGAAACATTGCGCGATCGTGTGGGTACACCGGAACTCGTACCTAAGAATGTTATCTGCACAGCGTTCTTTAATCTTCCTATTGCTCAATTTGCTGCTCTATTTTCTATAGTGACACGCTTAATGAGTAAAATACTTTTGAGAGGAAATCGCTTTTTTAAACCCAACACTCAATTAAAAATTACAAGACTTATGTAAAAATCTTTAAAAAGCTTAATTGCTCTAACTGTAAAGGCGCTCTTGGCGTCTTATTGCAAGAGACTCCGCCAACGCGCTGCGTCTCATAAATAAAAATTCGTAAAGTGTGCATAAGTCCTAGATTACACCTAAAGGCTCGTAGTAGTGCTTTAGTGGCAAAAATCTATTTAATGCACAAAAATGCACAAATTCAGTCTGGTCATTGCAGTGGCAGAGTCACTATTACTGTTGTGCCAACATCTTGCTCACTTTCTAATTGAATATAGCCACCATGTAGCTCCACACATTTTTTAACTATAGTGAGTCCGAGTCCTGTTCCTTGAATTACACCCACATTACTGGCACGATAGAAGGCTTGAAATAGACTGGTTTGGTCTTTGAGAGGAATGCCCATTCCATGATCTCTTACTTGGAAAGTTGCGAGACGATCTTTACAAATTAAATCAAACCAAATAATGCTATTTTGAGGCGAATATTTTATGGCATTGGAAATCAAATTTGTGAAAATAAAATTTAGGAGATCCTCATCCATTTGGGCTTGGGTGGATTCACCTTGAAAGGTAAAGATAATGCTGTGCTGGCTACCTGCATTGACTTGAAGAATATCTGTAAGTTCGGTACAGAAATTTACTAAATCTACAAGTGTAGGTTTATATTCTAGTTTTGCTGCTTCAGTTTTACTTAAAAACAATATCTCATCTAAGAGATGAAGCATTTGGTTAATAGCATTTTGTATTCGATCAAAATATTTAGTTCTTCGCTCATCAGTTAGTTTTTTGCTGTTGTATTCAAGGATGTCTACAGCCGTCCGGATAGTGGTCATGGGGGTGCGGAACTCGTGGGAGACCATTGCTACAAAGTTCGACTTTAACTCGTTGAGTTCCTGTTCCTTTGCCAACGCTTGACGCGTGCGTTCTTCACTCTCCCGTAGTTGGTTGAGAATTTCGCTCCTTTCAATGGCATAGCGAATAGCACGCACTAATCGTTGTATCGTCATTTGATCTTTAACAAGATAGTCCTGTGCACCTTCGGCTAATGCTTGCAGCGCTAAATCTTCATCATCAAGACCTGTCAACACCACAACTGGAATATCGGGTACTGCTGCCCGATATTCTTTCAAAGTATCCAGTCCAATAGAGTCTGGGAGGCTAAGATCTAACAGAACTAGGTCGAATCTACGTTGTTTTATACTCACTATCTGAGAATTATCAAAGGTGAAAGCGGAGTTTTCCCTGCTAGCATTTATTGCCTCAGATAGCCGTTCAACATGTAACATCTGCCATTGTTCTTGATCTGCATACAAAATTAATCGGCGTAGCAGATGGGCATCACTGCGACTATCTTCTACTAGTAGAATGTGAATTGTGAGCTTTTCCATAAGTACAGGGTTATATCGTTAGATAATCTCCTGATTTTCTATTCGTCAGACAGGTTAATTCTCTGGTGTTGTAACAATTTAAATTTCTAACCCAATTACTTCTATCGTAATGTTACTGCTATCAGCCAAAAAGTAGGATATCCATCATTTTTAGTACTAGTTATGACAACAAGAATACAATTTCTCTCAACACTTTGTGCCTATCCAGAAATGGATGATTCAGATCAAGAAAGATTAAATCTGGGCAGGAAACATTAGTAAACTCTTCTTGCTCTCATACATTGTTCATAGCATTTTCACCATCCTCACCCCAGTGCAAGTTATCGGCGATTTTGGCATTTAAAAAGCTTTAGATTGTTAGATTAGCATTACTAGGGGAGTCTTGAGCTAGCAAAACTTCAATGGGTCGCAATATCTGCTCATAAATCATGCAGTTGTTATACAGTTATTAGACTGCTATACAATATATATATTTAAACATACCTTCCTGATAGAACGCACAAAGTTCCGAATAATCTGGCTTTTAGGGCAGGGATACAGAACACAAGAAGTCACACAGGTAACAGAATAGATAATGTTTGTTTATTGGAACTCTTGTAAGATGCGTAGAAACTTATCAAGTACTAAACTAAATTGAGGACTATAAACAAAAACCCCTAGTTCATATAGCAACTAGGGGTTTTTGTGTTTTAGTTAGTAATATAGAACCTGGCATCGAGCTATTTTTGCGTAGGGCTACCCCTAAACTATCGTGGCCGCAGCAGCGTTTCACCTCTGAGTTCGGGAAGGGTTCAGTGTGGTTCCACCGCGCAATAGACACCAGGAAAT
>JAESFO010000039.1_pt1 | contig 243002 bp, 244 predicted proteins | sample 9269421 | NCBI WGS metagenome assembly JAESFO01 (sample SAMN14502839, study PRJNA617101) | algae metagenome | isolation source: Nostoc desertorum CM1-VF14 and co-occurring heterotrophs from rocky... | place: USA: Clark Mountains, San Bernardino, California | collected 2000-06-05 | reverse complement strand
TGCGCACGAAGATTTGTCGTCGTCTCTTGCCTTTGGCGATGTGTTTGAAGTTCCTGGATGCCCGCACAAGGTGGCAGATACCCGCGTGAACTTCACGACCGACCGCTAAGGTTGCGCCTCTATATGGTCAGTGAGTCCCCCCGTCAAGGATTCTTTGCAGCGGAACGTGATGCTCACGCTGCCGGAAATCCGGGGAATTTCCATCCACGGGCGGGATGGGGTCGGAGGGCAGAGCTAATCTGACCCGAGCGCATGGCTGGCGCCAGATCGTCGATGCAGTTTTCCTCGATTTTCGGGAATCGGGCGCAGCCTCCCCTGCCCCGCATTGGCCCGCCTGAGACAAAGGTGTATCAGTCGGCGCGACACCGGAGCCGAGTGGGGAACAATCGATGAAGCTGGGACGCCTGCTGGTCGCCGTTACGCTGGGCGCTCTCGCCACGACATCGGCGCTCGCACAGAGCATTGTCGATGGCTCGAAGGTCGACGAGATCGTGACCATCGCCCGGGGCTATGGCGCGGCGACGCTCGAGAGCCAGGGCGACGGCAACCCGCGCATCGCGGGCAACATCAAGGGCGTGCCGTATTACGTGTTCTTCATGAACTGCACCGACCAGGCGGGGTGCGAAGACATCAACTTCTACGCGGGCTTTGCCAACATCAAACCCACGATGGATGCGCTCAACGCCTGGAATCGCGACAAGCGCTTCGGCAATGCCTATCTCGACGCCGACCTCGACGCGGCGATCGAGTATGACGTGAACCTCGAGTACGGCGTCACCCGCGAGAACCTCGATGCGGCGTTCGGGGTGTGGTCGGTGCTGCTCCAGCAGTACACCGAATATGTCGGCTACAAGCCCGGCCCCTGAGCCACGCCGGCCCCTCGAGCTTCAGTCGAGGATCATCACCGCGAAGCCGTCATAGCCCTTGGCGCCGACCGTCTGCAGGGCGGTGGCAGAGAGCCGCGGGTTGGCGGCGATCAAGTCGAACGCGCCGCGGCTGCCCAGCACGTTCGGGTCGCGGCTCTCCGCGTTGGCCACCTGACCATCCCGCACCACGTTGTCGAGCACGATCACCGTACCGGGACGGCCGAGTCTGATGGCCCAGTCCAGGTAGACGGTGTTGTTCGGCTTGTCCGCATCGATGAAAACGAAATCGAACGGCTCGGGCTTCTCGGCGGCCAGCACCGGCAGTGTCTCCGCCGCAGCGCCGACGCGAACCTCGATCCTACCGGAGTACCCTGCCCGCGCGATGTTCCGCCGCGCCACCTCGGCATGGTGCGGCTCATACTCCAGCGTGACGATCGTGCCGCCCGCCGGCAACGCCTTGGCCATCCAGATCGTCGAGTAGGCGCCGAGCGTCCCGACCTCGAGGATGCGCTTCGCCCGGCTCATCCGGACCAGAAGGTGCAGGAACTTGCCTTGCGCCGCCGACACATCGATGGGCCGCAGCCCGTTTGCCGCGTTAGCCTTCAACGCATCGGCCAGCGCCGCATCCTCATCGACCAGCCGGTCGGCGATGTAGTCATCCACCCTGCCCCACAGTTCGGCGCTCATCGGCTTCTCTCCGCTCGTCCGGTCGGCTTCTACGGCGCGACGTATGACGCCTGCATGACAGCACGGCCAGGCAAAAGGAAGGGGCCGGTTGTGCGGCCCCTTCCCGGCTCTCGTGAGGCTTACTCGACCTTCAGGAAGTCGGCGACGTCGAGCAGCATGAACTCGTTGTCGTCGGCCCGGCCCTGCTGACGGCCCACCGAGTAAGGATAGTTGTTGTCGTTGGCGACGACGATCGTGGTCGGATCGACCAGGTCGACATCCTCGATGGTCTCGAACGGGAAGGTGAAGACGCCGTTCTCGGTGCCGCGCGGCGCGACGCCGTTCGGATCCTTGATGGCGAGCAGGTCGATATAGGCGAGCTTGTGCAGCACACCATTGGCGTCGGCCTTGTTGAGATCGACCAGATAGATGCGCTTCAGCTTGGCCGGCTTGTCGGCCCAGGCGCCGCCCGAGCCCTGGTCGCGTTCGATGACCAAGGCGCGGTGATCATCGATCATGTTGAAGTCGCCGATCGAGTTCGCCGCGTCCTCCAGCGGATAGTAGCGGACCTGGTCGCCCCAGCTGTTGCTGTCGAGGTGAAACTCCAGCATGCGGATCGCCGGCTTGCCGTCGACCAGCTCGAGCGCGCCGGCCGTCTCGTCGAAGAAGGTCTTCTCGAGCAGCGGGTAGAGCGTCTTGCCGTCGGCCGACTGGGCCATGCCCTCATAGCCGCCGGAGCGCTGGGTGTTGACGCCGGCGAGCGGGGTGCCCGGATTGGGGGTGACGACGGTCTGGTTGTCCGGCGACTTGTAGTCGACATCGCCGATCTTGGTGGCGACGACCTTGAGCACCGTGCCGTCGGCGGCGACGTTGATCAGCCAGGGGCCGAACTCGTCGCCGAGCCAATAGGTGTCGCCGATCGGCTGGATCGACTCGATGTCGAAGTCGGAGCCGGTGAGATAGCGCTCCCTGGTGGCCTCGTTGACGATGCGGAACGGCACGACGCCGTTCGGGTCCTTGAGGAAGGTGGTCTTGTCCACCCCTACCCGGCCGTTGGCCCAGTCGAGCTTGAGCTCATGGAACATCAGCAGCGAGTCGGTCGAGGTGAGCTTGGAGCCGAAGCCGTTGTCGGTCAGCACCAGGAAGCGATCATCGCCGAGCGAGCGGATGCCCGAGAAACCCTGAACCGCCTGCCCGGCATAGGGGCGCGCGAGGCCCGTCTTCGGATCGTAGATCGAGTAGAGCGCCTCGGTCTTCGGGCCATTGGTGAAGCGGCCGGAAAGGTTGAAATAGGCCGGAGCATCAGCCGGCGCCGGGGTGAAGGACTGGGCCGGCAGCTCGGCATGCGCTTTCAGCACAGCGTCGAACTGCTTCGGCGCGACTTCCTGGGCAATGGCGGCGCTGGCGAGCGCGACAAGGCTGACGCCGGCAATAAGGGCTTTGCGCAACATGAGATGCTCCTTTGGGTTGCGCGCCTCAGGTACCGATGACGTGTGTCGCTTGCCTCACAGAGCGGTTGCAGATTTGCGTCGGAGCGATGACGGAAATGAGAAAGGGCCCGATGGGCCCCTTCGGAGAGTGCTGAGCACGCCGGCTCAGGGTATCGAGGGCGTGGGTGTCAGATTCAGGAACGGCACCGTACCGCCGGGTGGCATCACCGATGGCAGGACGCCGTCCCACTTTTCAGCCTGGACGAGCGCTACGACACCCGGGTTGTCCTTCAGCGCCTGCCCGCGTTGGTCGATCGCCGTCGCCTCGGCCCGGCCCTTGATCTCGATCGAGTAGGCCTCGGCTTCCGCGGCAAGTCGCACGGCCTGAGCATTGGCGGTGGCCGTGGCGACGACCGAGTCCGCTTCGGCCTGAGCCTGGGTGACGGTGATCTTGGCCTGCACTTCCTGCTGGGCCAGTTCCTGCTGCCGCTTCTGCACTTCGACGGTGGCGAGCTGCTTCTGCTCGATGGAGTTCTCGTAGGCAGCGGAGAACTTGATGTCCTCGACCTGCACACTCTCCACCATGATCGGATCGCCGATGCCGGCCTGCAGGGCGGCGAGCGCATCGAGGTTGAGTTTGGCGCGCTGCTGGATGACACCCAGGGCGTCGTACTGGCCGAAGACGTTCTTGAACAATGCCGGCACGCGCGGCTCGACCAGCCGGGCGATCATGTTGTCGACGCCACCATACTCGGCATAGACCTCGGCGCCGCTGCCCGGAATGACGTGATAGCTCACCGACAGCCGGATCTGCGCCGGCTGCTGGTCGCGGCTGTAGGATTCCATCGACTCGAAGGTCTTGGTGTGGGACTGCAGCGACACCTCCTTCACATCGTCGACGATCGGCAGCTTGAAGTGGAGGCCCGGTCCAACCGTGCCGGTGACCGCCCCGTTGCGGAGCACGACCCCCTCTTCACCCTGGTCGATCTGGTACCAGGAGCCGAGCAGGATGACAGCGACGACGGCGATCACGGCGACGGCGATGGCAAGCGGCGGAATACGCATTGTATCTCCTGATGCTCAAGTCGTCGCCCGGCTGACGCGCTGAATCGCGGACGGACGACAGTGGGCGCAGCATGTCATGCAGCGATCGGAGTTTGTCCACGTCGCCGGCGCGGTTGTCGGCAGTTTCCTGCTCCTCGGAAAAGAGAAAGGGCCCCGGAGGGCCCTTTCGAAGTTCTGCAATGTGGCTGCCGATTACTCGGCCGGCTCCACCGGGGTCGGGGTCGGCGCCGGGATGGCGGCGGTCTCGGCCTGGCGGCGGCGCTCGTCGAGGATCATATCGTCGCGACGGGTAGCGATCGCCTTGGCCTTCGAGATGCCCGCACCGGTACCGGCCGGGATCAGGCGGCCGACGATGACGTTCTCCTTGAGACCTTCGAGCAGGTCGGCCTTGCCGGAAACCGCCGCCTCGGTGAGGACGCGGGTGGTTTCCTGGAAGGACGCGGCCGACACGAACGAGCGGGTCTGCAGCGACGCCTTGGTGATGCCGAGCAGCACCGGGTTGGCCGTCGCCGGCTTCTTGCCGTCGGCAACCAGCTGGTCGTTGAGCTCGTCGAAGTCCAGCTTGTCGAGCTGCTCGTCCTTGAGCATGCCGCTGTCGCCCGGGTTCACGATCTCGACCTTCTGCAGCATCTGGCGAACGATCACCTCGATGTGCTTGTCGTTGATCAGCACGCCCTGCAGCCGGTAGACCTCCTGGATCTCGTTGACGAGGTAACGAGCAAGCTCTTCCACGCCCTTGATCGCCAGGATGTCGTGCGGTGCCGGGTTGCCGTCGAGGATGTACTCACCCTTTTCGATGGTGTCGCCTTCCTGGAGGTGGAACGGCTTGCCCTTCGGGATCAGGTACTCGACGGGCTCGGCGCCCTCTTCGGCGGCTTCGATGATGATCCGGCGCTTGTTCTTGTAGTCGCGACCGAATTTGATCGTGCCGGTGATCTCCGCGATGATCGCGTGATCCTTGGGACGACGTGCCTCGAACAGCTCGGCCACACGCGGCAGACCGCCGGTGATGTCCTTGGTCTTGGCGCTTTCCAGCGGGATACGGGCCAGAACGTCACCCGGCGACACCTTCTCACCCGGCTCGACCGCGATAACCGCGTCGACCGAGAGCAGGTACCGGGCCTCACCGCCGCGATCCAGTTTGACGACGGCGTCGCCACGCCTGATCGTGATCGCCGGCTTCAGGCCGTCGCTGCGCTGGCTGGTCCGCCAATCCGACACGACGCGCTTGGTGAAGCCCGTCGTCTCGTCGGTGGTTTCCGCCACCGAGGCACCGTCGACCAGATCCTCGAAGGCCACCTCGCCATCGACTTCGGCCAGCACCGGACGGGTGTACGGATCCCATTCGGCGATACGCTGGCCGCGCTTGACCTCGGCGCCGTCATCGACACGGAGCTTGGCGCCGTACGTCACGCGGTGCGTGGCGCGGTCCTTGCCCTCGGGATCGAGGATGGCGATGGTCACGTTACGGCCCATGGCGACCAGCTGACCGCCCTCGACCTTGGCGACGTTGCGGTTGCGGATCTCGACCTTACCCTCGGCACCAGCCTCGAGATAGGACGAGTCAACCACCTGCGCGGTGCCACCGATGTGGAACGTACGCATGGTGAGCTGCGTGCCCGGCTCACCGATCGACTGAGCGGCGATAACGCCGACAGCTTCACCGATGTTGACCGGCGTACCGCGAGCGAGGTCGCGACCGTAGCAGGCGGCGCAGCAGCCCTGGCGGAGATCGCAGGTCAGCGGCGAGCGGATGCGCATCGACTGGACCTTGTAGCTCTCGATGAGCTCAACGTCCTTCTCGGTGAGCAGCGTGCCCTTGGGAACGATGACGTCGCCGTTCTCCGGGTTCACCACATCGTCAGCCGCGGTGCGGCCGAGAATGCGCTGGCCCAGCGAGGCCACCACCTGGCCGGCATCGACGATCGGCTCCATGGTGAGGCCGCGTTCGGTACCGCAATCGAGCTCGGTGATGATCGAGTCCTGCGCCACGTCGACGAGACGACGGGTCAGGTAACCCGAGTTCGCGGTCTTCAGCGCGGTGTCCGCGAGGCCCTTACGAGCACCGTGGGTCGAGTTGAAGTACTCGAGAACGTTCAGGCCTTCCTTGAAGTTGGCCGTGATCGGGGTCTCGATGATCGAGCCGTCCGGACGCGCCATCAGGCCGCGCATACCGGCGAGCTGCTTCATCTGCGCCGGCGAACCGCGGGCGCCCGAGTGGCTCATCATGTAAACCGAGTTGATCGGCTTCTGACGACCCGTCTCCTTGTCGAACTGAACGGCAGCAATGCCCTTCATCATCTCTTCGGCGACCTTGTCACCGCACTTGGCCCAGGCGTCGACCACCTTGTTGTACTTCTCGCCCTGAGTGATCAGGCCGTCGTTGTACTGCTGCTCGAACTCTTCGACCTGCTTGCGCGTGTCCTCGACGATTTTGTACTTCGAGGCCGGGATAACCATGTCGTCCTTGCCGAACGAGATGCCGGCGCGGGCAGCATGCTTGAAGCCCATGTCCATGATGCGATCGCAGAAGATGACCGTCTCCTTCTGACCGCAACCGCGATACACGGTGTCGATCATCTTGGAGATCATCTTCTTGGTCATCAGCTGGTTGGCCGTTGCATACGGCACCGCCGGATGCTTCGGAAGCAGCTTGCCCAGGAGCATGCGGCCCGGGGTCGTCTCGACGATCTCGGTCGTGCGGTTGCCTTCCAGATCATAGACGTCGACGCGCCCCTTGATCTTGGAGTGCATGGTCACGACGCCGGATGCCAGCGCGTGCTCCAGCTCGCCCATGTCCGAGAAGGCCATGCCCTGGCCGGGCTCGCCCTCGTTCATCAGGGAGAGGTGGTAGAGACCAAGCACGATGTCCTGGCTCGGCACGATGATCGGCTGGCCGTTGGCCGGGTGCAGGATGTTGTTGGTCGACATCATCAGCACACGGGCTTCGAGCTGCGCCTCGAGCGAGAGCGGCACGTGCACGGCCATCTGGTCGCCGTCGAAGTCGGCGTTGAACGCCGCGCAGACGAGCGGGTGCAGCTGGATTGCCTTGCCTTCGATCAGGTGCGGCTCGAACGCCTGGATGCCCAGACGGTGAAGCGTCGGAGCGCGGTTCAGCAGAACCGGGTGCTCGCGGATCACTTCATCGAGGATATCCCAGACCTCGGGCTTTTCCTTTTCGACGAGCTTCTTGGCCTGCTTCACCGTCGACGAGAGGCCCTTGGCCTCAAGGCGCGAGTAGATGAAGGGCTTGAACAGCTCGAGCGCCATCTTCTTGGGCAGGCCGCACTGGTGGAGCTTGAGCTCCGGACCCACGGTGATCACCGAACGGCCGGAATAGTCCACGCGCTTGCCGAGCAGGTTCTGACGGAACCGGCCCTGCTTGCCCTTGAGCATGTCGCTCAGCGACTTCAGCGGACGCTTGTTCGCACCGGTGATGGTGCGGCCACGGCGGCCGTTGTCGAACAGCGCATCGACCGCTTCCTGAAGCATGCGCTTCTCGTTGCGGATGATGATGTCGGGGGCCCGCAGTTCGATCAGGCGCTTCAGGCGGTTGTTGCGGTTGATCACACGACGGTAGAGGTCGTTGAGATCGGACGTGGCGAAACGGCCGCCATCCAGCGGGACGAGCGGGCGGAGCTCGGGCGGAATGACCGGAATAACGGTCATGATCATCCACTCGGGCTTGTTGCCCGAGACGATGAACTGCTCGACGATCTTCAGGCGCTTGGCCAGCTTCTTGGGCTTGAGCTCAGTGGTCGCCTCGGCAATCTCGACGCGGAGGTCCGCGGCGATCTTTTCGAGGTCGAGCGAGAGCAGCAGGTCGCGGATGGCCTCAGCACCGATCTTGGCGGTGAAGCTGTCGGCACCGTACTGGTCCTGGGCGTCGATATACTGCTCCTCGGTGACCAGCTCGTTCACGCCGAACGGGGTCAGGCCGGGGTCCAGCACGACGTACTGCTCGAAGTACAGGATGCGCTCGATATCCTTCAGCGTCATGTCGAGCAACAGCGCGATACGCGACGGCAGCGACTTGAGGAACCAGATATGGGCAACCGGGGCGGCGAGCTCGATGTGGCCCATGCGCTCGCGACGGACGCGGCTCAGGGTGACTTCAACGCCGCACTTCTCGCAGATGACGCCCTTGAACTTCATGCGCTTGTACTTGCCGCACAGGCACTCGTAGTCCTTCACGGGCCCGAAGATGCGCGCGCAGAACAGGCCGTCGCGCTCGGGCTTGAACGTACGATAGTTGATGGTCTCGGGCTTTTTGATCTCGCCGTAGGACCAGCTCAGGATCTTCTCCGGGCTCGCGATGCTGATCTTCATCTGATCGAACATCTGAACCGGGACCTGCGGGTTGAACGGGTCCATGACGTGGTGATGAGTGTTCATCGGTAGACTCCTCTTATCGGAGCTCCCCGGCGGCTCGGGCCGGGAAGCGTCCGAAGTGAATGTGGGTTGAACTCGGCAGCCTTATTCCGCCGCGTTCTGAGGAGGTGCGAGCTGGTTGTCGGCGGGGCCGCCCTGGGGCAGCGCGTCGCCTTCAAACGTATCCAGCTCGACATTGAGGCCCAGAGAGCGGATTTCCTTGACGAGAACGTTGAAGCTCTCAGGGATACCCGCCTCGAAGGTGTCGTCGCCTCTGACGATCGCCTCGTAGACCTTGGTGCGACCAGCAACGTCGTCCGACTTGATGGTCAGCATTTCCTGCAGCGTGTAGGCGGCGCCGTACGCTTCGAGCGCCCACACCTCCATTTCGCCGAAGCGCTGGCCGCCGAACTGCGCCTTGCCGCCCAGCGGCTGCTGGGTGACCAGCGAGTACGGGCCGATCGAGCGGGCGTGGATCTTGTCGTCCACGAGGTGGTGGAGCTTCAGCATATAGATGTAGCCCACGGTCACCCTGCGGTCGAACTGCTCGCCGGTGCGCCCATCAAACACGATGGACTGGCCGGTGGAGTTCAACCCTGCCCGCGTCAGCAGGTCGACGATGTCGCTCTCCTTGGCGCCGTCGAACACCGGAGTGGCGATCGGCACGCCCTTGGAGAGATGCTCGCCAAGGCGGAGGATGCTGTCGTCGTCAAGCTGGGAGACGTAGTCGTCGCCTTCGTAGAGGGCGCTGATCTCCTTCTTGAGCGGCGTCATGTCGCCCTTCTGCTGGTAGGCCTTCATGATCTCGTCGATCTTCTTGCCCAGGCCGCGGGCGGCCCAACCAAGGTGCGTCTCGAGGATCTGGCCCACGTTCATGCGCGACGGCACGCCGAGCGGGTTCAGCACGATGTCGACGTGCGTACCGTCTTCCAGGTACGGCATGTCTTCGATCGGGGTGATACGCGAAACCACACCCTTGTTGCCGTGACGGCCGGCCATCTTGTCGCCCGGCTGGATCTTGCGCTTGGTTGCGACGAAGACCTTGACCATCTTCATCACGCCCGGCGGAAGTTCGTCACCGCGCTGCAGCTTGTCGACCTTGTCGATGAAGCGCTGCTCGAGCAGCTTGCGGCTCTCCTCGTACTGAGCGTGGAGGGCCTCCATCTCGGCCATGACCTTGTCGTCCTCGAGGGCGAACTGCCACCACTTGGACCGCGGCTGGGCGTCGAAGGTCGCGTCGTTCAGCTTGGTGCCGTTGACATAGCCCTTGGGGCCAGCGGTCGCGGTCTTGCCGAACAGCATTTCCTTCAAACGCGCATAGACGTTGCGGTCGAGGATCGACTGCTCGTCGTCACGGTCCTTGGCGAGGCGTTCAATTTCCTCGCGCTCGATGGCCATGGCGCGCTCGTCCTTGTCGATGCCGTGGCGGTTGAACACGCGCACTTCAACGACGGTACCAGCATCGCCCGGCGGAACGCGGAGCGAGGTGTCACGAACGTCCGAGGCCTTCTCGCCAAAGATGGCGCGGAGGAGCTTTTCTTCCGGCGTCATCGGGCTTTCGCCCTTCGGAGTGATCTTGCCCACGAGGATGTCGCCGGCAGCGACTTCCGCACCGATATGCACGATACCGGCTTCGTCGAGGTTCTTCAGCGCTTCTTCCGAAACGTTCGGAATGTCGCGGGTGATTTCCTCGGGACCAAGCTTGGTGTCGCGAGCCATCACTTCGTATTCCTCGATGTGGATCGAGGTGAACACGTCCTGCATGGCGATCTTTTCGCTGAGCAGGATCGAGTCTTCGAAGTTGTAGCCGTTCCACGGCATGAACGCGACGAGCACGTTGCGGCCGAGAGCCAGATCGCCCAGGTCGGTCGACGGACCATCGGCCACGATGTCGCCGGCGTCGACATGGTCGCCCACCACCACCAGCGGACGCTGGTTGATGCAGGTCGACTGGTTCGAACGCTGGAACTTCATCAGGTTGTAGATGTCGACGCCCGACTTCGACGCATCGGTCTCTTCGGTGGCGCGGATAACGATACGGGTCGCATCCACCTGGTCGACGATGCCCTTGCGCTTGGCGACGATCGCGGCGCCCGAGTCACGGGCGACGATCTTTTCCATGCCGGTGCCCACGAACGGAGCCTCGGCACGCAGCAGCGGCACAGCCTGCTTCTGCATGTTCGAGCCCATCAGGGCGCGGTTGGCGTCGTCGTTCTCGAGGAACGGGATCAGCGAAGCGGCGACCGAGATGACCTGCTTGGGCGAAACGTCCATCAGGTCGATGGTCTCTTTCGGCGTCAGGCCGTTATCGCCGGCGTGGCGGGCCACGACCAGGTCGTCGGCGAACTCACCCTTGGCGGTGAGCTTGGCGTTGGCCTGAGCGACGTAGTGCTTGGCCTCTTCCATCGCCGACAGATAGACGACGTCGTCTGTCACCTTGCCGTCCACGATCTTGCGGTACGGCGTCTCGATGAAGCCGTACTTGTTGACGTGGGCGTAGGTCGCCAGGTTGTTGATCAGGCCGATGTTCGGGCCTTCCGGCGTCTCGATCGGGCAGATACGGCCATAGTGGGTCGGATGCACGTCGCGGACTTCGAAGCCGGCGCGCTCACGGGTGAGACCGCCAGGCCCGAGCGCCGACAGGCGACGCTTGTGCGAGACTTCCGACAGCGGATTGGTCTGATCCATGAACTGGCTGAGCTGCGACGAGCCGAAGAACTCGCGCACCGCGGCAGCCGCGGGCTTCGCGTTGATCAGGTCCTGCGGCATGACGGTGTCGATCTCGACCGACGACATGCGCTCCTTGATCGCGCGCTCCATGCGGAGCAGCCCGAGACGATAGTGGTTCTCCATCAGCTCGCCGACCGAACGCACCCGGCGGTTGCCGAGGTTGTCGATGTCGTCGATCTCGCCCTTGCCGTCGCGCAGGTCGACGAGGGTACGAACCACCTCGACGATATCCTCCTTGCGCAGGATGCGGACGGTGTCCTCGACGTCGAGGTCGAGGCGCATGTTCATCTTCACGCGGCCGACGGCGCTCAGGTCATAGCGTTCGCTGTCGAAGAACAGCGACTTGAACATGGCTTCGGCGGTCTCGACGGTCGGCGGCTCGCCCGGACGCATCACGCGGTAGATGTCGAACAGCGCGTCCTCGCGAGACTCGTTCTTGTCGACGGCCAGCGTGTTGCGCAGGTAGGCGCCCACGGTGACGTGATCGATGTCGAGGATCGGCAGCGCGTCGAAGCCGGCGTCCTTGAGCTTGTTGAGCAGCTTCTCGTCGATCTCGTCGCCGGCTTCGGCGAAGATCTCACCGGTCTTGAGGTTGACCAGGTCCTGCGCGATGAACTGACCGTAAAGGTCCTCTTCCACCACGGCGAGGTGGGTCAGGCCGTTCTCGGCGAGCTTCTTGGCCTGGCGCGGCGAAAGCTTCTTGCCGCCTTCGTGCACGACGTCGCCAGTCTTGGCGTCGATGAGGTCGAACGTCGGCTTGGCGTTCTTCATCTTGTCGGCGTCGAACGGCTTCTGCCAGCCGGTCTTGGTCTTCTCGAACTGCAGGGTGTCGTAATAGGTGTCGAGAATTTCCTCGGCATCCATGCCGAGCGCCTTGAGCAGCGAGGTCACCGGAATCTTGCGGCGACGGTCGATACGGGCGAACACGATGTCCTTGGCGTCGAACTCGATGTCGAGCCAGGAACCACGGTACGGGATGATGCGGGCGGCGAACAGGAGCTTGCCCGAAGAGTGGGTCTTGCCCTTGTCGTGATCGAAGAACACGCCGGGCGAACGGTGCATCTGCGAGACGATAACGCGCTCGGTGCCGTTGACGATAAAGGTACCGTTCATGGTCATGAACGGCATGTCGCCCATGTAGACGTCCTGCTCCTTGATGTCCTTGACGGAGCGGGCGCCGGTCTCTTCATCAACTTCGAACACGATCAGGCGAAGCGTGACCTTGAGCGGCGCTGCGAACGTCATGTCGCGCTGACGGCACTCGTCGACGTCATACTTGGGCTGCTCGAACTCGTACTTCACGAATTCGAGGGAGGCAGTGTTGGAAAAGTCGGTGATCGGAAAAACCGACCGGAAAACGGACTGAAGCCCCTCATCGGCACGACCGCCCTTGGGCTCGTCGACGATGAGGAACTGATCATAGGAGGCCTTCTGGACCTCGATCAGATTGGGCATCTCCGTGACTTCGCGAATGCTGCCGAAAGATTTGCGTACCTTGCGGCGGCCGTTGAAAGTGGTAGCCATACCAGCTCCTCAAATTTCTCGATGTCTCGGAGGCAGATGTCCAAAGGCCCGACTATCAGCCGTCGGGCATCAGGACATCGGCCTTGTTCTTTTTCATCGGGGCCCGGTGAGAGGGAGGAAGCCCCGGTCATTACGCACTCGCTTACGCGGGACTGCATCTGCCCCGTCGCAACTGCACTCGAATTCATCTGCGCGCGATGGGCGCCATCCGAACTCCGAAATTGTGATTGTCCTGCCCGGCCATCCAATCGCACGGGAGGAACGCGTCCCAGATACCATAAATGCGACGCAAATAAGGCAGCGCGGCAAATTTGCCGCGCTGCCCGAGATCGTTGTCCGTAGACGACCTTACTTGAGGTCGACCTTGGCGCCGGCGGCTTCCAGCTTCTTCTTGATGTCTTCGGCTTCAGCCTTCGACGCGCCTTCCTTGACGGCCTTCGGAGCACCTTCGACCAGCGCCTTGGCTTCGCCGAGGCCCAGACCGGTGATGGCGCGGACTTCCTTGATGACGTTGATCTTGTTGTCGCCGAACGAGGCGAGGATCACGTCGAATTCGGTCTTTTCTTCAGCGGCAGCGGCAGCGGCGCCACCAGCAGCCGGAGCAGCGGCGACGGCGACGGGAGCCGCAGCCGAAACGCCCCACTTCTCTTCGAGAAGCTTCGACAGCTCGGAAGCTTCCAGAACGGTCAGGGCAGACAGGTCGTCAACGAGTTTGGCGAGATCAGCCATTTGAGTTCACTCTCTTTGATGTTTCAGTTCGAACCGTGGAGGGCCGGATCGGCCCCACGTGGGTAGTTTGCCTATGCTGCATTGCTCTTGTCGGCGTGAGCCGAGATGACCCGTGCAACTGCACCACCAGGCGCCTGCAGGACAGACGCGATACGCGTGCCGGGCTGCTTGAGCATCCCTGCGAGCGTGGCGCGGAGCTGGTCCAGCGAGGGCATCGTGGCGAGCGCCTTGACGTTGTTCGCGTCGAGCCCGGTCTTTCCCATTGCGCCACCGAGAACCACGAACTTCTGGTTCTTGTCAGCGAAAGCGGCCGCGACTTTCGGCGCGGTCATGGGATCCTTGGCGAAGGCGACGACGGTCGGACCTGTGAACAGGGCCGAGATGTCCGCGTTGTCGGTATCCTTCAGAGCAAGCTTGGCGAGGCGGTTCTTGGCCACCTTGATCGTACCGCCGGCCTGCTTCATCTGCTTGCGCAGAGTCTCCAGGTCAGCAACGGTCAAGCCGGCATTCTGGGCGACCACGATCGACCCGGCCGCCGCGAACGACGACTGGAGCGAGGTGATGAGCTCAGCCTTTTCCGCTCTTTCCACTGCTAGTCTCCACATTTGGCCCGGAGATAGGTCCCGGACCGTTTGCCAATTGCTGCCCTCCGTCTGGAGTGCAGCGGTTGATGCCTGTCAACCGGCTGACCGTCGGAGGGCGAAATGCCCCTTGGCGGCAACTGGCCTGGTTCGAACCGGACAAGTATCCGGTCTTCACCCCATCTATGCGGGCCCCTTGCTCCTTTGATCGCGCGCTAGCGCGTCGCTGGCTCGGGATTAGCGCCCTTTCGGGCAGACCCGCAGTCTCGGACAGGACTTCACCGATCCGAAGATCGGCATCCCGGCGGCATCGCTGCCGCCAGGAATTCTAACTTACCCGACGGTCTTAAGCGTTGACCGACGAGGGATCGACGTGGACGCCGGGGCCCATGGTCGAGGACACGGCGACGCGCTTGACGTAGGTGCCCTTTGCGCCAGCAGGCTTGGCCTTCTGGACGGCATCGGCGAACGCCTTGATGTTCTGCAGCAGAGCTTCGTCCGAGAACGAGGCCTTGCCGACGCCGGCGTGCAGGATGCCTGCCTTCTCGACGCGGAACTCGACGGCGCCGCCCTTGGCAGCCTTGACCGCACCGGCGACGTCGGGGGTCACGGTCCCGACCTTCGGGTTCGGCATCAGATTGCGCGGGCCGAGGATCTTACCGAGACGGCCGACCAGCGGCATCATGTCCGGGGTCGCGATCACGCGGTCGAACTCGATCTTGCCCGACTGGACGATCTCGACGAGATCTTCGGCGCCGACGATATCGGCACCGGCCTTGCGGGCCTCATCGGCCTTGGCGTCCTTGGCGAACACGGCGACGCGAACGGTCTTGCCGGTGCCATTGGGGAGGTTCACCACGCCGCGGACCATCTGGTCGGCGTGACGCGGGTCGACACCCAGGTTGAACGCAACTTCGACGGTCTCGTCGAACTTCGCCTTGGCGCGTTCCTTGACCATCTTCACGGCGTCGCTGAGCGCGTAGAGCTTCTTGCGATCGATGCCCACGCGGGCGGCGTCAGTACGCTTACCGAGCTTGCTCATGATCAGCCTTCCACCTGGATGCCCATGGAGCGGGCGGAGCCGGCGATCATGGTCGCGGCCTGGTCGACGTCATAGGCGTTGAGATCGGCCATCTTCTTTTCGGCGATCTCGCGGATCTGCTTCTGCGTGATGGTGCCAGCAGATTCCTTGCCCGGAAGCTTGGAGCCGGACTTCAGGTTCACGGCCTTCTTGATCAGGTAGGTGACCGGCGGGAGCTTGGTCTCGAAAGTGAAGCTCTTGTCGGCATAGATGGTGATCACGACCGGGGTCGGGGCACCCTTTTCCTGCTCAGCGGTCTTCGCATTGAAGGCCTTGCAGAATTCCATGATGTTGAGGCCGCGCTGACCCAGCGCGGGGCCGATCGGCGGCGACGGGGTCGCCGAACCGGCCGGGACCTGAAGCTTCAGGTACCCAGTGATTTTCTTTGCCATGGTTCAATCTCCATATGTGCCCAGGATCGGGCGGATGATCCGCGTCACCGGATCTGTGAGACGCCGTGGTCCGGGCTTTACGAGCGGCTGGCGACCGCCCTGCCCTCCCACGGTTTTCCGCAACCTCTCGGCCGCAGTACCGGCTTTCGCCGGAATTCCTAAGTCAGTCGTGCTTGCGCAACGACGAGTAAGTCAGTCGTGCTTGCGCAACGACGAGTAAGTCAGTCGTGCTTGCGCAACGACGAGTAAGTCAGTCGTGCTTGCGCAACGACGAGTAAGTCAGTCGTGCTTGCGCAACGACAGGATCAGACCTTCTCGACCTGACCGTATTCCAGTTCGACGGGCGTCGGACGCCCGAAGATCGAAACTTCCACCTTGAGGCGCGAACGCTCCTCGTCGACCTCTTCCACGACGCCGTTGAAGCTGGCGAAGGGACCGTCGGAAACGCGTACCTGCTCGCCGACCTCGAACGAGACGGACGGCTTGGGATGCTCGACGCCTTCCTGCACCTGCTGCAGGATGGCCATGGCTTCCTTCTCCGAGATCGGCATGGGCTTGTCGCCCGAACCGAGGAAGCCGGTGACCTTGGGCGTATTCTTGATCAGATGGAACGCCTCGTTGGTCATATCCATCTTCACCAGCACGTAGCCCGGGAAGAACTTGCGCTCGGCGTCGACCTTGCGACCGCGACGCATCTCCACGACCTTTTCGGTCGGCACGATCACGTCGTCGAACAGGTCTTCGAGCTTCTTCTGCGCAACCTTCTGGCGGATGTCTTCCGCCACCTTGCGCTCGAAGTTCGAGTACGCCTGAACGATATACCAGCGCTTGGCCATGCCGCGTCGAAGCTCCTAATAATCCGTTTGCCGCTTAGCGGATCGACAGCATCAGCTGCACGAGCCAGGAAATAAGCTGGTCGGCCGCGAGGAAGAAAATGCTCGCGATGACCACCATCACCAGCACCATCACCGTCGAGACCAGGGTCTCGTTGCGGGTCGGCCAGGTGACCTTGCCGACTTCCTGACGAACCTCTTGCAGGAACTTCAGCGGGTTCAGTGCAGCCATCAGCTCTACTTTCGGTCGGGCCGTCAGGCCAAAAACGAAGAACCGCGCGAGTCACCCCGGGCGGCTTGGGAAGCGGTATCTAATGGCTTGCCTCCGCTATTGCAAGCCCCAATGACACGGTGATGTCGGCGCGCCGACGCCCATCCACGAGGGCTGTCAGCCATCCGTCAGCTTGCCTTCATTACCACAATCGCACGGACCCGCGGCGTGATTCTGGGACCATGAGATGGGGGCGCTCTTGCAGGCGATGACGCGAGCCCAGTTTGGGCAATGGCTGCCGGTGGCGATCATGATCGTCGCCGCCGCCGCAGCCTTCCTTGTTGCCCTCGATCTCAGCCTCTACCTGCCGGTCGAAATGGAATAGCGCGAGGCCTCCGATGCTCAACGGCTACGACCTTAATCCCGATCCAGCAGCAGCGCTGCAACTGGTCGGTCTGCAGGCCGCCGATGTCGAGCGCGAACTGATCCTTGCGACGCTTCGCGCCACCCACGGTAATCGCACCCACGCCGCCGCCATCCTCGCCATCAGCATCCGTACGCTGCGCAACAAGCTGCACGAGTATATCGAGGACGGCATCGACGTGCCGCCGCCTCACGACGCCGGGAAATCCGACGAGGCATAGAGCCGGCGCATCGCGACGCTGTCGTAGCGCTCGCCATCGACTTCGAGCGTTGCCGAACTCAGCTTACCGGGCAGCAGCGATTCCATCGCATATCGCAACGCCAGCGCTGCCGACGGGAAGCGCCGATAGTCGAGACCGGCCTTCCGCCCGACCTGCACCGGAAAGTACAGATCGGCCGGTTCGGCGTAGTCGAACGGACGGGACAGGTCTTCGCCGCCGGCGCTGGCTGCGAGATCGGACCCGGAATCGGGCCTGCGGGGCATGGCGCCTGTCCCCGTCAGCCGAAACTCGTGCCGAAGCGCAGCAACGGCGCCAACACGAACAGCGCGCCGAGTGTGATGAAGAAGCTCAGCGCCACCGTCAGGGTGCGACTGGGCAAGCGACGAACCACGGCGGGCGCCGCGTCGGGATGATCCACGGGCATATGGGGGGTCGCTTTCGCTGGTGGCGCGTTCGTGCGCCGGAGCACTGTACCCCCTCCCCCGGAAGATCCCTAAGGAATTCGCCCCTCCAGGCCGACATGTCATTGTTAAATGCGCCGGTGGGCACGACGCCTTAGGTTGAGCGCTTCGGGAGGAAGCGGCGGGCTGCAGACTCCGGTGGCAACTCTTGTCGCGCCCGCCGACTTTCTCGACCGAGGGCGCCATGCTCGAGACGATCCTTCTCAAAGCTCTGTTCGCGACCCTTGTCGCCGCGATGCTGGCGACGCCGGTCGCGATGTATCTCGGGCTGTTGTGGCCGACCGGCATCCGACGTTTACACTGCCGCTGCGCATCCACCCAGGGCTGGCAAAAGGGCTGGCTCGTCCGGATCGATCCGGTCGCCGCTGGACCGATCGGCACGGGGAGCTCATTCGGAAGAAGAAGCGATAGCAGCCTGAAGCGCTCGTTGGCGCATCGACTGCTGTGTGCCGCAGGTTGAAATGTTGGAAGAAACCAGCGCCGAGGTCGTTCGCCTCGGCTAGGAGCAGGTGGCAGGGGCAGAAGGACTTGAACCCTCGACCCTCGGTTTTGGAGACCGATGCTCTACCAACTGAGCTATACCCCTAAACCTGCGGCCCTCCCTCTACTGAAAAGCCTCGGGTCGCGCAAGTGGCAAGGGGGCAACCTTCGCGTGATGATTGCGCGTCGCTGTGGTGCGGGATTACGCTTCGTTCCGCGCGCCTGAGGCCTTCACCAAGCGGAGGCCGCGCGTTGGAGGTAACCAGGGGAAATAGATGAAGAGACTCGTTCTCGTTGCCGCGTTCGTCGCGTCAGGTTTCGCCGTGCCTGTCCTGCCCGCCGCTGCCGCTCCGGCGCTGTCGGATTCGGAAGTGAACTGCCTGATCTTCCCGGTCCTGAAAAAGGAATGCTGGGAGAAAGGCGCCGAGATGCTGAAAGCGACGCCGAAGACGGTTGCCGCGGCGACCGAAACCACCGCGACCAAGCTGAAGCTGCCGACGCTGTGGACCTGCACCGCAGCACCGAAGGGCTCGGGCCACCTGCTCGACTGCTGATCTCGAATCTACCCGCACGAACAGAAGGCCCGGCAGCGATGCCGGGCCTTTCTCATGGTCCGCCGCCGAAGCGGCGCAGCTCATCATGGATGGTGAAAAGGATAGTGCGTGTCGTTGGCGCCGATATCAGTGCGCAGGTACGAACTCAGTTCGCGGATATCGGCCACGGGGTGGGCACGACGCGGCAGGATGGCGTGCTTCACCCAGCCGATCAGGCGGGCAGCGCGGGACTTGGGGGCCTGGTAGAGCATTTCGATCACCGTCAGCTTTGATGCGTGTGAGAGATAGATGCGCCCCCCGAGCTTTGATTTCCAACCAAAGCTCGAGTATCATGCATAAGGAGGCCTTATGTCTGATCACTTACCCCCACTCGCTGCGATCCGCGTCTTCGAGGCTGCGGCCCGGCACCTGAGCTTCACCCGTGCCGCCCAGGAACTGGGCATGACGCAGGCTGCGGTGAGCTACCAGATCAAGCTGCTGGAAGAGCGCGTGGGCGCGCCGCTGTTCTTCCGGCGACCGCGCGAGGTGGCGCTTACCGAGGCGGGCGAACGGCTGGCGCCGGACGTGAGCCGCGCCTTCGACATCTTGCGCGAGGCCTTCATCGATTTCGGTGAACGCGAGCACGGCACGCTGATCGTCAACACCATGCACACCTTCGCGGCGCAATGGCTGGCGCCGCGGCTCGGGATCTTCCAGCTTCGGCATCCGGAAATTGCCGTGCGGCTGGAGACCACCGGGCGGCTGGTAGATTTCGGCCGCGAGGAAGTGGACGTCGTGGTGCGCGCCGGCAAAGGCGTTTGGCCGGGCCTCGCAGCCTTCAAGCTGATCGACGTACGGTTTACGCCGATGCTGTCACCGGCGCTGGCGGCGACGATCGGTGGAGTCCACGAACCCGCGGATATCCTGAAACTGCCGCTGCTCGACGCCGACGACCCGTGGTGGATCTTCTGGCTCGACGCCTATGGCCTGCCGCACGACGTGCTCAAGCAACAGACGACCCCGTCGATGAACATGCAGACCTTCGACGCCATCGCCGCAATGGCCGGCCAGGGCGTCACCCTGCTCACCCCCGATTACTTCCAGCGCGAGCTGGCCGAGGGCCGGCTGATCCAGCCGTTCGAGCGGGTGATCGACGAAGGCACCAGCTATTGGCTGGCCTACCCCGAGGGGCGCCGCAACGTGCCCAAGATCAAGGCATTCCGCGACTGGGTGGTCGAGGAAGCTAAGAAGCCGATCAGTTGAGGGGGGCGGCGGGCTGGAACGCGTGAAGGGAAGCGAGCCACGGAGGAGCAGCCTGCCTGGCGGACCAAGGCGAGAACGAGGGGCGGATCCACGGATCGTGCGCTGGAGCGGGTGAAGGGAATCGAACCCTCGTCATAAGCTTGGAAGGCTTCTGCTCTACCATTGAGCTACACCCGCGCCGAAGCGCCAGCGCTTCTTAGTGGCTCAGGCGCGATGCTGGCAAGCCTCTTCGAGCCCACCCAGGCTTCTTCAATCCCACCATTGTGCGTTGCCCACGAGCCACATCGGAGTCAGCGTGGGGCATGCGCGCCGCGATTGCCCTGTTGATGCTGCCGCTGCTGGCGGCCCCTCTCCCGGTTCACGCCGAGGATGCCCGTTTCATGCTGTGCGAGGCCCTGCCCCACCTCAACTGTGTATGGTCCGGCGACAGCTTCTATTTGCGCGGCAAGATCGTCCGCCTTGCCGACGCCGTTACGCCGGAGCGCTACACCTCGGAATGTCCCAGGGCGAGCCAGCTCTCGTGGCGTTCGGCGCTGCGGCTGCGTGACCTGCTGAATTCCGGGACGTTCGAGATCGGGGATCCAGATGGATCGCAGCTGGCGGTGGTGACGCGGCATGGGCAGTCGCTGGGTGCGCAACTGATCACCGAGGGGCTGGCCCGCGCGAGGACGCCGGAATCGCCGAACTGGTGCGGATAGCTGGCCCTGCCCCAAGTCGAAGCCCTGCCCACCGGGAGGCGAACGTATAATTGACTCCGGGCCCCGGCGCCGGATGGATGCGCGCGTCTCGAGGAGGACGATGATGCGGCTTGGTATGAGCGGGTGTTTTTTGCCCGCGGACATGAATGACCTTACCCCCCAGATGTGCCGACGGGTTCGCGATGCAGGTTTTTCCGGCATCTTCACGCGCTTTCGCGACAACGACCCGCTGACCGCGTCACGCGAGGACGCGGCGCGGCTGAAAGCGCTGCTCGCCGACGAGGGCGTGTCGTTGTTCCAGACCACCGGCTACTGGCAGAACCTCGTCACTTCCGACGAGACCGCGCGAGCGCAGTCGGTGCGCGTGGTGCAGGCGGCGCTGCAACTCGCAGGCTGGCTGGGCGCCCGCGGCATCGACACCGGCCCCGGTTCGATGAACCCCGATGGACCCTGGTTCCCGCATCCCGACAACTGGACGGCCAGGGCCGAGGACCAGTTGGTCCGTTCGCTCAAGGAGTGCGCCAAGGCGGCAGAGGATGCCGGCGTGTTCCTCAGCCTCGAATCGCACTCGCTGGTGACGCCCCGCACTCCCGAGATCGCGGCCCGCATCCTCGACGCAGTGGATTCGCCGTGGGTGCGCTGCGACTACGATTCCGCCAACTGGATCACGCTCGAGACGATCTACGATACCGGCGGCGCGCTCGACGCGCATTTCGACCTGCTCGGCCGCCATATCTGCAGCGCCCACGCCAAGGACATCTGGGTGGAGAACCGGCTGGCGATCCACCTGCAGGATGGCTGCCCCGGCAAGGGCCTGATGGACTTCGCGCGGCTGTTCAGAAGACTAGAGGCGCTCGACCCGGACTACCCGCTGATCGCCGAGGGCAACTCGAGCGAGGAACTGCCCGAAGTCGGGGCTCTGTTCCACCGGATCGCCGGGGAGCGCGGCATCCGCATCCTCGATGTCGGCGACAAGCCGGAGGCGGCGCGATGAAGCTGCTGCTCGTCGGCGGAGCCGGCCATGTCGGCCAGCTGATCACGCCCTATCTGAAGGCAAGGCACAGGCTCAGAGTGCTCGACCTCGCGGCGCCCCCCGACCCTGAGATCGAGCATGTGAAGGGTTCGGTGCTCGACCCCGAGGCGATCCGCCAGGCGCTCCAGGGTGTCGACGGCTTCGTCTGGCTGGCGATGCGCAGCGCCCAGGGCGGCATGGTCACCGACCAGGACATCGAAACCATCGTCAACAATTACGACTTGAATACCAAGGCCCTGCACCTGTTTCTTTACCTGGCTCAGGAAGCTGGAGTGAAGCGCGGCGTCTACACCAGTTCGATGAGCGTCCACTATCGCGGTCGCCCGAACTACCCCGGCGAGGATCAGGTGCCGCTCGACTCGCCCTCCGTCTATGGCCTCAGCAAGGGCTTGGGCGAAGAGATCTGCGCCTATTTCGCGCACTGGTTCGGCATGAACATCATCGGGCTCAGGATCAGCGGGCCGCGCAAGCGTGCCGACTACCTGGCCCAACGCCGCAACCCGCAGCGCGCCGGTGACGGCAGCTATGTCTACCCGCTCGACGAGGAAGATATGGCGAACGCCTATCTCGGCGCCATCGAAGCGGTGACTCCGCCGGCGACGGGCCGGTTCGAGGCGTTGTTCATCGTCGGCGACGAGACCGGGGAGGAGCACGACCTGTCGAAAGCTGCGCGGCTCATCGGCTGGCAGCCCCGCTCGCACCGGCTGCTGACGGAATAGCCGAGGACACAAACAATCCCATCGACAACCGGAACCAACAGGCGTCCGCTTCGTTCATTGCCGGGTTGCTGGGGGACCGTATGCAGGGCGAACGACAGACCGACGAGGGCGAGCGCATCGTTGAGGCGCGGCTGGCCGCGATCATTGATTCTTCCTTCGATGCGGTGATCGCCAAGGATCTGAACAGCATCATCACAGACTGGAACCCGGCCGCCGAGCGAATGTTCGGCTATTCGGCCAAGGAGGCGATCGGCCAGTCGATCACCATGCTGATTCCGCCGCACCTGCAGAGCGAGGAAACCGACATCATCCGGCGCATCCGCGCCAACGAGCGGATCGAAAGCTTCGAGACGGTCCGGCTGCGCAAGGACGGCAGCACGGTGTTCGTCTCGCTGACCGTATCGCCGATCCGCAACCCGCGCGGCGAGGTAGTGGGCGCTTCCAAGATTGCGCGCGACATCACCCAGACCAAGGAAAGCGAGCGGCGCATCCGGGTGTTGCTGCGCGAGATCAACCATCGGGTGAAGAACCAGTATGCGGTGATCCTGTCGCTGATCCGCGAGACCGGGCTGAGTTCGGTATCGATCGACGAGTTCCAGCAGAAGATTCGCACCCGCATCGCCAGCCTCGCGGCCTCACACGACCTGCTGGTGCGCTCGGAGTGGACCGGTTCCACGCTGGCCGAACTGGTCAAAGCGCAATTGGCGCCGTTCGGGCACGAACAGCTGGTGACGATATCGGGGCCGCTCGTCTCGATCTCGCCCAACGCCGTGCAGAACCTCGGCATGGCGTTTCATGAGCTGGGGACCAACTCTGCCAAGTACGGTGTGCTGGCCGGCGTGAGCGGCACGGTCACAGTGTCGTGGTCGGTGAGTCGAGGACCGACGCCCGAGCTGAAGGTGAGCTGGGACGAGGCATTCGACGAGCCGCTGGTGCCGGAACCGCAAACGGGGCGCGGGTTCGGGACCGTGGTGCTGGAGCGCGTAACACCGGTCGCCCTCAATGGGCGCGCGAACACCACGCGGACCGCATCGCGCATCACCTGGACGCTGGAGGCGCCGGTGAGTTCCATACTGGTGGAGGAAGGTGGCGCGGACAGCGACGCCTGACGCCGAGCATTGCTTTCGGCTCTGAAGCTACCGGCCATGTCGGGGGGGTGGTGGAGGGGACTGGATTCGAACCAGTGTACGCTAAGCGAGCAGATTTACAGTCTGCCGGATTTAACCACTCTCCCACCCCTCCATTCAGAGCCGGAGAAACGAACGGCGCCCGTCCCCGGGCGCGTCGTCGGGGCGGTTTATGTCGGGGCAGTGAACGCCTGTCAACACCCAATCCGCCCTTTGCGCATCGCAGGGCTCGCCTTGCTGTCCTGCATCAAAACCGCTAGGGCATCCCCATGAGCCGCAACAAATTCCCGCCCAAGCCCAAGTACGACCCGGATACCGGGCCGGTCTACCTCTATGGGCTGCATACGGTGCGGGCGGCACTCGACAATCCGCTGCGCGAACGGCGCAACCTCTTGGTCACTCCCAATGCGCTGATGCGCCTCAGGGAGACCGGTCCGGTGGAGATGCGATTCACCGAAACCACCCCCAAGGAGCTCGATCGGCTGCTCGGCGCGGACGCCGTTCACCAGGGCGTCGCGCTGGAAGTCGAGGCGGTCAGCCGCTTCGGGCTCAACGATGTGCCGAATCCCCGGCTGGTGGTGATCCTCGACCAGTTGACCGACCCCCACAATGTCGGGGCGATCCTGCGTACGGCCTGTGCGTTCGGCGCCGATGCGGTGGTCACCACGGCCCGGCACTCCCCGCGCGAGACCGGAGTGATGGCCAAGGCCGCCTCCGGCGCACTCGACATGGTGCCGATGATCGAGGTGCGCAACCTCGGCGACGCCATCGAGAAGCTCAAGGAGCGCGGGCTCAGGGTGATCGGCTTCGATTCGGAGGCCCCTGCCCCAATCCGCCCGCGTACCGACGATACGCCGATGGCGATCGTCCTGGGCGCTGAAGGCAAGGGTCTCAGGCAGCGGACGCGCGAACTCTGCGACGAGATGGTCCGGCTCGACATGCCCGGGCCGATCAAATCGCTCAACGTATCGAACGCGGCGGCGATCGCGCTGTTCGCGGTGACCGCCGGCCGCGCGGGGACGTAAGGGCCGCGGAGCAAACTCCGCGACCCAGAACCCATTACGGCGTGGTGCAGCGCACCAGATCGGTCCCATTGACGTTCAGCACGTCGGTTCCGGCCTGCGCGATCTCGATCGTCTTGTCTCCGGCCTTGAGGCTCACTTTACCGTCGGTCGCCGGAACGGCGTCGACCAGGGTGATCTCGCTGCCCTGCCGGACGCTGATCTTGGTGATCACCACGTAGCCGGTGCCGCCGCCCTGATCGACCGTGCCGCAGGCATCGTAGGTCGGCGCCCAGACGCCGAGGTAGCCGATCTGGCTGCGGTCGGCGTTGGCGGCCAGCCGGGTATCCGGCTTCAGCCCATCGGCCGGCAGGATGCCCATGGCCGGGGTGGTCATCACCGGCGCCTCTGCGGCGGCTACGGCCGCGGCGGCGTCAGCCGCACCCTTGCTCTGCGCCGGGGTAGCAGCTGCTGCGGGAGCAGCTTCAGCAGCAGCAACGGCAGCTGCGGCGTCTGCAGCGCCCTTGGCCTCAGCGGAGCCCGGTGCCGCGGCAGCCGGAGCAGCTTCGGCAGCGGCAACCGCGGCGGCGGCATCGGCCTTGCCCTTGGCGGCAGCAGCGGCAAGCGTCGCCTGCTTGTCCGCTTCGGCCTTGGCGGTAGCGGCGGCCTCTGCTGCCTGCTTTTCTTCCTCCGCCTTTGCTGCGGCTGCAGCCTCGGCGGCCTTCTTCTCCTCCGCGGCCTTGGCGGCAGCGGCAGCCTCAGCGGCCTTTTTCTCCTCCGCAGCCTTGGCGGCAGCTGCGGCTTCGGCGGCTTTCTTCTCTTCGGCCGCCTTGGCAGCTGCAGCTTCGGCGGCTTTCTTTTCTTCCGCAGCTTTCGCGGCGGCTGCCGCTTCAGCAGCCTTCTTTTCTTCCTCCGCCTTTGCTGCGGCTGCAGCCTCCGCGGCCTTCTTGTCTTCCTCGGCTTTGGCTGCTGCGGCAGCGTCAGCGGCCTTCTTCTCTTCGGCAGCCTTGGCCTCGGCCGCCGCCTTGTCTGCCGCCGCCTTGTCTGCCGCCGCCTTGTCTGCTGCGGCCTTGTCTGCTGCGGCCTTGTCGGCGGCGGCCTTGTCGGCGGCTGCCTTATCAGCTGCAGCCTTTTCCTCGGCAGCCTTCTGCTCAGCTGCGGCCTTGTCCGCATCCGCCGTGGCGGCCGGAGCAGCGGGAGCCTCGGCGGCCGGCTTGGCCGGCGGCGGCGCCGAGTTGTTGTCACAAGCAGTCAGCAGCAGGCCCAACGACAGGGCGACCGGCAGGGCCAGAAGGTGCGTTCGTTTCATGATCGGTTTCCTCTTCGAAGTTTTGGCGCCCGGAACTGCTGCCCGCTGCGCGTGAACTGCTTGCCTGGGCCGCCCGCGGGCGCCAGCCTCATCCGCCGGCGATCGTCACGACGACGTTGACCGTGGCCGCGACGATGACCGTGTTGAAAAAGAACGAGACGACGCCGTGCAGCGTTACCAGCCGGCGCATGGCCCGCGACGTCACTGCAACGTCCGCTACCTGCGCCGTCATCCCGAGCACATACGAAAAGTACAGGAACGCCGCGCCGTCCGGCGGCTCGTCTCCCGGAAACGCCAGGCCGGCGAGCACGCCGCCCTTGTCGTCCGGGTCATCGCGATAATACTCGTGCGCGTAGTGCAACCCCGCCATCGTGTGCACGGTGAACCAGCCGAGCAGCACCGAAACGACACTGACCGTGATCTCGAGCGGGTCGGTTCGCCCTTCCCCGCCATTGAGCGCGAGGAACAGGAAGATCATCGCCACGACCGCTGCGAGGATGGTGCCGAGAAAGATCGCCGCCACGGGAGAATCGGCATCATCGGGCCGCTGCTGCAGAAACTCGGCGGTGAGACAGGGAAACTCGATGCGGACCAGCAGCAGGTAGGTGATGAACATCGCGTTGGTGCCGACGGCGACCGCATATTTGGGCGACAGCAGCAGGCACACGACCAACCCCACCACCCCCACGCCAACGCCCCAGTAGAAGGCGGCGTGCCGGGGCAGGATGCGAGCCGGAACCGATGCGCTTCGTTTGCCTCCCACGGCGACCTCTAAGGCAGTGAATCACCAACCAGCCGGATATTTGCACCACGAGGATGCCACATCTAAGACAAGCCGTCGCGGCCAGCGCGGCATGCTGCGGCGCGCCTTGCGCCATGCGGCAGCCAATGGTATCGACCGCGTCGGGCCGGCATAGCTCAGTTGGTAGAGCAACTGATTTGTAATCAGTGGGTCGCGAGTTCGATTCTTGCTGCCGGCACCACAGTTCTCCCGAGCAAAATCACCTGTCGGTCGTCGTTGTCGAGGCGAGGCCCCCTCGCGATGGCAAGGAAGAGGGGGGGCACACCCCCTACTCCCGGCATGCCGACTTTTGGCACCGTGCATTCTCCGCATTGAAGATGCGCCATTGCTGTGGCGTAGTAGTCTCGGGGCGGGGGATAGGTAATGGGCGTCACTCTACCGAAGGATACCACCCTCGCCGGGTTCACCATGACTCAGGTGAAGCACGCTCTACGGTCTTACGCTCGGACTGGCGAGGCGCAAAACTTCTTCGAGATAGAGTCCTTCGCGCCGTCCCGCCTTGAAGCGGCCGCGCTCTACGAAGAACTTCTCGAACGAAAGCTCATAGATCCCAGCGGCCACTCCCAGGAAAGCTATCTGACCGAAGAAGGACTAGCCATCGCGAGTGGAAAGACCCGACGCAGCTCGCTTGCCGCTGCCCGAAAGGTTCTTGACGAGCTGCTTGCTCGGATTGAGAGAACAAATGCCACCGGTCAGCCCGTGAACGTAGTCGATCGTGTATGGCTCTTTGGTTCGGTAATGCGCGAACAGGAGACCGTCGGCGACATCGATCTAGCCATTGAGCTGATCCACAACCCCGCATTTCCTGACGACACTAGCCGTTGGAAACGACATCAAGAGCTAGTCGATTTGGCGCCCAGCCACCTGCCCTATTTCCGTAAGTTCGGTTGGCATGAGGAGAGGGGCATTTTCGGCGAACGTAGACACCCCCTTCTGGCCGGCGCTCACCTCGACTCCGATGAACTGCAGCGCCTCGGAGTCCCTTGCCAGCTGATTTTTGACCGAAGCCGCGAAGGACGGGTGGACGACACTGTTCTGCCGCGACATCCGGACTCGTCCGGCCGCAGCAACGAGATGCCGGCCGCCCGCGAACTGCCCGACCTTACGCCCATCCCGGCGACACCCCTTCCTCTAGACGCTCGCTGGATTTCGGCCTATCGGGTGGACGGCAGCATGTCGCCGCATCGCCTGTTTTCCGTGCGGCGCTCCATACCTGGCTCAGGCTGCTTCGTGCTGACAGACGGGACGAAGTTCTACTCCCGCAACTGGCGTCCGCGCTCGCTGAGAGCAGGCGGGTTCGACGGCGTCTCAAGAGTGCTGCTGAAGTTCCAGGACTGGCAGGACCAGGATGGCAGGCACGCGGCCGCCATTGTGCTTCACCGAGAGATCCGGGACCTAGGCGGCGAGATAGAGTTTCGCGTCGCACTATCAGATTACGAGCGCCCTCGACGCCTCGAGCCGAAGCTTGATCATACATTTCTCCAATTGTGCGGCATGGTGGCCATGGCAATGTGCGGTGATATTCACCGACAGACCATGCGGCTGAACGAGCGAAGTCTTGAGAAGAGGATCGTAGTTGACCTCAACGCGGACGCCCTTCCAGAGCAGGTACGAGGGGCGGCGCCCGTGTGGATCGAGCACGTTCTCAACGAGCTAGCGCCTCGGGCGGATGGCGACGACGAATGCGAGGAACCTGCAGTCTCACGCGCCGAATAGGTACACGTCGACTGCCGCCAGGCATGTACCAGGGGGTCTGCACCCCCCGTCGACGATGTGGCTCGAGACTTCTTCAGCCATTTGAGCAGGCCAAAGCTCGTGGAAGATAGACGAGGTTCAGGGAGGATCGAAGTGGGCTTGATACTGCAATGGCTGAGCGTGTTGGCTGGGCTTGCAGCTGCAGTATTGTGGTGGCTGTCCGCGCAAAACTTCTTTTCGCAGTCACAGGCAACGGGTTTGCCAAGCGGCGGCCAAGATGGGGATACGGCTTACAGCTTCTCCGATGGGACGATCCTCATCCAACACAACTCTCGCGTTGCGCTCACCAACGCGTGGGCAGCTGGACTGTCGGGTCTCGCAGTTCTCTTACAAGCGATTGTCCAAGCCCTTCCCTTGGCAGGCTTGGTTTGAACGGCCATCGGCCGCCTGTCTTGCGTTCCCAATATTATGCCAGGCCTCCCGGACTTCCGTACCCTCGGCACAGCCGGACACAACGCAACTATGATCGAGGGCTAGATTACTCCCCGCCCCGCTTCTTCCATTTCTTCAACACCATCTCCCGCTTCAACCGAGACAGCCGCTCGAGGAAGAAGATGCCGTTCAACTGGTCGATCTCGTGCTGCGCGATGCGGGCCGGCAGGCCCTCGAAGCGGCGCTGTTGGCGGGTATCGGTTTCGTCGTCCCAGGCGATTTCCGCGGCGTAGGGGCGAATGATCTCGACCTCGACGCCGGGCATCGACACCGAGCCTTCGGGGCCGGGAATGCTGGGGCCGTCGGTGGAGATAACTTCAGGATTGTAGAGCACCAGGTAATCGCGTTTCGCCGGGTCCTCGTCGGCGCTGATCACCACCACCGGCGCCACGGCGCCGATGTGGATGGCGGCGAGGCCGTAGGCATTGGCGGCGCGTGTGGCCTCGAGCAGGCGGTTGCCGATGGCCCTGAGGCCGTCATCCAGCGGCCGCGGCTCGGCCCTGCGGGTGAGCCGCGGATCGGGATAGGCGACGATCATCGGGCTAGAACAGCCCGCCACGGCCCAGGGTCATATCGGTCGCCGCCGGATCCTGGCCCGCCTGGATGGCCTGGAAGGCGTTGGAGTCGACGCCGATCACCGAGGTGACGAGGTTCGGGCCGGTGCCCGGCTTGAACGCCTCGTAGATCGCCTGGTCGCCGCCATTGGCCTTCACGCCGGTACCGGGATCGATCCATACCTGCGCCATGCCGCCAGGCATGTTGAACGGGGTCGGCGGCTTGCCCTTCAGGGCCTTGGCGACGAACTCGGTGAAGATCGGCACGGCCATTTCGCCCCCGGTCGACTGGCGGCCCATGTTGCGCGGCGTGTCGAAGCCGACATAGACGCCGACCGCCAGCTCCGGTGTAAAGCCGATGAACCAGGCGTCCTTGTAGTCGTTCGAGGTGCCGGTCTTGCCGGCGACCGGACGGCCGAGGCTCTTGGCGCCGGTGCCGGTGCCGCGCTGCACCACGCCTTCCATCATCGAGGTGATCTGGTAGGCGGTCATCGGGTCGAGCACCTGCTCGCGGTTGTCGATGATCAGCGGCTCGCCCTGCTGGTTCCAGCTATCGGCGGTGCAGCCATCGCAGACGCGCTCGTCGTGGCGGTAGATGGTCTTGCCATAGCGATCCTGGATCCGGTCGATCAGCGTCGGCACGATCCGGCGACCGCCATTAGCGATGGTCGCGTAGGCCGCGGTCATCCGCATATCGGTGGTTTCGCCGGCGCCGAGCGCCATGGCCAGCACCGGGTTCAGCTCGTCATAGATGCCAAACATCTTGGCGTAATCCGAGATCAGCGGCATGCCGAGATCCTTGGCGAGACGCACGGTCATGACGTTACGCGAACGCTCGATGCCGCGGCGCAGCGTCTGCGGGCCGTAGAATTCCTGCGCGTAGTTCTCCGGCCGCCAGACGGAGCCGTCGCCGTTGACGATCTCGATCGGGGCGTCGAGCACCACCGAGGCCGGGGTATAGCCGTTGTCGAGCGCGGCCGAGTAGACGATCGGCTTGAACGAGGAGCCGGGCTGGCGCATCGCCTGGGTGGCGCGGTTGAACTCGGACTCGGCATAGGAGAAGCCGCCGACCATGGCGAGCACGCGACCGGTGCGCGGATCCATGGCGACCAGCGCGCCTTCGAGCTCGGGCACCTGCTCCAGCGTATAGGCACCTTCGCGGTCGGGGAGCTTGGAGACATAGATCACGTCGCCGGGCTTGAGGATCGAGCCGAGCTTCTTGCTCACCCACTTGATGTCGGGTCCGGCGAGCGTGCCAGTGACGCGTTCGGCCGAGACCTTGCCTTCGATGTCGGTGGCAGGACGGATGCCGATACGGCCTTCGTTGTCGCCCATCTGCAGCACCACGGCGAGCGTCCATTCCGGCACGTCGCTGAGCGGCTTGACCGAATTGACCGCGACGCCCCAATCCGAGGTGATGTCGACGCTGGCGATGGGGCCGCGAAAACCTTCGCCGTGGTCGTAGTGGATCAGCCCATCCATCAGGGCGCGGCGCGCGTATTCCTGCAAGTGCGGATCGAGCGTGGTGCGCACGCTGAGGCCGCCGCCATAGAGCTCAGCCTCACCATAGAGTTTGCCGAGCTGACGGCGCACTTCCTCGGTAAAATACTCGGCCGAGAACAACTGGCTGCCCGAAGTGCGCGGCTTGACGTTCAGCGGCTCGTCCTTGGCCTTGGCGGCCTCTTCGGCCGTCACGTAGCCATTCTCGACCATGCGGTCGATCACCCAGTTGCGGCGCTCGATGGCCTGCTTGGGGCGGCGGAACGGGTGGTAGTTGTTCGGGCCCTTGGGGAGCGCGGCGAGGTAGGCGGCCTCGCTGAGCGTCAGCTCGTAGAGCGCCTTGTCGAAATAGTTGAGCGCTGCGGCGGCCACGCCGTAGGAGTTGAGCCCGAGGAAGATCTCGTTGACGTAAAGCTCCAGGATCTTGTTCTTCGAGAAGGTCGACTCGATGCGCAGCGCCAGGATGGCTTCCTGGATCTTGCGATCCCAGGTCTGCTCGGAGGTGAGGAGGAAGTTCTTGGCCACCTGCTGGGTGATGGTCGAGCCGCCGCCCTGGATCGAGTCGTTGCCGTCGATGCGCGCCATGACGTTGTCGCGCAGGGCGCGGACCACACCGTCCACGGCAATACCCGAGTGGGTATAGAAGTCCTTGTCTTCGGCCGAGATGAAGGCGTTGATGATCAGCGGCGGAATGGTTTCGATCGGCTGGAACAGCCGGCGCTCCCGCGCATATTCGGCCAGAAGCGTCCCATCTGCGGCGTGAACGCGCGTGGTCACCGGCGGCTGATAATCCTTCAGCACCGTGTAGTCTGGCAGCGTCGCGTTCAGCTGGTTGAGATAGACGGCGCCAACCGCAACGGCACCGAGGGCGCAGAAAACGCCGAAACCGAAGAGCCAGCCGAGAAGTCTGAGCATCAGATCGTGAACCTTGGAGCGGGCGCCACGGGTCCGATCGGATGGGGCGCGGAATATTGCGGAATCATACCAGACAAGGGCGGAAATGTGGACAAGGGCGCCCTTTCAAGAACTTGCGAGGCGGCGCGTGCCCAAAAGTCACTGCGTCGCCACTGCGGCCTTTTGCGTGCTGTCGAAATAATCGGCGATGCCGCGAGCCAGGGCATTCACCACCCGGTCGCGCCAATCGGACTGCTGCAGGTTGGCGATGTCGGAGGCGTTGGACAGGAAGCCGAGTTCGACCAGCACCGAGGGTACATCCGGCGCCTGCAGCACGAAGAAATCGGCCTGCCGCACCGGGAAGCGGCGTAGCGCCACGCTCGGCTCGAGCTGATGGACGATGGCCTCGGCGGCAAGGAAACTCGATTTGCGCATCTCGCGGCGCATCAGATCGACGAGAATGTCCATCACCGCGGGTGTGGCCTGCGGGACCGAGAAGCCGGCGACGATGTCGTAGCGGTTCTCGCCGTCGGCCAGCACCTTGTCGAGCACGTCGGTGGCGTTCTCGTCGCGCGTATAGACGCTGGCGCCGCGGATCTCGGGCTGCTGGAAGCTGTCGGCATGGAGCGAGATGAACAGGTCGGCCTTGTTCTGCCGGGCGAGATCAACGCGCTCGTTGAGCGACAGGTAGGTGTCGTCCTCGCGGGTCAGCGCCACGTCGAAGCGGCCGGAATCGATCAGCACCTTCTGCAACTGCAGCGCGAAGGTCAGGGTGATGTCTTTCTCGTGCGTGCCATTGGGCGCGCTGGCGCCGTTGTCGACGCCGCCGTGGCCCGGGTCCAGCACCACCAGCGGACGCGTGGCAGTGATCGGCGCGTGGGTGCCGGGATCGGTCGAAGCGGTCGGCGGCACCGCGCCCTGGTTGGCGATGGAGGCTGCGAGGTCGGAGGCGACCTTGGTAGCGAACTCCTCCGGTGTCGCCGCAATGATGTCGACGACGAGGCGCGCCGGCTGGTCGGCGACGGCATCGAGGATATAGGCCTGCTGCACCTGGGCCGGTTCGGCCAGGGTCAGCATGGTACGCGCCCTGCCCTTTTCCGCCATCTCGACGGTGTAGCCGCTGACGATGCCCTTCCCCGCCACATCCGCCGGCGCGAGGATCTTCAGCTCGAACGCCTTGACGTCGATGGCGATGCGGTTGGGCTTGTCGAGGGAGACGATGGCGAACTCTGTCGGGCCACTGAGATCGATGATCAGGCGCGCCCGCTGCGGCGTCGCGGTGACACGCGCGTCGATGACATCGGGGTAATCCTCGATCGATTCGAGCTGGGCGAAGGCCGGGTGCGTCGCAAACAGGCTGGCCACGAGGACCAGCATGATCGCCGCAAACCCAGCAATTCCGTTAGACCGTGTCACCGCTTCGGTGAACCGGTGGTACGGTCTAAGTCTTTGATTTGTCGCGCTCTCGAACCGGAAAAGGTCTGCAACCTTTCCTGCTCGCGCTCCGGTATGGCCGGCGGAACCGGCAGAGTTCAACAAAACAGCAGCGCTCCCTGAGGGTGGTGCAAGACGCCAGATCACTCGGGCAATTCTGCGGCGTTACGCACCGCGCGTCGACAATGCAATAATGTGATCGATCTGGAAGCCGCCCGTACCCGCGGGTTTTGAGTTTCCTGTTGCCAATTTGCGGCAACAACCCTAAAGCCATCTTGAGGCGGCCTGCTGCCGCCACCATATGCCGGAGCGGCGCAATCGGCGCCCCTGGCCCTCGTGGTCGGCAGCGGCGGATCGGAAATCACCAGAGGTGAGACCGGTCTGAAGTGCGGCACATTTGGCGCCTCGCGATAGAATCTCGATCCCTCGGGGTCGAAGAACAGGCGGTTTGATTATCGCTGGCCTGTTCTCAAGGAAGAGGTCTGATGGCCATCGGGCAGACAAAGAGTGACGCGATCCCGAACAGCGGTTGCGCTTTTGTCGTCGAAGTCCCGGCTGCCTTCGCTCTCCAGTCTCGCGGCGGCGCGCGCGCCGTTGCTTTTGCCGGCGCCTCGCGCGCCATCCTCCTAAAACCATTCGCCTCGCATTGCGCTACGCCAGGAGGACCGGTTCGCCGGTCGATCGGTGTCGGCGCGCGACGGCGCGGAGACTTAGTCTATGGCTACAAAGCGCATGTTGGTGGATGCCATCCACCCGGAAGAAACACGGATCGTCGTCACTAACGGGAACCGACTCGAAGAGTTCGATTTCGAATCCGCTCAGCGGCGGCAGCTCAGGGGTAATATCTACCTGGCCAAGGTGACGCGCGTGGAGCCCTCGCTCCAGGCGGCTTTCATCGAGTATGGCGGCAACCGCCATGGCTTCCTCGCCTTCTCGGAAATCCACCCCGACTACTACCAGATCCCCATCGCCGACCGCGAAGCGCTGCTGCGCGACGAGGCACATGACGACGACGAGCACGAACACGAGCACGCCGCGGCCCAGGCCAGCGCGCCGGCCGAGGTTTCGTCGGAGCATGACGACGCCGAGGGCGACGAAGAGCACAGCCATATCGAGCAGGCGCCGACCAGCAACGAGCCGGTCGAAAGCGTCGGCGGTTCGGACGCACTCGATGACGTGCAGGAGCGCCGCCGTCCGTCGCAGCGCCGCCACCAGTACAAGATTCAGGAAGTGATCAAGCGCCGGCAGGTGATGCTGGTGCAGGTGGTCAAGGAAGAGCGCGGCAACAAGGGCGCGGCTCTCACCACTTACCTGTCGCTCGCCGGCCGCTACTCGGTGCTGATGCCCAATACCGCGCGTGGCGGCGGGATCTCGCGCAAGATCACCAATGCCGCAGACCGCAAGCGTCTCAAGGACATCGTCGGCGATCTTGAAGTGCCGCAGGGCCAGGGGATCATCCTCAGGACCGCCGGCGCCAGCCGCACCAAGGCGGAAGTGAAGCGTGACTTCGAGTATCTGCAGCGGCTGTGGGAGAACGTCCGCTCGCTGACCCTGAAGTCGCAGGCTCCCTGCCTCGTTTACGAGGAAGGCTCGCTGATCAAGCGGACCATCCGCGACCTCTACAACAAGGATATCGACGAGCTGTTCGTGGCGGGCGACGACGCCTACCGCGAAGCCAAAGATTTCATGCGCATGATCATGCCGAGCCACGCCAAGAACGTGCAGCTCTATAAGGATGACGCGCCGCTGTTCAGTAAGTTCAACGTCGAGGGCCAGCTCGACCAGATGTTCTCGCCGCAGGTGACCCTGCCGTCGGGCGGCTATTTGGTGATCAACCCGACCGAGGCGCTGGTCTCGATCGACGTGAACTCCGGTCGCGCCACCAAGGAACACAATATCGAGGACACGGCGCTGCAGACCAACCTCGAGGCGGCGGAGGAAGTCTCCCGCCAGCTGAGGTTGCGCGATCTTGCCGGCCTGATCGTCATCGACTTCATCGATATGGTGGAGAACCGCTCCAACCGGGCGGTGGAGCGCAAGCTCAAGGAATGCCTGAAGAACGACCGCGCCCGTATCCAGGTCGGCCGCATCAGCCATTTCGGCCTGCTCGAGATGAGCCGCCAGCGGATCCGCTTCGGCGTGGTCGAAAGCTCGACGCACAAGTGCCCGACCTGCCAGGGCACCGGCCTCGTCCGCTCGGTGGAGAGCCTGGCGCTGATGGTGATGCGGAACGTGGAAGACCACGTGCTGCGCAAGCCCGGCCAGTCGATCAATGTGCGCGTGCCGACCGATGTGGCGCTCTACATCCTCAACACCAAGCGTGGCACGCTGAATAATCTCGAGGCCAAGTATGGCCTGTCGATCACCATCGTCGCCGATGACCATGTCGGGCCGTCGCACTTTGCCATCGAACGTGGCGAGGCCCGCGTGCTCGACCGCAGCGAGTCTGCCGGCACGCATGTCCGCGTCGACACCACCACGATCATCGATGCGGAGGCCGAGGCGGCCGATGCTCTGATCGAAGACGAGGACGACGAGGAAGAGGAGAGCACCGGCGGTGGCGAGCGCCAGGCGCGCTCCGAGGAAGGTGGCGAACGCTCCGGTCGTCGCCGTCGTCGTCGCCGTCGTGGTGGCGACCGCGAGGATCGCCCGCAGGGCGGCCAGCCACAGCAGCAGCCGCGCCAGCCCGTCGAAGCCGCATCGGACGACGAGTCCGAGGACGGTGACGGCGATGAGGCGCCGCGCCAGGCCGGTGAGGGTGCCGTCGGTGAAGACGGCGAGCCGCGCCGCCGCCGCCGTCGTGGTCGCCGTGGTGGCCGCCGCAACCGTCGCGATGGCGAGGGTGGCGAGCAGCGCGATGGCGTGACGGCCGAGCCGGCTTCGGAAGAAGCCGTCGCCGCAGCCGATGCGCCGGCCTTGGCAGTCGTTGCTGACGCTGCCGCCGTCGACGCCGCAGCCCCTGTGGTTGCCGAGGGCGCTCCGACCGAGAAGCCGAAGCGTGGTCGCCGCAAGAAGGCCGAGCCTGTGGCAGAGGAGTCTGCTCCGGCGGTTGCAGCGACGGCTGCCCCCGAGGTCGCGGAAGAGTCTGCTCCAGTGGTCGCAGAAGAGTCTGCTCCGGCAGTCGCAAAGAAGCCTGCTCGGGGAAGGAAGTCCGCTCCCAAAGCCGCGCCAGCTGCCGAGCCGGAAGCTGTGGCCGATGACGCTCCGAAGCCCAAGCAGCCGCGGGCGCGCAAGCCCAAGGCCGCACCGGTCGAGTCTGTGGCCGCCGAGGCCGCACCGGCGGAAACCGTCGCCGAGGTTGCCGCTGCTCCTGCGCCGGAGCCCGAGGCGGCACCGCGCCGTCGCGCCAAGAAGGTCATCCCGGAAGGCGAGATCGTCGTGAGCTCGACCGCCCCGGCCGCTGAAGAGCAGCCGGCGGAAGACGCCAAGCCGAAGAAGGCCGGCTGGTGGCAGCGCCGCCTCGGTCTCGGCGGCTAAGCGCCAGCACAACAGTCGAGTCGAAAAGGGCGGGATCATCTCCCGCCCTCTTTCATTGCCCGGGTCCGTTCAGAGCGGTTGCCGCACTGCCACAGGCGTCCACCTGTAGCCAATCGCGTTGATGCTGAGGCGCTCTCACAAAGGAGCGGAATCCGTTAGGCTGCCGCGATGTCTCGCACCGAACGCCTGCTCGACCTGATCCAACTGCTGCGCCGCCATCGGGCGCCGGTGACGGGCCCTGCCCTCGCCGATGAGCTCGGCATTTCGATCCGCACGCTCTATCGGGACATCGCGACGCTGCAGGCGCAGGGCGCCGATATCCAGGGCGAGCCGGGCCTCGGCTACGTGCTGCGCCCTGGCTTTACCCTGCCACCTCTGATGTTCTCGGCCGACGAGATCGAGGCGCTGGTGCTGGGGTCGCGCTGGGTGGCGCGCCGGGCCGAGGATTCGCGGCTCGGCGATGCGGCAGCCAACGCCCTGAGCAAGATCACCGCGGTGCTGCCTAATGAGTTGCGCGACAGCGTCGACGGCTCGAACCTTCTCGTCGGTGGCGGCGAGGTGATCCCGGCGCAAGTCGACCTCTCGGCCATTCGCCTCGCCATCCGCGAGCAGAAGAAGCTGGTGATCGCCTATCGCAATGCCGGCGGCACAGCGACGGAGCGTACCATCTGGCCCTTCGCCGTCGGCTTCTTCGATCGGGTCCGCGTGGTCATCGGCTGGTGCGAGTTGCGGACCGACTACCGGCACTTCCGGCTCGACCGCATCGACCGCATGGAGGTGCTGGCAGAGCGCTACCCGCGGCGGCGCGCCGCCATGCTGAAGGAGTGGCGCGAGCGCGAGGGTATTCCGGTCCGCTGACCACTTCGCGGTCTACCACTGCCGGAAACTGTCAGTCCGGCCCGCTATCCCCGTCTCCATCAACAACGGAGACGCCCCATGCGCACCCTCAACTACCTGCTCCTCGCCGTCCGCGACCCGCTCAAGAGCGCCGAGCTCTACAGCAAGCTGCTCGGCCGCGAGCCGGTCGAGAAGGCCCCGACTTTCGTGCTCTATGTGCTGCCCACCGGCCTCAAGATCGGCCTGTGGCTGGCCAACGAGATGGAGCCCAAGCCGAACGCCGCCGGCGGGATCGAGATCTCGTTCAGCGAAGACAGCAAGGAGGCGGTCCGCGCCACGTTCGAAGAGTGGACCAAGCTCGGCCTGACTGTGCTGCAGGAGCCGACCGAGATGGATTTCGGCTTCACTTTCGTGGTCGAGGATTCTGATGGCCACCGGCTGCGGCCGTTCGTGCTTGGCGATGATCCGCGCTAGGGCGGTTTAGCGGATGGGTTGATGGCCCACGGCTCGCCTCCCCACCGGATGTCATCCCTGCGAAAGCAGGGACCATCTCACCGCCCGCACCAGCCGAGAGTTGGGTCCTTGCTTTCGCAGGGATGACACCGAGTGGGTGGGGCGGGCGGTGGCTCGCACTCGCGAACGATCTAACTGCGCGATCCCGGCGGAAAATGCCGGTAGACCACGTCATCGGGGTCCTGGCGCGGGGCGGCATCGTCCCGCACCGCCCCGAGGCGCTGGGCCACGGCGATCGAGCGGGCGTTGGCCGGATCGAAATAGCTGACGAGGGTCGGCAGGCCCAGCGCCGCAAAGGCCCAGTCGCGCAGCGCTGCTGCCGCCTCCGTTACATAGCCCTGCCCTTCAAAACCGTCATAGAGCAGCCAGCCCAGTTCCTTCTCGGGGAACAGCGGCCCGTGGTTGATCCCGACCTGCCCGACGCACTGGCCCGTCGCTGCCCGGTCGATCATCAGCGCACCGTGCCCGAACAACGTCCAGCAGGCGATATCGTGGCAGAACATCCCCCAGGCCCGCGCCTCGTCGAACGGTCCGCCCATGAATGTCGAGCGCGATGACGCCATCAACTCGCGATAGGCGGCGAAATCCTCGAACACCGGCGGCCGCAACACCAGGCGTTCCGTCCTGAGCGTCGGTATCGCGTGGCTGGGAATCACTTCCCCCTGAGGAAATCGCCGATCCGGTTCAGCCCCTCGTCGATCGTCGCCCGCGTTCCAGCATAGGAGAAGCGTACGAAGCGGTTGCCGTTGAGCCGGTCGAAATCGATGCCAGGCGTTGCCGCCACCGCGACCTCGTCGAGCATCTGCATGCAGAAGCTCAGCGAGTCGTTGGTGAAGCGGGAAAAGTCGACATAGGCGTAGAACGCGCCGTCGCCCTCGTTGGCGGAGGCGAGACCGAACTCAGCCAACCCCTCGGCCAGCACGTGCCGGTTCACCGCGTATTGCGCCTTCTGCTGCTCGGAATACTCCCGCTCGCCCAGCGCCACCCGGCCGGCGATCTGGCTTAGGGTCGGCGCGGCGATGAACAGGTTCTGCTGCAGAATGTTGGTGCGGCGGTTGAACCGCTCGGGCAGCACCATCCAGCCGATGCGCCAGCCGGTCATGCAGTAGTATTTCGAGAAGCTGTTGATGATGATGGCGTCGTCGGTGAACTCGAGCGCCGACACCGACGGCGCCCGATAGTCGAGCCCGTGATAGATCTCGTCGGAGATGAACTGCACGCCGAGCCGCGCACAGACCTCGACAATCTCCTTCAGCGCTTCGCGCGTTACCGCCGCCCCGGTCGGGTTAGCCGGCGAAGCGAACAGCAGGCCATCGAACTTTTCACGGGCATAGGCTGCCTCGACATCGGCGGCGCTGAGCCGCCAGCCGGCGGCGGCCGTCACGGGGATCTCGACCGCCTGCATGCCGAGCCCATCGAGCGTGTTGAGGTAGGCCGGGTAACCGGGACGGGTCACCGCGATCTTCGCACCGAGCCCGAACGCCCCGAGGAAGGCGAGGATGAAGCCCGAAGACGAGCCCATGGTCACGACGATGCTCTCGGGATCGACCGTCGCGTCGTGCTGCACGCGGTAATAGTCGACCAGCGCGCGGCGCAGTTCGATCTGCCCGGCCGAGTGGGTGTAGTGCTGCGGCAGCTCCAGCGCGGCGGCTACCGCCTCGCGTACCCGCGGCGCCGGCGGCGCACCGGGCTCGCCCGATTCCATGTGCATCACGCTGCGACCGCTCGCTTCGACGAGCTTGGAGCGCGCGGTGACTTCCATCACGTAGAACGGCCTCAGGCCGGTGAGTTTTTCGTCGGTCTGCATGGCGCCTTGGCTACGGGAATTGCCGCGCCGCCTCAACTAGAATTGAAGCCGCGGCGTTCGGTCCGGGCAGCGCAGCATGGCATAATCGCCCTGGTCTGCTAGACAGGACCGAAACAGGTCGTTCCGGAGTTCGCATGTCTCGCCTCACCACCATCCTCGTGCTTGCCGTCGGTGTGCTGGCGGGCGGGCTCGGCGCGACGCTGCTGTCGGGGCCAAAACTCGACGAGGCGGGGGCGCGGGCAATCGCCGAAGAGGTGGTGGCGCAGGCAAAGCCGGAGCCCGGCCTCACCGCATCGGCCGTGGAGACCATCGTCGCCGACCTGATCGCGAGGCAACCCGAGCAGGATTCCCCGCAACCGGTGGCAAGGCTCGAGCAGTCGACGCTCGATCCGATGATCGAAAAATACCTGCTCGGCAATCCGCGTATCCTGCAGAAGGTCTCGGCCGCACTCGACGCCGAATTGACGGCGGAGCGCACTGCGGCGACCCGCACGGCGATGGTCGAGCTGAAGCCCGCGATCTTCGAGTCCGAGAACGGCATCGTGCTCGGCAACCCCAATGGCGATGTCACGCTGGTCGAGATGTTCGACTATAACTGCGGCTACTGCCGGCAGGCCCTGCCCGATCTCGCGGCGCTGCTCGACAGCGACAAGAACCTCAAGGTGGTGCTGAAGGAATTCCCGATCCTGTCGCAGGGCTCGGTCGACGCGGCGCGCATCGCCGCACAGGTGGCCGACGCCGATGTCGACTACTGGGCCTTTCACCAGGCGCTGTTCACCAGCCGCGGCCAGGTCGACAAGGCGGCGGCGTTGAAGGCGGCGTCGGACCTCGGGCTCAATCCGATCGCCCTGGAGATGGGGATGAAGACGCCCAGGGTCGACCAGGTGATCGAGGAAAGCTACCGCATCGCCGACCGGTTGAAGATCACCGGCACGCCGACCTTCATCATCGGCGACGAGATCATCCCCGGCGCCATCGGCCTTGATGCGCTCAAGCAGCGTATCGCCAACATGCGCGCCTGCGGGGCAACGGTGTGCACGACGGAGCAACCGGGCTGAGTGGGGCGATCAACCTCCCGGCCGGTGTGCGCTGCGACCCTCACACCAGTATCGAGATGTCGTCTCCCTCCCCCTTGCGGGGAGGGATCAAGGGTGGGGGTACACAGCCACCGGGTGGAGCAGGTCTTCCACCCACCCTCCCCGCCGCAAATCCGCCCTTTTTCGTGCATTACTCCGCGCCACGCTTGCGCCCGCTGGGGGGCCAGTGCAAAAGGCACGAACCATGGCTCACCGCGTCCTTGTTCTCAACGGCCCGAACCTGAATATGCTCGGGACCCGCGAGCCCCAGACCTACGGCTCGCAGACGCTTGCCGACATCGAGAAGATGGCGATTGCCGAAGGCAAGACGCTTGGCCTCGAGGTCACCTGCAAGCAATCCAATATCGAAGGCGAACTGGTCACCTGGATCCAGCAGGCGCTGGGCAAATTCGACGCCATCGTCATCAATCCGGGCGCCTACTCGCACACCTCGATCGCCATCCACGATGCGTTTCGCGCCGTGGCATTGCCGGTGATCGAAGTTCACCTGTCCAACATCTACACCCGTGAGGCGTTCCGCCATCACTCCTACGTTTCGCCGGTGGCGATGGGGGTGATTTGCGGTCTGGGCGCTACCGGATATAGGCTGGCGCTCCACGCACTGGCCGAAAAACTCTAAGAGGCAGAATATGACCAAGGCGTCGTCCCCGAATGCCGATCAGGAACTGATCGAGGCCATCGCCAAGCTGCTCAACGAGCAGAACCTTGCCGAGATCGAGATCGAACGCGACGATCTGCGCGTCCGTGTTACCCGCTCCTACGCCAACCAGGGGGTACAGCAGATTGCCGTACCTGCCTACGCTCCAGCTCCGGCAGCTCCTGCTCCGGTGGCTCCGGCCGGCGTCGCCGCCGCTATCGCCTCGGCGCATGACGACCTGAGCTCGAACCCGGGCACCCTTACCTCCCCGATGGTGGGCACCGCCTACCTCTCGCCGGAGCCGGGCAAGCCCGCCTTCGCCAGCGTCGGCACCAAGGTATCGGAAGGCCAGACCGTCCTGATCATCGAAGCGATGAAGACGATGAACCAGATCCCGGCGCATCGCTCCGGCACCGTCACCCGCATCCTCGTCGAAGACGCCTCGCCGGTCGAATACGGCCAGCCGCTCGTCGTGATCGAGTAAGCCCAGGATGTTCCAGAAGGTCCTCATCGCCAACCGTGGCGAGATCGCGCTCCGCATCCTCAGGGCCTGCAAGGAGCTCGGTATTCAGACGGTGGCCGTCCATTCGACCGCCGATTCCAACGCCATGCATGTGCGCCTCGCCGACGAAAGCGTCTGCATCGGGCCGCCGCCGGCCAAGGACAGCTACCTCAATATCCCGTCGATCCTCGCGGCCTGCGAGATCACCGGCGCCGACGCCGTACACCCCGGCTATGGGTTCCTCTCCGAGAATGCGCGCTTTGCCCGCATCCTCACCGAGCACAAGATCACCTTCATCGGGCCCTCCGAGCATCACATCTCGATCATGGGCGACAAGATCACGGCCAAGCAGACGGCCGTCGAGCTCGGCATCCCGGTCGTTCCCGGCTCCAAGGGCGAAGTCGCAACCGAGGCCGACGCCAAGAAGACCGCCGCGGAGATCGGCTACCCGGTCCTCATCAAGGCCACCGCCGGCGGCGGCGGGCGCGGCATGAAGGTCGCGCACACCGAGCTCGACCTGCTCACGGCCTGGTCCACGGCCCGCTCCGAGGCCAAGGCCGCCTTCGGCAACGACTCCGTCTACATGGAGAAGTACCTGGGCAAGCCGCGCCACATCGAAGTGCAGGTGATGGGCGACGGCCAGGGCAACGCTGTGCACCTGGGCACCCGTGATTGCTCGCTGCAGCGCCGCCACCAGAAGGTCTGGGAAGAGGCCTCAGCCCCCACCGTGCCGGCCGAGCAGCGCGACAGGATCGGCGAGATCTGCGCCGCCGCGATGCGCAAGCTCAAATACTCGGGCGCCGGCACCATCGAGTTCCTGTACGAGAACGGCGAGTTCTACTTCATCGAGATGAACACCCGCCTGCAGGTGGAGCACCCGGTCACCGAGCGCATCACCGGCGTCGACCTGGTCTATGAGCAGATCCGCGTCGCCTCGGGCGAAAAGCTCAGCCTGGAACAGGACAAGATCACCTTCACCGGCCACGCCATCGAAGTGCGCATCAATGCCGAGGACCCCCAGACCTTCACCCCGTCGCCCGGCAAGATCAGCTTCTACCACCCTGCCGGCGGCGTCGGCGTGCGCGTCGATTCCGCCGTCTATGCGGGCTATACGATCCCGCCCTATTACGACAGCCTGATCGGCAAGCTGATCGTTTACGGCCGCACCCGCGAAGAGTGCCTGCAGCGCCTGCGCCGCGCGGTGGACGAGTTCGTGGTCGATGGGATCAAGACCACCCTGCCCCTGTTCCAGCGGCTGATCAAGGAACCGGACATCATTGCCGGAAACTACGATATCCACTGGCTGGAAAAGTACCTCGGGATGAAGCACTAGGGCGCAAGCCCGGTCCTGCCCCACGCACGATGTCATCCCCGCGAAAGCGGGGATCTTCGTTTTCGGATGCCTCGGCGCCCACCCAAACAGAGGTTCCGCTTTCGCGGGAATGACCCGGTGAGGGCGGCCGGCTCAATCGACTCGTTAACGAATTCTGAACAGCCACTCCAGCACCGGTTCAGCCGCCGTGTGGCAAGGATCCCCAACCTAAGGAGATCGTGCCATGCCGCACATGATCGATTACCTCGATGCCCTCGTCCTGATGCTGCCGGTCGTGCTCGCTGCGATCAGCCTGCCTTTGCTGGTGCGGCTGGTGCTCCGCTGAGCTTCAGCGGCCGAGACTGCTGAGGAACCCGCCCATCTCGGCGCGGTAGCGCTCGGGGTTTTCCTTGAACGACAGCAGGTGATTGGCGCCCGTCTGCAGATAAGTCGTCGGCGCCGTGCGCGCCGCGACCAGCCGCTCGCTGATGGTGACCGGCACCAGGCTGTCGGCCGTGCCGTGGGCGAGGAACAGCGGCCCCGGAAACTTTGCCACCGCATCCATGCTGACGGCCTTGTTCAGTTGCACACCGCGATAGGTGTCGAAGACGAAGATGCCGGCATTGGCCAGCGTACGGGCCAGCGGGATCATCCGCGATCCGATCTTGTCGGCCACCACCTCGGTGAAATCCAGCGCCGGCGCATCGAGCGCCAGGGCCACCACCTTGTCGGCCTGGGTGGAATGCATCAGGAACTGCCCGGCGATAGCGCCGCCCATCGACTCCGCGACGAGTATGACGTTCGGAGCGCCGCGGCCGAGCATCCAGCTCACCGCCGCATCGAGGTCCCGCCACTCGTTCACGCCAAAGCCGTAGATGGGGTTCGGCTCCGCCGGCGCGCCCTTGTCGTTGCGATAGGTGATCAGCAGCGTCGGGATGCCGGCTTCCTGGAGGATCGACAGTTGCCGATAGCCATTCTCACGGATGCCGCCGATGCCGTGGACGTAGACGGCCCACGGGCCGGCCATGTTCGCGGCCGGCACGAACCAGGCCTCTGCGTCGCCTAGCTCGGTGGCGTAGCTCACCGTCTCGAACGGCAGGCCCAGCGCTGCCAGCGGGTCGCCGCGATAGCCGAGCTCATACGGGTCAGTCGGCGGTTTGGGGTTGTTGGCGCCGCTCCAGTCGACACCACCCGGGGTCAGCAGGTGGTTCATCAGCATGGAGGTGCCCACACCGCCCGCGGCGATGAACAGCACCACCACGATGACGATCCCGACGATGATCCGCCGCACCCACTTGTTCATTGAACGCCCCCAGCCGGGCGGCACAATCGCTTCCGAGGACGGCGGTTGCAACCCCGCTTTGCCGTTGTTTCGCCGATCTGCCGGGCCCATATTCAGCTGATGAGCAAGAAGCCCGATCCGTTCGCCATCGACCTGACGCCCGAACTGATCATCCGGGCCTACCAGGCAGGCATTTTCCCGATGGCGGAGGATGCGGATTCCCCGGACCTGTTCTGGGTCAGCCCACAAAAGCGCGGCGTGATCCCGCTCGACCGCTTCCACATCTCGAAAAGCCTGCGGAAGACGCTCCGCACCCACCCCTATGAGGTGAAGGTCGATACCGATTTCGCCGGCACCATTGAGGGCTGCGCCACGGCGGGGGTCGATCGCGAGTCGACCTGGATCAACCCCGAGATCCGCCGCCTCTATGGCGCGCTGTTCGAGCGCGGCATCGTCCACACCGTCGAGGTGTGGGATGGGGCTGCGCTGGTCGGCGGGCTCTATGGCGTATCGCTGGGCGCCGCGTTCTTCGGCGAATCGATGTTCCATCGCAAGACCGACTGCTCGAAGATCGCCATGGCGCATCTGCTCGAACGGTTGGTGGCCGGGGGCTATCACCTGCTCGACACGCAGTTCGTCACCGATCACCTGCGCACCTTCGGCGGCATCGAGATCCCGCGCGAGGATTATGAGGCCCGCCTCGCCGAGGCGCTGCGACACCAGGGCGATTTCTTTGCATGCGACCACTAGACCTGCCGCCCGGCTGGGCGAGCGGCCTCGAGCTCGTGCCGCAGACCATCGGCGAATCCGGGGCTTGGGTCTATCGCGCCGGCGACGACCACTTCATCAAATCCGAACCGATCTCGCCGCTGGCCGAGCTGCCGGGAGAGATCGAGCGGCTGCGCTGGCTCCACGCCACCGGGCTGCCCTGCCCCGCGGTGGTCGACGCGGCCGATCACGGCGGCCGGCACTGGCTGCTGATGACGGCGATCTCCGGGCATGACCTGGCGTCCACGTCCGAGGTGACGGCCGAGGCCGCCGTACGCCTGGTCGCCGAGGCGCTGCACCAGTTGCACGCGCTCGATCCCGCAAGCTGCCCGTTCGATCATCGCGCCGGCCTTCGCGTCGCCGACGCCTCGGTGCGCTATCATGCCGGGCTCTATGACGGCGACGACCCCGACCAGGGCCCGGCGGACCATGCCCGGCTCATCGCCGGCGTCCCGACGGCCGAAGACCTGGTCGTCACCCATGGCGACGCCTGCTTTCCCAACTTCATGGCCGAGCATGGCCGCTTCACCGGGTTTATCGATTGCGGACGGCTGGGCGTTGCCGACCGCTACCAGGACCTGGCGCTGGCCTGCCGCAGCCTCGAATACAACTATGGGGGCGAGGCGATCCCGGCGTTCTTCGCGGCCTATGCGGTGACGGAGCCGGACCGGAAGAAGCTCGAGTGGTACGCGCTGCTGGATGAGTTTTTCTAGGAGCGGGTGAGGCGCGTTGGTGTCTCAACACCCACCGACGTCATTCCCGCGCAGGCGGGAACCTAGTGGGATACTGCCGCGCCCGCTGAGACTGAAAGATCCCACTGGGTCCCCGCCTACGCGGGGACGACGCCGGTGGTCAGCCCGCCCAATCGTCACCCTAATCCACCTGCGCCCCGCCGGTCGCGTTGGCTACCGTCGCCGTCATCGAGGCTGCAAGGTCGGAAGACAGCAGCACGGCGACATCGGCGATCTGGGCCAGCGGCGTCAGCCGGCGTAGCGGGGTGCGTTCGCCGGCCCGGCGTTCGGCTTCCTCGAGGGTGATCCCCTCCTCCCTCGCGTGCAGCAGGAACGCTTCGCGTACACCCGGAGCATCGGGGGAACCCGGCGAGCGGACGCAGACGCAGCGCACGCCGGCGGGACCGTTCTCGACCGCGAGGTGGCGGAGGAAGTGCTCGATGGCAGCCTGGGACACACCGAAGCCGCCCATGATGTCATAGGCCTCGCGCGCCGCATTGGCCGAGATGCCGACAATGACGCCCCCGCCATTGGCCGCCATATGGCGGGCGTTGGCGGTACCGGTGGAGAACCAGGTCTTCATCCCCGTCACGATCGGCGCGATGAACCTGTCGCGCGGCATGTCGATGAGCTTCTGGCCCTGGGTGTCGTCGATCGCGACGGCGTTGAACATCACCTTCACCGGACCGGCCCTGGCAACGATCGCCTGGAGGTGTGCCTCGACCGCGTCGTGGTCGGTGGCATCGACCGGCGCGACCTCGGCCCTGCCGCCCGCCGCGGCAATCTCAGCCGCTACGGCCTCGAGCTTGTCGCGGTTGCGGGCCGCGAGGAACACACGCGCGCCTTCCCGGGCATAGGCTTTGGCGACGGCGCCGCCGACTGCGCCCGAGCCGCCATAGACAATCGCCGTCCGGCCCTTAAGCAGCATGGCTCAATCCTTGACCTTGATGGCAACCGTGGTTTCCCACTTGTTCGGGTCGGGCTCTTCCTCCGGGCTGTTGGGATAGATCTCGAAGCGGGCGGCGAAATGATCGCCATCGCTGCCAGAGGTCGCGTCCCACACTATGCCCTTCTCCCTGGCCCAGCCGATGAGCACAGCGTTGACATCCATCAGGTTGTCGTAGTGCCCCCAGTAGGTGGTCTGGGCGTAACGTCCCGCCGGCAGCATGCCGCCGATCAGTTGGCCGTCGCTTGCCACAGGGACGGCTACAGGCACGCCGAACTCGATCTCGAGATCCGGCATGTTCACGATGTTGTACTTGAAGAATGCCGGCCCAACCGGTTGCAGGGATTTGGCTTTTGCGGCGGAGAACATGGCATCCATGGTCGGCCCTATCACTTCGCCGAAGGGGATCGTCACCCGTTTGCGGATGGCGACATAGGGTTGAGCAGCTCGCTCAACGATCATTGGCAGAGTGAGCATTGTCGTCCTCCCGCTTGCTTTCCAGTGCCCGGCGTCGCGCCGCGACCATATCCTCGGCGACGCCATCGCTGCGCGGCCGGCCCTTGGGGCTCCAGTCGTCGTCGATGAACTGCGCCACATAGCGGTCGAACACATCGAAGCCGCTCTTCCAGCCCCAGCCATGCCCATCGCGCTCCTCGACGCTGATGAATGGCGTTTGCCGGAAGTACATGCGGGTCTTGCCGTGCTCGTCGACGAAATCCATCGTCACCACGGTCTCGAACCCGTCATACTCGTTGATGTAGGTGAAGCTCAGCCGGCTCGGCTCCTCGATCTCGAGGTACTCGCCGCGGATCCAGTGGGCGTGTCCGGGACCGTTGCTCATGCAGCGCCGCCACTTGCCGCCGACGCGGAAGTCGATGTCGCAGCTGAGCAGCGCGTAACCCTCGGGCCCGTGCCAGCGCACCATGTGCTCGGGATCCCTCCACATCAGCCAGACCAGGGCCCGTGGCGCGTCGAACAGCCGGTCGAACTCCAGCACCAGGGCTGCCTGCTCGGCCGTGACGCTATTGCTTTGGGCCATTCGAGTCCCCCTTCTGAAGTTCGGCCAGGTACGCATCCATGCGCGCAAAGTTCTGGTCCCAGTGCCGGCGGTAGTGCTCGACCCAGTTGGCGAGTTCTGCCAGCGGCGCGGCGTTGAGCTGCACCGGACGCCATTGCGCATGCCGGGTGCGCGCCACGAGGCCGGCCTGCTCCAGCACCTTCAAATGGCGGGAGATGGCCGGCATCGAGATGTCGAACGGCGCCGTCAGTTCGCTCACCGACGCCTCCCCCTCGCTCAGCCGCTGCAAGATCGCCCGCCGCGTTGGGTCGGCGAGCGCGGAGAACGTGAGGGTCAGGGCGTCGGTGGTCATATTTTGCACATTCGTTAAATAACATGATTGTTAAATACCGGCCAGCATATCGAGTCAAGTCCTCGGCCGGCCCTCCCTCTGTCGCGCGGTCACAATGCGCGAAAAGTGCACAACTTCGCTGACTTCGTGGCCTTGGATCGGCAGTGGTTTGGCGTGACTATCGCTAGCAACGAGAGCCGAAGGCGAGCTCCGGAGAGTGGGATCACGGACGATGCTGCAATTCGACCAGGAACAGGGCGGGACCTACCAGGACGGGCTTTACGACCCGGAATCGAGTGCACCGCGGGTGGATATCGCCACGGCGCTGACCACGGCATCGCGCCAGCACTATCGCGAACATGGCTGGCTATCGGTGGAAGGCCTGCTGGATGCGGACGAACTGGCGGCGGCCAAGGCGGCGATCGATGACCTGATCGAGGGCCGAGTGCCGTTGTTCTCCGGCGTGTCCTACGAAAAAGGATACAAGGAGGTCATCGACACGATGACCGCTGCCGAGCGCTACGACGCGGTGCGCAAGCTCTACGATTTCGTGCCCTATGAGGAGCGGCTGGCCGGCATCGCGCTGGGCGAGCGGATCGGCGCGATCTGCCGGCACCTGCTCGAGCGCGACGTGCGGCTGTTCCAGGATATGGCGCTGCTCAAGCCGCCGCGCGGCGGCCGTGAGAAACCGTGGCATCAGGATCACGCGTTTTTCGACTATCCGCTGGGCACGCGCATCGTGGGCGTGTGGATCGCGATCGACGAGGCCACTGTCGCCAACGGCTGCATGCAAGTGCTGGATGGCGGGCACAAGCTCGGGCCCATCCACCACTTTCGCCGCCGCGACTGGCAGATCTGCGATACCGACATGGAGGGACGCAAGTCCGTGGCCTTCCCGCTCAGGCCCGGCGACGGCATGTTCTTCGATGGCCTCCTGCCGCATGGCACGCCATCGAACAACTCGGCGCAGCGGCGCCGGGCGCTGCAGTTCCACTACATGGACCAGAAGGCGCAACCGACCGACCAGGTCGAGCGGCTCGCCATCTTCGGCGGTGAAGGCGCCGGGGCAATCTGTTGAACGAGAGGGCTGCCAGACCATCGGATGCCGGCGAGCCGGGCGTCGAGCTGCGGGCTCCGGTCGGCCGGATGCGTTGCGATCCCGGCTGGTCGTTTACCTCCGATCCGGCCAAGCACGACAATTACCGCATCTGGCTGATCTGGGCCGGAGAAGGCGAACTGGTGACGCCCGGCGGCGAGCGCATCGCCCTGTTGCCGGGAGTGACAGCGGTGATGCGGCCCGACGGCGTCTACCAGGCGTCGCACAATCCCGCCAATCCGCTGGGCGTCACCTTTCTCAACTACGCCTATGAGGGAGCGGCGCCCCTGCCCCCGATCTGGAGCTGGACCTCCGACTTCCTGTTCATCGATGCAGTGACCCGCAAGATCGTGCAGTTGCATGCCGCCGAGCTCGCGGGCCTCGCCGATAACGGCGGGCGCACCGCCATGCTGCTGCGGGCGGTGCTGGACGAGTTGCAGCTGCAGGTGCAACCAGGGGATGTGCCCAGCTCGCGGCTCGACCGCGACGTGATCGAGCTGGCCAACAAGGTGCTCGAGATGCCGGCCGAGCACGACGATGTCTCCGAGCTCGCCGGAGCGGTGTTCCGCAGCCGCTCGCACTTCACCCGCACCTTCCGGCGCATCTATGGGGTGAGCCCGGCCAGCTTCGTCAAATCCACCAAGCTGTTGAAGGCGCGCAGCCTGTTGCAGACCACCTCCATGAGCATCGGGGAGATCTGCTCGATCCTGGGCTATTCGACGACCCAGTATTTCTCGCGCCAGTACAAATCCTACTTCGCGACGACGCCCGGGGAGGACCGGCGCCGCGCGCAGCACAACGCACAAAGAAACGAGGAGGAGACGATATGATCACACGTCGCAGAACCGTGCTGCAAGGCGCCCTGGCGCTGCTGGGAGCAGCGGCGTTGGCGCCGGCCGCACGGGCGCAGTCGGACGGCGTGCGCGCCATTTTCTGGGGTGGCCAGGCGCGCGCCGAACGGACGTTCGCGGTGTTCGACCTGTTCCAGAAGAAGCTCGGCACCGCACCGGTGGTCGGCGAGTTCATGGGGTTCACCGACTACTGGCCGAAGGTTGCGACGCAGACCGCCGGCGGCAACGCGCCCGACCTGATCCAGATGGATTACCGCTACATCGTCGAATACGCCCAGCGCGGCGCACTGACGCCACTCGACGACTATCTCGGCAAGACGCTCGATCTCGGTGATTTCGATGCCGACCAGATCGAGGCCGGGCGGGTCGATGGCAAGCTCTATGGCGTGAGCATGGGCGCCGGCGGCTTCTGCCTGCAGGTCAATGCCAGCGCCTTCGAGCGCGCCGGCCTGCCGGTGCCGGGACCCACCACAACCTATGCCGACCTCTTGGGCATGGTCGGCGAGTTCAACGCCGCCAATGGCGAGATGCGCATGCTGCAGGATGGCTCGGGCAACGAGCCGGCATTGGAAAACTGGCTGAGGCAACGCGGCAAGGCACTCTACACCCGGGAGGGGGAACTCGCCTTCGACACGGCGGACGCAGCCGAGTGGTTTACGCTATGGGCGGACCTGCGCAGCAAGGACGCCTGCGTGACCGCCGAGCAGCAGGCGGTTTCGACCGGCACCATCGACACCAGCATGCTGGTGACCGGGCGCGCCGCGAGCGGCTTTACCGGGGTCAATGAGCTGATCGCCTACCAGGCGCTGGTCAAGGACCGGCTGGCCGTCACCAACATGCCGCTGGCGATGGCTGGCGGCAAAGGCGGGCAATACCGCAAGCCCACGATGATGTGGACGCTGGCTCAGACCTCCAAGGTCAAGGACGAGGCGGTGGAGCTGATCAACTTCTTCGTGCGCGATCTCGAGGCGGCGAGCCTGCTCGGGCTGGAACGCGGCATCCCGAGTTCGGCGGCGTCGCGCGAGCATATCACCGGCGGCCTCACCGACCTCGAGCGGCAGACGCTCGATTTCTTCGCCAACCTGGGCGAGTTGCTTGGGCCGATCCCGCCGTCGCCGCCGTCGGCGGCGGGCGAGATCAGCCAGTCGCTGCTGGGCACGCTGAGCCAGGAAATCGCCTTCGGCGCCAAATCGCCGGAGGATGCCGCCGCGCAACTGGTGAGCGGCGCAAAGGACATCCTCGCCCGGGCAGGATGACTCCAGCCGGCCGGTTCCTCTCCCGGGCCGGCCGGTGCTTTTTCGGGCTGACGTGCTTCTCGCTGGGCGCGGCGACAGGGCTCAACCTCAACGCCCCACCGGCTGTCATCCCAGCGAAAGCTGGGACCCATCTAGCAGCTGGCGCGGGAGGTGAAATGGGTCCCAGCTTTCGCTGGGATGACATCGAGTTTGAGTTGGTCGCGGTGGTTCAGCTCGACCCAAGTACTCTCGGGTTGCCCGCCGCCTGCCATCTGCAGACTGGCACGCCCCCGGTGGCCAGGCCACCCGCGAAACACGCTCTACTTCCCCAGCCGGAACGCCACTTCGGTTTGCCACTTCTGCGGGTCGGGTTCGGTTGCCGGGTCGGTGGCGTAGATCTCCAGCAGGGCCGCGTCGTATTCGCCGGCGGCGTCTTCCGGCATCGGATGGGGGATCCCACCTTCCCAAGCCACTCGCCGAGCGCGACGTTGGCCTGGTAGAGGCCGTCATAGGGTCCGGTGTGGATCAGCGTCGCGAACCGCCCCGCCGGGATGGTGCCGGTCCTGACCCTCGAATCGCCGGCCAGCAGCTTTGCCGTGGGGAAACCGACTTCCATCACCATCGGCCCGTCCTCGGGCATTTCGAGATAGCTGAAGAATGGCGCACCGACCGGACCGGCGCCTTTGGCTGCCAGCCAGCCGGCCACCTCGCCGATCAGTGGCGGCGCCTTGCTCGGGATTTCGCTGCGGTCGAGGCTGATGCGGATGGCTGCGAACGACTGGTCGGGACGGCTAACGATCTCTGGTGTGCTGAGCATCTTGGGCTCCTCTCGTCGTGATGGGAGGAGCTAAGCGCAAGAGGCAGGCGCCGGACTTGATCGTGGTTGCGGTTGCTGTTGTGTCGTTATCTGCAGGGCACAGAGCTTACCCCACTCTCGGTGTCACCCCGGCGAAGGGCCAGGGGGATGGCGGCAAAGCTCCGGCCTGCCTTCTCCCCTTGAGGGAGAAGGTGGCGCGCAAGCGTCGGATGAGGGGTACGCGAAACGAAGTGTAGCGCGATCCGAGCGAAGCGAGGAGCGATCCAGTGCGCGGAGAGATACTCCTCATCCGCCCTTCGGGCACCTTCTCCCTCAAGGGGAGAAGGCACTTCGCTGCACCGCCAGGGCCCCTCCTATGGGATTGCCCTGGCCTTCCTTCGCCGGGGTGACACCGTGGTTGGGTGACCTTGGTTGCCTCAACTGAGGCATCGCGCTCTACCCGCCGGTGCCTGCATCAGCCGAAGGCGGCGGCACATCCGAGCTCTGCTTACAGTCGAGCAGCCAGATATCGTAGACCGCGTGGTCGATGGCGTTGAGCGCCGGGCTGTCGGCGAACATCCAGCCGGTGAAGATGCGGTCGATCGAGCCCTTGAGGCTCACCTGGTCGACCTCGACGAACACGCTGGTGCGCTGCGTCTCGGTGGGCGGCCTTGTGTAACAGGCGCGCGGGGTGATCTGCAGCGCGCCGAACTGCACCGTCTCATCGATATAAACATCGAAGGTGGTGATGCGGCCGGTGATCTTGTCGAGCCCGGAGAACTGGGCGACCGGATTGGCGATCGTCTCCGCCAGCACAGGCGTCGCCAGCGCAAGGCTGGCAAAAACGACGGCAACTGCCTTGCGGACCATCTGCATGGGCTGGTCGACTATTGGGCTTATTCCGGAGACCAGGCGTCATAGTCGCCTGTCACACGCGGGCGCTCGCCCTTGCTGAGCAGGCTGCCATCGGGACGGTAGGCCGCGGCGGTGCCGGTGAGGTTGGGCTGGTGCGGCAGCTGCCAGGAACGGGCGGTGTAATCCTGCTCGGTCGGCGGGGTGTTGGTGCGGTAGTGCATCCAGCCGTACCAGCCGGGCGGGATGGTGGTGGGCTCGGCGTAACCGCCGGCATAGACCACCATGCGGCGCTCGTAGCCATTCGGGCCGGGCTTCGAGCCCTTCTTGGAGCGATAGTAGCGGTTGCCGGTCTCGTCTTCGCCGACATACTCGCCCTGCGTGGCGATCCAGAGGCGCGTGCCCCAGGTGTTGCCCCGCCACCAGGCCAGGATCTCGATCAGGAAGTCCTTCATGCCGCCGTTCGCCATACCGTCTGAACCCGTCTCAGAAGCCGTTCGCGCGGGACAAATCGCCCGCCATTTCTGCCTGTGGCTCTAACATGCCCTAGGACACCCGCCTAGCACAAAGGCGAGCCCGCCCTGCCCCTCTACCTATGGTGTGCCTACCCACCAGAGGGCGCTGTGTATGGTCGTGGATTTGTGACGGAAATAATGCGCTTGACAGGATTCGCACCGAAAACTGCTCCTCACTTAGCCCCGCCGGTTCATCTTCGCGCGGTGCTCAAAGGTGGCGAAAGAGTGGCCGATTTCCCGTGGTTTAGCGCCGATTCCACCAGCGGTTTGCGAGGGTGCGGTACCGAAAATTGACCCTCTTCCGCGTCGAATCGGGGTTGGAACTTTTCCCCGTAATCCACATATGAGATACTGGATTTAGCCGTCGGATCCGGGCAATGCCACTAGCAGTTGTATGTTGTGATCATGCCTCGGCATTGACCGACTCGAAGCATCGGACGCATCCTTTGGAGGTTGCGCCGGGCTTGTTCAGACGGCACGACGGACGACCGGGACCACGCGGCGGCGACAGTTCGCTGAAGGTCCCAAACGGGGCTCCTAGGCCGTTTTTCACGGTCAGTTAGACAGCGTCATACAAAGAGGCAGAAGCCGTCCTTGGCGGCTCGCGGGCTTTCCTGTCCGCTTTATTGGGGAATATATAGACAAATGCGCATCGAACGCCGGTTCACGAAAGCCAACGACAGCGCCTATGCGGGGATCGAATTCCGCTCGGTGACGAGCGAGATCAAGAACCCCGACGGCTCGATCGTGTTCAAGCTCGAGGGCATGCAGGTCCCCTCGACCTGGTCGCAGGTGGCTGCCGACATCATCGCGCAGAAGTATTTCCGCAAGGCCGGCGTCGCCAAGATCCTGAAAAAGGTCGAAGAGAACGACGTGCCCTCGTGGCTGTGGCGTTCGGTCCCCGACGAAAAGGCGCTCGCCAAGCTCCCCGAGGCTGAGCGCTATGGTTCGGAAACCGACAGCCGCCAGGTGTTCGAACGTCTCGCCGGCACCTGGACCTACTGGGGCTGGAAGGGCAAGTATTTCGCCACCGAGGAAGATGCGCGCGCCTTCTTCGACGAGCTCTGCTTCATGCTGGCCACGCAGCGGGTTGCCCCCAACTCCCCGCAGTGGTTCAACACGGGCCTGCACTGGGCCTATGGCATCGATGGCCCCGGCCAGGGTCACTTCTATGTCGACCCCTTCACCGGCAAGCTGACCTCGTCCAAATCCGCCTACGAGCATCCGCAGCCGCATGCCTGCTTCATCCAGTCGGTGACCGATGACCTCGTCAACGAGGGCGGCATCATGGACCTGTGGGTGCGCGAGGCGCGCCTGTTCAAATATGGCTCGGGCACCGGCTCGAACTTCTCGAAACTGCGCGGTGAAGGCGAAAAGCTCTCCGGCGGTGGCAAGTCCTCCGGCCTGATGAGCTTCTTGAAGATCGGCGACCGCGCTGCCGGCGCCATCAAGTCGGGCGGCACCACCCGCCGCGCCGCCAAGATGGTGGTGATCGATATCGATCACCCCGATATCGAGGACTACATCAACTGGAAGGTGAAGGAGGAGCAGAAGGTCGCGGCTCTGGTCACCGGCTCCAAGGTGGTGTCGAAGGCGCTCAAGGCCATCATGAAGGCCGCGGTGAACTGCGGAGGCACCGGCGACGATTGCTTCGACGTCAACAAGAACCCGGCGCTGAAGCGCGAAGTGAAGGCGGCAAAGAAGGCGCTGGTTCCCGAGAACTACATCCAGCGCGTCATCCAATTCGCCAAGCAGGGCTACACCGATATCGACTTCCCGGTTTACGACACCGACTGGGATAGCGAAGCCTACCTCACCGTCTCCGGCCAGAACTCGAACAATTCCGTCCGCGTCACCGACGATTTCCTCAAGGCCGTCGAGACCGATGGCGATTGGAACCTGCTGAGCCGCACCAAGGCCGGCAAGGTCACCAAGACCGTCAAGGCGCGCGACCTGTGGGAACAGATCGGCTACGCCGCCTGGGCCTCGGCCGATCCGGGCATCCATTTCCACACCACCATCAACGAGTGGCACACGAGCCCGGAAGCCGGCGAGATCGTCGCTTCGAACCCGTGCTCGGAATACATGTTCCTCGACGACACCGCGTGTAACCTCGCCTCGGTGAACCTGCTGCCCTATCGCAACGCCGACTCGTCGTTCGACGTCGCCGCGTTCGAGCACACCACCCGCCTCTGGACCGTGGTCCTCGAGGTCTCGGTGATGATGGCGCAGTTCCCGTCCAAGGCAATTGCCGAGCGCAGCTACATCTACCGCACCCTCGGCATCGGCTACGCCAATATCGGCGGCCTGTTGATGACCTCGGGCATTCCCTATGACTCGGCGCAGGGCCGCGCCATTGCCGGCGCCATCACCGCGGTGATGACCGGCGTCTCCTATGCCACCTCGGCCGAGATGGCCGGCGAGCTTGGCCCGTTCCAGGATTATCCGCGCAATTCCAAGCACATGCTGCGCGTCATCCGGAACCACCGGACCGCTGCCTACGGCAAGACCGACGGCTATGAGGGCCTCTCGATCAACCCGGTGGCGCTCGACCACGCCTCGATCGGCGACGACACGCTTTCGACCCGCGCCAAGGCGGTCTGGGACGATGCGCTGGCGCTGGGCGAAAAGCATGGCTATCGCAACGCGCAGGTTTCGGTGATTGCCCCGACCGGCACCATCGGCCTCGTCATGGATTGCGACACCACCGGCATCGAGCCCGATTTCGCGCTGGTGAAGTTCAAGAAGCTCGCCGGCGGCGGCTACTTCAAGATCATCAACAACGCGGTGCCGCCGGCACTGCGTACCCTCGGCTATTCCGAGGCGCAGATCGCCGAGATCGAGGCTTATGCCGTCGGCCACGGCAACCTGAACCAGGCGCCGGGCATCAACCCCTCGACGCTGCGCAGCAAGGGCTTTACCGACGAGAAGATCGCCGCGCTCAACGCCGCGACCAAGTCGGCCTTCGACATCAAGTTCATCTTCAACCAGTGGACGCTGGGCGCCGATTTCCTCAAGAGCCTCGGCGTGACCGACGCCCAGCTCGGCGACGTGACCTTCGACCTCCTCGCCTTCCTGGGCTTCTCCAAGAAGGACATCGAGGCCGCCAACATCCATGTCTGCGGGTCGATGACGCTCGAAGGCGCGCCCTTCCTCAAGGACGAGCACCTGCCGGTGTTCGATTGCGCCAACCCCTGCGGCAAGATCGGCAAGCGCTACCTCTCGGTCGAGAGCCACATCCTGATGATGGCGGCAGCGCAGCCGTTCATTTCGGGCGCTATCTCGAAGACCATCAACATGCCGAACGACGCGACCGTCGCCGACGCCAAGGAGGCCTACCAGCTCAGCTGGCGCCTGGCGCTCAAGGCCAACGCGCTCTATCGCGATGGCTCGAAGCTCAGCCAGCCGCTCAATTCCTCGCTGGTCGCCGATGAGGACGACGAGGACGAGGATGCGGTCGAGCTGCTGAACGCCGCCAACCAGATGGCGCGCGTGCCGGTGGTCACCGAGAAGATCGTCGAAAAGATTATCGAGCGCGTGTCGCGCGAGCGCGAAAAGCTGCCGAACCGCCGCAAGGGCTATACCCAGAAGGCCAATATCGGCGGCCACAAGGTGTACCTGCGCACCGGCGAATTCGACGACGGGCGCCTGGGCGAGATCTTCATCGATATGCACAAGGAAGGCGCTGCCTTCCGCGCCATGATGAACAACTTCGCCATCTCGATCTCGCTCGGCCTGCAGTATGGCGTGCCGCTCGACGAGTATGTCGAGGCCTTCACCTTCACGCGTTTTGAACCCGCGGGAATGGTCATGGGCAACGACCGGATCAAGAACGCCACCTCGATCCTCGACTACATCTTCCGCGAGCTCGCCGTCTCCTATCTCGACCGCGAGGATCTGGCCCATGTCCACGCCGACAGCCCGACCGCGCTGTCGCAGAGCGGCGAAGGCCAGCGCCCTGCCCCGATCCCGGCGCAGAACCTCGTCTCGCGCGGCATGACCCGCGGCAAGGTGAAGGACCAGAACCTGATGCTGGTCTCGGGCGGCCTCACCGCCGCCCAGGCCTATAACCCCGTCGCCTCGATGCAGACCTCAACCGTAACGGCGCTCAAAGCCGCAACGGCGCTGAAGATCGAGACCAGCCCGACGGTGCTGAATGAAGCCGAACTAAACCCGATCCCGAGCCCGCCGACGCAGCAGGATGCGGGCCAGCTCAGGGCCCAGGCGCTGATGCAGGGGTACACGGGGGATCAGTGCAGCAACTGCAACTCGATGCGGATGAAGGTGTCGGGCCACTGCATGGTTTGCGAGGATTGTGGGACGACGACTGGGTGTAGCTGAGGCCGTATCCAAGGACTTACGGAGCCCGGCCAGAAATGGTCGGGCTTCTTTGTTATGTAGAACAAAAAGAAGACGTCGCACAACGTGGAAAGCCTCGTCGCGAAACTTCTGCAGACGAAGCAAATCACCGTATTCCTAGAATCACTGAGGCCGGGATTGCCCCCCGGCCTCAGGACCGCGCTAACCTGTTCGGCCGTGCGGGACAATTTGTAGATTCCTCCAAACTGCGACTGGCATACTGCTGGAAGCGGCTACAGATGTCGATGAGGCCGAGCATCAAAAACGTGCGAAGGAGCACCATTTGATGACTTCCAAGACGCCGTACATCACCATCAACGCGCTGATTCGATACTGCTTTGCCAAAGCACCTGAGCGCAGCCGTATCATTCGCGATTTCCGCGACAACGAGTTCCCGCCGTTCAAGGGATGGTACGGAGGCGAAACCGAGGGTGCTATCCGCCGGTTCATTGCGACTGGCGGGGAAGACCCGGAGCCTCTGATAAGCCTTGAGCAAGTGCTCATGAAGCGCGAGACTCTAACAGACCACGACGAGGACAAGGTCCTCGGCCAACTCCACGCCCTTGAGGCGGTCCGAGCAGTGGACTTTGGAAAGATCGTCAAGTTCGGCAATCCGGCAACCATCGACGATACCCTTGGGCCGCTATTCATCTCGGGTGTTCGTGTGAGCGTTCGTCCAACGAACGTGCTAATGGCCGAGAAAGAGGGGCAGAAGGCGCTGGCGGTCGGGGTGATCAAGCCCTATCTCGCCTCTTCTGATCGGCTGTCCGATGAGGCAGGGCTGCTCTACGCGTCGCTGCTTCACTGGTATGCCGAAGAGACCATGCAGCATCTCGGCGAGGCAGATCGGCGGCTGGCGTTCGTCATTGATGTATTCGCCGGAACCGCCTTTCAAGCTCCCTCGGCATTCAAGCAACGGCGGGACCTATTGATGCACTCATGCCAAGAGATCTACGAGCGCTGGTCGTCTGGCGCGGCTGCCGGAGCCAACGCAAAGGAGGCCTAATCAGCGCGGGCCGCCTAGTCTGCGCCGTACTAATCTTCGCCCGCGTCGATTGCGGCAACCTCGGCCAGCCAGGCAGCCGGGGCCATTGCGCAGGGAGACGACGTAAGCCCGTCGTCTCTCGCCATATCCAGTTGAGGTCGCAGCCAGAGCAGAGCCACGTCTCCCTCAGCAAGGCAAAGGACCTGAACGTGATGCTGGTCTCCGGCGGCCTTACCGCCGCCCAGACCTACAACCCCGTCGCCTCGATGCAGACCTCAACCGTCACGGCGATGAAAGCCGCTACGGCCCTGAAGATCGAGACCAGCCCGAGACCGTGCTCAACGAAGTCGAACTCAACCCAATCCCCAGCCGCCGACCCTGCAGGACGCCGGTCAGCTCCGCGCCCAGGCGCTGATGCAGGGCTATGCGGGCGATTAGTCGTGCAAAAGAAAACGGGGCCTGTGGCCCCGTACTTGTTTCTAAATCGCAGGAAGTGGCTGTGGAGTCACAACCGCCTGCAGTTGCTTATACAAAGCCTTGGCACGTTTTAGCCGACCGCCCTCAACCTTCTCCGGCTTACGACGTGCGGTTTCCGCCCAAGGGTCTGAATAGCCCTCAGTGGCCAAGAACACGGCAGTGGCAGCCAACTCAAGCTCAATAGCGTCAGCTTCGACGGATATCCGTGCAATTTCACGCCTGGCGACGGGCATTTGATCATTCGCAGGACGATTGGTCGCGTAAGTGGAGTATGTTCCGCCCCAGTGAGCCGCATGTTCCTCTTCAGAGAGCAGACCAAGCAACTCTGCCACACGTGCAGACTGAGCCAACTCCTCGCTGTACGGGCCGTAGTGCTTGTAGACGAAGGAAAACTCATCCTCTAGCCCAGCGGCAGCCAGGAGGTACCCCAACTTCTGCAATCTTGTCCTGCCGACTACCTGGCCACCTGCGTCAGCGACCACCTGAGCCACGGTTGCCGCCCGCGCTTGAATGCTCATGCTCCCAACTCCTTGATTGCATTACATACGAAATCGAACGCTTCGGTGTCGTCGCGGCGTACGTATGCGCGCGTCAATTTGAAGGCCTGCAACGCAGCGACGACTCGAGAGCGGTCCCGCAAATCGACCAAGGTATCTTCTGGCGTTCGAATGTTAATTTGGTCCAAAGGTCCCTTGGTCTGGCCCATCAATTTGTACGGAGAACGCTCCGCGACATCGACGAGCACACGTGGTTTGGGCTGAGCAACGTTCCACTCCTCAAGTCGCTCGACGATTTTCTCGCAAGCGATGTCGACCTTCAGGTCATGCTCAACAGGATCCACTGGCGTATCAGACGCCTTCGCGACCAAGGTTCGTATGTCGACACAACGAAACAAATCCCGCTCCCGGAGACGCTGAGAAAACTCAGCAACAAGAGAATCGGTCGCTTCCTGCATCAATGGGAGCGCACCCCATATCACAGTGTCGTCCAACGCAATCGCTAGTCCTAGGTCTTCAGCATTTTTCGCAAACTTGACCAGCGGATGGTGCTCGGGCAGCCCAGTCTTTTCTCCATACCCGTCCCGAGCCAACTCGATGGTCCTCGTTAGTAGCTCCACAAACACCTTCTCGGCGCCACGGGTCGTCTTGTGAAGGTAGACCGTCGGGTAGAGCTGAAATAGGCCCAGGACGAACGCCTCGGCGGCAAAGATCGCCTTGGGGCCTAAGACAAATGTCTGAACCGAGCCCAGAGATTCCTGATCTAGACCCGCTGGGAGTTCGCCGATCTCCAAGTTCGCCATCAGCCACTCGAAGTCTATGCCGCTGTGCTGCGTACCGGCCATCAGCCGATCCCGGCGCATGTAATCCAGCCGATCAGCATCGAACTGACTGGAAACCACCGCGCGATAAACAGTCTTCTTGCCAGAACCCTCGATTATGTCGGCCACGTCGGTCGCAAAACCGCTGCCAATTTCGTTCAGTTCCGCAGCAATTTCGCCACTGCGAATGACTATGTTGCTCACATATTCATGGTCAGCAAGTTTGAGTTTGAGCCGTTTTCCGACAGTCTCAAACGCATGGCTGAACGCGCCGTGGCCAACGTCATGAACAAGAGCAGCTGCCAAGGCTCTCTGCATCTTGCTCTCCGAAGGACGATGGACGTGCCTCTTGACCACCTCCATCAATCTTCGAGCAGTGTGAAATACCCCGACGCTATGCGCAAAGCGTGAATGCGTAGCGCCTGGATAAACGAGGTCCGAGAAGCCCAACTGCTTAATGCGCCTAAGCCGTTGAAATGGCGCTGTCTGAATGACGCGCCACAGCATGTGCTCAAACTCGTCAGTCCCAACACGGAACTCGACCAAATCGTGCAAGGGGTCTCTTATCCGCTGAACCGATCGGTCGCTGTTCGCCACCATTCGTTCTCCTTTTGTTCGTCACCTTAGCGATAAACAGTGAGTCAGGGAATAGCCTTGGCAACAGTTTCCGGTTCCGGCTACCCCGGTGGGTGACTCGACCGCGAACAGCTGTTCTCAGTGTCCCCTCCTAAGTGATGCGTGACGACGGCGTAGCTGCGTTCGCAGCTCGTCAGACAGTTCATGCGCCCGCCCCGGATTAGAACTGCCCAGCAGCGTGTTTTTGCGCGAGAGCGCCACACGGTGGCGTGACAGTCAAAAGCGGAGCCTCCCATACTCCAGATTTCCTTGATCCGCGTCACCGCCTCCGGCGCCCTACGGCACTGGGCTCTGTCATTGCCTCGATTGCCAGAAGCATTCGGACTCGCTGTTCGGCACCTTTTGCAATCTTTTCGGAAACACCCGCTGCGGGCGTCGTGTTTTCGCAGTGCGATGACGAGCTCGAGGTCCACCTGGGGCGTTCGATTCGCCGGACCGGTTCAGGCCGAGCTACAAGCTCTGGACTACTCGCCGCGAAGCCTCGTTGCCGCCCCCCTGCTGAAGCGCCACTATCCTCATAACCGCGAGATCAGACGCGGCGAGAGACCACTTAGGGACGAAGCAGAACCGTTGCAGTCGCAACGGCACGGCAACGGTCGCGATGTAGGTCGCGGTCCTTGCGCTGTGCGACAGTCACAAATCAGTCCCCGCGACGAGCGCATAGACACCTCAACGGCCGGAGCAACTTTGTCCCACAGCGGCACGATGCTGCCAACTTGATAGGCCAAGTCCCAAGCATATTGCCTTTCGATTCCAAGGATCTGCCACGCAGATCTGGACCAAGCGGAGCCCCACCCGTGAAGCAGCTGATCACCGCACTCCTCGTCATGCTGTCGATCGGCAGTGCCTACGTCCAGCAGACCACCCCTACCCCGGCCGCGTCGTCCGAAGCCGTCGAGCGGCTGATCGTCGTGCTGGAGGACCCGGTGCTGCGGGAGCAGTTGCTCGAGCATCTACGGGCGACGCCGAGCGACGCCGCACCGACTCCAGCAAATGCGGAGGAGGCCGATAGCGGCGCGAGCACCGGCCTCGTCGGCGCCCTCTACCGCTGGTCCGACGAGCTCGTCACCTCACTGCCCACGGCCACCTTTGGCGTGCCGATCGACCGGAAGCTGGCGCAGGCCGGGACGCAGATCGGTAGCCGGTTGCAGAGTGGGGTCAGTAGTGGGCAGTTGCTGCAGTTCCTGCTCTGGGCCCTGCCCGGGCTCGCGATCGTTGCCGCGATCGGCGTGGGCCTGCGCCGGGTTACGCGCGGCCTGGTGCAGCCGACGAAGCCGGTGCGGAAGCGGAAGCTGGCGATGGGGTTGATGCTGAAGGTGGTGCTGGCGGCGGCGGCGGCGCTGCTGGTCGCGGTGCTGGCGAGCCTGTTGCCGGTGCCGAAGGTGGCGAGCACCAGTTTCAACAGTCTCGCGATTGGGATTCTCCTGGCGATGCTGACGGCCGACCTCGCGACGTCGGCGCTGTCCGGGTTCGGCAGCGTGCGCAGCGTGCGGCTGATCCGCTATGGCCAGCGACGCTTCTATCCGTGGTGGCTGGCGGTCGCGAGCTTTGCCACCTTCGCGGCCCTCAGCTCCGACCCGTCGCTGCGACAGGTGCTCGGCTGGTCGGCGGCCGATTTTGCCGGGCTGATCCTCAACTGCGTCGCGGCGCTCACCATGCTGGGGTTCGTGTCACGGCACCGGATGGCGCTGGGCCGGCTGATCTTCGGCGGCGCCGCCCGGGCGCCGGACTCCGACAACCCGCTCCGCAACGCCACCCGGCGCCTCGCGCGACACTGGCACCTCATCGCCTATGGCTTTCTGATCCTCAGCATTTTCAGCCTCCTGGCCGGGCAACGCGACAATGATGTGCTGAGCCAGATGCTGTGGTCGTTCGCGGTGGTGCTGGTCGGCATGGTGACCATCGCCGGGCTGCACCGGCTCACCACCTCAACGCCGCCGCGCTATCGCTATCAAAGGCATACCCTGCGTCAGATCGTGGCCGGCAAGATCCTGAAACTGTTGCGGGTCGGGGCCGACGCACTGACCCTCTTTGCCATGGCCATCACCATTGCCGGCGTCTGGGGCTTCAACATCTGGGGCTGGCTGACCACGGATGGTCGCGTCATCGTCGGCCCGCTGTTCGCCGCTGCCACCGTTGTCGCGGTGGCCTGGCTGATCTGGGTGACGCTCGATGCCTGGATCGCCACGACCCTTGCGCCCGACAAGAACACGCGCCCCGGAGCGCAGCGCTCGAGCCGGCTGCAGACCCTGTTGCCGCTGATGCGCAATGGCGTGCTGATCCTGCTGGTGGTGCTGGGCGGCATCGCGGTGCTGGCCAATATCGGGGTCGACGTGACGCCGCTGATCGCCGGCGCCGGCGTGTTCGGCCTGGCGCTCAGCTTCGGCTCGCAGCAGTTGGTGCAGGATGTGATCACCGGCTTCTTCATCCTCGCCGAGGACACCATCGCGGTGGGCGACACCATCAGCACTGGCGATCGCACCGGTGTGGTCGAGAGCCTGTCACTGCGCAGCATGCGGCTGCGCGACAGCGATGGGGCGCTGCACTCCATCCCGTTCTCGACGGTCAAGGCGCTGAAGAACAGCTCTCGCAACTTCGGTGTGCTCCGCCCGCGCTTCACCGTGCCCAGCGGCACCGATCCGCTGGCGGTGATCGACGAGATGCGGACGGCGGCCACCGAACTCAGGGCCGACCCGAAGTTCGCCAAAGCCATTACCAGCGACATGCACGACCTGGGGATCGACGAGATCAATGCCGGATCGGTGGTGGTGAGCGGGTCGCTGCGCACCAGCCCGGTGCGGCAGCCCGAGATTGCCCGGGCCTTCAACGGCCGGATGCTGGCCGGGCTCGCCGAGAAAGGGATTCGGCTCTAACCCTAAGGCCGAGCGCTGTTACTCATCGGGAGTTCTGCCATGGCCACCGCCTCCTGCCTTTGCGGCGATGTCCGCCTCACCACCTCGGGCGACCCGTATCGCACCGGGATCTGCCACTGCCTGGATTGCCGCAAGCACTCGGGGAGTTTGTTCGGGGTGTTCGCGATCTTTCCGGCGGACGCGGTGCGCATCGAGGGCGAAACGGGCGCGTATGCCGGGCGGCATTTCTGTCGGCACTGTGGGTCGTCAGTGTTTTCGGTGAGCGAGGACGAGGTCGAGGTGCATGTCGGGGCGTTCGATGCGCCGGACCAGGCGCGGCCGAGCTATGAGCTCTGGACCATCCGGCGCGAGGCCTGGCTGCCGCCCTTTCCGCTGAAGCACAGGTACACGCGCAACCGCGAGGGTGGCGGGCGCAGCGAGGATTAGGTCAAGGGGCACTCCTGCAAAGAGCAAGCCGGGCACCCCAGCTTACATCACCCACGGGGTCACTCCGGCGAAGGCCTCTGGGCGCTAAGTTACGATCGGCTGTCATCCCTGCGAAAGCAGGGACCTCGCGGCGAGGGCTTTTGCCCTCGTCCGCCATCCATCCACCTGCGCGGGCTGTGAGTTGGGTCCCTGCTTTCGCAGGGATGACACCGAGTTTGGGGAACTGCCGGGTGGTAAGTTCGCCCATGGGCGCCGCATCCAAGCAGTGGAAATCACCTAACCTTAGCGCGTATGTGCGAAGGCCGGGGCCCATCCTCAGGTTTCTTGGCGGACCACTGCCCGCCAGCGCTGCCCATATCAGGGCTGGCATTTCAACTCGGTTCACTAAGGGCATCTCAGGATGGACCCCGGCCTCCGCCGGGGTGACACCGTGGTTGGGGGCGGGTCGGTGCCTGAGCGCTGCAAATCAATATCTGGGCCTGGACTGGATGCCACCCCCAGCCACTGCCTCACCGATATTCCCCGCCGGAATTTACCCTATCCGCAGGTTGCACTGGCGGCGCGAAGTCTTACCCCCTAGCGATACTTCGCACATAAGTCATATTTTCGCATGGGGGGATAATATGAAGCATCTGATACTGGCGGTTGCCTGCAGCCTGTCGCTGCTGGCGCCGGTGCCGGCCATCGCCGATTGGGCGGTGGCGCAGGCAGCGCCGGGCGGCAAGCCTTTTGTCCAGCGCTTTCGCTCGATCTCGTGGGCCAGCGACATCACGCTGGAGGCCTGCCGCAAGCAATACCAGAACTGCAAGGTGGTGGCCTCGGGATCCAGCGGGTGCCTCGCCGTTGCGACCACCGGCAGCAAATGGGGTGTCGGCAAGGCAGGCAGCAAGCCCCGCGCCCACGCGGCGGCGCTCAAGGCCTGCGACGCGCTCGGTGCCGGCCCCTGCCGCATCGAAGACGAGTTCTGCGGTCAATGAGGAACCCCGCCATGCGATTGATCCTTGCCACCCTCATCGTCCTCGCCGGCGTTGGCGTTGCGCTCGCGGCGCCCAAGCTCGCCAACCAGACCATCATGACCTACAGCCCCGGCCACGGCACGCAGGTCGAATATTACGACAAGCAGGGCGGCACCTGGCTATGGTACCCCGGCAACAAGGTGGTGCTGCCCGGCCGCTGGAAGACCGAGCGCGGCAATATCTGCTTCGGCTACACGCCGAACAGCTACAACCCCGTCACCGGGCACAGCGGCGCAGGGTGGGAATGCCAGTCGCTGAAGATCTTTGAGAGCGTCGTGGTGGAGCGCGCCGCGGGGGACGTGTTCGGGCTCGCGAAGCGCCAGAAGCCGCCATTCTCCCTCCCCAAGCGCCGCACCAGCATCGAAGCCCTGACCAAGCGCCTGAAGTAAACCCCGAGCACTGGAGCCATCCACCATGCGACGCCATTCACGCCTGTCCGTACTCCTCGCTGCCCTGGTCCTCGCGGCCAGTGCGGGCGTTGCCACCGAGGTCGCCGCCAAGGGCGGCGCGCAGCTGCTGCCCAAAAGCTCGCTCTACACCAAGGTGAGCACCGCCTCGACCAAGGACGAGATCAAGGCGATCTGCGCCGAGATCGTGGCGCGCCAGGATGCCTCGGCGGTCGGCCAGACCGATGCCTCGCACCTCTACATGCACGGCATGATCATGGGCGTCAGCTGCCTCAAGGTCGATTACTTCAAGGCACTGGTGCTCGCCCGCGAGTCCGGCGATGCCTTCACCCTCAAGGCGGCCCTGACTTACATCCGCGATCGTGCCGCCGGCGGCAACGCCAAGGCCATTCGCGCGCTGGAGAAGTACGAGAAGGCTTACGACTAGGAGCAACAGCTCAGCCAGCCAGCGCCTCGGTCAGGCGGCGCACCCGCTGCTCCCGGGTCCCGGTGATCTCGACCACACGCGGCCCGTCGGCCAGCAGCCCGAGATCGTCCTCGCGCAGCATGGTCTTGAGCCGCGCATCCACCCGTTTCCTGAGCTTGGGGTACTCGATCGCCACTTCGATCTCGTCCGGGCTTTTCAGCGGCACGAAGGCGACGAGGTCGAGCGACGCCAGCGCATCCTCGATGCGTTTCAGCAGCTTGCCGTCCGGGCTCCACTCAAAGCCCTCAGCGGCGCTCAGCACCTCGAGATAGCCGATCAAATCGAGCGGGCAGCGGTCGAACACGACGTTTGTCTCGCTGGTCCCGAGCAGCAGCGCGCAGCTCTGCTTCAGCTGCTCTTCGAGGTCGGCGACCGATGGCCCATCGGCGAACACCACTCCCTGCTGCACCAGCAGCCAGTAGGGCTCCGGCACCGCCTCGTAACCTGTAGTAGCTGAAACGAAATCCTCAACGAGCGTGGTCTTGCCACTGCCGTGCGTGCCGGTCACCGCGATGCGCATGGGCCTTCCCCTTTTGGCCTCCCTGCCATCACTCGCGCCAGAAGTCTATGGCTCGGTATGCGCCCGCAACGCATCGACCAGAACGCGCTGTCCCAGATGCAGTTTGGTCCGCGCTTCGTCCAATCCGAACCACCCTGCCCGGTCGACTTCGGGAAAGCTCTGCTGCTGTCCGGAACGCGGCGGCCACTCCATCTCGAAGCTGTTGGAGATGAGGGTCTTGGGGTCGATATCCCCCTCCAGCGCAAAGGCCACCAGCTGCTTGCCGCTCGAGAGCCTGAACTCGCCGAGCGGCACCAGCGCCCCCTCCGGCACCGTCCCTACCTCCTCGGCGAACTCCCGGCGAGCTGCCGCTTCCCGCTCCTCGCCGGGGCCGATCAGCCCCTTGGGGATCGACCAGGCGGCGTCGTCCTTTCGGGCCCAGAACGGCCCGCCCGGGTGGACGAGCAGCACTTCGCGTCCGCTGGGGCCAAGCCGATGTAGCAGGATGCCGGCTGAGATCTCGGGCATGTGGTACCTTTCTGGTGCTCGCCACCACACCGGCGCCGTCCCGGCTCCATGACAGGCGATGCTATCGCATCCCTCCCCCGTGAGGGGAGGGACCGAGGGAGCGGGTGGTGCAGTCAGCGCCGTGCCCACCTCACCACCCCCACCCCCAACCCCTCCCCTCAAGGGGGAGGGGAGCAAGACACCCAGCCTGTTGGGAGTAAAGTGCCGAGGCGCGAGAGCCTAAACCCGGATCAGCGCCACCCCGCTCTCGGCGTCGACGCGCTTGCGCAGCGCCCCGGGCGATTCCGTCAGCACCAGTTCCAGCGTCGGCCGCACCACACCGGCCTTGAGATGGCCTGCGAGCGCGCTGCCGTCGCGGCGTCCCAGCACCGCATGCACATGCACTGCCGGCTGGCCATCCGGCCCAAGGGTAATGTCACCACTGAGTGACGCGACCTCGACCTGCTCCTCGACCGGGATCGGCAGGTATTCCTTCAGCTCCCAATCGAAGAAAGCAAGTGTCGCCCGTTCGAAAGCGCCGATCGCGGTGAAGCTCGCGGCATCCAGGCCTGCTTCGCCGGCAAAGCGGGTGAGGCAATCGATCGCCTCGTCGCCGGTCTCGAGCACCATCACCCAGGTCGCCTGACCCGCTACTTCGTGGATGCGTCGTGTCTGCATGGAGGCCTCCTGTCGATGCCCCTGGGCAACGCCGGCTCGGCCGCTTCGGTTGCGGCCTGCGTCGAAACCGGGTCGCTTGCCCGAGAGCAGTTCCGTACCAGCAGTACACTTGATCCCCCGTGCCACTCTGGGCATATCCGACCCAATCCTGGCGGGGGGCGACCGTTTGGAGTTGGACGATGTCCCTACGCCGCTCCGCCATGGAGCTGACTGCTGAACTGGTTGCGCTGGTCGAGCGCACCGAGCCCGATCCGGGCCCGATGCCCGGCCAGCCCGACCCCACCGAAGCCGACCTCGACGCCACGGCCGCTGCGCTGCTGGCCGCCCGCCCGGATGGTCCGTTGTGGCTGTTCGCCTATGGCTCGCTGATCTGGAAGCCCGAGCTCGAACATCTCGAGACCCGCCAGGCGCGAGCGCATGGCTGGCACCGCCGCTTCTGCATGCGGCTGACCCGCTGGCGCGGCACGCGCGAGGTGCCGGGGCTGATGATGGCACTCGATCGCGGCGGATCGTGCGCCGGTCTGGCCTACCGGCTGCCCGATGCCGATCCGCAGGACCAACTTGTGCGGCTGCTCGTCCGCGAGACCGATAGCCGGCGCCCCACCAACGTGCCGCGCTGGATGCGGCTTGCAACGCCCAGCGGGCCGCTGCACGCACTGGCCTTCGTCGCTTCGCCCGACGGCGCCAACTATGCCGGCCGGCTGCCGCAGAGCGTGGTGGCGCGCACCCTCGCCCGCGCCGCCGGGCACTGGGGGTCGGGCGCGCAATACCTCTACAACACGGTGACGCAGCTCGAGGCGCACGGTATCCGCGACCGGAACCTCTGGGCGCTGCAGGCGCGCGTCGCGGCGGAGATCCGCCGCCTGGCGTTGCCGCTCGCCGCCTGATCGGTGACCGGCGCGCCCCCCGCGGCCGTGCTGGTCACATCTTCGGGACCGCCGTCATTGCGGCGGCTTTGCGGCGCAGCATCACCCTCACCAGCAGGACCAAGGCAGGAGCCAGCGGTCGCCTCGCGAGCCAAGCGTCAGGCACAAGGGACACCAGGGCAAGATCGGCCTTGGGTGCCGCTGTGCCCAGGCCCGGAGGAGGTCCCCATGAAGCACCAGACACCTGAACAACTGCGCGAGGCCGCCGCGATCGTGGCGGCTAACCCGCTCACCACCATGACACGCAAGGAACGGCTCAACCGCTGGGCCGACCTGCTCGAGGTGCATCCCGGCTCGATAGAGGCGCTCTATCGCATCGAGTACCTGACCGAGGCGGATCGTCGGGCATATCGGGGGAGTGAAAGCACGCCGCTCGCCATCGCCTTCAGTGACCCGGTCCTGCGGGGCGATGGCCTGCGCGGCAACACGCTCGGCGACGCCATGGACTACTTCGCGATGAATGACGAGGATGCCCACCGGCTGTTGTGCGACTGCCACTATATGGGCTCGCTGACCGGCCACAGCCTCGCCGCACGACTCCGCCGTTACGCCGCCGGCGGCGGCGGCGGCATGATGGCGTGGGCCGAGAGCATCTTCGCCGGCCGCTAAGAGCATCGACAGAGCCGCTGGCCCGACTGACCGGCGGCTCTGCCTGAGCGGCATTCTAGTCCCGAAATTGCCGAGGTACGTAGCCGCCGCCGACGGTCATTTCGACCTCGATCTCGTCATCGGCGGTGACGCCCAGCTGGTTGCGCACCACCTGCTTCAGCGGCAGCAGATAGGTGTCATCCTTGGGGAACAGCGAGGTGGTGAAGGTGATGCCGTTGATCGTCGCCTCCACCGGGATGACGCCCCAGCCATAGCTCGCGGCCTTCTTCACCTTGCCGATCTCGGCGCCGATTTCCGTGGGGATGCGGGCGTAGAAGAACGGCGCCGGGCCGCGCCAGTAGATCACCGTCGCCCTGAACTGCAGCTCCATGCCGGTCTCCTCCGCAAGGCGAAGTAGAGCGGACGGTCAAAGCACCCGCAAGCCCGCGCGTCTTGTTCTTGTAAGGGCCCGGCACTAGCGTTGGCCCGACAGCAGCACGGGAGGAAACCATGCCGACGCGCCTCAATCCCTATCTCAACTTCGACGGCAACGCCCGAGAGGCCATCGAGTTCTACCGCACGGTGTTCGGCGGCGAGCTGACCATCAGCACCTACGCCGAGGGCGGCATGCCGCACGACCCCGCCGACAAGGACAAGATCATGCACGGCCAGCTGATCTCCTCCAGCGGCTACTGGTTGATGGCAGCCGACACGCCGCCTGGCATGCCGCACACCCCAGGCAACAACATCAGCGTGTCGCTCAGCGGCGACAATGACGCCGAGTTGCGCGGCTATTGGGACAAGCTCTCGGCCGGCGGCAACGTGATGATGCCGCTCGCGAAGGCGCCATGGGGCGACAGTTTTGGCATGCTGAGCGACAAGTTCGGCATTTCCTGGCTGGTCAACATCACCGGCCCCGGTAACGCCTGACGCCGCGCCCGGCGTAAACTATCCGCGCAAATATCTCCGCTCCGACGCAGCGGAGATACTTGCTACCGCCTGACCCACATGCCAATCGTCGGCAATGTTCTCAGGGGGATATTTCATGCGTCGTACGATACTTGCCGCAGTGCTGCTGCTGGCAGCCGTTTCATCCGTTGCCGCAGAGACGCTGCCAAGCTGCGAGCAGGTCCTCGCCGATGCCAACAAGAGCCGGGCGCACAAAATTCAAGCGGCGCTGCTCTATTACCATGGCAAGCAGATGGGGAAGCGCTGCGTGACCGTCGACTACGTCAAGGCGATCACCATGCTCAACGAGGCCGGCGATACGAGCGACGCGGCCTCGCTGGTGAAGGACCTCTCGTCGAAGGCCAATACCGGCAACCCCAAGGCGATCAACGCCCTGGAAAAGCTCGAGCGGCTTGGCCTCGTCAAGAAGGTGCGCGTCGAGTAACGCGCGCCCCGGCACCGCTTACTCGGCGGCAGCCGCCAGCACGATCTCCTCGTTGCCGTCGACGAAATCCTCGAACAACACCGTGGTGCGGTCCTCGGTGCCGATCACCACGGCCATCTGGCCGGGGCCGGTGAGGCGGCGGATCGGCTTGCCGGGCTGGTCGACGTTGAAGCTCACCGAGTAGTGGCCACCGGCCAGCGTGGTGAACGGGATGCCGCGATAGGTGGCGGTCGAGGTGACGTGCACGTGGCCGGCGATCACCTGGCGGATATCGTCATGCGTCGCCAGCGCCTCGAGGAAGGGGCCGTCCTCGAGGATGCGGATGGTGTCGGAGCTGATATGCAGCGCGTTGGCGTTGTGGTGGAGGATGACGATCACCGGCTTGTCGGCGGCTTCCGCCAGACGGGCCTTCAGCCAGTCGATCTGATGCGCCTCGAGCACGCCATCGACACGGCCCGGCTCGGACGAATCGAGCAGGATGATGCGGTAGCCCTTCACATCGAGCACCTTGTCGACATGGCCGGTCTCGCCGGCGAAATCCTCACCGAACACGGCGAGGAAGGTCGGCCGGTCGTCGTGGTTGCCCAGCGTGATGTGCACCGGAATGGTGAGCCTGGCGAGGATCGCCTGCAGCCGGCGATAGGCCGCGGCCTGCCCGAGGTCGGCGAGATCGCCGGCGAGGATGCAGAAATCGGCATCGGCATAGCGGGCGTTGATGGTGTCGACCGCGATCTCCAGCCGGGCGGCGGTATCGAGCGTCATCGACAGCTCGCCCTCAGGCACCAGGTGCAGGTCGCTCATCACGATGAATTTCAGTGTCACGGCAGTGGCCCCATGGTTGATGGCGGGCCTCCTAGCTGCGCCGGATGACCGGCACGTGACAGACGCCGACGACGTTGATCCCTCTCCCTTGCCGTGACATCTAGGAGGTCCGGCAACGCTAAGGCCAATACCATGAAGAAGATCGGTTTCCTCTCGTTCGGGCACTGGACGCCCTCGTCGCAATCGCAGACCCGATCGGCGGCCGATGCGCTGCTGCAATCGATCGAGCTGGCCGTGGCGGCCGAGGAACTGGGCGCGGACGGCGCCTATTTCCGCGTCCACCACTTCGCGCGCCAGCTGGCGTCGCCGTTCCCGCTGCTCGCCGCTGCCGGCGCAAGAACCAGCCGGATCGAGCTCGGCACCGCCGTCATCGATATGCGCTACGAGAACCCGCTCTACATGGCTGAGGATGCCGGCGCCGCCGACCTGATCGCCGGTGGACGTTTGCAACTGGGTATCAGCCGCGGCTCGCCTGAGCAGGTGATCGATGGCTACCGGCATTTCGGCTATGTGCCGGCCGAGGGCCAGACCGATGCCGACATGGCGCGCGGCCACGCCGAGGTGTTCCTCGATGTGCTCGGCGGCGAAGGCTTTGCCCAGCCCAACCCGCGGCCAATGTTCCCCAACCCGCCGGGCCTCTTACGGCTCGAGCCACATTCGCCGGGGCTCAGGGACCGGATCTGGTGGGGCGCCGCGACGACGCCGACCGCGCAGTGGACCGGCAAGATGGGGATGAACCTCCAGAGCTCGACCCTGGTGATGGCCGAATCCGACAAGCCGTTCCACATCCAGCAGGCCGAGCAGATCGCGGCGTTCCGCGCCGCCTGGGCGGAAGCCGGTCACACGCGTACGCCGCGCGTCTCAGTCAGCCGCAGCATCTTCCCGCTGGTCACCGATATGGACCGCGCCTATTTCGGCGGCGAGGGGCGCAGCCAGGATCATTTCGGCTATATCGAGCCGGGCAAGCAAGCCGTGTTCGGCCGCAGCTATGCGGCGGAGCCGGAGCAACTGGTCAAGGAGCTGGCCGAGGACGAGGGGATCAAGGCGGCCGATACGCTGCTGCTGACGGTGCCCAACCAGCTGGGTGTGGCCTACAACGCGCATGTCATCGAGGCGGTGCTGAAGCACGTTGCGCCAGCGCTCAGCTGGCGCTGAGCGATCCCGAAGCGCGGAGGGCCTGATGTGTAACGACTACGAGCAGCACGTCACCCACCAGCAATATCTCGAAGCGATCAAGGGGCTCGAGCTCGACAGCAGCGAGGCGCCGGCCGAGCTGCCGCGGGCCGATGACATCCGCATCGGCGATATGGGGCCGGTGCTGCGGGCGGCCGGGAACGGAGTCGAGGTGGTCTCGATGCGGTTCGGCTGGCCACCGCCGCGCCCCAAGGCGCCACCGGTCTTCAACTTCAAGTCCGACGGGCGGCACTTCGACAAATCGAAGCGCTGCCTCGTCATCCTCTCGGGCTTTTTCGAGTTCACCGGCACCAAGTCACCCAAGACCAAGCACCGCTTCAGCCTCAAGGGCTCACCGATCATGGGGATTGCGGGCCTCTGGAGTGAAGACGCGGATGGCGCGCTGAGCTTCACCATGCTCACCACCGAGCCCGGGCCGGATATCGCACCCTATCACGACCGGCAGGTCTGCGTGATCCTGCCCGAGGACTGGGCGCACTGGCTGTTTCTCACCAAGCCCGAGGAAGAGCTGCTGAAGCCCCTCCCCGCGGGAACGCTCGATGTGGTGACGGTGCGGCCGTAGGGCGGCGCGTGGTCGCCCAGATGTCTCAGGCCGGTGGGTGGGGCCAAGCGGAGCTTAGCCGCTGGCCCCGCTCGCACCCTTACGGCTCCAGCCGACCCTGCTCCGGCTGCACCTCGGCCGACACGTCCCGCTCATTACGGGTCTTCCACAGCGAGTAGAAGACGCCGCCGGCCAACACGCCGAGAGTGACCGCGAGCGACAGGAAGGTGTCGATCTTCACATCGAACGGCACCAGCGCCACCTTGATACCGATCAGCACCAAGACGATCGCCAGCGAGACCTGCAGGTAACGGAAGCGGTTCATCGCCGCGGCGAGCGCGAAGTAGAGGGCGCGGAGGCCCAGGATGGCGAAGATGTTCGAGGTGTAGACGATGAAGGTGTCCTGCGTAACGGCGAACACCGCCGGTACCGAGTCGACGGCAAAGATCAGATCGACCGTCTCGACCATGATCAGCGCCACGCCGAGCGGGGTGAGGAAGGTCACGAGCTTGCCAGTCTTGCTATCCGGCAGCCTGGTCAGGAAGTTCTTGCCGTCGAGCGTGTTCGAGATGCGGAAGTGCTTGCGGAGGAATTGGAGGATCGGGTTGGCCTCGATGTCCGGTTCCTTGTCCTGATGCGAGAACAGCCGCACGCCGGTGAAGATCAGGAACGCACCGAACAGCACCAGCACCCAGCTGAACGAGTGCACCAGTGCCGCGCCGAGGCCGATCAAGAGCGCGCGGAAGACGATCACGCCCAGAATGCCCCAGAACAGCACGCGGTGCTGGTAAAGGCGCGGGATGGCGAGGAAGCCGAAAATGGTCGCGATGACGAACATGTTGTCCATCGCGAGGCTCTGCTCGATCAGGTAGCCGGTGTAGAACTCGAGCCCGGCTTCAGCACCGCGGCTGAACCATACCCAGATGCCGAACAGCACCGCGACGAAGACGTAGCCGGCGTAGAGCGTCAGGCTCTCGCGAGCGGAAATTTCGTGCGCGTTGCGGTTGAGTATGCCCAGGTCGAAGACCAACAGGCCAATGACGATGGCGAGAAACGCCACCCAGAAATAGACGGGAGTACCAAGGAAATCGCCCATAAGGGCGCTGAGCAGCATATCCATGCCGGACCTCTCCATGTGAACGTTGGAGCAGTTCCGACATCACGGAGCGTAGAAGTGCTGCCGTCAGAGGGGCCCGGTACCGCCCGCAAAACGTAGCGAGCTATCGGCCGAGTTCAAGCCCCCGAGCAGCGGCAAAATGCGGCAGTCGGATTTCTGGCTTGGGCCGAGGCGCCGGTGCGGGCTGCCCCCCCTGTCCCCTCCCCCTCAAACAGGGGGAGGGAGACGATAGACTCGATATCAGTGTGAGGGTCTCCCTCCCCCTTGCGGGGAGGGGACAGGGGTGGGGGTCCGCAACCACCTGCAGCAGTTACAGAAACCGCTTGGCCGAAAACGCGGTGGGGTCGACGAACGGCGCCTCGCCAGTGATCATCTCGGCGATCAGCCGGCCGGTCACCGGGCCGAGCGTGATGCCGTGATGGGCGTGGCCAAAGGCGAACCACAGTCCTTTGTGGCTGGGCGCCGGACCGATGATCGGCATCATGTCGGGCGTCGCCGGGCGCGCGCCGCGCCAGGGCTGGGCCTCGAGGCGCTGGCCGAGGCCGGGGAACAGCTCTCGCGCATAGGGTTCGTCGCGATCGACCTGCACCGGCGTCGAGGGCGCATCGCGCAGCGCGAACTCGGCGCCGCTGGTCAGCCGGATGCCACGGGCCATCGGGGTCAACAGGTACCCATAGCCGGTATCGAGGATCCAGTTGCTCAGCGGCTGGGTCGCGGGCTGGCCGAAATGCATGTGGTAGCCGCGCTTCACCCCGAGCGGCAGGCGGTAGCCGAGCCGGCTGGTAAGGTCGCCGGCCCATGGCCCCAGCGCGATCACCGCGTCGCGCGCCTCGAGCACGCCATCGGCCACCGGCAGGCGCCAGCCACTCGTCCCCTGCTGCAGCCCAAGCGCATCGCCATTGACCACCACGCCGCCCAGTTGCTCGAACAGCTCGCGATACTTGACCACCAGCCCGCCGGGATCGCGGATGCTCCACGGATCGGTCCAGTGCAAGGCGCCCTCGAGCGGGATGCCGAGGCCGGGTTCGACCCGGTGCATCTGAGCGCTCGAAAGCTCAGCGCTGCCGATGCCGAAATCCCGCCGCAGCGTCTCGGCCTTGAGGTAGCCCTCGTCCTGCTTGGCCTTGTCGCGATAGAGCAGATACCAGCCCTTCTTCTCGATCAGGTGGCTCGCCCCTGCCCGTTCGATCAGTGGCGCGTGCTCGTTGATCGACTGCGCGATCAGCGGCGCATAGGTCTCGACGATGCGGCGGTAGTGGTCCGGCCGCGAGTTCCACCAGTAGCGCGCGAGGAAGGGCGCGATGCGCGGCAGCGCGCCGAGGTGGTAGTGCATGTCGGTGCGGTTGTTCAGCCCATAGCGGAACAGCTCGCCCAGGTCCTGCGGAAAGGCGTGCGGCATCACCCCTTCGCGCTGGATCAGGCCGGCATTGCCGTAGGAGGTTTCCTCGCCGGCGCCGCGCCGATCGACCAGCACGGTCGCCCTGCCCCGCATCTGCAGATGCACCGCGACGCTGACGCCCACGATACCCGCGCCAAGAACGATGCTGTCGGCCTGCATGACTCACCCGAAGAAAACTGTCGGGTCCGCTTTTAGCGACGTTTGGCGCCGCCGTAACTGCGTCAGATGGGCAGCACGCGGGAGTATTTCACCTGGCCCAGCGAGAAACTCGATTCGATCGAACTGACGCCCGCCACCTGGGTCAGCTTCTCGCGCAGGAACGCCTCGTAGGCAGCGAGGTCGGCGCAGACGACGCGCAGCAGGAAATCGAACTGGCCGGTCATCAGGTAGCACTCCATCACCTCGGGCCAGCTGGCGATGGCAGCGCCGAAGCGATCGAGCTCCTCGGCCCGTTGCCGCTCCAGCTTGATCGAGATGAATACCGAGACCGGCAGCCCGACCGCCTTCTGGTCGACCACGGCGCTGTAGGCAGCAATGATCCCCGCCTCCTCCATCTGGCGGATGCGGCGCAGGCACGGCGAGGCCGAGAGCCCGACGCGATCGGCGATCGCCTGGATGGTCATACGGCCGTCTTCCTGCAGGGCCCTCAGGATGCGGCGATCGATTCCGGTCAGCTCGGTCTTGGCAGAATTCACCGATCTTGGCGGCATATCGTGGTAAATCCTGCGCAACGGGATGACATAGCAGTCACAATAGGCAGGAAACACCCCAAGGGCTAGTGCACCGTTAATGTCAGACATTTGGGAGGGGACATGTCGACGGAGCGTATCGCCCTGATTGAGGCACTGGCTGGCAAGGCCTTGTGGTTATCCAACTGGATGATCCACCACGCCAACCATCTCCGCCCCAACCCGGACGGGGTGAAAGTGGGCGGCCACCAGGCCTCCTCCGCCTCGATGACGGCGATCCTGTCGGCGCTGTATTTCGGCATCCTCAAGCCCGAGGATCGCGTGGCGGTGAAGCCGCACGCCGCGCCGGTGTTCCACGCCATCCAGTACCTGTTCGGCAAGCAGAGCCTCGACAAGCTCAAGGCCTTCCGCGGCTATGGCGGGGCGCAATCCTATCCGTCGCGTACCAAGGATACCGACGACGTCGATATCTCCACCGGCTCGGTCGGGCTCGGCGTCGCCTTCACCGCCTTCGCCTCGATGATCCAGGATTATGTGCGCGCCAAGCCATGGGCGAAAAAGCGCGCCGAAGGCAGGATGATCGCGCTCGTCGGCGATGCCGAACTCGACGAGGGCAATGTCTACGAGTGCCTGCTCGAGGGCTGGAAGCACAGCCTTCGCAACACCTGGTGGATCATCGATTACAACCGCCAGAGCCTCGATGGCGTGGTGCGCGAGGGGCTCTACGACCGGATCGAGGCGATCTTCCGCGCCTTCGAGTGGAACGTCGTGACGCTCAAATATGGCGCCAAGCAACGCCGCGCCTTCGCCGAGCCCGGCGGGGAGCGGCTGCGCGACTGGATCGATGCCTGCCCCAATGCGCTCTACTCGGCGCTGATGTTCCGTGGCGGCGCCGCCTGGCGCGAACGGCTCACCGATGAGATCGGCGACCAGGGCCCGGTCACCGCCCTGCTCGAACGGCGCACGGATGCCGAGCTTGCCGAACTGATGGCCAATCTCGGCGGCCACTGCATCGAGAGCCTGCTCGAGCAGTTCGAGGGCCAGACCACCGACAAGCCGACGGTGTTCATCGCCTATACCGTGAAGGGCTGGGGCACGCCGCTGGCCGGTCACAAGGATAATCACGCCGGACAGATGACTGGCGCGCAGATCGAGAGCCTCAAGACCTCGATGCGGGTTCGCGACGGCCACGAGTGGGACCGCTTCGAGGGTCTCAACCCATCCGAGCGCGAGTTGCAGGCCTTCCTCGACGCCGTGCCGTTCAACACGACCCAGTCTCGACGGCTCAACTGCCCGGCCGTCCCGGCGCTGGGACCGCAATTCGTCGGTCCCGGCGCCACTTCCACGCAGACCGCGTTCGGCAAGATCCTCGACGCCATCGCCAAGACCGACAGCGAGCTGGCGCGACGCATCGTCACCACCTCGCCCGACGTCACCGTCTCGACCAATCTGGGCACCTGGGTCAACCGGCGGCACCTGTTCGCCAACCGCGAGATGGCCGACATCTTCCAGAAGGAACGCATCCCGAGCGCACAGAAGTGGCAGTTCACGCCCGATGGCCAGCATATCGAGCTGGGGATCGCCGAGATGAACCTGTTCCTGCTGCTCGGTGCGGCCGGCCTCAGCCACTCGCTGTTCGGCGAGCGGCTGCTGCCGATCGGCACGCTCTACGATCCGTTCATCGCCCGCGGTCTCGATGCGCTGAACTATGCCTGCTACCAGGATGCGCGGTTCCTGCTGGTGGCGACGCCGTCCGGCGTATCGCTGGCCGGCGAAGGCGGCGCGCATCAATCGGTCGGCACGCCGTTGATCGGCATGGCGCAGGATGGGCTCGCTTCGTTCGAGCCGGCCTTCGCCGACGAGCTCTCGGTGATCATCGACTGGGGTTTCGACTACATGCAGCGCGACGGCAGCGACCGGGCCGATCTCGCCGACTGGCCGCGCGACGTCTCCGGCGGCTCGGTCTACTTGCGCCTCTCCACCCGCGCCATCGAGCAGCCGCCGCGCGACGTGACGCCGGCGCTCGCCAACGACATCATTCGCGGCGCCTACTGGCTGGTGCCGCCGACGCCGAACTGCGAGGCGATCATCGCCTACCAGGGCGTGCTGGCCAGCGAAGCCATCACCGCGGCCGGGATGATCGGCGGCGACCGGCGCAACGTCGCGGTGCTGGCCGTCACCTCCGCCGATCGGCTCAATGCCGGCTGGCACGGCGCACAGCGGGCGCGCCTGCATGGCGACCGCGAGGCCACCTGCCATGTCGAGACGCTGCTGGCCGATGTCCCGGACACTGCAGCCTTGGTCACCGCCATCGACGGCCACCCGGCGACGCTGGGCTGGCTGGGCAGTGTGCGGGGGCACCGGGCCATTACGCTGGGCGTCGAGCACTTCGGCCAGACCGGCACGGTGACCGATCTCTACCGGCATTTCGGCATCGATGCGGCGGCGATCGCCAACGCGGCGCAGAGCCTGTTCGGGGGGCACCGATGAGCGTGTTCGTCCGGCTGAACAGCCTCGTCGCAAAACTATGCCAACCTTGTCATCTGCAGGCCACAAACGGCTTGCCAAGCCAATCTGGAGTTGTCAGACATATGTCATAAGGCCGATTGCGAGGGGAATTGCAGTCAGCCGATGCACCGGTTCCGGGCGGGGCGTCTATGCCCGGAAACCGCTCATGCGAGGCCCGTTCGGACATCGGCACGCCGAGGTTCGGCCGGGGCACAGGGGACGTCAAGCAGTAGCTCTGCAACAAGGAGGGAGCTCTATGAACGCGTTGCTGAAATTTGTCGGCGCGGTCGCGCTGGCGGCGGGATTGACCGCCGTGCCAGCGTTGGCGCAGACAAAACTCACCGTGCCGGGTGGATCCACCACCGGCACGTATATGGACTACATGAAGACGGTCTATGCGCGCGCTTCCGGCGCCGAGCTGCTGCAGGAGCCGCTGACCAGCTTCGACAACGAGTACCAGCTGACCCCGCTGGCCGCGACCAGCTGGGAGCAGTCGGCCGATGGCCTGACCTGGACCTTCCACCTGCGTGACGGCATGAAGTGGAGCGACGGCGAGCCGGTCACCGCGAACGACTACATCTTCGCGTTGCAGCGCGCCGCCACCACCGGTTACGACTTCGCCTGGTACTGGAGCTTCGCCTCGGGGATCAAGAACTGGGACGACGTGTCGGCCGGCAAGGCTGACGTGTCGACCCTCGGCCTCAAGGCTGTCGACGACAAGACCATCGAAGTCACCACTGCGGCGCCCAAGCCCTATCTGCCGGGCGTGGTCTCGCTCTGGTACCCGGTGCCCAAGCACCAGTTCGATAAATTCGGCGATGACTGGGCGAGCAATGTCGCCAATGTCCTCTCGTCGGGTCCGTTCCTGCTCAAGTCCTGGGAGAAGTCGAACAACTCGGTCGTCCTGACCAAGAACCCCGACTACAACGGTCCGTGGGTGGCGCAGGTCGACGAGCTGACCATCGATCCGTCGGTGGGCCTGCCGGAAGTCGGCATGCCGGCCTTCCTCGCCGGCGACCTCGCCTATACCACGCTCAATGCCGGCCAGATCCCGGTGGTGAAGCAGCGCTTCCCCGACTCGATCCGCAAGGAAGCGGTGTTTGCCACGTCCTACCTCGCCTTCGATCTCGAGAAGGCGCCGTTCGACAATGCCGACGTCCGCAGGGCGCTCTACTATGCCGTCAACCGCGACGAGCTGACCGCCACCGTGCTCAAGGACATCGCCATCCCGGCGCACTCGATCCTGGCGCCCGGCTACCCTGGCTACAGCGACAAGGTCGCGGCGCAGGCCGTGTTCGACCCGGCCAAGGCCAAGGAACTGCTGGCCAAGGCCGGCTACCCCAACGGCGAAGGCTTCCCGACCATCGAAGTCTGGTTCCGCGAGGAAGGCGGCTATAACGGCGCGATCCTGCCCGCCATGGCCCAGTACCTGCAGGCCCAGTTCAAGGACATCCTGGGGATCACCATGAATATCAAGGTGATGCCGGGCAAGGACTGGATGGAGGGCATGCTCGCCCGCAAGAACAACATCTACCTGGCGCCGTACGAGTACGACTACCTCGATCCGTCGAACTTCTACGGCCTGTTCTACAATGGTGGCCGTCACAGCTACCATGTGGCCGAATACGACAAGCTCGTCGCCGAGGCCGACAAGAACCCAGTCTGGGAAGAGCGCGTGAAGCTCTACGAGCAGGCTGAACAGGTGATGATCGATCAGGGCCTCATCGTGCCGCTGGTTCACCCGCTCATCACCGCTGCGGTCAGCGAGAACATCACCGGGCCGGGCGTCACGCCCAACTCGCGTGGCTTCACCCCGCTCGGTCGTATCGGCAACTTCCTCTACTCGCACATCTCGGTGAAGTAGCAGCAGAACATGCGTTCCCCGGCTTTGCCGGGGAACGTCCCTGCCCCCGTACCCGCGACGCGAGAGGACCTGTGACATCCCATAACGGGAGCGCAGGAGGACGTCGCACCAAGCATTCCGAGGGCCGCCGCAACGGGGCGTGCACGCCCTGCCCTTCCGGAACCAGTGCACGAATATTTGAGGAGAATGAGTTGAATTTACTGCTGAAATTGGCAGGATCGATAGCGCTGGCGGCAAGTTTGGTCGTGCCGGCGATGGCCCAGACCGTGACTGTCCCCGGACAGTCCACGACGGCCACCTACATGGATTACATGAAGACCGTCTATGCCCGCGCCGCCGGCTCGGACATGATCCAGATCGGTCTGACCGCCTTCGACAAGGACTTCAACCTGACCCCGATCGCGGCGGAGAGCTGGTCGCAGTCGGCCGATGGCCTGACCTGGACGTTCAAGATCCGGCCCGAACTCAACTGGAGCGACGGCGAACCGCTGACCGCTGAGGATTTCGTCTTCGCGCTGCAGCATGCCGCCACCACCGGCTACGACTTCGCCTGGTACTGGAGCTTTGCCGGCGGCATCAAGAACTGGGACGACGTGACGGCCGGCAAGGCCGATGTGTCGACGCTGGGCCTCAAGGCCGTCGACGACAAGACGCTGGAAGTCACCACCACGGCGCCCAAACCGTACCTGCCGAGCGTGGTCTCGCTCTGGTATCCGGTGCCCAAGCACCAGTTCGACAAGTATGGCGAAGAGTGGTCGACCAAGGTTGAGACCATCGTCTCGTCGGGTCCCTGGCTGGTCAAGGAGTGGGTGAAGTCCAACAATAACGTCACCCTCGCCAAGAACCCCGATTACAAGGGGCCGTGGGTCCCTGAGATCGATGAAGTCGTGCTCGACTCCTCGCTCGGCCTGCCGGAAGTGGGCGTGCCCGCGTTCCTCGCCGGCGATGTCGACATGACCTCGCTCAATACCGGACAGGTGGCGATGATGCGGCAGCGCTATGCCGACCAGATCCACACCAACCCGGTGTTCGCGACCCAATACATCGCGTTCGACCTGGAGAAGGCGCCGTTCGACAATGTCGATGTCCGGCGCGCCTTCTACTATGCCATCAACCGTGACGAGCTGACCTCGACCGTCCTCAAGGACATCGCCATCCCGGCGCATTCGATCCTGCCGACCGGCTTCCCAGGATATAGCGAGAATGTCGCCAAGCAGGCGGTGTTCGACCCGGCAAAGGCCAAGGAGCTGCTGGCGAAGGCCGGCTACCCCGATGGCAAGGGCTTCCCTGAGATCGAGATCTGGTTCCGCGAGGAAGGCGGCTATAACGGCGCGATCCTGCCGCCGATGGCGCAGTACCTGCAGTCGCAGTTCAAGCAGATCCTCGGGATCACCATGAATATCAAGGTGATGCCGGGCAAGGACTGGATGGAAGGCATGCTGGCGCGCAAGAACAACATCTACCTTTCGCCCTACGCGTATGACTACCTCGACCCGTCGAACTTCTATGGCCTGTTCTACAATGGCGGCCGGCACAGCTACCACATCGCTGCCTATGACGAGCTGGTCAAGCAGGCCGACTCCGCCTCGACCTGGGAAGAGCGCGTCAAGCTCTACGAACAGGCCGAGCAGGTGATGATCGACCAGGGGCTGATCGTGCCCCTGACCCACCCGATCACCATGAATGTCGTCTCCGAAAAACTCGGCGGCGAAGCCATGACGCCCAATAAGCAGGGCTTCTACCCCGATTGGTCGGGTTACGTTTACACCCACCTGACCAAGAACTAGCCGCAGGAAAAACCAGTGCTCCCGGCGGCTCAGCCGGGGGCACCCAGTTCGGAACAGCGCATGACTCTCGTAAATATCAAAGGCCTGAAGGTCAGCTTCCGTCAGCATGGCGGCCAGATCGATGCGGTACGCGGCGTCGATATCCAGCTTGCGGAGGGCGAAAGCCTGGGCATCGTCGGAGAGTCCGGCTCGGGCAAGTCCGTCTCGTGCCTGGCGCTGATGCGGCTGTTGCCCAACACCGCGACCATCACCGCCGACCGGCTCGAGCTCGACGGCGTCGACGTGCTCACGGCCAAGCCGCGGCAGATGGCGGCCCTGCGAGGCAAGGTTGCCGCCCTGATCTTTCAGGACCCGGCCACGACGTTCGACCCAGTGTTCACCATCGGCCACCAGATGGTCGAAACCATCCGCACGCATCGTGACGTCTCCAAGGAGACGGCGCTGGGCGAGGCCGAACAGCTATTGCTCAAGGTCGAGATCAAGAACGCCAAGGATGTCCTGAGCTACTACCCGCACCAGCTTTCCGGCGGCATGCTGCAACGCGCGATGATCGCCATGGCGCTCAGTTGCCGGCCCAAGGTGCTGATCGCGGATGAGCCGACCACGGCGCTCGACGTCACCATCCAGGCGCAGATCCTGCAGCTCATCAAGGGCCTGCAGGCCGAGATGGGCATGGCGCTGATCATGATCACCCACGATCTCGGCGTTGTCGCCGAAACCGTCGATCGCGTCGTCGTCATGTATGGCGGTCGGGTGATGGAGGAAGGGACTGTCGACCAGATCTTCGATACCCCCAAGCACAGCTACACCCAATCGCTGCTGGCGAGCCTCAGGGCCGGCGAGTCCCGGCGGGCAGAACCCGGTACCGGCGAGCCGATCGCCCCTGCCCTCGAACTGCGCAACCTCTCAAAGGTCTATGCGCTCCGCCGCCGCGGCCGGATCTTTTCGACCTACGTCGACTTCCCGGCGGTGCGCGGGGTCAATCTGGTGCTGCCGCGCAACAAGATCGTCGGGCTCGTCGGCGAGTCCGGTTCGGGCAAGTCGACCACCGGCATGATGGCGATGCGCCTGCTGGAGCCGACCGCCGGACAGATCCTCGTTGACGGCACCGACATTTCCAAGCTCGACACCGCGGCCCTCAAGGTGTTCCGCCGGCGCATGCAGGTGGTGTTCCAGGACAGCTATTCGGCGCTCGATCCGATGATGACCCTGGCCCAGATCATCGCCGAGCCGCTCAACATCCACGGAGTGAAGAGCTCGCGCGAGCAAACCGAGGAGGCGTTGAGCTGGCTGGAGCGTGTCGGCATGGACCGCAGCTTCGGCAACCGCTACCCGCACGAATTGTCGGGCGGCCAGCGGCAGCGTGTCGCCATCGCGCGGGCGCTGATCCTTGGGCCCTCGGTGCTGGTCGCGGATGAGCCGACCTCGGCGCTCGACGTTACCGTCAAGGCGCAGATCATCGGGCTCTTGAAGAACCTGCAGAAGCAGATGGGCCTCTCGATGCTGTTCATCAGCCACGACCTCAGCGTCGTGCGCTCTCTGACCGACAGCGTGGTGGTGATGTACAAGGGCCGGGTGGTCGAACAGGCGCCTACGGCCAACATCTTCGCCAACCCGCGGCATCCCTATACGCGCTCCTTGCTCGACGCGATCCCGGTCACCAATCCCAGGGATCGGCGTGAGCGCTCATTCATCACCGCCGACGACATCGCCGCCGGCACGCCGCGCCTGTCGCGCTCCAGCCTCGCGGCTGAAGCAGCGGCCGGCGACATTCCGCAGCTCGTGAGCGTGGCCCCCGGCCACCTCGTCGAAGCCATCGTCACCAACTGATGGAGGTCCGGGCATGATTGTCTATCTCATCAAACGCCTGCTTTCGGTCGCCGTGACCTTCTTCATCGTTTCGCTCGTCATCTTCCTGATGATGCACGCGGTGCCGGGTGGTCCGTTCACCGAAAAAGACATGCCGCTGTCCGATGCGGTGAAGGCCGCGCTCAATGCCAGGCTCGGCCTCGATAAGCCGCTTTGGGTCCAGTACACCAACTACATGGCCGGCGTGCTGCAGGGGAACTGGGGCGTCCCCTACCAATCCCCGGGCGAGACCGTGATCAGCCTGCTGCAGCAGGCCTGGCTGCCCAGCCTGATCCTTGGCGGGTCCGGCGTCATCATCGGCGCGGCCCTCGGCATCCTGATCGGCATGGCGGCGGCGCTGAAGCGCAACAGCTGGATCGACTACCTGGCCTCGACACTGTCGGTGCTGGGCCTCACCATACCGGTCTTCGTCATCTCGATGCTGCTGATCCTGATCTTTGCGGTCTGGCTCAACTGGCTGCCGGCCAGCGGTTGGGGCAAGCCCGAACGCTGGATCCTGCCGATTGCCGCCTATGCGGCAATCCCGCTCGCCACCTATGCCCGCTACACCCGCTCGGCGATGCTCGACACGCTCAACCGGCCGTTCGTTACGGCGCTCCGCGCCAAGGGGCTGAGCGAGCGGCGGATCATCTTCCAGCACGTGCTGCGCAACTCGGCCATCCCGATGGTCACCGTGTTCCTGCCGATGTTCATGGGCACGGCCACCGGCTCGATCTTCGTCGAGGCGATGTTCCGTATTCCCGGGCTCGGCAGCTACTTCGTCTCCTCCATCGAGAACCGGGACTATCCGCTCGAGATGGCCCTGGTGCTGATGTTCACCATCGGAATCTGCTTTGCCTACCTGATTTCCGATATCGCCTACGCGTGGCTCAATCCGCGCATCCGTCTCGGAGATGACGCGAAATGACCACCGACATCGAAACCGGCGCCCTCGCCGTACCACCCGCGCACACCCAGCATAGCCCGGCCTATTTCGCCTGGCGGCGCTTTGCCGCCAACAAGGCGGCGGTGGCCGGCGGCATCGTGCTCGGGATCATCATCCTCGCGGCAATCTTTGCGCCGTTGTTCACCAAGAGCGCTCCGGACGCGCAGCTCTATCTGACCCAATCGTTGGCTTTCCCGTCGGCCGAGTTCTGGTTCGGCGTTGACGACCTCGGTCGCGACTTCTTCACCCGCATCGTCTACGGCGCCCGGGTGTCGCTGCTGATCGGCTTTGCCGCCGCGACCTGCAGCCTGTTGATCGGTATCCCGATCGGCGCCATCGCCGGTTATTTCGGCGGTCGGGTCGATTGGTTCATCATGCGTGTCATCGAGATCTTCTCGGTGGTGCCGCCGCTGCTGGCGGCGATGCTGCTGGGCGCGCTGGCCGGCGGCGGTTTCTTCACCATCATCGTCGTTGCCTCGCTGTTCGGCTGGTTCGGCGTCTGCCTCCTGGTCCGCGCGCAGGTGAAATCGTTCCGCGAGAAGGAGTTCGTGCGGGCTGCACAGGCACTTGGCGCCTCGCCCTGGTACATCCTGCGCCGCCACGTCATCCCCAACTCGCTGTCGCCGATCATTGTCGGGTTCGTGCTGTCAGTGCCGGGCGCCATGATGCTCGAGGCGAGCCTCAGCTTCCTCGGCATCGGCGTGGCTCCGCCGACTCCGAGCTGGGGCCAGATGATCAATGTCGGCATCAACTTCATGTTCTTTTACTGGCACATGGCCGTGTTCCCGACGGCAGCTCTCGCCATAACCGTGCTCGCCACGACGCTGTTCGGCGACGGCCTGCGCGATGCCCTCGATCCCACACTGAAAGGCCGCTGACTTGTCCTCTAATCTCGCGCGACACTTCCTCCTCCGGGACGATGTCGTTTTCCTGAACCATGGCTCTTTCGGCGCCTGCCCGCGTCCAGTGTTCGAGACCTACCAGGCCTGGCAGCTCGAGCTGGAACGTCAGCCGGTGGCTTTCCTCGGCCGCGACCTCAGCGAGCGCACCAAGGTGCCGCGCGTGGCGCTCTCGGCGTTTCTCGGCACGACCTCGGAGAACATCGTCGGCCTGGTGAACGCCACCGAAGGGCTCAACATCGTCGCCCAGTCGCTCGATCTCAAGGAAGGCGACGAAATCCTGACGACCGACCACGAGTATTCGGCGCTGGAAAAGACCTGGGCCTATGTGGCGCGGCGTACCGGCGCCAAGATCGTCACGGTCAAGGTGCCGATGCCGCTGGTCTCCGAGGCAGCTTTCACCAATACGCTGGTCGAGGCGATGAACGAGCGCACCAAGGTGCTGTTCCTCAGCCACATCACCTCGCCCACGGCACTGCTGTTCCCGATCGAGCGGCCGATCGCCGAGGCGCGGAAGCGCGGTATCTGGACCGTCATCGACGGCGCCCACACACCCGGTCACATCCCGCTGAACCTCGATGCCATGGGCGTCGATTTTTACTCGGGCAACTGCCACAAGTGGCTGATGACGCCCAAGGGTTCGGCCTTCCTCTACGTCCGGCCGGAGCTGCAGGGCCTGATCAACCCGCTGGTGATCAGCCACGGCTGGACCGCCGACTCCAAGCTGCCCGGCGCCAAGGGCGCCTTCGGCAACAGCCCGTTCATTGACGAACTCGAGATGCAGGGCACCCGCGACCCGGCGGCCTGGCTCAGCGTGCCGGCGGCCATCAAGTTCCGCGAGGATCACGACTGGACCCGCGTCGCCGCCGATTGCCGCGAGCTGGCGCAGGAAACGGCGCGGCGCCTGCAAGCACTGACGGGTCTAGAACCGCTCAGCAGCCCGGAGTTCTGCGCGCCGCAGATGGTGGCGATGCCGGTCCCCGAGTTCGAACCGGCGGAGTTCTCCAAGGAGCTGATGGCGCGATACGCGATCGAGATCCCGGTATTCAAGTGGCAGGACCACCACATCGTCCGGGTTTCGGTGCAGGGCTACAACTCGAAGGCGCAGATGGACATTCTCATCGGCGCCCTCACCGACATGTTGGATCTGCAAGGCAAGAAGGAGCCGGCACGTCAGCATGGCTGACAAAACCGCCGAATTGTGATGGTGGTGCCGGCACGGCCATTCGGGCCGGGAGGAACAGGCGTGGCGCAGGACGGAGTACTGAGCTACCTCGAACCGCTGGAGACGCGGACGCGCGGCGTTGCCGTGCTGGATGCGCTCGCCGAGATGATCGAACGGGCTGGGCTGAGCGTCGGCGATCGGCTGCCGCCGGAAGTCTCGCTGGCGACCACCCTCGGCGTCGGCCGCTCCACCATCCGTGAGGCGCTGAACCGCTGGGAAGGGCTCGGCATCATCCGCCGGCGGCGCGGCGACGGTACCTACCTCGCCGCCAAGGTGCGCACCTCACGCGGGCTTGCCCCGACGATGATCCGCTTCGAGGGCGAGGCCCTGCTCCGCCTGGTCGAAGTCCGCCGGGCGCTGGAGAACGAAGTGGTGCGCAAGGCTACCGTCAACGCCACCAAGGCGCAGCGGGCGGAAATCTCGCGCCTTTGCGACGTACTGCTGGCCGATGTGGCGGCGCGCCGCAACTGGCACAAGGCCGACGCGGCGTTCCATGGCGCCATCTACGAGGCATCGGGCAACCCGATGTTCGGGGAGATCCTGCACAAGCTCGACGAGGCGCTTGAGCGGTCCAACGAGTCGCCGTTCGGCCGTGACGATTTCGGCCTCGACTCCTTCCCGCCGCATCGCGATCTCGCCGATGCGATCGTCGCTTCCGACCCGGTTCAGGCCGTCGCGGCGATCAACAATGTGCTCGACAAGGTGCGCGACGAGATCGAGATGATCATCGAGACTGGATTGTTGGGGGTTGAGGCGGCTCAGCCCGGGCGCGTCGGGCGGCGCGGGTAAGTCACCCGCGGCGGCAGCTGGTGGTGCAGGACCGCCACGCCGACGAGGCAGGCAGCGCCAGCAACGACCACGAGAAACAGCGTATCCATCGGCATATGGGTGGAGAACGCCACCAGCGGCACCGCCCCCGCCGGCGGATGGGTCACGCGCAGCAGCAGCATGGCGGCGATCACCAGGCCAACGGCGATGGTGGCGACCCACCAGGCCGACGGCGCCAGCGCGAAGATCGCCACGCTGATCGCAGCCGCCACCAGGTAGCCGCCGAAGATATTGGCCGGCTGCGCCAGCGCACTCTCGGCCTGCCCGAACAGCAACACGGCAGTGGCACCGAACGGCGCCAGCAGCATCGGGAGCCCGGTCCAGGCGGCCAGTCCGCCCACCAGGGTCATCGCCACCACGGCACCGATGCCGGATTTCAGGTGCGCCAAAGTCTGGCCGCGCGGCTCGTGCCGGTGGATGAAATCGAGAAGACGGCTCAAGTGGGAATACTCGGGCAGGAAAACAGTGCACGTTTGAAGCGCAGTTCGCTGCCTAATTCAAGGGCATACAGCCCAAACTTCAGGCCGTTCGAAGAACTTCTATCTCTGCTGTGGCGAGGGCGCGATGATGACCGGTTGCCGCTCGACCATGTTCATCCCAGCCGCTTGGCGCGCTGCACCGCGGCATCGAATGCCTGCAGGAAGTTTGCGCGATCCTTGGCGGTGAAGCCGGCATTATAGCCTTTACTCTCACCGGTTTCCCGCAGATGCTGGTTCAGCTCGCGCATCGCTAGCGCCATGCCGATCGATTGCTCGGTGAAGGGTTTTCCGGTCGGCCCGAGCACGACGGCGCCCTTTTTCATGGCCCGGCTGGCCAACGGAATATCGGAGGTCACGACCAGGTCGTTGGCCCCTACTTGCTCCACGATCCAGTCGTCAGCAGCGTCGGCGCCCTGCGGCACCATGATGTTGCGCACCATCGGATCGCGCGACGGCCGCAGCCCGAAATTGGCAACGAAAGTGGTGACCAGGCCATGCCGCTCGGCGACCCGCAGCACTTCGTCCTTCACCGGACAGGCATCGGCATCCACAAAGATCTGCGCCATGGCCAAACTTGCCGACTCCGCTGCAATCGCGCCGCAATGACGGCGCACCCATGCCATGACAATAGCAACGACACCGGATTCGCCGATGCGCCTTTTGCCGCTTTCTCTCCTCCTCGTTCTGCCCCTCCTGGCCGCCTGCGACAGCAGCAATACGCCCAAGGCCCCGTCGGCCGAAGCACCGGCAGCTGCCGCGACGCCCGCCAAGACGCCGGCTGCAGGCAAAACTCCCACTGCACCCGCCGCAACTGCCAAGCTGCCGCCCGGCGCTCGTCCGTTGATCGGCAGTTGGGCAGCGCTCGATTGCGCCGACAAGACGGCGCTGACCGTGGTTTCGGCCAGCAAGTTCTCGGCCGGCGGCAAGAGCTGCGATATCGCACTGAGCGACAACAAGGACGGCACGTTCAGCGCCACCTGCAACAAGCAAGACCTGAAGCTGACGCCGATCTTCGGTCCATCAGGCGAAGGCATTCGCATCGCGATGGGCGATGCGAAATCGAGTACGGTGTTCCGTTGCTCGAAATAGCCTACATGCCCTGAACGAAGCCGAGAATGTTGCCCTCGCTGTCCTTGGCCCAGGCGTTCTTCACCGGGCCGAAGCTGGCGACGCCATTCTCGGTCTTCAGATCCGGCAGGTCGTAGTCGAGAAAGGTGACGCCCTTGCCGCGCATGTCCCGCATGTCGGCGTCGAGGTCGGTCGTATCGAACGACAGGATGGTGTGCTCGGCTGTGCCGGCGAAATCCGATTTGTAGAGGAAAGCGCGCACGCCATTGAGTTCGTAATTGGCGCCGTAGTCATCTTGCTTGGCCGGGGCGATCCCGAGCTTGTCCCGATACCAGGCCACGGCCCGCTCGACATTGTGGGCGGGGATCATGGCGGTTGCTCTGCTCTCAGCGTTCATGACGTCCTCCATCGTTGTCGTAGGGCAACGCATCAGCAGCGGATGGGGTTTCCCGCTTCTCGCGATCCTGCCATCATCGCATGAAGTCGGAGACCTCGCCCATGACCCCATTCGAGCGCATCACCACCGAGGTCCGGGCCCAGATTCCGCTGGTCCGCGCTATGGAGGCGGCACTCGGCAAGGAACGGGCGCACGCGCTGGTGCGCGCGGCGCTCGACAAGGCCAACCGCGCCATCGTGGCGCAGCGCGGCCCGCTCCTCGATATCCCGACGCTCGCCAAGGAGTTCGCCGGCTTTGGCGAAGGCGTACGCTACGAGTTCGAAACGCTGGAGCAGACCGACACGCTGCTGCGCAACCAGGTCAACCACTGCGACTACGCCGAGTTCATGGAACAGATCGGCGCCCGCGATCTCGGCGAACTGCTGATCTGCAACGGTGACTTCGCCATGGCCGACGAGCTCGGGCTGAAGCTCGAACGCACGAAGACCTGCATGAACGGCGATGGCATGTGCGATTTCTGCTACCACGTGAAGGGGGCGGAGGGGCCGCAAGCCGGCACCGCCTAGCCGCGGGCGTCGTGGCCCCGCACTCCCTCTCTTGCGATTTCTAGGACTTAGCCAAGAAGCTAAGCCCAAGAAATCGCTTTCTCCCCCGCAAGGGGGAGATGATCGGTGGCCACCATTCGCATCGGAGCATCAGTCGGGACTCTCCCCCTTGGCGGGGGAGAAAGCGATTTCTTGGGCTTAGCGAAGCTAAGTCCTTAGTTTTCGCAGGAGAGGGGGCGCTGGCCACGACTCCCGCGATCACCTCCCCCACTTCTCCCGCCAGGTCGGCACCGGATCGTTCGGTGCCGGGGTTGCAAGGAAGATGGCCCGGGCCATGGCGCGGCTCAGGCAAACTGCGGCAGCGTGACCGAGTTGCAGGGCGTTCAACACCGGCGTGGTGATCGGGCGCGCACCGGTCGATACCGAGAAGATCAGATCGCCATCGACCTGGGTGTGGGCCGGGCTGGCGCCGCGGGCGATACCGTCCTGGGCCGCCACGGCGAGGCGCTTCAGTTGCGCCTTCGTGAGGTCGGCATCGGTGGCGACGATGGCGATGGTGGTGTTGGAGATCGGCGTCACCCAGTCGCGCTTCGAACGGGCGGTTTGTTCGAACGGCATCGGCCCCGGCAGCGGGCCAAGGCCACCAAACTCGCCGTCCGCCTCGAACGGCGCTGCCCAGAAGTGCCTGCTGTCGCCCATCGTGACGCTGCCGGTGGGGTTCGCCACCACCAGCGCTCCGACGGTGAAGCCGCCAGGGATGACCAGCGAGGCCGAGCCGAGCCCACCCTTGAGGTTCGCCGTCAGCGCGCCGACGCCGGCGCCCGCCGTGCCGAGCGCGAAATCCTCGCCGGCACTGGCCAACGCCGTGGCGCCAAGCGCCCGATAGGGGTTCTCCTCCCAGTCCTTGTCGCCATTGTTGAGCAGGTCGAAAATGATGGCACCCGGCACGATCGGTACTGTCGCCTTTTCCACCCGGAAACCGCGGCCAAGCTTGCGCAGCCCGTCGCTGACCCCGGACGCCGCGTCGAGGCCGAAGGCGGAGCCGCCCGAGAGCACCAGCGCGTCGACCTCCTCGACCAGCTTGTCCGGCGCCAGCAGCTCGGTCTCGCGCGAGCCGGGTGAGCCGCCCATCACATCGACCGAAGCGCGGAACGGTTTGTCGCCGACCAGCACCGTGGTGCCGGTCTTTATCTCGTGATCCTCGGAATTGCCGACGCGCAGGCCTGCGACGTCGGTGATCAGGTTGCGCGGTCCGGGTTTCATCCGGGCTCCTTTGTCGGGATTCGAACGTTGCGGCACCCTAACCCACCCCTATCACCGGGTCATTCCCGCGCAGGCGGGAATCTCCGTTTGCGATATCGCCGCGAGCAAGAAGACCGTGGTTCCCGCTTTCGCGGGAATGACCCGGTGGTCGTGGCACGCGAGGTCAAGCGGCCGTTCCCAGCCGTTCGTTCACCAGGGCCAGCGCCGCGTTCACCGGCACCCCATCGGGGTCCCAGGTGCGGCGCATCTCCAGCATCTGCCGCGCGATCGCCCAATTGCCAAGCTTCAGATGCGCGTCGAGCAGCAACTGCCCGAACAGGTCGCGCTGGGCATGGCTGCCGCCGATCTCGCTCATCCGCGGGTTGGCGGCCGAAAGCCACTTCGCCGCCGCGCCGTGGTCGCCCCGGGCATGCGCCAGGACGCCGCGTGCCGCCGGCAAAGCCACCTCCTGCCAGACCACCCGGTCGAAGGCCGACGAGGTCGCGGCCTTCTCCTCGACGGCGCGCATCAGCTCGTCGGCCTCGGTGCGCTCGGCTCGCGCCAGCCCGTAGAGATATTGCAGCGTCAGGAAAGGCTGGATGGTGTCGCGCCCCCTGCCCTTCATATGGTCCGCCACATCCTCCCAGCGGTTGCCGACATCCATGCCGGCGACCTCCATGCGGGCCAGCAGCGACACAGCACCGACCTGGTCCTGCGAGTAATCCGGCTCGATGCCCCAGACATGGTTGTCATAGGCGTCGAACACCGCCGCATGGTCGCCCTGGCTGATGTGGAACAGCGCCTTGTGCCACCAGTTGTGGGTGTACATGAAGGAGTTGAGGTCGACCCAGGTTCGCTGTGCCTCGGCGAGGAACTGCACGCCCTCCGCGACGCGCCCGGTGCCCAGCATCACATGCGCCAGCGCGTGCTGCGCCCAGGGCTCCTTGGTCTTCAGCTTCAGCGCCAGCCGCGCCTCGCGCTCGGCGGTCTCGAGGTCGTGCAACTGCTCATAGCCGAAGGCCAGCATGCCGTGGATATGCGGGTTGTCGGCGTTCGCCGCCTCCGCCGCCTTGGCGATGCGCAGCATATTGGCGGCGTCGCCACGGTTGAAGCTGAAATACTGGTGCAGCTTCACCGAGGTCAGGTCGCGCGGATGGCGCGCCACGATCTCGTCGCCGATTGCCTGCACGGCGGGAACGTCGTCGGCGATCCAGCGCTCGAGCTGCGCGATCAGCATCCGCTCCCGCTCGTTCGCACCGGCCGCGGCCGCCTCGGCCCGGGCGAGGTACTTCCCCGCCATCGCCTTGGCGCCCTCGGCCTCGAGGAACATCCAGGTGAAACCGGCATAGGTGTTGGCGAGCACGGCGTCCGGCTCGCCATCCGCGGCGGCAATGATGTTGCCGGCCTTCTTCTCGTAGCCGAGAAAGCCGGTGACGAAGTCGTCGATCCCCTGAAGCGTCGCCGCGCTGGCACGGCTCACTTCATTTCCGAGGGCGTCCTGTGCCATGTTCGCACTAACCATTTGTCCAACCGGTCAAATATAGACCTCGCGCCCGACCTGTCCACGCCACGGCCGAGCAAAAACAATCGAGATTGCCGCATGCCTGAGTTCCAGAACGGCGCCGCCACCGTACATTACGAAATCCTCGGCGAAGGCAGGCCGCTGCTGCTAATCGCCGGTACCGCCAGCGACGGTGCCAGCTGGGGACCGCTGTTGCCATTGCTGCCCGACAGACAACTGATCCTGATCGACAACCGCGGCTCCGGCCGGACGCGGGTCGAAGGCCCGATCGCACTCGGCGAGATGGTCTCCGATTGCGCGGCACTGCTCGACCATCTCGGGCTCGAACGGGTCGAGGTGATCGGCCATTCGCTCGGCGGCTTTCTCGGTCTGGCGCTGGCAGCCACCCACCCCACCCGGGTCAGCCGGATGGTGACGATGGGCGCCGGCACCATCAGCCCCAAGGCGCGAACCTTGTTCCGCGACCTGTCGCGGCTCTATTTCACCGTGCCGCCGCCCGATTGGTTCCGGCTGCTTTACCAGTGGCTGTTCTCGACGCCGTTCTTCGCCGACGAGGCGAACGTCGCCGCGGCAGCGGCGGCCTCGACCGCCTACCCGCACCGCCAGTCGCCCGGCGATTTCGCCCGGCAGGTCGCAGCAATCGATCGCGGCATGGTCGTCGATCTGTCTACGGTGGCCTGTGAAGTGCTGGCACTGTCAGGCGATCTCGATCTGCTGGCGCCGTTTGGTGCCGTCGAGGAACTGCACGGCAAAGTGCCGCGCTTCACCCACGCGCCCATCGCCAACGCCGCCCACTCACTGCACTGGGAAGCGCCGGCGGCGGTCGCGCGGGAGATCAACGCGTTCCTGCGGTAGAGCAGTTCACGGTTGAGGTTGAAGCACCAGCCATGGTGCACGGCCTCGCCTCCCCACCGACATGCGGTGGGTGGGACGAGTTGTGCAACTCAATGATCGAACGCGCTAGATCACCCGGCCGCCGTCGACCTCGAGGGCGACGCCGGTGATCATCGAGGCTTCGTCCGAGCAGAGGAAGCAGGCGGCGTTGCCCATGTCCTCGGGCGTCGAGAAACGCCCCAGGGGAATGGTGGAGAGGAACTTCGCCCGGATTTCCGGCGTATCCTCGCCCATGAAGGTCTTGAGCAAAGGCGTCTCGCCGGCCACCGGATTGATGGCGTTGACCCTGATACCCAGTGGCGCCAGCTCGACTGCCATCGACTTGGTCGCCGTCACCATCCAGCCCTTCGAAGCATTGTACCAGCTGAGCCGCGGGCGCGGGCTCACTGCGGCGGTCGAGGCGACGTTGAGGATCACGCCGGTCTTGCGTGCCTTGAAATGCGGCACGAGGTGCCGTGCGGTCAGGTAGACCGACTTCATGTTGACGTTGAACACCCGGTCGAAGTCTGCCTCGGAGATCTCGTCCAACGCCGCCGGCAGGTGCGACACGCCGGCATTGTTGACGAGGATATCGACCTTGCCGAACGCCATCAGCGCGGCTGCCGCCAGCTGATTGACGCTCGCGTCCTTGCTGACGTCGACGTGACCGGCCTTCTGGCCGAGTTCCCGCGCCAACGCTTCAGCGCCGTCGAGGTTGATATCGGCGATCAGCACTTTCGCGCCCTCGGCGGCGAACTTCCGCACGATGCCGGCGCCAAACCCCGATGCGCCGCCCGTAACGATGGCGACCTTGCCTTCCAGTCTCATGAAATCACCCGTGCCATGCGGCCACTGTCTTCAACACCGAGAAGCCGTACAGCGCCTCGAAACCCTTTTCGCGGCCGTGGCCGGATTTGCCGACGCCCCCGAATGGCAGCTCGACGCCGCCGCCCGCGCCGTAATTGTTCAGGAACACCTGGCCGGTCTTGATCGCCTTGGCCATCCGCATCTGCCGCCCGCCGTCGCGGCTCCAGACGCCGGCCACGAGGCCGAAATCCGTGCCGTTGGCGATGGCCACCGCTTCGGCCTCGTCCTCGAACGGGATCACCACCTGCACCGGGCCAAAGATCTCGTCCTGCGCCAGCCGGTTATCCGGTGAGACGCGCGAGAGCAGTGTCGGGGCCTGATAATGCCCGCCATGCGGCGCATCGCCAACGATGCTGCCCTGCCCGGCTATCTCGGCGCCGCCGAGATCGCCCAGGAACCCGCCGACGATCTCTTTCTGCCGCTCCGACACCAGCGGGCCGAGATCGAGATCGGCGATCGCCGGACCAACCCTTAGCGCCCGGTAGCGCTCGGCCATCCGTTGCAGCACTTCGTCATGGATCGACCGGTGCACCAGGATGCGCGAACTGGCAGAGCAGGTCTGCCCGGCGTTCTGGATGCCGGCATTGATCAGGAACGGCAGCGCCCGATCGAGGTCGGCGTCTTCGAACACCAGCTGTGGCGACTTGCCGCCGAGCTCCAGCGTCACCGGCACGACGTTCTCGGCCGCCGCGTGCTGGATCAGCTTGCCGACGCCGACCGAGCCGGTGAACGAGATGTGGTTGACGCCGGGATGCGCGGTCAGCGCCGCGCCGGCTTCCTCGCCCAGCCCCGGCACGACGTTCAGCGCCCCCGCCGGCAGGCCGGCGTCTTCAGCGATTTTCGCGAAGGCAATTGCCGTGAGGCAGGCTTCCTCGGCCGGCTTCAGCACTGCGGCATTCCCCATCGCGAGGGCACCGGTCACCGAGCGGCCGATGATCTGCATCGGGTAGTTCCAGGGGATGATGTGCGCCGTGACACCGTGCGGCTCGCGCAAAGTGTAGACGGTGTAGCCATCGAGATACGGAATGGTCTCGCCGTGGATCTTGTCGCAGGCCCCGCCGTAGAACTCGAGATAGCGCGCCAGCGCCAGCGCATCGGCCTTCGCCTGTTTCAACGGCTTGCCGACATCGAGCGCTTCGATGCGCGCCAGATCGTCGGCTCGCTCCAGCACTTTCTGCCCGATGCGGCTGAGGATGCGGCCGCGTTCCGCCGCCGGCGTTCGTCCCCATTCGCCGGCCAGCGCCGCCTTTGCCGCCGCAACCGCCGCATCGACATCTGCGGCCTTGCCACGAGCGATCTGCCCGATGGTCTCGCCGGTCGAGGGGTTCTCGATCGGCAGGTAGTCGCCGCCCTGCGGCGCAACCCAGCGGCCGCCGATGAAGCACTTGGTGGGATCGAAGAACAGGCTCAGGTCGGTCATCTCAAACTCGTATCTGCCGTGGCCGAGGCTATGCGCCCGCGGCCTCGCGCTTGGCAAGCGCGCCTTCCAGGTTCGGCGTCGCAGCCAGCAACTCCTGTGTGTAGGGATGTTTCGGCGACCGGAACACCTCTTCTGTCGCCCCCTCCTCGACGATCTTGCCCGCCCGCATCACCAGCACCCGGTCGGTGATGGAGCGGACCACGGCGAGGTCGTGCGAGATGAACAGGTAGCTCAGCTGCAGCCGGTCGGAGAGCTCGGCCAGCAGGTCCAGCACCTGGGCCCTGACGGAGACGTCGAGCGCCGATACCGCCTCATCGAGGATGATCAGGCTCGGCTCGATGATCAGCGCCCGGGCAATGGCGATGCGCTGCCGCTGCCCGCCGGAGAACTCGTGCACGTATTTCTCGCTGTCGGCAGCCGAGAGCCCGACCTCCTCCAGCGCCCGGGCGATGCGCTTGTCGCGTTCAGCGCCACTTGGCGCAGCCGATCCGAGCAGATGGAACGGCTCGCTCACCAGCCGATCGACGCGGTGACGCGGGTTGAAACTGCCATAGGGATCCTGGAACACCACCTGCAGGTGCCGTCGAGTGGCAAAGCTCGCGCCGTTTTTCGGATCGATCGGCTCGCCAGCGATAGCGATGCGACCGCCTTGCGTCGGCTCAAGCGCCATGATGGCGCGGGCCAGCGTGGACTTGCCGCAGCCGGATTCGCCGACCAGCCCGACATTCTCGCCCCTTTCGATCCGGAGGCTTACGCCGTCGACGGCGCGCAACACCTTGCGCTTCTCGAACAGGCCGCGACGCGGCAACGGATATTCGCGCACCACGTCGTCGACGGCCAGCACCGGGGTGCTGCCGACCGTACCCGGCGGGATGCGTGGCGGGACGTGCGAGGACGCCTCGAACAGCGCCCTGGAATAGGGATGCTGCAGGTTGCGGAACAGCGGCACGGTCGGCCCTGCCTCCACCACCTCACCCTGCCGCATGATCGACACCTTGTCGGCGAGCCCGGCGATTACCCCGAGATCGTGGGTGATGAACATCAACCCCATGCCGTCTTCGTCGACCAGCTTCTGCAGCAGCTTCAGGATTGCCGCCTGCGTGGTCACGTCGAGTGCGGTGGTCGGCTCATCGGCGATCAGCAGCTTTGGCCGCATGGCGATGGCCATGGCGATCACCACGCGCTGCCGCTGTCCACCGCTGAGCTCGTGCGGATAGCGATCGAGCGGGAAGCGCGACGTGGGCAGTTCGACGCGCTCGAGGGTCTGTCGTGCGACCTCCAGCGCCTCGCGTCGGCCGAGGCCGCCGTGCACCATGGCGGTTTCGGCTACCTGGTCGCCGATGGTCTTGACCGGGTTCAGCGCCGTCATCGGCTCCTGGAACACCATGCCCACCGTGCCGCCGCGGATCTTCCGCATCTCGGCGTCCGGCAGCCCGAGCACTTCGCGCCCCTCCAGCTTCACCGAACCTGATGTCATCGCCCCGAACGGCAGCAACTGCATGACGCTCAGCGCCGTCATCGATTTGCCGGAGCCGCTCTCGCCGATGACGCCGAGGATTTCGCCGGCATCCACCGACAGGTCGATATCCTTGAGGATCGGGAACTTGCCGATCGACAGCCGCAGGTCCTTGACGTCGAGCAGCGCCATCAGCGGTTCCGCCTCAGGCGAGGATCGAAGATATCGCGCAGGCCGTCACCGAGCAGGTTCACGCCCAGCACCATCAGTACGATGGTCAAGCCAGGCACCAGCGCGACATGCGGCGCGAGGCCGATCATGGTCTGGCTGTCGGCCAGCATCTTGCCCCAGCTCGGGGTCGGCGGTTGCACTCCCAGCCCGACATAGGCCAGCGCTGCTTCGGCGAGGATGCCGAGGGCGAACTGGATGGTCGCCTGCACCACCAACGTGTTGAGGATGTTGGGCAGGATGTGTTCGAACGAGATGCGCGCCGCGCCCTTGCCCGAAACCCGTGCCGCCATGATGAACTCGCGCTGCCACAGGCTCAGCGCCCCGGCCCGCGCCAGCCGCGCGAAGACCGGCATGTTGTAGAGCCCGACGGCGATGATGGCGTTGATCGCGCCCGGCCCGAACACCGCAGTGATCAGGATGGCGATCAGCAGCGCCGGGAAAGCGAACACCAGGTCATTGGCGCGCATCAGCACGTCATCGAGCAGCGTGCCGCGCCGCGCCGCGGCCCAGAGCCCGATCGGCACGCCGATCACCATGGCGACCGTCACCGCGATGAAGGCCACGGCGATCGAGGTGCGGGCCCCCACCATGATCATCGAGAAGATATCGCGGCCGAAATGATCGGTGCCCAACCAGTGCTCCGCCGATGGCGGCTTAAGCTTGTTGGGGATGTTCTGGAGCAGATAGTCGTACGGCGTCCAGACGAACGAGATCAGCGCCGCCAGCACGAAGACCAGCGTGATCGCCGCCCCGATGAGGAAATTCGGCGAGCGGAGCGCCGCCTTCAGCAGGCTGTCACGGGTGGCGGGAGCGGCAATGGAACTCATCGCGTCGCCCTCCGAAGCCGCGGGTCGACCAACGCGTAGGTGATATCGACGAGGAAGGTGACGAGGATCACCGCGAAGACCAGCAGCATCACCACCGATTTCACCACGATCAGGTCGCGTGAGGTGATGCCCTGGAACACCAGCCGGCCGAGCCCAGGCAGGAAGAAGACGTTCTCGATGATGATCGCCCCCGCGAGCAGGAAAGAGAACTGCAAGCCGATAATGGTCAGCACCGGGATCAGCGCGTTGCGCAGCGCATGCCGCCACAGCGTCTGCCCCCGGCTCAGTCCCTTGGCGCGAGCCGAACGGATATAGTCTTCGCCAAGGGTGTCGAGCAGCGAGGAACGCATGACGCGGGCGAGGATCGAGGCCTGCGGCAGCGCCAGCGCCACGGCCGGCAGCGTCAGCGCCTTCAGCGCAAGGAGTGGATCCTGCCAACCGGGGAAGCCGCCGGCGGAGAACCACCTGAGGGTGATCGAGAACAGCAGCACCAGCAACATGGCGAACCAGAAGTTCGGCACCGCGAGGCCGACCTGCGTCGCGCCCATGATGCCGACATCGGTGGCGGAGTTGCGCCTGACCGCCGCGAGGATACCGACGGGAAAGGCGATCAGCGTCGACAGCGCCAGCGCATAGATGGCGAGCGGCAGCGAAATCCAGATGCGGTCGGCGATCAGCCCGGATACCGGCACCTTGTAGGTGTAGCTGATACCGAAATCGCCATGCAGCAGCCCGAGCACCCAAGTGAAATAGCGCTCGAGCAACGGGCCATTGAGGCCGAGCGCGGTGCGCAGCGCTGCCGTCGCTTCCGGCGTGGCGTTGAGCCCGAGCATGAACTGAGCCGGATCACCCGGCACCACCTCGAGGACGAGGAAGATGACGATCGACGCGGCGATCAGGCTGAGGACCAGGGAGGCGAGGCGGCCGAGGATGAAGGAGGGCATCAGCGGGGCCCCTCGATCGCGCTGCCGGCCGCGGTGCTTGTTTGCCCGCAGGTGTCATCCCAGCGAAAGCCGGGACCCATTTCTCCCCCCGAGCAGACGGTGAGTTGGGTCCCAGCTTTCGCTGGGATGACATCGCGGCTGTGGGGGTGGCTGGTGATCAAACGCATCAGAGTGGGAGGCGGGAATTGCCCGCCTCCCAAACACTCACTCTTCCCAGGACACGCCGGTGAGGTCGGTCGCCTGGGTGGGGGCGTTCTCCCACATGCCCTTGAGCTTGGCATTCTCGACCCCGACCTTGGCGAGCTCGAACAGGAAACCAACGGCATAGTTGTCGGCAAGGTTCTTTTCGGCGGCCTTGGTGAGCTCCGAACGCTTGGCCGGATCGGCGGTCACTGCCAGGTCGGCGATGATCTGCTTGAAGTCGGCATTGTTGTAATTGAAGTAGTACCCGTCGCGCGCAAAAATCCCGATATCGTTGGGCTCGGTGTGCGAGATGATGGTCAGGTCGTAGTTCTTGTCGGTGAACACCTCACTGAGCCACTGGGCCCATTCGAGGTTGGTCACTTCGGTCTTGATGCCGACCGCTGCCAGCTGGCTGGCGATGATCTCCCCGCCGCGGCGGGCATAGCCCTCGACCGGCGGCAGCTTCAGCGACAGCGTCAGATCGGTGACACCCGCCTCGGCCAGCAGGGCCTTCGACTTCTCCGGGTCGTAGTTCGACTGCGCGGTCAAGTCGACATAGTCCGGGTTGGCCGGCGACAGGAAAGTGCCGATCGGAGTGCCGTAGCCGAACATGGCGCCATCGATGATCGCCTGGCGATCAATGGCATGGGCGATGGCTTCGCGCACCTTGACGTTGTCCAGCGGCGGCTTGCCGTTGTTCATGGTCAGGATGGTCTCGCCTTCGGTAGAGCCGATCACCACGCGGAAGCGCGGATCGTTCTGGAACTGTGCCACGGTCTCGGGAGCCGGGAAGTTCGGGAAGGTGTCGACGTCGCCCGCCTGCAGCGCTGCAAACGCGGCGGTCGGGTCGGCGATGAACTTGAAGGTCGCGCCTTCGAGCTTCACGGGCGTGCCCCAATAGGCCTGGTTCTTCTCGAGCGTGATGCTGTCGCCCTCGACGCGATCCTTGAAGCTGAACGGGCCGGTGCCGATCGGGTTGGTCTTGTTGTTGTCGGCGCTTTCCGGCGCCACGATCACCGCATCGCCCCAGGCGAGGTTGTAGATCAGGTTCCCATCCGGCTGCTTCAGCGTGACCTTGACGGTCGCCGGATCGACCACTTCCACCGAAGCGATCGAAGCGTAGAGCGCCTTCTGGGCGTTCAGCGAGCCCTCGGCATTGATGCGGTCGAGCGAGAATTTCACATCGTCGGCATTGAAATCGGTGCCGTCGTGGAACTTGGCGCCCTCGACCAGGTGGAAGGTGTAGGTCAGCCCGTCCTCGGAGATATCCCAGGATTTCGACAGCGCCGGCACGACGCTGCCATCGGCGATGATGCGGGTCAGGCCCTCGAAGACGTTGGCATAGAGCACTTCGTCGACGGCGGCGGCCGCCTCGGCAGTCGGATCAAGGCTGGGCGGCTCGAGCACGAGGCCGACCTTCACGTCGGTCCGCGCCTGGGCGAATGCCGGCGTCATCGCGGTGGTCATTGCCAATGCGCCGGCGAGAGCCAGCACGACCAGTGATCTGCGCATGATTATCCCTTCTGTTTCCGACCGCTTACCCCCGCGGTCTTGAGGCGATCCTAGGATGCTTCCGGCCTGAGGTGAACCGGCTGCACGGCGCGATTTGCGCGTCACGCATAGCTTGCGGGAAACGGCTTTCCACGCAAGCCTCACGCGGCGCGATCCGGCCCAAGCAGGTCGAGCAGCGTCAGCGCCATGACCTTGGCCGAATCCAGCATGTCGTCGACGCCGACCCACTCGTCCGGCTGGTGCGCCAGATCGAGGATGCCGGGGCCGTAGGCAATGCAGTTCTTCAACCGGCCGATGCGGTCGATGTGCTTCTGATCATAAGTGCCGGGCGAGACGACATATTCCGGCGCGACCCCCATCACCTCGCCGATCGCCTTGGCGACCGAGCGCACCACCGGGGCGTCTTTCTCGGTCATGGTCGGCGAAATGGTCCAGAGGTCGCGAACTTCGTAGCTGAAGCCCTGCCGCTCGGCCTTCAGGTTCTCGAGCAGGTCGATCACCTCCTGCCGCACCGCCGCCGGGCTTTCCTCGATCAGATAGCGACGATCGATGACGATGCGGGCCGAATGCGCCACCACCGGCGCCGGAAAGCCGGTGAAGCCGCCCTCGGGTTCGGCCTGACCGCCATGGATCGAGTTGATGTTCATGGTCGATTGCCGCGCCCCGGGCGGCACCACCGGCATGGCGGTGCGCTTCTGGCTCAACGCCGGATAGAGCACATCCTCGAACTGGCGCAGCACCTCGGCCATGTGGCGAATGGCGCTATCGCCGAGGAACGGCATCGAGCCGTGCGCGATCCGCCCGAAGGTCTCGATCTCGGCCCACCAGACGCCGCGGTGGCCCAGGCAGATCCGATCCTTGTTGAGCGGCTCGGGGATGATGACGTGCTGCACGCGCTCCGGCGAGAAATAGCCCTGCTCGGCGAGGTAGGCGACGCCGCCGAAGCCGCCGGTCTCTTCGTCGGCGGTACCGGAAATCTCGATGGCGCCGCGATAGTCGGGCACGATGTCGGCGAAGGCCCCGGCGGCGATGATCGAGGCGGCGAGGCCGCCCTTCATGTCGCAGGTGCCGCGACCGTAGATTCGCCCGTCCCTGAGCTCGCCGCCAAACGGGTCGAAGGTCCAGCCGCGGCCGACCTCCACCACGTCATGGTGTGAGTTGAAATGCACCGTCTCGCCCGGCCCGGCGCCTTCGCGCCGCGCCACGATATTCCAGCGCGGGTACTTGTCGCTGTCGCCTGGCTTACCTTCCGCACGAATCAATTCAATGGCATAGCCGCGTTTGCTCAAGCGGTTTGCGAGGTAGTCGCAGATCTCGCGGTAGTTGTTGCCGGGCGGATTGATCGTGGGGATGCGGATCAGATCCCGCGTCAGGGCGATCAGGTCGTCGCGCCGGGAGTCGATCTCGGCGATGAGGCGCGGCTTCGCATCAGCCGGCAGGGAAGTTGCTATCGTCATGGCGCGGCAGACTGTTGCCCGCCGCGCGCGCTGTCAATGCGGTGCACTCACCGAGTTCATCCGTTCGTCGAACGGCTGAAGCTTCAGTTCTTTGATGGTCGGGCCTCCGAACCGGAGAAGTCTGCAACCTTTCCTGAAAGCGCTCCGGTCAGTTCGGCTCGTCGCCGATGGCGAGGATGTTGCCCTCGGAATCCTTGAACCATGCACCGTGGTAGGGGCCTATTTTGGCCATCCCGTTCTCGGTCTTCAGCCCGGGAAAGTCATATTCCTCGAACTTCACGCCGCGCGCTCTCAGCATCTGCATGTCGGCTGCGACATCCTTGGAGCTGAAGGCCATCGCGGTGTTTTGCGCGGTGCCGGCGAACTGCGTCTCGTAGAGCTGGAAGCCGGTGCCGTCGGCGAGGCGGTAGACGATGCCGATCGGCAACTCCTCGGCCGGCTCGAGGCCGAGCTTGTCGCGATACCAGGCCTTGGCCCTCGCGAGGTTGGAGGCTGGGATGGTCGAATAGGCACGATGATCGGACAGAAGCATGTTCTCCTCCGTTGCATGAGCCGCTTTTCGAGCTTACGCCTCCGGACCCAGCCTGAAAATCCGGACGAGTCCTCATGCCCTTTGCTTCCCGCACGCCCGGCGCGGCCGACATCCTGTATGTCATGGCGCTCGACAACGAGTACGGCCCGCACCTCAGGTCACGCATCACGCCGCTGATGACCGGAGCGGGCCCAGTGGAAGCGGCGATCGTCGTCACTCACGCCCTCGCCAAGCTGGATGCTGCAGGGAAGCTCCCGGCGCTGGTGGTGTCATTGGGCTCGGCAGGCTCGGCGAAGCTGGAGCAGACCGGGGTCTACCAGGCGACTTCAGTTGGGTATCGCGACATGGATGCCTCGCCGCTCGGCTTCGAGCCCGGCGTCACCCCCCTGCTCGATCAGCCAGCAATAATGCCGCTCGGCCCGTTCGTGCCCGGCATCGCCAAAGCAACGCTCTCGACCGGCGCCAATGTAGTGTCTGGGGCGTCGTACCGAGAGATCAGCGCCGACATGGTGGATATGGAGACCTACGCCGTGCTGCGGGCCTGCCAGCGCTTCAAGGTACCGCTCGTCGCACTGCGCGGCATCTCCGACGGCGACGAGGAGTTGGGCCATCTCGACGATTGGAAGCGCTACCTGCACGTGGTCGACGAGAAGCTGGCGCATGCCGTCGACCTGCTGGAAGCAGCGATCGCTGCCGGCGCCCTGGAGTAGGCGCTCTAGCGCTGCTTGTTCTTCCGGCTGCGCTGCCAGTTGGTCCACCTGCGTTGTACCCAGAAGCTCAGGCGGTTCAGCGGCCCCTGCAGGAACGGTAGATCGAGCGCCAGGAGGAACAGGCCAAGCGGCAGCATCCAGACCCCGAGCAGCGGCAGGAAGCTGAACACGCCGCCCAGAATCAGCAGGATACCGAGCGGGATGCGCACGATCCGCGAGGATGGCTTGCGGATCCACGCGAGAAAGCCGGTCGAAGCGGGTACGGCGCGGCCGATCCTGTCGAACTGCCGGTGCAACCTCGCACCTTCCTTGCCTGTCATCGCGGCCCCCTTTTTCCTAGTGGCTGCAACGCATTTGGGCATTGAGGCCGACAGGTCAAACCGCTGAGGGGCGCTTTTTGTCGCGTTCAACACCTTGAAATCGACGCTTCGTTCACCCGAGCACACGAAAGCCTTACTTCGACAGGATCGAAAAACCGGTCTAGGATGTTGTTCGAGACGCAGTGGCGGTTACCGCCGGGCGTAGCAAACGCCAAGCGGCGACCGTCCTGGCTCCCCATTTCGAGGAGGATGGAGATGGTCGGCTTTCACGTGCTCACCAATGCGGAACGGCTCGAAGTTCCCGAGGTCCGCCGCATCGGCTTCGACGACCTCACAGGCGCCCTCGCCGAAGGCTGGCGCGATTTCTGGCAACGGCCCTCGCACCTGGCCTTCCTGGGCCTGATCTATCCGCTGGTCGGCGCCATGCTCGCCGTCTGGACCTCCGGCAACAATTCCTGGCCATTGCTGTTCCCGTTGATCTCCGGCTTCGCGCTGGTCGGCCCGTTCCTGGCGCTGCCGATCTACGAGATGAGCCGGCGGCAGGAGCAGGGTCTCGACACGCATTGGCGTGCCGCCTTCGACGTGTTCAAGACCCCGGCCTTCGCCTCGATCGCGGCGCTCGGCGTGATGATGCTGATCGTCTTCACCGTCTGGCTGATGACCGCGCAGTTCATCTACGAATCGTTCTTTGGCCCGGGCTCGCCCCCGACGCTGATGGCCTTCGTCAACGAGGTGCTCACCACTTCCGCGGGCCAGCAGCTGATGATCTGGGGCAATCTGATCGGCTTCGTGTTCGCGGCCTTCGTGCTCTCGACCATGGTGGTTTCGATCCCGCTGCTGCTCGATCGCGACCTCGGCACCGCCATCGCCGTACAGACCTCGCTGCGGGTGACGCTCAAGAACCCGCTGCAGATTGCGGCCTGGGGCTTGATCGTCGCGGCGCTCCTGGTCATCGGCACGATTCCGCTGCTGGTCGGCCTTAGCATCGTGGTGCCGCTGCTCGGCCACGCCACCTGGCATCTCTACCGGCGCGCCGTGGTCCCGGCAGGCAGGCGTTAACCACTCGTTAACGGATTGCGCTCAAAATTATCGAGCTTAAGTAGAGGGCAGGAAGACGCTACCGACTGGTAGCCCTGCCCTCGCCCAGTTTCCGGAACCCCGAGAGCCACTGTGCGTTAGCGCCTCACATACAGAGGAGCTCCAGCCATGGCCCATTCCCGCGGTTTCGACCTGTCCCAGTTCACCGACGATGCCCAGGAACGCTTCGGCCGCCAGTTCGCGAGCCTGGCGCGTGATGCTGGCCACCTGTCCAATGCACTGGCCCGCTACAGCAATGGCGCGCGGCACGATGTCAGCCACCTGGCGCACGACTTCGCCGACGAGGCGCTGCACCAGGGCGCCGTCGCCGCACGGGTACTCGGCAAGCAGGCGTGGAAGGCCGGCAAGGCCGTGCGCCGCGACCCGGCGCCGACCATGGCGGCGCTGGTCGGGCTCGCCTGCCTCGTCAGCCTGGTGATGGCGTCGGGCAACCGCCGGCGCTGACATCCTCAACGCACTCTTAACTCCGGCACGTGCATTCTAGGGAGCACGGGCAGCGTCAGCCCGGCTCCTTAGTTGTGTTTGCGTTCTGGAGTCATCGTTGGCAGGGTCACTCAAGCTGCTGTTCGCGGCGCCGATGCTGTTGAGCCTCGTCGCCGGCTGCGCCACCTTCTCACTCGGCGGCCTCTCCTCGCGCGATTGCCTGGCACGCGCGATGTATTTCGAATCCAACCGTTCCAGCGAAGACGGCATGCTGGCGGTCGGCACGGTGGTGATGAATCGCGTCGCCGACAAGCGCTACCCGCAGTCGGTCTGCGGCGTGGTGGGCCAGAAGAACCAGTTCGCTCCCGGCGTACTGAGCAAGAAGATGACCGAGAAGCGCTCGGCGGCAATGGCTTACGGCGTTGCCGACCGGGTGCTGCGCGGCGCCCGTCACCCGACGCTGTCGCGCGACGTGAAGCATTTCCACACGGCCGGTTACCGGTTCTCGTACAACAACATGTTCTATGTGCTGGAAGCGGGCGGGAACAATTTCTACGAGAAGCGCAAAGCCGGCACGTTCACCAACGATCCGTTCGCGGCGCTGGCCTATTGGTGAGTGCCCTTGAGCATTTCACCCCTGAGCTGCGCTCTCTCAGCCTCAGCCGGTGCCGCAGCATCCCACTCGGTTCCCGCCTGCGCGGGAATGACGTCGGTGGTGGGCTGAGACAGTGTGCCTCGCCGGATGGCGTTGAGCGGCCTCACCCGCTGCCGCATCTCGACGGTGAAACGTTCTAGAGCACCGGCACCGGCGGCGTTGCACCGAGCCCGAAGAAGCTGAACACCACACTGACCGTCCAGGTGATCAGCACCCAGTAGATGCCGGCGACCACCACGGTGGAGACGATTCCCACCAGGGCGCCCAGCACGATCCAGATGCCGTCGCGCTCGAGCAGGCCAAGGGCGATGATGCAGATGGCGATCGACGGGGCCATGTTGGCGCCCGGGATCGGCAGCAGCACCAGCAGCGCCATGACGAACGCCACGAAGCCGGCGAAGTAGACCGCCGGGCGCCTGGCGAGAAACTCGAAACGGGGCTTCATGATGCCTTCGGCGCGGGCCAGCCAGGGCGAAGCCGCTTTCATGACGCGGTGGAAATCGACGCGGCTCAGCGAGCGATCGGTGATGATGCGCGGCAGCCAGGCGTTCATCCCCAGCATCAACTGCGCGGTGAGAAACACCAATGGTGCACCGACGATCGCCGATACACCGGGCGGCATCGGCAGTGCGGTGATGATGGCAAAGATGAACATCAGCGCGCCGAGCGCGCGCCGCTTCAGCGCTTCCAGCAGATCGCCGATGGAAATCCGGTCTCGGTCCTCCGCCGAAGCAATCGCCATAAGGATGGCCGAGAGGCGATCCGCTCCCTCGGCCTTGTCTACCTTCGAAAGGTCGATCTCAACATGCGGTTCTGTCATCGGCCGCGATCATGCCCAGCGATTCCCCAACGCGGCAACCCCATGGGGCTGCGTCAGAAATCCCCGCCCATGTCGAAGCCGCCGCCATCGCCACCGCCGAAATCGCCCCAATCCCCGCCGGACTGGTCGCCGCCATCCTGGCCTGCGCCCTGATCCTGGTCGTTGACATTATCGTTACCGGCGTCAGTGGCGGGCTGGTCGTTGGCCGGGCTCTCCGCAGCATGCGCGCCGCCAGCGCCGAACAGCGAACCAATGGCGCTGCCGAGCAGCACACCGCCGGCGACGCCGAGCGCGGTCTGCGCAGCGCCGGCAAGGAAGCCGCCCTGCCCCACCTGGCCGCGCTGATAGCGATTGTCGGCCGCATCGTCCTGGCGATCCCATGGGTTGCGATTACGCTGCACCGGCTGGCGCTCGTCATAGCGGTTCTGCCTGCCGCGCCCATCGTCGAACAGGCCGCCGAACATTCCGCCGCGACCGCGCTCCTCGGCTTCCCGTTCCAGCTCGGCGATGCGGCGCTCGGCGACCTCGAGGGCGTGCTGCTGCACGAGAATGGTCTGCGCCATGTAGTACGGCGCGCCCGGCTGCCGGACGATCTCACGGTCGATTAGGTCCTGCGCCTCGGGATCGCGCTCAGGGTTCCTGCGCTCGACATCGGCAAGCCGATCGAACAGGCCTTCGATGGCGCGGCGGTCTTCGGGGTTCAGCATCTTCACTCTCCAATGTTGAACGATCCCGGAAAACATGGGGACCGTTGCCGGGCCTCACAATGGGTAGGATGGCCATAATCGGACATGAGGCGACGACGAGCCGCCGGTGCAGGAATGTCCATTGACTTGCCGCACCGGTCGGCGAAGCTTGAGCAACGCAAACGAGGCCAGCATGTCCAGCGACGACGATCTCCCCGAAGACAGCAAGCTCACCAAGACCAAGTCGCGCTGGGCCGAACTCGGCAAATTTCTCACCGGGCAGTTGTCACGGCCCGAAGATGCCCGCCTGCCGCCGGGCCAGCACCTGGTGAAGAACTGGCCGATCCTCGACCTCGGGCAGACCCCGAACGTCTCCAAGGAGGTCTGGCGCCTCGATATCGCAGGCGAGGTCGAGCGGCCGCAGACCTGGTCGTTCGACGACCTGATGGCGCAGCCGCAGGCCGACAAGCTCAGCGATATCCACTGCGTCACGAGTTGGTCGCGCTACGATAACCACTGGAAGGGTGTCACCACGCACCAGCTGATGGATGCGGTTGGCGTGAAGCCGGAAGCGCGCTTCGTGCTGTTCACCTCAAACGACGGCTACACCACCAACATGGCGATCGAGGATTTCGCCTCCGAGGACGCGCTGATCGCCCATACCTGGGAGAACGAGCCGCTCAGCCGCGACCATGGCGGCCCGGTACGGCTGGTGGTGCCGCACCTCTATTTCTGGAAGAGCCCGAAATGGCTCAAGCGCATCGAGTTCGCCGAGCGCGACCATCGGGGCTTCTGGGAAGTGCGCGGCTATCACAACCACGCCGACCCGTGGAAGGAAGAGCGCTACTCCTGAGGTCGGCAGTCGGCAGTCGGCAGTCGGCAGTCGGCAGTCGGAGAGTTGGGCGGAAGAAGCCCTGCCCGTCTACTGCGGACTGCCGACCGCCTACTCCTATCTCAGCCGCCGGTGAAGTCGCGCTTGCCGATCGGCACGCCGTTGTGGCGCAGGATCGCGTAGGCGGAGGTGATGTGGAAGAAGATCTGCGGCACGGCGTTGAGCGTCACGTGCTCGATGGCCGGGACCTGGGTGTCCTCGCCGCGCACCTTCAGCGTCAGCGTCTTGCCCTCGCTGCCGGCGAGATCAGCCTCGGAGAAGGTCGCAACAAACTCGAGTGCTTTCTTCAGCCGGGCGCGCAGGTCCGCCAGCGTCGTCTCGTTGTCTTCCCAGCTCGGCGGCGTGCGACCGGTCAGCCGCGCCAGCGTGAACTTGATGCGGTCGGTGGTCGACTGCACCTGGAACGACAGCGGGTGCATGTCGGGCGCCAGCCGCGACGACACCAGCACCTCCGGCTTGATCTTGCGCTCGGCGGCGTTGACCTCGGCCTTCACCAGGATGGCGTCGAGGTTGTTCAGGTAGCGCGTGAACACCGGCACGGTGATCGCGTACATGGAAAGCGACATAGGCAGTCCTCAGGGGTTGGTAGGCAGATGGATCACCAGCTGTGGTCGACGCTGCGCTCGCGCGGCTCGGGCTGGGCGATGGAAGGCCAGTAATAGTCCTCAGGCAGGACCACCTGGAAATCATAGGTAACGAGTTTATCGCCATCGACCGCAATGGCGATCGAGTGGGCGCCGACCGGATCGCCAGGCGCAACGCACCAGCTGTGGCTGAACCAGCCCTCCCCGTCGAGTTCGGGAGTAAAGGTTCGGGTCGCAACCTTGCCGTCGGCCGAAATGTCGATGCCGTCGTCGGGGTCGGTCAAGAGCGTGCCCCAATCCGCGAGCGGCACCGGCAGACTCAGGGTTTCGGTGGCGGTCTTGGGCGCGGTGCCCTCGGCCAGCCGCACGTACCAGTTGTAGCAGGCGTTTCCCGGCAGCAGCGGCACAACGGTATCGTTCAGCACTTCGTCCTCGCCGGCATAGCGGAACGTGACCTGAAACACCGAATCGGTCATCTCCGCCGCTAGGGATGGGCCGGCGACGAGAAGACCAATCAGCAGTGCAGAGGCTGAAACCGGCAGACGCATAATCCCTCCCCGCGTGCGGGGCGAAACATAGCGGCAAGCCGCTGACGCCGGAAGCGAATTTGTAACGGCCTCTCGCGGCGCCTCCCGGCTGCTGACATAGTCCCCACACAACAGGAGCTCGAAAATGCGCCGACTGCTGACCGTGCTTGCCGTGGTTTCCGTGACATCGCCGGCACTGGCCCAGGCCGGCGCCCAGGATTACGACAGCTTTGTCCCGACGACCGAGCTGGTCACGGCGACCGAGGCCCCTCCCGACACGGCTTTGGTCCGCCGCCTGTTCACCCTCGCCTTCACCGAGCCCTGCAACGCAGCCATCGACGGCGGCTATGGCGGCACCGAACCGCAGGTGTTCGACCTGACCTACAAGGGCAGCTACGACGAGCCGGATGCCGCCGAGCGCAAGTTCCGGCTCTACCAGTTCAACTGCAACGGCGGGGCCTACAATTTCAGTTCGGTGTTCTATGCCTGGGACGAGATCGACGGGCTGCAGCCCCTCAGTCTGCCTTCACCGAGCATCAAGCCGACCTACGACGAAGCTGCCGGCGATGGCGACGGCAAGCTGGTGAAACTCCAGCTCACCGGCATGACGTCCAGCTTTCTGGTGACTAACGCGGAAGTCGACGCCAAGTCGGGAACCATCGCAGCCACGGCTTACTGGCGCGGCATCGGCGACGCCTCGAGTACCGGTGTGTGGTCGCTGGCCGACGGTGAGTACCGGCTCGTCAGCTATGACGTCGATGCTTCCTACGATGGTGAGGTGAACCCGATCCGGGTATTCGACCGTTCAGCACCCGAGGACATCAGCCTGCCGAACTAGGCGACGATACTACGCGTGGACGCGCGAACCCTTCGGTAAGCATTGAAGCAATGTGAGCGCGTCGGTCATATTGTCCTCCGTTTCAAGGTGTTAGCCTCGCCACCGCGGACGTTGCCGAGCTCCGGCAGCGCATTGGAGAAAGCCTCATGAGCGTCGTTCGGTATCTTGCCGGCGTGGTTGCCGGCCTCATCATCATACTTGCCAGCTTCACCCCGACTTACGCGCAGGACATGGAGACCCGGGTGATCGTGCCCGACGTACCCGGCGGCGCCCTGTTCACCGGCTGCTACCAGGTGCAGCAGCGCCTCTACGGCCCCTATCGCATGACTTTCTGCCTGGAACAGCGCGGCACCTACACAGTCCGTGGTGGCGGTGTGCGTTGCGACGGCCGCCTCACCTGGAATGCCCGCGGCCGTGACATCAATATCCAGCTCAAGCGCACCTCGTGCGGCAATGGTGTGGCGTGGAGCGCCGATCGCATGACCTGCCGCGGCGGCAACCTGCTGCCAGCCTTCCTCGCGCGGATCATCGTTCCAGACCTGCCGGTGCTGCAGACGCTGCGCTGCACCTACACCCCGTCGGTTTCGAGCGAGCGCCCGACGCAGATTACTGCCCGTCGCGTCGACTGACATCGCCGGCGTGTCACCGACATCGCCCTGTCATCGGCACAAAATAAGAGGGCCACGAACCATTTCTGGTTCGTGGCCCTGAGAAGCGCCGGCCGCACTGTTGAGGGCTTGGGGGCAGCGGCGGGCAACTTCTCCTGCGTTCACCGGTGCATGGGTCGTTTGCAGTAGTCCGATGAACTCCACTCTAAGATGGGTGTCCTTTGCGGCATGAAAAGTGCCTTCACCGGAAGGTGAAGAACATGAACAGCTCGTAAGGTGCGCCGATTGCCCAACAGCCGAGAAGCCCCTAAGGATGGGCTGCAAAGCGGTGCTTCGCATCGCCTTGCCAACGAGAAGACCATGGACACCATCACCCCGCCGGGCCTGCCGCAAAAGGCGTTCACCGATCCGCACGCCGCCTGGGCCTATGTCGCCGAGATCTACCACCGCAACACCGGTTTCATTCGCGAGCAGCTGCTCGGCCTGACGCGTGGCCGCGTCCCCAAAGGCCGGGTGCGGGCGTTCTATCCGGAAGTGCAGGTCACCTCGCGCAGCTACGGCAAGACCGACAGCACACTGCCCTATGGGTACCTGCATACGCCGGGCATCTATCGCACCACCATCACCGCACCTGATCTGTTCAAGAATTACCTGATCGAACAGTTCGAGGTGATCCTCAGGAATCACGGCGGCGCCATCGAGGTCGGCGAATCCTCGACCCGCATTCCGCTGCATTTCGCCATCCCCTCGACCGAGCGGATCGACGGCGAGGCGATCAACGCCCTGCCGATTCCGCTGCGCGACCTGTTCGATGTGCCGGACCTGCAGGATACCGACGACGAGATCGCCAACGGCACGTTCGTGCCGCCGCCCGGCGGCCCCTATCCGCTGGCGCATTTCACCGCACCGCGCGTCGACTATTCGCTGCAGCGGCTCAGCCACTACACCGGTACCGAGGCCGAGCATTTCCAGAACTTCGTGATCTTCACGAACTACGGCTTCTACATGGATGAGTTCGCCCGCGTGGCCGAGCGCTACATGCTCGAAGGCCATCCCGAGTACGACAGCTTCGTCGAGCCCGGCGGCTTCGTGACGCTCAACCAGCGGCTCGGCGGCGGCACCTCGGGGCTGCGCGCCACGCGCATCCCGCAAATGCCGGCGCTGCACCTGACCATGCCGCGCAACCGCGGCATCACCATCGTCAACATCGGCGTCGGGCCCTCCAACGCCAAGACCATCACCGACCACATCGCAGTGCTCAGGCCGCATGCCTGGATCATGCTCGGCCACTGCGCCGGCCTCCGCAACTCGCAGGAACTCGGCGACTATGTGCTCGCCCACGCCTACCTTCGCGAAGACCACGTGCTCGATGCCGACCTGCCGGTGACAGTGCCGATCCCGGCGCTCGCGGAAGTGCAGGTGGCGCTTGAAAAGGCCGTGGCCGAGATCACCCATCTCGAGGGCATCGAGACCAAGCGCATCATGCGCACCGGCACCGTGGCGACCTTCGATAACCGCAACTGGGAGCTGCGCGACCAAGCCGAGATCACCCGGCAGCTGTCGCAATCCCGCGCCGTCGCGCTGGATATGGAATCGGCCACCATCGCCGCCAACGGCTTCCGCTTCCGCGTCCCCTACGGCACGCTGTTGTGCGTCTCAGACAAGCCGCTGCACGGCGAGCTGAAGCTGCCCGGTATGGCGTCGGACTTCTACCGCACCCAGGTCAACCGCCACTTCCAGATCGGGCTACGCGCCATGGAAATCCTCCGCGACCAGCCGCCGGAGCGGCTGCATTCGCGCAAGCTCAGGAGCTTTGCCGAGACGGCGTTCCAGTAGGCCGGTGACACGGTCTCGTGCTTCGAGGATCAGATCGCCTCGTAGTCGATCTCCAGGAACTTCTCGACCTCACGGTCCCAGCGTTCCCGCACGAACTTCACGTGCTTGGGGTGCTCGTTGTAGGCCGTGTAGGCGGCCTGATCGGCGAACTCCATCGAGAAACCGAACTCGTAGTCGTTCTTCTTGGACACCTGTCGCAGCTGCTCGAATTTCTTCACGCCTGGGATTTCCTTGAGCACCATGGCGTCACGGAGAAAGGCCTTCTCCATCAATGAACCGTGGGCGTGCTTCAAATTGAATACGACAGTATGCCGGATCATCAGGTCCTCTCCCCCAACGCTACCGCTTCGCTGGCGGCAATTGCCGTCATATTGACGATTCCGCGGCTGGTGGTCGAGGGGGCAAGGATGTGGGCCGGGGCGCGTGGTCCCATCAGGATCGGCCCGACCGCCAGCGCGTTGTTCATTTCCTTGAGCAGCGTCATCGACAGGTTGGCGCTGTCGAGGTTGGGGAACAGCAGAAGGTTCGCCTCGCCCTTCAGCACCGAGTCCGGAATGTAGCGGCTGCGCAGGTCCTCGTTGAGCGCCAGGTCGCCCTGCATTTCGCCCTCGACGATCATCCCCGGGGCCACCGCCTTCAGCTTCTGGTAGGCCTCGCGCATCTTGTAGGCGGTGTCGCCGTCACGCGAGCCGAAGTTCGAATAGCTGAGCAGCGCCGCCCTGGCCTCGATGTTGAAGCGCCTGAGATGGTCGCGCGCCTGCAGCGCGATCGCCACCAGCTCGTCGGGGGTCGGGTCCATGTTGACGTAGGTGTCGGCGAGGAAGAACACGCCGCGCGGCATGATCAGCATCGACAACGCCGAGACGTCCTTTACGCCATCCTGCAACCCGATGATCGAGCGGATATCGCGCACGTGCTTGATGAAGCGGCCCTGGAAGCCGCAGAGCATGGCATCGGCATCGCCACGCTTCACCGACAGCGCCGCGATCACCGTGGTGTTGGTGCGGACGATCGTCTTGGCGATATCAGGGGTCACGCCGTTGCGGCCGACCAGCGAGTGGAACAGCTCGACATAATCGCGATAGCGCGGATCGTCCTCGGGGTTCACCACCTCGAAGTCACGGCCCGGCTTGATGGTCAGCCCGAAGCGCTGCAGCCGGCTCTCGATCACCTGCGGGCGGCCGATCAGGATCGGCAGCGCCATGCGGTCTTCGATCATCACCTGCGCGGCGCGCAGCACGCGCTCATCCTCGCCGTCGGCAAAGGCCACCCGCTTCTGCTGGCCGATCACCTTGTCGATTACCGGCTTCATGACGAGGCCCGAGCGGAAAACGAAGCGGTTGAGGCTGTCGTGATAGGCCTGGAAATCGGTGATCGGGCGCTTGGCGACGCCCGACTCCATCGCCGCCCGCGCCACGGCCGGCGCGATGCGGAGGATCAGCCGCTGGTCGAACGGGTTCGGGATGATGTGCTCGGGCCCATACACGGCCGGCTGGCCGGAGGGCGAGACTTCCAGCCCCGGATCATGCGCCAGCTTGGCGATCGCCTGGGCCGCCGCCAGCTTCATCTCCTCGTTGATGGTGGTGGCGCCGACGTCGAGCGCGCCGCGGAAGATGAACGGGAAGCAGAGGACGTTGTTGACCTGGTTGGGATAGTCCGAGCGCCCGGTGCACACCATGGCGTCGGGGCGGATTTCCTTGGCCACCTCGGGCATGATCTCGGGGTTCGGGTTGGCGAGCGCCAGGATCAGCGGGTTCGGGCCCATCTTCTCAAGCATTTCGGGCTTCAGCGCGCCGGCCGCCGAAAGGCCGAGAAAGATGTCGGCGCCGTCGATCACCTCGGCCAGCGTCGTGGCGTTCGACTGCCGGCAGAAGCGGCCGCGCCACTTGTCGTTGACGTCGTCGCGCTTGTCAGTCAGCAGCCCGTCCTTATCGGCCACCCAGATGTTCTCGAGCTTTGCACCCAAGGCGACGAGAATGTTGAGGCAGGCGATGGCCGCCGCCCCTGCCCCGGAGGTGCAAATCTTCACGTCCTCGATTTTCTTGCCGCTGAGCTCCAGCCCGTTCAGCACCGCGGCGCCGACGATGATCGCCGTGCCGTGCTGGTCGTCATGGAACACCGGGATCTTCATGCGCTCGCGCAGCGCTTCCTCGATGGCGAAGCACTCGGGCGCCTTGATGTCCTCGAGGTTGATGCCGCCGAAGGTCGGCTCGAGCGGCCGCACCACCTCGATGAATTTCTGCGGATCGGTCTCGTCGATCTCGATGTCGAACACGTCGATGCCGGCGAACTTCTTGAAGAGCACGGCCTTGCCCTCCATCACCGGCTTACTGGCCAATGCACCGATATTGCCGAGCCCGAGCACGGCGGTGCCGTTCGAGATCACCGCCACGAGGTTGCCGCGCGAGGTGTACTTGGTCACTGCCTCGGGATCGGCGGCGATCTCCTCGCAGGGGGCCGCCACGCCAGGCGAATAGGCCAGCGACAGGTCGCGCTGGTTGCCGAGCGGCTTGGTCGCCTGAATCTCAAGCTTTCCGGGCTTGGGGAACTGATGGAAATGCAGCGCCGCTTCACGCAGCGCCTTCTTCTGTTCGGTCACGTCGGCAGACATAAATACCCTCCCGGAAACTCACGAGTGAGTGCCACTAATCGAGGGCGATGAAAAGGCAGGGATCGAGGGAAACTGAAGGTGGATCTTCCTTCATCAGTTCCCCAACCACCGGTCATCCCCGCGAAAGTGGGGACCTCCGTTTGCGATGCCTCCGCGCGCACCAAAACAGAGGTTCCCGCTTTCGCGGGAATGACACCGAGTATGAGGCGGCAAGGCCCCCTAGGCCGCGCTCACCTGCACCAGCCCCGGCAGCACCACCGGAGCATTCAAGGCCCGCGCCAGATCGCGGAAGGCGCCGGCCTTCAGCGCCGGGGCGAAGAGATAGCCTTGCGCCTGCACCACGCCGCGCGCCCTGAGATACAGCGCCTGCGCTTCAGTCTCGACGCCCTCGGCGACGATCTCGGTGCCGAGGTCGCGCGCCATGGCGATCAGCCCGTCGAGCACAGGCACCGGCGCGCCCTCGGGCTTGATCATGTCGACGAACACCCGGTCGATCTTCACCATATCGACGCCGAGCGTCTGCAGGTAGGCCAGGTTCGAGTGCCCCGTGCCCGCGTCGTCCATGGCCAGCCGGCAGCCCAGCGCATGCAGCCCGGCGATGACGCTCTGCGCCTGCGCCATCTTCTCGAGCGGCTTGCGCTCGGTGATCTCGAACACCAGCTGACGGAAACTGATCGCCGAGTTGGCGAAGATCGTGTGCACGTCGTCGACGACGTTGCCGTCGCGGAAATGCCCCTCGAACAGGTTGATCGAGATCTTGAGGTCCGGCATGTCCCCGCAGAGGCCGCTCAGGTCGGCCTTGACCTGCTGCATCAGACTGACCGTCATCGGCAGCGCCAGCCCCGTCACCTCGGCATAGTCGATGAACGCCCCTGGTGGCACCACTTCGCCGTTCTTCTTTTCCCACCGGCAGAGCACCTCGCAGCCGGCCAGCGCACCGGTCCTCAGGTTGATTACCGGCTGGTAGTAGGGCTTCAACTCCCCCGCAGCGATCGCCCGCTCCAGGTCGAAGGCCGGCAGGTCCGACCGGCGCACGTATTGCAAGGCGAGGATCAGGAACGCCCCGCACATCAGCGCCGCCCCCACGGTGAAGCTCGCGTCGAGATCGCCGTAGTCGGCCCGCACCATGGCGAAGGGCACGGCTGCCGCCACCCGGATCGGCAGCTCGCCGGCGAAGCTCTCTGCGGTGATGAACTCGATGTCGCCGCGGTTGTCATAGGCCTTGGGGTCGCCGACGGTGACGATCTCCGCCCCGTCGGTCAGCGACACCCGCACCATCGAGGTCGGCTTCAACCCATTGAGCAGGCTATCCGGCTCGGCCGCCAGAATCGGCACGAAGGCCGACACCTTCCGGGTCGTGCCGAACGCCTGCGTCACCTTCAGCGAAGGCATCCGGAGGTCGGCGTATTTCGCCACCTCGATGGTCTCGGTCTGGTTCGGTACCGACAGCGGGCGCGACAGCGGCGAGTATTTCACGTCCTTGCCGAGCGCGTCGCAGTACTGCACCCCGTCGGCATTCTCGACCAGCACCTGCTTCAGATAGAGGCTGACCTCCATCTGCCGATGCACATTGGCGATGAAGCTGGGCGTGCAGAGCGAGGGGCTTTCGGCGAGGATGCGCCGGAGCGACGAGATGGCGTCGTAGGCCGTCGCCTGCACCCGGCTCGCCACCGCATCGACCGACTGCTGCAACAGCGCCCGCTCGCGTACCCGCACGTAGGAATCGAGCACGAGATCCACGGCCATGAGCGGCAGGAACGCGGCAATGGCCGCGAGCAGCATCAGCACATTGGCATACTTGGACTTCAAGCGAATCCGCCCCCGACGGAGATAGGCAACAAATGCCTAGCGGGCGGACTTTAAGAGAGTGTTAACGATGATTTACCCGTCGTGCCGAAATGGGACGCCGGTGGTCGGTAGCTGCGATCACAAACGGATGTTGCCGCACGCTCGGAAAGAGAAAGGGCGCCCGACGGCGCCCCCTCACTCACTTGGTATCGGCGATCACCCGCACGTGCAGCTCGCGCAGCTGCTTGGGCTCGGCCGGGCTCGGGGCGCCCATCAGCAGGTCTTCGGCCTGCTGGTTCATCGGGAACAGCGTGATCTCGCGCAGGTTCTGCGCGCCGCAGATCAGCATGACGATGCGGTCGATGCCGAACGCCGCGCCGCCGTGCGGCGGGGCGCCGTACTGGAAGGCGCGGTAGAGGCCGCCGAACTGCTCCTCGACCTCGGCGCGCGACTTGCCGGTCAGCTCGAACGCCTTGACCATGGTCTCGGGCAGCTGGTTACGGATCGAGCCCGAGGCGATTTCGAAGCCGTTGCACACCGCGTCATACTGGAACGCCTTGATGGTCAGCGGATCCTGAGTGTTAAGCGCCTCGATGCCGCCCTGCGGCATAGAGAACGGGTTGTGCGCGAAGTCGAGGCGCTTTTCTTCCTCGCTCCACTCGTAGAACGGGAAGTCGACGATCCAGCAGAGCTTGAACTGGTCGAGCTGGGTCAGGTTGAGGTCGAGACCGATCTTCACCCGCGCTTCGCCAGCGAACTTGTACATCTTGTCCGGGCGACCCAGCACGAAGAATACCGCGTCGCCATCGGCAAGACCGAGCTGGGTGCGGATCGCCGCCGTGCGCTCTTCGCCGATGTTCTTGGCCACCGGACCGGAGCCGGCGCCATCCTTGAAGAAGATGTAGCCGAGGCCCGGCTGGCCCTGGCCCTGCGCCCAGGCGTTCATGCGATCGCAGAAGGCGCGGCTGCCGCCGGTCTTGGCCGGAATGGCCCAGACTTCGACCTTGGCATCGCTGGCGATCTGGTTGGCAAACACGCCGAAGCCCGAGCCACGGAAGTGTTCGGTGACGTCCTGCATCTCGATCGGGTTGCGCAGGTCCGGCTTGTCCGACCCGTACTTGCGGACCGCGGTGTCATACGGGATGCGCGGCCATTCCCTGGTCACCGGCTTGCCGTCGGCGAACTCCTCGAACAATCCGGTGATAACCGGCTGCATGGTGTCCCAGATTTCTTCCTGGGTGACGAAGCTCATCTCGAGGTCGAGCTGGTAGAACTCGCCCGGCAGGCGGTCGGCGCGCGGGTCCTCGTCGCGGAAGCACGGCGCGATCTGGAAGTAGCGGTCGAAGCCGGCCACCATCAGCAGCTGCTTATACTGCTGCGGCGCCTGCGGCAGGGCGAAGAACTTGCCTGGATGGATGCGGCTCGGCACCAGGAAGTCGCGCGCCCCTTCGGGCGACGACGCGGTGAGGATCGGCGTCGAGTACTCCGCAAAGCCGATATCGCCCATGCGGCGGCGCATCGACGAGATCACCTTGGTGCGCTTGACGATGTTGGCGTGCAGCGTCTCGCGGCGCAGGTCGAGGAAGCGGTACTTGAGGCGGATGTCTTCCGGATAATCCGGCTCGGCGAAGACCGGCAACGGCAGCTCGGTGGCTTCGCTCAGCACTTCGAGCTCGCGGATGAACACCTCAACCTCGCCGGTCGGCTGCTTGCCGTTGACCGTCTCGGGGGTACGCTGCTTCACTTCGCCATCGACACGGATCACCCACTCGGAGCGCACCGTCTCGGCCAGCTTGAACGCCTTGGAATCGGGATCGATCACCAGCTGGGTCAGCCCATAGTGATCGCGCAGATCGATGAACAGCAGGCCGCCGTGATCGCGGACGCGATGCACCCACCCCGAAAGCCGCACATTATTGCCCACGTCACCCTGACGAAGGGCGGCGCAGGTGTGGGTGCGGTAGCGGTGCATTTCACTCATCTCTTGTCTCTGAGGCAGGCGGATTTCGGGGCCGGACAAGCGCACGCGAGGGCGCAATTGTCAAGTTGAGCTGCCCCGGATCCAGATCCGCGGGAAGAGCACCAGGCGGCCCCGACACGCCGAGCAACCGTGACTTATTCGCCACTCTGTGCTCGCCATTCGCGTGTCCCACTGTTATTCAGGGCTGGTAAGCCTTGTGACGAAAGAGTCTTGATGGAGCTCATTACTTCGACCGACGTGCTCGCCGCCTTTTCGAAGCGCGCCGCCGGTTATGATTTCGTGACGGTCGATACCGAGTTCCTGCGCGAAACAACCTACTGGCCGAAGCTCTGCCTGCTGCAGGCGGCAACTCTCGACGAAGCGGTCCTGATCGATCCGCTCGCCCCCGGCCTCGATTTGTCGCCGTTCTTCAAGCTCCTCGCCAACGACAAGGTCCGCAAGGTGTTCCATGCGGCCCGGCAGGATATCGAAATCTTCGTCAAGCTGACCGGCAAGGTGCCCGCCAACATCTTCGATACCCAGGTCGCTGCCTCTGTCTGCGGCTTCGGCGACAGCGTCAGCTACGACAACCTTGTCCGTTCGATCACCAAGGTCGAGCTCGATAAATCGTCCCGCTTCACCGACTGGTCGGCCCGGCCCCTCACCGAGAAGCAGAAGGTTTACGCGCTCGCCGACGTCACGCACCTGCGCGATGTCTATGCGGCGCTGGTCAAGCAGGTCGACGATACCGGGCGCTGGGACTGGGTGGAGGACGAGCTCGCGGTACTCGAGTCGATCCACACCTATGTGGTGCAGCCCGAGCACGCCTGGGAACGGCTCAAGGCCCGCCTCGCCAAGCCGCGCGATGTCGCCGCGCTGAAGGCGCTGGCCGCCTGGCGCGAGCAGCGCGCCCAGGATACCGACCAGCCGCGCAGTCGCATTCTCAAGGACGACGCGCTGATCGAGCTGGCCATGCAGCGCCCGCTCAATCCTGAGAGCTTTGACAAGCTGCGCGCCGTGCAGCGCGGCTATGGACGCTCGTCGGCCGCCGGCGAGATCGTCTCGATCCTCAAGGATGTCGAAGCGCTGGGCAAGTCCGACCTGCCCAAGCTGCCCGACCGTCACCGCGGTCCCTCGCCCAAGGGCGCAGTCGGAGACCTGCTCCGCGTACTGCTGAAATCGGTGGCTGAGGACAACGGCGTCGCCTCGCGCATCATCGCCACCTCCGACGATATCGACGCGCTGGTGCTCGACGACGACGCGGACGTGCCAGCACTGAAAGGCTGGCGCCGCAAGCTGTTCGGCGACAAGGCGCTTGCCATCAAGCACGGCAAGCTTGGCCTCGCGGCGAGCAAGAAGGGCGTCATCGAAATCGAGATCATCGACGACGACGAAGAGTAGGGCCGAGCGCCCTACCCCGCCACGACATCCGTCAACTTGATCCCCACCACACCGGCGAGTTGATCCAACCGGCCGCGCAGGTGCTCGCCGTCGAGGAAGGCGAGGTCGCTCGGCAAATTGAGCTTCAGGATTCCCTTGTCGATGAAGAAGCCCACGCGCGGCAGCACGCCGGGCATGGCCGCCGACATCGGATAGGCGACGCGGAACGCGGCGCCCAGAAGACGCGCGCGGGCGCTCATCGCCGGCCCGGAAAGCGCCAGCACGCTCTGGCTCATCGATTTCTGCTTCAGCCCCATATAGCGAACCGCCAGCACCTCGGCGAGGAAGGCGCGACCTGGATGATCGACGCCGGTGGCCGAGCCGTAGGCGACCATGTCGACCGCCTGCTCGCCGCGATAGTCGGGGTGACCGCGCCAGCCGATGTCGGCGAGGTAACAGGCGACCTTGCGCAGCCGGGTCTCTTCGACCGTCTCGGAGATGCCGAGAGTGGTCAAAAGCTCCGCGGTGAAATCGATCAGGTCTTCGGCATGCGCCGGCGAACGGGAGCGCAGCACGCTCATCTGCTCGGCGGTCTGCATCAGCGGGTCGACAGTGCGCTCCTCGTCATCGAGCAGGCCGTAGAGGTAGCCCTCACGCACGCCCAGTGCCGAGAACACCACGGTCTCGAATTTGCCGGCCTTCAGCACCTCGATCAGCACCGCCGCGCCGTAGGGTACGAGGTCACGCCGGCCGGAGCTGACATGCTCCGAGCCGGTATAGGGCTTGTTAGCCGCCGTCGCCGTGACGATGTCTTCGCACAGCTTCAACATGTCGCTGGCTTTGACGGCATAGTGCTGAACCATGTGCAGCGGGTAGTCGCGCAGCACCTGGTGCACCTTGGCGAGCGACCGCCAGGTGCCGCCGATGGCGCAGAAGCTGCCGCCCTGCCCTGCCATCAGCTTGGATTTCTTCAGCCGCTGCTTGGCGATGGCCTGCGCCTTACTGGGCGAGACATCGGAATCGTCCTGCAGCCGGATGACGCCAAGTTCGTGCGTCTCGCCGGTGGAATCGGTACCGCCCGCGATGGAGGAGAGCTCGAGGCTGCCGCCGCCGAGGTCGCCGACCACGCCGACGAAGCCCGGCATGCCGGAGATCGCGCCAAGCGCAGCGAAGTGCGCCTCCTCCGCCCCCGACAGCACGGTCACCTTGGCGCCCATGATTTCTTCGACGGCGTCGACGAAGGCCTTGGAATTGGAGGCCTCGCGCACCGCCGAGGTCGCGAGGATATGAGTGGTTCCCGCCCGCATCAGCTTGGACACCAGCGCGAAGCGCTGGATCGCGGTCAGTGCACGATCGATGTTCTCGTAGGCAATCTTGCCTGTCTGGGCGAGGCCGCGGCCGAGGGCGCAGGCGGTCTTCTCGTTGTAGAGCGGGGTCAGCGAGCGGGCATGCCGCTCATAGACCACCAGACGGACCGAGTTGGACCCGATATCGAGCACGGCAACAGGTCGCGCGCCCTTGAGGCGGCCCTGCGCGGTGGGGTCGGCGTCGACGCCCCAGTATTGGTTCACTGGCTTCTCTCTTCGTTGTCGCGCTTCAGCGCCGTACCGCGGCCCGACAGGCTCGCATGCGTCATGAAGTAGTCGTGCGCATTGTAGGGCTCTTCGCCCTCCTTGGGCCTGATCCTATCGGAACTGCCGTCCGGAAGCACCTCCCAGCTTTGCTGGTTGTCCTTCAAATATGCGACCATGGTCCGGTCGAGTATCTGCTCGTGCACCGTGGTGTTGAGTATAGGCACCATCACCTCGACGCGCCAATCGAGGTTGCGCTGCATGATGTCGGCCGAACTCATGTAGACCTTGGCCCGGCGCGAGGGCAGCGGCGCCCCCTGCCCGAAGCAGAAGATGCGGCTGTGCTCGAGGAAGCGGCCGACCAGCGACTTCACCCGGATATTGTCGGAAAAGCCCGGAATGCCCGGCCTCAGGCAGCAGATGCCGCGGACGATCAACTCGATCTTCACGCCCTTGCGGCTCGCATCGTAGAGCGCGTCGATGATCTCGGGATCAACCAGCGCATTCATCTTCAGCCAGATGTTGGCCGGCTCGTTCCGCTCGGCGAATTCGACCTCACGGGCGATATGGTCGAGCAGCGTCTGCCGCAGCGTCACGGGCGAGAAAGCGATCGCCTCCATCTCCGCCGGCCGGGCGTAGCCGGTGATGAAATTGAAGACGCGCGCCACGTCGCGCGTGATCGATGGCTCGGTCGTGAAGTAGCTGAGGTCGGTGTAGATCTTTGCAGTGATCGGGTGATAGTTGCCGGTCCCCAGGTGACAATAGCTCACCAGCTTGCCGCCTTCGCGCCGCACCACCTGGCTCATCTTGGCGTGGGTCTTCAGCTCGATGAAGCCGAACACCACCTGCGCGCCGGCGCGCTCGAGGTCGCGAGCCCAGCGGATATTGGCCTCTTCGTCGAAGCGCGCCTTGAGTTCGACCAGCGCCGTCACCGACTTCCCCGCCTCGGCTGCCTGCACCAGCGCCTTGACGATCGGGCTGTCGCGCGAGGTGCGGTAGAGCGTCTGCTTGATCGCCACCACATCAGGGTCGCGCGCCGCCTGCATCAGGAACTGCGCCACCACGTCGAAGCTTTCGAACGGATGGTGGACCAGCAGGTCCTTGGCACGGATGGCGGCGAAGATATCGCCATTGTAGTCGCGGATGCGCTCGGGGAAGCGCGGCAGATACGGCGTGAACTTGAGGTCCGGCCGGTCGATGTCGCAGATCCTGGACGCATCGGCGAGACCGAGGAAGCCCTCCACCTCGAACGTGTCGCTGGCGCCGACACCCAGCCGCTCCGAGATGTGGCGGCGCAGGGCGCGCGGCATCTTCTTTTCGATTTCGAGGCGGATCACCATGCCGCGGCGGCGCTGGCGCAGGGCGGATTCGAACTCCACCACCAGGTCGGCAGCTTCGTCGTCGATTTCGATTTCGCTGTCGCGGATGATGCGGAAGGCGCCGGAACCCGACACCTGATAACCCGGAAACATCTTGTCGATGAACCGGTTGATCAGCGTGTCGATGGTCACCACCTCGACCCGGTTCGGCGCCGCCAGTTCATTGGGCAGCGTCACGAAGCGATCGAGGTTCGAGGGCACGCGCACCAACGCGGTCAATGTCTGCGTCGTTCCCTCGCGCACCATCTCGAAAGCCAAAGTGAAGCCGAGATTGGGGATGAACGGGAACGGGTGCGCCGGATCGACCGCAATCGGCGTCAGCACCGGGAATATCTCCTCCCGGAACAGCTTCTGCAGGTATTTCACCTGCTCCGGCGTCAAGTCATCCGCCTCGTGGATCACCACATCCTTGGCGAACAGCTCCTCGCGCAGCTGTTGCCAGTGATCCTGCTGCTCGAGATGCAGGTGCTGCGCCAGCGTCGCGATCTCTTCGAGCTGCTCGGCCGGTGACAACCCGTCGGCGCTCTGCTTGGTGAGGCCGGCGCGCAGCTGTCCCTTGAGCCCCGCAACGCGCACCATGAAGAACTCGTCGAGATTGTTGGCCGAGATCGAGACGAACCGCAGCCGCTCGAGCAGCGGGTGATTGACGTTCCCCGCCTCCTCCAGCACGCGCATGTTGAACTGCAGCCAGCTGACCTCGCGGTTGACGAAGCGCGCCGGGCTCTGGCGCAGCTCGGCAACGTCGGGCGCCTCCTCCTGCGGCTGTTCTGCGATTTCGCTCATCTCATTCATCGTCGTCGGCTCCGAGATCGAGGGCCAGCTGTCGGTCATCACGCGCTGCGCTCCGCTGCCTGAGCGCTTCGCCGGCAATGGCGCGAGTAATGGCAGTGCCACGCTCGAGCGCCATGCGGTCCATCATTGACGCAAGGGCAACCGCCTCTTCCGACGATCGTTCCATGCGCGCCACCAGATAGGCGATGATCCTGGGTTCAACAGCCACCTGACGATCGTCGAACAGCTTCACGAACATCTGTGACAATTGGATATCGTCGCTCAGTGACACGGTGAAATGCGCCGCGAGTCGAGCCCGCGATTTGAGATCATCGGTTGCGAATGGCCAGTTTGCAACGGGCTGACGTGCCGTCAGCAGCAGCGGACGGCGGTCGCGCATCGACTGGTTAAGCAGGTGGAACAGCTCGGCCTCGGCGTAGCCTGCCCGGTCGGCATCCTCGACCACCAGCGGCTGCGTGCCGCCGTCGCGAGACAGCGCCTCGGCGGTCTCGGGCGTAGCATGCCCGGCCCCTGCCCGTTCGGCCCAGATACGGGACAAATGCGACTTGCCTGAACTCGCCGGCCCTTCGATCAGCGTCAGCGGACCCGGCCAGTGCGGAAACGCCAGCACATGCGCGTGCGCCAACCGGTTGCCCTCGCCGACGATGAAGTCGTCCTCGGCATGCGAGGCCTCGTGTCCGAGGTCCAGCGCCAGCTGTCCGCGTCCGAGCTGCAGGCTGGTCATTTCTCCGCCGTGGCGCGCGGTTTTCGCGTGGGCTTACTGGCGGCAGGCTCGGGAACCGGTGCCGGCGACGGCAGTTCCTCGGAGCCGAGATAGAGGCTCGACTGCTGGTATTTGGTCAACGCGAAGCGCGTCAGCACGCCCGAGATCGCAGCCAGCGGCACCGCCAGCAGCAGCCCGACGAAGCCGAACAGCAGCGCAAAGGCAAACAGGGCGAACATCAGCCAGACCGGGTTGATGTTGATGCTCTGCCCGACGAGCTTGGGATAGAGGATGTTCCCCTCGAGGAACTGGCCGACGATGTAGATCATCAACACGATCAGCACGAACACCCATTGATCGGGCCAGAACTGCACCAGAGCCACCGTCATCGACAGAGCGAAGCCGACGAGGAAGCCGACATAGGGTACGAAGCTCAACAGCCCGCCGATCAGGCCGATGGCGAGGCCGTAGTTGAGCCCGGCCAGTGTCAGCGCGGTGCAGTAGTAGACGCACAGCACCAGGATCACCGAGCCCTGGCCGCGGATCACGCCTGCCATGGCGCCGTCGATATCGGCGAGCACGCCGCGAATCTCGCTGCGATAACGGCGCGGCAGCAGGTCATCGACCTTCTTGACCATGCCCTCCCAGTCGACCAGCAGGTAGAACGCCACCACCGGGGTGATGAACAGCACCGCGATGGTGTTGATCACCGTGAGCCCGCTCTGCGCCAGCGTCGCGGTGAGGATGCCGGCGAACTCGACGCCGCGGCCGATCAGGTCGGTCAGGCTGCCTTCGAGCTGCGCCGTGCGCTCCGGACCCAGCCACTCGGTGAACTGCGGCATCCATTGGCGCAGAAGATCCTGCAAATCGGCCACATATCCGGGAAGACCAGCTATGAGCCCACCGATCTGCACGGCGACCAGCGGCACCAGGGCCAGCAGCAGCCCGAGCAGCAGGATCAGAACCAGCAGCAGCACCAGCATCGAGCCCCACGAGCGCCCAATGCCAAGCTTCTGCAACCAGTTGACCACCGGATTGAGCAGGTAGGCGAGCGTCAGGCCGACGACGAACGGCAGGAGGATCGAGCGGAACACCCAGAGCAGCAGGATGGCCGCAACAAACAGCCCAGCCCAGATCATTACCTGATATCTTAGGCTCAAGGTCCCGGGCGTCTCTTGCGTGACTGAGGTGGAGCGGTTATCAGCGCTCGGCAATTCCGCTACCCCTGAAAATCTGGCGAACAGCCCATGTCCGACGCGCAAAACGTGCCATCAAACGGGCTCTCGTACAAGCAGGCCGGCGTCGACATAGACGCAGGCAACGCGCTTGTCGAGGCCATCAAGCCCGCCGTCCGCTCCACCCGCCGCTCCGGCGCCGATGCCGAGATCGGAGGCTTTGGCGGGTTGTTCGACCTCAAGGCAGCCGGCTTCGTCGACCCGATCCTGGTCGCAGCCAACGACGGCGTGGGCACCAAGCTCAAGATCGCCATCGAAACCGGCAATAATGGCAGCATCGGCATCGACCTCGTCGCCATGTGCGTCAACGACATCATCGTGCAGGGCGCCGAGCCGCTGTTCTTCCTCGACTATTTCGCCACCGGCAAACTTGATGTCGCCACCGGAGCCGCCATCGTCGAGGGCATTGCCGAGGGCTGCCGCATTGCCGGCTGCGCGCTGATCGGTGGCGAAACCGCCGAGATGCCGGGCATGTATTCCGGCAAGGACTACGACCTCGCGGGCTTTGCGGTCGGCGCCGCCGAACGCGGCACGCTGCTGCCACGCGAGGATGTCGAGGCCGGCGACGTGCTCGTCGCCATCGCCTCGTCGGGTGTCCACTCCAACGGCTATTCGCTGGTGCGCAAGATCGTCGAGGTCTCGGGCATCGACTGGTACCTGCCCGCCCCGTTCGAGCCGAGCAAATCGCTCAGCGACGCGCTGCTGGTCCCCACCCGCATCTACGTCAAGCCGCTGCTCGCGGCGCTGAAGGCGGGCATCGGCATCAAGGCGCTGGCCCACATCACCGGCGGCGGCTTCATCGACAACATCCCGCGTGTCCTGCCGGACAGCCTCTCGGCCCATATCGAACTCGACAAGGTCAGCGTGCCGAAAGTGTTCGGCTGGCTGGCCCGGGTCGGCGGGATGACCGAACGCGAGATGCTCCGCACCTTCAACTGCGGCGTCGGCATGCTCTGCGCCGTCTCAAAGCAGGATGCGAGCAAACTTGTCGAACACCTTGCTGCAGCTGGTGAAACGGCCGCGATCGTCGGTGAACTCCGTCCTCGTACGGGCGAACCGGTGACGTTCGAAGGCGCACTCGCGCTCTGATGGCGGCGTCCCGCGGTCGATTGATCATCGTCTGCGGCCTGCCAGGCGCGGGCAAGACCACCGTCGCGAGCGAACTTGCCGAACGCCATGATGGCGTGCGCTATTCGCCCGATGACTGGATGGATGCACTCGGCATCAACCTCTGGGATGAGGCCAAGCGTGCCGGTATCGAGCAGTTGCAGTGGCAGCAGGCGCAGAAGCTTCTGGCGCTGGGTGGCACGGCAATCATCGAGTGGGGCACCTGGGCTCGCTCGGAGCGCGATGCCTTGCGCGAAGCGGCTCGCGCGCTGGGCGCTGCCGTCGAACTCGTCCATATGGATGCCCCAATCGACGTGCTCCTCGACCGCGTCACCCGTCGCGCTCGGGAATCACCGCCGATCGATCGCGCCATGCTAGAAGATGCCTGGCGCGCCTTCGAACGGCCGACCGCCGACGAACTCGCCCTCTACGACCCTCCAGCAAAGGCCCCGCCCCCGTGACCGAGCCGAAAAAGCGCGTTGCCATCCTGATCTCCGGCCGTGGTTCGAACATGACCGCGCTGATCGAGGCCGCCAAGGCGCCCGACTATCCGGCCGAGATCGTCGGCGTGTTCGCCAACAAGCCTGATGCCGGCGGGCTGCAGATCGCCGCCGGTCAGGGCATCGCCACGGCCTGGCGGTGGCACAAGGACTATCCGAGTCGTACCGGGTTCGAGCTGGCGCTTTCGGACGTGCTGAAACTCTGGCGCCCCGACATCATCGCGCTGGCCGGCTTCATGCGCCTGTTCACACCGGAGTTCACCGAGAAGTGGCAGGGCCGGATGATCAACGTCCATCCCTCGCTGCTGCCCTTGCACAAGGGACTCCACCCGCAACAGCAGGCGCTCGATGCGGGCGACAGCGAGAGCGGCTGCACGGTACATTTCGTCACCGCCGGCACCGACGAAGGCCCGACGATCCTGCAGCGCCGCGTGCCGATCCTCCCCGGCGATACCGAAGACAGCCTCGCCGCCCGCATCCTCGTTGAGGAGCACCGCGCCTATCCCGAGGCGCTGGCCATGCTGGCCCGCGGCGAAGTCAGCCTCGGCAGCTGATCACGCCGCCATCGCCGAGCGACCGCGCCAGATCATGTAGACATTGGCCCGGTCGTAGGGCGAGCCTTCGCGGATCGCCGGTTGATGTTCGAAGCCGGTGCGCTCGTAGAGATGGATCGCCGATTGGAGCCGGGTATTGGTCTCGAGAAACAGCTCGGTGCCGCCGAGCCGCTCGAATTCGGCAATCGCCGCCTCGATCAGCTTGCGGCCGATGCCGACGCCCTGCGCCGAGGGATCGACAGCCATCTTGGTGAGCTCGTACTCGCCCGGCGCATGCTGCTTCAGCGCACAGGTCCCGACTACGGCATCGCCGAGCAAGGCGAACAGCACCGCGCCGCCGTGCTCAACGATGCCCTCAGGGTTCGACATCACCTCGATGTCGTAGGGCTCCAACACGAAGTAGCGCTCCAGCCAGTTGGCGTTGAGCCGGTAGAAATGCGCGCGCAGCTCCGGGTTGAGCGGCCCGATCCGCAGTGCTTCCTGGCCATACGCGCGGGCCTTCGCCGTGATGATGTCGGCCAGTCCTGGCGCTGCTACCTGTTCCAGCCCGGTCAGCAGCGTCGCGGGATCGAGGCCGGCGCCGACAACCCGCTCCTCCAACCCATCTCGGATCGCCCGCCACAGCGGCTTGGCGGCCTGCAGCGCCGCTTCGGCCTTCGCCGTCAATGTCAGCCGCCGAGTGCGACGGTCGCCGGCATCATTTGCGGTGCTCACCCAGCCATCGCGGACCAAGCGCGTGGTCAGTTGGCTGATGGCCGAATGAGTCTGCCCGACGGCCGTTGCGATCTCGCCAACGGTCATCGGTCCGCGATCGTGTAGCAGCCTGAGAATCGGGAACCAGCGCCCCTGCAATTCGATGCCATGCCGTCCGTAGACGTCGTCCGCCATCGCATAGAGCTGGTCACTGATCGCCTTGAGCTGACTGCCCAGCGAGAGCAGCCCCATGTCGCCGAGATACGTCATCTGCCGGTGCTCCAACAGGATATGTAAGTACTAACATATCTCCGTTCGAAGCGACGTCGCAAGAGCTTCCCTACTTCCTCGGGTGATCCGCCGTACACCAGACTTCGGCGTCGGCAATGAAGGCACTCGATATCGGCTGCGCCTCGTCCAGCCTGATAGCGCCGGCCATCCGGTTGCCGCCGACGGAGATGGCGCCTTCCCGGCAGGGGATCCACACGGTCGAGAGGATGTTGAGCGTGCCGCCAAGGTCGTAGTCGTTCTTGCGCGTAAGGTAGCGCTCGATCGGCCCCGTTATCTCCACCGCTACGTCGCCGGCCGCAGCCCGCAAACCGGTCTCGAGATCGAGCTCAAAGCGGACCGGCGCCAAGGAGAATTCCGGCTCGCGCCATGCGATGCCGGCACTAACGCCCCTGATATGGCGATTGAACTCCGCGCCGAGCGATGCTCCGAGGTCGCGATTAGGTCCGATGATCCGCACGCGCTCCGGCGTCCCGAGCACCAGCGCGTGTCCCTTGCCACGCAGAGACCAATCCACCCGCCACACCGAGGCGTAGGCAGTGGCCCGGCCTCCCTCGTACAACGTCACGCACGGGTTCGCGCCCATCAGTCGTAGTGTCATGCCAACGGCCCTCCATCCGCCAGCTATGTAGGGATGAGTACTGCCAAGACCAGCGTGCACGAAACGGGCCCATCACGGGAATCGATCGGACCTATCGTCAAAATCGGTTCGACGCGACTCTGATTTGTAGTCCATCTTCCGGCCTTCTCGAGGACATCCGATGCCATCGACCCGACTTGAAACCCGCGCCGGCTGGATCGGCGATCGCCATGAGGCGCTGACCGCTGCGGTGCAGCGCGCGCTGGTCGAGGGCATTCGAATCCCCGAGCAGGACCGCGACATCCGGATCATCGAATACCCCGCGCATGCCTTCGCCCCGCCGGCTGGCAAGGGCGCCAACTACACCATCATCGAGATCTCGCTGTTCACCGGCCGCTCGGTCGACGCCAAGCGCCGGCTCTATGCCGCGCTGGTCAGCGAGCTTGGCGCCTTCGGCATTGTCCCGTCCGATCTAAAGGTTGTGCTGCACGACGTGCCGCGCGAGAACTGGGGGCTGGGTGGCAAGGCCGCCGTCGATATCGAACTCGGCTTCAAGGTCGAAGTCTGAAGGAGCCGTACCGATGAAACTGCAATATTGGCTGCTCATCATCCTGCTCGGCGCCGTCTGGGGCTGTTCGTTCCTGTTCAACGCCGTGCTGATCCGTGAGATCAGCCCGCTCTGGGTATCCGCCGGCCGGGTCAGCATCGGCGCCGCCATCTGTTGGCTGGTGTTCTTCGCCACCCGCAAGAAGCTGCCCACCGATCCCAACCTCTACTGGCAGTTCCTCATCCTCGGCATCCTCAACTACGCCATCCCGTTCGCGCTGTTTCCCTTCGCCGAGCAGACCGTCGCGAGTTCGATCGTCGGCGTCATCAACGGCATGACCCCGATGACCACGGTGATCGTCTCGCAGCTCTGGCGGGGTGGCGAGAAAGCCACCTGGAACAAGGTGGTGGGCGTCGCGATCGGCTTTGCCGGGGCGGTGATCCTCGCCCTGCCCTCGCTCGGCGTCGGCGCTTCGGCACAGGTCATCGGCCTCCTCGCCGCGTTCATCGCAACGCTGTGCTATGCGCTGACCCTCAACTATGCGCGCCGCTTCGCCAAGGTGGAGCCCTATGCCGTGGCCTCGGCCTCGCTCACCGGCGCCGCGCTGATTTCGGTCCCCATCGCGCTGTTCTTCTCCGGCATCCCGATCATCACTCGCCCCGAAACCTGGGGCGCGCTGTTCGGCATCTCGGTGTTCTCGACCAGCTTCAGCTTCCTGCTGGTCTACTGGCTGTTGCCGCGTGTCGGCGCCACCAACCTGTCGCTCAACACTTTCATCACGCCGATTTCGGCGATCCTCCTCGGCGTACTGGTCCTGCACGAACGCTTCGAGCTGATCCATATCTTCGGCATCGTCGTGATCTTCCTCGGCCTCGTCTTCATCGACGGCCGGCTGGTCAAGGGCTGGCGCAAAGCGCCAGCCTGATCGGCCACAATCCGTTCAACTCCCGTTCAGGTGCGCATCTTAGTGTCCTCAGTCATCATATGACCTGAGGAGGCCACCGGTGTTCATCGGAACCATCGACGAGAAAGACGCGACCGGCGCCATTGCCGAAATCTACGAGACCGAAGCGGCGGCGCTGGGCTTCGTGATGGAGGGCACCAAATGCTGGACTGCTCTGCCGCACATCGCGCCGATGGTCGAGCACCTGCTGCATGCGGCGCGAAACAACTTTTCACTGGGGCTGGTGAGCTGGCGGCTGATCACGCTGGTCGCCGCCAAGCAGATCCCATCGAGCTACTGCTCGCATGTCTACGCCAAGCTGCTGGTCAGCGACCTGGGCTCGAGGGAAAAAGTCCTCGCCATCCAGCACGATTTCCGCAGCGCCGGTCTCGCGGCGAAGACCGTAGCCATGCTGGCTTATGCCGAACAGGTCGCCCGCGACGCCAGCCTGATCAACGAAGGCGATATCGAAGCCCTGCGCAAGCACGGTTTCAGCGACCGCGAGATCGCCGATATCGCCTTCTGCGCCGCCTATCGGAGCTTCATGAGCCGCTATTTCGATGCCGTCGGCGCGATGCCTGAATCCACCTGGCTCGATCCCGATCCCGAGTTCCGCGCCGCAATGACGGTGGGCAAGCCCGTCTGAGCTACCAGACCGGCCGCGATACGCTGTCGCGGTCTCCGGGCTGCTGCTGGTCGATGGCAGTGTCGCGGTCGGCCTCCTCGATGATCACGTCCTCGCGCATGGCGAGCTGCGCAGTGGGCGTCGACACGTCGATCACCATGCCGTTGAGATCGCGGATCAGCCCGCGGGTCTGCCCATAGTCGAGCGCAATGGCCTCCGACACCACATCGGCTCCCATGGCCCTCGCCCGGTCGAGCACTTCGAACACGTCATCGACTTCGAAGGTCAGGTAGGTCCCTTCATGCATGCCCCAGGCATGGCGCGGCGTGAACTGGCTCATCTGGTCGATCAGCCCGATCTGCACGTTCGCCTGGCCCTTGGGGGTCAGCACGACGAACCAGTCGCTGTCGTAGATGGTCTCCAGCCCGAACAGCTCCTTGTAGAACCTGGTGCTGTCGGCGAGGTCCTTGCAGAGGACGTTGAACAGAACACGATTGAGCACGGACATCGCTGCCTCCGTTGACGGGATGGTTTTCGTCAACGGCCCGAGCCGGCGAGGGTTCCGCTATTCGTGGTCGATCTTCGAAAGGAACCAGGTCAGGGCGACGATCACCAGCGCAACGGCGCCGCCCAGGTAGAGGATGTCGACGCCGGTCTCCCACACCACGGCGCGGCCGAGAAAGTACACCGCCAGCACCGTGATAGTGACGCCGACCAGCTTGGACTTGAGGTCGTCCAGCGTCTCGATCTTCAGCCAGCGGGGCAGTTGCAGGTCCTGCCGGAAATAGAGCTGGTAGAGCCCGAGCGAGACCACCTGCACGACCGTCGCCAGGAGGAACAGGTCGACGATCTCGATGGCGAGGAGGATAGCCTCGTCGCGGGTCACCGGATGACCGCCGAACAGGGCCGTCAGCAGGTGCCAGGTCTCCAGCGCACCGTAGATGATCAACGCCACCGAGGCGATGCTAAGCGCGATCACCGGCACCAGCATGGCAATACGCACGACGAAGCCGCCGATGACGAACGGGCCCTGTTGTCTGCCGCTCTCGGCGACCCGCTCCTCCAGCGACGGCTTGCCGGGTTCGTCCATCAGCCGTCGACCCCCTCGACGATGGCGAAGTTGGCCGAGCTCGCGCCGAGGCGGGTCTGCATGCCCTGCTGGTACTCCGGCGAGTGGTAGGCACTCAGCGCGTGTTCGTAGCTGGGGAACTCGACGACCACGACGCGAGGGCCGACCGTGCCCTCGACGACGCTTTGCTGGCCGCCACGGACGATGAACCGCCCGTCATTGGCGGCGAGGAAGGGCCGAACGAACGCCTGATACTGCTTATAGACCTCGGGGTCGGTGACCTCGAGATTGACGACCCAGTATCCGCTAGCCATCGCCCCTCCTATTCGAGCCCGAGCTTCTTCTTCAGAATTTCGTTCAGCGCCTGCGGGTTGGCCTTGCCGCCCGAGGCTTTCATCGCCTGCCCGACGAACCAGCCGATCAGGGTGGGCTTGGCCTGCACCTTGGCCACCTGGTCGGGGTTGGCGGCGATGATCTCGTCAACCACTTTCTCGATGGCGCCGAGGTCGGTCACCTGCTTCATGCCGCGCCGCTCGACGATGTCGGCAGGCTCACCCTCGGGCTCCTCGGCGATGATCACCTGCAGCAGGTCCTTGGCGCCCTTGGACGAGATGGTTCCAGCCGCTACGAGGTCGACGATGCCGGCGATCTGGCTCGGCTTGATATGGGTCTCGAAGGCCGAGAGCCCCTGGCTGTTGGCATAGGCCGCGATATCGCCGGTCACGAGGTTGGCCACCGCCTTGCCGTCGCGTTTGCTCCCGCCGTGCTTGACCGCCGCCTCATAATAGTCGGCCGTTTCGCGCTCGAGCGTCAGCACCATCGCATCGTACGGCGTCACGCCATATTCGCTGATGAAGCGTGCTTCCTTGTCGTCCGGCAGCTCCGGCAGGTGCTGCGCCAGATCGTCGATGAAGGCCTGGTCGAACTCCAGCGGCAGCAGGTCCGGATCGGGGAAGTAGCGATAGTCGTGCGCCTCTTCCTTGGACCGCATCGAGCGCGTCTCACCTGTTTTCGGGTCGTAGAGCCGGGTCTCCTGATCGATCGATCCGCCGGCCTCGAGGATGTCGATCTGGCGACGCGCCTCGAACTCGATGGCCTGGCCGGCGAAGCGGATGGAGTTGACGTTCTTGATCTCGCAGCGGGTGCCGAACTCGCCGCCGGGCTTGCGCACCGAGACGTTGATATCGGCCCGCATCGAGCCCTGCTCCATATTGCCGTCGCAGGTGCCGAGGTAGCGCAGGATGCTGCGGAGCTTGGACAGATAGGCCTTGGCTTCGTCGGAGTTGCGCAGGTCCGGCTTCGAGACGATCTCCATCAGCGCCACTCCCGACCGGTTGAGGTCGACGAAGCTCATGCTCGGATGCTGGTCGTGGATCGACTTGCCAGCATCCTGCTCGAGGTGCAGCCGCTCGATGCCGATCTCGATCCGTTCCCCGCCCATGTCGAGGAACACCGAGCCCTCGCCAACGATCGGGTCCTTGAACTGGGAAATCTGGTAGCCCTGCGGCAGGTCCGGATAGAAGTAGTTCTTGCGGTCGAAGATCGAGCGCTTGTTGATCCTGGCCTTCAGCCCGAGCCCGGTCCGCACCGCCTGGCGCACGCACTCGTCGTTGATCACCGGCAGCATGCCGGGCATCGCCGCGTCGACGAAGCTGACATTGGAGTTCGGGGGCGAGCCGAATTCGGTCGAGGAGCCCGAGAACAGCTTGCTCTCGGAGGTCACCTGCGCATGCACCTCCATGCCGATGACGATCTCCCAGTCCCCGGTGGCTCCCTGGATGAAGCTCTTGGGGTTGGGCGTGCGGGTATCGATAAGGGTCATGGGCTAGAGGTTCCGAGAGTCTTGGTCATTCCGACCTTGTCTATTGCATAACCAAGCGTGCGGGAAAACTTCTCCGCACGCCAGACCGTGATGAATCCGTGCCGCTGGTACAACCCGACGGCCTGTGCGTTGCTCGCGAGCGTTTCGAGCTCGGCGGCAGGGTATCCGGCTCTCCGTACCTGCTCGACAAGCTCGGCAAGCAGCAAACCGCCGATACCGCGCCCCTGCGCCTCAGGAGCAACCCACAGGTCCGAGACCAGGTGGTCCCGCCCCTCGCGTGCTCCCCAGCCCACCGCCACACCATTCGAGTCCGCGACGAGCATCGTCGGCGCGAAGTCCAGGCCAAATGCCCTGAACTCTTCGCGCAGCCGTTGCCGGTCGACACGGCCGGCGTCGTTCTCGGCGAAGGCGCTGGCCTCCCAGGCGGCGAACCCCAGATCACCCAACGCCTGCGCCTCTTCGGAGCAAGCGCCTCTCAGCGTCACCTGCATCGGCGGATCTCAGTCTTCGTCGTCGTTCAGCGGACCACGATAGGGGGAAAGGCGCTTTTCCAGCCGGACGCTGGTTTGCGGGTCGCTGCCGGTGGCGCCTTCGCGCTTCAGCACCAGGATGCGGTAGCCCTGATGCTGGTAGAAGTTCACAGCCCGGACATTGTCGCTCAGCGTATCGAGTTGCACCTTGTCGGCGCCCTCGAGCTCGATGATCGATTCCATGCGGCGCAGCAACAGGGAGCCGATGCCCTGGTTCTGCAGCGACGGCGTCACGAACAGGTAGGGGATATAGGGGCGACTGCGCGCCCGGGCGCACCAGCCGACCGGCGAGCCATTGATTTCAGCGACGATAGTGCGGTCGAGCAGTTCATGCACGGCGATACCGAGCCGGCGCTTCTCGTTCGCCCGGCTCGCTGCCTCGCCGCTGAGGAACGGTTGCAGGTCGCGTTCCCAGGCAAGCAACGCAATATCGGCGAGACGTTCTGCCTCGCTCGCCACAGCCTTGCGGATCGTGATCTCCGGCGACGTCATCGAAGCCTCCACTCCGCCCACGCTATCTCAGCCGTGGCGCTTGCGTGCAGCGATAATGCCCTTTTCATAGTTCACATTCCAGTTGATCAGCGTGCGCCAGATCAACTCGGCCTGATCCTCGTCGAGGTCGAGTTCCTCGGCGCGCTTGCGCTGCTTGGCGATAATCGCCTCGATGCGGGTCGGGTCATAGGCCTCGTGCGGGTCGGTCTTGATCTCCGCCATGCGCGTCACATAGCCGTGCCGCTCGGCAAGCAGGCTTAACAGGCCCTGATCGATCCGGTCGATCTCGGCGCGCACATCTTCCTTGGTTTGGCATTCGGCGGGGGCTTTGGTCACGGGAGGCACTCGGCGGATAAGGAAAGAGTTGCTGGTTTGCACCGCCGCGCCACTGTTTGCAACCGACCACTGGCCCCGGCGGCGTTCTGCGGCTATTCATCCGCCGTTCAGCGGCCCGGCGATATTGCGGCGCCGTCAAAAAGTGGACTGCCCTATGTCTAGCAAAGTTGAGATTGCGTAATACCCCGTCCGCCCGCTGAGCCCTGAGGGCCGGCGACGTGTTTGCGACGGGGTTTCTGGAACCAGGCGGCTGCCAGGCGAGATGCTGGCTGCGGCCCTTTTCCACGCATCCTCAGGCTAGATTTCTCATGGATATTTCCCGCCAGGAGCAGCGGGTGCTGCACGTCCTCGCGCAGGGCGGCAAGATCGTCGCGCTCAAATCCGACAATGGCAAGCTCATCGGCGTCGAGTGTTTCAACCGCGACGGCTGGCTGATGCAGCAATGCACCCTGCCGCTGTTCAAGAAGCTTAAAGCCAAGAAGGCGATCGCCTCCAGCAACGGCCATCCCTATCGCATTACGAGGCGCGGGCTGGAGCTCGCCCGCAGCGAGTTCGACAACCGGTGAATACGCAGAGAGCCCCGGATCAGCTCCGGGGCTCTCTTGCACTCAGAGGTCGCCTGTCGTGCCTAGTGCTGCGTGACGCCGCTCAGCTCGCGGGCGATGTGTTCCCACTCGGCGGAAACGCTCGCCGTGGCGCGCTTGCGGCCGGCACGGCGGTACCAATAGTCGGCATTGCCCATGTCGGCTTCGATCCAGTGCAGCAGTGCATGCACCCAGTCGAATTCGAAAGTGCCTTCCATCGCCTGGACGATGCGGTGCGCTTCTTCCCATTCAGGGCCGACGCGCAACTCACCCTTCTTCATCCACCACAAAGCCTGCAGGGGCTTGGACATATCCTTGGGCGGGGCCGACCAGTCTAAGGTCGTGAACACATCGGCCATGGAGCCAATCCTCTGAAACGAAACCACCGGTTTGGCCGGGAGGTCGACAAGTCTCAATTTGCGCATGGGCGGCAAATAGTGCCGAAACCGCTATGGTTCAAGCGGTTTCATCGCGGAGCGTGGTCGGCAAAGGTTGCATACCTCTGCGCTTCGACCACGCCACGATCAAGAACTACCACCACTTGTCGGGGCTGAAGTCGATGCCGGCCGAGCGCTCGATGACACGGCCCGCTGCGAACAGGGTTTCCTCATCGAACGGCTTGCCGATGAGCTGCAAGCCGAGCGGCAAACCGGCGCCGTCCTTGCCGGCCGGCACCGCGATCCCCGGCAACCCGGCCATGTTCACTGTCACCGTGAACACGTCGTTGAGGTACATCTTGACCGGATCAGCCTTCATGTCCTCGTCGCCGATGCCGAACGCCGCCGATGGGGTCGCAGGGGTCAGGATCGCGTCGACACCGTCGTTGAAGGCGATCTCGAAGTCGCGCTTGATCAGCGTGCGGACCTTCTGCGCCTGGACGTAGTAGGCGTCATAATAGCCGGCCGACAGCACATAGGTGCCGATCATGATGCGGCGCTTCACCTCGCGGCCAAAGCCGTCGGCGCGGGTCAGCTCGTAGAGGTCGGTGATGTCCTTGCCGGTGTCGCGCAGGCCATACTTCACGCCGTCATAGCGGGCGAGGTTCGACGATGCCTCGGCCGGCGCCACGATGTAATAGGCCGGCAGCGCATACTTGGTGTGCGGCAGCGAGATGTCGCGGACGGTAGCGCCCTCGGCCTTCAGCCAGGCGATGCCCTGCTGCCACAGCGCCTCGATCTCGGCGGGCATGCCATCCATGCGATACTCGCGCGGAATGCCAATGACGAGACCTTTGACACCCCGCTCCACCGCCGCCGCGAAATCCGGCACGGCGAGATTAACGCTGGTCGAATCCTTCGGATCGAACCCCGACATCGAGGTCATCATGATCGCCGCGTCCTCGACGGTGCGGGCGATCGGCCCGGCCTGGTCGAGCGAGGAGGCGAATGCCACCACACCCCAGCGCGAGCAGCGGCCATATGTCGGCTTGATGCCGACGGTGCCGGTCAGCGCCGCCGGCTGGCGGATCGAGCCGCCGGTATCGGTCGCGGTGGCCGCGACGCAGAGCCAGCCCGAAACCGCCGCAGCAGACCCACCTGAGGAGCCGCCCGGCACCAGCTGGGCGTTGGAATTGTTGGCCCGCCACGGGTTGATCACCGGGCCGTAATAGCTCGTCTCGTTGGACGAGCCCATGGCGAACTCGTCCATGTTGAGCTTGCCCAGCATGACGGCGCCATCGCGCCACAGGTTGCTGGTGACGCTCGATTCGTATTCCGGCTTGAAGCTATGGAGAATGTGGCTCGCCGCCTGCGTGTGTACGCCCTTGGTGGCGAACAGGTCCTTGATGCCGAGCGGGATACCCTCGAGCGGACCACCCTGCCCGGCTGCGAGCCTGGCGTCGCTGGCTTTGGCCTGCGCCTCAGCCTGCTCGGCAGTCACCGCCACATAGGCGTTGAGCTTGGAGTTGCCGCCCTCGATGGCGTTCAGGTAGGCGCCGGTGAGTTCGCTCGAGGTGAACTCCTTGGCCTTGAGGCCAGCACGGGCGGCAGCGAGGGTCAGGCGGGTAAGGTCGGTCAAAGGCTTGGCTCGCGGGGAAAGGACGCGGGGGAATGTCGACCGCCGTTCCTATAGCGGCGTAGCGATTACCGCAACATTCGGAACGCGTATCGGATCAGGCGATGGCGGGTTGCCCGATGCGCTTCTCGAAGAAGGCCGACCATTCGCTGTCGGGATAATCGAGGAACGGGCCACGCGCGGTGAAACCCGCATTGGTGTAGAGCCGGTGCGCTTCCGACATGCCGGGGCCGGTGCCGGTCTCGAGCAACAGGTGCGAGATGCCCTTGGACCCCGCCAGCTCGGTGATCGCCGCCAGCAGCGCCGATCCCACCCGCTGGCCGCGCACCGACGGACGGGTGTACATGCGCTTCACCTCACCCTCGGTGGCCGAGATCACCTTGAGCGCCCCGCACCCCACGGCTTCGCCGACGGCATTGCGGGCAACGAATACCGTGGTGTCGGCGCCGGCCATCTGCTCGACCGTCATCTTGAACTGGAATTCCAGCGGCGACAGCGGAATCAGATGGGCGTTGAGCTCTTCGACCAGCCCGCGGACATCGTCCTGCAGCGGCGTCTCGATGGCGATGGTGACGGTCATGGCCGCTACTCGACGACCTTGGGCACCATGAAGAAGTTGTCTTCCGTCAGCGGTGCGTTGGCGACGATCTTTTCGGGGTAGCCGCCGTCGGTGACCTTGTCCTCGCGGCGGCGCAGCGTCATCGGCGTCACCGAAGTCATCGGTTCCACCCCGCTCACATCGACCTCACCCAGTTGCTCGACGAAACCAAGAATGGCGTTCAGCTCATTACGATAGGTTTCGACTTCGCCCTCCTCGATGCGAATACGGGCCAGGCGGCCAATACGCTTCACGGTGGCGGCATCTACCGACATGGGGTCACTCCGAACGTCACGATTTTCGGCGTTCTAGCAATGGAACCGCGTGAAGAACAACGAAAAGCATTGATGGGCGCCATCAAACTTCCAACGCCATGCCGGCCTCGAGCGCTACCAACCCCGTGCCGTCGAGCCGACCGTGCAGTGCCGAGAACGTGCGCTCCACCACCGCGTCGGGCCCCGCGACGGCAATCAGCCGTGGCCCAAATGCATCGAGTGCATCTGCCGCCAGCCGGTCGCCCTCGGTGCCGAACACCACAATGACAGCGTCTCGAGCCCAGCGTCCGGCCTTCGGCACAGCCTGGGACAACAACAGCAGCGGAGCCTCGCCAATTGCCGCAATCAGCGCGCCGCCTTCGAGGCCATGCGTTGTCACCTCGCCCAGCGCATCCTCATCGAGCATCGAGCCCGGCCGCCCCGGCTGCCACAGCACCGGATCGATCTCAGGCAGGCTGCCATCGAGCGCAAAGGTCGCGTCGGCGCCCGACACAAGTTCCTCCGGATCGACGCCGCCAACGCCCGTGGCGTCAGCCACGAGGATCTTGCCGCCGATGTGAATGCGGATCGTGGTGCCGCCGAACCAAGTGAGTTTCATCGGTCCTCGCGCATATGCCAGACTCGGAGCACGCGGATCACGCCGGGAAGGACCTCATAGCGCAGCTCATACTGGTCAATCAGCAGCTTACGAACTTCGCGCGAGGCTAACGTCTCGACGCGCTCGCCAATCTGAGGATGTTCCAACGTGCGACGCGCGTTGGTTCGAATTGCCGAAATCGCTCGTTTGGCCGCCTTGCGATTCACCTGGGCGTGGAATTTCTCGAATCTCCCGAGGTCGCCGAGCGCCGATCCGGTCCATTGCAACTTCATTTCTTTGCAGTGGGCAACGGCAGTGGATTTTCGCTGTCCAGGCTTTCGATCCAAGTCCCGACCGCGTCGTCATCAACCACGTCTCCGCGGTCAGCCGCCTCGATTGCCTCCATCGTCAGTCGATCCTTTTCCTCTTCCCAGTCGACCCAGTCAGTGAGGGCCCGCTTGACGATCCAGGCGCGTGAGCGCTCCATGTTCTTGGCATACCGATCGACTTTTTCGGCTAGTTCCTCAGGGATATGTGCAGTCAGGACTCGGGTGCTCATGGCAATCGTCTCCAATCAAACCTAATCATAGTGATTGACCACGATTATGCCAACCGAGAACGACCTCACTGCCCTCCCCGCCACCGGCAAACTGCTGGGCCTCGACCTCGGCACCAAGACCATCGGCGTGGCGATTTCGGATGGCTTGCGCTACTCGGCAACGCCGCTCGAGACCATCAGGCGGCTGAAGTTCACCCAGGATGCGATCCGGCTGCAGGAGCTGATCGCCGAGAACGACGCCGTCGGCATCGTCTTGGGGTTGCCGCTCAATATGGATGGTTCGGAAGGGCCGCGCGTCCAGTCGACCCGCGCTTTCGCCCGCAACCTCGCCGCCAAGATCAGCATCCCCATCGTGTTCTGGGATGAGCGGCTTTCGACCTCGGCTGTCACCCGCACGCTGATCGAGGCCGATGTGCGGCGGGACAAGCGCGCCGAAGTGGTCGACAAGCTGGCGGCGAGCTACATCCTGCAGGGGGCACTGGAACGGCTGCGCCGAGGCGCGCTGTAGCCGATCGGTCTCGTGGAAAATGTACAGCGAGTCTGTACATGCTCAGCCCCTCGCGTTAGACCCCCGCGAACATTCGGAACGGAGCGGCATGGCTACTTCCTCGCCAGCATCGGTCACCGGCGGCCAGGGGGTCGCGAGACCCGCTTTCCGTCATCGTCATCTTCTCGGCATCAGCCAGCTCAACCAGTACGAGATCGTCGATCTCTTGGATCGGGCCGAGGCCATGATCCCGATCTCGCGGCAGGAGCGGAAGATCCTGCCGACGCTCTCGGGCAAGACGCAGATCAACCTGTTCTTCGAGAACTCGACGCGCACCCAGTCGAGCTTCGAGATCGCCGGCAAGCGGCTCGGCGCGCAGGTCACCAACATGTCGGTCAAAACCTCGTCGGTCGCCAAGGGCGAGACGCTGATCGATACCGCCGCGACGCTCAACGCCATGCGGCCCGACGTCATCATCGTGCGCCACGGCGCTTCGGGCGCGGTGGAACTGCTCAGCCAGAAGGTCGGCTGCTCGGTGATCAATGCCGGCGACGGCGCGCATGAGCACCCGACGCAGGCGCTGCTCGATGCGCTTACCATGCGCCAGCACAAGGGGCGCCTCGCCGGGCTGACCGTCGCCATCTGCGGCGATATCGCCAACTCGCGCGTTGCCCGCTCCAACCTCTTGCTGCTCGGCGCCATGCAGGCCCGCACCCGGGTCGTCGCGCCGCGCACCCTGCTCCCGAGGGGCATCGAGACACTGGCGACCGAAGTCTTCACCGACATGCGCCAGGGCCTCGAAGGCGCCGACGTGGTGATGATGCTGCGCCTGCAGCACGAGCGCGCTAATGGGCGGATGATCCCCTCGGTGCGTGAGTACTACCACTTCTACGGGCTCGACGAGGAGAAGCTCGGCTACGCCAAGCCTGACGCCATCGTCATGCACCCGGGCCCGATGAACCGCGGCGTCGAGATCGACCCGGCGATCGCCGACGGACCACGCTCGGTGATCACCGAGCAGGTGGAAATGGGTGTCGCGGTGCGCATGGCGGTGCTCGATACCCTCCTCGCCGACCGGGAGGCTGCGCAATGAGCAAGCCCATCGTCATTGCCAATGCCCGTATCGTCGACCCCGCTACCAACCACGACGCCCCAGGCGCCGTGCTGGTGGAGAACGGCAGGATCGCCGGCATCACCAACGGCGCGCCGCAAGGCATTCCCGACGGCGCCGAGACCTATGACGCCCGCGGCCTCGTTGTCGCGCCTGGCCTCATCGACATGCGCGTATTCACCGGCGAGCCCGGCCACGAGTACCGCGAGACCCTCGCCAGCGCGGCGGAAGCCGCCGCGGCCGGCGGGGTCACCAGTTTCGTCCTGATGCCCGACACCACGCCGGTCATCGACGACGGCGCACTGGTCGATTTCATACTCCGGCGTGCCGGGGCCAAGGCCTCGGTCAACATCCTGCCGGCCGCCGCAATCACCCGCGGCCTCAAGGGAGAGGAGATCACCGAGTTCGGGCTGCTGAAGGAAGCCGGTGCGGTTGCCCTCACCGACGGGCGAGAATCAATCCAGTCGGCCGGCCTGCTGCGCGCCGCCTTCACCTATGCCCGCAATTTCGACCTGCCGGTCATCCATCACCTCGCCGAGCGCTCATTGGTTGGCGACGGCGTGATGAACGAAGGCGCGCTGGCGACCATCTCCGGCCTCAAGGGCATCCCGGTCGAAGCCGAGACCATCCCCCTCGCCCGCGACCTGCAACTCGCGGCCCTCACCGGCGTCCGCTATCACGCGGCGCAGGTGTCGACCGGCGCGGCGGTGGAGCAGCTGGCGTTGGCCAAGCGGCGACTGGCCACTGTCTCGGCCGGCGTCTCGATCAACAACCTCTCGCTCAACGAGAACGACGTCGCGCCTTACCGTTCCTTCTTCAAGCTGTCGCCGCCGCTTCGCTCCGAGGATGATCGCCGCGCCGTCATCGACGGGCTGAACTCCGGCGCCATCGACACCATCCATTCGGGTCACGACCCGCAGGACACCGAGGTGAAACGCCAGCCCTTCGCCGAGGCCTCGGACGGCGCCATCGGGCTCGAGACCCTGCTGGCCGCAGCGCTCCGCCTCGTGCACTCGGGCGACGTGCCGCTCATCACCCTGCTGCGCGCCATGACCAACCGTCCGGCCGAACTGCTGGGGCTGGCGTCCGGCCGCATCGCGGTTGGCGCCCCGGCTGACTTGATCATCCTCGATCCGGAATTCCCCTGGGTGGTCAAGGAGACAGCGCTGCGTTCACGCTCGCGCAACTCGGCCTTCGAGGGCGCCCGCATGCAGGGCGCCGTGATGCACACGTTCGTTGCAGGCCGCCTGGTCTTCAGCCATGCTGCCACGGCTGAGGGGGCCAACGCATGAACTTCCTGATCGCGACTGTACTGGGGTATCTCCTCGGGTCGATCCCGTTTGGCCTGTTGCTGACGCGTGCGGTCGGCATCGACATCCGCTCGATCGGCTCGGGCAATATCGGCGCAACCAACGTGCTGCGGACCGGCAACCGCTGGCTCGCCGCCGCGACGCTGCTGCTCGATGCCGGCAAGGGCGCTGCTGCCGTGCTGCTGGCGCGCTACTTCCTCGTCCCCGGCGCCGAGTCGCCGCTTGCGGCCGAGTTCGTCGTCTACGGCGCGGGCATCGGCGCGTTCTTCGGTCACGTCTTCCCGATCTGGCTGGGGTTCAAGGGCGGCAAAGGCGTCGCCACCTATATCGGCGTGCTGCTGGCCTGGAACTGGGTGGTCGGGCTGATCTTCTGTGCGGTATGGCTGCTGATCGCCGTCGCCCGTCGCTTCTCCTCGCTCGCCGCGCTCACCGCTGCGGCGACGGCCCCGATCTTCGCCTACACGCTCGCCGGCACCGACATGCAAGGCTTCACCTTCGCCGCCGCCTGTGCGTTGCTCAGCTTCGTGCTGTACTTCAAGCACTGGCAGAACATCCGCCGGCTGTGGAACGGCACGGAGCCGAAGATCGGCTCGGAAAAGCCCAAGGCCTGAGCCATGGCGCGCGACGGCATCGCATTGACGCCGTCGCAACGCACTGCGTGGCTGCGGCTCATCCGCACCGACAATATCGGGCCCCAGACTTTCCGCCAGCTGATCAACCGCGAGGGCTCGGCCGAAGCCGCACTGGCCGCCCTGCCCGACCTGCTCAAGCGCCTGGGTACCCAGGCCCGCATCCCCACGGTTGCCGAAGCCGAGGACGAGATCGCGAGCACCGAGCGACTTGGTGCCCGCTTCGTCGGCTCGATCGAACCCGACTACCCGCCGCTGCTCCGCTACATCTCCGGCGCCCCGCCGCTGGTCACCATTGCCGGCGGCTACAATCTCGACTGGTGGCACTCGGTCGCCATTGTCGGCGCGCGCAATGCCTCGACCGCCGGCCAGAAGTTCGCCCAGATGCTGGCCGGCGACCTGGGCGAGGCACGCTACACCGTCGTCTCCGGCCTCGCCCGCGGCATCGACACAGCGGCCCACAAGGCGGCGCTCCGCACCGGCACAGTGGCCGTGCTCGCCGGCGGTCTCAACCACATCTATCCCGACGAGAATATCACACTGGCGCACCAGATCGTCGAGAACGGCGGCGCCCTTCTCACCGAAATGCCGCTTGGCTGGGAGCCACGGGCTCGCGACTTCCCGCGCCGCAACCGCCTGGTGTCCGGATTGTCTCTCGGAACGGTGGTCGTCGAAGCGGCGAAGCGCTCCGGCTCGCTGATTACCGCCCGGCTGGCGCTGGAGCAGAACCGCGAAGTCTTTGCCGTCCCAGGCTCACCGCTCGATCCACGCGCCGAAGGCGGCAACTCGCTGATCCAGCAGGGCGCCACGCTGATCACCAGCGCTGCCGATATCATCGACACGCTGCGCGAAGCCGATCCGTCGCGCACCAGCCTGCTGGAGCCCGACTGGCTGCCGGACGGCCAAGTCGTCGATGCCGCGCCCTCGTCCAACGATGAGCGCGCCCGCCTGATCGAGGCGCTCAGCCTCACCCCGATCGCGGTCGACGATGTCATCCGGTCCACCGGCATCGCCATCAGCCGGGTGCAGACGCTGTTGCTCGAACTCGACCTCGAAGGTCGGGTGGAATGGTCAAGCGGCCAGTTGGTGGCGCTTCGCCCCTGAACGATCCGGCCACCGAAGTGGGTGCCACGGGATGGGAGCGCAGCTGGCGCCCGAGCCGTCGAGCCCTGTACATTGCTGCCCAACTTTCTTCCCCCATAGGGGGAATGCCGAACGGCACCGCCGGGCTGGTTGACAGCCCCTAGACGCTTCACCATGTTGCGCCGCGTTCGAACGCCACTCCCGAAAGCTTGTCCATGAAGCTCGTCATCGTTGAAAGTCCCAATAAGATCAAGACGATCAGCGGCTACCTCGGCAAGGACTATGAGGTCCTTGCAAGCTTCGGTCACGTCCGCGATCTGCCGGCCAAGGACGGTTCGGTGCTGCCTGACGAAGACTTCGCGATGAGCTGGGAAGTCGATGCGGCATCCAAGAAGCGGCTCGCCGATATCGGCAACGCGCTCAAGAACGCAGACGAACTGATCCTCGCCACCGACCCTGATCGCGAGGGCGAGGCGATCTCGTGGCACGTGCTTGACGTGCTCAAGCAGAAGAAGCTGGTCAAGGACAAGCCGGTCAAACGCGTCGTCTTCAACGCCATCACCAAGTCTGCCGTCACCGAAGCGATGCAGAATGCTCGCGAAATCGACGAGCCGCTGGTCGATGCCTATCTGGCGCGCCGCGCCCTCGACTATCTCGTCGGCTTCACCCTTTCGCCGGTGCTCTGGCGCAAGCTCCCCGGCTCGCGCTCGGCCGGCCGCGTGCAGTCGGTGACGCTGCGCCTCGTCTGCGACCGCGAGTCCGAGATCGAGAAGTTCCGCGCCCAGGAATACTGGTCGATCGGCGCTCGCCTCAACGAGAAGGGCCGCAGCTTCGAAGCGCGGTTGTACTCGGTCGACGGCAAGAAGACCGACAAGCTCGATATCGGCACCGGCGCCGAGGCCGAAGCGTTGAAAGCGGCGATCACTGCCGGCGCGTTCAGCGTCAGCGCGGTCGACAAGAAACCGACCAAGCGCAACCCCTACGCCCCGTTCACCACCTCGAGCCTGCAGCAGGACGCCTCGTCGCGGCTGGGCTTCTCGCCCACCCGCACCATGCAGATCGCGCAGCGGCTCTACGAGGACGGCCTCGTCACCTATATGCGAACCGACGCGGTGCAGATGGCGCCCGAAGGTATCGACCAGGCCCGCCGCGCCATCGTCCAGAACTTCGGCTCGGACTACGTGCCCGAGAAGCCGCGCATCTACCAGACCAAGGCCAAGAACGCCCAGGAAGCGCACGAGGCCATCCGCCCCACCGACATGTTCCGGCATCCGGACACCATGCGCGGCGACCCGGATCGCCACCGGCTTTACGAGCTGATCTGGAAGCGCGCGCTGGCCAGCCAAATGCGTTCGGCCGAGATCGAGCGCACCACTGCCGATATCACGGTGTTTGCCACCAGCCGCGACATCGCGCTGCGCGCCGTCGGCTCGGTCGTCACCTTCCCCGGCTTTCTCGCGCTCTACGGCGTCGAGGCCAAGGAAGAGCGGGCCGAGGGTGAGGACGACGAGGACAGCCGCGAGCTGCCGCCGCTCAATGTCGGCGACCGGCCCAAGCTCGAAGAAGCGCTGATCGAACAGCACTTCACCCAGCCGCCGCCGCGTTACACCGAAGCCAGCCTGATCAAGAAGATGGAAGAGATCGGCATCGGTCGTCCCTCCACCTATGCGGCAACCGTCGGTGTGCTGCAGGACCGCAACTATGTCCGTGTCGAGAAACGCGCGCTGATCCCCGAAGACCGCGGCCGCATCGTCACCGCCTTCCTCGAGAGTTTCTTCACCCGCTATGTCGAGTACGGTTTCACCGCGGCCCTCGAAGAGCAGCTCGATCTGATTTCAGACGGCAAACTGGCCTGGAAGGACGTGCTGCGCGACTTCTGGAACGAATTCCAGAGCCATGTCGAGGAGATCAAGGATCTCCGCGTCTCCGAAGTGCTCGATGCGCTCAACGACCTGCTCGCCGACCACATCTTCCCGGCCAAGGCCGATGGTTCGGATCCGCGCCGCTGCCCCAATTGCGGCACCGGCCAGCTGTCGCTGAAGCTCGGCAAGTTCGGGGCCTTCATCGGCTGCTCGAACTACCCCGAGTGCCGCTACACCATGCAGCTTTCCGACGCCGCGACCGGCGGCGCCAGCGAGGCCGGCACGGGCGACGGCATCCTCGGCACCGATCCCGAGAGCGGGCTCGAGGTGGCCTTGAAGTCCGGCCGTTTCGGTCCATATGTGCAGTTGGGCGAGGGTGCCGAGCCGAAGCGCTCTTCCCTGCCCAAGGGTTGGACGCCCGACAGCCTGACGCTCGATAAAGCGCTGCAGCTGCTGTCGCTGCCCCGCCCGGTCGGTGACCACCCGGAGACGGGCAAGCCGATCAGCGCCGGCATCGGCCGCTACGGGCCGTTCATCCTCCACGATGGCACCTATGCCAACCTTCCCGAGGTCGAAGAGGTGTTCACGGTCGGGCTCAACCGCGCGGTCGATCTGCTCGCCCAGAAGGCGGCAGGCGGCGGACGGTTCGGCCGGGGCGGCTCCGGTACGCCGGCGGCGATCAAGACCTTCGAGCACGACGGCGGCATCATCTCGGTCCGCGCCGGTCGCTATGGCCCGTACGTGAATCAGGGCAAGGTGAATGCCACGCTGCCCAAGGAGGTTAAGCCCGAGGACGTGACGATCGAGCAGGCGCTCGAACTGATCGCTGCCAAGGGCGGCGCTTCCGGCACCAAGAAATCCTCGTCGCGGTCCGCCGGCGCCAAGAAGGCGCCAGCGAAGAAAGCGGCAACAAAGAAACCCGCGGCCAAGGCCAAGTCGACTGCAAAGGCGGCGACCAAGCCCAAGGCCGCATCGAAGACGAAGGCGGAGACCCCCGCCTAAAGAAAGAGACAATGGCGAAAGCGCCAAAAACCAAGACTACACCCAAGAGCCCGCGGCAGTTTGCCGTCGGCACCCTACCCTCACGCGAAGCCATCCTCGAAGCGATGGCGCAGCAGCCGACCCTCGATGGCAAGCGCGACCTGGCGCGCCATTTCGGCATCCACGGCGACATGCGCACCCCGTTCAAGGTGCTGCTCAAGCAGATGGAGGGCGAGGGCTTCATTGCCCGGACCCGCAAGCAGATCCGGCCGACGGCCGCCCTGCCCGCGGTCACCGTCCTCGACATTCCCGCCGACGCCGACCCCGACAATCTCCACGCCTTCCCCGCGCAATGGAACGACGAGGAAGGCGCGCGTCCGCGCGTCATGGTCAAGCAGCCGAGGGATGCCCGCGTGGCTCCCGCGCCCGGCGACCGCATCCTGGCGCGCATCAGCGCCGGCGACGGCGAGGTGCCGAACTACACTGCGCGGGCGATGAAGATCCTCGACAAGCCGCGCCGCGGCGAGATCGGTATTGTCCGTATGGATGAGGACGGCGCGCGGCTGCTGCCGGTCGACCGCAAGCAGAAGGAAATGCGCATCGACGGCGGCGATCTGGGCAGCGCCCGCGATGGCGACCTGGTCGAAGTCGAGATCAAGCTCACCGGCCGGCTGATGATCCCCAAGGCCAAGGTGACCAACGTCATCGGCAACCCGAAATCCGAGGGGGCGGTCTCGATGATCGCCATCCACAACCTCGAGATTCCCTACCGCTTCCCCGCGTCGGTGACGAAAGAAGCCGAAGAGGCCAAGGAAACCACGATCAAGGGTCGTGAGGACTGGCGGCACATTCCGCTGGTCACCATCGACCCGGTCGACGCCAAGGACCACGACGACGCGGTCTATGCCGAGCCGGATACCGACCCGAAGAACGCCGGCGGCCACATCGTCTACGTCGCCATCGCCGACGTCGCAGCCTATGTCCGCCCCGGCACTGCACTCGACCGTGAAGCTTACATCCGCGGCAACTCGGTGTATTTCCCCGACCGGGTCGTGCCGATGCTGCCGGAGCGGATTTCGAACGACCTCTGTTCGCTGCGCGAGGGCGAGAACCGCCCGTCGCTGGCGGTGCGCATGGTGTTCGACCAGCATGGCAAGAAGCGCTCGCACAGCTTCCACCGCGTGCTGTTCCGCTCGGCCGCCAAGCTCAACTACCAGCAGGCGCAGGCGGCGATCGACGGCAAGCCGGACGACAAGACCGGGCCGATTCTCGACAGCATCCTGCGCCCGCTCTGGGCGGCTTACGGCGCCATGGCAAAGGCCCGCGACAATCGCGGTCCGCTCGACCTCGACCTGCCCGAGCGCAAGATCATCCTCGACAAGACGGGGATGGTCGTCGACGTGAAGGTTCCCGAGCGGCTCGATGCGCACCGGCTGATCGAAGAGATGATGATCGCCGCCAACGTCGCGGCCGCCGAGACGCTGGAGAAGCACAAGAGCGCCCTGCTCTACCGGGTGCACGACACGCCGAGCCAGGAGAAGCTGGTGGCGCTGCGCGACTTCCTGAGCTCGTTGCAACTGCCGGCGCCGAAGTCGGACGCGGTACGTCCGTCGGACTTCAACCGCATCCTCGACAAGGCCCGGACCGACGGCAAGATCCAGCAGGTGTCGGAGATCATCCTCCGCACCCAGGCGCAGGCCGAGTACGCCGCCGAGAACTACGGCCATTTCGGCCTCAACCTCGACCGCTATGCGCACTTCACCTCGCCGATCCGCCGCTATGCCGACCTGATCGTGCACCGCGCGCTGATCAGCGCGCTGGAGCTCGGCAAGGATGGGCTCACCGACAGCGAGATCGCCAAGCTCCCGGGCATTGCCCAGCACATCTCGTCGACCGAGCGCCGCGCCATGTTGGCGGAGCGCGAAACCATCGACCGGCTGCTGGCGCAGTTCCTCGCAGCGCATGTCAACGCCAGGTTCGAGGGGCGCATCTCCGGCGTCACCCGCTCGGGCCTGTTCGTGCGACTCAGGGACACCGGCGCCGATGGCTTCATCCCGGCCTCGACGCTTGGCCAGGATTATTATCGCTTCGTCGAGGAGATGCAGGCGATGGTGGGCGATCACACCGGTGAGACCTTCCGCATCGGCGACGATGTCAGCGTCCGCCTGCTCGAAGTCGCCCCGGTCGCCGGCGCGCTGCGCTTCGAACTTCTGAGCGAAGGCAGCCGCGGCGTTCCGTCATCTGGCGGGCGTCAACGCAAAGGACCATCTAGCAAGCGAGGCAAGGCGGGCGCCTATCGCAAGCACGCCAAACGGAAGAGATAGCGATGGCGGTCGAGATCGGTTTTGTGCGCGAGCAGCGCTCGATGTGGAAGGCAATCGGCAATGGCGTGATGTGCCGCTGCCCGAACTGCGGCAAGGGCAAGCTGTTCCGTTCCTACCTGAAGATCAACGATACCTGCAGCGAGTGCGGCGAGAAGCTGAGCTCGGCGCGGGCCGATGACTTTCCGCCCTACATCGCCATCTTCATCGTCGGCCACGTGCTGGTCGGCTGGATGCTGCATGCCGAGATGAGCGGGCCGGTCGATCCGATGTTCTACGTCTGGACGATGATCCCGGCGGCGATTCTGCTGCCGCTGATCATGCTGCCCTCGATCAAGGGCGCCGTGGTCGGCCTGCAGTGGGCCAACTACATGTACGGGTTCGACCCGACCCGCGGCGATACCTCGAAGAGCGACGTCTGAACCCAAGCCGGGCGGCTAGTGTCCGCTTGACATCGGCCCGAAAATCCGTAGTTTCCGGCCAAATTTCCACAGGCCGGTTGGCCGGTTGAATTCACAGCCCCGCGGATAGCGCGCGGCAAGCCGTTGCAAGGAATGTGACCATGGCCAAAGCCGTATCCCTCAAGATCAAGCTCGTGTCGACTGCCGACACCGGCTTCTACTACGTCACCAAGAAGAACTCGCGTACCCAGACCGAGAAGCTCTCGTTCAAGAAGTACGACCCGGTCGTGCGCAAGCACGTCGAGTTCAAGGAAGCCAAGATCAAATAATCCGGCCTTTCCTGCCGCTTTCAGAACCCGCGCTCGCTGAGCGCGGGTTTTTCGTTATGGACATCACGAACGCAAAACGCCCGCCCCGGTATACGGGACGGGCGTCTGAAGAAGCGGCTGGTCCGCTGCGGCATGTCGAAGAGGCCACTCTTGCCCGCTGCGAACCAGCCTCCCTACGGACCCAGGAGTTGCGGCGGACCTGAGGAGAACCGTAGGGGTGACTGCTGACACCGAAAGTGTCGGCGTATTTCTATGGAACCAACTTAACCCTTTCCGGCGTCAGAGCAAGTAGCCGCTCCACAACGTTACTAATCCTTAACCTTAATATTCCTGGATTGCTCCGATCGCAACTAGGCGGCGTCGACCACGACGCGATTTCGCCCCTCGCGCTTGGCGCGATAAAGGGCCACGTCGGCGCGCTTCAGCAGCAGTTCCGGAGTATCGGTTTCCTGCTCGTTGAGCGCCATGCCGACCGACACCGTGACCGACAGCGGCCGCCCGTTGCCGGCGTCGAATCCCTTCTCCGCCACGGCGCCACGCACTCGCTCGGCGACGCTCTGGGCTTGCCGCGCATCGGTGTCGGGCATCAGCACCACGAACTCCTCGCCGCCGAATCGGCAGGCGAGGTCGACGCCGCGAATGTTACGGCGCAACCGGTCGGCAAACTCGCGCAGCACAGCGTCGCCCGTGTCGTGGCCGTGCGTATCGTTGACGTCCTTGAAGTAGTCCATGTCGATCAGCATCACCGCCATGTCGCGGCTCTGCTGTTGCGCCTTCTGCAACAGGATCGACAAATGCCGCTCGAAGTAGCGCCGGTTGTATAGCCCGGTCAGTTCATCGGTAACCGCCAGCGCCAGAGTATTGTTGACGCTCTGGCGCAGCTCCACCGCGTAGCGCTGGCGGCGAATCTGGGTCCGCACCCGCGCCATCAGCTCGTTGCGTTCGACCGGCCGCATGATGAAGTCGTTGACGCCCAGGTCGAGGCCGCGGACCACGCGTGGCCGGTCGTCCTCCTCGGCGATCAGGATGATCGGCAGGGTGCGCGTCTGTTCGGCGGTCCGCATCTGCGAGCAGACCCGCAGCGGGTCGAAATCGCCCAGGGCCATCGACACCAGCGCCAGCTCGTAGTCGCCGCCGCTGACCGCCAGCACAGCGTCTGCCGGGTTGGCGAGAATATCGACGCGATTGTGTGCCTCGAGGTAGCCACGGATGCGCTCGGCATGGCGCAGGTCGGGATCGACCATGAGGATGCGACCGTCATTGTGGTCGATCGAGTCCATCGCCCGCATGGCGTCTTCGATGGCGATCTCCTGGCCGGTACGCGCCCGGGCGCGTAACTCGTCGGTCAGGGCCTTTAGGCGCACCAGGCTCTTCACCCGCGCCATCAGTTGCACGTCGTCGACCGGCTTGGTCAGAAAGTCGTCGGCGCCGGATTCGAGCCCGCGCACCCGGTCGGAAGGCTGGTCGAGCGCGGTCACCATCAGTACCGGGATGTGACTGGTCCGGCGGTCGGCCTTCAGCCGCGCGCAGACCTCGAAACCGTCCATCTCGGGCATCATCACGTCGAGCAGGATGATATCGATCTCGCCCTCGGCGCAAATGGCGAGAGCTTCCTTGCCGGACGCTGCCGTAACGACGTCGAAATACTCAGCCGAAAGCCGCGCCTCGAGCAGGCGGACATTGGTTGGAATATCGTCGACGATCAGCACCCGCGCCGTCAAAGACCTCAGGCCCCGCGATTTGAGGAAATCTGCCCGATGCCAGCCAGGCAAAGCCTAGTTGGCAGGTCCAATGTAGCGGGCAATGGTTTCCAAAAAGTGAGGCACGGAGATGGGTTTGGAGATGTAACCCTCGCATCCGCCCTGCAGGATTCGCTCCTCGTCGCCCTTCATGGCGAAGGCGGTCACGGCGATGACGGGAATCGACATCAGCTCGTCGTCTTCCTTGAGCCACTTGGTGACCACCAGCCCCGAGACCTCCGGCAGCTGAATGTCCATCAGAATCAGGTCAGGGCGGTGCGCTCGGGCAAGGTCCAGCGCCTCCAGCCCATTGCGGGTCTGGATGATCGAATATCCACGCGATTCAAGCAGATCGTTGAAGAGCTTCATGTTGAGCTCATTGTCTTCGACGATCATGACGGTCTTGGGCATACGGGACTCAAATCCACCCTGAACGGGGTCGGCAGGCCCTCGTGTTCTGCCCGAAGTTCGGGGTAACATCAATCGATTACGTCCCGCACCCTTGCCGAGCCCCTGCCCTTGCCCAAAACCCCCGAACTCACCTCCCGCACGCTGGGCGACCTCTGCCTGCACCAGCTCGCCGAGAACCCGGCGCAGTTGGCCGAATTCATGACCATGACGGGCTATTCCCCGGACGCGCTGCGCAAGGCCGCCGGCGGTGACGGCCTTGATCGCGGGCTGATCGACTACTTCGCCTCCAACGAGGCGCTGCTGCTGGCGCTCTGCGCCAATAACAGCTTCAAGCCGGACGACTTCATGCGCGTCTGGGCCCGACTGAATTCGGCGGGATGAGGCTATGCTGGCGATCTGCCGCGACTGCTCGGCGACGGTGGAGGCTTTCGAGGCTCCCACCCGCTGCCGCACGTGCGGATCGCCCAGAATCAAGGCGCATGACGAACTGGGCGCGCTCAGCATCGCGCATGTCGACTGCGACGCCTTCTACGCCTCGATCGAAAAGCGTGACGACCCGAGCCTCGTCGACAAACCGCTGATCATCGGCGGCGGCGTGCGCGGTGTCGTCTCGACCTGCTGCTACATCGCCCGGCAGTACGGCGTGCGCTCCGCCATGCCGATGTTCAGGGCCAAGGAACTCTGCCCGCACGCGGTGATCATCCCGCCCAACATGGCGAAATACGTGGCGGTCAGCCGCGAGATCCGCACCTTGATGGATCAACTGACGCCGCTGGTCGAGCCATTGTCGATCGACGAGGCGTTTCTCGATCTCACCGGCACTGAAGCACTGCACAAGGCCAAGCCGGCCGTGGTCCTCGCCCGCTTCGCCAAGCGCGTCGAACAGGTGATCGGCGTCACCATCTCGGTGGGGCTCAGCCACAACAAGTTCCTCGCCAAGGTCGCCTCCGACCTCGACAAGCCACGCGGCTTTGCGGTGATCGGCAAGGCCGAGACCCTGGCGTTTCTCGCGCCGCAGCCGGTGACGCTGATCTACGGCGTGGGCAAGGTGTTTGCCGAAACGCTACGCAAGGACGGCTTCGAGACCATCGGGCAGTTGCAGGCGACGCCGCCCGAGCAGTTGATGCGCCGCTATGGCGATGCCGGCGCCCGGCTCTCCCGGCTGGCGCGCGGCGAGGATGCCCGCGCCATATCGACTGACGACCAGATGAAGACCGTCTCCGCCGAGACCACCTTCAACACCGACCTGAGGACATTCGAGGACCTCTCGACCGAACTGCTGGCGCTTTGCGAGCGGCTCTCGGAGCGGCTCAAAGCCAAATCGATCACCGGCGACACGGTTACGCTCAAGCTCAAGTCGGCAGGTTTTCGCTTGCGCACCCGGGCCCGGCAATTGATGATCCCGACCCAGCTTGCCAACGTGCTCTACGAGACCGGCGTGCAGCTCCTCGCTCGCGAGATTGACGGGACGGCATTCCGGCTGATCGGCATTGGTGTCAGCGGCATCTCGGAGGCTGACGGCATCGATCCGGTCGACCTGATCGAGCCGGGAATCGCCAGACGAGCCGCGGCCGAACGGGCCATTGATCGTGTACGCGATCGCTTCGGCCGGGACGCGGTGATCCGCGGCAAGCTATACGACCGGGTGAAGGCTCGCGCCGCCCGCAACGCAGACAAAGACGAAGAGAACCAGGATGACCAGCCCCCTCGATAAGCTCCGCGAATATGGCTACGAGCTGCCGCAGCCGAAAGCGCCGGTCGCCACCTATGTGCCGATCACCCGGACGGGCAACATCATCTACGTGTCGGGCCAGATCTCCTCGGGCGCCGAGGGCGTAGTGACGGGCCTGCTGGGCGATACCATGAACGTCGTCCAGGGCGGCAACGCCGCCGAGCTCGCGGCGGTCAATTTCCTCAGCCAGATCGTCCACACGGCGGGTGTCGACCTCAGCAAGGTCAAGCGGGTGCTGAAGCTCACGGTGTTCGTCGCCTCTACCCCCGATTTCGCCGAGCACCACCTCGTCGCCAACGGCGCCTCCAACCTGATCGTCGGCGTGCTGGGTGACAAGGGCAAGCATGCCCGCTCGGCCGTCGGCATGGCCGCCCTGCCGTTGGGCGCCGCGGTCGAGGTCGAAGGCATCATCGAAGTCGAGGACTGAACGAGGGCGACGCGAAAGTGTCATGCGGGGGTGCTAGCGCCCGGGCGCCCTAACTCCCATATGACGGCTTGACAGCATGTGCGCCAAACCCAATTTCGATCGTCCCATTGCCCACCGCGGTCTGCACGACCGCGGTCGCGGCATCATCGAGAACACCGCGAGCGCCTTCGCGGCGGCGATCGAGGGCGGCTACGCCATCGAGTGCGACGTCCAGCTCAGCCGCGACGGCATCCCGATGATCTTCCATGACGACGACCTCGACCGGCTGACCGGCGTTGCCGGTCCGGTCGGCGCGCGAAGCATGGCGGAGCTTTCGACCTTTACCCTGCTCGACAGCGCCGCCGGCGATACGCCGCAGCGGTTCGACGCATTCCTCGCCCAGATCAATGGCCGGGTGCTGCTGCAGATTGAACTGAAACAGCAGCCCAACCAGGCCGCCACCGAAGTACTGGCGCAAACGGTGATGGATGCGCTCAAGGGCTATCGCGGGCCGGTGACGCTGGAGTCGTTCGACCCCAAGCTCATCATCGAGGTAAAAAAACGCGGCGCCACCATGCCGGTAGGCATCGTCACCTATGCCTATGACGAGCCGGAATGGGACCAGCACCTCAGTGACGCAACGAAGTTCATGCTGCGCCACCTGCTGCACTGGCCGGTCAGCCGCTTCGATTTCATCTCCTGCCGCGACAAGTCGCTCGACCTGCCGGCGGTGAAGCTGTTCCGCTCGTTCGGCATGCCGGTCACAGCCTGGACCATAAAATCGCCGGCTGCGGCGCTGGCCGTGCTCGGCAAGGCCGACCAGATCGTATTCGAGGGGTTCGATCCTCCAAGTGCCTGACGAAACGCTCAGCGCCGACGTGCTCAACTCCATCGCGGATATCCCCGCGGAGGTGTGGGACGCGCTGGCGCCTGCGCATGACGGGGTGGTCGACAACCCGTTCCTCGATCACCGGTTCCTCGTCGCGCTCGAGCAGTCCGGCTCGGCTTCCAATCGCACCGGCTGGCAGCCACAGCATCTGCTGCTGAGCGACAGCGCAGGCAGGCCGGTCGGCGCCATGCCGCTCTACCTGAAGTCGCATTCCCAGGGCGAGTACGTTTTCGACCATGGCTGGGCCGATGCCTTCCAGCGCGCCGGCGGCGAGTATTACCCGAAACTGCAATGCGCCGTACCGTTCACCCCGGTCACCGGCCCGCGCTTTCTCGCCAGGGACGATGCCAGTCGCACTGCGCTGATCCGCACGGCGGAGACCCTCGCCACCCGCAACAACATCTCCTCGGTGCACGCCACCTTCGTCAGCGAGGCCGAAGCCGACCTGGCCCGCGCCTCGGGCTGGCTGGTCCGCCACGACACCCAGTATCACTGGCACAATGACGGCTTTTCGAGCTTTGAGGATTTCCTCGGTACGCTGTCATCGCGTCACCGCAAGGTCACCCGTCGCGAGCGCCGCGATGCGCTGGAAGCCGATGGCCTGACGGTCAGATGGCTCACCGGTTCCGACCTCACCGAAGAGGTCTGGGACCAGTTCTTCGAGTTCTACCAGGATACTGGCAGCCGCAAGTGGGGCCGCCCCTACCTCAACCGCCGCTTCTTCTCGCTGCTCGGCGAGGCGATGGCCGATCGGGTCCTGCTGATGTTCGCCTATGATGGCGACGAGCCGATCGCCGGCACCTTCTCGATGATCGGGCACGACCGTCTCTACGGTCGCTATTGGGGCGCCACCCGCAACGTGCCGTTCCTGCATTTCGAGCTCTGCTACTACCAGGCCATCGACTACGCCATCGCCCACAAGCTGCCGGTGGTCGAGGCCGGGGCGCAGGGCGAGCACAAGCTGGCGCGCGGCTACGCGCCTGCCACCACCCGCTCCGTGCACTGGATCGGCCACCCGGGCCTTCGCGACGCCGTTTCCCGCTTCGTGGCGCAGGAGCGCGCCTCGGTGGCGCGCGAGCAGGAACAGTTGGAACGCTACACCCCATTCAGACATGGGGACCCGCATTAGGGTGTTTCACCGTTGAAGCGGTGAAATACTCTAAGCCTTTGATTTGTCGCGCCTTCGAACCGGAAAAGTCTGCGACTTTTCCTGAATGCGCTTTAGCTGTGAGTTGCGCGCCCGGCGGCACTGTGGTTCGAAGGCACCACACTGGACGGGCTCGGGTCTGACGCGGTATTTTCCTGCCTCAGCCAGACCATACTCTCGATAGATATGACGGCCGCCTCCTCCCGAGGCCCTGGAGACCGAATGAGCAAGCGTATCGCCATAGCCGCGATTGGTACGATGGGGGATGTCCAGCCCTTCGTCGCGCTTGCACTGGCGCTGAAGAAGCGCGGTCACTCGGTGGTGCTGTGCGCCACCAACGACTTCGAGGGTTTCGTCACCGGTCACGGCGTCGAGTTCGCGACGCTGGGCAGTGATATCCAGGCCTTCATGCGGCAGAGCCAGTTCGACAACGTCATGTCGAAGAACTCGCTGCTCTACGCGCCAAAACTGCTGCGCGACGGCCAGAAGATCATGAAGACGGCCTGCCGGCACCTCTGGGCTACCGCCCAGGACGTCGATGCCATCATCTTCCACCAGACCACCAATTTCGCCGTCGACGTCGCCGAAGCGCTGGATATCCCGGCGATCATGACCGCCTTCCAGCCGATCAACCCGACCGGCGAGTTCCCGTATTTCGGCTATGACGGCCCACCGCCCGAGCCGCTGTTCAACCGCATCAGCCTCGATCCGCTGTTCAACCGGCTGAGCTACGTGGTGCAGGCGGCGCACCAGAGCTACTACGATTTCCCGCGCGACCGAATGCGCGCCAAGCTGCTGGGGCTCAGGAGCCGCAAGCGCTCGGGCTTTTCCAAGAACGCCCGCGGCGAGCCGATCCCGGCGTTGCACGCCTACTCCCCGGTGATCTCCCCGCGCCCCGGCGACTGGCCGGAGACCACCGTCGTCACCGGCTTCTGGCGCCTCGACGACATTACCGGCTGGGAGCCGGACGCCTCGTTCCGCAAGTTCCTCGATGCCGGTGAAGCGCCGATCTATCTCGGCTTCGGTTCGATGCCCTGGGGCGCGGCGCGTAACACCGAGATCATCACCAAGGCGCTCAGGGAATGGGGCGGCCGCGCCGTGGTCGGCAAGGGCTGGGGCGGCATCAAGGCAGAGGATCTGCCCGACACCGTCTACACCATCGACAAGGCGCCCCACACCAAGCTGTTTCCGCTGATGAAGGCGTTGGTGCACCATGGCGGCGCCGGCACCACCTATGCCGGCCTTTACGCCGGCCGCCCGACCTTCGTCGTGCCGCATTTCTTCGACCAGCCCTACTGGGGCCGCCGGGTCTACGAACTGGGCTGCGGCCCCGCCCCGGTTCGCCTCAGAAAACTCACCCCGGGCATCCTCGCCTCGGCGCTCGATGAATTGGCCACCGATGCCACGTTCGAGATCGCTGCCGCCGAGCTGCGCGATCGTCTCGTGCTCGAGGACGGCACCGGGCTCGCCGCCGACATCGTCGAAGAGACGATCGAGACTTATCCGGGAAACCTCTACGACAGCGACGACGTGATGGAGACCGCCTCGTGACCGCCTACGACCCGAGCAACATCTTTTCGAAGATCATCAAGGGCGAGGTCCCGTCCCACAAGGTCTACGAAGATGCGGACGTCCTTGTCATGATGGACATCTTCCCGCAGTCGAAGGGGCATGTACTGATCATCCCCAAGGCGGCGTCGCGTAACCTGCTCGATGCCGATCCCGCTGTGCTCGCCCGCACCATCCCGCTGGTGCAACGCGTCGCGAGGGCGGCGCAGAAGGCGCTGAACCCCGACGGTATCCGCGTCGTGCAGTTCAACGAGGCGCCGGCCGGGCAGTCGGTCTTCCACCTGCATTTCCACGTCATCCCGGTCTACGAGGGGGTTCCCGTCGGCCGGCACGGTGAAAGCGGCAAGGCGGACGACAGCGAGCTCGCCGCGCAGGCCAAGGCCATCGCAGCCGCCCTCGCCTGACGTGACGCCCACTCCACAGCTCAGCCTTGGCCTGCTGCTCACCGCCGCCGCCGGGATGATCGACGTCGTCGGCTTCATTGAGCTGGGCGGCTTCTACACCTCGTTCATGAGCGGCAATACCACGCAGTTGGGCGCCGGTCTCGCCCACCTCGGCCCTGCTCTCGCCCTGCCGGCCGGCCTGATCGTGATGTTCGTCATGGGCAGCTTTCTTGGCAGCCTGATCTCGGGGATCGGCCAGCGGCGGGGCCGCGTCGGCGTGCTGGCGGTCGTCATTGCCGGCCTGCTGGTGACGCTGGTGCTGCACGCCAATGGGTTCTCCGCCGCCCAGGCCATGCTGGCGCTCGCCACCGCTGCCGGTGCGCAGAACGCCGCACTGCCGCAAACCGGGGCCGTCAGGCTGGGCGCCACTTTCGTTACCGGCACGCTGTTCGCGGTGGGCCAGGACCTGGCGCGCGCCGTCCGTCGCGAAGCTCCGCCGCTGCGCTGGCTGCAGCACCTGCTGGTCTGGCTGGCGCTGCTGCTCGGTGCTTCCATCGGAGCCTTCGCATACGGCCAATGGCAGGTTGGGGCGCTGATCGTGCCGGGAGCGATCTACCTCGCCTTCCTGTGCGCCTATGTGGTCCGGGCGCCGCGCTAGCCGCCTGGCTTTTCGACTCCCGGCGAAGCTGCTAGAAATCCCAACAGTGATGTGCAGCACATCAGTTCGTCGACATTCTACGCTAGACTTCCTCGTCCAGGCGTTAGCACCGATGATGACCGCCGCCCAATTGCGGGCCGCCCGCGCCCTGCTCGGCATCGACCAGAAAACCCTGGCCGACATGGCCGGAGTATCGTTGCCCACGATCCAGCGCATGGAAGCGAGCGATGGCACCGTACGCGGCATCGTCGAAACCCTCACCAGAGTGATCGAGGCCCTCAACGAGGCCGGCGTCGAACTGATCGGCGACAACGCCCGAAGCGATACCGGTGGCCGCGGCGTACGCCTCCGACGACCCACACCGAAGACCGACTAAGTTCCAGACGTCATTTGGGCGATCACGGCCCCTGCCACCGATGATTGCCGCGCTTGTTGAAAGGCGAATGATCCGATGGCCAGTTCCGCCCCCACCTCCCGTGCCGCGCCGCCTGCCCTTACCGAGCTTTTCACCCCCAAGCTGATCACCGTGCTGCGCGAGGGGTATGGGCTCGCCGACCTCAGGGCCGACATCCTCGCCGGGCTCACCGTCGCCATCGTCGCGCTGCCCCTGTCGATGGCCATCGCCATCGCCTCGGGAACGACGCCCGAGCGCGGACTGTTCACCGCCGCCGTCGGGGGCTTCCTGGTCTCGGCGCTGGGCGGCAGCCGCTTCCAGATCGGCGGACCGGCGGCGGCGTTCACGGTGCTGGTCGCCTCCACCATCAGCCGCCACGGGCTCGACGGACTGCTGCTCGCGACGATCATGTCCGGCGTGTTCCTGCTGTTGATGGGAGCGTTCCGCCTCGGCAGCTACATCAAGTTCATCCCCTACCCGGTGACGGTCGGCTTCATCTCGGGGATCGCGGTGATCTTGTTCGTGGGCCAGATTCACGATCTGCTCGGCCTGACACTGCCGGGAGCCGATCCGGCGGACATCCTTCCCAAACTTGCGACACTGGCGGCTGCCATCGGGACCACCAACCCGGCCGCCCTCGGCATCGCCGCGCTCGCCGTCGGCGTCATCATAGGGCTGCGGCGCTGGCGTCCGCACTGGCCGGGTATCCTCATCGCCGTGATCGCGGCCTCGCTTGCAGGCGCATTGCTGCAGTTGCCGGTCGAGACCATCGGCACACGCTTCGGCGGTATTCCCAGCACGCTGCCCAGCCCCGCGCTGCCCCCCTTCTCCCTGGACAAACTCCAGGCCGTTCTCCCCGACGCGATCGCCTTCGCCTTGCTGGGCGCCATCGAGTCGCTGCTTTCCGCCATGGTTGCGGATGGCATGACCGGCCGGCGGCATCGTTCCAACATGGAACTGGTCGCGCAAGGCGTCGCCAATATCGGCTCGGCACTGTTCGGCGGCATCTGCGCCACCGGCACGGTGGCTCGCACCGCCACCAATGTCCGCTCGGGCGCCCGCAGCCCATTGGCCGGAATGTTCCACTCGGTGTTCATCGTGCTGTTCATGCTGGTCGCCGCCCCGCTTGCGAGCTTCATCCCGCTCGCGGCTCTCGCCGGCGTGCTCGCCGTCGTTGCCTGGAACATGGCCGAAAGGACCGCCTTTGCGACCCTGCTCCTTACCTCGCCGGGCGACGCAGTGGTGTTGCTGGCGACATTCGGGCTCACGGTGTTCCGCGGCCTCACCGAGGGCATCGTCGTCGGCTTCGCGCTGGGGGCGCTGCTGTTCATCCACCGAATGGCTCAGCATGCCGGAGTCGAAGTGCACGCGCCTCCGGTTCCCGAGGATCAGGCCGACACCGCCGGCGCCGCTCGCCTGCCCTACGACCCTAGCATCGCCACCGACCCCGATGTCGCCGTCTACCGCATCACCGGTGCCTTCTTCTTCGGCGCAGCGGCGACCGTCGGCTCGGTGCTCGAACGCATCGCCGACCAGCACCGTGCCTTCGTGATCGATTTCTCAGCCGTGCCGTTCATCGACTCGACCGCCGCCAACACCATGGGAGGCATCGCCCGCAAGGCGGCCCGCCACCACGTCGTGCTGCTGATCTCGGGCGCCACCCCGGCGGTGCGGAAATCCCTCACCACGCATGGCGTCAGCGCCCCCACGGTGCTCTACGAGCGTACCGTGGAGGCCGCCATCAGTGCTGCGCATGCCGAGATCGCCCGGCGCGCTCCGCCCGCCGTCAGCGCGCCAGCCTAGACCGCTTGCAGGAAGCGTTGCAGACTGTTCCGGTTCGAAAGCGACGCCAAATCAACGGATTAGGTCATTTCACCGCTTCACTTGAGCGATGAATGGACCCGGAGCGTTTCGCGTGCCGGCCGAGGCACTGCCCCGTACTCGTGCGCAAGCTAAGCGCTGGTGCACGCCACCAACGCTAGCGGCCGTCCAGCTAGCTCAGGAACTCGGTCCGCGCCCGCTCGATCACCAGCGAACGGATCGCAACGTTCCGGGGCTGGCCGAGCACGAACAGGATCGACTCGACCACCTCCCTGTCGCTCAGCGCGTCGTCGACGCCGCGCGGATGGTCCCAGTTCTCCTCCTGTGGCGAGGTGTCCTCGATATGGCCGGGATAGACAGAGGTGACGCGTACGCTGGTGCCGATCATCTCCTCGGTCAGCGCCTGCACGAAGCCGTTCTGCGCGTGTTTGGCGGCGACGAACGGCACCGATGAGCCGCGCATCCGCGCATAGGGCAACCCGCTCATCGAGACCACCGTATGGATGTCCGCCTCGGGCCGTTTCAGCAGCAGCGGCAGCAGGCGCCGCGTCAGCGCCATGGTGCCGGTCACCGTCGAGTCAACCACCGCAGCGATCTGCGCGTCGGTCATCGCCTGGTAGGCGCCGCCCACCCATTGCGAGCCGGAATTGACGAGAATGTCGAGCTCGGGGTGCACCGTGGCGATCTTGCTCGCCGCGCCGGTCACCGACAGTGGGTCGGCGAGATCGCAGACGAAGGCGTCCGGCCGCTTGCTCGTCCGCTGCTCGATGGCGTCAGCCACCGCGCCGATACCGGCCGCATTGCGGCCCAGCAGGAGCGGGATCATCCCGCGGTCTGCGGCGACGATGGCCAGCGCCGCCCCGAGGCCGCGCGCCGCGCCTGATATGGCGATGGTCTTGCCCTCAAGTCCCATTCATTCCTCCCCCAATAGTGCCAAGAAAAAGGCCGGGATTACTCCCGGCCTTCCATAGCTCCCTGCATGGGATCTCAGCTTTTCTCTTCCGCCGGCTTGTCGGCTGCGGCCTTGGCCTTCTTGGCCTTGGGCGCCGCGATGGCCTTGGGTCGGGCCGGCCGCGGAGGAACCGCGATCAGCTCGAGCTTGGCCTCGGTGCCGACGCCGACCACTGCGACCGTGACCGAGCCGCCGTTCTGCAACTCGCCGAACAGTACCTGGTCGGCCAGCGGCTTCTTGACGTATTCCTGGATCACGCGGCCCAGCGGGCGCGCACCCATGCGCTCATCATAGCCGCGGATCGCCAGCCACTCGGCGGCTTCCGGGGTCAGCTCGATGGTCACGCCGCGCTCGGCCAACTGGCCTTCGAGCTGCAACACGAACTTTTCGACCACGCGACGGACGACTGCCGGCGGCAGCGGGCCGAACGAGATGATGGCATCGAGCCGGTTGCGGAATTCCGGCGTGAACATCCGGTTCACCGCTTCCTCGTCGTCACCCTGCTCGCGCTTGCGGCCAAAGCCGATCGGCGACTTCTGCAGCTCCATGGCGCCGACGTTCGAGGTCATGATCAGGATCACGTTGCGGAAGTCGACCGACTTGCCGTTGTGGTCCGTCAGCTTGCCGTGATCCATCACCTGCAACAGGATGTTGAACAGGTCCGGATGGGCCTTCTCGATTTCGTCGAGCAGCACCACGCAGTGCGGATGCTGGTCCACGCCATCAGTGAGCAGGCCACCCTGGTCGAAGCCGACATAACCCGGAGGGGCGCCGATCAGCCGCGAGACAGTGTGCCGCTCCATGTACTCGGACATGTCGAAGCGCAGCAGTTCCACGCCCAGCGTATCCGCCAGTTGCTTGGCCACCTCGGTCTTGCCGACGCCGGTCGGGCCGGTGAACAGATAGGAGCCGATCGGCTTTTCCGGTTCGCGCAGCCCCGCACGGGCCAGCTTGATCGCCGACGAGAGCGCGGTGATCGCCTGATCCTGGCCGAACACCACGGTCTTGAGATTGCTCTCGAGGTTGGCGAGCAGCTCGGAATCCGACTTCGACACCGACTTGGGCGGGATGCGGGCCATCGTGGCGATGGTCTGCTCGATATCGGCGACGTCGATCGTCTGCTTGCGGTTCTCCGGGGTCAGCAGCATCTGGCTGGCTCCGGTCTCGTCGATCACGTCGATCGCCTTGTCCGGGAGCTTGCGGTCATTGATGTAGCGCGCACTCAGCTCGACGGCGGCCTTCAGCGCGTCGTCGGTGTATTTCAGCTTGTGGTAGTCCTCGAAATACGGCCGCAGGCCCTTCACGATCTCGATCGCATCCGGGATGGTCGGTTCGGCGACGTCGATCTTCTGGAAGCGGCGGACCAGCGCCCGGTCCTTCTCGAAGAACTGCCGGTATTCCTTGTAGGTGGTCGAACCGATGCAGCGGATGTTGCCGGAAGCCAAAGCCGGCTTCAGCAGGTTCGATGCATCGAGCGCGCCGCCCGAAGTGGCGCCGGCGCCGATCACGGTGTGGATCTCGTCGATGAACAGGATCGCGTCCGGATGCTTCTCCAGCTCCTTCATCACGGCCTTCAGCCGCTCTTCGAAGTCGCCGCGATAGCGGGTGCCGGCCAGCAGCGAGCCCATGTCGAGCGCATAGATCACCGCCTCGCGCAGCACCTCGGGCACGTCGCCCTCGATGATCTTGCGGGCGAGGCCCTCGGCAATGGCGGTCTTGCCCACGCCGGCGTCACCGACATAGAGCGGGTTGTTCTTGGAGCGGCGGCAGAGGATCTGGATGGTCCGGCGCAGCTCGCTGTCGCGGCCGATCAGCGGATCGATCTTGCCGGCCCGGGCCTTCTCGTTGAGGTTGACGCAGAAATCGGCCAGCGCTGAGCTCTGCCCGTTGCCGGCGCGCTCGCCTTCCTCGCCCTGGCCGTTGCCGGCCGGAGTCTCGGCGCCACGCACGCGGCGCTCCTCGCTCGGCCCCGACTTAGTGATGCCGTGCGAAATGAAGTTGACCGCGTCGAGCCGCGTCATGTCCTGCTGCTCGAGGAAGTAGGCGGCATGGCTCTCCCGCTCGGCGAAGATGGCGACGAGCACATTGGCGCCCGTAACCTCTTCCTTGCCGGACGACTGCACATGGATCACGGCGCGCTGAATGACGCGCTGGAACGCCGCCGTCGGCCGCGCGTCCTGCCCGTTGGGCACCACGAGGCTGTCGAGTTCCTCGTTGATGAAGTCCTCGAGGTCCGACTTCAGCGCTTCGATGTCGACATCGCAGCCGGTCAGCACCGCGATGGTATCGCGGTCGTCGGTCAACGCCAGCAGCAGATGCTCGAGCGTGGCGAACTCATGCGCCCGCTCGCGCGCCAGGTTCATCGCCTGATGGAGGGCCTTCTCAAGTCCGCGAGAGAAAGAGGGCATATGTCGGTTCCTATTGCTTTTCCATCACGCACTGAAGTGGGTGCTGGTTCTTGCGGGCCGCGTCCATCACCCTGGTGACCTTGGTCTCGGCCACCTCGAAGGGGTACACACCACATTCGCCGACGCCCTGGTTATGGACGTGGAGCATGATGCGCATGGCCTCTTCGCGGGTCTTGTTGAACACATCCTGCAGCACCAGGACGACGAACTCCATCGGAGTGTAATCGTCGTTGAGCAGCAGCACCCGATAGAGGCTGGGCCGTTTGCTCTTGGTCTTCGGCTTCGTGATGGTCGCCGTATCGTTCTTGCTTCCCCCATTGCCGTTGCCGCCTTTGCGGTCATCGTCAGCCCCGCGTGGCGGCACCTTGGATGCACCAGTGGTCGGGAGCGTCAGTTCGATGGCTGCACGCATGGCTCGGGTCTGGGGGAGATCGGTTCGAAGCAGCATGGTGAGGCCATTATGTAGGCAAAACTCCGTGCCTGTTAAGTGGCCAAGTACCTAAACTTTGGAGCAGGTGCTCCGCGAAGGGGGCGCTTAACCAAGTCCCCGAAATCCATCGCATTTTACGGAATGGTAAGACCGGGTGCCTAAGGTGATGGGTAACAGGGAACGTGGCTGGTCTCATTTGGGGAGGATCGGCCGCAGGTTCTCGAGGCGTTGAGTACGGGCGGCGTTTTCGCCCGAGAGTAGTTGGAGTACCGGGTGCTTTCGCAGAAGCATTTTTCCCATTCGCGCGCGCTGTTCGGGCGCATCGCCGCGGCAATCGCGCTGACCCTCGCGCTGCTGGCGCCGATGATTTCGGCTGCCGAAGCCGCCACCGTGCCCCGCAAGTTCGCGGGCATCGTGGTCGACGCCAAATCCGGCAAGATCCTCTACGAAAGCTCGGCCAACGCCGCGCGCTACCCCGCCTCCGTCACCAAGGTGATGACTCTCTATGTCCTGTTCCAGGAACTGGAGGCCGGTAACATTACGTTGAATACCAAGTTCACGGTGTCGAAATACGCTGCGCAAGCGGTGCCGACCAAGCTTGGGCTCAAGGCCGGCTCGACCATCACTGTCGAGAACGCCATCAAGGCCATCGTCACCATCTCCGCCAACGACATCGCCCGCGTGATCGCCGAAAACATCTCCGGCTCCGAGAGCGCCTTCGCCAAGCGGATGACCGCCACGGCCAAGGCGCTCGGCATGTCGAACACCACCTACCGCAACGCCTCGGGGCTGCCTGACAAGGGGCAGGTCACCACCGTCGCCGACCAGGCGATCCTGGGCATTGCCGTCTACCAGCACTTCCCGAACTACTACGAGTATTTCCAGACCCGGAGCTTCTCGTACGGCAAGCGCACCTACGGCAACCACAACCGCCTGCTGGGCAACAATGGCGTCGACGGCATCAAGACCGGCTACACCAACGCCTCGGGCTTCAACCTGCTTACTGCCGCGCGTGCCGACGGCCACCACATCGTCGTCGCCGGCTTCGGCTTCGACTCGAGCGGCGCCCGCGACGCCAAAGTGCGCGAGCTGGTCAAGAAGTACCTGCCCAAGAGCCGCACCGGTGGCTATCTCGACGTCGCCATGATCCCGCAGCCGGGCCGCAAGGGCGCCACCGTGATGGTCGCCTCCGCCGATCCCGTGCCCGTGATGCCGGCGCCCTACCCGTCCTTCCGCATCGGCGGCGGCACCGTTTCGGTTACCGCCAAGCTGCAGCCGACCGAAGCCACGCAGCAGGCCGACGACATCGTCGTTGCCTCGATCGGCGAAGGCGCCCCATTGCCCGAGGCCCGTCCTGCCGATCTCGGCTTCGACGAAGCCGTGCAGGCCGCCAATACGCTCGCCAGCCGCCCGACCATTGCCAGTATCGCGCCGCAGCAGGAACGCCCGCTCGATGTGATCGGCGCCTGGCTCAGCGACACCTTCTCGCTCGGCGCCGCGCCCGCTCCGCTCGGCCAGACCGCGCCGTCCGCCCCGCTGCTGCCGCCGGTCGGCATCGGCGAAGAAGGCCAGCCGATCGACCTGATGACCTCGGGTGGCATCGGCGACACCGCGCCCGATATCGTCGAAAACCAGGCCGCTCCGGCGCCGCTCGCCGCCACTGAAGTGGCCGAGGTCCCGCAGGAAGTCAGCGGTGGCTGGATCGTCCAGATCGGCGCTGCGCCGACCGAAGGCGGCGCCAACTCCCTTATCAGCGACGCTTCGTCCAAGGTCGGTGACCTTGGGGCAGCTCGCGCCTATGTCGAACGGTTCGAGAAGAACGGGCAAGTGTTCTTCCGCGCCCGCTTCGGCGGCTTTGGCGGCCGTGAAGATGCGGCCGGCATTTGCAACCAGTTGAAGAAAGCCAAAATGAGCTGCCTCGCGATGCAGTCCTAAGCATTAGTCGGTCGCGCTTCCGATCCCCGGATCAAGTCCGAGGAGGAAAAGTCTGCAACTTTTCCTGGAAACGCTCCGAGTCGCGAAAAGCAGCCGCCTCAGGGAAGCGAATTTGTGGCCTGTGTTGGAGTAGCCCAAATGAGCGATACGTCTAGCCTCACCGAACTCGCCCGATTTGTAGGGCAGTCGGCCCTCGCGTCCGAAGATGCCGTTGTCCGCAGGCAGGCGGTCAATGCCATGGTGACGCGGTTCAACCCCGGCCTGAAGCGCCGCGGCGTCGGCGATCTGCTCGGCGTGGTGATGGCGCTCAGCGCCCGCACCCGCCGCATGCTGATGCCGCATGTCGAGATCGAACTCGACGTGTTCGCGCCGGCCGGCGGCCGCGCCGTGACGGTCACCTTGCCTCGCCGATCCTGAAGTTACTCGCCGGCCATATGCTCGAAATTGGCCGGCTCGCCGGCGCTGGCCGCCAGCGCCTTCTCGCCTTCGATGCGGGCCTTGGCCCGCTCGCTCACCGGCAGCCTCAGCGCCTCGACCAGCGCCCGGTACTCCTGCCGGGCACTGAGATGCGACATGGACGGCAGTCCGCCGAGCATTTCCGCATCCAGCGGATCGAACACCGTCATCCCGGTCGGGAACAGTGAGCGGAAGATCACACGCTCGGCTATGCCCTCGGCCACGCGGCAACCCAGTCGCACCGCAATCTTCTCGATGGCCCCCTGCACGATCTTGGTCGAGCGCGACGGCAGCATCGAGATGCGGTTGCGCACGATTACCCAGTCGATGGTGCGTCCGTCGATCGACAGCCGCTCAGTGCGCGCTCGTTGCACCAGCCGCGCATAGTGGCTCATCTCCCGCGGATCACCGGTCACCGGGTCCACATGCGCCATCACATCGAGATCGATGATCGAGTCGTTGAGCGGGGTAATCAGCGTATCGGCCAGGGAGTGCGCCAGCCGGGTCAGGTGGGTATCGAATCCGGGTGTATCGACGATCAGGAAATCCGCATCGCCCTCGACCTCGATGATCGCCTGCCGGAACAGGTCGAACTCGACGCGCTGGTTTTCCTTCACCGAATCCGACTTCGACAATGGGAGATGGAAATGCGTGGCGTGCGGCAGCTTCAGATCGTGCGCCTGGGCCCAGTTGCGGCGGTTGCGCACATAGTGGGTCAGCGTCTGCTGGCGGCTATCGACGTCGATCGAAGCGACGCGAAAGCCTTGATACATGAGGAAAACGGCAAGATGGAACGCCGTGGTCGACTTGCCGGAGCCGCCCTTCTCATTGCCGACGACAATGACATGCGTCCCTGTCCTGCCCATCAGTCTCCCCTGCCGCTCCGGTAGCCCGAAGCGACGCGATTTCGGGATTCGGTATGTGTTCGCCCGGGCGGACTATTGATGAGACACCCACCCCGTTCAAGAGGGTGTTTCAGCACCAGGTGATGACAGGCATGCAACGTCACCCTAAAGCCGCGCTTCCAGCGCTGCCCGGTCGACGAGGAACATCACCTGCCCACGCCGGTTGCTCTCGTAGATGAAGTCGCGCAGCGACGGGCTCTCGGCGGTGAAGCGCGAGATATCGCCGAGGATGGCGACGCGGAAGCCGTATTGCTGGAACTTCTGCAGCACGGCGCCGGCGAGCCCGCTGCTCAGCCAGAAGAAGTCGTCCACCAGCCATTCCACCGGGATGGCGATCAGATCGATGCCCAGCCCGTAGGTCGAACCGATCACGTCGTTGCTGTCAGCCTCTGCGGCAATCACCCGCCCCTCGTAGAAGCCGACATTGACACCCTTGATCTCGGTGCTCTGCATCAGATCAGTCCCAGTTTCGCCAGTTCTTCGGCGAGTTCGAGCGAGCCTTCCTCCTCGAAACCGCCCGTGCCGATATCGGCGGGCGCATCCTTGGGATCAAGGTAGCGCCAGCCCTGGAACGGCGACTTCGGCCGCGGAATGGTGCGCACCATGTCCGGCGCCATGATGATGTCGCAGCACTTGAGCCCCTGCTCGTCGACTGCCTCGGCGAGCCTGAGGATCGGCTGGCGGCAGCGGATCACGCCAGAGATCACCCAGTAGATCGAGCCCTGCCCCTCCATCTCGTCCTTGCGCTTGGGCATGGTGCGGGTGCGGTGGACGTGCACGTCCTCGCCGTAATCGGCGCCCCACCAGTGCGCGCGCTCGCTGCGATAGGACTCGAGCTCCTCCAGCGTCGCAACGCCGACGCAGAGCTTGATCATGTGCATCATGCGTTGCCGGCCGCGTCCCGTTTGGCGAGGATGATGTCAATCTCGTCCTGCTCGACCACCCACGGCTCCTTCACCGCCTCGGCGAACCATTCCTGGAAGGCCGGCAGCGCGTAGATCGCCTCGACATATTCCTGCGCCAGATCGCTCACAGGCAGCTCGTAGGTGCGGATGCGCGTCGCCACCGGCGCAAACATGGCGTCGGCCGCATTGAACGAACCGAACAGGTACGGGCCGCCAGAGCGGGACAGCAGGTCGCCCCAGATTCGCTCGATGCGCTTGAGGTCATCGGCGACCTCGTCGAAGTCGACCTTGCCCGGATGCGAGGCCCTGAGGTTCATCGGCGCCGCATCGCGCAGCGCCAGGAAGCCGCCATGCATTTCGGCGGCAGCCGAACGCGCATAGGCCCGCTCCACGCGATTGGACGGCCAGATGCCCTTGGCCGGGTACTTGTCGTTGAGGTACTCGATGATCGCCGTCGTCTCGGGCAGCACGACGTCGCCATCGACCAGCACCGGCACTCTGCCGCTCGGCGACTTCTTGCGCAGGTTCTGCTGCCAGCCCTCGCCGTTGAGCAGCACCAGCTCCTCGTCAAATGCGATACCGAAATGGCGGAGCACGAGCCAGGCGCGCAGCGACCAGCTCGAGTAGTTACGATTGGCGAAGATGAGCTTCATAGGTCGGCCTCAAAAGCGGAAGGGCGCCGAGTGGCCCGGCGCCCTTCCAAAATTCTGTACTATCGAAGGACCTTCAGGTCCAGTTGCACCCCGTCCTAGGCGCCGGCAACGATAGTGAACACGAGTGACATGGCCAGCAAACAGACGAGTGTCCAGGACACTGTCGGTAAGGCGGAACGCCACCATTCGGTCTTTGATTGGCCTCGCATCAAAGCTCCTTCTTGCCGTTCACGGGCTGCCGCAATCACACTTGGTGACGAAATTGCGACAGTAATGATTCGTTAACTCGGCAGGGGCGTGGTTGGGAAGTGGCGGGAAAGCCACAGTGGATAGGTCGAGTATCCCTGTGGAAAGCGCTTCAGAACAATCCGAACCAGAGCCCGGCCAAGCTCAAAAACGCGAAGAATCCAATCACATCGGTGACGGTGGTGACGAACACCGAGGAGGCGATTGCAGGGTCGACCTTCAGCCTGTTGAGGGTCAACGGGATCAAAATTCCAGCGCTGCCGGCGGCGATCATGTTGATGATCATGGCGAGGCCGATGACCATTCCAAGGCTGACATTGGCGTAGCGGAGCCAGGTGACGGCGCCGATCAGCACCGCGAAGATGCAACCGTTGAGGAAACCGCCGGTCACTTCGCGCACGATCAGGCGGCGGACTCGGCCCCGGTCGAGGTCACGGGTCGCGAGCGCCCGCACCGTCACCGTCATGGTCTGCGTGCCGGCATTGCCGCCCATCGAGGCAACGATCGGCATCAGCGCCGCCAGCGCCACCATCTGCTCGATGGTGGCGTTGAACAGGCTGATCACGAACGAGGCAAGCATGGCGGTGATAAGGTTCACCACCAGCCACGGGGCACGGCTCCGCACCGTCGACAGCACGTTATCCGACAGCTCTTCGTCGCCCACGCCGCCGAGCAGCTTGATATCCTCGGTGGCCTCTTCGTGGATGACGTCGACGATGTCGTCGACCGTCAGCACGCCGACCAGTCGCTTGTTTTCGTCGACCACGCCGACTTCCACCAGATCATAGCGCTCGAAGTCGCGCGCTGCCTCTTCCTGGTCTTCGGTGGCTTCCACGGTGAGGACATCGTGGTTCATCAGGTTCTCGATGCGCACCTGCCGCTTGGCGCGCAGGAACTTGTCGAGCGGGATGGTGCCCAGCACCCGGTAGCCGGGATCGACGACATAGAGCTGGTAGAACTCGTCCGGCAGGTCTTTTTCGACCCGCAAGTAGTCAATGGTCTGGCCGACGGTCCAGAATGGCGGGATGGCGATGAAATCGGTCTGCATCCGCCGGCCGGCGGAGTCTTCGGGGAAATCGAGGCTGCGCTTGAGGCTCAGCCGCTCGAAGGCCGGCAGCTGCGCGAGGATTTCCTCGCGATCGCCGGCGTCCATATCCTCGAGAATGTAGACCGCGTCGTCATTGTCGAGCGTCGCGACGCCGCGCGCCACATCCTCGGCCGGCAGCTCCTCGATCAGGTCGGTACGGACGTTGTCGTCGACCTCGGTCAGCGCCAGGTAGTCGAACTTGTCGCCCAGCATCTGGACCAGCGCCACGCGCTCATCCTGCTCCAGCGCCTCCAGCACGTCGCCGGCATCGGCGGCGTGCAGCGGCTCCATCATCTCGGCGACGTCATGCTCTTCGCCCGCCAGGAGGTGGGCGCGCAGCCGCTCGATCCAATCCTGATTCAGGTGATCGTCCGGACCGCGAAGCGCGTTCGGATCGGGCCGGGCTTCCCCGATTTCCGCGATGTCGGATTCATTGGTCATGGAGACCCCGGGAGGCTGGCGCTTCGGGTTCACTATCATTTCACCGTTTCCTCGAAACGGTGAAATGATCTAAGTCTTTGATTTGTCGCCCTTTCGAACCGGAAGAGTCTGGCAACTTTTCCTGAAAGCGCTCCTAAGCTGGTGTAGCCAATCGAGCTCAGATGCGCCAGACTTGCAGGGTCAGTCGAGCGCTGTTTTTTGCTTCCCCCAAAGGGAGATGGCGATGGCCCGGACGAAGGAAAGCGAGATAGGACGGATGCTGCGCCTGTGCGCCGCGCTCGGCCTGCCTGAGGTGGAGGAGTCCACCAGCTACGGCGCGCCTTCAATCAAGGTCAAAGGCAAGAATTTCGCCTCGGTGCGCGGCCCAAACGAGATGGTCCTGCACTGCCCGCTGGAACACAAGGAGCTGCTGATGGAAATGGCTCCCGAGATCTACTGGCAGACCGACCATTTCATGGGCTGGCCGGGCCTCCTGGTCCGGCTGAACGTGATCGGCGACGAGGAACTGTCGCTGCGGCTCGAGGACGCCTGGAGGTTCCGGGCGCCGAGGCGGCTTGCCGACGCCTACGCGGCGGCGAAGCGGTAGGCCGACACAACCCTGCGTCTCTCGGCCCCCCAGCCCCTCCGCTCAAGGGCGAGGGGAGCAGGCTCGGCTACGGCGTCATGTCAGGGCGTCAGATCCTTCGGCGGCTCGATGCCGTTGATCAGCGAGGCGGTCGTCACCGTGTTGGCGAGCAGGCAGACGATGGTCATCGGCCCTACTCCGCCCGGCACCGGTGTGATGGCGCCCGCCACTTCCGATGCGGCCGCAAAGTCGACGTCGCCGAGCAGCCGGGTCCTGCCTTCGCCGCGTTCCGGCGCGGGGATGCGGTTGATCCCGACATCGATCACCGTGGCGCCCGGCTTGATCCAGTCACCCTTGATCATCTGCGGCCGGCCTACAGCCGCCACCACGATATCGGCGCCCCGCACCACCGAGGCCAGATCCCTGGTCTTGGAATGCGCCACCGTCACCGTGCAATTTTCACGCAACAGCAGCTGGGCCATCGGCTTGCCAACGAGATTCGAGCGACCGACGATCACCGCGTTCAGCCCCTCGAGCGAACCGAGAGTGTCACGCAGCAGCATCAGGCAGCCGAGCGGCGTACAGCTCACCGGCCCCGGCAGCCCGATCTGAAGCTTGCCGACGCTGGCCGGCGTGAAACAGTCGACGTCCTTGTCGGGCGAGATGGTGGCAATCACCTTGTTGGGGTCGATTTGCTTGGGCAGCGGCAACTGCACCAGGATGCCGTGAATGGCCGGATCGGCGTTGAGGTTCTGCACCAGTGCCAGCACCTCGGCCTCCGAGGCCTCCTCAGGAAGTTCGTACTTTTCCGAGTGCATGCCGACCTCGACGGTCTGCTTGGCCTTCTGGCTCACGTAGATCTGGCTGCCCGGATCATGGCCGACGATCACCACGGCGAGGCCTGGTGTCACGCCGTGCTCGCGCTTCAGGCGCTCGACATGGCCGGCAATGCGCGCGCGAAGCCCCTCGGCATAGGATTTTCCGTCGATGATCTTGGCGGTCATGGGAGCTCCTCGGGATGGAGAGGCGGATATGGAACAACTCGCCCCGCCGCGCAACCTCAGTAAGGCGCGCGGATAGCGATCCCTTCGGCCTCGAGCGCCGCCCGCACCGCGCGGGCAATCGCCACCGCCTCATCGGTATCGCCGTGGATACAGAGCGAAGTCGCCCCGGTGCGGATCACCGAGCCATCGATGGCCACCAGTTCTCCCGCCCGCGCCAGCCGGACCGCGCGCTCGGCGATGGCCTTGATATCATGCAGCACCGCGCCGGGCTCCGACCGCGGCACCAGCAACCCGTTGGGCTGATACGCGCGATCGGCATAGGCCTCGCGCACCACCGGATAGCCCAGTGCCTCGGCCACCTCGACCTGCGCACTGTCATCGATCGCCAGCACCGAGAGGCCCGGCACCAGGCCGGTCACCGAGGCAAAGCACAAGGCCGCCACCGCCGGCTCCTCGGCCGCCATGATGGCCAGCGCCCCGTGCAGTTTGAGATAGCGCACCGGCACCCCCTCCTCCTCGGCGAACTCGACCAGGGTGCGCACCTGTCCCCGCACTTGCTCGTCCAGCTCTTCGGGCGGCAACAGAAGGCGGCGGCGACCAAAGTGCTCGCGATCGGCGAAGCCCGGGTGCGCGCCGACCGCAACACCCCGGGCCTTGGCCGCCCGCAAGGTCAGCCGCATCGTCGTCTCGTCGCCGGCGTGCCCGCCGCAGGCGATCGACGCCGACGACACGATGTCGAGCAGCGCCGCGTCGCCGGGCATGCCCTCGCCGAGGTCAGCATTGAGATCGAGCTCGTTCACCGCTTCAGTCCTTCTGCATGCGCCACGGTCACCGGTGCGAACCGCAGATGGCTGCCCGGCCGCAACTGGGCGAACCGATCGAGGTCGGCCGTCACCAGCGTGGCGATCCGCGGATAGCCGCCGGTCGGCTGGTGATCGCGCATCAGCACGATCGGCGTCCCATCGCCGAGGATCTGGATATCGCCCGGCACCACGGCATCCGACACCAGCGACAGAATCCTCGCGTCGGCGAACACCTGCCCGGGATCGGCAAGCCGCACCCCCATGCGATCGAGTTGCGGCGACACCACGAAATCATCGGTAACGAAGCGTTGACGAATCGCATTGCTGAAGCGATCGGCGTGAATGCCCCAGACGACGCGGATCGGACCATCCGCGACTTCGGCCGGGGTCGGATGCTGGCCTCGTCCGCGGGGCAGCGTGGAGCCGAGCGACAGGACGTCGCCAGCCAGCAACGGGCGTCCCGCCAGACCGCCAATCCCGGCGATCGAGCTCGTCGCCCGGCTGCCCATCACCAAGGGCACATCGATCTCTCGGTCGAACCGCAGATAGCCGTAGTTCCCGGACGGACCCGGGCGGATGTCCACAACGGACCCGGCGCTCAGCAGCGCCCTCGAAGGCCATGACTTTGCGTCGCCATCGATGCTGAGATCGAACGCTCCCCCGTCAACGGCGATGGAAACCGAACCTTCGGCGACAAAGCCGATCCCTGCCGTAGTGAACTCGATCCCGGTCGTTCCGGCTGTGCCCAGCCAACCGGCCGCCCGCTCGAACGCCGCGCGATCCATCGGCCCCGAGGCGCTGATGCCGTGTCGCAGCAGTCCCGGCCGCCCAGCATCCTGCAGCGTCGCCAGCGGTCCGGCGCGGGTGATGCGAATGGCGCTCACGGTGCCACCTCAAACTCAATGCTGTCTCCGGCGCGCACTGCGCTCGGAGGCTCTGCCGCCGGGTCGAAATTGCGAAAACCCGTATGGCCGATGACGTGCCAGCCGGTCGGAATGGGGGTTGAGGTGATCGCCGTCTGTCCAGCAGCGAACAGCACCGTGCCCGCCGGCACCTGCCGCCGGACCGCGGCCCGCCGCGGCACCGCCAGCGCCTCGGGGTGCATGCCGCAATAGACAAAGCCGGGGGCGAAGCCGGTCGCCAGCACGCGCAGTGGCGCTGCGTTGTGCGCCCGAATGAAGTCCGCCACCGGCAGTTCCACCAGCTCCGCCACTTCTTCGAGGTCCTCACCATCGAAGCTGACGGCCACGGCATGCCGGACGTCTGCGGCGATAGAGTCGTCCGCTGCCGGGGCCAGCAACCTGATCTCCCCCGCCAGCCGGTCGAATGTCAGCTTCGTCGGTTCGTATCGCACCAGCACCGAGATGAGGTTCGGCACCACCTCGACCACATCAGGAATCGCGGCCGCCTCGATGCGCCGTGCGAGGTCAATTGCAGCCCGGTTGGCCGCATCGGACAGCGTCTCGCCGAACCGCACCAGCAGTCCCCGGTCGCCCAGCGGCAGGATCAGCGGTAGCAAGCGGTGAACTCCGATCGAGGTTGCGCCCCTGACCTAGTGCATTTCACCCTTCCGTTGAAACGGCGAAACGCTCCAGATTCCTGATTTGCCCGGCTTTCGAACCGGAAAGGTCTGAGGCTCTTCCCGACAGCACGGCGCGTGCCGCCGCCCGGGAAACCCCAATCTCCAATTGCCGCGCCCTACGCCGCGCGCTAGAGCCGGATCATGTCCATTCCTGATACCAGCGTCATCGTCGAAGGCCACGCCATCGTCTCGGTCGACGGCATGATCGCCGCTGCCGATGGCAGCATGCCGCCGGCGCTCCGCAACGAAGCGGACTGGCGCATCTTCCAGGCGGCGCTCGACGCCGCAGTGCTGGTCGTCCTCGGCCGGCTGGGTCACGAGCGGCATCCGAACCCCGGCCGCAAGCGCCTGGTGCTGACACGCTCGGTCGCAACGCTCGAACGCGACCCAGCCGATCCCCTGACGCATTTCTGGAACCCTGACGGCATCGAGATCGCAGACGTCCTCGGCCAACTCGGCATCACCTCGGGCACCCTCGCCATCACCGGCGGCACCGGAACCTTCGATCTGCTCGTGCCGCTGTTCGATCGCTTCGTACTCTCAGAAGTTCGTGAGCTGACACTGCCCGACGGTATCCCCTGCTTCAGCAAGGGTCACCCAAGGCTGGTGCTGCCGGGCGCCGGTCTCGCGGCCCGCGACATGGAACTGATCGATCGCGGCGTGGTCCAGACCCAGTGGGTCCGGCCCTGATCAGCTCGGATCCTCGATCCGGAATCCGACCTGCATGACCACCTGATACTGCGCGACCTTCCCTTCGAAGATCGAGCCGCGCACCTCCTCAACCTCGAACCATTCGAGGTTGCGTGTGGTGCGATGCGCGCGGGCGATGGCGCTTTCGATCGCATCGGTAATCGAGGTCGACGAGGAGCCGACGAGATCGATCTTCTTGTAGGTATGGTTTGGCATGACTGTCCCCTTCACCTGACGAACGGGCGGTGAGCCTGGGCTGCCGGACACGCCGGCCGACGAGCTACGGCGCGCTTTTCCGGGGGAGCTGTCAAGAGAATGCGGTGCCAATCGTCCGGGAGTATCTTGACGATACGGCAGGGCAACCGTCACCTGCAGCGCCCACCTCCCAACGTAGTCCCAGATGTCACCCCGCCGGATTGATCTCGCCGCCAACCTTGCCGCGCTGGCGGTAGGAGCCCTGCTCTCGCTTATGGTCCACCTCAATGGCGAATTGGCCCGTCAGGGCGGCGCGCTGTTCTCGTCCTGGATGGCCCACGGCACCGGGACCATCGCAGCCCTCTTGGTAATCCCGCTGTGGTGGAAGGCCATCCAGCGCAGCGATGCGCCACGCCAGGCCATTCCGCTCTGGGCCTATCTCGGCGGCTTCGCCGGCGCCGTCACGGTGATCATGACCTCAACCGCCGTGAACTCGGCACTGGCACTCTCCGGCACCGTGGCGCTGGGCCTCGCGGGCCAGATCGTCTTCAGCCTCGCCGCCGATCAGTGGAGGCTGTTCGGCATCGCCAGACGGCGGCTTCGACTGGGCGACGCAATCGCCCTTGCGCTGATCGTCGCCGGCAGCGCCCTCGTGATCTGGGGCAGCCTATGATCGAAGCAGTGATTCTTGCTTTCGTCGCCGGCGGGCTGGTCGGCGTCAGCCGCCAGCTGAACGGCCGGCTGGCGGTGTCGACTTCGGCGCTGTTCGCCTCGTTCTGCAATCACCTTGTCGGCTTCGGCCTCCTTACCGTGCTCGGGCTGGCGATCGGCGGTCTGCTCCGCGACGGCGCCTTCTCAGGCCCGTGGCACATCTATTTCGGTGGGCCGGTCGGTGTGGTGTTCGTGGCGCTGAGCAGTTGGATCATCGGCCAGATCGGCGCCACCCGCTCCACCATGCTGATCATCGCCGGCCAGGTGCTCGGCGGCGTAGCGCTGGATTGGGTGCTGACCGGCAAACCGGTCTCGCTCGCCGCGCTCTGCGGCATCTTCCTGATCGTCGCTGGAGTGATCGTCGCGCAGCGCCAGCGCCTGAGCCCGGCAGCGAAGGACGACATGTAGGGGGATGTGGTTCGTTAGAACGCAAAAGCCTCCCACGCACCTAAATCAGGTCGTCTACCTCACTGAGCGTAGCGGGCTTTCGCTTTGCCAACAATGAAACCAGATATCGGTCGCCGTAGTCGGTTAGCTTCCAATAATTTGCCTTATCATTCACCGGCCTCTTCTTCGTCCCAACGGCAACCAAACCCAGAGCACGCAGTTGGATCATAATATCAGCAAAAGTATCATCATATATTGCTGGGTCTCCATAATTGAACTTCGTATTATCGTGATCCGACTCGTAGAAAAGCGCACTTAGAGAGTCTCGGATGGTTCTTTCCTGTGCCTCATTTAGCATGGTGCGGCCCGCTAACTGAAAGATGTCGTCCCAGGTTGCGGACGCTCTCCACACATACCTCTTCGAACTGTAGGATGTCGTCTCCGGTCGCGTTTCCCTACGAATGCTACCCGTTGCGAGGTACCTATCGGGGCCGCTCGCTAGTTCTTCAGCACCCACCGGTGGCTTGTTCCCCGCCTGCACGGCATTTCGCAGCTCGAGGTTTTCCACGTTCAAAGCGTCGATCCGTTGCAGCAGAGCCACTGGCGAGCCCTCATCATTTCGTATCCAGCCAGGCCTTGGGTTACGCTTGATTTCCTGAATGAGGCTTCTTGACGCTAGAGCACCCAGTTCGTGCGGGGAGGTCCACTCTCGCACTGGATATTCTTTCATCACGCGTGCGCGGAACGCGTCGAGCTTTTGCCGCAACTCAGCAGACCCTTCGGCTTTTCCGACGGTAATTTCGTCCGGCTTGCCATGTACGAAAGCCAGCACCGGAATTCCCAAGCCGCGCGCCTAGTTGAACTCCTTTTCAGTGTAGCTGATGCCGTCCGCTGTTAGGGACCCGTACCGACCTCCGATAATCAGGATGTAGTAGTCGCACTCGTCTATTACGCGTTGAATTACCTCCCATTGAGAGAGGTTTGATGCCAGAAATGCCTCCATCCCAGTGGGGATGCAGTCCAGCTCCCAAAGCGCCTGAATTACTTCAGCGCGCTCTTCCTTCAAGTCTGTGAAGGTCGAGCTCAGAAACACTTGATAGCGAACCGTGAGGCCGGCGGCAGCCATAGGGAACCAATGCTCCAGACGGACAGAACTGTGGGAGCGTTAGCTATGCGCAAATCCTTTCACTAGCCAATGAAATGGACCTCGATACCCCCTGATTTCAACCAATATCAGCGAACCTCGAGGTCTATTCCGAAACGCAGATTTTTCCAAAGCCGATGCGTGCGATGCGTGAATAGGTCGGGGTAGTGGGATCGCCTCGCGCTCACAGTCTGTTAGCCACGGCGCCGCTGCGTCGGGCCGCGGATGCCTTGAAGTATTTCGCGAATTGACGAGAACACCCCGTTTGTCATTGTATCCGAAACGCAAATAGTTGCACGCGAACCAGCCGGTACAGGAAATCGCCAGATCGATCGGTTGCGGCTGTGATCGAACGCCGTTGCGAGGAGACCTACATCATGCCCAAGTGTGGGTGGCGGGTCGGCGCTCCCACTATGGCTCCAGTTCGTAAAGGCGCTTCACGAACCGAAACCGGAGACCGCTTTCAACTGAGTAAGTAACGCCGTCTATGTCGTAGGCGGCTATATAGCGAGATCGCTGGAACCCGATTAGCTTGCCTCCGGCGCCGAGCATGGCCTTATCGTCGGTGAGGATGACTTGGCGACCGCTTGCGATTGCGTCGACGTACTCTTTCAGCTGGTTGTGAATATTGCGACCCTCATGGCGTTCAAAGGGGTCGTGGTAGGTGACACCGGCCGGCCACCAATACTTGTGCACGCAGGGCAGTGCGCGACCATCGACGCTGGCGAACCACCAACCTTGTCGTCCAATCGCCCTCTTCGTTTCCAAGTTCTACGCCTCAACGTCCGTTACGTGCAGGAGTTGTGTGAACTACGAACTGAGGTCAAAAGATAAGAAGCATCAAGAAATTCTGGCGGGTAGGGAGGGATTCGAACCCCCGGAACGCTCTCACGTTCGCCGGTTTTCAAGACCGGAGCAATCAACCGCTCTGCCACCTACCCGACGGCCACGCCTTTAGCGGCAGCCGCGCCTTACGGCAAGAGCAGCGTCGAGCCGGTGGTGGCGCGCGACTCGAGCGCCATGTGGGCTTTGGCTGCCTCGGCAAGCGGGAAGGTCTGGTCGATGGCGATCTTCACTTTGCCCAGCGAGATCACATTGAACAGCGCCTCTGCCGCGAGCCGCAGATCGTCTGCGGTCCTGAGGTACCCCCCGGTGGTGGGCCGGGTGAGGAACAGCGATCCCTTGTCAGCGAGGATTGTCAGCTTGGGAATGGACACCGGACCCGAGGCATTGCCGAAGCTGACCATCAGACCGCGCGGCCGGATGCAATCGAGCGATGGCTCGAAGGTCGCGGCGCCGACGCCGTCATAGACGACGTCGACCCCCTTGCCGCCGGTGAACCGCTTCACTCCCTCGACAAAGTTGTCGGTCCGGTAGTTGATCGTGAGGTCCGCACCATTCGCTCGCGCGATGGCGCACTTGTCGTCCGACCCGGCCGTGGCGATCACCGTTGCGCCGATCGTCTTGGCCCATTGCGTCAGGATCTGCCCGGTGCCGCCGGCGGCGGCGTGGATGAGGATGGTCTCGCCGGCCTTCAGCGGATGGGTCCAGTGCAGCAGATAGAAGGCGGTCAGCCCCTTGAGAATCGCCGCCGCCGCCACCTCGTAGCTGATGCCCTCGGGGATGCGCACCACCCGGTCCGCCGGCAGCAGGCGCTCGTCGGCATAGGCGCCGACAGAGCCCTGGTAAGCGACACGATCACCAACCCGCCACTGGGTGACATCTGGCCCGACCGCGATCACTTCGCCGGCGCCTTCGTTGCCCGCGACGAACGGCAGGGTCACCTTGTAAAGCCCGGTGCGCTGGTAGGTATCGATGAAGTTGAGCCCGATGGCGTGGCTTCTGATCTTGATCTGCCCCGCGCCGGGCGCCGGAACGTCGACCTGCTCCAGTCTCAGCTTTTCGGGGCCGCCAAGCTCGTGGACGACGATCGCGCGGGGCATCGGTTACCTCATGTAGTTCACCAGCGACAGCTGGCTGAGCAGCGCCGTGGTCTGATAGCTCGCTTCGAGGCGCGTCTTCAGCGCCAGGATCTCCATGGCGATCGTCTCGGTGGGCGCCGCCTCGATCTGCTCTAGCATGTTTCCGAGCTGGGCGGAGTGCGCGGTATGCCGCTCGGCGATGGCGCCGGTGGTGCTCTGGGCGAGGCCGAGCTCCACGGTGATCGCGGCGAGCGAGCCGGGCTGGTTGTCCTTGGTGTCGGCAAGGCGGGCAGCATTGCGCGACATCATGGACGAATAGCGCTTTTCCGAGGTCGGGTCGCTGTCTGGAAAATCCTGCACCGAGACGGCCGCCAGCGTCTGGATCAGGTTGATGAAGCCGGCCTCATTGGCCTGTACGCCATAACCGACAGTAGTGCCCTCGCCGACCCGGGCCGTGACGGTGCTGCGCGGGTCCGCACTGTCCTCGCCGGTGTACCAGAGCATGGTGTTGGCCGAGGTGCCAGCGATGAGCCCGGTGGCGCTGTCGAAAGGCGGGCCGTCGACGCGCATCACCTGCTCGCCCTGGCCGTTGAAGAAGTTCTCGGCGGCGGCATAGGCGGAAGCCGAGACCAGCGTGGTCTCGGAGAGCTGCTTGACCGAGCCGGTGAGCGCGGTCTCGAAGCTGGCGGCTGTCGCATCGGCATCGGCGCCGATCTGGAATTCGCCGTCGCCCGGAGTCCCCGTGGTGGCGACCAGGACGATCTGCTCCTCGGTGCCGTCCGGCATGGTGAAGCTGACCTGCACTTTGTCGCCGGCGTTGGGCAACGGCGTGCCGAACTTTACCGTCAGCGCCGGCGGCGGGCCGCCGCCCGGCGCAGTGACGGCGATGTTGGCCGAGGTGGTGGTGACGCCCGAGAGCTTCATGCCGAAGACGGTGCTCTCTTCGGCCAGCGTCACCGTGTCGGTAGCCCGAGTGATATCGAGGCGGCCGAGATGGTCGGCGCCGAGGTCAGCAAGCTTCCGCTCGCCGGCCACCTGCTTGAAGCCGGCGCGGGCGCCAACGCCGTTCATCACGTCCGACGGCGTCGCCACCGGCTGGCTGTCAGTGCGATTGCCGCCGAACATGTAGCGGCCTGCGGCATCGGTATTGAGCAGCGTCAGCACTTCATCGAAGCGCGAGCCGGCCAGAGTCGGGGTGGTCTGGAAGTTGATGCCGGAGGTGCCACCACCGCCCGAGATCGCCGCGGCACGGGCATCGGACTCGATGGTGTCGAGCCGGCTCATCACCGTGTCCAGTACTTCGAGGCGGAGGTTCACGGTGGAGATCGACTGCTGGTAGCCATCCATGCGGGCCATGCGCTGGCGCAACGCCAGGTCGAAATAGCGGTCCGAGCCCATCTCGGCGAGGGTCGAGGCCTTCTCGCCGCTGGCCAGTTGCGTCTGCAGCTGGTCGTAGCGGGCCTTCATGCTGGTGATGTTCTTGATGCCGTTGGCGAGCGGGAACATCGTCTTGCCGACTGAGGTCATGGGCTTTGTTCCTTCTAGAGCTGCATCAGGGAGTCCATCAGTTCCTGCACCACGCTCATCACTCGCGCATTGGCGGCGAAGGCGTTCTGCAGTTCCATCAGGCGCGCCATTTCTTCGTCGACGTCGACGCCGTACTCGTTGTCGAGCCGCTGCGTCAGGGCATCGAGCGTCTGCTGCTGCGTCTCGTTGTTGGAGATCGCGGCTTCGGCGACGTTGCCCTGGTAGTTGAGGGTCTGCGAGATCAGGTCGGCGACGGTGCCGCCGAGCCGCGAACTGGCATTGCTGAGCCCGCCCCCCTGCCCGCCGGAAAACCGCATGCCATCCAGGTTCGAGATCAGCTGGTTCAGCCGGTCCTGATCGCCGAGCGGCGTCGTGCCGGTGTACTGCACCAGGAGCTTGTTATCGGCGACTATCGAAGCGTTGACGCTGATGCGGCTGGCAAAGCCCAGCTTCTGGCCGACGCCATCGAGACTGTTGGTGAAATCGGCATTGTTGGTGTCGACGAACAGCGAGAAGCCGAGCGTGCCGTTCTGCAGCCCCGACGAGGTGGTGCGGGTGGAGAGCGACAGCATGTCGGTCGTCCCGGCGACGCCGTCGTCCATGATCCGGATCGCGTTGCCCGACGGGTTCGAAATATTGAAGCCGCCGCCGAGCTTGTTCTGCAACTGCGACGCGACCCCGGCGGCCCCACCGGAGAAATCGAGCCCGATCACCCGAGCACCATTGGCATCGACATAATCGAGGGGAAGCTTGGTGGTGTCATCGACCCGCAGCACGCGGATGGTCTTTTCCGCCCCGCCCTGGGTGTACTTGAAGGTGAACTCGTTGCCGTTGCGGACGTTGGCTAGGTCGACCTCGTAGCCGTTGGACGGACCGGAGGTGACCTGCGTGCCCTGGGTGACGTTGGTCGACATCGCCTGCGCCACCGACGCGGCGATCTCATCGAGCTGGTCCTGCGCCTGCACCAGTTGCTGGTCGCGCAGCTGAATCAGGCCGGCGAGCTCGCCAGACTGCAGCACGTTCTGCTTCACCAGATCGATCTCGAGCCCCGCCGGGGTCATGATCGAGAGCTTGCCAACGCCGCTCACCGCGTCGTTGGGGCTGAAGCGTGAGGCAGCCGACAGTGCGCCGGCGCTCTCGTAGCTGAATACCGAGGCCTTCACGTCGAGAATGCCGACACCGGAACGCGTCATCAGCGACACGGTGCCGTCGCCGCGATAGCTGACGCGCAGGTCCATCTGCTGCGACAGATCCTCGACCAGCCGGTCCCGCTGATCCATCAGCGTGGCGCGCGAGGTGGCGTCGATGCCCTGGTCGGCGAGCCTGAGGTTCACCTTCTCGAGCGACTGCAGATGATTGTTGATCGAGTCGACGCTGTTGGAGAGCTTGGCCTCGATCTCCTGACGCAGCGACTGGATGTCGGAGCTCAACCGGTTGAGTGTCGAGGCCACGGTCTGCGCCTTCTGCACCAGGTCGGCGCGGTTGGCGTAGCTGTCGGGACTGGTGGCCGCAGCGGCGAGGGAGCTCTCGAACGCATTGTAGGCGCTGTCGATCGAGCCGACGGTACCGGGCTTGCCGAACAGGGTCTGCACCCGGTCGAGGAAACTCGCCTGCACGCCGGTGAAGCCGGATTCCGCCGTGGTGCGCGTATAATGCGCCTGCAGCGACTGGTTGAAGGTGCGGCTGAGCTGGCCTTCGCGGGCATAGGTCGAGTTGACGCCCAACGAGTCGATGACGCTGACCGAACGCCGGTGATAGCCGGGGGTGCCGGCATTGGCGACGTTGTTGGACAGCGTATCGAGCGCGTTCTGGCCGACACGCATGCCCGAAAGCGCATTGCTGAGGGTAACCGAGAGCCCCATACCACCCTGCTCCAGTTGAGAAATCTCCGGCGCGGGGTGGCCCCGCGCCGGAGGGGTTCAGTTCCGCCTCAGCGGATCATGTTCAGCGATTCCTGCAGCATCTGGTCGGCCGCGGAGACGATGCGGGTACCGGCGGCGTAGGCCTGCTGCGTGACGATCAGCTTGGTGAACTCTTCCGAGATGTCGGTATTGGAGGCCTCGACGGCCGAACCGATCACCCCGTCGGTGTCGAGCAGCGGTTCGCCCGATTCCGAGGTTGCCGCGAACACGCCGCCATCCATGCGCTTGAGCGCATTGACGGCGTTGAAGTTGGCGGTGACCACCTGGGCCACTTCGAGCTGCTGCCCGTTGGTGTAGGACACCACCACGCGGCCATTGTCGTTCACCGACACCGAAACAAACTCGCCGGCGGCGTAGCCGTTCTGGTTGAGCGTCGTCACTTCGGCGTTGCCGTTCGGATCGGCGAACTGGGTCAGGCCCGAGGCGCCGTGCTGCAGCCGGATGTCGCCGATGGTGACGCCGTTGACCGTCAGACCCGGCAACTCCGTGGCCTCGACCGGCGGGTTGGGCGAGCCGTCGGGCCCGAAGGTGTAGTCGTCACCGACGCGGGTCCAGGCCGTGCCGGAGCCGGTAGCCTGGGAGTTGGTGAGGATGAACAGGTTCCACTTCTCGGCCCCGCCGTTGGCCGTCGAGTTCACCTTGGCCCAGCGCATCTGCACGTTGGCCGGCGCGCCATTGCCGGCATAGACCGTGACGGCACCGCCAGAGATCGACTGCGAAACGAAGGCGTCGGCCTTGTCGGCGCTGATGGTGTTGACGCGCTGCTGCAAGGCGAGCGCCGATGAAACGGTCGGGTTGTACGTGCCGTCGGCCAGGCCGAAGCCCAGCGACGAGGTGCCGGTGGTGTTGTCGGCAACCTGCACCACATCGGTGGCGTCGGCGCCGGTCACGGTGATGGCGCCGCTCGAGTTGAGGGCGACGGTGGGCCGTTCGCCAGCGGGCAGCGCACCGTCGATCGCCGTCTGGATGGCCGTCAGCAGGCCCCCGACAGTGCCCGCGGCGGTCACGTCGACGTTGGTGCCGCTGGTGCCGCCGCCTTCGTTGAAGGTTATGGTGACCGGCGTGCCGTTGACGGTGAGAGTCAGCGTGTTGCCGGCGCTGGCAATGGTGTTCGCGGCAGCGCCGGAGGTGGTGGTGGCGCCAGAGGTGGTCGCGGCTGTGTCCGGCGTGATGGTCAGGAAGTCTTGTGCCCGTAGCAACTCGCTGCCCGGAACCTTCGAGGCCTGGTAAGCCGCGGTCTTGGGCAACTGCGGCAGGTTCAGCTCATAGTTGACCGAAGTGGTCTGCTGCGCCGGCAGGAACGCGCTCGAGACCTGCAGCACCTGCGGCACCGAGCTCGAGATGTTCTGGGTCGCCGGATCGATCGGCAGGCCCTTCAGGTAGTAGCCCGAACCGTTGACCAGGTAGCCGTTCTTATCGAGTTCGAAGTCGCCGCGGCGGGTGTAGTAGTTGGCGCCGGCGAACAGCGTGTCGCCGTCCGACATGCCGATCGGCGGCTCGACCACGAAGAAGCCATTGCCATTGATGGCCATGTTGGTTTCGGTCGAGGTGCCCTTGATGTCGCCCTGGATGTTGTTGGTCGAGCGCGAGTAGGCGAGCACCGAGCCGGCCGTCTGCCGCTTCTGGGCGGCATCGGGGATCATGTCGACGAAGTCGGTGTCGATGCGCTTGAAGCCGGTGGTCTGGCTGTTGGCGATGTTGCCCGAGATGTTCTCGAGCGCGAAGGATTGGGCGCGTAGCCCGGTGACTGCGGTCGAAAGAGCGCCGTAGATGCCCATAGTATGCTCCATACCCCCATTTGGCGTGCGGACACGCGGGTTCGGGTGAAGCAATGCAAGGGCGATGCCAGATCGACTTAGCATTGAAATTGCTTGGTTATTTGCCCTGACAGTAACGGATATGGCGACAAAGGGGCAAAAGAGTCCGGGCCAGGCGGCAACTATTGCCGGGATGCGAGTAATCGTCCGAAGGGACGGGCCAATGCCGGCAACGGCGCGCCTCTACGACCAACAAGCGGCGGGTCGGGCGAGGACGTCGGAGTTCCGCGGACGGCAGCGAACCACTCGATGCCTCCTCGGTTCCCCCGAAACGCTAGAAAGAGATGACGCCTGTTGGCCTCAAAGCAGCGCGCCTGGCCGACACAAGCTTAGCGAAATGGCACCAGTTCCGGATCTGGGGCCACGAAGGTCGGCCTGTACCATCTCGCACTTTACCGCCATCATCCGGTTATGCAGGGAAGTTTCAGTCAGACCCCGTCTTGTGGGCGTTTCGTCGCCGGTCGGTCGGGAAAGCGCCAACTCCGACCGCGCCGAGGTGGCGGTGGTCGACAGTGACGATGAATAGCCGCTCCAATTTCTTTGGCCTGAGCCTGCGCGAGCTGGACATTCTGCGTCGCCTGCTCGCCGAGCGTAGCGTTTCGGGCGTGGCCGCACAGCTTGGTCAGAGCCAGCCATCGGTCAGCGCCATCCTGCGCCGCCTGCGCGACATCTTCGGTGACCCGCTCCTGGTACGCTCGGGGCAGAAGATGGTCCTCACCGAAAAGGGCATGCTGGTCTCGACGCAGGTCGAGGAACTCATGAATCGCTTCGTCGAGTTGCTCGAGTCCGACGAGACATTTGATCCCGCCACATCCGAACGGACCATTCGAATTGCGGCCGCCACGTCCTTCGAGTTCTTTCTCGTGCCCCACCTCATCGCCGAACTGCACAAGGTTGCGCCGCGCTGCCGGTTGGAGCTGTTCGTGCCGACGATGCAAAGCGGCGAAGAGACAGAGCGCGAGACGGGTGGTCTAGACGCCATCGTCGGTAACTGGCCGGTGCCGCCGCCGCATCTGAAGCATATGCCGCTCGCGAGCTCGGAGCTCGCATGCCTCGTCTGTGCGTCCCATCCCCTGCCGGCCGGTACGCACCTGACGCTCGAGGATTATGTGAGGTTGAGCCACATCTCTCCCTCGGCTCCTCAGGATCTCTCGATCCGTCCGATCGAGGGCATGCTGATGCGGTTGGGGCTTGAGCGGCGCGTGGTGGTGTCGGTGCCCGACTATTCGATCATTCCGCAGTTATTGCCCGGAACGCACCACGCCTTCACGGTGGGGCGCCGCTATGCAGAGCACGCGGCGCGTGGCGGCAAGCTCAAGGTTCTGCTGATGCCGGACGAGCTCAAAGTCATGGCCTTCTACCTGCTCTGGCACGAGAGATCGCAGTCCAGCCGCTATCATCGCTGGCTGCGCGAGACCATCCGCCGGCTGGTCCGCGAGCGGGACGTATTGGCGGTTCCCGGCATCGCCCCATAACGGCGCGGTTATGACTTCTATATGGGATGGGCAACTGTCCCTCAGTTTGCCCCATGCCTAGTCTCCTCGCGACGTGCCTTTGCGAGTGGGCACGGGAACAACGATCAACACAGCAGGGAATCCATGAAACGCATTGCTTGTTACGCGGCTCTGACCGCGGTGAGCCTTTTCCCGTGCCTGCCCGCCCTTGCGCAGGATTACTCGGGTCACACTCTCGTCGTCGGCACCTGGGGCGGCGATATCGAACGGCTGCTACGGGAGCATGTCGCCGGGCCGCTCGAGGCCAAGACCGGCGCCAAAGTCGAGTTTCTGCTCGGCGGCAGCGGTGACCGCATGTCCAAGATGGTTGCCGAGCGCAACAATCCCACCATGGATGTGACCTTCCAGAACATCTATGAGGCGCCCGCCGCCCTGAAGGAGGGGCTGGTTGTCGCCCCCGATGCCGCGCTGGTGCCGACAGCTGCCGACGTCTGGCCCGGCATGAACGATGGTTGCTATGCCATGAGCCTGGTTGGCCTCGGCATTGCCTATAGCAAGGCTCTGTTTCCCGAAGCGCCCGAATGGGCCGACCTGTGGAAGGCAGAGTTCAAGGGCAAGATGGCCTATGCCCCATATCCCAGCTCGGAAGGCGACGGGATGCTGGCTGTCGCCGCCCGTATTGCCGGCGTCAACGAACACGATCCGGACGCCGCTTTTGCCAAGCTGGCGGAACTGGGTGCGCCGGTGCTCAGCTATAGCAGCCTCGACGAAGTCTTCACCCTCATGGATGCCGGCGAGATCGCCGCAGCACCGATGATATCGGGCTACGTCTTGTCGAACCTGGGTAACTATGAAGGCATTGGCTTCGTGTTCCCCAAGAACCCCGGACCGGTGCTGGTGCGTGACATGGTCTGCCAGGTGGCCAACAGCCCGGAGCCTGAACTGGCCCAGATGTTCATCGACCTTGCGCTCAGCGTTGAGACCCAGACGGCTTATGCGAGGGAACTCAATTTCGGTCCGACCAACTCCAAGGTGGAACTGACTGAAGAAGAAGCCGCTCGCGTGATCAATACCCCGGAAGAAGTGTCAAGCCTGCTTCAGCTGGATTGGTCCTACGTCATCGAGCAGCGTTCCGACTGGACCGATCGCTGGAACAAGCAAATCCTTGGTCAGTAATCACTCCGGCCTGAACTAGGGATCTCGTGCATTGAGACAGACACCGGACATCAAGCCGACCGCAACGGCGCTGCTCGTTGCCCCAGCGGCCATCCTGATGTTCGGTGTCTTCGTGCTGCCGTTCCTGTTCCTGGTGGTGCTCAGTTTCTGGAGCCAGGTCCCCGGCTCGGTCGGCATGGCCCCCAGCTTCACCCTGGCCAACTACGCGCGCATCATCAGCGACAGCTATTATCTGGGCGGCCTGTGGACCACCCTCTGGCTGAGCGGGCTGGTGACGCTGCTCTGCCTCGTGCTCGCCCTGCCGCTGGCGCGCTGGATAGTGCTGCACGCCAAACGGTCGAAAGGCCTGCTCATCGGGCTTTGCATTCTGCCGCTGGTCTGTGGTGCGCTGCTCCCGACCCTTGGTCTGGTCAATCTGTTGAGCCCGCTGGGGTTCATCAACGGCGCACTCAAATCCATGGGCCTTATCAAGACCAGCCTGCCGCTGCTCGGCAATATTGCTGGGGTCAGCATCGGATTGGTCCAGGCCTTCCTGCCGCTGATGATCCTGCCCCTCATCAGCACCATTGAGCGCATTCCACACGATTACGAGAAGGCGGCCATGTCGCTGGGTGCAACCCGCCTGGTGGTGTGGCGCCGCGTGCTGTTGCCGCTGATGCTGCCGGGCATTGTGGCTGGCAGCCTGCTGGTGTTCTGCGCATCGCTGACCGCGTTTGTTACCCCGCAGATTCTGGGTCAGGGCAAAGTCGTGACCTTTGCTTCGCTGGCCTATCAGCAGGCCGCCATGGTGTTGGATTGGCCGTTCGCGTCGGCTCTCGGCATGGTCATGCTGCTGTTCCTGGCGTTGGCAGGGATCCTGGGCGCGCTGGTTTCCCGCGGCCTTGGGAGACGCACATGACGTCCCGTTTCGGCAAGGCAATGCTGCTGGCCGCCGTCCTGGCTATCCTGCTCTTCCTGCTGGCGCCCATTCTCGTGCTGATCCTGTCGGCATTCGACAGCGGCAACGTCTTCCGTTTTCCACCTCGGGGCCTGTCGTTGCGCTGGTTCGAAGCAGCGCTAAACCATTCCGAATATCGCAGCAGTCTGTGGATCAGCACGGTGCTTGGCCTGCTTTCCACTGCGATCGCGGTGGGGCTCGCCAGTCTGGCCGCCTTTGGGCTGGTGCGCGGCAAGCCATCCTACCGTCTTGCCATGGAGGTGCTGCTGCTGGCGCCGCTGACCCTGCCGCTGGTGGTCTGGGCCATCGCGCTGCTCTCGATCTATGCGCAGCTGGGCATCAACGGCACGCTGCCGGGCCTGATTCTCGCCCACGTCACCATCACCATGCCGTTTGCGGCGCGCATCATGATCGCCACATTCGACGAGATCGATCCCAACCTCGAGGCCGCCGCCAGGAGCCTGGGCGCATCACCGTGGCAGGTGGTTCGTCGCATCACTCTGCCACTGGCCCTGCCCGGTCTGCTGTCCAGCACGGCAATCGCCTTTCTCGTCTCGTTCAATGACGTGGTCGTAACGACGCTGATCGCCGGCGCCGGCTGGATCACCTTCCCTGTACGCACGTTCTCCCGGCTTCGCACCGAGGGTATCGACCCGACGACCATTGCCATCGGCGCCATGATCGTCGCCTTCACGATTTTGGTGATCGTCCTCGGACAACGCCTCTTCCAGCTTTCAAGGCGCCTCTGATGACCGGATCTCCCTATCTTCGCATCCGCTCCGTGCAGAAGAGCTATAAGGGTGCACTGGCGCTGCACGATATCGATCTCGCCGTCGAACAGGGCGAGTTCGTTTCCCTGCTTGGACCGAGCGGTTGCGGCAAGTCGACTTTGCTGCAGATTCTTGCCGGCCTCCTGGAACCCGATCGCGGTCAGATCCAGCTGGACGGCGCGGACATCACCAATCTGCCGCCGTGGCGACGCAACATCGGGCTGGTCTTCCAGAACTACGCTCTGTTCCCCCATCTCAGCATTCGCCAGAATGTGCGCTTTGGCCTCGATATGCTGGGCATGGGGCGCGCCGAGGCCGAGAAACGCGTCGATGAATCGCTCGAGATGGTCGGGCTCGATCCGTCGCTGAGCCGGCGTCCGGGCGAGCTTTCAGGTGGCCAACAGCAGCGCGTGGCCATTGCTCGGGCCATTGCGATCCGGCCCAGGCTGCTGCTGATGGATGAGCCTCTGTCCAACCTCGATGCCGTGCTGCGCCACAAGGTGCGCCTTGAACTGCGCGAACTGCATGACCGTACCGGCATCACCACGATCATGGTCACCCACGATCAGGCCGAGGCATTGGCCACATCAGATCGTATCGCGGTGATGCAGGGCGGCCGGATACTGCAGTTCGAAGCCCCCGAAACCCTCTATGGCGCCCCCGCGACGGCATTCATCGCCGGCTTCGTGGGCAGCCCGCCAGCGAACCTGTTGCCCCTCAGGGCAAGCGGGCCAGACAGCTGGACCCTGGCTGATGGTCAGGTCTGGCAGCCCGCGGCCATTCTCGCGCCGAAAGCCAACGGCGCAGAGCCCGGCAGGGCCTGCCTGATCGCCTTGCGGCCGGAGAACCTCACCATCGGCACGATGGGTGAGGGCGGCCTGCCGGCGCGCGTCGCCGCTGTCGAATTCAACGGCGGCGATCGTCTGGTCCACGCCGAAACGGGCGGCACGCGGATCACGGTTCGCATCGCCGCCAGCCAGGTCATCACCGGCCCCGACATTCTGCTTTTCCCGCCGCAACAGGCGCCCGTGCTGTTTGACGCGGCGACCGGCACACGCCTTTGATTCCAAGAGATTGATGGAGATTGTCATGACTGACCGTGGTCGTTGGGCAGGCCGCAACCCTGCCAAGGACGAACTGCGCAACGCCATCTGGGATCAACTCGTTACTGACGGGGTGGCGATCGGCCCGGCGCGGAGCCACATCCCGAACTTCACCGGCGCGGATATGGCCGCCTGGCACATGGTACAGATACCTGCCTGGCGGACGGCCAAAGCCGTGAAGGTCAACCCCGATTCAGCTCAATATTCGTTGCGGCTGCGCGCCTTGTATGACGGCAAGACGCTCTATTGCCCGGTTCCAGAGCTGGTGCAGAAGGCTCCTTATGTCCGGATCGATCCCGATCAGCTCAGGGACAAGGGCATATCCTACGAACTGGCGGCGAGCCACCAAGGGTACATGCATTATGGCGAGCGCATCGAGTTTACCGACATTCCCGAACTCGACTTCTGCGTGTTCGGCTCGGTCGCAGTGACGCGGCGGGGCGCGAGAACCGGCAAAGGCGGCGGATTTGCAGATCTGGAGGCCGGGGTGCTGAACGAACTGGGTCGCATACGGCCCGACACGCCGCTCGTCACCAGTGTGCATTCGAGCCAGGTCGTGCCGGACGGGGACATCGTCATGATGGATTTCGATTGCTGGATGGACTACGTCGCAACCGAGACGGAACTGATCGCCACGGCCAGCACGCATCCCCGCCCCAAGGGCATTTCATGGGATCATGTCCAGCCTGACCAGTTCGACTCGATCCCTTTCCTGCGCGAGCTGAAACCCAAAGCGCAGCTGTAGGTGATACGGACGAGCAGCTGAACGAGGGCACCTACAATGCCGCCCGACGATCAGGCCGACCAGGCCGAATACATCGGCTTCTGGAACGCGTTAGCCTCTGGCTGGCGGACCATGGGGCGACTATAGCCGCGTACGTCGTCCCGGCGGCGGCTGCTTGTGACAAGACCGTGGTTTGATCGTCTGGTTGCGAGGGCGGGGGTGGTGTTTTACTGCCCCACTTTCTCGCGCTGCCAGATGGCGCCGGGGTCTCCCCCCGCCCTTGTCCCATCCCCGCGCATCGTCTAAATCGATCAGCCCGAACCGGACCCGCCCCTATGCTGTTCAATTCCGCCGAGGATTTCCTGAGCGCGCCGCGTCACGCCGTGACGGTGTTCGGCATGGCCGGGGTCGGCAAGACCTGGCTGGCGGCGCTGTTGCGTAAGCATCAGTGGTTCCACTATTCGGCCGACTATCGCATCGGCACGCGCTACATGGGCGAGTTCATCGTCGACAACTTCAAGGCCGAGGCCATGAAGGTGCCGTTCCTGCGCGACCTGCTGCGCTCGGACTCGATCAAGATCGACAGCAACATCACCTTTTCTAACCTCGACCCGCTCTCGACCTATCTCGGGCGCCCCGGGGATGCGCGCCGCGGCGGCCTGCCGCTTGCCGAGTATCAACGCCGGCAGGAACAGCACCGGGTGGCCGAGATCGCCGCGCTCGAGGACGTGCCCTATTTCATCGAGCGCGCCGACCAGCTCTATGGCTACTCGAATTTCATCGCCGATACCGGCGGTTCGCTGATCGAGGTGGTCGACCCGGCCAGTGCCGAGGATCCGGTGATCAAGGCGCTGACCTCGGGCACGCTGCTGCTCTACATTCGCGGCACCGAGGATGACGCCCACAAGCTGATCGAGCGCTTCAAGCACAGCCCCAAGCCGATGTATTACCAGCCGCATTTCCTTCTCCAGAAATGGGCGGAGTTCAAGACGCTCAACAGGGTGAAGGACGATGCCGACGTCGACCCGGACGCCTTCGGCGCCTGGGGCTTCGAGGCGCTGCTCAAGGACCGGCTGCCGCGCTACCAGCAGCTCGCCGACAATTTCGGCTACACCATCGAAGCCAGCGACCTTGCCACGGTACGCGACGGCGACGAGTTCCTCGACCTCGTGGCAGGGGCGATCCGTCAGCGAATGCGATAGCGCCTAGTTAGGCGCCGCTTCCGCTCACCTGATTGCTATCCTATCTAGAGGCACATCATGCCAATTCGCATTCCTGACCACCTGCCAGCGGCCAAGACCCTCCAATCGGAGGGCGTCATGGTCATGGACTCCTCCCGCGCCGCGCGCCAGGACATCCGCCCCCTGCAGATCGGCCTGCTCAACCTGATGCCCAACAAGGAGCGGACGGAGACGCAGTTCGCCCGGCTGATCGGCGCCACTCCGCTGCAGGTCGACCTGACCCTTGTGCGGGTCAGCGACCACAAGTCCAAGAACACCTCCGAGGAGTACCTCAAGAGCTTCTATTCCACCTGGGAAGAGGTGCGGGAGAAGAAGTTCGATGGCTTCATCGTCACCGGCGCACCGGTGGCGAACATGCCGTTCGAGGAGGTCAAGTACTGGTCCGAGATGCTCGAGATCATGGACTGGACAGAGACTAACGTGCACCACACGATGTTCATCTGCTGGGGCGCGCAGGCAGCCCTGCACCACTTCCATGGGGCAAAACGCTACCGCATGCCATCAAAGGCCTTTGGCGTTTTTCGCCACCAGTTGGTCGGCCCGCAGACGCCATGGCTGCATGGCTTCTCGGATAGCCCGATGATCCCGGTGAGCCGGTATAACGACATCGACCGGGCGAGCCTTGGCAAGAACCTCGAGGTGCTGATCGACAACGCTGAGATCGGCGTCTGCATGCTGCAGGACAAGGCGCGCCCTGCCCTCTACATGCTGAACCACCTCGAGTACGACAACCGCTCGCTGGCCGACGAATACGAACGCGACGTGAAGGCGGGGCTGGACACGGCGCCGCCGCTCAACCTGTTCCCCAATGGCGACACCACGGTGGAGCCGGAGAACCGGTGGCGCAGCCATGCGCACCTGCTGTTCCAGAACTGGATCAACGAGATCTACCAGACCACGCCGTACGAGCTCGAAAAGATCGGGTTGAGCGAGTAACTCGTTGTGAGGGACTGAGAGAGACGGCCCCCTCCCATCCTCCCCCATGAAGGGGGAGGTGCCGCATCGAGATTGTGGCAGCGATGGGTGTCAAACGCTCGACTCTTCACCTCCCCCTTCATGGGGGAGGCCGGGAGGGGGCCGTCTGCTTCAGTCAGTGCATCCCCTCCGCCGACTGCTTCAGACTTTCCAGCATCATGGTCCAGTTCTTTTCGAACTCGGCCCGGGTCCTGGTGTCGACCTCGGTGTCCTGGCCCTCGTTGAACTGGCTGAGCGTCACCTTGGTGCGCGCGCCTGATGGGGCGAGCTCATACTTGACCACGTGGTAGCTGGGCGGACGTTTGCCGGAGCCGTCCTTGTCGCTCCAGTGGGTGAAGCTCAACTCCTTGGCTTCCGCGAGCGTCTGGATCTCGCCACGATCGGTAAAGCTCCTGCCCTGCCATTCGCCCTTGAAGGTGATGGGATGGCCGATCTTCCAGTCGGTCTCGATCCTGGTGCCGGGAAACATGGCGCCGCCCTTCATGGCCTTCCACACAGTGGCACTGGGAGCAGCGATGATCGTATCGACTTCAACGATTGGTTTGTGCATTTGCACCTCCTCTGGTCGGAGGTCAAACGCCCGGCCGCAGGGACAGTTGCGCAAGGCCAGCCGGAACCTGGTTGAACAGCGCCGCTTTCCACGCTGCATCGTTCCACAGGTCTGTGTAGGTCCAGCTCGCGGCGGCCGCGAGCAGCAGCAGCAGCAGCGACAACAGCCGGATCAGGAACGGCAGCCGGACCACGGCCAACCACGACAGGAAGGCGACAAGCAGCGCGATCGGCGGCACGATGGCAGTCATTGTCGTGGTCAGGATTGCGCGGGCAAACACCAGGTAGAGCGGCAGGGCGATCACCGCCAGAGCACTGAAGACGTGGCGCCGTTCGGGAAGCCCGGGCCAGAAGCAATAGAGCAACGGCACGATCAGCACCGGCGCGAACACCATGAGCGCCTCGAGCCCGTCGGTCAGCGCCTCAAGGTCGAAATGCAGGTTGGTGTAGGTGCTGACATAGGGCAGCAAGGCGGCCGCCACATCCATCCGCGCCTGCATGATGAAACCGACAATACCGATGGCGACGATCAGCGTCGGCAGGATCGCCACCAGCAGCATGGCCACGAAGGCGCGCGCGTCGGTGCGCGCGTCGCGATCGGCCAAGGCCGTGGCGACGGCCAGCGGAACAATCAGCAGCGCCGCGATCGGGCTCGCCAGCAGCAGCAGCGGCAGCAGCAAGCCGAGCCCGATGGCCGACTGCACGTCGCCGACATCCTCGAGCGAGCGGATCGCCGGGATGAGCGCGGCAAAGGCGATGTAGAGCGGAATGGCACGGGAAGACGCCGTGACAGTGTAGAGGCCGCCGGCATGCAGCATCAGCGCGACGAGCGCGATGAACGCGCCGACGCGAAACCAGCCATTGGCGCGCAACCGGTCGTAGAGCGCGCCGAAGGCAAAGCCCGAGACGACGACAGCGGTCAGCGACAGCGCCCATTGCTGCAACTGGATACCCGGCAGCAGGCTGACGACGCGCAGCACCACCTGGGACAGCCAGCCGCCGGTCCGCCATGCGTCGCCGCCCTGCAACTGCTCGATGTCGCGGCGGACATAGCCGCCATCGATGACGTGCAGCGCCAGCACCAGCAGCACGATCACTGCCACCAGTGACCAGAGGATCGTCGCCGGGCGCCAGAACGGCCGCCGCTGATGGGCCGCAACTGGAGCGGTCGCAAGCTCGAGGATGCTCATTTGGCTGCCTCGCTCTTGACCTGTTCGAGCGTCTTCTGGGTGACGCTCGAGGTGCCGTGCTCGGTCTTTTCCCAGTAGTGCGGGTTGAAGATCAGCTGCCAGAACGCCTTGTAGGCGGCGATCGAGTGCAGCACCCAGTAGACCGGCAGCAGGATGCCGACCGGCACCAGGTCGTAATACTTGCGCTTCAGCGCGGCGATCACCCCGAAATAGACGAGGAACAGGTTGCCGATCACCAGGTTGAACAGCGCCATCGTGCCGAACGGCTCGGGGAACAGCCAGCCGAAATCCCAGGTGTTGGTGAACCACACGAGGGCGGTGATCACCCACAGGATCGGCGCCAGCAGCATGGTGAAGGGCGGCGCGCCGATGAAGAAATGGAACGAGAAGAAGCCCTTGGCGCCGATCGACTTCCACAACTGGATCGGGTGCCGCATGTGCACCAGCCAGGTCTGCATGTAGCCCTTGATCCAGCGCGAGCGCTGCTTGATCCAACTGGGCAGCACGCCGTTGGCTTCCTCGTAGGTGGTCGAGTTGATGACGCCGACCGTGTAGCCCTCCTGCGCCAGCCGCACGCCGAGATCGGCATCCTCGGTGACGTTGTAGGGGTCCCAGGCGCCGACCTTGCGCAGCGCCGAGAGTTTGAAGTGATTGGACGTGCCGCCCAGCGGGATCGGCACCTTCAGCCAGTCCAGGCCCGGCAGCAGGAAATCAAACCACTGGCTGTATTCCAGTGTGAACATCCGCGTCAGCCAGTTCTCCGAGCGGTTGAAGTAGTTGAGCCGACCCTGCACGCAGGCCAACCTCGGGTCGCCGTTGCGAAAGGCCAGCACGGCCTTCTTCAGTTGGTCCGGCTCGGGCTGGTCCTCGGCATCGTAGATGGTGACGAACTCGCCGCGGCTGAACTGCAGCGCGTAGTTGCAGGCCTTGGGCTTGGTCTTGGGCTGGCTTGGCGGCACCCGCACGATCTCGAAGGTGCCGGGCAGCCGCAGGGCTTTCGCGGCCTCGATGGTCTCGGTATCGTCCTCCTCGAGGACCAGCTTCACCTCGAGCTTCGAGGCTGGATAATCCAGCCCTTTCAGCGCCTTGGTCAGCAGCGGCAGGACCTTGGCCTCTTTGTACATCGGCACCAGCACGGTGTAGACCGGCAGCTCGCTGTCCCTGAGTGTGGCGATCGCCTCGGGCGAGATCTCCATGTCGGCCTTGCGTGACGAGCCGACGAACGTCAGCACGAACTTGAACACGAAGGTCAGCGTGTAAATGGTGGTGAAGAACGCCATCAGCGTCACCGCCGTCGCCATGGGCGCCAGCACGAGGCCCGCCACCAGCACCGCCAGCAGCACCCAGAGCACCAGCTTCTGCGGTTTGGTAAGCGTGTATTTGGCCGAGTGCTCGGGCTTCCAGGAATAGAGCGCCTCGCGGGCGAAGAAGCTGTCCCAGTCGCGGAACAGCTGCTGGGTCTGCCACAGGATATCGAACGGCGAGGTGATGACGAAATCGTAGCTGTCGGGGCCGAACCGCTCGTCGCCCCACAGGAAATGCTCGGTGGTGATCTCGGTGGCGGCGAGGATCAGCCGGCCATCGATCCGGCGCCACGGCACGATGTTGCGCTCGGCGTAATCGGCGCGATCGTCGACCCGCGTCAGGGTCTGATCGATCGGTTCGCGCTGCAGATCGACGAACGGCAGCCCGTACACTTCGGCGACCGCCTTGTAGTAGTCGATCGGCCGCACGAACCCGAGCGCGATGATGGTTGCCGCAAGGCTGGAGCCCCACTCCGCCGTCTGCCGCATGGCGATCGCGAGATCGGTGAGCCGCAGCGTCTTCTTGGCAATCAGCAGCTTGGCGACATCGAGATGCAGCCGCTCGCCGGCCGTGCGTTCGCGCGGAACACCGAGAAGTTCCCCTGCATCACCCTCGAAACTGCGAGCAACCGCGTAAGCCATGGCCCAGCTAAGGCGGGGAACCGTGAAGAATCCCCAAAAGCGGCGATCACGATTCCCTCCAAGGAGCCAAAGCACTAGCCTTGCATTCGTGCTGGGACCGCCTACCTTCCGGGCAATCCGAGGAGCGCCAGTGCCGCAATCGCCGACGACCATCACCGACGAGATCGGCATCGCGCTGGGCAACCTCGCCGATGCGGCGGCAGCGCCGTTCACGCCCACGCTGCGGCTCGGGGTGACCGGACTCAGCCGCGCCGGCAAGACCATCTTCATCACTGCGCTGGTCCACAACCTCCTCACCGGCGGACGCCTGCCGGGCTTTGCGGCGCTGACCGAGGGGCGGTTCATCGGCGCGCGGCTCGCCGAGCACCCCGATGCCGGCGTTCCGCGCTTTGCCTATGAGCAGCATCTGGCGGCGCTGACCGGCAAGGAGCCGCATTGGCCGGACTCGACGCGGAAGATCAGCCAGTTGCGGCTGACGCTGAAGTTCCAGTCGAAGCGCTGGGTGTCAGGGATGTTCGGTCCGACGGTGCTCAACCTCGATATCGTCGACTATCCCGGCGAGTGGCTGCTCGACCTGCCACTGTTGTCGCTGAGCTTTGCCGAGTGGAGCGCACAGGCCTTGGCGCGTGCCGGGCTGCCGCACTCGCAAACCGAGGCCGCGGCTTTCCTTAGCGAGATCGCACAGGTGGACAGCTCGAAGGAGGCGACGGATGTGGATGCCGAACGGCTGGCGGCGGCGTTCACCGATTACCTCAGGCGCAGCCGCGAGGATGGACGGGCACTCAGCACCCTGCCCCCAGGCCGGTTCCTGCTGCCCGGCGACCTCGAGGGCAGCCCGGCGCTGACCTTCGCGCCGCTGCCGCCACCGGTCGGTCCGGTGCGGTCGTCGAGCCTCTACGCCATGCTGGAGCGTCGCTACGAGGCCTACAAGGCGATCGTGGTGCGGCCATTCTTCCGTGATCATTTCGCGCGGCTCGATCGGCAGGTGGTGCTGGTCGATACGCTCAGGGCGCTGAACGCCGGCCCGGCCGCAGTGGCCGACCTCGAGACGGCCCTGACCGATATCCTCTCCTGCTTCCGGCAGGGCGACAACAACCCGATCACTCGCCTGGTGGCGCGACGCATCGACCGCATCCTGTTCGCGGCCACCAAGGCCGACCACATCCACTCCTCGAGCCATGATCGGCTGGAGGCGGTGATGAACCGGCTGGTCGCCGATGCGGCGCGCAAGGCGAGGTTTGCCGGCGCCGAGACCCGCTCGATGGCGATTGCGGCGATCCGTGCAACGCGCGAGAGCGTCATCGAAGAAGGCGGCGACAAGCACGAGGTGATCGTCGGTACGCCGCAGGCGGGCGAGGTGCTGGACGGCAAGACCTGTGACGGCAGGACCGAAATCGCGCTGTTTCCCGGGGACTTGCCCGAGCATCCTGACGCGCTGTTTGAGGATGGCCGCCCAGTCGCTCTGAATTTCCTTCGCTTTCAGCCGCCGCAGCGGCTGGAAAAGAACGCCGAAGGCGACGTGGTGCTGCCGCATATCCGTTTCGACCGGGCGCTCGACTACCTGATCGGAGACTGGCTGCGATGAAACCACCCTTCGCCCGCCCCGTCTCGTCCGGCGGCAATACCGCCGAGGAGCCGCGCCGTCCGCGCGTGTTCGAGCCGGCGCAGGCCGTTGCCCTGCCCGAGAGCATCGAGCCGATCACCGACATCGAGGTACCACAGGATGACACGGTGCGACCACCGCGGGTGCTCGGCTGGGTCGGGCGCGTCGCCTGGACGGCCGGCGGTATCCTCGTCACTCTGGCGCTGGGCCTTGCCGCTGAGCGGCTGATCGCCGAGCTGTTCGCGGCACAGCCCTGGCTTGGCTGGGTCGGGCTCGGTGTACTGGCCGTGCTGGTGATCGCGCTGCTGGTCATTATCGTGCGCGAGGTGGCTTCGCTGATGCGGCTGCGCGCCCTCGATCGGCTGCGGCACGCCGCGGTGGCGGCACTCAGCAGCGACCGCAACAAGGATGGCGCGGCGATCACCCGCGAGCTCCTCGAGATCTACGCCCGCCGGCCGGACCTGGCGCGACCGCGCGACGAACTGGAGAGCAATGCACGCCACATCTTCGACGGTGCTGAGCATGTGCGGCTGGGTGAGCGGCTGCTGATGGCGCCGCTCGACACGCGGGCGCGGGCGTTGACGGCAGCTTCGGCGCGGCGTGTGGCGCTGGTGACAGCGGTCTCGCCGCGGGCGCTGATCGATATCGCCTTCGTCATCTTCGAGAGCGTACGGCTCGGCGGCGACATCGCCCGGCTCTACGGGGCACGCCCCGGCTTCATCGGCACCTGGCGGCTGATCGGCGCCATCCTCGCGCACCTCGCGGTCACCGGCGGGTTGGTGCTGACCGATGGCGTGGTCGAGCAACTGGTCGGCCAGGGGCTGGCGGCAAAACTCTCGGCCCGGCTCGGCGAGGGCGTGGTCAACGGTCTGATGACGGTGCGGGTCGGCATTGCCGCCATGCGCGTGGTCCGCCCGCTGCCGTTCGAGGTGGTGAAGCAGCCGATGGTCAAGGATTTCATCCCCGAGCTGGCCAACGTGCTGAACGCGGAGAAGAAGTAGGGCGGCAGCCTCTTCGCCCCCACATTGTCGGATTTCTCCAATCTCGCTCCACGCCCCCTCGCTAGAACTGTGGACATCAACACGAGGCCTCGGGCCAACAACGGAGAACGTCGATGTCGATCCTCAGCACCAGCATCAAGACCGTCACCACCCTCACCTTCGCGCTGCTGACCAGCGTTTCCCTTGCGGCCGAGACGGTCGTCGACCTGCCGAGCGGCGTGAAGGGCACGCTCTCCACTCCCGATAGCGGCGCGACCGGCCAGGCCGTGGTGATGCTGCACGGCTTCGGCAGCTCCCGCGATGAAGTGGGCGGGCTGTTCGCCCAGCAGGCGGCAGCGCTCGCCGCCGAAGGCATCGCTTCGCTGCGCATCGACTTCCGCGGCTACGGCGAAAGCACCGGCGACATCGCGGACACGACGCTCGAAGGGCTGATGGCAGACGCCGCCGAGGCCCGCACCTACCTCGGCGGCGTCGAGGGGGTCGATGCGACCCGGGTCGGCGTCATCGGCTACAGCTTCGGCGCTGCGGTCGCCATGCTCGAGCCCGACGACTTCAAGTCAGTGGTGGTGTGGGGACAGATGGGTGATCTGCAGAAGGAGTTCCACGAGTTTCTTGGCCAGGATTTCTACGACAAGGCGAAGGCCGAGGGCTCGGCAAGCGTCGATCTCGGCTGGCGCGTGGTGACGCTGAAGCAGAGCTTCTTCGACAGCCTTGCCCAGCATGACCTCGCGGCGCGGTTCTCCGGCTATGCCGGCCCCTTCCTCACCATCGCCGGCGAAGCCGACCCGGCCACCGGCTACTTCGAACAATACCTGGGTCTCGCCGAAGGCAAGACCGAGTCGCTCAGCATCCCAGGTGCCGATCACATGCTGGGCGTGTTCAGCGAGCAGCCCGAGATCGGCAAGCAGGTGATCGACAAGACCACCGCCTGGCTGAAGGACACGCTGTAACAGCCATCCCTCGAAGCCACGGGCCGGGCTAGACCCGGCCCGCGGCGCGCAGTGAACGGTGCGTTCGCCGGTTACATGCATGTGCCGTCTTGTGCCTTGGTGACCATAGGCACATATCCACCCCCAGTCACGTCTAGTAACCAGGGGGCATCAATGTACCGGGTCGCCGTATTCGTCGGGAGCAAGCCCGACCTCTTCGAACCTCAAGCTCGCCAAGGCGCTGGAAAAGCTGGCCGCCGGCAAGCTGCAGTTCCAGTACATCAAGATCGACAACCTGCCGTTCTACGACGACGCGCTGTGGAACGATCCGCCGGCCGAGGTGATGCGGTTGAAGCGCGAGATCGCAGCGGCGGATGCCGTGCTGTTCGTGACGCCCGAATACAACCGCTCGATTCCCGGCATCCTCAAGAACGCCATCGACTGGCCGTCGCGGCCGTTCGGCGAGAGCGTCTGGACCGACAAGCCGGGCGCCATTGCCGGCGCCACTGGTGGGGTCAGCGGAACCGCAGCGGCACAGGCGCACCTGCGCTCAATCCTGCCGGTGGTGGGCGTGGCGCTGATGGGCCGACCGGAGATCTACTTCCAGTCGCGGCCGGGGGCGATCGACGATGACAACAACATCACCGACGAGCGGCTGAGAACCAACCTCAACATCTGGGTCGAGCGCTTCACCGACTGGATCGGCATGTTCACGAGGCCGCAGCAGGCGGTGGAAGAAATCGAGCGCAAAACCGCCTAAAGCGTTTCACCGTTTCGATGAAACGCCGAAACACTTGAGGTCGTCGATTCTGTCGCACTTTCGAACCGGAAAAGCCTGCAACTTCTCCTGAAAGCGCTCCGGGCACCTTCACACAAGAGTCGCATCGGCGGGCTACGCGTTTGCCCATCCGGCACGTCGCCGGCGATATGGAGATGCGCGATGCCCAACTATCTCTTGGCCTACCATGGCGGTGGCGAACCCGAGAGCGAAGAGGCGCAGGCTGCCGTGATGCTTGCCTGGAACGAGTGGCTCGAGGCGACCGGCGAAGCGATGCTGGATCTGGGCAGCCCGGTCGGCGCGACGATGACGGTCGGCTCGGACGGCTCGGTGGGCCCCGCGCCGGCTGATCCGGTCAGCGGCTATTCGATCATCGAGGCCGACGACATGGACGCCGCACTTGAGATCGCTAAGGGCTGCCCGGTGCTGGCCGATGGCGGCAGCGTCGAAGTCTCCGAACTCGTCGACATGGAGTTCGACGACGAGGACGATGACGACGACGAGGATGAAGACGAAGACGACTGAAACCCGCTGGTGATCGCGGCGCGCCCCCAAGCGGCGCCGCGATCACCACATGCCACCGTTTCGTTGAAACGGTTACATGTTCAAAGTCTTTGGTTTCCAGCGCTTTCGAACCGGAAAAGTCTGCAACTTTTCCTGAAAGCGCTGGAGGGGGCTCACTCGGCGCGAAGCGGGTGCAGCCGCGCCTTGCCGCCGAGGATCAGAAAAGCCGCGATACCGAGCGCGCCATAGATCAGCACGAGCGCCAGGATGTCGGTCCAGTTGGGCTTCAGCACCATCAGCGCCACGATGGCGATGATGCTGGCATAGTCGACCATGGCGATGCGGATCATCCGGCTGCCGAATTCGGCGGCCTCGGCGATCTTGCCGTCGGCGATAAGCCGGGCCGCCGCTTCGCCCATCGGACGCAGGAAGAAGTGGCCGCCAACGAAGCTGGCGAGCGCGCCGACAAGGCCGAGGATGACCCAGGCTTCGCCCCAGAGGCTACCGAGCAGCACGACGACGAGGCCGAACAGCAGCGTCAGGCCCGAGGCCGGCAGGAACCACAGCATGGCAAGACTGCCCAGGCTCCCGGTGACCCGCATCAGGCTTTCGTCATCGCCCTGACGCATCGCCAGGATGGCCTGCAACAGCATGACCGCGCCGCCGCCGAACCAGGCCATGGCGGCGAGCACATGCAGAAACTTGAAGATTGTATAGAAATCCATCGATCCCTCGCGTGCCCCCCGCGAAGGCGCGCTGGGTAGGGCTGGCCGGGTGAACGGGGGATGAACAGCATCGGGGACGCTGCCCCACCCCCTCCCAGCCTCCCCCATCAAGGGGGAGGTGCCCGCCAGTGCGAAGGGCACGATCGCGCCACACATTCGATCCACACCTCCCCCTTGATGGGGGAGGCTGGGAGGGGGTGGGGCCAGAGGCACCGCGGCTACGACGCCCCCTTTCGCGAAAACTAGGGACTTAGCTGCGCTAAGTTTTCGCCTTCTCCCCCGCCAAGGGGAGATGCGCTGTGGCACTATCCCGCCCTCCCACTTGTGATTCCCCAGGCCCCGCGAAATGAACCTGAAACTGGCAGCCCTCGGCGCCGCGATCCTGTGGGGGTTTACCTACATCATCACCACCACCATGCTGCCGCATAACCCGATCTTCATCGGCTCGGTGCGGGCGCTGGGGGGTGGGTTGCTGCTGCTGGCGTTTGCCCGACAGCTGGTACCGCAGGGTTATTGGCCGAAGCTGATCGTCCTCGGCACATTGAATTTCGGAGCGTTCTTCGCCCTGCTGTTCGTTTCAGCGATCCGTCTGCCGGGCGGCGTTGCCGGCACGTTCCAGACGTTGGGGCCGTTGATCACCATCCTCCTCGCCTGGGCGCTGCTGAGCCAGCCGCCGACCTTGATGAAGATCGTCTCGATCCTGATCGGCGCGGTAGGCGTGACGCTGGTGATCCTCCGTGCCGATGCCGGCATCGACATGATCGGCGTTGCAGCAGCGCTCTGCAGCGTCGTCGCCGGCTCGCTCGGCGGCATCCTGATCAATCGCTGGGGCCGGCCGGCGGAGATGTCGCTGGTGAGCTTCACCGCCTGGCAGTTGCTGATCGGCGGCGCCGAGCTCGCAGTGCTGGCGTTGATCATCGGCGATGTGCCCACGGCGATCACCTGGACCAATGCGCTGGGGCTCATGATCCTCGCGGTGGTGCTCACCGCCCTGCCCTTCATCCTGTGGTTCCGCGCCATCGTGGCGCTGGGCGCCGCCTCGGTGATCCCGTTCGTGCTGGTGACGCCGGTGGTCGCCTTCATCCTCGACGCGGTGATCCGTCACGTGGTGCCGAGCCCGCTGCAATTGGTCGGCGTGGCGCTGGTGATGGCCGGGCTGATCGTCAACCAGTGGGCCGGCACCAGAGTGGCTAGATCTACTGCCGGCAAGCCCGCCTGATCACCAGGCGAGACGCTTGGCTTCTTCCTCGCGCTGGGCGAAGCGCTCGCGGGCTTCCTCGACACGATGCCGGTTGGCGTGGGCCCAGTTGCCGATGACGCGCAGTGGCTCCTGCAGCTCCCGGCCCATCTCGGTCAGCGCATAGTCGACGCGCGGTGGAATGCTGGGCGTCACCTTGCGGGAGACGAAGCCGTCCTTTTCGAGGTCGCGCAGCGTGGCGGTGAGCATCTTCTGCGAGACGCCGTCGATATGCCGCTTGATCTCGGAGAATCGCCGCGGGCCTGCGCTCAGCACCTGCACCACGAGGATGGTCCACTTGCCGCTGATCTGCGCCAGCACCTCGTGCACCGGCAGCATCGCCTGGGTGCACTCGGCAAAGGTCTCGGGGTCCTTCGGATCATGCCGGGGACCCCAACTTGCGGCGCCGGAAGGGTGGGCCGGTTGCGGTTCCGTGTGGGTGACCAGGTCGTCCATGGGTAACTCCGTCTCGAAACGGTGCCGTCTTGTGCACCTCTGAGGTAGTCACCAACATAGCGCCAGTTACTGACGGTGACTAGGTCTCCGTTGGTGGCCACCCATGCACTCCTGACAAGGCAGACACCCGAATGAGCAGCAAGCCACGCATCGGCATCATCCTTTCCACCACCCGCGAAGCCCGTTTTGCCGACCGACCGGCGCAGTGGGTGCTAGACATCGCCAAAGCCCGCGGCGACGCCGAGTACGAGATCGTCGACCTTCGCGACTATCCGATGCCGCTGTTCGAGGCGGCAATGTCGCCCGCCTACGCACCGATCGAGCACGACGTCACCAAGCGTTGGGCCGCCAAGATCAGCGAACTCGACGGCTACATCTTCATTACCGCCGAGTACAATCACTCGATCAGCGGCGCGCTGAAGAACGCGCTCGACCACGTCTACAATGAGACAAAGCACAAGCCGGCCGCCTTCGTCGGCTATGGCGGGGTCGGAGGCGCGCGGGCGGTGGAGCAGCTGCGGCTGATTCTGGTGGAGATGCAGATGGCGGCGACCCGCGCTGCCGTGCATATCGGCATGGAGCCGATGCTGGGCATGCTGCGCAACGGCAAGGATTTCGGCGACTACGACTATCTCGGCGCCTCCGTCGCCCCGATGCTCGACGAGCTGCTGTGGTGGACCAATGTGCTGAAGGCCGGCCGCAACGACGTCGGGCTGGCCGAAGCGGCCTGACACAATCGGCCGATGGCGATTGCTGCCATCGGCCAATGATTCTGCAGGGCTCAGGGAACCCGAAGGCGGTTTGGAGCTTTCATTCCTCCACGAGAACCATGCGCCGCGGACGCCACTGGTTCTCGGGATATGGGAGCTGAAGCTGAGCCGTATGCTGACCTCACTCGCGCTGTTTTCGACAGTTGCGCTCGTTTCCCTCGTCCTCACCGCTACCGGCCTCAAGTACAGCACCGACATGATCGGACAGATGGCCGCTGCCACGCCGGTCAAGACCACCAACCTCAGACCTGGCTACATCGCCCGCCCGACAGTTGCCCGGGCCGACGACCTCAACGTCGCGAGATCGGTACCGGTGATCACCGGCAAGGCGAGCTCCCCGACCAAAATGGCGCCGCCGGGCTTCACCCACAGCGTTGCCGTCGAAGCGCTCAAGGTCCGCGCCGGACCGAAAGCGATTGAGCCGCAGGTGTTCACGCTCAAGGGCGGAAGCTGGGTCAATATCAGCGACACTATCGAGGGCTGGGTGCGGATCACCAACCAGGCCGGCCAGAGTGGCTGGGTCTATGGAAGTCTGCTGCGTCCAGCGACGCCTGAGCCGCGTCAAGAGACGCAGCTGGAGTAACGGGCCGTCTCAGAGCCCGGACGATGCTCCCTGACGCGCCGCACGGGAGCATTCGCGCAGCGGGCGTCCAGCTTGACCTCCGGACGCCCGCTGTTTGCATCTCGAATGACGGTCAGGCCGCTTCGGAGTCCTTGGCGGCGCTTGGCGCCAGGGTGACGCGCATGCCGTCCAGTTCCTCGCTGAGCAGGATCTGGCAACTCAACCGCGAGTTCGGCTTCTTGTCGAGCGTCGAGTAGAGCAGATCTTCCTCGTCGTCGCTTGGGTCGGGGAGTTTCTCCAACCAGCCATCCTCGACATAGACGTGGCAGGTGGCGCAGGAACAGGCGCCACCGCACTCGGCCTTGATGTTGAGGCCCCAGTCGCGGATCACTTCCATCGTCCGCCAGCCATCGAGCCCCTCGAGCTCGTGTTCGACACCGGATTGGTCAGTGACGAGAATCTTCATCGATCAGACGACGCCGAGCTTCTTCTGCAGCTTGGTGGAACTGGTGGTGTACTGGAACACCACGCGTTCGCCCGGCGACACCACGGCCTTGGCCGCCTGCGCCATCAGGGCGGCTTCGTGGAAGCCCGAGAGGATGAGCTTGAGCTTGCCCGGATAGTGGTTGATGTCGCCGATGGCGAAGATGCCGGGAACCGAGCTTTCGAACTTCTCGGTGTCGACGGTGATCAGGTTGTCGTTGAGCTCGAGCCCCCAGTCGGCGACGGGCCCCAGCTTCATGGTGAGGCCGAAGAACGGTAGCAGGCGCGTCGCCGGCAGTGGGGTATCGCCCGAATCCATGGTGATGTGGACGTGGTCGATCTGGCCGTCCTTGCCTTCGAGCTTGCCGATCTGGCCCATGAGGAAGTTGATCTTCCCCTCCATGACCAGCTCTTTCATCTTGTTGACCGAGGCCGGCGCGGCCTTGAAGGCATCGCGACGGTGGACGAGGGTCAGCGAACGGACGATCGGCTGCAGGTTCAGCGTCCAGTCCAGTGCCGAGTCGCCGCCACCGACGATCACCACGTCCTGGTCGCGGAAATCATCCATCTTGCGGACGGCGTAGAATACCGACTTGTTTTCGTACTGCTCGATGCCTTCGACGGGCGGGCGCTTGGGCTGGAACGAGCCACCACCGGCGGCGATCACCACCACCTTGCACAGGAACACTTCGTCGGCATCGGTCTCGAGGCGGAACGAGCCGTCCTCGAGCTTTTCCAGCTTGGTGACCATGCGGCTGAAATGGAACTCGGGCCCGAACGGCGCGATCTGCTGCATCAGGTTGTCGGTGAGCCCCTGCCCGGTGACCATCGGGAAGCCCGGAATGTCGTAGATCGGCTTTTCCGGATAGAGCTCGGCGCACTGCCCGCCCGGACGGTCGAGAATGTCGATGAGGTGGCATTTGATATCGAGCAGACCCAGCTCGAATACGGCAAACAGGCCCACAGGGCCGGCGCCGATGATGACCACATCCGTGACGATTTCGTTCGACATTCGCTTCTCATTTGGCTGAAGGCCGCTCCGGCCTTCCAGGTCTCAGGTAGTGCGCAGCCTGTCACGCTAGGCGCGGCGAAACGACAGCCCCCGCCGCCGGCGGCAGCTGCCGTGAAACTTTCGGTCAGGCGTTCTCGAGCGCGCGGCGCAGGAACGGACGGGTGCCCACCGGGACCTCGGTCAGTCCGACCGGCTGGTAGAACAGGTCGACCGTCGCGAGCTTACCCTCTTCGAGCGCCTTCCTGGTCGGCTCGTGCTTGACCACGAAGGCGTTCATGCCGCAGCGGCGCATGTGCGAGATCTGGTCGTGCAGCACATCGCCCACGGCGCGCAGTTCGCCCTTGTAGCCATAGCGCTCGGCGATCAGGCGCGACGACGAATAGCCGCGACCATCGCCGAAAGCCGGGAAGTTGATGGCGATGGAGCTGAAGCGATCGAGATCGCCCTTAACCAGCTCGACATTATCGCCCGGCGAAACCAGCAGCCCGACCGGATGGGGGTTGGCCAGCACGGCTTCGCGGTGCTCGAGGAACACCGGCAGCGGGATGTGCGTATAGCGCACGCTGGCCGCGTCATCGCCGTCCGCCCAGGCGCGGAACGGGTCGGCGATGAAGGCGCCGTCCTTGAAGAGGTTCAATTCCTGAGCGGCCATGGGTTTGGCGATGGCTCCGTTGAAATCGAAATGGATGCCGCACTCTTTCTTGTTCAGTCCGCGCCAGCGGCCGGCACGCGGATCTTCGCCTTCGGCCACCACGCTCGTGCACGGCGCGCAACCGATCGACTTGTAGCCCTTATTGTAGAGCGGGTGCTCGGGCAACCCATACTTGAGCTTGTAGGTCGTGATATCGGCGTCGGAGAAGTAGGCCAGCGGGTTGACCTTGATGCGGTCATCGCTGGTCAGCTCGAAATGCGGCAGCACGCCGCGCTCGGCCGTCTGGAAGCGCTTGCGACCGGTGACCCAGCCGCCGAAGCCGGAAACCGTGGCATCGAGCGGCTCGGTCTTCCTGATATGGCAGCACGAATCCGGATCGGTCTCCCACAGGTCGCCCTTGGGGTCGAAGCGCTCGATGTCCTTTGCATCCGGATAGAGCGCAATGACGTTGGTGAGCCCGAGCTGCCGCTTCAGCGTCTCGACATAGTCGAGCGTCTCGGGGAAATGCTTGCCGGTTTCGAGGAAATAGACCGGCAGGTCCTTGTTCACCTCGGAGACCATGTGCAGCAGCACCGAGGAATCGGCGCCGAACGACGAGACGATGGCGATGTCATCGACCAGCAACTCCTCGACGGCCTGGCGCAGCACGCCGACCCCGTCCATCTCGTCGAACATGCCGTTGAGCGACATGATGCCGAGTTCACGCAGCTTGTCCGGCTTGTGCGCACGCACGCCGGCGACAGCGGTATCAAGCATTGCCGCGCTCCTTGGCGTCGGGCCACACGGATCTCAACTCAAGCATTGCCGTACAGCGCCTCCTTGAACGGCGCGTCGCCCAGCCGCCGGTAGGCAGCGATGAACGGCTCGTCGGCGCTCTCGCGCTTCGAGATGTAAAGATCGACCAGCCGCTCGATGGCAGCGGGCACCTCCTCGACCACAAAACCGTGGCCGAGGATGTTGCCGATCGCCGCATTCTCGGTGGCGTCGCCGCCGACGGTGATCTGGTAGAGCTCGGTGCCCTTCTTCTCGACCCCGAGAATGCCGATGTGGCCGACGTGGTGGTGGCCGCAGGCGTTGATGCAGCCCGAGATCTTGATCTTCAGGTCGCCGATCTCGGCCTGCCGCTCGGGCGAGGCGAACTTGCGGCTGAGCTCCTGCGCCAGCGGGATCGAGCGGGCATTGGCGAGCGCGCAGAAATCGAGGCCCGGGCAGCAAATGATGTCGGTGATCTGCCCGGCATTGCCTTCGGCCAGCCCGTGCTCGACCAGCTTGGCGTAGACCGCCGGCAGGTCGGTGATCCTGACATGCGGCAGCACCAGGTTCTGCTCGTGGCTGACGCGCAGCTCGTCGAACGAGTAGCGTTCGGCGAGGTCGGCGACGACCTCCATCTGCTTGTCGGTGGCATCGCCCGGCGCGCCGCCGGTCGGCTTCAGCGAGATGGTGACCGACACGTAACCCGGCTGCCGGTGCGCGTTGAGGTTACGCTCGAGCCAGCGGCCATAGGGCGGGTTGAGGATCTTCTCCCTGGCCACGTCGACAGTGGTCTCATTGACCAGCTCGTAGTCGGGCTGGGCAAAATACCTGGTGATCCGGTCGAGCTCTTCCTGCGGCAGGGTCAAAACGCCGCCCTTCACGTGGGCGAACTCTTCCTCGACCTGGTCGCGGAAGGTGTCGATGCCGGTCTCATGCACCAGGATCTTGATGCGCGCCTTGTACTTGTTGTCGCGGCGGCCATAGCGGTTGTAGACGCGCAGGATGCTCTCGAGATAGGCGAGCAGGTGTTCGTGCGGCACGAACGGGCTGATCTGCTTGCCGATCATCGGGGTGCGACCAAGGCCGCCGCCGACCCAGACTTCCCAGCCGATTTCGCCCAACGCGTTGGTCGCCGCCTGCAGCCCGATATCGTGGAAGCGGATGGCGGCGCGGTCGGTGGTCGAGCCAGTCATGGCGATCTTGAACTTGCGCGGCAAGTACGAGAACTCCGGATGGAGGCTCGACCACTGACGCAGGATCTCGGCGACCGGACGCGGATCGATGATCTCGTCGGCGGTGGCGCCAGCAAACTGGTCCGTGGTGATGTTGCGGATGCAGTTGCCCGAGGTCTGGATGGCGTGCATCTCGACCGAAGCGAGGTCGGCGAGAATCTTCGGGATGTCGCGCAGCTTCGGCCAGTTGAACTGGATGTTCTGGCGCGTGGTGAAATGGCCATAGCCGCGGTCGTAGTCGCGGGCGATCCGCGCCAGCATGCGCAACTGCTTCGAGCTCATCGTGCCGTAGGGCACGGCGATGCGGAGCATGTAAGCGTGGAGCTGCAGGTAGAGCCCGTTCATCAGCCTGAGCGGCCGGAACTGGTCCTCGTTGAGCTCGCCGGTGAGACGGCGGGCCACCTGGTCAGAAAACTGCGCCGTGCGTTCCTTCACGAACGCGGCGTCGAACTCGTCATATCGATACATGGCCGTCCTCGTCGAGATGCTGCCGGTCGAAGCGCGGGGCCGTCGGGCCCTCGGCACGGATCCGCTCGCGGATGCGGTCGGGGTGGATCACCCCGTCGCGCAACGAGACGGTTTCGACCTCAATGGAGTTGATGCGTCCGGTTTTCTTGGTAGCGGCGATCGCTGCATCCTTGGCTTCGGCCTCCTCCATAAGGAAGACACGCGCCTGCTGCAGCTCTTCGACCCACTTGCCCGCGCGGTCCAGATAGACCGTCGCGCCGCTCATCAGCTCGTTGCCGGTGAGGATTTCCATGCTCTTCCCTACGCCACCTTGAATTCGGAGCTGGCGAGTTCGATCGCATCGCTCCAGTCGCCGTGGGCGATCGCTTCACCCACGAAAATGATTGCCGGCCCGTCCTCGAGCTCGATGGTTCCGGCTGCGAGGGTGCCCAGCGTGCCACGGTACAGCACCCGATCCTTGCGCCCTGCCCTCACCACCACCCCGACGGGGATGGTCGCCGCAGCGCCTTCGGCGATCAGCCGCTCGGCTGTCGGCCCGGCGACTGACTTGCCCATGTAGAGCGCCAGAGTCAGTCCGGTCGAAGCCAGCGCCGCCCAGTGCTTCAGTTCCTCGGACTCGGCGCCATGCGCCGTGGCGAGAACGAAGCCAGTCGAAATCCTGCGCAGGGTTACTGGGGTCGCCGTATCGGCGGCGGCCGCAAGCGCCGAGGTGACGCCGGGCACGATATGATAGGCGATGCCCGCCGCCTTCAGCGCGTCGATCTCCTCGCCAGCGCGGCCGAACACCATCGGGTCGCCGCCCTTGAGCCGTGCCACCCGCTTGCCAGCCTTGCCGAGCCGCACGATCAGCGCATTGATCTCGGCCTGGGTGAAGGAGTGATGCCCCTTCTGCTTGCCCACGAGGATGCGTTCGGCATCGCGCCGTCCCATCTCGACCGCGGCCGCGGGAACCAGGTGATCATGAACGATCACGTCGGCTTCCTGCAGCAGGCGCTGGGCGCGAAGGGTAAGAAGGTCCTCGGAGCCGGGACCGGCACCGATCAGCCAGACGACGCCCGGGCTGTCGCCCTCGGCGCCGTGCTGGGCGAGGAGGCTCTCGGCCTTCGCATGGCCCTGCCCGCGCAGCAGCGCCACTTCGACCTCGGGAGAGGTGACCAGCTCTTCGTAATAACGGCGGGCGCGCGCGCCGGGCAGCAGCGCCGCGACCTTGTCGCGCATCGAGCCGGCCAGCTTGGCCAAGGCGCCGAGGTTCGGCGACAGCGCCGCTTCGATCCGGGCCCGGATCAGCCGGGCCAGCACCGGCGCATCGCCTTCGGTGGCGACGGCAATGGTCACCGGCGCCCGGTCGATGATCGACGGGGTATAGAAATCGCACTCTTCGGGGACGTCGACGACGTTGAGCGGAACGCGCCGGGCGCGCGCCGCGCGCTTGGCTGCATCGCCATCCGGGCCGTGGTCGGCAACGAAAACCAATGCCGCATCAGCGAGATCGGCATCGTCGAACGGACGCGCCAGCACGGTGACCGGCAGTTCGGAGAAATCGGCTTCGATATTCTGGGAGACAATGACGACCAAAGCAGTCGTCTTAGTAACCAACCGGGCTTTGTTGAGGGCTTCTTCTCCACCGCCGACTATGACGATGCGCTGACCCTGGACTTTGTAGCTGACGGGGAATGTGTTGAGTTCACCCATTCACGGCCTTTCCGGAGCCGGATACATACTGACTTCGGGACTTTGGAACAAGCTATTGATATTCAATAGCTTTAATGTTTCCCGTAGCAGGTGCGGATTAGAATTGCGTTGAGGCGCGGCACTCCGCCCCGGCAAAAGAATCCATACTGGGCAGCTATGATGGAACGATGGCGTTGTTTGCCGCCGTGCGCGAGAGGTCAGCCCTGCCGCTCCGGCACGTGGACGACCAGCCCATCGAGAGCGTCCTTGACCTTGATCTGGCAGCTGAGGCGGCTGGTCGGCTTCACCGCGTAGGCGAAATCCAGCATATCCTCTTCCATCATCGAGGGCCCGCCGACCGCCTCGGTCCAGGCGTCATCGACATAGACGTGGCAGGTGGCGCAGGTGCAGGCGCCGCCGCATTCGGCGACGATGCCGGGCACGCCATTCATGATGGCGGTTTCCATCACGGTCGAACCGACTTCGCCCTCGGTCTCGTGCCGCGTGCCGTCGGATTCGATATAGGTGATGTGGGGCATGTAACTTCGCTCGACAGGATCAGCCGCATATAGCGGTGCGGCCCTCGCCTCGCAAGCGCGCCAAACGGCGCACGCTCATGCCGCCAGCTCACGCCTCGTCGGCGTTGAGCAGCTCGGTGATGAAGGCCTGGCAGTCGGCGACGGCCGCGGCGATGTCCTGGATGTGCTCGGGGTTGACCGAACCGCCGGCCCGCAACGCATCTTCGGCCCGCCTGGCGAGATCGCGAACGCCCCAGGCGCCGATGCCGGCGGCAGCGCTCTTCAGCGTATGCAGATGTTCGAGCAGCAGCGGGATCGAGGTGCTCTCCTCGATGCGGGTGAGATAGACCCCCGACATCTGGGCATAGAGTCGGAGCACTTCATCGCGCAGCCCAGGATCCCCGAGCGACTGCTGGTCGAGGTGATCCATGTCGATGGGAGCATGGGAAAGGTCCCGGGAGGCCGACCCTGCCCCGGCTTCGACTGCAATATTCCTAACCATCCCCGCAACCCTTCCTACCGCCCGGACCTGGGCTATGGCAGGAAGCTAGCCGGACCGGGTGAAGGGCAGCCAAAACGAATGGGTACAATCTTATCTATGCCCTTAACCGGCCGCATTCCGACCCGAAATTAACCTTCCATTAAGAATGCGCTCGGTTTGCCTCAAATTGTATGTATGTTTGAGGTCCACCTAGCGTGCGGCGGCGTGGGGCATAGGGCAGACTGCGGGGCATTTGAATCGCATTTTACCCAATTTGGACGACTAACCGGAACCCCCGGGGTGGTCCAATGCAGGCTCTGATCGACCGCCAAGTGCCGATGCGAGAGTTGTAAAGAGTTATGGCCAAAAAGACCGCAACACCCCAGAACGATCCAGCAACTCTGGCATTCTCGGCAGTCGAGGACGCGCTCAAGGACTCGGTTTTCGCCAACCTTGACCAGCCCGCAGCAGCGGAAGAGCCGCCGGCCGAAAAGGCCGCGCCGAAGCTCCCGCCGCGTGATAACTCGCCGCGTTCCGAGCGTCAGCGCACCGCCGACAAGTTCGCGGCGCAGACCGGTTCGGTCGCCAACGACGACCGCTTCCCCTCTTCCAAGATCCTCTACGGCCTGCAGTCGAAATCGTCCGGCGCGCCGACCATGGTGGCTGGGCTGGTGGCGCTTGGCTGGGTGGTGGCGATCGCGCTGGTGGCGATGATCCGCAACGGCGCCGACATGGGCACCGCCTCGTTCTGGGGTTCGAACGACTTCATCGGCCTCTTGGCGCTCGCCATCGTGCCGGTGATCGGCATCTTCGCCATTGCCACGTTGATCCGCCGTGCGCAGGACCTGCGCAATGCTGCGGCAGCCGTGACGCAGGCAGCGATCCGCCTCGCCGAGCCGGAGACCACGGCGTCCGAAAAGGTCGCCTCGGTCGGCCAGGCCGTGCGCCGCGAAGTCAACGCGCTGGGCGATGGCCTCGAACGCGCCCTGTCGCGCGCCGGCGAGCTCGAAGTGATGATCCACAACGAGGTCACCGCACTCGAGCGCACCTATTCCGACAATGAATCCCGCATGCGTGCGCTGATCCAGGAGCTGGCCAGCCAGCGCGAAGCGGTGATCACCAATACCGAACGCGTGCGCGAAGCGATCACCGAGAGCCATACCGGCCTCGTCTTCGACCTCGACATGATCTCGCAGCGCATCGCCGGCACCATCGTCGAAAGCGGTGGCAACCTGACCAAGGCGCTCGAAACCGCCGGCAACTCGCTGAACGGCGCGTTCGGCGAGCGCACCGAGAGCTTCGTGTCGTTGATCGACCAGCGCACCAGCCACCTGCTGGTCGCCCTCGACGATAGCGCCTCGCGCCTCAACATCACGCTCGAAGACCGTGCCGGCACCATCTCGGGCGCCTTCGAGAACCGCACGCAGGAACTGAGCGCCGTGATCGACGGCCGCATGCAGTCGCTGACCGAAGCACTCGACAGCCGTGCCGTAACCCTCTCGGACGCCATCGACAACCGCACCTCGTCGCTGGCCAAGCTCCTGAGCCAGGGCGGCATTACCCTGCTCGACCAGTTGCGTGACCGCGGCCATGAAGTGTCGAGCGCCCTCGATATGATCGGCACCCGCATCGCGTCCGATATCACCGGCCGCGCCCGTGAAGCCGAACAGCTGCTTTCGGGCCTCAGCCATCAGCTCGACGAGCAGGTGCAGATCCAGGTCAACTCGATGGAATCGCGCCTGCAGTCGGCGATGATCGAGCTTTCCGGCGCCCTCGACGACACCACCGAGCGCGCCCGCGTCACGCTGACCGGCGCCGGTTCGCAGAACCTCGCGCAGTTCGACGCCCGCCTCGACGAGATTGCGGTGGTGATCGACAACCGCCTCGCCAGCCTCGATGGCGTCATCGGCGACAAGGGCGACAAGCTGATCGCCGCACTCGACAAGAACAATGCGAGCTTCGCAGCGCGCGCCAACGTTCTGGAGATGGCGCTCGACGAGAAGTCCGAGCACTTCAACGAGATCGTCTCGCAACGCACCCGCGAAATGACCGAGACGCTCGGCCAGCGCACCAAGCAGATCACCGAAGCGATCGCCAACCGTTCGCAGGAAATCTCGGACTCGCTCGAGGGCCATACGCAGATCATCGCCGACGCGCTGGACAGCCGCACGCAGCTCCTGGGCGAAACGCTGAGCAGCCGCCACGGCGAGCTGAGCGCCGCACTCGACGAGCACGTCAAGGCGTTCGACGTGACAATTGCCGGCCATGCCCGTGCCATGGACACCAACATCATCACCCACGCCCAGGCGATCGACCTGGCGCTGGGTTCGCGCGTCGAGCAGTTCGACAACGTGCTGACCGGCCGCTCCAAGGAACTCGACCAGGCCGTGGCCAGCCGCACCCAGGCGCTCGACCAGTCGGTCGCCACCCGCACCCAGGCCATCGACCTGGCGCTGCAGCAGCATGCGCAGCAGATCGGCGACAGCCTCGACCAGCGCACCGCGACGCTCGACGCCGCCATGCTGCAGCACGCGCAGCAGATCGGCGAGAGCCTCGACCAGCGGACTGCCGCCCTCGACACGACTTTGCTGCAGCACGCCACCCAGATCGGCGACAGTCTCGACCGCCGCACCCAGGCCATCGACCGGACGCTCCAGCAGCATGCGCAGCAGATCGGCGAAAGCCTCGACCAGCGCACTCAGGCGCTGGCATCGACGGTGTCGACCCGCTCGGCCGAGCTCGCCGACGCCCTCAATACCCGCACCCAGCAGCTGGCCGAAACGCTCGGCAGCCATACCGTCGGCATCGCTGCGGCGATCGGCGAGCGGACCAGCGAGCTGGCCCGCACTATCGACGTGCAGGGCACCACTGCCCGCGACCGGATCGATGCAAGCCTGCGCAACGTCACCGAGGTGATGTCGGAACGCGCCGGCGCCGTCTCGACCCTGATCGAGACCAAGGTCGCCGAAGTCAGCGAAGGGCTCGGCCGCGGCGTCGACAGCGCCATCCTCCGCATGGCCGACGCCGAAGCCGGCGTGAACGCCCGCATCGAAGGTGCGGCCAGCACGGTGGGCGAAAGCGCCCGAAAGGCCGCCGACATCATCGAGACCGGCGTCAACTCCGCCCGCAAGGCCATCACCGACATGGTCGACCAGCGCCTGGGCACCCTGCCCGAGGCGATCACTGCCCGCGCCGACATCACGGCCGAGCGCCTGGCCTCGCTCAACACCGCCATCAACACCGCGCTGGTGCAGTCGATGACCGACCTCGAGGCCGGAGCCGACCGCATCGAGGAGACCATCTCCCGCCGCATCGTTTCGGCGACGCAGGGCATTGCCGACGACGTCACCTCGACCGCCGACCGCATGGACGTGGCGGTGGGCCGTGCCCTCGCCCAGATCCAGCAGGCCTCGAGCAATATCGACGAGTTGATCTCGATCAAGGCTGTGGCAGCTGCCGACGCCATCGGTGGCAAGGTCGCCGAGATCAACCGCGTGGTGTCCGAGCAGACCGACGCCTTTTCGGCGCTGGTCTCGGACAGCTCGGCGCAGCTCGAGATGAGCTTGCAGAACCACGGCAATGTCCTGGCACAGGCCCTGATCACCAACGCCTCGCAGGCCGAAGACCTGATGAACCAGTCGACCTCGCGCATCCTCACCGATGTGACGACGGCGCTGGGCAAGCTCAACGACTCCAACATGCTGCTGCAGAAGGTGCTCGACGCCTCGACGGCGAACCTCGCCAACCTCGAGAACTCGGTGGCCCAGCAGACCGCCACCTACTCGACCACAGTTCGCGAAGCGATCGGCTCGACCGAAGAAGCCGGCCGTCTCGTCACCGAGCATGTCGGCGCCCTGCAGGCCTCGATAGCCTCGATGGTCAACGAGTTCGGCTCGATGCTCGGCAACCTCGACGCCGAGGCCAAGAGCCTCGACAGCGCGGCGCAGAACCTCTCGGCTTCGGGCACCCTGACCCTTGCCAACCTCGACGAGCGCCGCTCGGCGATGGACGAGTTGGCGCAGGCCTTCACGGCCCGCGCCGACGAGATCGACACCCGGATGCGCGGCTTCGCCCACTCGATCTCCGACACCGTCGAAGAGACCGAGCAGCGCCTGGTCGCCGCCCGCGAGTCGATGGAGCAACTGCTGGCCTCGACCACGTCCGGCGTCGCCGAGACGCTGGAAGCGACCTCGGGCACCATCAACGCCGCCCTCGCCGACACCACCGGCCAGTTGCACAGCGTGCTGACCAGCACCGCCGAGACCGTGCAGGCCGCCCTGGGCGAGACCACCGGCCAGCTCGAATCCGTGCTCACCAGCACGGCCGAAAAGGTGCAGAACGCGCTGGGCACCACCACCAGCCAGCTCGAGTCGGTCATGAACAGCACCGCCGAAAAGGTGCACAACGCCCTGGGTGAGACCACCAGCCAGCTTGAATCGGTGATGAGCAGCACCGCCGAGCGCGTGCAGACCGCCCTGGGCGAGACCACCGGTCAGTTGGAGCAGGCCCTCACCGGCACCACCGACAAGGTGCAAAGCGCCCTCGCCAGCGCCACTTCCGAGATGCAGTCGGTGCTCGGCAAGAGCACCAACCTGCTCGAGGAAGCGCTGGACGGCACCTCGCGCCGCGTCGCGACCCAGTTGGGCTCGTTCACCGATACCGCAGCGAACGAAAGTCAGCGTGCGGCCGATGCCCTGCGCCAGACGCAGGCGACGATGATCCTAGAGATGCAGCAAGCCCTCGAGGCCGCGACCCAGCGCTTTAACGAGACGGCGACCGCCATGCGCGCGACCGCCAAGGAAGTCGGCTCGGAACTCGAGAACACCCGCTCCGAACTGGCGCGCGGCGTGATGGAGCTGCCGGAAGAAACCAAGTCGAGCGCTGCCGCGATGCGTCGCGTCGTGGCCGAGCAGATCGAGGCCCTGGCCGAACTCAACGCTATCGTCCGCGCCCAGCCGGCAACTCACGACCTCAACGAGCGTCGTCCGTCGCCGAGCCGTCCGGCGCGCGACGAAGCCCCGTCGCGGCCCGAGCCGCGTCCGGAACCGGTCCGTCCGGAGCCGGTGCGCGCCGCCGAGCCGCCGAAGGCCGAGCCGGTGCGTACCGCGTCGCGCTACACGGCGATGCCCGAGGTTTCGGCTCCGGTGGTCACCGCGCCGCGCCCGCAGCCGGTTGCCGAGGCCAAGCCCGCCGCGGCCGCTCCCAAGACCGAAGAAGGTGGCGGTTGGCTGCGTGACGTGCTGCGTAACGCCTCGGGTCCGTCGGCTGCCGCAGTTGCTCCGGCTCCCGCCGCTGCGGCTCCCGCTGCCGCACCGCAGAACCTCTCGACCCTGACCGAGGAAATCGCCAAGGCGATGGAGCCCTCGGCGCTGGCCGACGCGTGGCAGCGCTACCAGGCCGGTGAGCAGAACGTGTTCTCGCGCCGCATCTACACGCTGGGCGGCCAGGCGACTTATGACGAAGTGCGCAAGCGCATCCAGCGCGACAGCGACTTCGCCAAGACGTCGGCCACCTACATGGCCGAGTTCGAGCAGCTGCTGAAGCGCGCCGCCACCGGATCGAACCCGGCCGGCGAGACCCGCGAGTACCTGCTCAGCGATCGCGGCCGCGTCTACACCATGCTGGCCCATGCCAGCGGCCGCCTCGGCTGACGCGCACGACATTGACCTCGACTTGAGGCCCGCGGGACACCGCGGGCCTTTTTCTTGGCGGTCAGATCCAGACGTCGTTCTGAGCGGTACGCTCCCCCGGCGCCGAGCCGGTGTTCTCGACGCCGCGCGGCTCGATCAGCATCATCTTCACTTCGCTGGCCGCATAGGGCTTGTGCTCGACGCCCTGCTTGACCACGAACATCTCGCCGGGCCTCACCGTCACCGCCCCGTCGCGAAAATCGATGCGCAGCTCGCCTTCAAGCACGATGAAAGCCTCATCGGTATCGGGGTGGTCGTGCCAGACGAAGTCACCCTCGATGCGCACCAGCTTGAACTGGTAGTGGTTCAGCTCGGCCACCACCTTGGGCTGCCACTGCTCGGCGAACAGCTCGTATTTCTGGGCGAAGTTGATCGGCTGGTAGGATTTGGGCGCATCGTTCATCGGTCTCTCCTGGAGTTACCCAGCAGAGATAGAGCGCGGCCCCGGCTTTGCTAGCCCAGCCGGGCTTCTGCCGGGCGCTTGGGGCCCTGCATGGCGATCGACAGCCAGATCAGCACTGCGCCGACAAAGGCGAAGGCGGCGGCGACGAAATAGGCCTGGGCACCCATCAGCCCGGTGAGCCAGCCGAAGGCGATCAGCGCGATGACGCTCATCGCCTGCTGCAGCATCTGGAAGAAGCCCTGCGCCTCGGCGGCGATCTCGTCGCTGGTCCAGTTGGCGATGAAGTTGACGCAGCCCATGAAGCCCAGGGCAAAGGTGAAGGCGTGCAGCAGCTGCAGCGGGATCAGGAACTCGAGACCGGGCTGGAAGCCCATGCAGATCCAGCGGAACACCGCAGTGGCAGCCGAGAGCAGGATCAGGCTGCGGGCCGAGAAGCGGCGGGCGATCCGGCCGAACAGGAACATGATCGCCGCCTCGGCAAACGCCGCCAGCGCCAGCAGCGGCGCGATCAGGTCGGCCGACAGCCCCTGTTCCATCCACAGCAAGGCCTGGAAGGCGTTGAGCACGATGTGGGTGGCGTACACCATCGAGAAGCCGACCAGCGGCAACAGGAAGAACGGCTTCATCACCGCGCCGAGATGGGTGGCGCCCGTCACCGGCGGTTTCAACTCGCCCTCGCCGCCCCGGAACCGCGGCAGCCCGAAGGCGACGAGGCCGCGAAGAATCGAGAGACCCACGAACATCGGCAGGAAGATGCCGCCGCCGAACTGGCTGATGATCGAGCCGACTGCGAACAGCGTCACCATGTAGCCGACCGTGCCCCAGGCGCGGATCGGGCCATATTGCGTGCCGCGCCGCCGCGTCATCCGCATGGTGGCGGCATCGACGACCGGGCCGATGACGTTGATGGGCAAGAGCGCCAGCGTCCAGATGATCAGGATGCCCCAGAAATCGTGCACGTAGAACAGCCCGATGGGGATCAGCGCGCCGAGCCCGCAGCCCAGGACGATCACCTGCCGCCAGTCCGAGGCCTTGTCGGCGACGCGGCCGACGAGGATGTTGAGGAGCAGCGTCACCAGCACGGGCACGGCGTTGATGATGCCGATCTGCTCGGAGCTCAGCCCCTTGTCGGCGAACCAGATGCCGCCATAGACGTTGAACGCCGCCCCCGCCATGTAGATGGAAAAGTAGAACGCCGTGGCGCGCAGCTCGGGCGTGAGGAACGGCTCTTTGGCCGATTTGGCAGGCATTTCAAACCTCAGGGGGCCGGATCGGCTATGGTCAGCTGGTCCGACGTGATCGGGTGCGCGGATGGGGGCTGGAGTCTCAGCGAGAGCACCACGCAAAGCGCTCCGAGAACCGAATAGGCCCCGATGAACAACCACGCCATTGGACCAAAGGCGGCTACGAACCAGCCCATGGCAAGGATCACCACCACGGACATCGCCTGCTGCAGCACATAGGAGAAGCCCTGCGCCTCGGCGGCGATGTCGTCGCTGGTCCAGTTGGCGATGAAGTAGATGCCGCCCAGATACCCCATGGCGAAGGTGATGGAGTGCAACAGCTGCAGCGCGAACAGCGCCCAGATCGGCGGCGAGAACGCCATCGCAGTCCAGCGGAAAGCGGCGACGAGGCAGGCGAAGATGATGATGTGGCGCGCCGAAACCTTGAGCTTCAGCCGGCTCCAGACGAACATCATCGCTGCCTCGGCTGCCGCCATGGTGGCGGTAAGTGGCCCGATCAGCCCCTGCGGGATCCCCTGCTCCGTCCACAGCACCGCCGCGAAGGCGCCGATGACGCCGTGGGTCGAATATAGGATGGCGAGCCCGAGCAGGCCCATCAGGAACCACGGCTTCAGCACCTCGCGCAGCCGGCTGGCGCCTTTCCTCGATGCGGTACGGTCCTCGCCGGAGCGGAACTGCGGCAGCTGGAACGCCAGCACAGCGCGGAGCAGCGCCGTTGCGACGAACACCGGGACGAACGCGCCGTCACCCAGCCAGGCGATCAGCGGGCCACTGCACAGCGTCGACAGCATGAAGCCGACGGTGCCCCAGGCCCGCACGGCGCTGAAATCGGTGCCGCGCCGCTGCGTCATGCGGAGCGTCGCGGCATCAATGACCGGCACCAGCGCGAAGGCTGGCATCACCGAGAAGATCCAGACGCCCAGGATGCCCCAGAAGCCGGAGACGAAGAACAGCCCGATCGGCACCAGCCCTGATATCAGTGACAGCACGATGATGACGCCGCGCCAGTCCGGCATGCGGTCGGCGATGCGCCCCACCAGTTGGTTCACCAGCAGCATCGCCAGCAGCGGCGCGGCGTTGATGATGCCGATCTCTTCGGCGCTGATACCGCGATTGATCAGCCAGATGCCGAAATAGACCGACGCGACGCCGGTGCTGCCGAACACGGCAAAATGGTAGACGGCGGCGCGCAGCTCTGGCGAGACGCGCGGCGCGGCAGTGGTCGACGACATCCAGGGTGTGCTCCGGGCGGGAGAATCCGCCGCACCGGCCGACAGTGCAGAGCGGCCACGGAAAGATCAACGGGCTCGGCGTTATCGGGCGTTACGTGACGGAGTCATGCCGCCTTCGCCGCCGCCTCGCGGACCGGCACCAGCGCCTCGAGGAAGAGGTCGGCGCAACGGGACCAGGTGAAGCCGAGGGCGTGGGCCCGGGCTGCTTCACGGCTGAGGGTCAGGGCGCGGATCACCGCAAAGCCGAGGTCCTCATCGAGCGCTCCGCAGGCCGGGTCGGTCAGGATGTCACGCGGGCCGGTGACGGGATATGCGGCGACCGGCACGCCGGACGCCAGGGCCTCGATCATGACGTTGCCGAAGGTGTCGGTGCGGCTGGGGAAGACGAACACATCGGCCGAACGGTAGAGCCGGGACAGCTCATCGCCGGTCCTCAGGCCAAGGAAGACAGCTTCGGGGTAGCGCGCTGCGAGCTCGGCGCGGGCCGGGCCGTTGCCGACAATGATCTTGGTGCCGGGGACATCGAGCTTGAGGAACGCCTCGACGTTCTTTTCCACTGCGACGCGGCCGACATAGAGCAGATGCGGGCCGGGCAGATCGAGGAACTCGCTCTTGGGTCCGGGCGAAAAGCGCGAGTGGTCGACGCCGCGGGTCCAGAGCCGGACGTGGCCGAACTGACGCGCGGCGAGCTCCTCCTGCATCGAGGCTGTCGGCACCAGCGTCGCGGCGGCCGGGCCGTGGAACCAGCGCAGGAACCCGTAGGTCCACTCGGTGGGGATCGGCATGCGGGCCGCGACATATTCAGGGAAGCGCGTGTGGTAGCTGGTGGTGAAGGCCAGGCCCTGCTCGAGGCAGACGAAGCGGGCGAGCAGGCCCAAGGGGCCTTCGGTGGCGATGTGGATGTGGTCCGGCGCTTCGCGGGCGATCACCTGCCCGATGGTCATCGGGGTCACCAGCGACAGCCGGATCTCCGGGTAGGTCGGCATCGGGAAGGTCCAGAAGCCCTCCGGAGTGAGATAACTCACCTCATGGCCGCGCCCCATCAGCTCCCGGCCGACTGCCTCGAGGCAGCGGACGACGCCATTGGTCTGCGGCAACCAGGCGTCAGTGACGATCAGAACCTTGCGCATCGGCCCCACCCATCGGCAAGCGATGCGTGGGGTTTACGGGAGTCGGGTGACAGGGCTGCGAACGGGCTGTGACGGTGGGATGACGGCGGGTGGGCGGGTGTCACACAGGAAATGACGAAGCGCGGGGCCCCCGCCGCGATGTGAGCTTACTGCCCTGGAACCGCCGGCGCACGCCTGAGCCGCAGCCGGCGCGGCTTGCGCGGCAGCGGGGCTTCGGTCCAGCGGACCAGCTCCAGCACACCCTCTTGCGTCTCGGCCACTGCGGTGCAGCTTTCCACCCAGTCGCCGGTGTTGACGTAATGGATGCCCAGCCGCTCGTGCATGTCGGCGTAGTGGATGTGGCCGCAGATGACGCCGTCGGCGCCGCTTTCGCGGGCCTCGAGCGTCAGCGCTTCCTCGAAGCGGCCGATGACGCTGACGGCGTTCTTCACCTTGTGCTTGGCCCAGGCCGAGAGCGACCAGTAGGTCAGGCCCATGCGGCGGCGCACCCAGTTGACGGCGATATTGAGCCGGAGCGCCGCGCGATAGGCCCAGTCGCCGACATGCGCCAGCCACTTGGCGTGGGCGACGACGACGTCGAACTGGTCGCCGTGAATGACCACGTAGGTCTTGCCCTGCGCCGTGGTGTGCACGGTGCGATCGACGAACTCGACCTCGCCGAAATAGGTGCCGAGATACTCGCGCAGGAATTCGTCATGATTGCCCGGCAGCACCACGATGCGCGTGCCGGCAAGCGCCTTGTCGAGGAAGATCTCGACCAACTGGTGATACTCGGGCGGCCAGTACCAGGCCTTGGCCAGCCGCCAGCCATCGACGATGTCGCCGACCAGGTAGATCGTCTCGGCTTCGTGCCAGCGCAGGAAGTCGATCAGCTGGGTAATGCGGGTGGGGCGCATGCCGAGATGCACATCGGAGATGAACAGCGCGCGAACCCGCCGCACCTCCCTGCCCTCTTCGCTCATGCCAAAACCTCTCGCCTTCGGGATCCGGAGTTTAGCCCATTTGACCTATGGGACGGGAGCGCTTTCGGCGCGCGCCTGGCCGCGAGGTGGGGAAAACTCCGGCCCTCTTATGTGAAACAGGGCCCGGTGGCCAGCCTTACGGCGCCGGGGTCAGCCGGGTGATCACCTCAGCATGCTGAGGGAAACGGGCCAGGAGCTCGGCCCGGGTGACGAGGATCATGTCCTCCATTTCCCAGCCCGGCGCCACGACCTCGCTGACCAACCCATATTCGCCGGCCGGCAGTTCGGCCGCTTTCCAGACGCCGCCGGCGACCGCAAGGCTCGGCACCTGCCCCGCCGCCAGGTCCGGCCCGAGCACCACAGCTTCATAGCGGCCATCGGGGTGGATCATGTGATAGGTCAGCGGCGCGCCGAAATGGTGGAACTGGATGCCGTCCGAGTGTTTGGTGTGGAAGTGATCCACCGGGGAATCGTCGGTCAGCATGTAGTAGATGCTGGTCATAGTGCCGCGGGGGCCGCGCGCCGTTTCCAGCTTCTCGCGATGCGTCGGGCGGAAGGTCTCGCGGAAGTAGCCGCCCTCAAAATGACCGCCGAGCCCAAGAGCTGCAATGACCTCGGCTTTACTGAGCTTGGACATTCTCGGCTCCGATGCGCGCTTTCAGCGCCACGATGCGCTTGTAGCTTTCTTCGATCCGCGCCTTGAACGCCGGGTCTGCCTCGGCCTCGGCGAGGAGGATGGCACGGACCTCGTCGCCCAGCGTGGCGCGCTGGTAGGCGGTATTGGAGAACAGCAGCACATCGACGCCGGCCCGCACCGCGTTGACCACGGTCTCTTTGAGGCTGAAATGGTCGCGGATGGCGCCCATCTCGAGATCGTCGGTGATCACCACGCCCTTGAAGCCGAGTTCGCCGCGCAGCTTGTCCTCGATCCATGGCTTGGAGAGGCTCGACGGCATGCCGGACGGGTCGACATTGGTGTCGATCAGGTGACCGATCATCACCATGTCCTCGTAGCCAGCTGAGATCAGCTCGCGATAGGGCTCGAGTTCGCTGTCCTTCCAGGTCTTGGTGATGTCGACAAAGCCCTCGTGGCTGTCGGCCGTGGATGATCCGTGGCCGGGGAAATGCTTCAGCGAGGTCAGCAGCCCGGCCGCGTGGTGGGCGGCGATCACCTCGGCGGCGTACTCAGCCACCACCTTGCCATCCTTGCCGAAGGCGCGGCCGTACTTGGCGATCACCTGGTTGTTCGGGTTGACCGCGAGGTCGACCACCGGCGCGAAATTGACGTTGAAGCCCCAGGCGGCGACGCCCTGCGCCAGCCCGTCATAAATGGCGCGTGCCTCGGCCGGCGTGTTCTTCGCTGCGACCGAGGCGGCGTCCGGAATTTCCTTGAAGCCAGCGGCACTATCGAGCCGCTCGACCAGCCCACCCTCCTGGTCGAGGGTAATGAATGGCGGCAGCCCAGATGGAGCCGCCTCGCGGAACGCCGTGTTCATCGCTTCCACTGCCTTGCGGCTCGCGACATTGGTCTTGAGGTACATGACCCCGCCAATGTCACCGGCCGCAATCTCCGCCCTGAGCGCCACCACACCCTTGTCGTCGACGCCGTTGCCGGCAAAACCGACGACGATCATCTGCCCCGCCATCTGCTCGAGCGACTGGGCTAAGGCGGGCGAGGCGGCAAGGGGAAGAAGCGTCGCGAGAAGCATCGTGGCGAGGCGCATGAATGAGGGTCTCGAGAAATCGGGAACTGGCTTCTGGCAAGAGAATGCGGCGAAACCCCGATGGAGCACATCCACCGGCCGTCATCCCAGCGAACTCAGGGGACCCAGTGCACGAGCCGATCAACACGGGGGTACTCTCCGACCCTTCATCGAAGGACCGGAGAGGTCTGCGTTGGTTCTTCCACCGAGCGGTGGGTCCCGGCGTCCGCCGGGATGACGCCGGTGGGTCGAGCCTCAGCGGTTCTGCCGGTTCTCGATCAGGTCCGTCACCACGCCCGGATCGGCGAGGGTGGTCGTGTCGCCGAGCGCGCCGTAGTCGTTCTCGGCGATCTTGCGCAGGATGCGGCGCATGATCTTGCCAGAGCGGGTCTTGGGCAGGCCGGGGGCGAACTGCATCAGGTCGGGCGAAGCGATGGCGCCGATTTCCTTGCGCACCCAGTTCCTGAGCTCGGTCTTCAGCGCATCGTCGCCCTTCTCGCCGGCCATCAGCGTGACATAGCAGTAAATCCCCTGCCCCTTGATGTCGTGCGGGTAGCCCACCACGGCCGCCTCGGCGACCTTGGGGTGCGCCACCAGCGCGCTCTCGACTTCGGCGGTGCCGATGCGATGGCCCGAGACGTTGAGCACGTCGTCGACGCGGCCGGTGATCCAGTAGTAGCCATCCTCGTCGCGGCGACAGCCGTCGCCGGTGAAGTAGTAGCCCTTGTAGGTCTCGAAATAGGTCGAGACGAACCGCGCGTGGTCGCCATAGACGGTGCGCATCTGGCCTGGCCAGCTGTCGGCGATGCAGAGCACCCCTTCGGCCTTGGTCTGCTCCTGGAGCTTGCCCTCGGGCGATAGCACGATCGGCTTGATGCCGAAGAACGGCTTGGTGGCCGAGCCGGGCTTGGCGGCAATGGCGCCGGGCAGCGCCGAAATCAGGATGCCGCCGGTTTCCGTCTGCCACCAGGTGTCGACGATCTCGCAGCGCTCCTTGCCGACATGCTTGTGGTACCAGAGCCAGGCCTCCGGGTTGATCGGTTCGCCCACCGAGCCCAACAGCCGCAGCGACGGCATCGCGTATTTGTCGGGAATGTCGCCGCCGGCGCCCATCAGCGCGCGGATGGCGGTAGGCGCGGTGTAGAAGATGTTGACCTGGTGCTTTTCCACCACCTGCCAGCAGCGGCCGGCATCGGGATAGCTCGGAATACCCTCGAACATCAGCGTGGTCGCGCCGTTGGCGAGCGGCCCGTAGACGATGTAGCTGTGGCCGGTAACCCAACCGACGTCCGCGGTGCACCAGTAAACCTCGCCGGGGCGGTAGTCGAAGACGCGCTCGTGGGTGAGCGAGGCCCAGACGATGTAGCCGCCGGTGGTGTGCAGCACGCCCTTGGGCTTACCGGTGGAGCCCGAGGTATAGAGGATGAACAGCGGATCCTCGGCGTTCATCGGCTCGGGCGGGCAATCGGCCGAGACCTTGGCGGCCTCCTCGGCGTACCAGAGGTCGCGGCCGGCCTTCATCTCCACCGCGTTACCGGTGTTCCTGACCACGATGACGCGCTCAACACCTGGGGTCTTGAGCAGCGCCTCGTCGACGTTCTTCTTCAATGGAATGGTCTTGCCGCCGCGGCGGCCTTCGTCGGCCGTCAGCACGATCTTCGAATCGCAGTCGTTGATACGGCCGGCGATGGAGTCGGGCGAGAAGCCGCCGAAGATCACCGAGTGCACCGCACCGATGCGGGCGCAGGCCAGCATCGCCACCGCGGTGTCGATGATCATCGGCATGTAGATGGTGACGCGATCGCCTTTCTTGACGCCGTTGGCCTTCAGCACGTTGGCGAAGCGGCCGAGCCGCTCGTGCAACTGGCGGTAAGTGACCTTGTCGTCAGTGCCCGGGATATCGCCTTCCCAGATGATGGCAGTCTCATCGGCACGGGTCGCGAGATGGCGATCGACGCAGTTGGCGGAGATGTTCAGCACCCCGTCCTCGAACCATTTGATCGAGATGTCGGGGTAAGTGTAGCTGGTGTTCTTGATCCTGGTCGGCGCCTTGATCCAGTCGATACGCTGGGACTGCTCTTTCCAGAAGCCTTCAGGATCGCTCAGCGAGCGGGCGTACATCTCTTCGTACTGCGCTGCCGTGGTCCGTGTCCGGGCAACCGCCGCCGCGCTGGGGGCGAACACCAAACTCTCGCTCATCGATAGTCCTCCGATTTTGCGAACCGTTCTAACCAAGCCCTGAGGGTCGGGCAAGCAGACCACTTGCCGCCTTTCGGCCTAGTGGAAAGCGCCGAAACAGTTCGGAAACCCTTGGCGTAAACGCTTTCTCGGCGGTTTCACGCGACAATGCCGGCAATACCATTTGGAGGCTTCGATGCCCGAACTCGGCTATCACGCCGCGCGACCGGACGAACTCGACATGATCCATGCCGAGCTGATGGCGGTGATCGACGAGTCGCCGCACTATTCGGAACGCTTCAAGGAGCATGAGAAAGCTCGCCTGACCAAGGGGTTCCTGCGCGCATTACAGCGCGTCGATCCCTTCCACGTCATCATCCTGACGCAGGACGGCGTGCCCGGCGGCGGTCTCGTTTCCGGGCCGGAGACCGGTTCGATCTTCCGCTACTGGAGCTGGATCTTTCCGTCGCACCGGCAAAGCCGGCTCGGCATCTACGGCATGCGGGTGTTCGACGAGCACTGGGACAACGGCAAATTCCACAAGGCCTTCACCTGGGTACGGCCGGAGAACGAAGTCGCCCTCGCCCTGCTCCGCCGTTACGGCTACGAGCAGGCGGCGCTGCTGCGCCAGCAGATCTTCGGGCAGGACTACGTGGTGATGGAGAAATTCTACACCAAGGTCACCGAGGATTATGACTCGGGCATGAGCATGGGTCGCATCGCCAGGTTCAAGGCACGGGTGGATATGCTGCTGGGGCGGTGACGGCGAGACCAAACGCCCTCAAGCGCCTAGACGTCCTTCACCCGCCGCGCTGCCAACAGGTCCCGGAGCCGCGGCCCGATCGACACGTCGATCCCGGCCATCCGCTTCGCCGTCAGCCACATTGCCGCCGACCAGAAGGTCTGAGCCGCCAGCGCCGCCACTGCGGCGCCCATCAATCCATGCGTCGGCACAAGCAGGATATTGGCTCCGACCAGCACGCCCATGCCGAGCCCGATAGCGGGCAGCGTCGCGTACGGGCGGTCGTGGATCGACAGCACCAAAGCCGCCGGGCCGAACAGCGAGCGCACGCAGAGTGCCAGGCAGAGCACGGCGAGCGGCACCACGCCGGCCTGGAACTCCGGCCCGAACAGCATCAGCAGCAGCGGGCCGGTCAACACCACGATGCCGAACAGCGCCACCGAAATGGCGCAGGCGACGAGGTTGGCCTCGCCGATCTGCTTGAGGAAACCCGCCCGGTCGGCCGCGGCGTTCCGTTCGAACATCTCGGGCAGCGTCACCGCATAGACCGCCGAGACTCCGAAAGCCACCAGCGAGAACACCCGGGTGCAGACGCCGAACACCGCGAGGCTTTCGCGATCGAGGAAATGCGACAGGATCAACAGGTCGATGTCGAAGAAGAAATCGGTGGCGAGCGCAATCACCACCCATGGCAGGGCGAAGCGCCACCAGCGCCTCGGCTCGGTTGCGACCACCGGGCTGGCGTCGGGGACTTGCCTGATGGCGCGCAGTACCCAGGCGAACTGGGCAGCAGCGATCCCGGCGAAGCCAATGGCGAGGAGCCAGATCAGCTCGGCGATCTTCGCTTCGGCATTGCCCGCCATCGCGGCGAGCACAAAGCAGAAGACGATGAGCAGCGGCCGAAAGATCGTATCGGCGAAGAAGCCGGCGAAAGGGCGCTTCAGCCCCACCAGCAGCGCGCTGTTGCAGTAGACGACGGCAGTGGCGAGCGTCATCAGGCAAGCTGGCAGCCAGTGCGCAACGAGCACCCTGCCCGGCTCGCCGAACAATCCGGCCAGCGGATAACCCAGGACCAGCAGCATCAGCGAAGTCACCGCGATGTGGCCGTAGGCGCGCAGCATGAAGCCGCGGAGCAGTCGGCCTTCACCCTTCGAGCGATATTCGGCGGCGAAGTAGGTGCCGATGGTCTCGAAGCCGAGCGGCATGACCACGGCGACGATATTCACCGTGGCAATGATCAGCAGGTATTCGCCGAGGATGTCGGCGCCCCAGAACCGGGCGATGGCCGCCTGGGCAAGGAAGATCACGCCGGCGCCGAACAGCCGGGCCCCGAAGATCACGCTCGATTGCGAAACGAGGCGCTGCCGGAGGCTCATTCGGCGCTCCGCTGCTGGTCGGGCTTGGCGCGATCAGGCCGCAGCCGATCGACATAGCGGCCGAGCGCGTGTGCAAGCTCGCGGCCTGCGAAGGCGCCTTCGCCGACGAGGCGCGGCCACCAGTGCGCGGCATAGTTAGCGACGGGCGGCACCGGCGTGATGACGCCGCGCTCGCCGACCATGCCCTTCTTGAACTGGTGCAGCCCCTGAAAGCCGTCGGTGCCGCCGAGGTCGTACCAGCGGGCGGCGGTATTGTCGCGCAGCCAGCGGATGATGTGCCAATGGAGGAAGTAGCCGGCGCGCAGCTCGAGCGCCGCGGCGCTGGTGGCGCCATAGAGGTAGACCGCGCGGTCGCCGGCTTTGAAGATGATCGCCCCGGCGACGAGCGCATCGCCATGGCGCACGAAGAACAGCTCGGGCCTCAGCGTGGTGTTCGCCATTGCCATCAGCGCCGGCACGGTGCCGTAGGCCGAATGGTCGGGGAATTTCTTGCGATCGACCATCTGCTCGTAGAGCGCGTCGAACTCGGCCCGCCGTTCGGCTCCGGCGTGCTCGAAGCTCAGGCCCGCCTTGTCGGCCTTGTTCAGGTGATAGCGCCATTTCTGGTGAAAGCTCTGGCGCTGTTCGGCGTCGCTCAGCCGCAGGTTGACGATGTAGCGATCCGGGAACAGCAACTTGGCGCCCTGGCGAAAGCCGCGGTGCAGCAGTTGTTCGTATTCGGCGTTGGCGGCGCCCAGCGCCGCGCGCGGCAGCACCGAGAGCATCATCCGGCGGCCGACCGCGTATTCTTCGGACAGCGCTGCGACCATGCGGGCATAGATGGCGTTGGCGTCGGCCGTCTCGGTATGGCGCAGCATCGGCGCCCATTTGGCCACCGCGATCGATCCGAGCCCGAACGGCAGCGGCTGCACCATCACCAGGCAACCACCGACCACCTCATCGGCCAGCGTGAACAGCTGCGGCTCGAGCGCGACGCCCGGCCAGCGGGCGCGTGCGAAGGTGGCGAGTTGCTCCTGGCAGACCCCCTCGAAATCGGCGATCGCATCGTCCCAGGCTTCCGGCTCGACCAGCCGCATGGCGAAACTGGAGGTGACCGGCCGCGATGGCGCAGCGAACTGCGCGACGGGACTGAGTGAGAGGGCGGCAAGCGACATGGACGAAACCCGGCAGGGAACCTGCCGGACGCTATCGTCTCTCGCGTGAGGAAATCCCTACGGCCCGGCTCGCGATGCGAGGAAACTCGGGCCGTGGTTACGCGAGGGTTAGTGGACCGCGGGAACCGCCGGCGCGCCCTTGATCAGCGGGATCATCGGCAACGTGTGGCCGAGCAACTGGTCGGCCCCCTCGTACAGCATCTTCACTGCCACGTAGAGGATGATCACGAGGCCGACCCAGGCGATCCAGCGGTACCGGTGAAGGAGACCGGCCACCAGCGTCGCGGCAACACCCATCAGCAGCACGGAGAGGCCGAGGCCGAAGATCAGCGCCACCTCGTGGTGCTGCGCCGCGCCGGCCACCGCCAGCACGTTGTCGAGCGACATCGACACGTCGGCGATGACGATCTGCCAGACGGCCGCCTTCAGCGTCTTCTTCTTGCTCTTGCCGGCAACCGTGCCGTCGGCATTGAGGTCGGCGTCGGCGAGCGCTTCGGTCGCCTCGTGCTCGTCCTCGTGCGACACCGACAGCTCGCGGTACATCTTCCAGCACACCCAGAGCAGCAGCAGGCCGCCGGCGATCAGCAGGCCGCCGCCGAGCGCCAGCAACTGGGTCGTGATCAGCGCGAAACAGATGCGCAGGATCGTCGCTGCGATGATGCCGATGAGGATGGCTTTGCGACGGAGATCGGCCGGCAGCCCCGCTGCCGCGAGCCCGATGACGACGGCGTTGTCGCCAGCGAGCACCAGATCGATCATGATAACCTGAAAGAATGCCGCAAAAGCCGAAGCATCAAGGCCGAAGGGCATTCCGGGGTATCTCCGCGAGCAAGGTGTGGATGCGGCTATGTAAGCGGCGTGGCGAGCCTTGTGAAGAGCGCCGTTAGATCAATTCACGCCCTGCGACTCTTTGTGTGCCCGCGATCGCCGGTTCCACAACGGAGGGGCGGAGCGCTTGAAATCGACTCGGCGACTTGCGCCGCCGCTTCAGCCTCGGACGGACACGGCTGCACCCGCCTTTGGCCCCGAACAGGGCCGATGCCTGTTCCGGCCGCAATATCAGAGCTTTAAGGGGACTTGGTGGGTGCGCACGGACTCGAACCGTGGACCCGCTGATTAAGAGTCAGCTGCTCTACCATCTGAGCTACGCACCCTGTCCGAGCGGCTGACTATCAGGGGTCCCCCACCTTGTCCAGCACCTATTCGCGTGGCTGTGGACTTTCCTGCTTTTACCAGATTGGTAAGCTAGGGCCCGCAGCGAAACAGCCCACGAAGAGCCGATGAACGAACTGCCGACCGATGCGACCCAAGCCATCTCTCTGCCGCTCCGCTGGCTTGCCGACAATTCGGTGGCGCTGCTGAGCGCGCTCATCGTGCTGATCGCGGGCTGGTACCTGGCGCGCATGCTGTCGCGCATGGTGCGGAACTTCTTGCCCCGGGCCTACGGCGTCGACAAGAATTTCGCCCCGCTGCTGGCGCAGGTGACGCGCTACGGCATCATCATCTTCTCGGTGGTGACGGCGCTGAGTTTTCTCGGCGTCTCCAGCGCCTCGATCTACGCGGTGATCGGCGCCGCCGGCCTCGCCATCGCACTGGCGCTGCAAGGCACCCTCGCCAATATCGCGGCGGGAATCATGCTGGTGTGGCTCAGGCCCATCGCCATCGGCGAATACATCGTCGGCGACGGCGTCGCCGGCGTGGTGGTGGAAATCGGCCTGTTCGGCACGCGCCTCCGTTCGACCAGCGGACTCTACATCTTCACGCCGAATCAGAAGCTCTGGTCGTCGGCGATCACCAATCACAGCCGCGAGCCGCGCCGGCGAATCGACGTGAACATCACGGTCCCGGATACGATCAACGTCGCCGCCGCGCGCCGGACCATGCTGAAGATCGCCACATCGGACAAGCGGGTGCAGGTCGATCCGCCGCCGACGGTGCATGTCGAAAGCTTCGTCGGCGACAAGATCATGCTGCAGCTGCGCGCCTGGGTGCCGACGCCGGAATACCTGCCCACGCTGCGCGACCTGACCGAAAAGGCCAAGCTCGCCATCAACAAGATGCTCACTGCCGACGACCAGCATGCACAGGTCGAGCTCGCCGCCGATCCGCATACCCAGAACGCCGGCGAGCGGACGCCGGATCTGACGTAGAAGCGAATAGCGAATGGCGAACAGCGAGTAGAAGTCCCCTATTCGCCGCCCACTATTTGTTAGTCGCTATCCTTCAGGCGTGCCCGTCGAGCCCCCGGAACGCGTCCTTGCCCCAGATGGCTTCGACCTGGCCGTTCTTGCCGCAACCGACGCGATAGCGGGCATAGTGCTGAGCGCGGGTGAGACCGTTCTGCAGCATCTCGCTGCCCTTCCAGAAGTCCTGGTGATAGTCCTCGGCCGGCCAGAAGGCCGGGGCCATGGCGACGATGGTGGCCACGGGCTTGCCGAGCGCGGCAGCGGTCGCCTCCTTGCCGGCTTCGGCGACCTTCAGCTCGGCGTCGGTGCCGGCATAGATCGCCGTCGTGTAGCTCTCGCCGAAATCGCAGAACTGACCGCGGGTCTCGATCGGATCGATCAGGTGGAAGAAGGTGTCGACCAGCTTGTCGTAACTGGTGACCGCGGGGTCGTAGACGATCTTGACCGCCTCGCGATGCCCGGTGGTCTCGGTGACCACCTGCTCGTAGCTCGGGTTGTCGACGTGACCGCCGATGTAGCCCGAGGTGGTGGAGATAACGCCAGGCGCATGGTCGAAGTCGCTCTCGATCGACCAGAAGCAACCGCCGGCGAAGATCGCCGTTGCCGTCTCGGCGCCCTGAGCGCCGGTCATCCCCAGCGCACCCACGATTGCCACCGCGAGCGCCAGCTTGTTCTTGATCATTGAAGTCCACCCCGAAGGTTTTGGTTGGGTCGATGATTGTCCCGCGCCCGCGTCACGCACAACACAAACTAACGTGCGGCTTGGCGATGTAACCATTGAGATACGTGGTGCGAATGGATGGAGTTGCAGCGCGCTCAGGTCAGGATAAGTTCGCCGCACCATGCGCCCCATCCTTACCCCCCTTGCCCAGTCCCTGCCCTCCACCGTGCCGTTCACCGGTCCCGAAGCACTGGAGCGGCGGACCGGTGTGCCATTCCGAGCGCGGGTCGGGGCCAACGAGAGCGGCTTTGGCCCCTCGCCGAAGGTGATCGACACAATCGCTGGGGCAGCGAGCGAGGTGTGGATGTACGGCGACCCCGAGGTGCATGAGCTGAAGGCGGCGCTCGCTGCGCATCTCGGCATCCCCACCGTCAATGTCGCGGTCGGCGAAGGCATCGACGGGCTGCATGGGTTGATCGCCAGGCTGATCACTGGGCACGATGATGTCGCGGTGACCTCGCTGGGGGCGTATCCGACCTTCAACTATCACGTGGCCGGCTTCGGCGGCCGGATCGTCGCAGTGCCGTATGCAGGTCACCACGAGGACCTGGGCGTCCTGGCCGAGGCGGCCCGGCGCGAACGGGCCAAAGTGATCTACCTCTCCAACCCCGACAATCCGATGGGCACATGGTGGGCCGCCGCCGAGATCGAACGCTTCATCGCCGAGGTCCCGGAGGAGACGCTGATCCTGCTCGACGAGGCCTATTGCGAGACGGCCCCGGCGGGCACCCTGCCCGCGCTCGACATCGCCCGTCCCAACCTGATCCGTACCCGCACCTTCTCCAAGGCCTATGGGCTCGCCGGCATGCGGGTCGGCTATGCCATCGGCGAAGCCAACTTCATCAAGGCCTTCGACAAGGTGCGCAACCACTTCGGCGTCACCCGGCTGAGCCAGGTTGCTGCGATGGCCGCGCTGGCGGACCAGGACTGGCTCGCGCATGTAGTGGCGAGCGTCGCTGCCGGACGAGAGCGGGTTTGCGCCATCGCAACTGAGAATGGCCTCACCCCCGTGCCCTCCGCCACCAACTTCGTCGCTGTCGATTGCGGCCGAGACGGGGACTACGCCATGCGGGTGCTGAGGGCGCTGGAAGCCCGCGGCGTGTTCGTGCGTAAACCAACGGCACCCGGGCTCGATCGCCACATCCGCATCAGCGTCGGGCGACCGGAGGAGCTCGATGTCGTAGCGGCGGAACTGCCCCGCGCGCTGCGCGACGCCGGCTGATTACACTTATTTAGTTCTGGTTCCAAACACTTCCTTAGCGAAACTGCGCTCTATTGGCGGCTCGATAATGGGGCCATCTCATGGGCAGAGCGCTCGCTGAGGTTGATCGACGAAAAGGCTTGCGCGGGCGGGAGCATTGGCAGGGCGGAATCGCCGCCGGTCTGGTTCTCGCTGCTGTGCTGCTCGCGACATGGTTCTCGCCCGTGGTCGCCCAGGAGCAAGGCGTCGCCATCCACCTGATCGACATGGCGCAGGACTCGGAGCTGTCCGCGACCGCGACAAGCCTCGCCGACGGATGGTACGACGCCTCGGTGAACAGTCGGGTGTCTGGCTACGAGCTTTCCGACGGCACTCCGGTGTCGTTTGCCGGCTGGTATCACAGCGACTGGCCAGATACCCGCGTCGACCTGTTGACGCAGTTCGGTGACGACTTCGGCCTGCTCTGGGGCTTCAGCACCGGCGAGCGGGGCGAGAAATACACGATCGATCCCAGCATTCGCATCGGCTTCGTCGCCCAGGCTCATCCGGCCGCCAACTCAGTGCTGTCGCTCACCGTGCGGGCGGTCGCCTGGGGTGATCTCAACGAACAGCCCTGCGAGGGCGACTACGGCGACATCGGCGGCATCCAGACCGTCAACTGCCGGCTCGCCGCAACGTTCCTCGCCCCCGAGGAAACGCTGCAGTACCTCGCCCATGCCGAACCCAACCGGCTCCACATTTCGCTCAGCTACAGCGCCAGTTTCTAGCGTACAGGAGTGCACGCCATGACTTCCCGTCTCAAGTCTCTCGTAGTCACAGCCATCGCCGGTCTTGCCCTGTTGGGCGGGGCTTCCACCTCCATCGCCCAGACCACCTCGCCGGTGCTCAGGAGCTGGATGAGCCCCGACATCGCCGACGCGTGGACCAAGGGCTACAAAGGCCAGAAGACCACCATCACCATCGTCGACGATTTCACCAGCGGATCGAAGTTCACCGGCAACCTCGGAACCGGTTCGCTGCTCTACCGGCACGGCGAATGGACCCGGCTGGAAGCCAGCATGATCGCGCCGCTGGCGACGATCAAATCGCAGAGCTTCTATTCCGGCACGACAGTTCCGCTTGCGAGCGGCCTCAACGTACTCAACCTCAGCTATGGCATGTATGCCAAGGGCACCTACAGCCTCGGCCAGCTGGGATGGAGTGCGCAGGAATCCTCGATCATCAGTTATGCCAAGTACGGCAAGGCGGTGACCGTCAAAGCCGCGGGCAATGATGGCATCGCCATCGGATCGACCAACGCGGCCGGCAACAAGGATTTCCTGAACCTCGCACTGGTCGGCGCGCCGTCGGCTCTCTATGTCGGGGCTCTCACCACCAACGGCACTGTGGCGAAGCCTGCCAGCCTCGCCTCCTATTCGAACAAGGCCGGGACCAACACCGCGGTGCAGAGCCACTTCCTGGTGGTCGGGGTCGAGAGCAGCAAGACCGGTCTCGCCGGCACCTCGTTCGCCGCGCCGATCATTTCGGGCTACGCCTCGATCCTGGGCAGCAAGTTCACCACGGCGACACCGACCCAGATCACCAACCAGCTGCTGAACACGGCGCGCAAGGACACGCTGCTCAACTACAACGCGGCTACCTTCGGCATGGGCGAGGCTAGCCTCAGCCGTGCGCTGGCGCCGCTGACGATCCGCTAGAATGAGGGTGGCGCGCTGCCTCGTGACATCCCTGACCGGGGATGTCACCCACTCGCGCAGGCGCCACCATTACCGAGGCGCCTCTCAGCCCAGTTCCTTCCGCGTTCCCAGCAGGATGCTCGTCTCGGTATTGGCGATACCGTCAATCTGGCGGACCTTGCGCAGCAACTCGTCGAACTCACGAAGCGTCGGCGTCTCTGTTTCGGCCACCACGTCCCATCGGCCATTGGTGGTGTAGAGCCTGCGGATTTCCGGAAAGCCGGCAAGGCGGCGGATGATCTGCTCGGAGTTCTTGCCGTCGACCTCGACCATGGTGACGGCGCGCACTGCATCGGCACGCCCCTGGGTCTGCACCACCACAGTGTAGCCGCCGATGGCGCCGGATCGCTCCAACCGTTCCATCCGCGCCGTCACCGTGGCGCGCGAAACGCCGAGCTGCGATGCCAGCTTGGCGACGGGCATCCGTCCGTCGGTGCGCAGCAAGGCGATCAGACGGTAGTCAAGATCATCAAGGCTGGCTGTACCATTCGTCACTTGTGGCTCGCATTTTGTATAGTGCACTGCGCATTCTTATCACTTGTTCGGCTTTTCGTCAGCATCGCTCAGCCCCCACATACTGGGAACCATCGCTATCGAGGATCCCGAGATGCTCCACGACGCCCGCGCCCGCCGCCCTTCTACCGGCAACCGCATCGACCTGATCGGGGTGCCGACCGACGCCGGCGCATCATGCCGCGGCGCCGCGCTCGGGCCCGACGACCTGCGTACGGCGGGATTGGCGGAGCGGCTGGCCAGCCTCGGCTATGCCGTGGCCGACCTCGGCGACGTCAATGTGGACCGCAGGCTGTCGCCCGCGGCGGAGATCGAGGCCCTCGCGGCAGGCGCCAGCCAGGCCGCCTATCGCAGCCTCGAGAACGGTGCTCGGCCGGTATTCCTCGGCGGCGATCACTCGATCTCCATGGGTTCGGTCGCCGGTGTCGCCCGGCATTGCCGCGACGCCGGCCGGCCGCTGTTCGTGTTGTGGTTCGATGCGCATGGCGATTTCAACACCTGGGCCACCACCGAGACCGGAAATATCCATGGCATGTCGCTGGCGCGCCTCTGCGGCGAGCCGGGCTTTTCCAATGACGACAGCTGGTTCGCACCTGTCGATCCGGGCAACGTCATGATCCTTGGCGCCCGCGCGCTCGACTGCGAAGAGGCTCAGCTGATTGACGAACGCGGCGTGCAAGTGGTGGACATGGACGTCGTCCGCGTCGCTGGCGTCGCCGCCCCGCTCCGTCGCTTCCTCGACCGCGTCGAGGCCGCGAACGGCCACTTGCATCTGTCGCTTGACGTCGATGCCATGGACCCGAGTCTCGCACCCGGTGTCGGCACTACAGTGCCCGGCGGCCTGACGCTCGCGGAGGGTCAGTTGGTGATGGACATGCTGCACCGCAGCGGCCGCGTCGGTTCGCTCGACCTGGTCGAACTCAACCCCATTCTCGACCGCCATGGCGGGAGCGCCGATCTGATGGTCGACCTCGCCGCCCGCCTGTTCGGCGAAGGTTCGCCAACGCCGCGGGCGCCGGACCTTCGTGACTTAGCGACAGCCTGACACCCGATCGAAGCCTGACTGCTTCCCAAAGTAAGAGGCCCAAATGACCCAGTTCATCGGCACCAGCGACATCCGCGCCCTGCTCCGGCGCACCGGTATCGAGCCCTTCCTCACCGGTCTAGCCGGTTACATCGAGGCCGATTTCCGCCGCTGGGAGAGTTTCGAGAAAGCGGCTCGCCTTGCCAGCCACAGCCGCTACGGCGTGATCGAACTGATGCCCACCTCCGATGGCGAGCTCTACGCCATGAAGTTCGTCAATGGTCATCCCGGCAACACTGCCGGAGGCAAGCTGACCGTCACGGCTTTCGGGGTGCTCGCCGATGTGGCGACGGGTTATCCGGTGCTGGTGTCGGAAATGACCATCCTCACTGCGCTGCGCACCGCGGCGACCTCCGCTGTCGCGGCGCGCGCCCTGGCTCGACCCGATAGCCGGGTACTGGCCCTGATCGGCGCCGGCGCGCAGTCAGAATTCCAGGCCCTCGCCTTCAAGGTGCTGCTGGGAATCGAGGAAGTGCGGCTGTTCGATATCGACGCCGAGGCGATGGACAAGTTCTGCCTCAACCTCGCCACCAGCGGCCTACGAATCATCCGGGCCAGTTCTGTCGCGGAAGCCGTGGGCGGCGCAGACATCATCACCACCTGCACTGCCGACAAGACACGAGCACAGGTGCTGACGCCGGACCTCGTAGTATCCGGCATGCATCTCAACGCCATCGGCGGCGACTGTCCGGGCAAGACCGAGCTCCACCCCGATATCGTCGCCAATGCCGCGGTGTTCACCGAGTACACGCCGCAGACCCGGATCGAGGGCGAGATCCAGCAACTGCCCGCGGCTTTCGCGGTCACCGAGCTTTGGCAGGTACTTGCCGGCAAGGCGCCCGGACGTCGCTCGGCCGGGGAGGTTACGCTGTTCGACTCGGTCGGCTTCGCC